>VFQP010000049.1_pt1 | contig 396021 bp, 393 predicted proteins | sample 3512351 | NCBI WGS metagenome assembly VFQP01 (sample SAMN10412372, study PRJNA504923) | tailings metagenome | isolation source: Relicate 1 Philex TSF1 revegetated site | place: Philippines: Tuba, Benguet | collected 2017-08-29
GGTGGTCTCGATACGCCGCTGCGCGGCTACTCGACCGACGACAGAGGGACCGCTGCGCGGCTACTCGACCGACGACACAGGGACCGCTGCGCACCGGTCGGGTGGGGTGGTCTCGATACGCCGCTGCGCGGCTACTCGACCGACGACAGAGGGACCGCTGCGCGGCTACTCGACCGACGACACAGGGACCGCTGCGCGGCGCGCCCCCGTCAGTCGAGCGCGACGATCGCGTCGACCTCGACGAGGAAACGCGGGAACGCGATCTCGACAGTCGTACGCGCGGGGAAGGGCTCGGTGAACCGCTCGCGCATCACGTCGTTGAGTTCGGCGAAGTCGTCGAGGCTGCGCAGGTAGACGCCGAGACGCACGACCCGGTCGAGCGTTCCACCTCCTGCAACGATCACCTTCTCGAGGTTGTCGAACGTCAGCTCCGCCTGATCGCGGAACCGGGGCGAGGGCACCTCGCCGGTTTCATCCAGTGGAGCCTGCCCGGAGACGAACAGCAGTCCGCCGGCCCGCACTGCGTGCGAGTAGGCGCCCGCGGATGGGTGCATTCCGGGGGCGGTGACCGCCGCGTTGTTCCTGTACATTCCTTGCTCCTTCGGGGCTGTCGTCACGAGTGCGACGGCGGATTACTGCTCGCCGCACGTTCCACTTGACCTGCGCGCATGGTCCGGGATACCGTCGTGATGTTCCATTCAATGGGATTTTAGTTCTGATAGACAGAACCCGCCAGTCGGCGGATGTAGGTCGTGGCAAGGAGCAGCAAGGTGGTTGGAGCGTCGGCGTGGTCCCGATCTGAGGGGCTCAGCGCACTGGCAGCACGAGAGGTGCCGGGGTCCGTCAACTCGAACGTGCGGCTCGCGGCTCCGCTGATCTTCTTCGACCGCGCGGCCGGTGCCCGCCTGTGGGATGTCGACGGCAACGACTATGTCGACTACATCCTCGGCCAGGGACCCAGCTTCCTCGGGCACGCTCCCCAAGGCATCAACGGCGAGGTCGCCAACGCCGTCAGCCGCGGCAACCTGTACGCGGGCCAGCACCCCGACGAGGTCGAAGCCGCGAGCGCCATGCTCTCGGCGATCGGCTGGGCCGACATGATCCGCTTCGGCATGACCGGCACCGAATGCGTGCAGGCCGCCCTTCGCGTCGCCCGCGCCGCCACCGGACGCGACCTCTTCGTACGCTTCGAAGGCCACTACCACGGCTGGATCGACAACGTGCTCGTCGCCATCCAGGACGGCAAGCCCGTGCCCGCGAGCAAGGGCCAGCTCGCCTCCCACCTCGCCGACTCCGTGATGCTGCCCTGGAACGACCTCGCCGCGCTCGACGCGCTCCTGCGCGATCGCCCGGCCGACTTCGCCGCCGTGATCATGGAGCCGATCATGGTCAACTCGGGCTCCATCCCACCGCAGCCCGGATACCTCGAAGGGGTCCGCGAACTCTGCACGCGCTACGGCGTCGTGCTCATCTTCGACGAGGTCATCACCGGCTTCCGTGTCTCCCGCGGCGGCGCCGCCGAGCTCTACGGCGTCACGCCCGACCTCGCCACCTATGGCAAGGCGATGGCGGGAGGCTGGCCGGTCGCCGCCCTCGCGGGACGCCGCGACATCATGGAACTGTTCGGCACCGGAGTCGTCAACCACTCCGGCACCTTCAACGCCTCGGTGATGGCCACCTCCGCCGTGCTCGCGACCCTCAAAGAGCTCGAATCCGACGACGTCTATGCGCGCGTCGAGGAGTACAGCGCCCAGCTGCAGGAACTGCTCCTGGCGACCGCGCGCGACCACGGAGTCTCCCTGCACGTGCAGGGCCCGCCCGCCGCGCTGCACGTCAGTTTCGGCTCACCCGAGCCTGTGCTTGACTACCGGCAGATGCAGACCCTCGACTTGGCGCGCTACGCCGCCTTCTCCCGAGTGCTCGCGCGCCACGGAATCTGGACCGCCGCGCGCGGCACCTGGTACGTGTCGTCCGCACACGGACCGGCCGAGTACACCGACACGCAGGAGCGGTTCACGCGGGCGCTGGAGGAGTTCCTGGCATGAAGCCCCGGTTCGGCGTGGTCGGACTGTGGCACGAGACGAACACGTTCTCGTCAACCGTCACGTCGATGGATGACTTCGGTCGATTCGAACTCGCCGCAGGCGAAGAGCTGATCGCGCGCAACGCCGGCACCGGCTCCGTGATCGGCGGGTTCCTCTCGTGGGAAGAGGCCGAGCTGGTTCCCGTCTTCTCGGCGGGAGCCTGGCCGTCCGGACCCACCGATGAAGCCGTGCTCGAAGTGCTGCTCGAGCGGATCGCCGACGGTTTGCGTCGCGCGGGGCCGCTCGACGGCGTACTCGTCAACCTGCACGGCGCCATGGTGTCGACGGCGACCGACGACGTCGAGCTCGCCGTGCTGCGCGTCATCCGCGACACCGTCGGCGAGTTGCCCCTCGGTGCGGTGCTCGACCTGCACGCAAACCCCTCCGCCGACCTGATCGCCGCCGGAGACGTGTTCGTCAGCTACGACACCTTCCCGCACGTGGACATGTTCGAGCGGGGGCGCGAAGTCGCCGGCCTGCTCACCCGGGTCACGCGCGGGGAACGGCTGCGCACCTCCCTGCGCAAGGTTCCCCTGCTCGTCTCCCCCCTCATGCAGTCCACGGATGCGGGCCCCCTGGCCACCGTGCAGGCGCAGGCGCTGCGCCGCTCCACCGAGGCTCGACTGGATCGCGTGTGCGTCGTCGGCGGGTTCGCCTACAGCGACGTCGAGCGCGCCGGCATGACCGTGCTCGCCATCCACGACGAGGATGCGGCAGCGACCGCCGCCGACGTGCTCGCCGGCGTCGTCGACGACATCGCCGATCGCGCCGACGAATTCGCGGGCGCGCGCGACGACGTGCCGACGGCGGTGCGCAAAGCCATCGCGAGCCCGAACCGGCCGGTCTTCCTCGTGGATGTCGCCGACAACATCGGTGGCGGCTCCCCCGGCGACGGCACGGCCCTGCTCGCCGAACTGCTCGCCCAAGGCGCCACCGACGCAATCGTCACGATCGCGGATCCGGCGTTCGCGCGCGAGGCGTGGCACCGCGGCGCGGGGCGCGACATCCGCGGTCTGCTCGGCGGCAAGACCGACCGGCATCACGGCGATCCGGTGCCGATTGCAGGCCGGATCGTGCGCGTGAGCGACGGTCGGTACCGCAGCGAGGGCTACTACATGAACGGCCAGTCGTTCACGATGGGCGCAACCGCAGTCATCCAAGTGGAGGGCGTCACCGTGGTCGTCACCGAATTCCCCACCCCGCCTTTCCACTCGGAGCAGCTGTCGTCGGTGGGCATCGACGCGAGCCAGGCAGCCATCGTCGTCATGAAGGGCGCGCTCGCCTGGCGCGGCGCCTACCCGAACATTCCGGGCGAGATCATCGAAGTCGCCACCCCCGGCATCACTCCCGTCGACGTCTCCCAACTGCCGCGACGCACCGTGCCGGTGGCGGTCTAGATGTCTGACGCATTCTGGCTCGAATGCCGCGCATGCGCCGCGCGGCGGCCCGCGGGCTCGGTCGACTACCGCTGCGCGGCCTGCGGCGGCGAACTCGTCGTGCGGTACGCCGGCGTGGGGGCCGTCGACAACCGGCAGCCGGGCATGTGGCGCTACCGTTCTCGCCTGCCCGTCACCGACGACATCGCACCCGTGTGGCTCGGTGAAGGCGGAACACCGCTCGTACCGCTCGGCGGGGCGACCGCCGCCGCGACCGGCGCCCACGTGAGCGTCAAATGCGAGCACCTGGGGCCGACGGGGTCGTTCAAGGATCGCATCGCCGCCGTCGCCGCCACCCTCGCCCGCCACCGCGGGCTGCGCGGACTCGCGGGCACCTCATCCGGGAACGGCGGGGCCGCGGCTGCTGCGTACGCGACCCGCGCCGGGCTGCCCCTTCAGCTGTTCGCCCTCTCCGGGGTGCCCGCCGAGAAGCTCGCACAACTGCGCGCGCTCGGCGCACGTGTCGCCGTCGTCGAGGGCGTCGGGTACGACGCGGCGACGACGGAGGCGACCGCCCGCGCTGTCGCCGAACGGGCTGCGGCCGCCGGGGTGTTCCCCTTTCTCACCGGCGGCCGCTTCTCGCCCGAGGCGATGGAAGGCGCCAAGACCATCGCCTACGAGGTGCTCGAACAGGACCCCGACGTTGAGGTGATCTACGCGCCCGTCGGCGGGGGTGGTCTGCTCGCCGCGCTCGGTCGGGCGCTCCAGGAGCTGCGTTCGACGGGCGTGCGCATCCCGCGACTCGTCGCCGTGCAGCCGAGCGGATGCGCCACGCTTGCCCCCGCGCTCGCCGGTGATCCGAGCGGCCTCACCGGCCTCGTCACCAGCGCCATCTCGGGACTGCAGGTGGGCATCCTCTTCGACCCGACCGGCGCACCCGAAGCGGTGCGCGGCACCGGCGGTCACCTCGTCGAGGTGGACGACGACGACATCTACCGCGCGCAAGAACTGCTCGTGCGCGAGAACGGTGTCCTCGTCGAACCGGCCGGCGCAACCGCGTTCGCCGGGTTGATCGCCGACGCGCGCTCCGGTCGCGTGACCGCCGGCGAGCGCGTCGTCGTCATCGCCACCGGCGCCGGGTACAAGGATGGTCGGGCACTGCAGCGCCTCGGCGGCGATGCGGAGGTCCCGCACATCGACCTCGACGGATTGGAGCAGTACCTGCCATGAGCGACACCGTTCCGGGCCTCGGCGCGACCCCGCTCGCCGGACGCGTCGCCATCGTCTCCGGCGCCGCCGGGCTGTACGGGCGGCACATCAGCGATGCCCTCGCCGTCGCGGGAGCGCACGTCGTGCTCGCCGCGCGCGACGTCGCCGCGTGCCAAGCCGTCGCCGACGCGCTCGCCGAGCGTGGCCTGAGCGCCGAGGCCGCGAGTCTCGACCTCGCCTCCGAGGAGTCGATCGTCGCCCTCACCGCCGGAGTGACCGAGCGGCACGGACGCATCGACGTGCTCGTCAACAATGCGGTCGCGCGCGCCGGACTCGACATCCCCCGCACCACCGCCGGGGACTGGGACACCACCTCGGCGGTCAACTCCCGTGGCCTGTTCCTCATCACCCGCGAGGTCGGCGAAGTGATGGTCGCCGCCGGCTCCGGATCGATCGTCAACATCGGTTCCATGTACGGCATGGTCGGCCCCGACTTCGGCATCTACGGGTCGACCGGCATGACCAGCCCCGCGTTCTACGCCTACGACAAGGGCGGCATGATCGGATTCACTCGCTACGCGGCGTCCTTCTACGGCCGCCACGGCATCCGCGTGAACTGCCTGAGCCCGGGAGGCCTCGAAACCGAGGACCACAACCCGGAGTTCCTCGCCAACTACCGGGCGCGTGTGCCGCTCGGCCGCCTCGCCGACCACGACGACATCAAAGGTCCCGTGGTGTTCCTCGCCTCCGACGCGTCCCGCTACATCACCGGTGCGAACATCCCGGTGGATGGCGGCTGGACCGCGATCTAGGATCGGCGAGATCACCATGACCCCCGCATCCCGCCCCTCGTACGACGACGAGCTCGAGCGGGCACCGGGACGCCTGCCGGCCCTGCTCGGGGTGGAGCATCTCGAGCTGCTCGTCGCCGACCCGGTCGCCGTGTCGGACCCCCGACCGTTCATCGAGGGCCGGCCGATCGAGCATCTCGAGTACCGTGTGCCCGCACCGGATGGGGCGACTGAGCTGACCGTCTCAGTCTTCCGGCGCACCGACCATGCGACGCCCGGCGGCGCCGTGTACTTCACACACGGCGGGGGGATGATCACGGGCGATCGCTTCGCCAGTCTCGACCGCCACATCGACTGGGTGGAGCGCTTCGACCTCGTGTTCGTCGGGGTCGAGTACCGGCTGGCGCCGCACCATCCCTACCCCGTTCCCCTCGAGGACTGCTATGCGGGACTCGTGTGGGCCGCCGAGCACGCCGATGAGCTCGGTTTCGACCCGGCGCGGCTCGTGATCATGGGTCAGAGCGCCGGTGGGGGTCTCGCCGCGGGAACCGCCCTGCTGGCCCGCGACCGTGGCGCGCCCGCGCTCGCGGGGCAGATGCTGCTGTGCCCGATGCTCGACGACCGGGACGCGACCGTCTCGACGCACCAGTTCGCCGATGGGGGCCGCTGGGATCGCGAACAGAACCGGTACGGCTGGACCGCCTACCTGGGTTCCCGTCGGGGCGGGCCGGATGTGGAGATCTACGCGGCGCCCGCGCGCGCAGGAGACCTGTCGGGACTGCCGCCGACCTACATCGATGTCGGATCCGCGGAAGTGTTCCGCGACGAAGATGTCGCCTACGCGAGCGCGATCTGGGCGAGCGGCGGTGACGCGGAACTGCACGTCTATCCGGGCGGCTTCCACGGTTTCGAGGTGGTGGCGCCCGAGATCGCGATCTCGCGCGCGTGCATCGACGCTCGCGAGCGCTGGCTGCAGCGCATCCTCGCCTGAACTGCCCAAATGCAGGATCGCTTCGCCCAAATGCAGGAGGCCGCGATGGTCTCGAGGCCGTTCCCCCCGAGTTTCCGCGGATACAGGGGATGCGGCTTCTGCACCTGGATCGCGAACTCCTGCATTTGGGCAGGCGACGACTAGCGGGGGGCCAACGGCAGCAGTTCGTCGATGCCGGCGACGACGGAGGCGATCAGCTCCAGTCGCGGCACCTCGACGCCGTGCGCGTGCGCGCGACGCACCACATCGCCGAACACGGCATCCGATTCGGTCGGACGCCCCGCGTTCACATCCTGCGCCATCGACGAGTACGACGGCACCGCGCCCGCGGCCCACGCCTCCCGCACTCGCGTCGAGAGCGTTGCGGCGAGCTCGGCGCGCGGCGTGGCCAGGTAGGTCGCGATCGGCAGGTCGGGGAAGTCGTCCACCGGACGCCCCTCCGCCGCGGCGACCGCGGCGCCCTCCCGCAGGATGTCCTGGAACAGGCCCGCGTAGTGCTCCGACTGCATGAGCACGTTGGCGGGCAGACGCCCGAGCACACCGATGCCGAACGCGCCGAGCGCGTTCACGCACTTCGTCCACAGCAGACGACCGATGTCGAGGTCGTCCCGAACCGGCAGGTCGGCGGCCGCCCACCGCCGGGCGAGCTCCTCGACGCGCGCCGAGCGGCGGCCGTCGAACTCCCCCAGGTAGGTCTGGCCGAGGCCGGTCACGGCGACCGTTCCGTCATCGAGGCGACGGGCGCCCAGCACCGTCGCGGCGCCGACGACGGCATCCCCACCGAACGCCTCGCCGAGCACGGTGTCTTTCATGACCCCGTTCTGCAGCCCCAGCACGTGACCTTCGCGAGGCGTCCAGCCGGCCGAGACGGTGTCGATCGCCTCACCGAGCGTGTGCCCCTTCGTCACGAACACGACGGCGTCGTCCGGGTCGATCGTGGACGGGTCAGAGGTCACGCGCACCGCGCCGGCGGCCTCGCCGATGGGCGTAGTGACGAGCTCGCCGCGCACCTGCACCGTGAGCGAACCGACGCCGCTCATCCGTTCGGCCGTTGCCGGTCGGGCGAACAGCGTCGTCTCGCCTCCCGGTGCCAGCAGTGTTGCGAAGGCCTGCCCGAGGGCGCCGGCTCCGACCAGTGTGATTCCCGACATGTGTTTGCGTGCTCCCTGTTGGTGTCGTGTCGTGCGTCGTGTCGTGACTCGTGTCGTGCGGTGAGTGTGGGCTGGTCGCCGTCAGTCTTCGACGATGGCGGTCCAGGCTCCGGTCGCGGCGGAGGCCCGCACCGCCTCCGCGATGCGCAATGCCGCAAGCCCCGCGGAGAGCGTCACCGCGGGCTGCGCCTCGCCGCGCGTCACGGCGAGAAAGTGCCGCGCCTGCGCCGCCAGGCCCGCCTCGTTCTGCCCCTCGAAGGTCTCGACCCGCTCATCCTCACCGTGCAACCGCACACGCACCGTGCGAAAGGTCGCACTGACGGTGAGCGCGCCGCGGTCGCCGACGAGCGTGAGCTCGCGCAGCCCCGGATCCTGCAGATAGTCGAGGTGGGCGGTGCCGCTCACGTCGTCGCCGGTGAGCAGCGCATCGACGACGTTGGGTCGCTGGATGAGCGGCAGGTCGCCGCGAGTGGCCGCCACCGCGATGCACGAGCGCATCGGGCCGACCAACCAGCGCAGCAGATCCCACTCGTGGCTGTAGTCGATGTAGAGGGTGTCGAAGGTATCCGCCGAGAATCGGTTCTTCGCGAAGCGGAGTGTGTCGTAGGCGCCGACGCTCGCGTGGAACGACGCGATTCGACCGAGCACGCCTTCCTCGACGAGCTCGGCCGCGCGCCGGATGCTGCCGTGATGGTGCAGCACGTAGCCCACCAGGATGCGCGACTCGTCATCGAGTTCGGCGCGCAGCGCGAGCACATCATCCGCGGTCGGGGCGACGGGCTTCTCGACCAGCACCGCCGCACCCGCGCGATGGGCGGCGAGCACCTGCTCGACGTGACGATGGTCGGGCGACGCGACGACGACCCCGTCGCTGGCGGAGACGAGCTCGTCGAGGGTGGCGACCACCCGCACGTCTCCCGCACGTTCGACGATCTCCTCCGGGGTCGCGATCGGATCCCACGCGACGATCTCGGGGGTGCCCACCTCCGCGAACGCCCGCGCGTGCTTCGCGCCGATCGAGCCGATGCCGCAGATTCCGATGGTCGTGGTCATGTCGAGCTGCCGTTCAGGTGACGAGGGGCGGAGGAAGGGTGTGGTTCTCGAACGCGCGCACGGCGACTTCGAGGTGCAGGGGCGCGTCGGTGAGCACGGGTTCGCCGTGCCCGGCGAACATCGCGGTGGGGTGGGTGCGTGCGACGCGGCCGATGCTCGCGCCGAGCAGCGCCACATCCGTGTCGGGCGTGGCGAGCACGGCGACCCGGCCGCGCGAGAAGACGAGGTCGCCGGTGAAGACGGCGCGCACGCCGTTCTCCCACAGGAAGCACAGGTGGCCGGTCGCGTGTCCGGGGGTCGCGATGGTCGTCATCCGGCCGTCCCCGACGGTGAAGGAGACCCGGTCGGCGATCGGGGTGACCGGTGTGGGCGTCAGCCGCACCTCCGGCGGGTAGAGGCCGGTCGCGCGCGCGGAGACGAGGCCGGCCGCCTCTTCGTCGGCGTCTTCGAGGATGCGCGCGGTCTCCGCGGAGGCGATCACCTCGGCGCCGAGTTCGACGGCGAGCGCGGCAGCCCCCGCCGCGTGGTCGGCGTGCGAGTGGGTGACGAGGATGCGCCGCACCGCCACCCGCGGGATGCCCGATCGGTCGATCTCGGCGAGGATGCTCGCGGTGCCGAGGCCGCAGCCGGCGTCGACGAGCACGGCATCGGTCGGCGACCCGACGAGGTACACGTTGCTGTCGAGCGCGTGCGTGAGGCTGGAGCCGAGCCATCCGCTGCCGACGAGCCGCACGGAGGGGGTGATCAGCATCAGTAGGTCAGCCACCCTCCGTCGACGACGAGCGTCTCGCCCGTGATGAAGGATGCGGTGTCGGAGGCGAGGAAGCCGACCGCTTCGGCGACGTCGGCGGGGGTGCCGCGGCGCCCGAGGGGCGTGCCGCGCTGCCAGGGGCTCGGCGCCGCGTCGGCGGGAGCGCTCTTGTCGACGTCGATGTCGCCGGGCGCGACCCCGACGACGCGCACGCCGTGCGGAGCGAGTTCGAGACCGAGCGCCTTGATGAGGCCGGTGAGGGCGAACTTGGTGGCCGTGTAGGCAGCGGCGGCATCCTGCGCGGCATAGGCGGCGACGGACGAGACGACGACGATCACGCCGGGTTCGCCCCGCGCGATGAGGTGACGCGCGACATCGCGGCTGCACCGCATCACGGCCTTGAGGTTGACGTCGACGATGCGGTCGAGGTGGGCGTCGTCCATGTCGGGGAAAGGCACCAGGGCTGGTGCTCCCGTGATCGCGGCGTTGTTGACGAACACGTCGATGCGCCCGTGCCGTTCGAGCACACGCTCGATGAGGCTGCGGCAGCCGTCCGCGGTCGCCAGGTCCGCGCCGATGCCGTCGACGTCGCGTGCGGGACCGGCGGCGCGGATCGCCTCCGCGCCGGAGATCGCATCCGCGTCGCTGCGCTGGGAGACGACGACGAGGTAGCCGCGGTCGGCGAACCATTCGACGATGCCCCGGCCGATACCGCGCGCGCCGCCCGTGACGACGGCGACCCGCTGCTCGCTCTGCTGCTGAGCGGTGTGCCCCTCGGTCATGGCTCCTCCAGTTCGGCGATCATGGCGATGCCGTCGCCCGGTTCGACCGCGGCGGTGCGCCGCAGCATCATGATGACGCCGGGGGTGCGCGCGACGATCGTCTCGCGCACGAGAGACTCGGCGTCGCGGATCTCGGCGATCGTCTGGCCGGGCCGCACATCCTGCCCGACGACGACGCGCGTGACACAGAATCCCGCGACGGTCGCGGCGACGCTCGAGTCGATGTTGCCGTCGCCGCGGCTGATGACGCGCGGCGGCGGCGCGGGCGCGGGCCCGTCCGGCAGGATGCCGAGGTGGGCGACGACCCGCAGCAGACCGTCGCGATACACATCCAGGTCGGCGCCGCGCACGCCCCCGCCGCCGCTGCCCTCCACGTAGATCGAAGGCACGCCGAGGGCGGTCGCCGCGCTCAAGGTGCGGCCCGGTCCGATCGAGGGATGCCGCCACAGCACGGGAGCGCCGAACGCGTCGGCGGCGGCCTCGGCACCGGCGGGACCGCTCGTGTCGTAGCCGACGAAGACGGGCATCTCGTAGTGGAACCCCGCCGAGTGCAGGTCGATGAGCAGGTCGGCTCCGGCGATCACCTCGCGCGTGATGCGGTCGGCGATGCGCTGCGCGGAGGATCCGTGCGGGTCGCCGGGGAACACGCGCGCGAGGTTGTCGTCGCCCGCCGCAACGCGCGAACGCTCGGCGAACGCGGCGGGGTTCGCGACGCGCACGATGCGCACCGCGCCGGCGAGCTCGTTCTCGCGGCGACGCAGCTCGGCGAGCAGGGCGCCCGCAGCGAGCACCCCCTCGGGCTCGTCCCCGTGCACGCCGCCGAGCACCGCGAGGATGGGTCCGGCACCGGGGTCGCCGAGCGTCTCGATCACGAGGTTCAGTTCGGCGTCAGTGCTGTCCACGGCGTCAGTCTGCTGTACGGGGTCGGGATCGTCCACGGGCACGAGGGTCGGCGTCGGTCAGGCGGGCAACCCCGGACGCAGGCGCTCGACGTGCTCGAGGATCCGAGTGACGTGACGAGCGAGGTCCTCATTGCCGGGCACGAACTCGGCGCTCGTCGTGGCATGCGCGATGACACCCTTCTGACGCAGCGCCTCTTTGACGGAGGCGAAGAACTGCGCGAGGAAGCTGCCGCCGGGAAGGGCGTGGAAGTAGAGGTCGAGGAGTTCCATGATCTCGCCCTGCACGCGAGCCGCTTCGTCCCACCGACCGGCGGCGGCCGCCTCGGCGAGCGCGACATGCCACTCGGGCACGATCATCGCCATTCCGGGAACGGCTCCGTGGTAGCCGACGAGGAGCGTTCCGTCGATGACTTCCTCGCACCCGGTGTACCGGACGAAGCCGGGGATGTGGCGGGTGGCATCCGCGAACTTGCGGGCCTTGACGATGTCGCCGGTGGAGTCTTTGAGGCCGGCGATGATGCCGCGCTCGGCGAGGGAGGCGATCATCGAGGGCTCGAGGCCGACGATGACGCGAGCGGGCACGTCGTAGGCGATGACGGGGGCGCCCGCACCGGCGATGCGTTCGAAGTGTCCGGCGAGCTCGTCGGGCGAGAGGCGCATTCCGGCGGGGGCGCAGGCCAGAAGCCAGTCGGGCTCGAGCGCGGCGAGCGCGCGGGCTTCGCCGATCGCATCGGCGGCGCCCCACGCGGGGACTCCGACCATGACCCGGGTGCGGCCACGCCCGTGGGCGGTCGCGAAGCGCGCGACCTCGAGGCGCTGGGCCGCGGACAGGGCGACGCATTCGCCGCTCGAACCGAGCACGAGCACGCCGTCGACGCCGCGGTCGACGACGTAGTCGATGAGGGAGCCGAGGGAGTCGAGGTCGAGCGACCGATCCGGGTTCAGCGGGGTGACGAGCGGGACGATGACAGACGGTCGAGTCATGAGCAACGTTTCTACTAGCGGAACGACGATTTCATTTTGCATCAGCCTAGCCGCGCCCCGGCGCCGAACGCCAGTGGTCGTCGACGAAAAGCGATGACAGACCGCGGTCGGCCGCGATGACCGCGCCGGTGATCGCCGAACTCGCGGGGTCGGTGAGGAATCCCACCACGTTCGCGATCTCCTCGGGGGTCGAGAACATCGCGAGCGGAATCGGCTCAGCGGGCAGCGGTCCGGCCTCGCGTGCCACCACCTCCCGCTCCGTCATGACCGCGCCAGGCGCGACCGCGTTGCAGCGGATGCCGTGCGGACCCGCCTCGGCGGCGACCGACCTGCAGAACGCCTCGACCGCGCCCTTGCTCGCGTCGTAGAGCGGATGCGCGGCGAAGCCGAGGCGCGCGTGCACGGAGCTCACCGCGACGATCGACCCGGCCGTGCCTGCCCGACGGAACTCGTCGACCGCCAGACGCGTCCCCGTGATGAGCGCTTCGACGTTGGTGCGCAGCACGCGGCGCATGTGCTCGTCGTCGACCTCCGCGAGGGGCACATCACGCAGCACGGCGGCGTTGTTGACCCACGCCTCGAGGCGACCGGCGACGGTCGCGCGGTCAAGCGCGTGCTGCAGCACCGAGGCGTCGGCGACGTCACCGACGACGACCTCGTGGGGCGCATCCGGGGCGGCCGCCTCGTGTTCGGCGCGCAGGGAGTTCGCCGCGTCGGCGTCGCGTTCGATGCCGATCACGACCCAGCCGCGAGCGAGGTGATGACGAGCGATCGCGCGGCCGATGCCGGCCCCCGCCCCCGTGACGACGACGACTTTCCGGTGCTCGACCACGGTGCCCCTTCGACAAGCCTGTGCCATTAGACAGAATGATGGTATCGTCTGGTGAAACTTTTCCCAAGGATCGACGATGCCCGGCACCTCCACCCTGCCCGACCTGCGGGCTCCGCGCACCGTGCTCGGCACCGTGTGCATCCCCTGGACCGCTGACCGCGAACTCGACGTGCCGCGCTTCCGCCGCACGATCAGCACGCTCGTGCAGCGCGGCATGCCCGACCTCTACGTGTTCGGCACCGCCGGCGAAGGTCACGCGGTGAGCGAACGGCAGTTCCGTCGCATCGTCGAAGTCTTCGTCGACGCCATGTCCACCGCGGGCGGCGCCGAACCGATGGTCGGCCTCATCGGCCTGTCGCTCGGCACCATCCTCGAACGCCTCCGCTGGTGCGAGGCCATCGGGGTGCGGTCCTTCCAGTTCTCGCTCACCCCGTGGGGCACCGCCGACGAGCAGGAAGCGCGCGCGATCGTCGACGCCGTCTGCGGCAGCTCGCCCGACAGTCGCTTCCTGCACTACAACCTGCCGCGCGCCGGACGGCTCGTCGCCCCGCACGAGTACGCCGAGTGGATCGAGGCCTACCCCAACCTCGTCGCGACCAAGTACGGCGCCGGAGACCACCGAGTCGTCGCCGGGCTCCTGCGCGAGGCACCCCAGCTGACGCACTACCTCTCCGAGCAGGGCTACTACCTGGGCGCCCCCCTCGGGCCGTGCGCGATCGTCGCGTCGGCATCCTCCATCCGCCCCTCCCGCGCCCGCCGGTACCTCGACGCAGGTGCGGGCGGCGACCCGGTCGAGTTCGCCGCGCTCTACCGCGAACTCGTCGGCGTCACGCGCGCCCTGCTCGATGCCGTCGGCCCCGGCCGCATCGACGGCGCCTACGACAAGGTGCTCGCGCGCATGCACGATCCCGAGTTCCCGCTCGACCTGCTGCCGCCCTGGACGCCCGCGACGGAGTCCGCGTACCGTGCCTTCCGGGATGCCGTCGCCCGCGACTACCCCGACTGGATCGAGCAGGAGCACACCGAATGACCGAACCGCGCGTCGACGTGCTCGACACTCCCGTGTGCGAGCTCGGCGAGGGGCCGGTGTGGTCGGCGCCCGACCGCACGCTGTACTGGATCGAAATCCGGGCCGGACTTCTGCACCGATGGAGCCTCGACTCGGGTCTCGGACACACGATCACGCTGCCCGCGACCCCGGGGTGCCTCGCCCTCGGTGCGCCGGGCGAGCTGCTCGTCGGCCTCGCGACCGGCCTGTGGCGCCTGCGCATCGCGGACGGTTCCCTCGAACCGGTCGTCGATTCCGAGGCGGATCGCGTCGGCGGCCGCTTCAACGACGGCGCGCCCGACCCGGCCGGACGATTCTGGATCGGGTCGATCGAATCGGCGGGCGGGGCGCGCGACGGGTCCCTTTACCTCGTCGAGCCGGACGGTTCGTGGCAGAAGCGACGCGACGGGCTCGCGGTTCCGAACGGAATCGACTTCAGCCCCGACGGGCGCACGATGTACTTCACCGTCACCGAAGACCAGCGCATCCTCGCCTTCGACTACGACCCCGCCTCCGGCGCGACACGCAACGAGCGCGTCTTCGCGACCGACACCGACTGCTGGCCCGACGGCCTGTGCGTGGATGCCGACGGCTACGTCTGGAGCGCCAAGTGGAACGGCGGGCGCATCACCCGCTACGCGCCCGACGGCTCGATCGACCGCGAGATCGCGATGCCGGTCGCCAACGCGACGAGCCTCGCGTTCGGCGGCGACGACCTCGACCTGCTGTTCGTGACGACCGCCGTGGACGAGGCGGGCGCGCTCGCCTCAACGGATGCCGCCGCCGCGGGCAGGCTATGCCTCGTGCGTGACCCCGGCGCGCGCGGTCGCGACCTGGCCGCCGCGCTCCCCCGGCCGTCGGCCTGACGACCGACCGACAACCCGACGACCGTCCCACCCCGACGAAAGGACCCCTCCGTGGCCGATCAGAGCCGCAGCGACGACATCGTCGTCGACGTCGACGAGTTGCGGCGCTTCGCGCGCGCCGCCTTCGAATGGCGGGGCGCGCGACCCGACGACGCACAGGTAGTCGCCGATGAGCTCGTGCTCGCCGACCGCTCCGGGGTCGCCTCCCACGGAGTGGTGCGCGTGCTCGAATACCTCGGCGCGATCGATGCCGGCAAGATCCACCTCGACGCTGACGTGACCGTCGTGCACGAGACGGGCGCGGTCGCCGCGCTCGACGGCGGCGGCGGTTTCGGCCAGGTCGTCGGCGCGCAGGCGCTCGACCTCGCCGAGCGGATGGCGAGCGAAACGGGTGTCGGTCTCGTCGCGGTGCGCAACTCGCACCACATCGGTCGGATCGGGTCGCTGTGCGAGTCGGGCGCCGCTCGCGGCTACCTCGTGCTCGCGTTCGTCGCCGTCGGCATCCCCGGGGTCGTCGCGCCGTTCGGGGGCCGCGATCGGCGCCTCGGCACGAACCCGATCGCGTACGGCGTGCCGAACGGGGACCGCCCGATCGTCGCCGACTTCGCCACCGCCGCCATGCCGGAAGGCGTCATCAGCCTCGCCCTCCAACAGGGTTCCTCCCTGCCGCCGGGCGTGCTCGTGGATGCGGACGGCAACCCCAGCCAGAACCCCGCCGACCTCTACGCGGATCCGCCCGGCGCGATCCTGCCGTTCGGCGGACCGTGGGGCCACCGCGGGTTCGCCCTCAACCTCATGGTCGAACTGTTCGCGGGCACCCTGGCCGGGTACGGCTCGCACGACCCGACCCGGCCGAGCAACTGCATGTTCCTCATCGTCGTCGACCCGTCGGTGGCGCTGCCCGACGGCGACTACTCCGCGCTCGTCGCGGACACGGCCGGCTGGGTCGCCTCCGCGGAGCCGTCGGTCGGCGGGCGCGTCATGCTTCCCGGCACGATGGAGGCGGATGCGCGCGCCGCCCACACCACCACGGTCCCCCTCGCCGTGAGCACCGTCGAGCGTCTCGACGCGTTCGCCGCGACGGCGGGCATCCCGCCGCTGCGCCGCTGACCCCGCACGCTCACCCTCAGCGGCGCTCGAGCAGCACCATCGCTTCCATGTGCGTGGTCTGCGGGAACATGTCGAACACGCGACCCTCGCGCACGTCGAACGACGGCATCCGGGCGAGGTCGCGGGCCAGCGAGACCGGGTTGCAGCTGGAGTAGATCACCGAGCGCACCTCGGATGCGTCGAGCCACGCGCACAGCTGCGCGTCCAGTCCCCGCCGGGGCGGGTTGACGATCACGAGATCCGGGTGCGTTGCGGATTCGAGCGTGAGCGCGGTCGCATCCCCCGCGCGGAAGTGCACCTCGCTCAGACCCGCCTCGACCGCGGAGCGCTGCGCGGACTCGACCGCTTCGGTGCTCGTTTCCACGCCCGTCACCGTGCGACCCTCGCGCGCGACGGCGAGCGCGAACCCGCCGACCCCGCAGTAGAGGTCGGTCACCGTCGTCGGCTCGAGGCGGTCGGTCCATTCCGCGGCCTGCGCGTAGAGGGCGGCGGCGACGGGCAGGTTCGTCTGGAAGAAGCTGCGCACGCCGAGGTGCAGAGTGAGCCCATCGATGCGCATCGGCAGCGTCGACTCTCGGCTCAGCACGGTCTCCGTCTCCCCTTCGAGCAGGGCCGCGTGGGCGGGCAGCAGGTTGACGGAGGCGACCCGGATCGGCAGGTCGGCGGTGAGCGCGGGCAGCGCGGTGCGGACCGCCGCCTCCTGCTCGGTGCTGCGGAGGACGAACCGCACCATGAGTTCGCCGTCCGGCGATTCGGTGACGAGGATGTGCTTGAGCTCGCCGCGGCGCGCGGCGACGTCGTACGGCGTCAGTCCCGCTTCGGTGACGAACGCGGACAGCCGCGGGATGGCGGCGCGGATGCCCGGTGTGTGGATGCCGCAGTCCCGCAAGTCGACGCCGCGGTACTCGCGGTCGAGGATGCCGAGGGTCGGCGCCGCGGTGGTGCCGCCGACCGCGAGTTTTGCCTTCGACCGGAACCCGCTCTCGGCGCTCGCGAACGGCGCCAGCCACGTGGTCGCCACGAGCGATGCGCACTCGGTCTGCTTGGCGGCGAGCTGCTGGCGGTAGTCGACGCCCATGAGCGTGCACGACCGGCACACCCCTAGGTCGAAGTACCCGCACTGCATGGGTCCAGCCTAGGGATGCCAGCCTCTATCCCCGTCGGTCGAGTAGCGGGCGCCAGCCCGCAACCCCCGTCGGTCGAGTAGCGGGCGCCAGCCCGCATCTCCGTCGGTCGAGTAGCGGGCGCCAGCCCGCGTATCGAGACCACCCGCGCCGTCGAACGACAGGAATCACTGGCGCGGGCGGTGGTCTCGATACGGCCCTCCGGGCCTACTCGACCGGCGGAGGGGTGGTAGCTGGCGCAGCCCGCAACCCCCGTCGGTCGAGTAGCGGGTGCCAGCCCGCATCTCCGTCCGTCGAGTAGCGGGCGCCAGCCCGCGTATCGAGACCACCCGCGCCCGAGTAGAGCCCCGAGCGGGCGGTGGTCTCGATACGGCCCTCCGGGCCTACTCGACCGACGAAGGGAGCCCACCGGGCCTACTCGACCGACGGGAGTGGATCGCGGTGGTCTCGATACGGCCCTCCGGGCCTACTCGACCGGCGGAGGGAGCCCACCGGGCCCACTCGACCGACGAAGGGAGCCCGCCGGGCCTACTCGACCGACGGGGGGCGCGACCACCCCACCCCTTACGGCAGCAGCGCGACCGCCTCACGGAGCATCGCGACCCGCTGCGCGACCGGCGCGCCGGGGGCGCCCCAGCCGAACTTGATGCCTCGCCAGTCGAGCGGTCCTGCCGCCGCGAAGAACGCGGCCGCCCGCTCGACTGTGAGCACCGACACGGGGTCGCCCCACGTCGCATCGGAGGCGGCGAACGGATGGTGCGCATCCACCCACGCCCCGCCGAGCGCGCCATCACGATCGGCGGCACCCGACAGGATCGCCCCGCGCAGCAAGCCCGACTCCCGTGCGCGCTCCGCGTGGCGCACGACCGCGTCCGGGTCGCGCAGCTCGATCGCCGAACGACCCCAGTTGAGGCTCACCCCGACGCCGGCGCGCGCGGCCGCGTCGAGTTCCTCCTCGAGGCGCAGGTAGCCCTTCTCCGCCGGCTGGCCGTCGACGAGCGCGTCGCAGTGCTCCACGACGAGGTCGGCACCGCTCCAATCCCACGCGGCGATCGTCTCCAACGAGTGAGCAAGCGCATCCGCACTGCTCGCCGAGCGACGCGGCGCCGAGTGCACTTCGACGGCGAGCACGGTCGCCTCGCGGTCCGAATCGACGAGGCGCGCGACGTCGTCACGGAGGCGACCGGCGAGGCGCAACGCCTCCGCTCGTCCCGACTCGTCCGCCGAGGCGAGCCCCAGGGTCGCGTCCGCGGCGAGAGCTCGCACCGTGCCCGGAATGCCGGTCACCACGCACTGCAGGCCGCGCGGGAGGTTCGCGAGCAGCCACTCCGGGTCGTGCGGATGCAGCGCACCCGACCACGGCAGCTCGAGCCCGTCGACCCCGTCGATCGCGGTCACCTCAGCCAGGTACTCGGCCTCCAGCGCGGGATCCCACGTGTGCAACGCGGGCGAGGCGGCGTACGCGCCCAGAACGAGCGCGGTCACCGCGCCTGACCGAGAATCGGAGTCGCGCCGATGAGGGTGCGCGCGTAGTCGGTGCGGGGCGCCTCGAACACCTGCGCCGTCGGGCCGTGTTCGACGATCTCCCCGTTCAGCATCACGATCGTCTCGTCGGAGACAGCGCGGATCACGCGCATGTCGTGCGAGATCATGAGCATGCCGAACCCGTAGGCCTGACGCAGGTCGGCGAGCAGGTTCAGGATCTGCGCCTGCACCGAGACGTCGAGGGCCGAGGTGGGTTCGTCGGCGACGAGGAAGTGCGGGCCGAGCGCGAGGGCGCGCGCGATCGCCACACGCTGCAACTGACCGCCGGACAGTTCGCGCACCTTGCGGGTCGCTACGCTCTGCGGCAGACCGACGTCGTCGAGCAGGCCCCTGACGCGCACGTCCCGCTCCGCTCGCGTTCCGGAGTGGTGCACGACGAGCGGGTCGGCGATCGCCTCCCCCACCTGGATGCGCGGGTTGAGGGAGGATCGCGGATCCTGGAAGACCATCGTCACGCGCGAACCCAGCTCGCGGCGCCGCCGCGGACCGTGCACGGCGGCGATGTCGATGTCACCGCACCACGCCTCACCGGAGGTCGGCTTCTGCAGACCGACGAGGCAGCGCGCGAGGGTCGACTTGCCGGAACCCGACTCGCCGACCACACCGACCACGCGACCACGCGGCACCGCCATGGTGACGGAGCGCAGCGCGACGACGGGTGGTCCGCCCGCGCGTCCGGGGAACTCGACGGTGAGCTCGTTGCAGCCCAGCTCGTCACGGGTCTGGTCGTCACGGGTGTGGGTCGGCGCGGTCATCGCAGTGCCTCCTCGGCGACGAGCGGGTGATGGCAGGCCGCCTCGGAGGCGGCGCCCGCGTGGTGCATGAGCAGGGGCCGCTCGGTGACGCACACCTCGGTCGCCCGTGCACACCGCGGCGCGAACCGGCACGCCGCAGCGAACTCGGTGGGCGGCGGCACGGCGCCGGGAATCGGGATGAGCCGGTCGGCGCCCTCTTCGAGCGATCGGCTGGCATCCAGCAGCCCGCGGGCGTACGGGTGCGCGGGGCGGCTGAGCACGTCGCCCACGTTGCCGTACTCGACGATCTCGCCGCCGTACATGACGGCGATCCGGTCGGCGGTCTCGCCGACCAGTCCGAGGTCGTGCGAGACGAACACGAGCCCGAACTTGAGTTCCCGGCGAAGCTCCGCGAGCAGGGCCATCACTTGGGACTGCACGGTGACGTCGAGGGCGGTGGTCGGCTCGTCGGCGATGATGACGCGCGGGTTGCCGGCGATCGCCATGGCGATGAGCACCCGCTGGCGCTGACCGCCGGACAGCTCATGCGGGTAGGCCCGCAACGCGCGCTGCACGTCGCGGATCTGCACCGCCTCGAGCATCTCCTCGGGGGTCGCGAACGCCCCCGTGCGGGGCGCCTGCTCGAGCTGCGCACGGATGCGCATGCCCGGGTTGAGGCTCACGAGCGCGTCCTGGTAGATCATCGACACGTCGGTTCCGCGCACGCCGCGCAACTCGCGTTCCGACAGGCCCACGAGTTCACGGTCGCCGAGGCGGATGCTGCCGGACAGCTCCGCCGCCGGCGGCTGCAGCCCCATGAGGGAGAGCGACAGCAGCGACTTGCCACTGCCGGACTCGCCCACGATGCCGAGACATTCGCCCGCCGCAAGCGTGAAGTTCACGTCGCGCAACAGACCGATCCGGCCGTACCGGCGCGGGAAGTCGAGCGTGAGGTTCTCGACGGTGAGGACGGTATCGGTGAGCACGGCGCCGCCGCGCACAGTGTCGGCCATCAGTTGCCTCCCGTCCGCAGCTGCCGACTGATCGAGTCGGCGAGCGTGTTGAGCGTCATCACCGTGAGGGCGATCGCCATACCGGCGAACAACGAGATCCACCAGACGCCACCGAAGATGAGCTGCTGACCCTCTTGGATCATGGAACCCCACGACGGCGTGGGCGGCGAGACTCCCGCACCCAGGTACGACAGTCCCGCTTCGATGAGGATCGCATCCGCGGCAACGGTCATCATGAACACGAGCACCTGGCTGGCGATGTTGACGACGACGTGGCGGAACAGGATGCGCGTCCGGCTCGACCCGATGATCATCGCCGAGAGCACGTAGTCCTGCTTGAGCTCCTCGATGACGAGACCGCGCACGAGGCGTGCGATCGGTGCCGAGTAGACGATGGCGATGACGACGACGACCGTCTGGAAGCCGGGCCCGATCGCGATGGCGAGCACGATCGCGAGCATCGGGCCGGGGAACGCGAGGATCACATCGGCGATGCGCATCATGATGCGGTCGATGATGCCTCCCGCGAGCGCCGCGACGGCACCGTAGATGCCGCCGACGATGAGCGCGCAGAAGGCGGCGATGAAGCCGATCGAGAGCGAGATGCGGGCACCGTAGATCACGCGCGAGAACACGTCGCGACCGAACTGGTCGGTGCCGAACCAATGCTCGGGGCTCGGTGGCTGCATGCGCACCGCGACGTTCTGCGCGATCGGGTCGGGCAGCCAGATCGGCAGCAGCAGCACGATCGCGAAGCCCACTCCCGCGATGATCGCGAAGATCACCGGACGGTTGAGGCGCTTGGTGCCGGGGAACCGAGGCCGGCCGATGCCGGGGGGCGCGATGAGGTCGGTGGTCATGACAGGTCTCCCACGGACCGCGGATTGAGCTTCTTCTGAAGCAGGTCCGCGAGCAGGTTGAAGATGACGAAGGCGGCCGCCGCGACGATGCTCGCCCCGGCGACGATGCCGAAGTCACGTTGCGAGATCGCGGTCACGATGAGGCCACCGAGGCCGGGCAGTCGGTAGACCGCCTCGACGAGCACGGCGCCGCCGAGCAGACCACCGAGCGCGAGCGCGAGCACGGTGACGGGGGCGACCAGTCCGTTGCGGATGACGTTGCGCACCATGATCCGGCCCATGGGGAGCCCGAGGCCTCGCGCGGTGCGCACGTAGTCCTTCTCGAGCTGCTCGACCATCGACGCGCGCACGATGCGGGTCATGACGGACGAGTAGGGGATGCTCAGGGCCAGCACCGGCAGGGTCATGCTGCGCAGCCAGCCCACCGGGTCTTCCGTGAGCGGAACGAATCCGCCGGACGGCAACCAGCGCAACTGGATGGCGAAGAACTGGATGCCGAGCAGACCCACCCAGAACACGGGCAGCGACTGACCGATCGAGGTGAAGGCGCGCACGACGACGTCGAACGGTCCGTCCCGGAACACGGCGGCGAGGCTGCCGAGCACGAGCGAGACCACTGCCGCGACGAGCGTGGCCAGCAGGGCGAGCGAGATCGTCACGGGCAGCGCCTTGAGGATCATGTCCCCGATGGGCTGGTTGGTGACGAGCGAGTTGCCGAAGTCACCGGTGAGCAGTCGTCCGATGTAGCGGAAGTACTGCACGATGATCGGGTCGTTGAGCCCGTTCGCCTCCTCGAAGGCCGCGATCTGCTCAGGGCTCGCGAAGGGTCCGAGCCGAGCGAGAGCGGCCGTCTGCCCGGTGGCCGACCCGATGATGAAGATCAGGGTGGCCGCCCCCAGCACAACGGCGGCCGCCTCAATGAGGCGGCCGACCGCTGTGCCGACGGCAGTGTTGCCGAGGCGACGAACGTTGCGAATCGGGTTAGGCATCCCTAGCCACGATCAGCAGGCCGAGCGGGGACGGCGTGATGCCGGCCGACGTCGACTTGTTCCAGACCACGATGCGGTCGGGGTGAACGATCGGGAAGATCGGTCCGAACTCGCTCGTGATGTTGAACACCTGGTCCATAGCGGCCTGGTAGTCCTCTCGGCTGGGGGCCGTGACCGCGCTGTCGAGGAGGTCTTCGACCTCTTCCTTCTGCGGCTCGGTCCAGTAGGTGTAGTCCTCGATGAAGCTACCGTAGTAGAGCCACCGGTAGAGGAACTCGGCGTCGGCCGAACCCAGGAGCGCCGGCGAGGTGCCCGCGTACATCGCCTGGAAGCTGCCGTCGAGAACCCGCTCGTAGAGGCCACCGGTGTCACCCGGACGGATGTTGGCCGTGATGCCGGCCTCGGCGAGCTGGGCCTGGATGAGCTGGCCCGCGGCGACCATGGCCGCGTCCTCGGTCGGAACCTGGAACTCGAACGTCAGACCGTCCGCGTATCCGGCCTCGGCGAGAAGCTCCTTGGCCTTGTCCACGTCACGCGTGTAGAGCGGGTCGGGCGTGTTGAAGTCGGTGTTCGACTCCGGCACGAGCAGCTCGGCGACCTGCGCGAGTCCCTCGTAGGCGACATCGGCGACGGCCTGACGGTCGATCGCCCAGTTGATGGCCTGACGCACGAGCGGGTCGTTGAACGGGGCGGTGCCGGCGTTCACGAACATGATGTGCGACGAGAGGCTCGTGGGAGCGGCGACCTCGAACTCGGCGTTCGACTTGAGCTCCGCGACGGCGGTAGCCGGCGGGGCGACGATCGCCGAGACCTCACCCGACTGGAGCGCCGCGATACGGGCGTTCGGGTCGGTGATGATCTGGAAGTCGATCTTCTCGGAGACGAGGTTGTCGATGAGCGGACCGTTGTAGCCCTCGTAGCGCACGAGCTGCGCGCCGACGGCCGGGTCAGCCGACTCCACCATGTAGGGGCCGGAGCCGATGGGCGAGTAAGCGAGCTCGTCTTCGGTCGCGGATTCCACGACGGCCTTCGACATGATCTTGATCGTCGAGACACGCTCCTTGAACAGCGCCATGGGGGCGTTGAGCGTGAAGGTGACCTCGTTCTCGGCGGTCGCCTCGACCGACTTGAAGTTCACGAGGTACTTCTCGAGGAACGAGTCGGCGCCGAGGTCGAAGACGCGGTTGAACGAGAAGGCCACGTCTTCGGCCGTGACGGGCGAGCCGTCGTGGAACGTCGCGCCTTCGCGAAGCGTCACCTTGTACGTGGTCTCGTCGACCATCTCCGGCTCGCCGGCGGCCAGCGCCGGGTAGAACACGGTCGGCGCTGCGATCTCGGGCTGGTACAGGCCCTCGAAGACATACCAGTTGATGTTGATGGTGACGCCGTTACCCGTCTTGTGCGGGTCCATCGGGTCGAAGTTGACCTGGCTGGCCACGGTCTGGAGCTCGACGAGCTCTCCCGCGGTGGGCTCAGGCGTGGATTCGCCGGTGGGAGCACAGGCGGTCAGCGCGAGAAGAAGCGCTGAACCGAGTGCGACACCGATTCGGGTCAATCGCTGGCGACGGTGCACGTCGCCAGCTGTGGATGTGTGCATTACTCTCTCCCGGTTTCACTAGTTGGGACGATGATTCCAAAAGAATAGGTCCGGGTTCGGAACCGCGTCAACAGATTTTTAGAACAGCGCTCCCAGATATTGGAACACATTCATGTCCCGATGCGGCATACCCCGTCTTTCCGCGGTTTTCGCGCCACTCCCACAGATGTTCCATTTTGGGCTAATCTGATTCCGACCAATGGGACAACAGTGTTCCGGGCACGGATGGAGGATCAGTGAAGCTCGCAACCATCGACTACCGCGGCGCGACCGCGGCCGCGATCGTCGACGACGGCGGCTACCGCGTGCTGCCGTTCGGCGACGTGGGCGAGCTGCTCGCCGCCGGGGTCTCCCCGGCAGAACTCCCGACCGACGGCGAACTCGTCACCGACGCGCGACTGCGCACCCCCGTGCTCACGCCCAGCAAAGTGGTGTGCGTGGGACTCAACTACAAGAAGCACATCGAAGAGACCGGGGAGCCCACCCCCGACCGGCCCACCCTGTTCAGCAAGTTCGCCGCATCGCTGACCGGACCGAACGACGCGATCGTCGTGCCCGCCGCCTCCGAACGCGTCGACTGGGAGGCCGAACTCGTCGCCGTCATCGGCACGCGCATCCGCAACGCCACGGTCGACGAAGCGGCGGCGGCGATCGCCGGGTTCACGGTCGGCAACGACATCTCGATGCGCGACCACCAGGCCCGCACGTCGCAGTGGCTGCAGGGCAAGGCCTGGGACGCGGCGACGCCCGTCGGACCGTGGCTGCTCACCGTCGACGAGTGCGGGCCCGAACCGGACCTGCGCATCTCGTGCTCGGTCAACGGCGTGAGCAAGCAGGACTCGCGCACGTCGGACCTGCTGTTCGGCGTGCCCGAACTGCTCGCCTACATCAGCGTCTTCACGGCTCTCGAACCGGGCGACCTCGTGTTCACGGGCACGCCGGGCGGAGTCGGTCAGGCCCGACCGGTGCCGGAGTTCCTGCACCCCGGTGACACGCTCGTCACCGAGATCGAGTCGATCGGCGCCTGCACGAACCCGTTCGTCGCGCCGTAAGACAGGCCCCCGCGCGGGGCGATGGTCTCGATACGCCGCCTGCGGCGGCTACTCGACCGACGGCATACGCCGCCTGCGGCGGCTACTCGACCGGCGGCATGGGCGGCCTGCGGCGGCGCAGCACGCCATCCCTCGCCGGTCGAGTAGGCGCACAGCGCCGTATCGAGACCACCCCATGCCGAGGCAGTCGAGTCGCGCGCGGTGCTAGCCCTCGCCGAACAGGCGCACATAGTTCTTGCTGATCGCGCGCGCGGTCGCCTTGAGGCGGCCGCCGACCGCCGGAATGTCTTCGCGAGCCAGGCGGCTGGCGGGAGACGAGAGGCTGATCGCCGCCGGGATTCCCGTGCCCTCGATCGCGACCGCCACGCACCGGCCGTCGTCCTGCGCCTCGCAGTCGTCGACGCCGTACCCTTCCTCGCGCACCTTCTCGATCTCGGCGAGGAACTCGTCCGGGTCGGTGATCGTGCGGGGACCGGCCTTCGGCATCCCCTCCTTGTCGAGGATGGTGCGCACGCGCGACTCGTTCATCGTCGCCGCAAGCGCCTTGCCGAGCGCCGTGACGTGGATGGGGGCGCTCTCACCGACGCGCGCAGCCAGACGCATGATCTGCGGCGACTCGAGCACCTCCAGGTGCACGACGCGGCCGCCGCTGAGGATGCCGAGGTTGACGGTCTCGCCGGTCACCTGGCGCAGCTTCTCGAGCTCGGGTCGCGCGACCTCGAGCAGCTGGTCGACGCTGCGCGTCGCGAGGGGGCGGAACGCGAGGCCGAGCCGGTAGAGCCCGGTCGCCTCGTCACGTTCGACGTACTGGCGGTCTTCGAGTGCCGCGAGGTAACGGAACGCGGAACTCTTGGGCATCCCCGTCTGCGCCGCGATCTTGGTGAGGATCACCCCGTCGGGGCTCTCCTGCAGAGCGTCGAGGATGTCGCACACACGCGCGACCGCGCGAATGGGGTAGGCGCCGGCGTCGGCGTTGGTCATGGGCACTGCCTTCCGGGCATCCCGCGGGAGAATCCGCGGTCTACGGCTACGTGAATGGAATCACCATAGCCTAACGGTTCCATCTAGCAGAACTCGTTCCGATGGTCAATCGGTGAACAACTCCCGAAGGAACGCGAGCTGTTCGACCGCATGATGCGAGATCGCCCCGTCGTGGTCGTTGAACGCCCACTCCCGGATCTGCTTCGGCCCTGCCCAGTAGTTGTATGCCGCATACACGGTCGACGGCGGGCACACCTGATCCATGAGGGCCACCGAGAACAGCGTCGGGATGGTCGCCCGAGGAGCCAGATTCACGCCATCGAAGTACGACAGCACCCGCATCGTGTCGTCGACGGCGCGCGGGCTCGCTCGCAGGTACCGCGTGATCTCGAAGTACGGCAACGACTCGGTCAACTGCACCCCACGTTCCATGTGACACAGGAACGGAACGCCCGGCAGCGACGCGATCGGCACGTCCGACAGCGCGGCCGCCGCGATCGCGATGCCGCCGCCCTGGCTGGTTCCCGCCACGACGATGCGCGACGCATCCACATCGGGTGCGACCTTCGCCGCCTCGAGCGCACGGACCGCGTCCGTGTAGACGCGCCGGTAGTAGTAGGTCTCCGGACTCTCCACGCCGAGAGTCACGAAGCCCGGATGATGGGTGCCGCCGACCGGCGCCGGGTCGATCGTGTCGCCGTTGCGCCACCCGCCGCCCTGGCCGCGCGTATCCATGATGAGGTGCGCGTAGCCGGCCGCACTGTAGAGCAACCAGTCCTGCGCATTACCGCGCCCGCCGCCGTAGCCGATGTACTCGACGACGCACGGCAGCGGACCCGTGCGGTGCCGCGGCAGGTTGAGCCAGCCGCGGATCTCGTGACCGCCGTACCCGCGGAATGACACATCGAAGGTCTCCACGGTCGACAGCGCCGTCTCCTGCGGAGTGAAGCGGGCATCCAGATCGAACTGGGCCGCCTCCTCGAGGGTCCAGCGCCAGAACTCGTCGAAGTCGTCCTGCTCGTGCCGTTCGGGACGATACGCGCGCAACTCCTCGCGGGCGAGGTCACTGATCACGTGGCTCTCCTCGTGTCGATGGGGTGATCCGCCTTCGTCGGACCGGGCACGGTGCCGGCCGGGTTGAGGGCGAGGTTGCCGCCGTCGACCGGCAGCACGGTTCCCGTGACGAATGACGCGGCCGGGGAGGCGAAGAACAGGATGGGACCGACGAGCTCATCCGGATCCAGCAACCGGCGCAACGGGATGCCGTCGATGACCTGCTGATAGATCGCCGCCATCTCGGGCTTGTCGCGCGCGGCATCCCATGCCGGTGTCGCGATCTGAGCAGGCTGCACCGCGTTGACGCGAATGCCGTCGGCCGCCCACTCCACCGCGAGCTCGCGTGTGAGCTGGTTGACCGCCGCCTTGCTCAAGCCGTAGACGAGGTTGCCGCGACCGAGTGAGACGGTCGCCGCGGTCGAACTGACGTTGACGATTGATGCACCCCGACCGAGCGAGACCTGCAGGCGCGCAACGGCACGCGCGACGAGGAAGTAGCCACGCAGATTGATGTCCATCAACCGGTCCCAGGTCTCCATCGTCACGTCGAACGGAGCCGCGCGGTCGTTGGTGCCCGCATTGTTGACGAGGATGTCCACGCCCGACTCGGACGCGAGTTCCGTGAGAATCGCGGAGACGGCGTCCTCGTCGCGAACGTCGACCGAGCGTCCCGTCGCACCCCACGACGCCGCCGACTCGACGATGGACTCCGACACGTCGAGCGCGATCACGCGCACGCCGCGCGCGACCAGCTCGGCGACGACCGCCGAGCCGACCGACCCTTCGGCCCCGGTGACGACGGCGGTGAGGCCGTCGAGCGAGAACCGATCAGTAGACGGCATGCGTGATCCCCGCGCGCGCTGCCTCGACGATCGCCTGCGGAGTCGGCAGTGCCGCATCCATGAGTTCGGGCGCGTTCGGCAGCGGCACGCGCAGACCGTTGACACGCATGACGGGCGAGTCGAGGTAGTCGAACGCCTCCTCCTGGATGATCGCGGCGACCTCGCTGGCGATCGAGCACACGGCGCCCGCCTCGTCGACGACGACGGCCACACCCGTCTTGCGCACGGACGTGACGATCGCCTCGACATCGATCGGGTAGAGGGAGCGCAAGTCGATGACCTCCGCCTCCACGCCCTCCTCGGCGAGCCGCGAGGCGGCTTCGAGGCACTGCGAGACACCGATGCCGTAGGCGATGAGCGTGACACGGTCGCCCGCGCGACGGATCTCCGCGCGTCCGATCGGCACGAGTTCGTCGGGCCCGCCGACCTCGCCGCGCACCCCGGTGAGGCGCTTGTGCATGAGGAAGATCACCGGGTCCTCGGCGCGCAGGGCCGACTTGATGAGACCCTTCGAGTCGCGCGCCGTGCTCGGCGCGACGACCGCAAGCCCCGGGGTGTGGGCGAACCACGCCTCGAGTCGGTTGTTGTGCTGGGCGCCGCCGGCAGCGGTTCCGGCGGTGCCGCGGATGACGAGCGGCACGTTCCGACCGTACATGTGGCGGATCTTCGCCGCCTGGTTGACGATCTCATCCATCGCGCCGAACGAGAACTCGATGAAGTTGAGGTCGATGAGCGGGCGGCGGCCGTAGAGAGCCGAACCGACGCCCGCCGCGACCATCGCGGCCTCCGAGATCGGCGCGTCGCGGATGCGCTCGTGGCCGAACTCGGGGCCGAGGCCCTTCACCTGGGCGAAGTGGCCGCCGCGCTCGAACAGGTCGGTGCCGAGCACGAAGACGCGCGGGTCGCGCTCCATCTCCTCGCGCACGCCCTGCTGGTACGCCACCGAATAGCTGACTGCGTCGCTCACTGCGCTCCTCCGGTCGTGGTCCACGCGTCGACGTCGAATGCGACGGTGCTGGGGTCGGGCGTCGGCGACGCATCCGCGAACGCGACCGCTGCTTCGACGGTCGCCTTGGCCTGGGCGTCGAGCTCGGCGAGCCCGTCCTGGGTGAGTTCGCCCGACTGGATGAGCACCGCGGCGAGCCGGTCGATGGGATCCTTCGAGGTGCGCCACTGCTCGATCTCTTCGGCAGTGCGGTAGTTGGCTTTCTCACCGGAACCGTGCCCGCGGTAGCGGTAGGTCATCGCCTCGATGAAGCTGGGCCCGTCGCCCGCGACCGCGCGAGCGCGCGCGGCGGCGACCGCATCCCGCACCGCGGTGACATCCTGACCGTCGATCTGCACCGCATCCGCGCCGAACGCGCGAGCGCGTGCCGTGATCGAGCCGCCGCCGAGCATGCGGTCGATGTGCGTCTCGACCGCGTAGAGGTTGTTCTCGCACACGACGATGAGCGGCAGGTTCCAGATCGCCGCCATGTTGACGAACTCCCAGAGCCGGCCGACGTTCGCGCCGCCGTCACCGACGAAGCCGACGGCGACCTTGGCGTCACCGGCGAGCTTGATGCCGAGCGCCGCGCCCATCGCGATGCCCGCACCGCCACCCACGATGCCATTGCCGCCGTAGTTGGCGAGGTCGAAGTCGCCGATGTGCATCGAACCGCCGCGTCCGCCCTGCGGGCCGGTCGCTCGTCCGAACAGCTCAGCCATGAGCGCATTCGGGGAGGTGCCGCGCGCGAGCGCGTGGTGGTGGGAACGGTGCGTACCCGCGAACGGGTCCGTCTGCTCGAGGGCGGCCATCACGCCGACGGCGACGCCTTCCTGGCCGACCGAGGGATGCACGCCGGCCGGGATCTTGCCGCGCAGCGACCATTCCTCGCCGGCCTCCTCGAAGCGCCGGATGAGGAGCATGCGCGAGAGCCATTCGCGACGATCCGTGCCGAGCGGCGGCAGTGGCTCGAGTTCGGGTGAGGGACTGGACATTCCACGCCTTCCTAACGCTGCGCGAGCGGGTCGTTGAGGGTGATCGAGCACGCTCGGGCGAACGCCTCGAGAAGCACGGCGCCGTCTGCGCCGTCGAACTCGCGGTGGTCGAGGTTGACCGTCGCCCACATCATGGTGCGGGCCGCGAACCGGCCGTCGACGATCTGCACGGTCTCCCGTGCGCGTCCGACCGTGAGCAGAGCCGTCTGGCCCACCGGCACGATCCCGGTGAACCAGTCCACGCCGTGCGTGCCCAGGTTGGAGAGCGTCAGGGGGCTTGCCTGCAGGTCGTCGGGCTTGAGCAGCCCGCGCCGCGCGCGGTCGACCGCGGAGGCGCGCCGCTCGCTGAGTTCGGGCAGCGACAGCTGCGCGACATCGGGGACGGCGACGTTGATCACGCGGCGCGGGGTCGCGACGGAGAGTCCGACGCGATCGGGGCCGCCGGGGCGCACGGTGTTCCACGCGCGGGATGCCGCGCGCAACAGCAGGTCGGTGACCGACGCGCGGGTACCGGAGGCGCGCAGCTGGTCGAGGTACAGGAGCATGCCCGTCACGTCGATCTCGCGGCTGACCGCGAAGTGCGGAATGGTGCTCCACGATTCGCTGACCGCCTTCGCGACGGCGTCCGACTTGCGGGGGCCGTCGAGTTCGGCGGGCGCGGCACCCGTGGGCGCCGAGACGATCGCAGCGGAGGCAGCGGTCGCCGCCGCGGCCGCGTTCCGCTCGCGCAGCTCCCGCCGTTGGCGCGGGGTGAGCGTGTGCGGGCGGCGTGAACCGGTCGCCGCGTCCACGCCCTGGCTGCGGGGCGCGGCGACCGGTGGTTCGGATGCGGCCGGCGCGGGCTGCGAAGCCGCTGCCGGGGCCTGGGGCGCTGCGGGTGCGGGTGCAGGGGCAGGCGCGGTGGCGGGCGCGGTGGGCGCTGCGGCAGGTGCAGCCGCGGGAACTGGTGCGGGTGCCGCGGCGGGTGCGGGCACGCTCGGCTCCGGGTCCGCCGCCGGGGCTGCGGGAGTCGCAGCAGGTGCGGCCTCGGGCGCGTCCCCGTCGTGGAGCACGCGCGTGATGACGACGCCGGCGCCGACGACGGTGCCCGCCTCGACGAGGTGGGCGCCCAGCACACCCGCGGTCTCGGCTTCGATGTCGACGGTGACCTTGTCCGTCTCGATGGTGGCGATCGGGTCGCCCGCGGCGACCGCATCCCCGGGCTGCTTGAGCCACGCGACGAGCTCAGCGTCTTCCATGGCCATCCCGGTCGCCGGGATGAAGATCTCTTCCACTGCCCTACCGTCCCAGCCAGTCCGCCCCGACGGCAAGACGTCCGTGCCGCAGCGGTCGCCCCTCGAGCACGGAGAACACGTCGTCGACGGTCCATCCGGACATGCGATCGGATGCGCCATCCGAGAACCACGCGACGTGCGGCGTCATCGTCAGACGCGGGGCAGCACGCAGCGGGCTGTCGTCCGGCAGCGGTTCCTTCTCGAACACGTCGATGCCGGCACCGCCGAGGTGCCCCGCGGCGAGCGCCTCGGCAAGGGCCCTCTCGTCGATGAGCCCGCCGCGGGAGACGTTGACGACGACGGCGCCCGCCGGCAGCAGCGCGAGTTCGCGAGCGCCGAGCAGGCCCCGCGTCTCCGGCAGCAATGGCACGTGCAGGGAGACGGCGTTGCTCGCGGCGAGCAGTTCGTCGAGGCTCGCGGCAGGCACGTACCCGGCCGCACGGATGTCGTCGGCGGAGGCGACGGGGTCGTAGATGCGCACCTCGCCGAAGAACGGGGCCATGCGCGCGGCGAAGGCGCGACCGATCGCGCCGAATCCGATCACTCCGACGGTTTCGAGCGCGAGGTCGGGAACGCTGCCGATGGCCGTGACGATGCCCCAGCCGTTCTCCATGAGTCGGGAGGCTTCGGGCAGACGGCGCTTGACCGCGAGCATGAGCGCGGCGGCGTGGTTGGCGACCTCCGCGGTGGCGTAGGTGGGCTCGTGCACGACGGCGATGCGACGGGCGGCGGCGGCCTCGAGGTCGATCGTGTCGAGCCCGACGCCGGCGCGCCCGATCACGCGCACGGTGGGTGCGAGTGCGGCGATGCGCGAGGCGGGAAGCGGCTGCAGGGTGACGAAGACGGCGTCGGCGCCCTCGGTCAGTGCGGCGGCTTCGTCGTCGCTGGTCAGGGGACCGTACTTGACGTCGGCGCGATCGCCGACGAGGTCGAGCACGTAGGGTTCGTCACCGATCGACTGGTGTGCGACGGCGACCGTGAATCGTGGAGAAGGGGACACGCGCGGGGAGCTCCTCGTCGTCGGAATGCGGTGTGATTACACCGTAAAGGACGATTCCATCTGTCGCAACCCGTGATGCCCATAATGGAACAGACCGCTGCCTCCGGCGCAGCCGCCCACCCCGCCGGTCGAGTAGCGGCGCAGCCGCCCACCCCGCCGGTCGAGTAGCGGCGCAGCCGCCCACCCCGCCAGTCGAGTAGCGGCGCAGCCGCGTATCGAGACCACCGCAGCCGGAGCACTGTGCGGCGGCGGCTCGATCGACGCTCACGCCACGGGTTCTCGATGCCCCGCCCAGGACCTTCGCCCCTGGGGAGGCGCCGCCGATCGGAGTGAACTGGTCTCATGACCACGGAAGCCTCGTCACGTCCCGCTGCGGGCCGACTCGCACGGATCGCGCTCGCCGTGCTCCATGCGCTCGTCGCCCTCACCGCCCTCGCCGGCGGCCTCACCCTCATCTATGGCGCCCTCTTCGGCGACCCGACCGGACTGCTCGTGCCGCCGATCGAGTACCTCGAGGGCTCGCCCTTCCCTGACTTCGTCGGCCCCGGCATCCTGCTCGCGGGCGTCGTCGGGGGCACGCAGGTGCTCGCGTCGATCCTCACATGCCGTGGACGGCCGTACTGGCAGGTGGGGTCGGCGGTGGCCTCCTTCGGCCTCGCGATCTGGGTGTTCGTGCAGATGATCTTCATTCCGTTCAGCTTTCTGCAGGCCGTCTACATGGGCTTCGCGCTCGGGGAGATCGGTCTGCTGCTGCTGAGCTACGGCATCCTCTCCCGCCCGCGGCACTGAGCCGGTGCGGCGCCGCGCGGAGGTTTGCGTGCGGCGCGGCGGATAGAGCATCCGCGCGGCGGGCGAACCTCCGCGCGGCCGGAGCAAACCTCCGCGCGGCGACCTACGCTGAGCGAGCGTGATCGTCGGCGGTGGCGCGTAGCGTGGCGCCATGGAGTCCGGTCGGGTCGGGGTTCGCGCGGGATGCGCGATTGCCGGATGCGCAGCGGCCGCCGCGGACGGGGCGCCGCTGGCCCTGTGCGCCGACCATGCCCAGGAGGCATACGAGTGGGTGGCGCTCGAGCAGGGCGTAACCGATGTGCTGCCGTCGCCGTGCGCCGCCTGTGGCTCCCGGCTCGGCGTGCGATACGCATCCGGCTGGCTGTGCGCGATCTGCGAATGGCGCTACGGCGATCTCCCCGACGGCGACCACCTGGACGCACGCGTGGACGTCGTCTACTACGTCGGCTCGCGCGATCGCATCAAGATCGGCACCACAGGTAACCCCCGAAGCAGGTTTCAGGCACTCCGCGTCGAGCGGGTGCTCGCGTTCGAGCGCGGCGGTCGCGAGCGGGAGCAGCGCCGGCACGCCCAGTTCGCCGACCTGCGCTTCCCCGGTAGCGAATGGTTCCGCGCCGAGTCGCCCCTGCTCGAGCACATCGACACCGTCGCCGCGGGTGTCGACGACCCCTGGTCGTTGTATGCGCGGTGGGTCAGCGAACGACTCGCGACGCGCTGAATCCCGCCCTTTCCGCCCGGATTTCGGTGTTCCATTTTCGTAGGACCTAAGGCCCTGACTCTTCTTCACGGGCCTTGTTGTAATAGACGCACAACAGAACACCAGGGGGAAACCGCGGGGGCGGTAGGTGTTTGACATATCGGGCAGAAGTCGTGCACCGGGGGTAAACGGGGTATCGGGGCGCACGCTGCCAGGACGGGCGCCCGTCGAGGATTCGGGGGAATCCGGGCGCCCCACACGTAGAGGGGCCGGTGCAGCAGCACCGGCCCCTCCTTTGTGCCGCCACACCGTCCCGTGACACGGGGTTGCTTCCGGCAACCGCCCGTGTGATCGTGGCGCCATGACCTCGGCACGCAAGAGGATGCGCATGCGACTCGAGGAGGCGCAGCGCATTCTCGAGCAAGCAGAGGCCGGCACCCTCGACCTCGGCGACGACGACATCCGGGGTGTCGTCGAAGACGCGAACGCTCGGGTGACGCGCGCGATGCTGTGGGGCGGCGGCGAGGAGTCCGCCCGTCGGCGTACCGTGCAGGTGCTCGTGGCGACCGGGCTGTTCGTCGCGGTCGGGGTCATCGGCCTCATCATTCCGCTCGTGATCGCCGCGAGCTCGCGCTGAGCGCGGGACCTCCGTCCCTCGACATCGGTACGGCGCCGCGCTGGGATGTGGGCATGAACGCACGACCGCATGGCTTCCCCCTGGTTCCGTGGATCGCAGCGGCGACCGCCGCAGAGGCGATCGGCATGACGGCGGCCGCCACCGCGTCCGTGATCGCCGCTCGCGTCGTCGCCGACCCGTCGTCCGCGTCGGGTGTGGCCGCATCCCTCGGAATCGTCGTCGCGGGCGGACTCGTCGAAGGCGCCGCCCTCGGCATCATCCCCGCGGTCGTGCTGCGGCGATGGGTGCCGCAGTTCCGCCGCACGTCGTGGTTCGTCGCGACACTGCTCGTCGCGGGACTCGGCTGGGCGGGCGCGTCCGTTCCCGGTGCCCTCGCATTCGGCGACGGCGAGGCGCCGCCGCAAGCGCTCGTGCTCGTGGCCGCCGCGGCGCTCGGTCTCGTCATGGGCGCGGCGCTCGGTGCCGCTCAGGCGCCCGCGTTCCGTGACGGGGCGCGGCGACCGTGGCGTTGGGTGTGGATGAGCGCGGTCGCGTGGACGCCGACCATGGTCGTGATGTTCGCCGGGGCGACCCTGCCGGACGCGTCGTGGTCGCCGGCGGCGATCATCCTCACGGGTGCGCTCACCGGGATCATCGCCGGGGCGCTGCTCGGAGTCGTCACCGGCGTCTGTGCGCCACGGCTGGAGGTGCGGCCGCACCCCACCGACCCCGCGACCGAAGGCTAAGCGGCCTGGGCTTGCGCCCGATCGAGCGCGACACGCACGCCCGCCGCATCCGTGGTCACCCCGAACAGTTCCGAACCGGGGCCGAGGTGGATGCCGTCGTCGAGTCCGCCGATGATGACCGGGTCGAAGCCGACCGCGTCGACGAGGTCGGCGACCGCGGCCAGGTCGGTTTCGTCGTCGCCCGCGATGGCCATGGCGACGCGTTCCGGGTCTCCCGCGGGCCGTCCACGCTCGTCGAGGTCGTGGTATCCGAGGTGGTTGAACGCCTTGACGACGCGCGATCCGGCGAGCGCGTCCTGCACGAGACGGCTCGTCGACACGGCCGGGTCGGCGAGGTCGGCACGGTGACCGTCGACCTCCCACCAGTAGTTTGTCGCGTCGATGACGAGCTTGCCGGCGAGCGCCTGCACGGGCAGGCCGGTCGCGCCGAGGGGCAGCGCCTTGCCGAGCGGCAGGGCGAGAATGACGATGTCGGCGTGCTCCGCCACTTCCGCCGCCGTCATCGGCACGGCGCCCGGCGCGAGCACGTCGATGATGATCTCTATGCGGTTCTTCGCACCCGACCCGGCGATGAGCACCGGGTAACCCGCCCCGACGAACAGCCGCGCGAGCACGGTGCCGAGCTTGCCGGCACCGAGGATGCCGATGGTGGGCCGCTCCGCAATGGTCATGCTCGGGTCAACCGCGCGGATGCCTCCCCGTATTCCCCGCGCACGCCGCAGCGCGTGCGCGGTTCAGCAACACGGCCTAGCATCGAAGGCCAAGGAGCCCGCCATGCACACGACGATCTTCGAACGCTCGGCGCCGGATCCGGCGCTCGTCGAGCGATCCCTTACCGACACCCGCCAGGCCGTGTTCTGGCTGGAAGACGCGCCCGGCGACCGGTATGCCGCGCTCGCATCCGACGCCGAAACCGACCTCGTGGTGATCGGCGGCGGGTACACGGGGCTGTGGACGGCGATCCGCGCGAAGGAACGCGATCCGCACCGGCGCGTGACCGTGCTCGACGGCAAGACCGTCGGCTGGGCCGCGTCCGGCCGCAACGGCGGATTCGTCGAAGCGAGCCTCACCCACGGTGAAGCGAACGGTCAGCGCCGCTGGCCGGAGGAGCTCGCCCGCCTCGACGAGCTCGGCCACGCCAATCTCGACGCGATCGAGACGTTCGTACGCGAACGCGGACTGCGGTGCGACTTCGAACGCACGGGCACTCTCACGGTTGCGACCGAACCGCACCAGGTGGAGTGGCTCGCAGGCGACTCGAGCGACGAAGACGTGTACCTCGACGAGGCGGCGGTGCGCGCCGAGGTGAACTCCCCCACTTACCTCGCCGGACGGTGGGATCGACGCAGCACCGCCCTCGTGCACCCCGGCAAGCTCGCCGCGGAGCTCGCACGCGTCGCGACCGAGCTCGGCGTCGTCATCCACGAGAACACGGTCGCGCGTCGCCTCGAATCCGACGGGGAGCGGGTCGCGGTGCGCACGGAGGGCGGCACCGTGCGGGCCGCCCACGCGGCCCTCGCCACGAACGCGTTTCCTTCCCTGCTCACCCGCAACCGGCTGATGACGGTGCCGGTCTACGACTACGTGCTCATGACCGAGCCACTCGATGACGCCCAGCTCGCGTCGATCGGTTGGCGGAACCGTCAGGGGCTCGCCGACCAGGCCAACCAGTTCCACTACTACCGCCTGTCGGCCGACAACCGCATCCTGTTCGGCGGCTACGACGCGATCTACCACGCGGGCGGGCGCATCCGCTCGCGTTACGAGGATCGGCCCGAATCGTTCACGCGGCTCGCATCCCACTTCTTCACGACGTTCCCGCAGCTCGCGGATGTGCGTTTCACCCACTGCTGGGCGGGCGTGATCGACACGAGCACGCGGTTCTGCGCGTTCTTCGGCACCGCCCGCCGCGGCCGAGTCGCGTACGCGGCAGGATTCACGGGCCTCGGCGTGGCCGCGACCCGCTTCGCCGGGGATGTCATGCTCGACCTGCTCGACGGCACCCCGACCGAGCGCACGCAGTTGCGGATGGTGCGCGAGCGGCCGCTGCCGTTCCCGCCGGAACCGGCCGCATCGATCGGCATCAACCTCACGCGCGCATCCCTCGATCGCGCCGACCACCGGGAAGGCAAACGCAACATGCTGCTGAAGACTCTCGACGCCCTCGGCCTGGGGTTCGACTCGTGATGCTCGACCCTGGCGTGCTCGCGGATGCGGCGACGATGCCGCTGACCCACGAACCGCTGCCCGACGACCAGGTGATCTCGGGGCTGCCGACCGCAGGACTGGCCGTGCTCATCGACGAGCCCGGCCGGGAGGTCGGGGTGTGGGAGCTGACGCCCGGCACGGCGGCCGATGTCGAGGTCGACGAGGTCTTCGTCGTACTCGCGGGGCGCGCCACCCTGCGCTTCGATGAGGTGCCGGATGGCCCGGTGCCCGAGCCGGTCGACCTTCGGCCGGGGTCGGTTGTGCGGCTGACCGAGGGCATGCGCACCACCTGGACGGTCACCGAGACGCTGCGGAAGGTCTACTTCGCGTAGGCGCTACGCGTGCAGCACCCCGTCGACGCGGCGCGGGATGCCGAGCGGGTTCTCCTCGCGCAGTTCCGTCGGCAGGCGCGAGGCCATCGCATCCTGGTAGGCGACCGGTCGAAGGAAGCGGCGGGTGGCGGTTGCCCCGACGGAGGTGAACAGCGAGGTGGTCGCCGGCCACGGCCCGCCGTGCTGCTGGGCCCACGTCACCGCGACGCCCGTCGGCCAGCCGGCGAAGAGCAGCCGTCCCGCGCGCTCCTCGAACACGGCCTGGATGGCGGCGATGTCATCGTCGGGCTGCGCGTGAATCGTGGCCGTGAGGCTGCCCTCGAGGCGGGCGAGCACCGACGGCAGGTCATCGAGGCTCTCGTACGTGACGAGCACCGTCGCCGGGCCGAACACCTCCGCGAGGATCACCTCGGCCCGCTCGGCGAGGTCGGCGAGGGATGTGCGCGCCACGATCGCGCGCGGGGCGGCCCCGGGCGCGGTTCCCGCGATCGCCTCGACCCCCGGCGCGGCAAGGAGCGCGGCGACGCCCGCCCCGAAGCCCTCCGCGATGCTCGAGGTCAGCAGCGTGTGGTCGGCGGCCGACACGTGAGCGGGCAACTCCGCCTCGAGTCGTGAGCCCGCGGGCACGAACACCACCCCGGGCTTCGTGCAGAACTGACCGCTGCCGAGCTGGAACGAGGCGGCGAGACCCGCCGCGAGTTCGTCGCCACGGGCCGCATCCGCCGCGGGAGTGACGACGACCGGGTTGATGCTCCCCAGCTCCCCGTAGAACGGGATGGGGTCGGGTCGAGCCGCCGCGCGATCGAAGAGCGCACGCCCGCCGCTCACCGACCCCGTGAAGCCCGCTGCCTTCACGACGGGGTGCTCGATGAGGTGCACGCCCGCCTCCCGGCCCTCGATGAGGGCGAAAGCACCCTCGGGCGCGCCGGCGGAACGCAACGCCTCCGCGACGAGACGCGCGGTGGCGCGCGACAGCTCCGGGTGTCCTGAGTGGGCTTTGACGATCACCGGGCAACCGACCGCGAGCGCGGACGCGGTGTCACCGCCCGCGACCGAGAACGCGAACGGAAAGTTCGACGCCGCATACACGGCGACCACGCCGACCGGGACGAGCATCCTGCGCAGGTCGGGGCGCGGAGGCGTTCGCGCGGGATCCGCGTGATCGATCGTGGCCTCGAGGTAGGAGCCTTCCCTGATGACGTCGCCGAAGAAGCGCAGCTGGCCGGTCGTGCGGGCCACCTCGCCGCGGAGCCGCTCGATCGTCAGGTGCGTCTCGCGGTGTGCGAGCTCGACGAGCTCGTCGACGTGCGCGTCGAGGGCGTCCGCGATCGCCTCCATCCAAGCGGCACGCTCGGCGGCGCTCGATCGGCGCATCGGACGCACCGCGGCTTCGGCGGCGTGAGCCAGGTCGTTCAGGCGCTGCGGGGTGGTGTCGACCACGGGGTCCTCCTGCCGGGTGCTCGTCCTCGCGGACGCATCCTTGTATCATCAAGCGCACTCTCGTTTTACCAGATGAACGCACCTGTCGAAATGACAACCGGGGCGAGATGACAACTCCTGACACGAGGAAGCACCGAGCGATGACTGAGATCGTCCGATACGCGACCGCGGAGGGGCCGCGCGTCGGCGTTCGCCGCGACGGCGTGCTCCGCCGCCTTGAGCCTCGCGAGCTCTGCGAACTGCTGCGCCTCTCGCCCGCCGAGATCGAAGCGGTCGTCTCCGATGCGCACGAAACGGTGACCGACCCCCACCTGCTGCCTCCGGTCGACGGCCGCACCGAAGTGTGGGGCGCGGGAGTCACCTACGAGCGATCGCGCGTGGCCCGCGTCGAAGAGAGCGAATCCTCCGACGTGTACGACCGCGTCTACGTCGCCGACCGGCCCGAACTGTTCTTCAAGGCGCCCGCGTGGCGTGTCGTCGGCGATGGGGACCCGATCGGCATCCGCCGGGACTCGCCACTGTCGGTCCCGGAACCCGAACTGGCCGTGTGGGTGACCGCCCACGGGGTGATCGCCGGGTACGCCGTCTGCAACGACATGACCTCCCGCAGCATCGAAGCGGCGAACCCCCTCTACCTTCCGCAAGCGAAGGTGTATCGCGCCAGTTGCGCGCTGTCGTCGGGCATCGTGCCCGCGTGGGAGGTTCCCGACCCGACTGCCCTCCAGATCTCGTGCACGATCACCCGCGCCGGCACGCCGGTCTGGCAGGCGACGACCTCGACCGCGACGATGGCGCGTTCATTGGACGAGCTCGTGTCGTGGCTGACGGCGGAGTTGGACTTCCCCGACGGGGTGATCGTCAGCACCGGTACCGGCATCGTTCCGGAACTCGACTTCGTGCTCGAACCGGGGGATGTCGTCTCGATCGACATCCCCGGGATCGGCTCCCTCACCAACGTCGCTCAGCACGTCGCCGGAGACGCCGACGGCAGCGACGGTACAGTCACACTTCGTGGCTGACCGACTCCCTCGACCCGCCGAACCGGCGGGCGCTGCACCCACGCGCACCCTCCACCGGGGGCTGCGGGTGCTCGAACTGCTCGCGGAGCAAGCCGGCGATGCGGGACTCGGCGTCACCGACGTGGCCGCTGCCGCCGGGCTCGACAAGGCGACCGCGTTGCGCTTGCTGCAGACTCTCGGAGCGCTCGGCTACGCCTACAAGGATCCGGAGACGAAGGCGTACCGGCTCACCGGCAAGCTGCTCGGACTGTCGGAGGCGTTCCGGTCGAACCTGGAGGTCCCCCGGCGCATCCGCCCGTTCCTCGCCCAGCTGCGCGACGAGACGGGTCAGACGGTGCACTTCGGTGTTCGTGACGGCAATCGCGTTGTCTACATCCTCAAGCTCGAATCGAACTCGCCCGTGCTCATCGCCTCGGCGATCGGTCAGAGCATGCCCGTGAACACGACGTCGCTCGGCAAGGCGATGCTCGCGGCGATGTCGGATGCGGACTACGAGCGCGTCCTCGCCACGCTCGACTGGGAACGCCGCACGGAGCGCTCGATCACCGACCCGCGCGCGTTCCGTCAGGAGATCGAGCGGACTCGTGAACGAGGATTCGCGATTGACGATCGGGAGAACGAAAGCTCCATCACGTGCGTCGGCAGTGCGCTCGTCGACGGCACGGGAACTGTCGTCGGTGCGATCAGTGTGGCCGGACCCAGCTACGTGGTCGACAGCCGAATCGACGAGTTCGGACGCCTCTGCCAGGGCGCGGCGATGACCATCTGCGCGCTCCTCTAAGGGGGCATGCGCCCCTGTCATCCGGCCGGAGCGCCGTCCCCGCCGACGACGCGGCGAGCGGGCGGATGGTGCGCTAAACTTCTCGGCGGTGACGTGTCCGAGCGGCCGAAGGTGCAACTCTCGAAAAGTTGTGTGGGCTCACACCCACCGTGGGTTCAAATCCCACCGTCACCGCCAATGACGAAGCGCCGTCCCGACAGGGGCGGCGTTTCGTCATTCGTGGCGATGGTCGGACGCGACCACACTCGTGGGCCCCTGGACGCGAGGGGCCCCGGCCGCGGCACCGCCGCGGTTGGGGGAGCGCCCAGGGAGTCAAATCCCACCGTCACCGCCAATGAAAGAAGACCGTCCCGCCAGGGGCGGTCTTCTTTCATTCGCGACGATGGTCGGACGCGACCACACTCGTGGGCCCCTGGACGCGAGGGGCCCCGGCCGCGGCACCGCCGCGGTTGGGGGAGCGCCCAGGGAGTCAAATCCCTGGCGGACGGCGTTTCATCGAAGGCGGGCGGACTTGCACGTTGATACCCCTGGGGGTATTCTCGGCTTCATGGATACCCCCCGGCGTATTGTGATCGTGGGCGGAGTCGCGGCAGGCATGTCCGCCGCCACCCGCCTTCGCCGCCGTGACGAACGTGCGCGCATCACCGTGCTCGAACGCGGAGCCGACGTCTCGTTCGCCAACTGCGGTCTCGCCTATCACCTCGGCGGCATCATCCCCGACCGCGAGGCGCTCCTGCTCCAGACCCCCGAACGACTCGCGGCGCGGTTCCGCATCGACGTGCGCACCCACACGGAAGCTCTCGCCATCGACACCCATGCCCAATCGGTCACGGTCGCAGGCCCCGACGGCACCGAACGTCTCCCTTACGATGAACTCGTGATCGCCACGGGCGCCGCTCCCGCGACACCCGACGTGCCAGGAGCCGAGCTCATGCTCACTCTCCGTTCTCTGGACGACATGGATCGCATCGGCGCGGTCCTGAACGAACTCAGCCCGGGCTCGCCCGTCGTCATCATCGGCGGCGGCTACATCGGCCTCGAACTCGTCGAGAACCTCGCGCACCGCGGCTTCGCCGTCAGCCTCGTCCAGCGCGGCTCCCACGTGCTCACCTCCCTCGATCCCGAGCTGGCCGTGCTCGTTGAGGATGCCCTCCGCGCCCAGGGCGTCGACCTGATCTTGGGTGCCGATCTCGCCGAGGTTCGAGAGGACGCCGTTCACCTCACGGATGGACGCCGCCTCGCCGCCACTCTCACCCTCGCCGCCACGGGCGTGCGACCCGACAGCGACTTGGCGCGCGCCGCTGGCGTGGAGCTCGGGCCCGGCGGAGGCATCCGCGTCGACGAGCAGCACCGCGCAAGCGCGCCGCACGTGTGGGCGGTCGGCGACGTCGCGGAGAAGATCTGGGCCCCCACGAACGCGCCTCGGCTGGTCGCGCTCGCGGGCCCAGCCAACCGCGACGGACGATTCGTGGCGGATGCGATCGCGGGCGACGAACCAGCCGCGCGCGCCGTGCTCGGCACCGCGATCCTCGGCCTGTTCGGGCTCACGATCGCGAGCTTCGGCGAGACCGAGTGGAGTCTGCGCGCCGCCGGTCGACCCGTGCGCGTCATCCACACCCACCCCGCCTCGCACGCCAACTACTACCCGGGCGCCGAGACGATGGCGCTCAAGCTTCTCGTCGATCCGACGAGCGACCGGATCCTGGGGGCCCAAGCCGTCGGACGCGATGGCGTCGACAAGCGCATCGACGTGCTCGCGACCGCCGCGACGGCCGGACTCACGGCCAGCCAGCTCGCCGACCTGGAGTTGGCGTACGCACCCCAGTTCGGTTCTGCGAAGGATCCGGTCAACATGCTCGGCTACGTCGCCCGCAACCTTCGTGACGCCGTGACGATGAGCATCCAGTGGCACGAACTCGAGACGGAACTCGATCGCGGGGCCCTGCTCGTCGATGTGCGCACGCCCGCCGAGCACGCCCGCGGTGCGATCCCCGGCGCCGTGAACCTGCCGCTCGACGTACTGCGCGAACACACCAGTGAACTCCTCGGACGTCGCGTCATCGTTCACTGCCAGGTAGGCCAGCGCGGACACACCGCCGCCGCCCTCCTCGGTCAGCTCGGCGTCGATGTCGTCAACCTCGACGGCGGCTACCTCACCTGGGAGTCAGGCACGCGCTCTCTCCCGGCGTCCGCGGCCCGCCGCACGCGCGCCGCCTGAACCCGACCACCCCGACCACCCCGACCTGATCAGAACCGGAAGGAACCATGAACACGATCAGCACCACGGAGCTCGCCGCCCTCGACGGAGTGCCCGTCATCGACGTACGCGAGCGCTGGGAATACGAGGGCGGACACGCCCCCACCGCGGTGAACATTCCACTCAGCGAATTCGTCGACCGCGTTGCGGAGGTGCCGCGCGATACCACCGTCTACGTCATCTGCGAGAGCGGCGGTCGCAGCGGTCAGGTCACCGAATGGCTCGACGGTCAGGGATACGACGTCGTCAACGTTCTGGGCGGCACCTCGGCGTGGCGTTCGGCGGGCCTGCCCGTCGAGATGGGGGACTGAGTCCGTGTTCTCGTTGTTCCGCAAGAAGTACCGCACCATCGGTGTCGATGAGGCCAAGCGGATGCTGCGCGATGGCGCCGTGCTCGTCGACGTGCGCTCGCGCGGCGAGTGGAACGCCGGTCACGCGCGCGAAGCCCGGCACATCCCGCTGGATCAGCTCGAAACGAAGCTCGGCTCGCTCGCACCCCACGTCCCCGTCGTCGCGATCTGCCACTCGGGGATGCGATCCTCGATCGCCGCGCGAACTCTCGCCAAGCACGGCTACCAGGTCGCGAGCGTGCGCGGCGGCATGATGGCCTGGAACCGCGCATGAACGCCGGTCGCGGTGCAACCGAGGCTCAGAGCACACCCCAGCCCGGCCACGACCCCGAGGCGATGCGGCGCATCCTCAACCGCCTCAAGCGAGCCGAAGGGCAACTGCACGCCCTCATCGGGTCGTTCGGCGCCGACGCGAACTGCCGGGATGTGGTGACCCAGCTCGCGGCCGTCAGCAAGGCCCTCGACCGGGCCGGCTACGCGATCATCGCCAACGCGATGGTGTCGTGCGCGAGCGACGACGGTCACGGTGAAGGAATCCACGACGGCATGACGACCGAGGAGATCGAGAAGCTCTTCCTCAGCCTCGCGTGAGCGGCCGGAAGCGACGGTCGCACCACTTAGGCTGACGGCATGGCCCGCTCCACCGCCCCCTACCGCTGCACCGAGTGCGGTTGGACGACCATCAAATGGGTGGGGCGCTGCGGGGAATGCCAGCAGTGGGGCACGGTGATCGACACGGCCGAACCGACGGTGCGCGTCGCCCCCACCCGCCCTCAGAATCGTGCGCGAGCCATCACCGAGATCGGTGCCGAGTCGGTCGCCCACTGGCCGAGTGGCATCGCCGAGTTCGACCGCGTGCTCGGCGGCGGGGTGGTGCCCGGGGCTGCGATTCTGCTGTCGGGCGAACCCGGTGTCGGCAAATCGACCCTCCTGCTCGAGGTGGCCAGTCGCGCCGCCCGATCCGGCCAGCGCGTGCTCTACGTGAGCGCGGAAGAGTCGGTCAGCCAGGTACGCCTCCGCGCCGAACGCACCGGCGCACTGCACGCGTCCCTGCTGCTCGCGGCGGAGACCGACCTCGCGACCATCCTCGGCCAAGTCGACGAGGTCGAGCCGCAACTGCTCATCGTCGACAGTGTGCAGACCGTCTCATCCGGACTCACCGACGGACTCGCGGGCGGGCCGTCGCAAGTGCGTGAAGTCGCCTCCACTCTCATCCGCATCGCGAAGGACCGTAACCTTCCCGTGCTGCTCGTGGGTCACGTCACCAAAGACGGCACCATCGCGGGTCCGCGACTGCTCGAGCACCTCGTCGATGTGGTGTTGCAGTTCGAAGGCGACCGGCAGACCTCCCTGCGTTTCGTGCGCGCCCACAAGAACCGCTTCGGACCCACCGACGAGGTCGGCTGCTTCGAGATGACCGGCGAAGGCATCGCGGAGGTGCCCGACCCCTCAGGGTTGTTCCTCTCCCGCGCGCGCACCCCCGTGAGCGGCACGTGCGTGACGATCGCCGTCGAAGGCCGCCGCGCCCTGCCCGTCGAAGTGCAAGCCCTCATCGTGAAGACGCAAGCACCGCAACCCCGCCGCGTGGTCAACGGCGTCGATTCCTCTCGAGTGGCCATGCTCCTTGCGGTACTGGAACGCCGCGCCGGGATGGGGTTGAGCAGCTTCGACGTCTACGTGTCCACGGTCGGCGGCATTCGCCTCGTGGAACCGGGCGCCGACCTCGCCATCGCCCTCGCCATCGCGAGCGCGTACAAAGACAAAGCGTTCCCGGTCGGCCAGGCGGCCGTCGGCGAGATCAGCCTCGCGGGCGAGATCCGTCCGGTCTCGCAGTCCGCTCAACGCACGTCCGAAGCGAAGCGCCTCGGCTTCACGACACTGATCGACTCGGATGCGGTGCACGTGCGCGAAGCGCTCCGGCTTGCGTTCGCCGCGGCACATGACGACGCCGTGGATGTGCCCGCCTTCTGAGCGCGGCAGGTGACGCGCGGCGGATCGCCGGCTAGAACCAGACGGTTCCGCCCCAGTCGACCACGCGCCAGTTGATCCAACCGCTCTGGCGCACCAGCTCGACGGCGATCGCATCCGTCTCGCCTGTGTCCGGCTTGGTCGCCTGGCACGCGAACACGTCACCGATGATCAGCGGCGGCGCCGGGCACACCACTTCGAGGGTGGCGCCGAGCGCCGCGGCATCCGCCTCGACCGAGGTGGCGACCTCCTCGGCGAACGTCGCCGGGAACGCCGAGATCACGAGGCCCGGCAGCACGAGCACTCCCGCGAGCACAGCGACGGCAGAGCCGGCGAACGCGGCCAGCGGCGCGAAACCGCGACCGGTCTCCTTGTAGGTGCGAATGGCGCGCACGATCAGATAGCCGGGCTCCCGCAGGAGCGCCCACCAGGCGCTCGCCGGACGCTTGTGACCCCACACCTGAAGCACGAGCCGGTCGAATGCCGCCAAACCGATCACGAGCACGTAGGGCGCAAGCCACACCACCAGCAGCAGCGGAAGGTTGTTGCCGAGGCCCCCGAGGATGAGCGCGACACTGGTCGCCAGTTGCAGCGCAGGCATGAACGCGATCAGCCACACCGCGGCGGTGTAGGTGCGCATCGCTTTGGGCGCGCGCTCCGGCGCGACCTCTTCGGCGAGCGCGCTGAGTGTGGATGCGGCGGGGGCGGCGTTGGCGTGCGTCGACGCCCGCCGGGGTCCGGGAGCCGGCTCCTCGGCGGTGTCGGAGAGCGGCGGTTCGAGCTCCTTGAGCGTCATCGCCAGAAGCGGCTGAGCGCTGAGCTCCTCCCGCTCCGGCAGCGTCTGGGTTTCGAGGAGTTCTTCGCGCACGGCCTCACGCGGATAGTCGACCTCGAAGTCGTCGGCGAACGCAACGCTCTCGCGTCGCTCACGTTCACGCTGTTCGCGTCGGGACGGGAGGTCGTCGTCCGCCCACCCGACTCGTGTGCTTGCCGTCGTGGGCTGGATGATGATGGGCGCGCGCGCTTCAGAGGTGTGCTCGGTCCACGCTTGCGAATCCCACCAGCGCAGCTGAGGCAACCCCAAGGGGTCCGGGTACCACCCGGCGGGCACCCCGAAGTTGTTCTCATCCACGGTGTCAGCGTAACGGGCAAACGTATCGCGCAGAAAGTCCGTTCTACCCGCCCCGACACGCCGGGGTACGGCGAACCCTCAACTATCTAGCGAGGGTTCACGTCTTGTGCTCCCGAAATGGGGGGAGTTAACTCAACTCCACTAACCGAGGGACGCCGAGGAAAGGACCCGGAGAGGGACGCTTCACCGGGAGCCGAGCGGGTCATACCGAGCGGCGAACGGGCGGGAAACCGCTCGGGACGGGCAACCGTCCACCCGCATCGCTTCGCAGCCTCCGGGCGCGGATGGTGCGGCGCTCGAGAGGCGAGCCACAGCCGCCCGTCGCGTGAGGGCCTTCGGGCCGGATCGTGACAGGTGGGCCGGTTCGTTCTCGAGAGCACACAGAAAGGCCCCCGTGGCCCGCAAGGGCACCGGGGGCCTTTCGCGTTCCCCGGAGGATGCCTATCCCGCAGCAGACACCCACGCCCATCCCGCGCTCAGGTTCCACCCAGAGCCGTCCGAGGCGCTAGCGTCGCGGTCGCGGGCGTGCTCGTCGAGCGAGCAAAGGGGCTCGGTTCACCGCAAACCGATGCACGTCTGGGGCTTCTCCTTCCCGCATGACCGCGTTCCCGCTCGGCGGGAGAAAGCCGGATGTCATGCGTCGAATCACCGGGGCGTTAGCACTCGCCCTCGTCCTCATTTGTTCACTGCTCACGGGTGTTCCCGCCACAGCGGAACCTGCTCGCGCGCCCGGCGTCGCCGCCGCGGCGTCCGCAAGCCCGCAGAGCTTCGACCTCGCGACCTACCTCGCCTCGAGCCCGATCTTCGAGGAAGGGGAGGTCGACCTGTCCGGGGTGAGGGGAGCCATCACCGGATACACGGTTCTCAGCGAGTCGTACGTCCCCACCGGGATGCTCGCCTACAAGGAGGGCAGTTTCCCCAACAACTCCGACACCGACCAGGTTCAAGGCACCAGCCTGCGAACCGAGTCGGCGACCGTTCAGACCGCCTACACGGTGGGCCACACGTTCACCGCCGGCGCTTCCTTCACCTGGGAGAACAAGGTCACGGCGGGACCGGTCACCTCGGGCTGGACGGTCAACGTGTTCTTCAACTACGCGGCCAAGATCGAGAACCAGTGGACGTCGTCGCAGACGTCGACGATCACGCTGCCGTCCCAGTCGGTGCGCGTGCCTCCGCACTCGCTGATCACCGTGAAGGAGTGGTACGAGCAGGGACGATATGACGCACAAGTCCAGCTGGACCTCGCCGTGAGCGGAAGCATCCGCTACACGGCGTGCGGGCAGACCGTGACCGCTCCGATCGGTGCCGTTCTCGCCCACGCCAGTGAGCTGGGCCTCCCCCCGCTGCCGTCGTGGGTCATTCCCACGGGGGACTCCGTGACCGTCCAGAGCGAGATGACCTACATGTCCACCCCGGCCGTGAAGCAGGTGGTCGAGACCTCGGCACCCAGCGCGCTCCCGACGCGTATCGTCGGCATGCAGGAGCCCGTACTCGGCACGACGATCGGTCAGCAGGTCGGCACGCGCAGTTCGACCACGAAGAGCGCAACGAGCGCAAGCGCGGCGCCGTCGTGGTTCTCGTCGCCTCCCCGCTGCCACCCGGTCACGGTGGACGGGTCCGCGATCCTGCTGCCGGATGGCCGCATCATCGACCCGGAGCACGGCACGGAGGTGCCGGGGCCGTCGGGCGTCCGGTTCGCCGCGGTCTCCGGCGCTCGGTGGAAGGGCATCGGAACGTTCCTCTCCGCGATCGACACGGACGGCAACGCCTACTGGTTCTCTCGCGGGGGTTCCTTCTCGAAGTTCACCCTTCCTACCGAGATCACGAAGACCGCCGATGGCGTCGCACTGCTCGGCGCGGACGGCAACGTGTACGACGCAGGAAATGGTCGGCGCATCAGCGCCCCCTCGGGCACTCGGTTCGTTGATGTCTCGGGCGTGCACCACTACGGCGACGCGTTCTACTTCTCCGCCATCGGACGCGACGGCAAGGCCTACTGGTCGGAGCGGGGAGATACGTTCACTCGACTGAACCTCCCGGTGCGGGCTCTGGACACGATTGACGGCACGGTGATCCTGGGAGAGGGCGGTCGTCTCTTCCTGGCTCGCACGGGGCAAGAGATCCAGAACCCCGACGGGATGACGCCCGCCTCGGTGTCGGGCACGGTGGACTGGGGAGGCGGTCGAGGAGGCGGACGCTGGGACGAATGGGGCGACGACGACGGCCGGTTCAGCCGCGGGTACAACAGTCTCGTCACGGTGGTCGACTCCCGCAGTGGCATCTGGATCTCGATCAACGGGTCGCCTCTGGAGTATCGCCGCTGGGATGGCGGGATCACCCGTGATGGGCTGGTCGGCGTGACGCACAACGGGTATGCGTTCGGAACTCTCTATGAGACGGACAACGCGCCGTCCAACCCGCCGGGCACCCTGATCGAGTCGATCTCGGCGGGACCGGACTGGTTGACCTACCACGCCGTGTCGGCGGTCACCACCGACGGGCGGGTGTTCTGGTCGAACGACGGCTCCGCCTTCCGGGAGGTCAACTACTAGTCGGTGAGCGCCCCGAGCCAGGCGTTGAGGCGGTCGGTCCATTCGCGATCGACCGCCTTCGCCATTCCGTCGAGCGATCGCACGGGCGCGGCCAGGCGCACGCTCGACACCAGCCACACGGCGTCCGCGTCGCGAAGGTGCTGCGGCGTGGTGAGTTCGAACGCGGTCGTCATGCCCTGCTGTTCGGCCCAACGGAAGACGTTGGCCTGCGTGGTGCCGTCGAGGATGCCAAGCCCCGTGCCGGGCGAGTACACGCCGTTGCCGCGCCGGTACACGACCGTGGAGGTGGGGCCTTCGAGCACGATGCCGTCGCTGGAGACGAAGATGACCTCCTCGGCGCCGCGTCGGGCCGCCTCCCGCACGGCCGCGCGGTTGATCGCGTAGCTGAGCGTCTTCGCCCCGGCGAGAAGCCACGGCGAGGTCCGCTCGACGTCGTGCCGCAGCCCGCGGTCGAGCAGCACGACGTTCATGCCCTCGGTGCGTTCCCGCGTGAAGTCGGGCGAGAGCCGGCCGTAGGCCCAGCCGGTGGGGCGGTCGCCGTACTCGAGCCCGCGCGTGAGCACCGTCTTGACGAACGCCTCGCGCTGCGGTGCGAGCTCGTCGACGACCGCGTGCACGACCGCACGCCACGTGTCGAGATCGGGGGCGGGCAGTTCGAGCATGGCGGCGGAGCGCGCGAACCGGCGCAAGTGATGCTCGAGAGCCTGCGGGCGCCCGGCGCCGACACTGATCGACTCGAAGATGCCATCGCCGCGCGTCGCGCCGAGGTCGAGGGCACTGACCTGCGGTTCGTCCGGGTCGACGAACCGCCACGGCGGGGCACCCGCATCGCCCGGAGCCTCGAGGGACGGTCGCGTGACGAACGCGAGCACATGCTGAGCCATGGTGGCTAGTACAGCACGGCGAGCGGCCCTAGTAGAGCAGGAACTGCTTGGTCTCCGCGGATTCGGCGTCGCCCACCGCGACGCTCAAGTGGTAGCTCGCGCCCCCGCCGACGACCTGCTCGCCCGCGACGTCGCACGTGTCGGCGGAGGACCGGGTGCGGTCCCACGACACTTGCGGACCCTGCTTGGGAACGCCCGGCTGCAGGATGGTCGTCGCGGCCTGCTGTTCGGTCTGGCAGTCGGTCGAACGCCAGATCACCTCGTCGCCGCTGGTCACCGTGAACACCTGCACATCGGATCCCGCCGACATCAGGCACGGTTCGGTCATGCTGCTCTGCAGGGTGAAGGAGAGTGTGACCGGCACGCCGGGGTCGTATCCGCTCGCGTCGGTGATGGGGGTCACGGCGACTTTCGCGGGATCGCATTCGACCGTGTCGCCAGCGGCCGCCGTCGTTCCGGGCGTGGGGCTCGCGCTCGGGCTGCCCGACGGGGTGGGTGCCGGCGTCGAGCCGGAACCGGGTCGCACGATGATGAGGATGATGACGACGATGACGGCGAGCAATCCGAGGCCCACGACGAGGCGCCGGCGCCAGTACACCCTGGCCGGCTGCGGTCCCACCGGATTGCGGAACGACGACATGCCACCAGGCTAAGCGCGCCTCACGCGGACAAGCGCTTGAGCATCCGCGTGTTGCCGAGCGTGTTCTGCTTCACGCGCGCCAGGTCGAGGAACTCGGCCACACCTTCGTCGGGCGAGAGGGCAAGCTGGGCGAACACCTCCGGGTCGACGACCTGCTCTCCGATCGGCTCGAAACCGTGGCCGCCGAAGAAGTCGACCTCGAAGGTGAGGCAGAACAGGCGGGACAGGCCGAGCTCGCGAGCATCCGTCTCGATGCGGTTGAGCAGGGCATGTCCCACCCCGGTGTGCAGGCGGTCGGCGCGCACCGCGAGGGTGCGGACCTCGCCGAGGTCCTCCCACATCACGTGCAGCGCTCCGCACCCGATGACCTCGCCCGCACCGGGACCGTCGACGATCTCGGCGACGCGGAACTCCTGCACGGCCTCGTAGAGGGTCACTCGGTCCTTGCCGAGCAGGATGCGCTGCTCGGCGAGCGGCTCGATGAGGCGTTGGATGGCGGGGATGTCGGAGGTGCGGGCCCGGCGCACCGCGAAGTCGGTCACGGGAGACAAGGCTACCCATCCCTGCGCGCGCTGACGCGCGCTGGAGCTGGGAGCGAAGGCACTTCGCGCGCTGGAGCTTGGCCGCGACGCCAGCGCCGACGCCCGTCCCGGGCGGCGGATCGCTCGCGTGCTACCCCAGTAGCGTGCGCTACGCCTCGATCTCGGCGGGCTCGGCCTCGGGTTCGACGGCGCCCGGCTGGCGGGACGTCGTGAACACGAACTGACCGTCGGTGAAGTCCACGTGCACGTGGTCGCCCGCGTTGAGCTCGCCGTGCAGGATCTTCTCGCTGAGCGCGTCCTCGATCTCGTGCTGAACCGCACGGCGCAGCGGACGGGCCCCGAGGGCGGGATCCCAGCCGAGCTTGATGAGCTGCGCCTTCGCCGACTGGGTCAGCTCGATCGTCAGGTCGCGGTCCATCATGCGGTAGCGAAGCCGCTTGATGAACAGGTCCACGATCTGCAGGAGCTCGTCCTGCGTGAGCTGCGGGAAGACGATCGTCTCGTCGACGCGGTTCAAGAACTCGGGCTTGAAGTGCTTCTTCAGCTCTTCCTGCACCTTGCCGCGCATGCGGTCGTAGCCGGTCTGCGTGTCGCCCTCGATCTGGAAGCCGACAGGTCCGCCCGTGATGTCCTTCGTTCCGAGGTTCGTCGTCATGATGATGACGGTGTTCTTGAAGTCGACCACGCGACCCTGACCATCCGTCAGACGTCCCTCCTCCAGGATCTGGAGCAGCGAGTTGAAGATGTCGGGGTGCGCCTTCTCGATCTCGTCGAACAGCACCACGCTGAACGGCTTGCGACGCACCTTCTCGGTGAGCTGGCCGCCCTCCTCGAAGCCGACGAAGCCGGGAGGGGCTCCGAACAGCCGCGAGACGGTGTGCTTCTCGCCGTACTCGCTCATGTCGAGCGAGATGAGCGCGTTCTCGTCGTCGAACAGGAACTCCGCGAGCGCCTTGGCCAGCTCCGTCTTTCCGACACCCGTGGGGCCGGCGAAGATGAACGAACCGGAGGGACGCTTCGGGTCCTTGAGGCCGGCGCGCGTGCGGCGGATCGTCTTGGCGAGCACCGAGATGGCCTCCTCCTGACCGATGACGCGCTCGTGCAGGGCCTTCTCCATGAAGATGAGTCGGCTCGACTCCTCCTCGGTGAGCTTGAAGACGGGGATGCCGGTCGCGGCGGCGAGCACCTCGGCGATCAGTCCCTCGTCGACGATGCCGGTCGTGCCGACGTCACCGGACTTCCACTGCTTCTCAAGGCGCAGCCGCTCACCGAGCAGCTTCTTCTCCTCGTCACGCAGAGAGGCGGCCTTCTCGAAGTCCTGCTCCTCGATCGCGGCTTCCTTCTGGCCACGAACGACGGCGATCTTCTCGTCGAACTCGCGCAACTCCGGCGGAGCCGAAAGGATCGACAGGCGAAGTCGGGCTCCCGCCTCGTCGAGCAGGTCGATCGCCTTGTCGGGCAGGAAGCGGTCCTGCACGTAGCGGTCGGCGAGGTTCGCCGCCGCGACGATCGCACCATCCGTGATGGACACCTTGTGGAAGGCCTCGTACTTGTCGCGCAGGCCCTTGAGGATGTTGATCGCGTGCGGCAGCGACGGCTCGTTCACCTGAACGGGCTGGAAGCGGCGCTCGAGTGCGGCATCCTTCTCGAAGTGCTTGCGGTACTCGTCGAGCGTGGTCGCGCCGATGGTCTGCAGCTCGCCGCGGGCGAGCAGGGGCTTGAGGATCGACGCCGCGTCGATCGCACCCTCGGCGGCACCCGCACCGACGAGGGTGTGGATCTCGTCGATGAACGTGATGATGTCGCCGCGCGTGCGGATCTCCTTGGTGACCTTCTTGAGGCGCTCCTCGAAGTCGCCGCGGTAGCGGCTGCCGGCGATGAGGCTGCCGAGGTCGAGCGTGTAGAGCTGCTTGTCCTTGAGGGTCTCGGGCACGTCGCCGCGCACGATCGCCTGGGCGAGCCCTTCGACGACCGCCGTCTTGCCGACGCCCGGCTCACCGATCAGCACGGGGTTGTTCTTGGAGCGGCGGGAGAGGATCTGCATGACCCGCTCCATCTCCTTCTCGCGCCCGATCACCGGGTCGAGCTTGCCTTCGCGCGCCGCCTGGGTGAGGTTGCGGCCGAACTGGTCGAGGATCTGGCTGCCCTTGTCGGGCGCGGCGTCGTTGCCACCCACGGCAACCGCCTCCTTGCCCTGGTAACCGGAGAGCAGCTGGATGACCTGCTGGCGAACGCGGTTGAGGTCGGCACCCAGCTTCACCAGCACCTGGGCGGCCACGCCTTCGCCCTCGCGGATGAGGCCGAGCAGGATGTGCTCGGTGCCGATGTAGTTGTGGCCGAGCTGCAGCGCTTCGCGCAGGCTCAGCTCGAGCACCTTCTTGGCGCGCGGAGTGAACGGGATGTGGCCGGTCGGCTGCTGCTGGCCCTGGCCGATGATGTCCTGCACCTGCTCGCGCACGGCGTCGAGGGAGATCCCGAGCGACTCGAGCGCCTTGGCGGCCACTCCCTCGCCCTCGTGAATGAGGCCCAGGAGGATGTGCTCGGTGCCGATGTAGTTGTGGTTGAGCATCTTGGCCTCTTCCTGGGCCAAGACGACGACACGACGGGCACGGTCGGTGAATCTCTCGAACATTTCGTCACTCCTCGATACGCCGGACTAGGCGGCGCGTTACAAAGAGACTAACGACGGGGAGCAAAGAAAAGTCCGCTGTTCGCCGTGGGCGTGAGGCTGCTCTAGGCTCACCCCATGAGCGATGACGACGACCGCCCCGTGACGTTCCTTGGACGCCTGCGCAACCAGAAGGTGCTCACCTGGGTGGTCATCGTTGGCCTGATCGTGCTGGTGGTCGGTGCGGGCACGATCGGCGCGATCATCACGTGGGTGATTCCGGGACTGTGACCCTCCCGCCGGCATGAGCCTCCGCGCCCCCCGCCGCCCGGTGACCGCACGGGAGGTGGCCGAACGCGCCGGATGCTCGACCGCGACGGTGTCGCTCGTCGTCAACGGCAAGAGCGAAGGCCGCGTGACTTCCGCCACGCAGGAGCGCGTCTGGGCGGCGGTGCGCGAACTCGACTACCGCGTGCACTCGGCTGCGCGCACGCTCGCCACGGGAAGCCCCGGCACGGTCGCGTTCGTGTGCCCGGACCCCACCAATCCGTTCTTCTCGATGCTGCTCGAGGGCCTGCTCGACGGACTGGACGATCGGCTGAGCCTGAGTCTCGTCGCGCCGCGCGGCGGCGACGACTACGACCTGGCGACGGTTCGCCGCGTGCAGTCGGGTGATCTGGCGGCGCTCGTGCTGGCGAGCCCGAGCGACGACGTGGTGCGGGAACTTCGCTCGGGCCGGCCGGTGATCCTCATCGACTCGGGGGTGCGGTTCGAGGGGGCGTCGACGATCGATGTGGACATCCCGGAGGCGTCGCGCCTGCTCGCCGACCATCTCGTCGACCTCGGTCATCGCCGCATCGTCTACATGGGCGTCGACCGGGCCAAGTTCACGTTGCGGCGGCGGCGCGAGGTGTTCGCCCAGCGCCTGCGGGAGCGCGGCGCGACGCTCGTCGGGCCCGATGTCGCGGTTCCTCGGATGACGATGGACACCGCCTACCGCGCGACCTTGCCGGTGATCGACCGCTGGCTCGAGTCGGGGGTGACGGCGGTGGTGTGCGCCGACGACCTTCTCGCGTTCGGGGTGCTGCGCGCGGCCCGCGACCGCGAGGTGTCGGTGCCGGGCCGGCTGTCCGTCGCGGGCTTCAACGACATGCCTTACGCGGGGATGGTTGCGCCGTCCCTCACGAGCATCGACTTGCGGGCGCGCGACCTCGGCCGGGGCACCGCGGCGCTGCTGAGCGAACAGCTCGCCGCCGTCGAACCGTCGGCGGCGATCATCCCCCCTCGGCTGCGGGTCAGGGAGTCGACGGGCCCGGCGGGCTGACCCGCCACGACGAGCCGTCGGCGCCGAACCTGCTGCCGGGTGCCGCCAGACGCGGGGTTAACGGGAGCGCCTCCGGGAGCCCCGCCGCACCCTCCAGACGCTGGCGGAACCATCCGTCGCCGTACCACGAGACCTCGTGCACGATGAGCCCGTCGACGACATGGAACACGTCGAGGGCGTGCAGCAGCACCTCACGGCCGTCCGCCTCGACGCCGTCGAAGGCGCCCGAGATGCGGGCGGGCTGCATCCATTCGACCATCGCCGTCGGCCCGTCGATGATGAGCCGGATCGGTTCGTAGGTCACGGTCGGAAGCGCACGGTAGTACATGTCGAGGTAGGCGCGCAGGGCGTGCTTGCCGACGAACGCCTGGCCGATCGTGACGTCTTCGAGCGTGCCCTCGTCGTGCCACCAGCGCAGCACCGCCTCGAGGTCGCCGGTCGCCGCGTCGGCGAAGATTCCGTCGATCACCTCACGAGTGCTGGTCATATCTCCTCCGGTTCTTCGTACCAACGCACGCGGTCGCCGATCGCCGCGCGCATGCGGGCACGCGGTCCGAGCGGCATCGCGATCCAGTAGTGCAGCAGTTCGGCGGCTCGCGTGGCCACGAGCGGGTCCTCGACGGTCACGAGTCGCTCGAGCGTGCCGCGCGTCGTGCGCCACAGTCCCCAGTCGTTCTTCACCGCCGACTCGAGCTGCGCGCGCTCCTCCCACAGCGGGTGCCATTGGTCGGTGAGCAGTGCCGAGAGGTCGCTGACATCCTTGGGGGTGAGCTCGACGACCTGGGTCTTGGTGAGCAGCAGGGCCGGCAGCGGGATCGTGTCGCCGTCGGCGAGCTCGGGCCGAAAGGCGACCGCGTGGCAGAGCCGCAACTCGTCGAGGAAGACGTCGACATGCGAGTCGTCGGCGTCGAGGAACCGCAGCCGCACGTCGCTGTTCGCGCCGTTGAAGGCGACGTCGTCACGCAGTCCCGCTGCTCGGGCGAACGCGACGATGCGCTTGCGGTCGCGCGACCTGCCCGCGAGGTCGACGTCGCCGAGTTCGCGGGCGTAGGGGCCGGTGCGGGCGGATTCGCAGCGCAGCGCAACGGCCGCGCCGCCGAGGAGGGCGAGTTCCACCCCGGCGGCACGACCGTCGTGCACGAGTTGTCGACCGCGGTCGAGTCGGTTCATTCCGGGGGGATCTCCTTGTAGGCGAGGGCGATGTCGATGCCTTGCGAGCGACGAATGGCGCTGGCCACGTAGTAGATCACGATGCCGAGCGGGAACATCGCCAACGTCACCCAGAACATCACCGGACTCGCCTCGGGGTTGACGCCCGAGAACGGGTCGAGGGCGAAGTTGATGACGATGAGGGCGGCGCCGATGGCGCCCAGGATGCCGATCACGGTGAGCTTCGGAACCCGGCCCCACCGGCCGGTGATCGGTGCGGTGGCGTAGAGGTCCTTGTTCTTGAACGGAATCAACGCTGCGGCGAGGCAGCCGATCGCGAGCGTGATGATCTGACCGAAGGCACCGACGACCACCGTGAAGAAGCTCGTGTATGCCCAGAACCACGACGCGATCGCCGAGAGCACCGAGATGATGAGCACGGCCACCCACGGCGAGTTGGTGCGCGGGTTGACCGCACCGACCGCGGAGGGCACGACGCGGTCCATCGACCAGGCGAGCATGCAACGGCTCATGATGAGCAGCGACATCGGCACCGTCGGGATGAGCCACGAGCCGAAACCGAGGATGATGAGCGCCCCGAGCACGACGTTGCCGGAGGCCGCCGCCGCCGTCTCCATGTAGGTGGGGGCGGACGGCAGACCGAGCGCGGCCGGGTCGGCAGCGGCGACGGAACCGAGGAAGTCGTCGCCGAGCTTGCCGAGGCTCGTCCACAGCAGCAGCGCCGCGCCGATCACGCCGATGAGCGCGGTCAGCGGTCCCGCAAGCAACTGGCTGCGCCGGGCCGAGCGCACCTCGCCCGCGAAGTAGGCCGAGCCGAGGTAGTAGGGCAGCGAGAACGAGGGCCACGTCACGGCGAGCAGGGTCGCCGAGATGGAGAACCCGGTGAGGGCGAACCCGGCATCCGCGGCGGACTGCTTGGCGACATCCGCGGCACCGGCAACACCGCCGGCGGCTTCGACGTAGCTGTTGAAGTTGGCGATGAGCTGCTCGCCCGACTGGAACAGGAGGGCGCCGAAGAAGGCGAGCAGGCCGAGCGCACTCACGGGCAGCGTGTAGCGGAACACCTTGAGCACCGCGCGCGTGTTCCGGAAGATGAACAGCAGACCGAAGCCGACGACGAACACCTCGCTGACGATGAAGACCGCGAGCGGCTGGGTGAGCGTCGTCGCCAGTTCCAGAAGGCCGGGGTTGCCGAGGTAGGCCCCCAGCACGCGAGCGAGCGGCGCGAGGCACCACTGGCAGAAGTAGTAGCCGGCGCTCGTGAGGAACAGGATCTGGAACAGCACGAACACGAAGTTCGCGGCGAAGCCGAGCGCCGGATGGATCATGCGGCTGATGAAGACGTAGTCGCCGCCGCTGCGCTTGAACGCGGCCGAGGCGACCGCGTAGGTGAGCAGGATCGGCAGGGCGACGAGGGCGCCGATGAGGAGCGTCAGGTAGACGTTGGCGCCCGCGTACCACGGCAGCACGATGCCGAGGATGAACGAGACCATGATGGGGAAGGTGGCCACGTAGAGGTTGACGAGCGACGCGTCGAAGGCCGACGCGGCACGCACGAGCCCGGATGACTTTCGGGCGAATACGTCAGTGGAACTGGGGGAACTCATGACATGCCTCCGTGTTCGTAGGTGAGGAACTGCTATCCGGTGACGAGCTGGGTGCGGATCTTCTTGCCGGGTCGGATATCGACGATGGCGCCGAGCAGCGTGGCCTGGTCGTATTCGCTGCCGGGGTTGACGACCGTCGTGCGACCGATGGTCGTGGTTCCGCGGCCCTCATGGATGTGCCCGTGCAGGCTCGCGGCGGGTTGGAACTCCCGCACGAAGTCGCGCACGGCCGTGGAGCCGACGGGAACGAGGTCGGGTTCGCCGCCCTCGAGCTGGATGCGCAGGTGCTCGTCGAGGCGGGGCGCGAGGTCGAGCCCCGACCCGTGCGGCGGCACGTGCACGTTGAGCACGGTGCGCGCGGGATCGAGTCCCGCGCTCATCGCGGCGAGGCGCTCGCCGAGCTCCTGCTCGGGCGCTTCGCGGTTGGTGTGCCACGGCGTGGGATTGCTCCAACCGAGGGACAGCAGGGTGAGGTCGCCGAAGTCCATGGCGCCTTCGCGCGCGTAGCCGACGACGTCGCCGTCGATGAGCGGGATGAGCTCGTCGAAGTCGTCATTGCCGAGGCCGAGGTAGAAGCGGTCGCGCGAGGATCCGAGACGGTCTTCCGCGAGGTCCACCCAGCGTTGGGTGCGCTCGAGGATGAGGCGGCGCATGGTGGCTTCGACGTGCTCCTGGTCGTCGCGCAGGTGCTCGAACTCGTCGGGTTCGACTCGGGCGGAGTAGACGCCGACGAGGGCGACGCGACGTTCGAACTCGGCCACTTCGTCGGCGGTCGAGAACTCGTGTCGGGCCCCGCGGAAGGCGGCGCTCCAGCCGGCGCCGTCGCGCACGATGGGCACGAGTTCTTTGCCGGCGAGGTCGCCGCCCATGAGCACGACGTCGACCTTGTAGAAGTCGCGGGCGCGCACGAGCTTGCCGAAACACGCGGTCGAACCGTGGATGTCGGAGGCGAAGAAGACCCGCATGACGCGATGGTAGGGATGCCGCGCAGGAACGGTCAAGCGCTTAACTTGAGGATAACTGGCTTCCTTGAATCGGCCGATCGACTCCTCCGATCGCGCACCGCGAGCGGCTTATCCCCGAGGGGACGCCGTAACGAACCGCGCATCCCCTCGCCGGCGGCAGACTGGAACGCATGCGAATGGGCTGGAATGCATGCAGTAACGTGGAGGAATGGGCGTGACCGTTCAAGTCCGTGATCTGGATGCCGATGTGCAGTCCACCTTGCGCGCCGCCGCCGTTCGGCGCGGACTCTCCCTGTCCGCATTCCTTCGCGTCGAGCTCACCGACCTTGCCGACCGCATCGCTCTCGAACAGCGAGCAGCCGCCCTCGGGGCTCTGCCCAATCCGCTCGGCATCGATGCCGGCTTCTTCGACGGAATCGACGCTGACGAGATCGTCGCGATGGTGCGCGAAGACCGCGACGCATGACCGACGCTCCGCGTCTCCGCGCCGTCGTCATCGATGCCTCCGCGATCGGCAGCACGCACGACAGCCTCCGACGCGCCGACAGCATTCACGCGCCCGACCTGATCGACGTGGAGATCGCCAGCCTGTTGCGCAAGTCGGTGATGCGACACGACCGAAGCGCCACGAGCGCAGAAGCGGTGCTGACGGCATGGCTCGACAACGCTGTCGTCCGGCACGCCCATCGCCCGCTGATGAGACAGGTCTGGGCGCTTCGCGACGCGATCACGCCGTACGACGCGACCTATGTCGTTCTCGCCCGCGGCCTGGGCGTGCCGCTGGTCACCCGGGACCGGCGGCTCGCGCGCGCCGCCGACCCCTACTGCGAGACGATCACGGTCGACTGACCTGGGGCGCGCCCGTAGGGTGAGGACCATGCATCCCGTGCTCGCCGAACTGGTCGCCGGGTTCGAGCGCCTGCCCGAACCGGAGGCGACCGAGTTGCTCGCGGAGCGCTACGGTCTGCGCGCCGAACGGCTCGAACGGCTCGACACCGAACGCGATGACACATTCCGTTTCACGGCCGGCGGCCGTGACCTCGTGCTCAAGGTCGCGCACCCGCAGGACTCCGAAGCGATCGTCGACCTGCAGGTGCGCGCGCTCGTGCACGCTGCCGAGACGGACCCGGAGCTGCCCCTGCAGACGATCGTGCGCACGGTCGACGGCGAACTCGCCACCGTGTGGAACGGCCGAGTCGCCCGCGTGTACTCCTGGATGGAGGGCACGCTCGCGCGGGGCCTTGCCCCGACACCGCGTCAGTTGCACGCCGCCGGCGCGATGCTCGGCCGGCTCAGCCGCGCGCTCGCCGACTTCGAGCATCCCGCCGCCGACCGGGAACTCGCGTGGGACCTGACGCGCCTGCCGATCCTGCGCGAACTCGAACCGAACGAGGCGACCGCCGAGATCATCGACCGCGTCGAACGCCGCGTACTGCCGGCGCTCGACGGATTGCCGCACCAGGTCATCCACAACGACTTCCACCCCGGCAACCTGCTCGTCGACCCCGCGCAGCCGGCCTACGTCACCGGCATCCTCGACTTCGGCGACACGGTGCGAAGCGCCCGGATCAATGATCTCGGCGTCGCCCTCGCCTACCTCACGATGGGGTCGAGCCCGTGGGAGGCGGCGCGGCCGTTCATCGCCGGGTACGAGACGGTCGTGCCCTTGCTCGACCGCGAGCGGGCGCTGCTTCCCCACCTCGTGTCGGCCCGGCTCGTGCAACGCGTGCTCATCAACGGGCTGTTGGAGTGCGACGCGGCAACCAACTCCCACGACGGCGGCCTGCAGACCCCGCGGTAGTGGCTACGCCTCGCGCCGCGCCACGAGCGTGAAGCTCGCCGCGAGCCGCTCCGGATGCTCCGCCAACTCGAACTCGCCGGGGAACCGCGGGGACGGCACCATGAGGTCGTCGAGCGCGCGATAGGGCACGCTCGGATGCTCGGCGAGCCGCTCCACGCGCAGCCCCTCGCCGAGCACTGCGCCGACGATCTCGCTGAGCGAGTGGGCGAACTCCCACGTGGGCAGGTCGGCGAGCGCCGCATCCGTCTGCACGTAAGTGTCGTCGCCGTCGAAGACGGTCGGCTCCGCCTGGTGGAAGTACGGGTAGGCGAGGGCGACCCCGCCGTCCCGCGCCTCCAGGGCTGACACCATCGGATGCGAGTCGCGGATGAAGAGCCGCCCACCCGGACGCAGCAGCGCCGCGACGACGTGCGCCCAACGCTCGATGTCGGGCAGCCAGAGGAGGGTGCCCACACTCGAGTAGACGAGGTCGAAGCGTCCTGAGCCGAGCTTGTCCACGGCCGAGTACGTGTCCGCCTCGACGTAGTCGATCGCCGAACCGGTGCGCTCGGCGAGCCGCCGCGCCTCCGCGAGGGAGGCGGGCGACAGGTCGAGGCCCGTCATGCGGGCACCCAGGCGGTGCAGGCTGATCGTGTCGGTACCGATGTGGCACTGCAGGTGGAGTCCGTCGAGGCCCGCGATGTCGCCCAGCAACGGCCGGTCGAACTGCACGACCGAGCTGAGGTGGTCGGGGTCGGCGACGAACGTCTCGACCTCGTACCCCTCCGAGGCGGCGTGCGCGGGAGCGCGATCGTCCCAGTAGGCGCGATTGATCGCCAGATAGTCGTCGGTCACCTCCCTAAGCTAGCCGCATGGCCGGACCGACCAGCTACTTCGATCCCGCGGCAACGGCGTCGCTGGACCCCGCGACGCGTGCCCTCGTCGAGCAGCGCGCCCGCGTGATGGGGCCGGCCTACCGGCTGTTCTACGAGCGACCACTGCAGCTCGTCCGGGGACTCGGCACGCGGGTGTGGGATGCCGATGGGCGTGAGTACCTCGACGCGTACAACAACGTGCCCTCCGTCGGGCACGCGCATCCGCGGGTCGCCGAGGCGATGGCCGCGCAAGCGCGCACTCTCACCACCCACACGCGCTACCTCGCCGAACCGACGATCGCCTACGCCGAAGAGCTGGTGGCGACGCTGCCCGAGCCGGTCGACACGGTCATGTTCACGTGCACCGGCTCGGAGGCCAACGACCTCGCCCTGCGCATCGCCACGACGGCCACGGCCGGCACGGGCGTGATCGTTACCGAGAACGCGTACCACGGCGTGACCGCCCAGATCGCGGCGATCTCGCCTTCGCTCGGCGGCGCGGAATCGCTCGCGCCGGAGGTGCGAACGGTGCCGATCGGTGGGGATTTCGCGGCCGCCGTCACGGCGGCGATCGACTCGCTCGCCGCGGCCGGCGTGCGGCCGGCGGCGCTCATCGTCGACACGATCTTCGCCTCCGACGGCGCCTGGCCGGACGTTGCCGGACTGGCCGACGCCGTCGAACGCGTGCGGGCCGCGGGCGGCCTCTTCATCGCCGACGAGGTGCAGCCCGGCTTCGGCCGGCTGGGGCACGGCATGTGGGGGTTCGAGCGGTACGGCCTCGTGCCCGACCTGGTGACCGTCGGCAAGCCGATGGGCAACGGGCAGCCGATCGCGGCGACGTTCGCCCGGCGCCCGCTCGTCGAGGCCTTCAACGCCCGATCCCGCTACTTCAACACGTTCGGCGGCAGTTCCGTCTCGATCGCGGCCGGCCAGGCCACCCTCGACGTGCTGCGCGACGAAGGCCTCATCGACAACGCGCGGGACGTCGGCGCGTACCTGCTGGCCGAACTCAGCGCCTCCGGACTGTTCGTCGAGGTGCGCGGGGTCGGTTTGTTCCTCGGGGCGCGCCTCGAGTCGGAGGCGCGCGCGCTCACCACGATCAACGCCTTGCGGGATCGCGGGGTGCTCATCGCCACATCGGGACCCGCCAACGACACCCTGAAGATCCGGCCGCCGCTGCCGTTCAGCCGGGCGGACGCCGACCTGCTGCTCACCGAACTGGGTGCGGTGCTGCGCTGAACCTGGCCCGACGGATGCGGGCAGCGGGCGCCGGTAGAGTGCGAACGTGAGCAACCTCGAGACCGAACCTCAGGAGCTCGTCTGCGAGGAACGCCCCACCGGCGCGCAGGTGCTCGAGCCGCGCGATGTGCCCCTCGGCGGCCCGCGGGCGATGGGCGTGCGACGCACCCTGCCGCAGAAGGGCCGCAGCCTCATCGGTGCCTGGTGCTTCGTCGACCACTACGGTCCGGACGAGCACGACATGGATGTGCCGCCGCATCCGCACACGGGACTGCAGACGGTGAGCTGGCTGTTCGACGGACAGATCGAGCACCGCGACAGCGTCGGGAGCCACCAGCTCATCGATCCGGGGGAGCTCAACCTCATGACCGCCGGGCGAGGCATCGCCCACTCGGAGGTGTCGACCCCCGCCTCCCGCGTGCTGCACGGCGTTCAGCTCTGGCTCGCCCTGCCCGAGGGATCACGCGACCAGGATCCGTTCTTCGAGCACCACACGACCGAGCCCATCGGGTTCGGTCCCGCCACCGTGCGCGTCTTCATCGGCACCCTGCTCGGCGTCTCGTCGCCGGCGACCGTGTTCACCGACCTCGTCGGCGCACAAGTCGACCTCCCCGCGGGGGCGACCGTCGACCTCCCCGTCGCGGCGGCGCACGAGCACGGCGTGCTCGTCGACGCGGGCGACGTGAGTGTGGCCGGCACCCCGGTGCCCGTCGCCCATCTGGCCTACCTCGCGCCCGGAAGCCAGACCCTGCGGATCGAAGCCCGTACGGCCGCGCGTCTGCTGCTCATCGGCGGAGCGCCGCTGCGCGAACAGATCGTGATGTGGTGGAACTTCATCGGCCGCAGCCACGACGAGATCGTCGCCTCACGCGACGAGTGGCAGCGCGATGGCGCCGTGGGGGCGCCCGGACGATTCGGCGTGGTCGAGGGGTACCACGGACGACCGCTGCCGGCTCCCGAGATGCCGCCCGTGCGGCTGCGGCCCCGCGACTAACCGACGGCGGGCGGGGCGGGCGGCAAGCCCAGGCGCTCGCGCTCTTCCGCTTCGATGCGAGCGCGCGCGGCTCGCTCGTTGCGGTCGGCGCGGATGATCGAACGCAGCACGAACCAGAACACGAGCCCGATGAGAACGGTGGGGGTCACCGAGTAGAGGGCGTTCAGCCAGAAGTCCTGCGGCACCTAACCAGGGTAACCGGTCAGGAGCCACACCACGGCGACGAGCACGATGATCCCCACGAGCGCGACCCCCATGACGATGCGGGATGTACGGCGATCCACGTCAGTAGCCCTTGGCGATCATGCCGACGATGCCGGACGCGATCAGGTAGACGGCGACGCCGAGCACCGCGACCCAGCCGACGATGCGGGCAACGGGAACGCGGCGGGACTCGGACATCACTTCACCAACGGGAACAGGATCGTCTCGCGGATGCCGAGACCGGTGATCGCCATCAGCAGGCGATCGATGCCCATGCCCATCCCGCCCGACGGCGGCATGCCGTGTTCGAGCGCCCGCAGGAACTCCTCGTCGAGACGCATCGCCTCGACGTCACCGCGGCTGGCCTGACGGGCCTGCTCCACGAACCGTTCACGCTGGATGACCGGGTCGACGAGCTCCGAGTAGCCGGTGGCGAGCTCGAAGCCGCGCACGTACAGGTCCCACTTCTCGACGACACCGGGGATGCTGCGGTGGTCGCGCACGAGGGGCGACGTGTCGACGGGGAAGTCCATCACGAAGGTGGGGCGCACGAGGTCGGGCTTGACGTAGTGCTCCCACAACTCCTCGACGAGCTTGCCGTGAGTGGCCAGCGGCACCTCGATTTCGAGACGGTCCGCGATCGCCTGAAGCTCCTCGACGCTCGTCTGCGGCGTGATCGCCTCCCCCGAGGCCGACGCGAGGGACTCGTACATCGAGAGCCGATCCCACTGTCCCCCGAGGTCGTACTGGGTGCCATCCGCCCACGTCACCACGTGGCCGCCCGCGACGGCGCGGGCCGCATCCTGCACGAGCTCCTGGGTCAGGTCGGCCATCTGGTGGTAGTCGCCGTACGCCTGGTAGGCCTCCAGCATCGCAAACTCGGGGCTGTGGGTGGAGTCGGCGCCCTCGTTGCGGAAGTTGCGGTTGATCTCGAACACGCGCTCGAGCCCGCCGACGACGGCGCGCTTGAGGAACAGCTCCGGCGCGATGCGCAAGTAGAGCTCAGTGTCGAAGGCGTTGCTGTGGGTGACGAACGGGCGCGCGGACGCCCCGCCGTGGATGACCTGCAGCATCGGCGTCTCGACCTCGATGTAGCCGTGCCGCCCGAACGTGGAACGCAGCGACGCGTTCACCGTCGCCCGCGCCCGCACGGTCGCGCGCGCCTGCTCCCGCACGATCAGGTCCAGGTAGCGGCTGCGCACGCGCGCCTCATCCGACAGTTCGGTGTGCAGGTTCGGCAACGGACGCAACGCCTTCGACGCGATCGCCCAGTCGCGCACGAGAATCGACAACTCACCGCGGCGGCTCGAAATCACCTCACCGTTGACGAACACGTGGTCGCCGAGGTCGACGAGTTCCTTCCAGCGTTCGAGGGATGCCTCACCGACCTCCGCGAGCGACACCATCGCCTGGATGCGGGACCCGTCGCCCGACTGGAGGGCCGCGAAGCACAGCTTGCCCGTGTTGCGCAGGTGCACGACACGGCCGGCGAGGCCGACGACTTCGCCGGTGACCGCATCCGGCTCGAGGTCGGGATGGGCGGCACGCACCTCGGGGATCGTCGTCGTGATTCCGACGCCGACCGGGTAGGCGTCGGCGCCTTCGGCGAGCAGACGCTCACGCTTCTCCAGCCGCACCGCCATCTGCTCCGAGACCTCGGCCTCGGTGAGTTCGGCGGGTGCGGTCGTCTCGTCGGTCACGAGGGTCAATCGTACTGGGCGCCTCGTGCCCGCCGCTCAGCGCCCGGTCGGCGCCCCGCGGTCACCCGATGCGAACGGGCAGGTTGTCGATGAGGCGCGTGGCGCCGAAGCGACCCGCGACGATCGCGATCGCCGGACCCCGGTAGTCGTCGTCGACCGGCCGGAACGTGCGCGGATGCACGACGGCGAAGTAGTCGAGGTCGAGGAGTTCCTCCCCGACGAGCGCGCCCTGGGCGGCGGCGAGCGCGGCGTCGATGCCGCGCTCCGACGCGGATGCGCACGCCTCGAGCGCAGCGGACAGCACACGCGCGGCGCGGCGCTCGGCGGGGCTCAAGAAGCGGTTGCGGCTCGACATCGCCAGGCCGTCCGGTTCACGCACCGTCTCGATCGTCTCGATGCGCACCGGGAAGTCCAGATCGACGACCATGCGCTTGACGAGGAACAGCTGCTGCGCATCCTTCTGACCGAACGTGGCCACATCCGGCGCGACGATGCCGAACAGCTTGGCGACCACCGTGAGCACCCCGTCGAAGTGGCCCGGCCGCGACTTGCCCTCGAAGGTGCCGCCCACGTCGCCGGCGCGCACCGTGACCTGGGTGCGACCATCCGGATACATCTGATCGGTGTCGGGGGCGAAGACGTAGTCGACTCCGTGCTCGGCGAGGCGGGCGACGTCGGCTTCGAGGGTGCGCGGGTAGCGCTCCAGATCTTCGGGCTGGGTGAACTGGGTGGGGTTGACGAAGATCGAGACGACGCGGATGTCGGCGAGCTCGCCCGCGCGCACCACGTGGGCGAGGTGACCGTCGTGCAACGCTCCGAGAGTCGGCGTGAAGGCGATCGTGCGGCCCGCGGCGCGCTCGGCGGCGAGCGCCTCGCGCATCCCGGCGATCGTGTCGATGACGCGCGGCGTTGGTGCAGTCACGAGTCCCGATCGTAGCGCGCGGTCACGTCAGGGATGCCCGCCGCACGAGCCACGGAGAAACCCGCCGGTCGAGTAGCCGCCACCGGCGGCGTATCGAGACCACCGCGCGCGGCCGCGGCTCAGTCGGCCGAGCGGAGGGCGTTCTCGACCGCGGAGCGAACGAGAGGCGCAAGCACGCTCCCCGGGGACTCCACCCCGATCCCGTCGAGAAGGTCGACGGCCTGCCGGACGATCGACGCCGAGAACGCGGTCGCCGTCGCGATCGCCTCCGCATAGGCGGGCCGGTCGTCCTCGGCGATGACCACCGGCTCCGCACCCAGTTCGACGACGAGAGCCTGGGCGATGGGCAGCACCGGGGTGGGGGCGGTGACCGCGCAGTACGACTCGCGCAGGCGCACCAGGTCGATGCTCGTGCCCGTGAACGCCATCGCGGGATGCACGGCGAGCGGGATCGCGCCCGACTCGACGGCGGGACGCAGAACGCCGTACCCGAGTCCCGGTGCCGTATGCAGCACGAGCTGTCCCGGTTGCCACGACTTCGTCGCCGCGAGGCCTGCGACGAACGACTCGATCTCGAGCTCCGGGATCGCCACAATCACCAGTTCGCTGCGTTCGACCACATCGGGGATCTCGAGCACGGGCGCCTGTGGCAGCATCGCGCGAACCCGCTCCCGACCCTCCTCCGAGATGGTGGCGACCCCGGTCACCGCATGCCCCGCCGCGGCCAATCCCGCGCCGAGCACGGGACCGACCCGGCCGCCGCCGATGATGCCGACGCCGAGACGACCGGCGGGGGTCACGGGTTCTCCGACCGCCAGCGGTGGCTGCGGTCCGTCTCGGCCGCGCGAAACGCGGATGCCGCGAACTCGTCGAACGCGCGGATCGCCGTCTCCTGGTCGACCGCTCCGAGTCGCGCGGCGACCGGTCCCGCGACCGTGTGCACGCGCAGGGTCGCGAGCCGCAGGCGTCGCGCGAGCGGTCCCTGCGATAGGGACGTGCTCTGTGCCCGCGCGTGCGGTACGACGATGAGTTCGCGCCAGATCGCACCCCGGCGCAGGAGTACCGCCGTGCTGGTGGAGGCGAACCCGTTGCGCCGCCACGAGAACCAGCGCAGCACCGCGGCACGGCGGGGCGAGTTGACGAAACCGTCGTCGCCGCCGCGCGAGGTCATGCCCCGCTCGAGCAGGTCGATCGACTCCTCGTCGACCATGAGCGGCAGCACGAGCTCGAGCACCTTGCGCACATCGGCCATCGTGCCCACCGGCAGGATCGTCGTGTTCGCCTGACCCGCGGCACCCTGCGCGGACGAACTGGAGGCACGGTTGATCTTGACCTCCCACCACCCGGCGGGACGCCACAGCAGCGGCTGACTGACCTGCACGGCGTGGATGCGACCCGGCGGCAGCGTTTCGTTGCTCGTCGACAGCAGGCCGAACCCGACCCGGATTCCGTCAGGTGTGGAGGCGATGCTGTAGCGCAGCGACCGAGTGATCCGCGTGAAGTAGAAGCTGACGAAACCGATCAGCGCCGGAATGACGGCGAACACCGCGAATCCCGCTTCGAAGCGCACCGACAGGGTCACGAGCACGGCGATGCCGACGAGCAGCATCACCGTCGTATCGCTGAGTAAGAGCGAGCCGATCAGGCGCCCCGGGTGCATCTTGACCACCGATTCGGGCGCGGCCAGTGCCGGATCGAGTTCGGGCGCGAGCAGTTCGTTGACGCGGCGTTCCACGAGCCCGCCGGTGGCGGACGCTGCGCCCACCGTCGGTTCGTGCTGCACGCGCGACCCCGACGCGAGCACGAGAATCTCCCGACGCAACTCATCTGCGGCCCCGGACGACAGGTAGGCGAGCGAGACGTTGGCATCCTGGCCGGCCACCGAGATCTCGAGTTTGGCCGCGCCGACGAGCCTGGCGAGGAACGGCCGCACAATGTTGATGCCCTGGATGCGATCCAGCCGCCCGCGCCGGTGCGTGCGGAACAGGATGCCGCTGCGCACCTCGACGAGCTCGTCGGTGATGCGGAACGTGTGCATACGCCACGACAACCAGAACGCGAGGATGATGAGCGCGAGCCCCACGACGAGCCCGAGCAGCACGAACCCGAGGTAGTCGTGTTCGAGCACGTAGACGAACGGGTTGAAGTCTTCGCTCCACTCGTCGGGCACTCCGAAGACGATCTCGATGACGACGTCGCGGAGGTTGACGATGAGGATGCCGAGGATCGCGACGAACACGATGCCGCCGCGCAGCAAGGGTGTCGCGGGGTGCAGGCGATGCCACTCACCGTCGGCGAGACGCCCCGGGCCCGTCGCCGGCGCCGCCTCGGGCGGCGGCAGCGGTTGCTCGGAATCCGGGGTCGGCGGCGTCTGGTCGGTCACAGTCCCGCCCGGCGCGTCTCCGCGAGTTCGACGAGCTGGTCGCGCAGCGCTTCCGCTTCCGCTTCCGGAAGGCCGGGGATGGTCACGGCGGTCGAGGCCGCGGCGGTGACGAACTTCAACTCGCTGAGGCCGACTGCCCGCGCGATCGGTCCGCGGTTGATGTCGACAAGCTGCATCCGGCCGTACGGCACCGCGACGAAACGCTGGAACATGAGTCCCCGGCGGAACAGCAGGTCGTCGGTGCGCAGCTGGTAGCCGATCGCGCGCACTCGCCGCGGCGTCAGCGCGAGACCGATGAGGAACAGGATCGCCACCGTGCCGGGGATCGCCCACAGCCACACCACCCCGCTGAAGAACGGGGCGGCCGATGTCGCGCCGACGACGATGACGGCCGTGATGAGGGTGCCGACCAGGTCGACGACGACGTACTTGGGCGACACTCGCCGCCACTGCGTGTCGGGAAGTTCGATCCTCATGGGGCCTCCTCGCCGACGCTCACGGAGGCGTCGGCTCGTCGTCGTCGGGCGGAATGGTGCACATGTGCTCCGCTACGAGACCGCCCGCGAGCAGCACGATGGCCCCCGCAGCGGCCGCGAAGGCGAGCGCAATCGAGCCTACCCCGGGCAGCACCGAACGGCTCAGGAGGTAGGCGGCGATGCCGACGGCGGCACCGCCGAGCAGTGCACCGCTGATGCTCGACGCCTTCGCGAGCATGACGACGCGCGTCGCATAGAACGGGTCCACGCGCGCGCCTTCGACGCGGCGGGCGACGCGACGCACCGGCAGCGCCATGACCACGATGACGACGCCGATGAGGGCGAGAGCGACGGCGAGCGTCAGCGGCGGCACGATCACCGGGTTGCCGGTTGCGGTGAGCGCGGTCTGCAGGAACCACGCGACCGTTCCCCCGAGCGCGGCGAGCAGCACGAGGTGCAGGGGGCGGGTGCGGGTCACGGGGTCTCCGTTCGGCGCGCATCGTCCACGGTGAGCGAGGCGAGCAGGTCGGCAACCGGACCGTGGCCGGTCAGCACCGCATCCGGGTCGGCCTCCAGCCACGGCGCGAGCACGAAGGCCCGCTCGTGGGCGCGCGGATGCGGAAGCGTCAACCGGTCGTCGTCGAGGGTGACACCGGCCACATCGATGAGATCCAGGTCGAGGGTGCGGTCGCCCCAGCGCGTCTCACGCACACGGCCGTGGTCCGCCTCGATCGCGCGAAGCGCATCCAGGAGGGTGTGCGGGTCGAGGGTCGTCTCGATGACCGCGACCGCGTTGAGATACGCGGGTGCATCCGGGTCTTCGCCCGCCGGGGTGAGGGCGACCGTCTCGTGCAGCGAGGAGACGGCGACGAGGTCGACGCCCTGCAGGTCGGCGAGGGCGCGCGTTGCCGCGAGGATCGTCGCACTGCGGTCCCCCAGGTTGCTGCCGAGCGCGACGACCGCGCGCGAGGCGGTCACGCTCCGAACCCGATGCGGCCCGCGCTCGTCGCGCGCCCGCGCGTGATGGTGACCGACACGTCGTCGAACGGCACACGGATCGGTGCGCTCGGCTTGTGCACCGTCACTCGGGTGAGCGCGGCGAGTTCGTACGAGAGCGCCACGTGGGCGACCCGCTCCGCGACCGTCTCGATGAGATCCACCGGGTCGGACTCCACCGCAGCGACCACCCGTTCGGCGAGTTCGCCGTAGTGGATGGTGCGGTCGAGGTCATCCGTCGTCGCCGCCTCGGCGAGCGACAGGTACACGGTCACATCGATGACGAACACCTGACCGGTGCGGCGCTCGTGCTCGAGCACCCCGTGGTGGGCGTTGGCACGCAAGCCCGTGAGAGTGATCTCGTCGAAGGGGTTCATCGGTCGCTCCCGTTCCGGCCGGCCTGCCACGCGGCCTGCACCTCGAGCGCGCGCTTCGTCGCGGCCACATCGTGCACGCGCACCCCCCACACGCCCGCCTGGGCGGCGAGGGCATTGACGATCGCTGTCGCCGCATCCCGATCCGCCGGATCCTCGCCCCACGGCGACAGGAACCGCTTGCGCGACGCGCCCACGAGGATCGGATGGCCGAGGGTCGCGAGGTCGTCGAGGTGCGCGAGCAGCTGCCAGTTGTGCTCGGGGTCTTTGGCGAAACCGAGACCCGGGTCGAGAATCACGCGGCTGAGATCCACGCCGACGACGATCATCTCCGCGAGCCGTGACTTCAACTCGGCGCGCACGTCGGCGACGACATCGTCGTAGACCGCCGCACGGGCGCTCGGACCGCGCGAATGCATCGCGATGTAGGTGAGTTTGGTGTCGGCGATCACGCGATACATGTCGGGGTCGGCGAGACCGCCCGACACATCGTTGATGACCGACGCGCCCGCATCGGCGGCGGCGAGCGCGGTCGAGGCGTTCATCGTGTCGACACTCACTTCGACGCCTTCCGCGACGAGACCGCGGATGACGGGGAGCACGCGCTCCTGCTCCTGCTCGGCGGGGACGCGCTCGGCACCCGGGCGGGTCGACTCGCCGCCGACATCGACGAGGTCCGCGCCAGCGTCGCGCAACTCCACGCCGCGGGCGATCGCCGCATCCGTCTCGTCGAACTGCCCGCCGTCGCTGAACGAGTCGGGGGTGACGTTGAGAATGCCGAAGATGTGGGTCATGCCGCTCCGATCAGGGCCATCGCCTCGGCGCGACCTGCGGGATCGCTGAGCGACCCGCGCGACGCGACCGTCACCGTCGAACTGGTCGCCTGGTGCGCCCCGCGCGCGGTCACGCAGCCGTGCACGGCATCGACCACGACGAGCACGCCGAGCGGCGCGAGCCCCGCGTGAATCGCATCCGCGATCTGCTCCGTGAGACGCTCCTGCATCTGCGGCCGCGCGGCGAGCACCTCGACGACCCGCGGGATGCGGCCGAGCCCGACAACCGTCTCGTCGGGCACGTACGCCACATGCGCGACTCCCACGAACGGCAGCAGGTGATGCTCGCACATCGAACGGAAGCGGATGTCGCGCAGCAGCACGAGCTCGCCGCGCTGACCCGGTTCGAGTTCGACGGCGCCCGTGAGCACATCGAGCGGGTCGACGCCGACGCCCGCGAAGAACTCGCCGTACGCCTCCGCCATCCGTCGCGGCGTGTCGGCGAGTCCCGGTCGCGCGGGGTCCTCGCCGATCGCGGCGAGAAGCTCGGCGACCGCGGCCTCGATGCGCGCGGAGTCGACAGCCATGGTGACCTCAGGCCGTGGCGATGCCGGGCGTCTTGCGCGGACGCGGCGCCCGCTTGGGCTTCTCCGGGTAGTCGGACTCGACACCGCCTTCGGACAGGCTGCCGTCGACGGGAGCCTTCGACGGGATCGCCACCGGCGGACGATCCGACAGGGGTCGGGCGTCGCTCGACAGCCACGTCGGGCGCTCGTCGAGCTTGACCACATCCGCGAAGATGTGGGCGAGCTGCACGTGGTCGAGCGTCTCCTTCTCGAGGAGTTCCGTCGCCAGCCGGTCGAGGATGTCGCGGTTGGTGTTGATGACCTGCCAGGCCTCGTCGTGCGCCTGCTCGATGAGCGCGCGCACCTCCGCATCGATCGTCTCGGCGATCTGGTCGGAGTAGTCGCGCTGGTGGCCCATGTCGCGACCGAGGAACGGCTCGCCGGTGCCCTGGCCGAGCTTCACCGAACCGACGCGCGCCGACATGCCGTACTCGGTGACCATGCGGCGGGCGATCGACGTGGCCTTCTCGATGTCGTTGGAGGCGCCCGTCGTCGGGTCATGGAACACGATCTCCTCGGCGACGCGGCCACCCATCGCGTAGGTGAGCTGGTCGAGCAGTTCGTTGCGCGTGATCGAGTACTTGTCTTCGAGCGGCAGCACCATCGTGTAGCCGAGGGCACGGCCGCGCGGCAGGATCGTGACCTTCGTGACCGGGTCGGTGTGACGCATCGCGGCCGCGGCAAGGGCGTGCCCGCCCTCGTGATACGCCGTGATGAGCTTCTCCTTGTCGTTCATCAGGCGCGTGCGCCGCTGGGGCCCCGCCATCACCCGGTCGACGGCCTCATCGAGGGCGCGGTTGTCGATGAGCTGCGCGTTGCTGCGCGCCGTCAGAAGCGCGGCCTCGTTGAGCACGTTGGCCAGGTCCGCACCGGTGAAGCCTGGGGTCTTGCGGGCGAGCACGTCGAGGTCGACACCGTCGGCCATCGGCTTGCCCTTCGCGTGCACCTCGAGGATCTTGCGCCGGCCCGCGTGGTCGGGCGCATCCACGCCGATCTGACGGTCGAAGCGGCCCGGACGCAGCAGAGCAGGGTCGAGCACGTCGGGGCGGTTCGTCGCTGCGATGAGGATGACGTTGGTCTTCGGGTCGAAGCCGTCCATCTCCACGAGCAACTGGTTGAGGGTCTGCTCGCGCTCGTCGTTACCGCCGCCGATGCCGGCACCGCGGTGACGGCCGACCGCATCGATCTCGTCGATGAAGACGATGGCGGGGGCGTTCTGCTTGGCCTGGTCGAACAGGTCGCGCACGCGGCTCGCGCCGACACCGACGAACATCTCCACGAAGTCCGAACCGGAGATCGTGTAGAACGGCACTCCCGCCTCGCCCGCGGTCGCCCGCGCGAGAAGGGTCTTACCGGTTCCGGGCGGGCCGTACAGCAGCACGCCCTTCGGGATGCGCGCACCCACCGCGAGGAACTTCGCGGGGTCCTTGAGGAAGTCCTTGATCTCTTCGAGCTCTTCGATCGCCTCGTCGGCGCCCGCGACATCCTGGAAGGTCACCTTCGGCGACTCCTTGCCGACGAGCTTCGCGCGCGACTTGCCGAACTGCATGACGCGGTTGCCGCCGCCCTGCATGCGGCTGAGCAGGAAGTAGAAGATGACACCGATGATGAGGAACGGCAGCAGGATGCCGAGCAGGCTCATGAAGAAGTTGGTCTGCGGAACCTCGTCGTCGAAGCTGTCGAGGGTCGCCGAGTTGATCGCCTCGATCACCTCGGGTCCGCGCGGGGTGACGTAGTAGAACTGCACCTTCGTGCCGTTGTCGCCGTCCGCCTTCGAGAGCGTGAGGTCGACGCGCTGTTCGCCGTCGACGATCTTCGCCGACTCCACGGTCGAGCCCTGAAGGAGCTCGAGCCCCTGCTGCGTCGTGATCTCCTTGAACCCGCTCGCGGTGAGCAGACTGGAGCCGATCCACACGACGGCGATGGCGAGCACGATGTAGATGATCGGCCCGCGGAAGATGCGCTTGAAGTCCATGTCTCCCGCCGTGGCGTGAGCCGCGGCGCCCTTCTTGTCGACGAGGTTCTTCTAGTCGAAGAAACGTCTTGTAAGGCTATCGCCCGTGCACTGGGCACCGCCTGCGTGTTCGCCGTAGGCGTGGTGGGCGCGGCGCGGGCCTGCCGGCCTAGGAGTAGACGTGCGGGGCGAGCACGGCGACGCCGCCCAGGTTGCGGTACTTCTCCGCGAAGTCGAGGCCGTACCCGACGACGAACTTGTTGGGGATGTCGAAGCCGACGTAGCGCACATCCACCTGCACCTTGAGCGCATCCGGCTTGCGCAGCAGCGTGCAGATCTCGACCGACGCGGCGCCCCGGCTTTCGAGATTGGTGCGCAGCCACGACAGGGTCAGGCCCGAGTCGATGATGTCTTCGACGATGAGCACGGTGCGACCTTCGAGGTCGGAGTCGAGGTCTTTGAGGATGCGCACCACCCCGCTCGACTGCGTGCCCGCACCGTAGGAGGAGACGGCCATCCAGTCGGTCTCCACGTCGAGGTGCAGTTCGCGCGCGAGGTCGGCCATCACCATCACGGCGCCGCGCAGCACTCCCACCAGCAGAAGCCGCTCCGAGGGGTAGTCGGCCTCGATCTGGCGGGCCAGTTCCGCGATCCGCACACGAATCTGGTCGGGGGTGAGGAGGATCTCGGCGAGGTCGCCCTCGACGTCAGCGAAGTCCATGTCTGCTCCGGTCGTGACTGCCTACGGTCGTGGGTCGCGCGCCGTGAAATGCAGCAGGCCGTCGCGCCTCTCCACCCTAACGCGCGGCAGATCGACGCCGGACTGCCCGTGCCAGTCGGTCACGAGCCGGGCGACCTCGAGGGTCTGCGCGCGCGTCAAGGCGACGTGGAACTCGGCTTCGACCGCGAGCCGGATGAGGCGCTGGCGCAGCGCGGCGGGGTTCGCCTCGAGTGCCGCGACCGGCAGTGCGATGCCCGCCTCGGTGTGCTCGGCGAGATCCTCCGCGACCTCCTCGGCGAAGCGGTCGAGGGCCTCGTCGTCTTCGCGCAACTGGTCGGCGGTGCGGGCGAGCGCTTCCGCGATGCCGGGACCGAGCTCCCGCTCGAGCACCGGCAGCACGTCGAGACGCACCCGCACGCGCGCGAACGCGCGATCGTCGTTGTGCGGGTCGTGCCACGGCGTGAGCCCGGAGTCGGCGCAGAACGCTTCCGTCGTCGCGCGGCGGATGCCCAGCAGCGGGCGGAGGTAGAGGCCCGCGACGGGCTGCATCCCGCTGAGGCTCGCGGGACCGCTGCCGCGCGCGAGGCCCAGGAGCACGGTCTCCGCCTGGTCGTCGAGGGTGTGCGCGAGCAGCACGGCCGCGGCGCCCGTCTCGGTTGCTGCATCCTCGAACGCGGCGTAACGGGCAGCGCGAGCGGCCGCCTCCGGCCCGCCGTCGCCGTGCACCGTCACCGCGCGCACGAGCACGGGATCAAGGCCGAGCGCAGACGCGTGTGCCGCCGCCCGTGCGGCGACGGCGGCGGAGTCGGCCTGGAGGCCGTGGTCGACGATGACGGCGCCGGCGCGCATCCCCGCGCGTGGTGCCTCGAAAGCGGTCGCCGCCGCGAGGGCGAGGGAGTCCGGCCCGCCGGAGAGCGCCACGACCACGAGCGGTGCGGGCGCTCCTCGTTCCTGCCCAAATGCAGGAGGTTGCTGCCGAAATGCAGGAGAGGGATCTGCGACCCGCTCGACTTCGGCGGATTCGTGCGCCCGTGCAGGGTTGCGTCCTGCATTTGGGGCGGGCGCTCCTGCATGTGGGCCGTCGCTCGACTCGAGGCCCGCGAGGGATGCGCGGACCGCGCGGCGCACATCCGCGATCGCGGGCGTCAGGCGGGGTCGAACCGGCATCAGCTAACGTTAGTCGAGCATCCGCCGACCCACCTTTCGCGCTTCAAAGGAGTCCTGCCATGGCCGCGTACGACGTCGTCGTCGAGATCCCCCAGGGGAGCCGCAACAAGTACGAAGTCGACCACGAGACCGGTCGCGTCTTCCTCGACCGCTACCTCTTCACCCCGATGGCCTACCCCACCGATTACGGCTTCTTCGAGCACACGCTCGGCCTCGACGGGGACCCGGTGGATGCGCTCATCCTGCTCGACGCCCCCACCTTCCCGGGCGTCGGCATCTCGGTGCGGCCGGTCGCCGTCTTCAACATGACCGACGACGGCGGCAGCGACGCGAAGGTGATCTGCGTGCTCGCGAAGGACCCGCGCTGGGCGCACATCCAGGACCTCGGCGACATCCCCGAGTTCACGAAGAAGGAGATCGAGCACTTCTTCACCCACTACAAGGACCTCGAGCCCGGCAAGTGGGTCAAGGTCGAAGGCTGGGGCGACGCCGCCGAGGCCGAGGCCGTCGTGCAGGCCGGTCTCGCCGCTTACCAGAAGTAGGGCGCGGCCCCGGCGTCCAGCCCGCCTCCGGCCCGGCTCTTGCGCGCGTCTCTTGCCCGTCTCTTGCCCAAATGCAGGAGACGGCTGCCGAAATGCAGGATCACCTGACGGGGAAGCGGCCGACTTCCGCGGATCTCCGGGGCTGAGGCGTCGGCCCCTCCTGCATTTCGGCAGCCGAATCCTGCATTTGGGCAGTGGGCGCGGCGCGGCGGGCGCGCTCGCTACGGGGTCGGGCGACCTGCGTAGGCGAGGGCGTCGTAGTAGCGCACCGGCGTGACCCGCACGGGCACACCGGGGCGCGGCGCCTCGATCATCATGCCGCCGCCGACATACATGGCCACGTGATAGAAACTGCCGGGCGTACCGCCGTCGGCATAGAAGATGAGGTCGCCCGCCACCATCTGGCCGATCGGCACCAGTCGGCCCTGATTGGCCATCGTGTAGTACTGGCTCGAGACCAGGTGCGCGCCGATGTAGACACCGACCGACGCGTACGACGCCTTCGTCAGCCCTGAGCAGTCCCACGCGTCCGGGCCGGACCCGGCGAACAGGTACGGCTTGCCGACCTGCGCGTACGCGAACGCGATCGCCCCTGCGGCGGCGGCCTGGTTCGGCGGCGGAGGCGGAGGGTTCGGCGCCCCACCACCCCCGGAAGGCGGCGGCGGGGGAGGCTGCGGCTGGTTCTCCTGCTCCTCGGTGAGGCCCCCCAGGTAGCGGGACTCCACATCCGCGGTGGTGCCCTTGAGCGTCGCGAGCTGCTCGTAGAGCTGGTCGCTCGCCGACTGCTGCTCCGCGAGCTGGGCGAGCACCGCATCCGATGCGGCCTGGGCCTGGGTGTACGCATCCTCGGCCTCGTCGGCGAGTTCGCCGCGCTCCACCTCGGCGACCCGCGCCTGCGCGGTCAGCGACTGGGCGCGGTTGCGGTCAAGGGTGGCCTGCTCGTAGATGGCCGCGGCCTGCTCGCTCACCTTGCCGGCGGTGCCGAGTGACCCGAGCAGATCGTCGGCATTGCCGCTGAAGATGAGGGCGATGGTGAGGTTGCCGCCGCCGGTGCGCGCGAGCTGCGCGATGAGCTGCCCCGCCTTGCGCGCGGATTCGTCTGCTCGCTCCTGCGCGACCTCGGCCGCCTGATCGAGACGATCGGCGCGATCGGTCGCCGCCTGCAGCGCGACGTTCGCGGCGTTCAACTCCTCGGCCCGCGCCTGGGCGACGCGTCCGAGTTCCGCGGACTGGGTCTCCAGTTCGCGCAGGATGCCTTCGATCTCGGCGATCGCCGCCTGCGTCGCCTCCTCGTTCTGGCGTGCCTCGAGCACGTCATCCCACGTGGGGTAGTCGTCGGCGAACGCGGGCGTGACAAGCCCGAGCGACAGCACCAGGCCGCCGACGACGACGGATGCGAGCGCCCCGAGGGGGCGGAAGTGCCGTGACACTACCGCCTCGATCCGGGTGCGCTCGCGTTACCCAATCTGGATGCCCTGCCCCGCGAAGAAGGGAACCGAATCGGTGGCCACACCCCAGATGCGCACCTCGAGGTGGAGGTGGCATCCGGTCGATGTTCCGGTGGTGCCGACACTGGCGATCTGCTGGCCGACATCCACGTTCTGGCCGTAGCCGACGAGGATGCCGCCGTTGACGATGTGCGCGTAGGCGGTCTGCACGCCGCCGCCGTGATCGATGAGCACGAAGTTGCCGTATCCGCCGTTCCAGCCCGCATAGACGACCGTGCCACCGTGCGCGGCGAAGATCGGTGCGCCACAGTAGGCGCCGATGTCGGTGCCCTGGTGGAAACTCGACGCCCCGCTCGTCGGCGGAATGCGGTAGCCGAAGTTGGAGGTGATGCGGCCCGCCGCGGGCTTCGCCCAGCCGGAGAGGCTGATCTCACCGGCACCCAGGTAGGCGCCCGAGTTGATGCGCTCCTGCACACCCGCGAGATAGTCCGCTTCGGTCGCGGCCCGGCGCTCCTTGAGCACCACGAGCTGGGCTTGGAGGCGCGCCTGGTTGTCTTGCTGTTCGGCGAGCGCGGCGGAGGCGGCCTGGGCGGCGGCCTGCGCCTCCTGGAATGCCTTCTCGGCCGCGATCTTGAGCACTTCGAGTTCGTCGCGGGCCACTTCGGCCTGGTCGCTGAGGGCCTGGGCGGTGTTGCGATCCTGGAGGGCGCGCTCGTAGATGGCGTTCGCCTGTTCGGCGATCTTGCTCGACATCCCCAGCCCGTAGAGCAGGTCGTCGGGGTCGCCTGCGCCGGTGAGGAGGCTCGTGGTCACGTCGCCGCCAGCGGCACGCACGAGCTGGGCGGCCATCTGGCCGGCGCGCTGCTCGGATGCGGTCGCCTGCGCGTCGGCTTCGTCCGCCTGCGCTTGGAGGTTGTTGGCGCGCGTTGCGGCGGCCTGGAACTTCGTGTCGGCCTCGCCCCAGATGGCGCCCTTCGCCTCCGCATCCGCCTGGGTGCGGGCGACCTCTGCCTGGAGCTGGCCGAGCATCGCCTCGATCGCGGCGATCTGGTTCTTGGTGGCGGCCTCGTCGTTGCGCACCGCGGCAACGTCATCCCACGTGGGGTAGTCCTTCGCCCACGCGGGCTGGATGCTGCCGACGATCGTGCCCGCGACAAGCGTCGCGGCGAGCGCCATCATCGCGATGAGTCGGCTTCCGCGCATCCGGAGTTCCGCCCCCGCAGCCGCCCCCCGGCCCGTGAATGACTTGCCCATGGCTCCCCGCATCGTGTTGTCAGCGCAGCCGAAGTCACGCTGTTAACACTCGTAACAGTGCTAACAGTAGCAACAGTGGTCGCGCTTGCCCAGTGATTTCGCCCACGTCGGGGCCGCGAGCGCCGCGGTGGCGGTGCGCGCGAAACCTTCGAGGACGACTTGAAGGTAACCCGGCGCGCGCGCATCCTCGCCGACCGGGCGCGGTGGGGCGCGACATCCGCCGTGCGGCGCTTCCCGGCGCGGTTGCGGTGGCTGCTGCCCAAGTGCACGAGCTTCGCGCCCGAATGCAGGAGCTTCCGGGCCCTCGCGGCGGCCACCGCCCGGAATCCTGCGGAACCGACGCGACGCTCTCCTGCATTTCGGGAGGGCTCTCCTGCATTTCGGCAGGGCGGCGTGCCGCACGAGTGGGCGGGCCGGGCGCGGTTTGGCATTTGGGGGACGCGCCCGTATGCTTGACGACTGGTAGCTGAGAGGTCCAGTACCTTACGGCCCCATCGTTTAGTGGCCTAGGACGCCGCCCTTTCACGGCGGTAGCACGGGTTCGAATCCCGTTGGGGTCACCATCTCGGGGGCGGATGCCGCCGAGCACAACTCAATAAGCAAGGCCCTGTAGCGCAGTTGGTTAGCGCGCCGCCCTGTCACGGCGGAGGTCGCCGGTTCAAGTCCGGTCAGGGTCGCCAGGTTCGATCACTCTCGCCAGTGATCGTTCCTTTTTGGCTCTGTAGCTCAGTTGGTAGAGCGCACGACTGAAAATCGTGAGGTCACCGGATCGACACCGGTCGGAGCCACCAGACACTGTCCTTCACATCGCGTCGAGCACGAGTCGCACCGTCGAGGCCGCGCGCGACGTGACCGGCGTTCCCATGGCGCGTTCGAGAGTCGGAGTCGCCTGACTCGTGCCCATTGCGTCGTTCACCGTGATCACGTAGCCGGCGCCGGCCCGGATCACGGTGCATCCCTTGCCCGTCAGCGGCAACGGATGCGCGAACTCCCCGTCGAACAGCGACAACTCCACGAGCGCCGGCGCGACGTCGGCGGGGAACTCCCCGGCCCGTTCGGCGAGCCAGGCCGCGTCTCGCACGAACCCGACATCACCCCACGCGGACACGCCATGGAGCTGCTCGAGCACGGACGCGAGACACGCTTGCGGGTCGTCGGCATCGAAGATGACCGTTCCGTTACCCCGCACCGGGCGCACCTCGCGCCCGCCCCCAGACAGGAACGAGTCCACGAGCTGCGCGGTCGCCACGTGGCCGCGCTGACCCTGGTTGAGGTTGCGGAAGAAGGCCACGCTCGTCATCAGTGCAGTGTGCCCGAGCGCGAGGCGCGCCGCCAGGCGACGCGACGGGCGACCGACCGCCACGCGTCCCAGAATCCGTGTACGAGATCGCACACCGTCCGCGCGACGCGCCGGGGGAGGCGGCTGGACGCGGCGTGTCGGCACGGCGGTGTGCAATCCCGCACGGATGCCGCCCCGCTGGTGACGCGCGTTTCGTATCCTGGGGCGCAAAGGCGACGGCGTCCGCGTCGGCGCTGAGCGAAGGGACAACCATGAAGCTCACCGACATGTCGGCGCTGGTCACCGGGGGTGCGTCGGGCCTGGGATGGGCCACCTCGCGGGCGCTGCACGCTGCGGGCGCGCGCGTGGTGATCGTCGATCTCGCCTCATCCGACGGTGCGGCGCGTGCAGCCGAGCTGGGCGACGGTGCCGTGTTCGTGGCGGCGGATGTGACCGACCCAGACCAGGTCGCCGCGGCGATCGACGCGGCCCAGGAGCTCGCGCCCCTGCGCGCCGCCGTCAACTGCGCCGGGATCGCGTCGCCGGGACGCATCCTCGGACGGTCCGGCCCGCTGCCGCTCGACGACTTCGAGCGCGTCGTGCGGATCAACCTCGTCGGCACGTTCAACGTGCTGCGGCTCGCCGCGCAGGCGATCGCGTCGACGGAGCCGGTGGATGGGGAGCGCGGCGTGATCGTCAACACCGCGTCGGTCGCCGCGTTCGACGGCCAGATCGGGCAACCCGCCTACGCCGCGTCGAAAGCCGGTGTGGTCGGGCTGACGCTCCCCGCGGCGCGCGAGTTGGCCGCGAGCCTCATCCGGGTCGTCGCGATCGCGCCCGGCATCTTCGAGACCCCGATGATGGCCGGCCTGCCGGAGGAGGCCCGCGCGTCACTCGGCGCGCAGGTGCCGCACCCGGCCCGGCTGGGGCGACCCGATGAGTTCGCGGCGCTCGTGCGGCACATCCTCGAGAACCCGATGCTCAACGGTGAGACGATCCGACTGGATGGCGCGATCCGGATGGCGCCGCGCTGACGGCCGACCACCCGACGTCGACTCAGTAGACGTCGTGCCCGCAGTACGGGCACTTGTAGGGGCCTTTCGGGTGCATCTGGTCTTTGAAGACCGTGTGGCCCTTCTCGCACGACGCTTCCAGCAGCCAGTTGCCGGTCTTCACCTTGCTCGCCTCGGTCTTGAACATGGCACCTCCACGCCGTGAACTTGACTTCTGCTCGAATCCTGGCAGTGAGTTGAGGTTTCGTCAATCGGGGGGGTGCGGGAGATTGCACACCGAATCCGCGACACGCCGCCGCCTCGCCGCCGAGCGCGGCGTGTCGGCCGGGCGGTGTGCGATCTCGCGCGGGCTTAGGTGGGCGACCCGAACCGCACGATCGCGGCGGAACGCGGCGGCAAATGGAGGGCGGTGTCGCGGATGACCGCATCCGCCGTCGCGAGCAGCAGCTCGGCGGCCGCGTCAGTGTCGGCGGCGGCCCCGGCACCGGCACCGGCAGCGGCACCGACACCGGCAGCGGCGCCGGGCAGGGGGATCACCCGCGGCTGGGCCGCGAAGTTGAGGGCGACCACGATCCCATCGACCGAGAACCACAACCAGCGCTGCTCGTCGTCGACCTCGACGCGGTCAGCGAAGCGGCCGGCGGCGAACTCGGGGGTCGCCGCGCGCAAGGCGATGAGGCGCCGGTAGAGGTCGAGCAAGCGCGCGTGGCCCCCCTCGCCGGCCTCCGCCCACACGAGCGTCGAGCGCGTGAACGTCTGCGGATCCTGCGGGTCGGGCACCACATCGGGGTCCCAGCCCATCCGCTCGAACTCGGCGAGCCGCCCCTCCGCGGTCGCTCGACCGAGGTCGGGCTCCGGATGCGACGTGAAGAACTGCCACGGAGTCGACGCGCCCCACTCCTGACCCATGAACAGCATCGGGGTGAACGGGGTGAACACGGCGAGCACCGCGTCGAGCTGCAGGGATGCCTCGTCCAGGTACTGGGAGGGACGGTCACCGGCCGCACGGTTGCCGACCTGATCGTGGTCTTGCGTGAAGGTCACCAACCGCCACGCCGGGATCGCGTTCGTGTCGATCGGTGCACCGTGGATGCGCCCCCGGAACGACGAGAACGTGCCCGCGTGGAAGAAGCCGCCCCGCAGCACCCGAGCGAGCGCAGTCAGGGAGGCGAAGTCCTCGTAGTAACCGTGCGTCTCCCCCGTGACCGCGACATGGGCGGCGTGGTGGTAGTCGTCGTCCCATTGCGCGGTGATCCCGTACCCGCCGGCGTCGCGCGGGGTGATCATCACGGGGTCGTTGAGGTCGGATTCGGCGATGAGGGTCAAGGGCCGCCCCAGCCGCTCGGCGAGGGCGTCGACACGCTCCGACAGTTCGGCGAGCAGGTGCCGCGGGCCTGCGTCCTGCATCGCGTGCACCGCATCCAGCCGCAACCCGTCGACGTGGTAGTCGGCGAGCCAGAGTTCCGCATTGTCGAGGATGTACCGGCGAACCTCGGCCGATCCCTCGCCGTCGAGGTTGATGCTCTGCCCCCACGTGCTGCGACCGCTGCCGAGGTACGGGCCGAACCGCGGCAGGTGGTTGCCGCTCGGGCCGAGGTGGTTGTAGACGACATCCTGAATGACGGCGAGGCCACGCGCGTGACACGCGTCGACGAACCGCTGGTACGCCTCCGGCCCGCCGTACGGCTCGTGCACGGCGAACCACAGCACGCCGTCGTAGCCCCAGTTGTGGATGCCGTTGACCGCGTTGACGGGGAGCAGCTCCACGAAGGTGACGCCCAACTCAGCGAGGTGGTCGAGGCGCTCGATCGCCGCATCCAAGGTGCCAGCCGCAGTGAACGTGCCGACATGCAGCTCGTAGATGACCCCGCCGGCAAGCTCGCGACCGGCCCACTCGTGGTCGGTCCACGCGAACGCGAGCGGGTCGACGGTGCGCGACACCCCGTGCACTCCACTCGGCTGGCGCAACGAACGCGGGTCCGGCACGGGATCGCCGCCGTCGATCACATAGCCGTAGTCGACGTGGGGCTCCCACGCGACCGGGTCGACGGTGCGCCACCAGTCGCTGACTTCGCGCCGCATGCGGTGCAGCCGACCGTCGAGCCACAGCTCGACCGTGGATGCGCGCGGCGCCCACACGTCGAATCCGCGCGCGACACTCACGGGACCACCGCCAGGAGGGCGACCGGATACCGGTCGAGGACATCGCCGACGCGCACCCTGTCGCCCTCGACGGCGCGGCCGGTGATCACGTCGACGAACGGACGCCCCGGCAGGAGCACCTCGGTGTCAGCCCATCCGCCCCCCGCTTCGAGCCCGACCGGGAGCCGCGTACCGAGCGTGATCGCGCCGCCCCGGTCGAACGCGATGAGGTGGCCGGCCCGGTCGCCGACCGCGTCGAGCGGCGCGTACCGCGTGAACAGGTCGGGCCGGTCGCGGCGCAGGCGCAGCGCCCGCGAGACGACGAGGAGCTTGGCATGCCCGGTCTCATCGATCGGCGGCAACGACCCGGCGCCCCGCGCATCCACCGCATCCCGCGCATCGACGGCGGCGAGCGCGCGGCGGGCCGCCGCGAAGTCGACCGGCCGCCGGTTGTCGGGATCGGTGAGGGAGGTCTCCCACAGCTCACTGCCCTGATAGAGGTCGGGCACGCCCGGCGAGGTCAGCTGCACGAGCTTGGCGGTCAGCGCGTTGCTCCAGCCGGGTCCGCGCACGCGCCCCACGATCTCGGCGAGCGCGCCCGCGACCGCCTCGTCGTCGAAGGCGGAGTCGACGGCGGCGTGAAGCCGCGCCTCGAACGCGTCGTCGGGTCGCGGCCAGGAGGTGGAGACGCTCGCCTCCCGTGCGGCCTTGGTGGCGTACGCATGCAGTCGCTCGCGGGATGCCGGCCAGGCGCCCACGATCGACTGCCACAGCAGGTGCTCCAGCCCGCCTTCGCCGAGGGGCACCGCGGAGCGGAGGCGTTCGAACGCGCGCTCCCACTCCTCGGGAAGTTCGCTGAACACGTCGATGCGAGCCCGCACGTCTTCGGAACGTTTCGTGTCGTGGGTGGTCAGTGTCGTCATGCCCGCCGGATGGGCGGCCAGCCGACGCTGCTGATGCGTGTGGAATTCGGTGAGGGGCAGCGCGAACTGGCTGGGATCGCCGCCCACCTCGGTGAGCGACGCGAGCGCCGAATAGCGGTAGAACGCGGTGTCTTCGACGCCTTTGGCCATCACCATCCCGGTGGTCTGCTGCAGCCGGAGGGCGAACGGATGCTGCAGGTCGCCGGCCGCGCGTTCGACCGCGTCGAGCAGCGGGCGCAGGTCGGGACGTCGAGCACGCGCCCGCTCCGCCGCGGCGGCGAGGTGACCGAGCCCGGCCGGTAGGTAGGTGCGGTACACCTCGAAGCAGCTGATCAGTTCGGCGACCGCATCCGCCACCGCATCCGGATCGCCGAGGTCGGGCAGCAGCCGGGCGGCTCGGCGAACCTCCGACTGCAGGATGCCGTCCGCAATCTGCCGCCGCGCGTCGTGACTGAGCTCCGACCACGACGGGCCCCCGCCGCGGAGCCGCCCATCGAGGGCGACGAGCGCCTCGCGCCCGAGGGGGTCCGTGAGCACGCGTTCGAGCACGCCGAGCGCCTCATACCCGGTCGTGCCTGCCGTTTGCCAGTGGGCAGGCAGTCGCTCGTCGCCTTCGAGGATCTTCTCCACGAGCACGTACGCCCCGCCCGTGAGCCGGGCCAGGTCGTCGAGGTAGCGGCCCGGGTCGCGCAACCCGTCGGGATGGTCGACCCGCAGCCCGTCGACGAGCCCTTCCGCGAACCACCGCGCGATCTCGGCGTGGGTCTCCTCGAACACCCACGGCACGTCGACGCGCACCGCCGCAAGGGTGCTCACCGCGAAGAATCGGCGGTAGTTGAGCAGGTCGTCACCGCGCTGCCACGGCACGACCTCGTAGTGCTGCCGGGCGAGCACCTGCTCGGGGGTTCCCTCCTCCGTGCCCGGTGCGACGGGCAGGCGAACCCCGCCGTAGTCGAGGTCGCCGTCGACGAGGGTCAGCGTCGCTTCGTCGTGACCGATCGGCAGGCGCACGCGACCGTCGGCGGCATCCCAGTCGATGTCGAACGCTTCCGCGTAGCCGGACTCCCGACCGGCCGCGAGCACATCCCACCACCACGCGTTCTGACTCGGCACCGCAACGCCGACATGGTTGGGCACGATGTCGACGAGCACTCCCATCCCGCGGCCGTGCGCCGCGGCGGCCGCGGCGACGAGACCGTCGTGGCCGCCGCGATCCGGGTCGATCGCGGAGACGTCGACGACGTCGTAGCCGTGATCGGATCCGGGCGACGCGGTCAACAACGGCGACAGGTAGAGCCAGTCCACCCCGAGTTCGTGCAGGTAGTCGACCAGTTCGGCGACGTCGAACAGGTCGAACCCGTCACGCACCTGAAGCCGGTACGTCGATCGCGGGAGTTTCGAGGTCACGCCGGCTCGCCCAGCAGCACCATCATCGATCGCGCGATGAGTCGGATGGTCGCCTCCGGCCGTACACCCTCGGGTCGAGCGAGCGGCTCGCCCGCCGCATCCCGCTGCCGTGTCGACGATGACGCTCCACCCGGGCGAGTACTCGGCGGGCGGCAGCACGAAGTCGACGCCGTTCTCCGACGCGTTGAAGCACAGGAGCGCGTTGACATCGGTGATGCGCTGGCCGCGGTCGTCGCGTCCGCGGATGCCCTGGCCGTGCAGGAACACACCCGCCGCCTTCACGAAGGGGGCGTCCCAGTCTTCGTCGGCCATCGGTGCGCCCACCGGCGACCACCACTCCAGGTCGGGCAGGGGCTCGCCCGACCCGCGCCGCACCGCACGACCGGTGAAGAAGCGCACACGGCGGAAGGTCGGATGCTCGGCCCGCAGGCGCGCGAGCGCGGCGGTGAAGTCGATGAGCGCCTCATCCGCTTCGTCCCAGTGCACCCAACTGAGTTCGGAGTCCTGCGCGTACACGTTGTTGTTGCCGTGCTGGGTGCGCCCCAGTTCGTCGCCGTGGGACAGCATCGGCACGCCCTGCGACAGCAGGAGGGTGGCCAGCAGGTTGCGCTGCTGCCGTGCGCGCACCCTCAGCACATCGGCATCGTCGGTGTCGCCTTCGGCCCCGCCATTCCAGGAGCGGTTGTGGGACTCGCCATCCTGGTTGTCTTCCCCATTGGCGTCGTTGTGCTTCTCGTTGTAACTGACCAGGTCGCGCAGCGTGAACCCATCGTGCGCGGTGATGAAGTTGATGGAGGCGACCGGGCGGCGGCCGGTGCCCTCGTAGAGGTCCGCGGATCCGGCGAGACGCTCCGCGAACTCGCCGAGCGTCTCCGGCTCCCCGCGCCAGAAGTCGCGGATGGTGTCGCGGTACTTGCCGTTCCACTCCGTCCACTGGGGCGGGAAGTTGCCGACCTGGTAGCCGCCCGGACCGATGTCCCACGGTTCGGCGATCAGTTTGGCGCGCGAAACGATCGGGTCCTGCTGCACGAGCTCGAAGAAGGTGGCGAGCTGGTCGACGTCGTAGAACTCGCGCGCGAGGGTCGCGGCCAGGTCGAAACGGAACCCGTCGACGTGCATGTCGTTGGCCCAGTAGCGCAGCGAATCCATGATCATCCGCAACGGTTGCGGATGCCCCGCATTGAGCGAGTTGCCGGTGCCCGTGTAGTCGAGGTAGTGGCGGCGGTCGTCGTCGACGAGCCGGTAGTAGGCGGCGTTGTCGATGCCTCGGAACGACAGCGTCGGACCGAGGTGGTTGCCTTCGGCGGTGTGGTTGTAGACGACATCGAGGATCACCTCGATGCCGGCCCGGTGCAGGTCGCGCACCATCGCCTTGAACTCGGCGACCTGCTCGCCGCCGGAGCCGGATGCGTAGGCGGCGTGCGGTGCGAAGAAGCCGATCGTGTTGTAGCCCCAGTAGTTGCTGAGCCCTTGTTCGTGCAGGTGCGGGTCGGAGACGAACTGGTGCACGGGCATCAGTTCGATGGCGGTGACACCGAGCCGGTGCAGGTGCTCGATGATCGCCGGATGCGCAATGCCCGCGTACGTGCCGCGCAGCGCCTCGGGCACGTCGGGGTGCAGCCAGGTGAGCCCCTTCACGTGGGCTTCGTAGATGAGGGAGCGACTGTAGGGTGTCTCCGGCCGGGCGTCGTCCTGCCAGTCGAACGCGGTGTCGACGACGACGGAGAGGGGCACGTGCCCGAGCGAGTCGTCGTCGTTGCGGGTTTCGGGGTCGTCGAAGCGGTACCCGAACGCGGACTCGTGGCCGTCGAACGTTCCCGTGATCGCTTTCGCGTACGGGTCGAGCAGGAGCTTGGCGGGGTTGCATCGCAACCCCTGAGCGGGGTCGTACGGACCGTGCACGCGGAACCCGTACCGCTGCCCCGCACCGACGCCGGGCAGGAAGGCGTGCCAGACGAACGCATCCACTTCGAGCAACGGCACGCGAGTCTCGGCGCCGTCCTCGGCGATGAGGCACACGTCAACGCCTTCGGCGACTTCGCTGAAGATCGCGACGTTCACGCCGCCGTCCCGCACGGTCGCCCCGAGGGGGTACGCCTTGCCCGGCCACGTCTCCACGTATCGCATCCCCCGTCGTTTCGACCCGTCGGGGTCGTCCTGCCGCAGTCTAGGCAGGCCGCGTGAGGGGCAGAGGGGGGTTGCCGCGCGGCCCGGCGGCAGGTATAGCGACGCCGGTCTAGCTTCTCGGCCCGTGTCGATGCAACCCCTATCCGGCCTCCAGGAGCGGGCGCTACCGTCGGAGCATGCCGCAGCTTCTCGCGGTGGACATCGTCCCCGGTCCACTCACGGACATCAGCTTCACCACCTCACACGCGGTGTTCGACGCGTGCGACACGGCCGTGCTCGAGCTGATGGACGCGGCCGGCTCAGGCTCCGAGGTCGTCGTGCGCATCGAGCGCGGCCTCGTGACGGATGTGTCCGTGTGGGATGCGGAACTGCGCATGCGCCGCCGCCTTCCGACGGACGCGGTCGCCGTGAACGGCCCCTGCGTCACGTGCTCCGTTCCGGCGGCGATGCTGCCGCATCCGGAGGGCGGGCTCGCGGCGATGACGGCGGCCCTGCTGGTGAACGGTTCGGCCGTGCAGTCGGGCTTCGCGGTGTCGGTGTCGGCGCCCCCTCGAACGGGGGAGTCGATCCCGTCACCGGCCGTACCCCAGGTCTGACAGACTTTCGCTATGCCTCTCCGCCCGCGGCTGATCCGCGCTCTCGGTGCCGTTCTCCTCGCCTCGGCCGCGCTGATCGCAGCCCCGACCGCGGCATTCGCGGCCGACCCTCCCGGGCCGCCGCCGGAGGGCTCCACGATGACCCCGGCGCACACGTGGGTCGACCCGACGCATCCGAACGACAACGGTCGGGTGTGGTTCAACGTGGACTTCCACTTCCCCTTCCCCGACACCCACTGGGTGTCGCACGCGTCCGCGCCGCGCCTCACCGACGGGGTGACGCACTGCCAGCTCGTGAAGGACACCCCCAACGAGATCCTGACCTTCCGCTGCGAGGCGACAGGCACCGCAGCGCCGGGCGAGCTGTCGAGCACCGTGCAGATCCGCTCGGAGGGCGGCGACAACTTCGCCTGGACGGTGCCGATCACGGTGTGCCCGCTGACCGGCTGCAGCGACCTGTTCGAGTTGAGCCTGAGTGAGACGTCGTGGGAGGTCTGCCCCGGCGAAGACCTCGCCTCCCTCGAGCCGGTCGAGTACCTCTTCAACGTGGACTGGAACGCCGCGGAGGTGCGCGTCGGCTCGCTGGCGGCCGCCGGCGGCGACCCCGCCTTCTTCTCCGGTCCGCCGGCCAACGGGTCGACCCTGACCGCGACCGGCTCGCTGCAGAACCCGGGAAGCTACCCCGTCGATGTCACGCTGACGGACGAGTTCGGCGCCGACCACACGGCCACCATCGATGTGACCGTGAAGACGGCTGCCGCGTGCGGTCAGCTTGCCGCGACCGGCTCGGCGCTCGACCGCACGGCGGCGCTCGCCGCCGGGATGCTCGGCCTCATCGGTCTCGGCGCGACGGCGATGGTCGCCGCGGGGCGGCGGGCGGCGCGGCGCTGACGGGAGCCGCGCGACTCGACTGAACCGCGTCAGGCGGGCACGCGCGGAGGCGCCGTCGATTCGCGCACGACGATACGGGGCTCGGTCGGGATGACCACGTCCCGAGGCGGGGTGCCGCCGAGCTGAGCGACCAGCTCGTCGACGGCGGCCGCACCGAGCTCGTCGAGCGGCATCGCCACCGTCGTGAGCGCGGGGATTGTCGCCGCCGCGATCGGGAAGTCGTCGTAGGCGACCACCGACACGTCGCCGGGCACGGCGACTCCGCGCTCGTGCAGGGCGCGCAGCACACCGATCGCCTGCCCGAGCGAGCTGGTGAAGATCGCGGTCGGGCGTTCGGCCAGCAGCAGATCGACCGCCGCCGCCACGTCCCCCTCCCCGAAGCCCGCATGAGCGGGCGCGAGGCGGGGCAGGCCGGCGCGAGCGATCGCGGTTTCGAAGGCAGCCAGACGCTGGCGGCTCGGCTCGACCTCCGCGGGACCGGCGAGGGCGGCAATGCGGGAGTGCCCCAGGTCGGTGAGAAACCGCACCGCGACGTCGCTCGCCGCTCCGACGGCCATCGTCACGTTGCGGCCGCTGCCGGCGATGGCGCGGTTGACGAGCACATGCGGGATGCCGAGGTCGGTGAGTCGGGCGAGCAGCGGATGCCCCGCGACGGCCGAGCCGACGATGACGCCGTCCACGCGGGCGCGGTCGAAGATCGTCGGCGGCTGACCGGGCAGGTCTTCGGCGAGCAGGGCGAGATAGCCGAGCTCGGCGGCGCGACGGTAGGCGCCGCGCGCGATCGTGACGTAGGGCGGGTTGTCGAGCGCCGGCACGAGCAGGGCGAGCGTCATCGTGCGCGCGGTCGCGAGCGCGCGGGCGCCCGCGTGCGGCAGATAGCCGAGGTCGTGCGCGATGCGCTGGATGCGGTCGCGAGTCTCGGCGCGTACGGCGACCGTGGGGTCCCCGTTGAGCACTCGGGAGGCGATGCCCTTGGTGACGCCCGCCTCTGCGGCGACGTCACTCAGACGCACCCGGTCGCTCATCGGTTCCTTCCCGCGTTGACGTGTCCCCTCCCGGAAGACTACTCTCGACCCTGTCAGAAAACCGGTTACCTAAGGGCTCCCGTGATCCATCCGGATGTGCTGTGCGTCGGTGAGGCGCTCGTGCAGGTCAGCCCTGCCCACGGTGAACGGCTCGCCGACACGCGCCTCGCGCTGGTGAGCATGGGTGGCGCGGAAGCGAACGTCGCGGTCGGGCTGGCTCGCCGCGGCCGGGTGACCGCGTGGGCGGGACACCTCGGCGATGACCCCCTCGGAGACGGGATCGTCGCCCAGCTGGAGGCCGCTGGGGTCGACGTGTCGCTCGTCGAACGCCGAGCGGATGCTCCGACCGGGGTGTACTTCAAAGACCCCGACCCGAACGGCAGTCGCCCCTACTACTACCGCGCGGGGTCGGCCGCATCGCGCATGGACCGAGCGGCCGCACGCACGCTCGCCCAGCACGCCCGGCCCCGCGTGGTTCACCTCAGCGGCATCAGCGCCGTGCTCTCGGGCAGCGCCGCCGACTTCGTCGACGCGATCGTCGTCGACCGGGTCTTCGACGACACCCTCGTGAGCTTCGACGTGAACTACCGACCGTCGCTGGCCACCGACCGCACGCCCGGTGAACTCGCGCGGCTCGCGCGGCACGCCGACATCGTGTTCGTCGGCCGGGACGAAGCAGAGACCCTGTGGGGCACGCCGCGGGCCGACGACATCCGCGCCCACCTCGGCGACCACGGCATCCTCATCGTCAAAGACGGCGACCGCGAGGCGGTCGCGTTCACCGGCTCGGAGCGCGTCAGGGTTCCGGCGCATGCGGTCTCCGTGGTCGAACCGACCGGGGCGGGCGACGCCTTCGCGGCCGGCTGGCTCGACGCGTGGCTTGGGGGAGGCACGCTCGAGTCCGCTCTCGCGGCCGGTCACGAACTCGCCGCCCGTGCGCTGACCACCCGTCACGATGTGCCCGTACCGGAAGAAGAGGAAGCCCGATGAGTCAGCCCACCGATCCTGTCGGCGCCGCGATCGGTGCGGTGCCGATCGTGCTCATCGCGCGGCACATCGCAGCGGATGACATCGCCGCCCGCTGCGACGCCGCCTGGGCGGCCGGGGTGACCGCGATCGAAGTGACGATCGAGTCGGAGGCGGCGGTGCCCACGCTCGAGGTCGCCATCCGGCACGCGCACGAGCACGGCCGCACGATGGGTGCGGGCAGCATCCGCACGGTCGAGCAGCTGGAGACGGCGGTGCGTCTCGGTGCCGACTACCTGGTCGCGCCCGGCTTCGCCGCCGACGTCGCCGCAGCCGCGCGCGCACACGGCGTGCCGCTCGTTCCGGGGGTGGCGACGGCGTCCGAGATCACCGCGGCGGTCGCCGCCGGATGCTCGTGGCTCAAGGCCTTTCCGGCGTCGCTTCTGACGCCCGCGTGGATTCGCGCCCACCTGGCACCGTTCCCCGAGGTGCGGTTCATTGCGACGGGTGGGGTGGGCGCCGCGAACGCGCAGGACTTCCTGGATGCGGGCGCCCGCGCCGTCGGGCTCGGCACGTCGGTGACGCCTGACGAGCTCACCGAGCTCGCGGGTCGGCTGACGGTCCGCTGAGCTGAGCCCCTGCCGCGCACGCCGTCGCCGCGCGCGCATCCTCGCTGGTCGCGCAACCTCGCCGGTCGCGCAACCTCGCCGCGCGCGCATCCTCGCCGGTCGCGCAACCTCGCTGGTCGCGCAACCTCGCCGGTCGAGTAGCGGGCACAGCCCGCGTATCGAGACCACCCACCAAACACACCGCGGGCGAGGTGGGTCTCGATACGCCGCCTCCGGCGGCTACTCGACCGACGGAGGGGGCTGGCGGCTACTCGACCGACGGGAGGGTCGCCTCCCGGCGGCTACCCGACGGGCGGAGGCGGCGTCAACCCCTGCGCGGAGCGTGAGCGGCGCCGATACCGTGAAGGCCGCGGCCCCCGAGCGCGGGCCGCTCGCGGGAGACGGGAGGCGCGTGTGTCGAAGGAGCCCAGCCGTCAGCGCCTCCACTACGTGCGCCCCTACGAATCACCGGGTTTCACCCGGCGCGACGTCAGCGGACGCGTCGAGTTCCGTGATGCGCAAGGCCGACGCGCCAATCCCCGCGCCCGCGCGCGGTTCGAGGCGCTCGCCGTGCCGCCGGCGTGGACGGAGGTGTGGCTCGCGCCGAGCGCGACCGCGCACATCCTCGCCGTGGGTCTCGACGAGGCCGGACGCCGCCAGTACCTCTATCACCCGCAATGGCGCCAGGAGCGGGATGCGGTGAAGTTTGACCGGGCGCTGGAGCTCGCGGCCATACTCCCCGCGGCTCGCCGCCGCGCCGCTCGCGACGCCGCCCGAGACGCACTCACGCGCGACCGTGTGCTGTGGACGGCGTTCCGCCTACTCGATCGCACGGGCATCCGGGTTGGCGGCGAAGAGTACGCAGTTTCGAGTGGCTCGCGCGGACTGTGCACGCTGCTGCGTCGTCACGCCTCCGTGGACGGATCGACCGTGACCCTCGCGTTCGTGGCGAAGGGCGGCAAGCTCGCCTCGCTCACCGTGACCGACGCACCCCTCGCCGGGGCGGTGGCGGAACTGATCGCGGGACGCGCGCCGGGGAGCCGCCTGCTGGCCTGGCGCGACGGGCGGCGCCGCAGGCCGGTGCGCTCGAGCGAGGTCAACGAGTACCTGCGGGCGATCACCACCTTGGAGGTCACGGCGAAGGATCTGCGCACCTTGACGGGCACCCTCGCCGCCGCCGCGGCGCTGCCGCGAACCCGGCCGGAGACTGAACGCGAGGTGCAGCGGGCTATCCGGACGGCGACCGAAGCCGCGGCCGCGGCGCTCGGCAACACGCCCGCCATCGCCCGCGCGAGCTACATCCACCCGGGCGTCTTCGAAGCCTTCGCCGACGGACGCACCATCGCGCCGGGCGGGGGCGAGCGAGCACTGCTGCGGCTGCTCGGCGACGGCTCCTGAACGCCGCCGAGCGCCGCGAGTGGAGGCGGCCTCGCTCGCTGCTACCAGCCGATCGCGTCGGAGGGGTCTTCCACGTCGACGCCGCCCGGCGATTCTCCTAAGGTGCGGGGCTGGCGCGCTTCGGACTGACCGGAGGTCGAGCCGCTGCCCGCGTCGTCGGGATCGTTGGCGTCGATGATGGCCAACGGCACACCTGGCGTGATCAGCAGCTGCGTCGGACGAAGTTCGCCACGCCCGAAACCCACCTCGTACCAGCCGCCACCCGCGGCGAGGATCGCATCGATCGCGCGCGTGACGTCGTCGGCAGGCTCGCCGATGACGTACTCCTCACCGCCGTAGCGAATCAGGGACCGCTTCACGGTCGGGTCGCTTCCGCCGACCCGCCGTTGCCGTTGCCGTTCCCGTTGCCGTGCCCGTTGCCATTCCCGTTCCCGTTTGCGGGGCCGAGCGGTTCCGCCGTCACCGTGAGCCCGGCGGGAGCGTTGGCGAGGAGCATGAGCTCGTCGATCCAGTCCCGGTTGAGCACCGGTGGCCTGCTGCCGAAGTACTTGAACGAGACAGGGATCGCGGGGTGCAGCCAGATCACCGAACGCCCGTCGCCGATCGCGCTGTCGTCCTTCCACGAAAAGTAGAACGACTCGTTTCGGCGCAGCTTCGCGCCGATCACCACCTGAAGGTGAGCGAGCGTACGGTCATCGAAGTCGGCGGCCAGGGTGGAGTCATACGTGAGCGTGCCCACGGCCCACCCCCGTCGCGGCCTCCACCATGAGCACCGCAACATCCCACGACAGCGACTGGCCCACTTCGCACGCGCGGTTGAGAGGCGTCCCCTCGAGCGCCACGTAGACGTTCCCGATGCGCTCGACGTAGCCGAGCGCGCGATATCCGCGGCGCAGCTCGTAGAGGTCTTCGGCGATGAGCGCCACATCCGTCTCGGGAACCGTGGCCCAGTCGAGCGCGCGGTTCGTGCGGTCGGTCCGATCGATCAGAGTCATCTCGCTGCTCCCTTCGTATCCCCCGTACGGGGGGCCAGTGTGCCCAGCCTCTCCGGTCGGGGGGCGCCGCGGAAAGTGGTTGACACGCGCCCGCAGATATGGCTAGACGGTTCGCGGCCTAGCCTTCCGCGGGCTCCGGAATGAGCCGCAATCCATCGACGCTGTTCGCCGAGACGACCAGTTCGTCGATCCACCGGCGGTTGATCGGCGGCTGCTGCGGGTCATCGAAACTGAACTGAAGCGGGATCGCCGGATGCAACCACACGGTGGACCGCCCGTCGGGGCCGTCGAGGCCGTACTCGAACGAGAACGCAAAGGGTTCGCCCCGCCGCAGCTTCGCGATCATCACGATCTTGAGGTGCGCGAGGGCGCGATCCTCCACCTCGATCGTCTCTGCCGGCCTCCCGTACAGCAGGTATCCCACCTCAGTACCCCTCCGTCTCGTCGATGCCCAGCCGGCTCCCGTGACCGGCGGAGGGCTTGGCGCGGAGCACGTGTGCGCCGCCTCTCGGATCTCGGCCGAGCAGCACGTCGATCGTCGAGGCGCCATCGGCCGACGTGAGCCTCACGCGGGCTGACAAACCGGCCGCGGCCAGTGACTTGCCCAGCGCCTGAAGCGCGTCGACGACGCTGTCGTCGACGCGGAGGGCACTGTCACCGCCTTCGTCGTCAATCGTCTTCATGGCGCCATGCTCCTCGGCCCAGAGCAGCGCCGACAAGCGCTTGACTTTCGCCTGCGACCGCGCAATGGCTCCCCCAACCGACCGACGTCGGCGCCGCTGTCAAGCCCTTTCGTGCCGGGCCGCCGGGCTGCTGGGCTGAATGCTCACCACGGACGGAGAGCACACGGATGAGTGACCAGGACCCGCGCACGAAGCATCCCGATGACGGTTTCGACGGCACCCCGCAGCAACAGCCGGGGCTCACGAGCGATACCCACCCCACCCCGGACCACGGGGAGACGAGCTACCGCGGCTCCGGCCGCATGATGGGGCGCCGGGCGCTCATCACGGGCGGAGACTCGGGCATCGGGCGCGCGGCGGCGATCGCGTTCGCGCGCGAAGGAGCCGACGTCGCGATCGTGCACCTGCCCGAGGAGGCGGAGGACGCCGAGTCGACGGCGGACCTCATCCGTGAGGCCGGACAGACCGCGCTGGTGCTGCCGGGCGATGTGCGCGACGAGGCGTTCTGCCGGGAGGCGGTCGAGCGCACTGTCGCCGAGTTCGGCGGCCTCGACGTGCTCGTGTCGAATGCGGCGTACCAGAAGAACCGCGCGGACGGGCTCGAGGCGCTCACGGCGGACGAGATCGAACGCACCTTTCACACGAACCTGGTCGCGCTGCTGTGGTTCGGCAAGTACGCGCTGCCGCACCTGGAGGCGGGGGCGAGCATCATCGTGACCACGTCGATCCAGGCCTACCAGCCGTCGGCAGGACTCATCGACTACGCGATGACGAAGGCCGCCCAGGTCGCCTTCGTCGAAGCGATGGCCGAAGAGCTCGGGCCCCGCGGCATCCGGGTCAACGGGGTTGCGCCGGGTCCGATCTGGACGCCGCTCATCCCCGCGACGGACTGGCCCGACAAGGTCGAGACGTTCGGCCAGGACACCCCCCTCGGCCGCGCCGGGCAACCCGCCGAACTCGCGCCCGCCTACGTGCTGCTCGCGTCGGATGAGGGGTCCTACATGACCGGCACGATCGTCGGCGTCACGGGCGGACGCCACTTCTAGGCCCCGGAACGCGATCCGCAGGGCCGCACGCCAGAGACGAGAGGAAGGGGACGGCGATGCCGGGACGCAGGGACAACGCTCTCAAAGATCCGGAACTCTACGAGAAGCTCCGGGATGAGGGCAACTCGAAAGAGAAGGCGGCGCGGATCTCCAATGCCGCCGCGCGCGACGGACGGTCGGCGGTGGGCCGCCGGGGCGGTCAGTCCCCGGCCTACGACGACTGGACGGTCGACCGGCTGCGAGATCGGGCACGCGAACTCGGCCTGCGCGGGTACTCCGGCAAACGCAAGGACGACCTCATCGACATGCTGCGCGAGCACGGCTGAGCCGCTGCGGGCACGGCTCAGCCGCCCCCGCTTTCGAGACCGCCCGTCCGGCCGGATTCACGGTCGGGCCCGTGCCGGACGGGCTTTCGGAGGTCAGCCCAGCAGCGACTTCATCTGATCGGCGATGAGGAGGGTGGCCCGTCTCGGCGCGAGCCGCGAGAAGCGATCCATGAAGGTCGCGTCGCTGCCGATCCGCAGCCGGAACTGACCCTTCTCGAACGCGTCCACCATCCGCTTGCCGGCCTCGGCGGCGGTGACCGTCTTCGGCTGCCTGCCGCGCAGATCCATCTTCGGCATCTCGACTCCGGAGTTCGCCGTGATGTTGGTCGCGATCCCGCCCGGGAAGACAACGGTCACCGAGACGGACGTGCCCTGCAGTTCGGCGAAGAGCGCTTCGGTCAGCAGTTTGACGGCCGCCTTGCTGGCCCCGTATGCGGCCTGTCCCGGCACGGGCAGGAACCCGCCCATGCTCGAGACGTTGAGGATGCCGGCTTCGGGCCGGGCGAGCAGGTGAGGCAGAAAGGCCTTCGAGGTGTTGACGACGCCCCAGAAGTTGACGTTCATGACGCGCTCGATCACGTCGAACCCGAGTTCGTTGACCTTCACGAACGGCTGGATGATGCCGGCGATGTTGAAGAGCCCGTCGACGGCCCCGTGTGCGGCGATCACCTGCTCGGGGAGGGCGAGCACGGCGTCGCGGTCGGCGACGCTCAGCGCATGGCTGGTGAGGCGGTCGGCGGTTGCACCCGCGAGCTGCGCCGTCTCGGCGAGGGTCGTCTCGTTGAGGTCGACAGCGGCGACTCGCGCGCCCCGGCGGAGCAGTTCGAGAACCACCTCGCGGCCCATTCCGTTGCCGCCGCCGGTGACGACGATGACCTTCTCGGATACCTGCATGAGACTCTCCTTCGAGTAACCGGAACAAGTTGTCCGGTTGTCATGCTACCGCCGCCGGCGCCGCGGACCTAGGGCCTTTAGGCCCGCGCATAACCCGCCCCCCGCACTTCTGCAAGCCCCTTCACGCTGACGCCGCCCGTGCCTACGGTCGAAGTCCGACCACATGACGCTCGACCGAAGGAGAACCCCATGGCGCGCATCATCGAAACCGTCGACATCGACGTCCCCGTCGACGTCGCCTACAACCAGTGGACGCAGCTCGAGCGCTTCCCCGACATCCTTCCCGCGATCGAGCGCGTCGAGCAGCTCGACGACACGCACGTGCGCTGGACCGTGCGCCTCGGTCCCCAGACCCGCTCCTTCGACACCGAAGTGACCGAACAGCTTCCCGACGAACGGATCGCCTGGACCTCCACTCGGGGCGAAGTCGACCACGCCGGCGTGGTCACCTTCCACCGGCTCGACGAGGCGCAGACACGCGTCACCGTGCAGATCGACTGGGACCCCGAAACCTTCGGCGAGAAGGCCGCGGCCGTGATCGACCTGCCCGACCGGGCCGTGCAACTGAGCCTGCGATCGTTCAAGGACTATCTCGAAGCCCACGGCGCGCCTGACGGCGGCTGGCGCGGCTCCGTCGACCGACCCGCTCCCTGACATGGGGGCGCACGGTCCCCGGGCGGCGCCGAGCACGACCTCCCTTTGGCTCGATCAGCGTCGTCCGGGGTCTGACCCCTTCGTCGTGGGGGAGCGCTACGACTGCGTCGTGGCCGGTGCCGGGCTCACCGGCCTGACGACGGCGCTCCTGCTGGCCCGAGCGGGCGTCCGCGTCGCCGTGCTCGAAGCGCGGCGCATCGGCTCGGTCACGACGGGCCACACGACGGCGAAAGCAAGCGTGCTCCAGGGCACCCGGCTGCAACGCATCCGCGGCGCCAACGGCACGCGCGCGTTCGCCGCGCACCTCGCATCGCAGCTCGCGGCGATCGAGTGGTTGCGCGCGTACGCCGGGGGCTCGGGGGCAGCGGAGCCGTGCGACGCGGTCACGTACGCTTCGAGCGCGGATGAGGTCGCAACGGTCCGGCGCGAGTACGAGGTCGCGCGCGCAGCGGGACTGCCGGTGCAGTGGCGGGACCGAGCCGACCTGCCGACGGAAAGCCACGGCGCCGTCGTGCTCTCCGACCAGTTGAGGCTGCACCCCATCGACCTCCTCGACCGTCTCGCCGCCGACCTCCGCGCACTCGGCGGAGTCATCATCGAAGGCGTGCGCGTGATCGGGGCCACCGCGCGCGCACCCGTCACCGTGCGCACGACCCTCGGCGCCGTCCAGGCGGATTCGCTCGTGCTGGCGACGGGCGTGCCGGTGCTCGACCGCGGACTGTACTTCGCCAAGGTCGAAGCCCTGCGCAGCTACGTCGTCGCCTTCGACGTGGACGGTGACGACGCGCGTGATCGCGGGATGTTCCTGAGCGCCGGCAGCCCTGCGCGGAGCGTCCGCTGGCACGACGGCACCCTGCTCGTCGGAGGCGGGGGCCACGGCGTCGGACGGCACGAAGCCGATCAGGATCCGTACGGCGCGATCGAGGAGTGGACCGTCGAACGCTTCCCGACCGCCCGCCGCAGTCACGCCTGGTCGGCCCAGGACTACGAGTCGGGGTCGCACCTGCCGTTCGTCGGGCCGCTCCCGCGCGGCCGCGGCCGGGTGCTGCTGGCCACCGGCTACGCCAAGTGGGGCATGACCGGCGCGGTGGCCGCCGCGCTGACGCTCGCCGAGGACATCCTCGCTCGCGGCCGGCGCACCTCGTGGCAGCGCGTGCTCCGCCACCGCATCACTCAGCCTGTCGCGGCAGGACGCACCATCGCCATGAACGGGCGCGTGCTCGGCTGGTACGCGGCGACGTGGGTCGCCGCCCTCGCCGGACGGCCGACGACGCCGCGGGGCACCGCGACGACCGGCAGGCTGCCGCCGCGCGTTCCGGCGATCATCGACGGGCGCTCGTGCGAGCTGTCGCTCGTGTGCCCCCATCTCGGCGCGGTGGTGCGTTGGAACGACGTCGAACGCTCGTGGGACTGTCCTGCGCACGGCTCCCGCTTCGACGAACGGGGTCACGTTCTGGAGGGGCCTGCGACGCGCGGTCTGGGAGTACGGGAGGCGCGATGAGCTTCGTCGGCACAGGTCGCGCGCGGGTCGAGCGCGCCGCCCATCGGCTCGCACAACAGGTGAGGGCCTCCGGGGCGACAGTCGCGGTCGCCGAATCTCTCACCTGCGGGCGCATCGCAAGCGCGCTCGGCGCGGTGCCGCACTCGTCAGACTGGCTCCACGGGGGAGTCGTCGCCTATGTCGACGAGGTGAAGTTCGCGGTCCTCGGCGTCACACCCGGACCGGTCGTGTCACGCCGGTGCGCCGCCGAGATGGCCGAGGGCGTCGCCGCTCTGCTCGACGCGGACATCGGCATCGCCGTCACCGGTGTCGGCGGCCCCGCGCACGAGGGCGAGGATCCGCCGGGCACCGTTTTCGTCGCCGTGCACGCCCACGGCGGGACGGCGGTCGAGCAGCGACACTTTCCCGGCTCGACCGACGTCGTGCTCGAGGCGACCGTGTGGGCCGCGCTCGAACTCGCCTACCGGAGGCTTACCGCAGGGGTCAGCGACTCACCGACAGTGTCCCCATCGCCGTCGGAACCGTCCAGGACTCGGACGGCTCCTCGACGAGGCGAAGACCGTCGGTCTCGTTCGCGGTGAGCATCATGAGTTCCAACCACGCCTTGTTCATGACGGGCTGACGACTGCCTTCGAAGCGGAACTGCACCAGCACACTGGGGTTCAGCCAGACCGTGGCGCGGCCACTGCCGGACGACGGTTCGAAATCGTAGGTGAAGGGAAACCCTTCGTGGCGCCGGAGCTTCGTGAGCATGACGACCTTGAGGTGCGCCAGCACCCGGTCGTCCATGCGGACTGTTTCCGGTGGTGAGCCAAACACGAGATAGCCCATCGGGACCCCCATCCTCTGTGGCAACGCACGGTGCGTCTGATTTCACCATAAGCCGAAAGCCAGAGAGTTTGCTCTGCGCGGTCGCAAGTCCCCGTTCGAGGGACATTCGCCTCCTTACACGATCCCCCCGCCACGATCAAGGGGCTGCCCCCCGCCGCACACCGTGCTTGTGTGGACACGCTCCCGAGAACCGGGGGCGGTATCGACTGGAGGTCGACATGTCCATCATCGGTTGGATCATCCTGGGGCTCATTGCGGGCGCGATCGCGAAGGCGATCCTCCCGGGCACCCAGGGCGGCGGCTGGCTCATCACGCTTCTTCTCGGCGTGGTCGGTGCACTGCTCGGCGGGTTCCTCGGGTCCGTGCTCTTCGGAGTGGGGATCGAGGGCTTCTTCGACCTGAGCACGTGGCTTCTCGCGATCGGTGGCGCCATCCTGGTGCTCTTGATCTACGGCCTCGTCACGCGCAGCAGTCGCCGCGCCTAACGCTCGGCACGAAGTTCGACGACCCGGGAGGGTGCACACGTGACGCTGACCAGCCTCAAGGCTTACGGCCTCGTGTGCACTCTCACCGGTTCGCCGGAACCATCGAGCACGCAGCTTCTCGCGGATCAGGTACTCGCCGAACTCGCCGAGTACGGCGCCGAAACCTCCTCCGACCGCACCGTCGACCATGATGTGTCCCCCGGCTTGAGCGCCGACGAGGGACCCGGCGACGGGTGGCCGCGCATCCGTTCCCGCATCCACGACAGCGACATCCTCGTGCTTGCGACCCCGACCTGGATGGGCCACGCCTCGAGCGAAGCCCAGCGCGTGCTCGAACGGCTCGACGCGGAGCTGTCCGTCACCGACGACGAAGGCCGCGCCGTGATCGCCGGCAAGGTCGCCATCGTCGCGATCGTCGGCAATGAGGACGGCGCTCACGCGATCGTCGCCGACCTCTACCAAGGCCTCGCCGATGTCGGCTTCACCATCCCGTCGCAAGGGGCGACCTACTGGAACGGTGAGGCCATGCACACCGTCGACTACCAGGACCTCGACCAGACCCCCGACAAGGTCGCGGCGACCACTCGCACCGCGGCCGCCAACGCGTACCACCTCGCACGGATCCTGCGCGAGCATCCGTACCTCGCCCCGCGCTGACCGCTCGCCCCACCGATCCAGCTGCCTGCGGTGGAGGTGGTCCCGATACGGCGCTCGCGCGCCTACTCGACCGGCGAGGTTGTGCCACTCGGGTGGTCGCCTTCTCCGTCGGTCGAGTAGCGGGCGGAGCCCGCGTATCGAGACCACCCACACCCCACGAACGACACAGGCCCCGCGTCAGAAACGCGGGGCCTGTGTCGTGGACTCAGTGGACTACGGCTGCCCTTCACCCGCATCGCCGTCCACGAGCTCACGGCTGAGGTCGGAATCCGGCTCCTCGGGGGCACCACCGGAGGCGGTATCCGCCTCGGCGCTCCGCAGATCGTCCCCCTGCACCGTCTCGTCCGTGTCCCGGTCGACCGAGCCGTGCGTCGGGGAGTCGTCGTTCCTGTGATCAGCCATGCGTTCAGGCTAGGCGCGCCCCGCGAGAGCGGGCAGGGGTTGACGCGCGGCCCGCCGAGACGTATGCGATCAGCTGTAGAGGTGCTCCGCGATGAGTTCGACGGTGGAGCGCAAGCCGTTGGCCCGGTCGGCGCCCCCGAACGAGCTGAAGCCGGTGATCCAGCTGTCCGGGCGCACGATGTGCACGATCGCCGGGGTCGTTCCCTCATCCCCGACCTGGATGAACGTGACGACGTCGCCGTTCAGTTCGACGTCGAAGCCACCCGAGTTCAGCACGGCCATGATGCCCTCGTGCTCGTCGGTCGACGTGATCGGTTGGGCCGCGAACTCGACCGACGACAGGTCGACCCCGTCCTTGCCGTACCAGCAGCTGAACGGGTCGCCGCCGTCTTGCGTGCTGTCGATCGGGTAGTAGATGCCCGACCCGTCGGTCGAGCTGAAGAGCACGGCGCCGGTCGCGAGGATCTGGTTCTCCAACTCGACGCTCACCAACTCGGTGCACGACGTCGGCACCGTGAACGCGGGAGCGTCCGGGGTCGGCGACGGGCTCGCCTCGTCGGCGGCCGACGGAGTCGGGCTCGGCGTCGGGGCGGTGACATCGTCGGGCCCGCTCGGCGCGCACGCGCTGAGCGCGGCAAGCAGGATCGCGGAAGTCACGAGGGCGGCAGCGGTGCGCATGCAGCGAACCTACAGCGCGGGCGCACGAACGACCAGGGCCCTACAGCTGCGAGCCGGAGACCTCGAACGTGTTGCAGGCGTTCGGTCCGCCGTCGAGTCCCGCCAAGAACCAGCGCTGCCGCATCTCGCTCGAGCCGTGCGTCCACGCCTCCGGGGTGACCTGGCCGCTGGTGGACTCCTGGATGCGGTCATCGCCGACGGCGGACGCGGCACTCAGCGCATCCCGGATCTCGGACTGGCTCACGGGCGCCAAGAACGTCACGCCGGCGTCGTCTTCGATCGTCGATGCCGCACCGACCCACGCGCCCGCGAAACAGTCGGCCTGCAGTTCGAGTCGCACGGCGTCGGAATCCGGTCCCGTGTTCTGCAGGTCGAGGCCGTTCATGATGCCGGAGATGTTCTGGATGTGGTGGCCCCACTCGTGCGCGACGACATACATTTCGGCGAGCGGGCCGCCGGAGGAACCGAACCGCGACTGCAGCTCCGCGTAGAAGTCGGTGTCGATGTAGATGGTCTCGTCGGGCGGGCAGTAGAACGGGCCGACGGCACTCGTGGCCCCGCCGCACGCGGTCGATGTCTGGCCGGTGAAGAGCACGATCTGGGTGCTGCGGTAGTCCACGCCGAAGCCGGGCAAGGTGTCCGACCAGTAGGTGTCGAGAGAGTCCGCGGCGCCGGCGATGCGGCAGTCGAGGTCCGCGTTGGCGTCCGCCCCGCTGCACTCGCCGATCGACTCGTCCTGGCCCTGCTGCGGCTGGCCACCACCGGCGAGTCCCGTGAGGTCCACCCCGAGGAACTGCGACAGGATGAACAACCCGATGACGAGCAGCCCGCCGCCACCGCCGACGGCGATCCCGACGTTGCGTCGCCGGCTCACCTTGCTCGTGTCGATCCGGGCATCGTCGTTGAACGTCATGCGCCCACGCTAATGCGCTTCCGAGATCGAGCACGAGTCCCGGCGACTCGGAATGGTCGTCGACAGGGATACGCTCACACCATGAGCGAATCGTCGCCGCGCCGCCGTTGGCTCGGGCTCGTCTTCATCAGCGTCGCCGTCGCCCTCATCATCGTCGATTCGACGATCGTCAACGTCGCGATCCCCTCGATCGTCGACGACCTCGGCATCTCCTCCACCGAGGTGCAGTGGGTGCAGGAGACCTACACCCTCGTGTTCGCCGCGCTGCTGCTCGTGTTCGGCACCCTCGCCGACCGCATCGGCCGCAAGCGGCTGCTGCTCATCGGTGTCGTCATCTTCACGCTCGCCTCCGTGCTCGCGGCTTTCGCCCCCAACGGCGAACTGCTGATCGGGTCCCGTCTCGTGCAAGGCGTCGGCGGCGCCATGATCCTGCCGGCCTCGCTGTCGATCATCAACGCGACGTTCCGGGGCCGCGAGCGCGCCATCGCGTTCGCCATCTGGGGCTCCACGATCGGCGGAATGGCGGCCGTCGGCCCGCTGCTCGGCGGCTGGCTCACCACCTACTTCTCGTGGCGTTGGGCGTTCGGCATCAACGTGCCCCTCGGCATCATCATCATCATCGGCGTGATCGTCTTCGCGACCGAGTCGCGCGAGTCGGATGTGCGTCGCATCGACCTCGTCGGCGCCTTCCTCTCGGTGGTGCTGTTCTCCGCCCTCGTGTTCGGTCTGATCGAAGGCCGCACGTTCGGCTGGTGGCTGAGTGACAGCCCGCCCGAGTGGTGGACGTGGCAGATCTCGCCCATCCCGTTCGTGTTCCTCATCGCGCTCGTGGCGCTCGTCGCGTTCATCGCGTGGGGCGTTCACCGCGAGCGACACGGCAAGAGCACGATGCTCGCGTTCGGGCTGCTGCGCATCCCGTCGTTCCGCAACGGCAACATCGCGGCCCTCATCGTCTCGCTCGGCGAGTTCGGCATCATCCTGTCGCTCCCGCTGTGGTTGCAGAGCGTGCTCGGCTATGACGCCTTGCAGACCGGATTCGTGATCCTCGCGCTCGCAATCGGCTCGTTCGTGGCGAGCGGGTTCGTCGGCGGGCTGGGCAACAAGGTCTCGCCGGTGACGGTCGTGCGCATCGGTATCGCCGCCGAGATCGTCGGCCTGCTCATCGTCGCGTTCGGCATCTCCCCCAGCGCGCAGTGGTGGAACATCGTGCCCGGCCTGTTCGTGTACGGCTTCGGCGTCGGAATGGCGACCGCACAGCTGACAAGCGTCGTGCTCAAGGATGTTCCGCTCGACCAGTCGGGGCAGGGTTCCGGCACGCAGTCGACCGCCCGCCAGATCGGTTCGGCGCTCGGCATCGCCATCCTCGGCACGATCCTGTTCTCGTCGCTCGGCGGCGGGCTGCAGTCGCGGCTCGAAGAGCGGCCGGAGATCCCGGCGTCGGCGGTCACCCAGATCGTGGAGGCGGTCGTCGACTCGTCGGGCACGGCGATCCCGGCGATCGAGAAGCAGTCACCGGATGCGGCCGACGACGCGCGCGCCGCGTTCAGCGACGCGACCCGCTACTCGGCGCTCGCCGCGGCAGGGTTCCTCGCGCTCGGCTTCGCCGCATCCCTGCGACTGCACGCGGGCCGACCCACCGACGACGTCAAGCCCCAGACAAGCGAGGGTACCCCCGCGTAGGCTGCCGTCATGCGCAGCGCCAGTGATGTCACCCGCCAGATCACCGTCATCTCCGCCACCGTCTTCGCGATCATCGGGTCGTTCGTCGGTTCGGGCGCGGCTGGGGGCACGCCCGTGCAGGACGCCGCCGGAGGCGCGCTCGACTCGGATGCGAGCCTGATCGCACCCGCCACGCCCGCCTTCTCGGTGTGGAGCGTCATCTACCTCGGCCTCATCGCCTACGCCGTCTGGCAGGCGCGGCCCGCGCAGACGACGGCGGCGCGGCATCGGCGCCTCGGCTACTGGATCGCCGCCTCGCTCGTGCTCAACGCGGCGTGGATCCTGTGCGTTCAGTACGACCTGCTGGGCCTGACCGTGCCGATCATCGTCGTGCTGCTCGCGGTGCTCATCCAGACGTTCCGGCAAGCGATCCAGAGTCCGCCCGTCTCGATGTGGGATGCGGCGCTCACCGACGTACCGATCGGCCTCTACCTGGGATGGGTCTGTGTGGCGACCGCGGCCAACGTGACCGCGGTGCTGACCGCGGCGGGCTTCGACGGCTGGGGAGTCCCCGGCGAGTTGTGGGCGATCATCGTCATCGCGGTCGCCGCAGCCGCAGGCGTGGCGCTCGCCCTCGTCTCGCGCGGGCGCATCGCCCCCGCCCTCACCCTCGCCTGGGGTCTGTCGTGGCTCGCCGTCGGGCGCCTGACGGGAGAGCCCTACTCCGTCGCGACGGGCGTCGCCGCGATCCTGGCCGCCGCGGTGGTGCTCGGGGCGGCCCTCATCCTGCGGATCCGGCGGGAGCGCACACGAACGGAGCACCTCGCCGCGGCCTGACCGGTCGGAGTCCGTGCCCCGACGCCGGTTAGCGTGGACTCATGCGATTCGGAATCTTCATCCCGCAGGGCTGGCGCCACGACCTCGTCGATATCGACCCCGCGGACCAGTGGTCCGTCATGGAGGGGCTCGCTCGGCGGGCGGATGCGGGCCCGTGGGAGTCGATCTGGGTCTACGACCACTTCCACACGGTGCCCGCGCCGACCGACCAGGCCACCCATGAGGCGTGGACTCTCATGTCGGCGTTCGGCGCGGTCACGCAGCGCGTGCGCCTCGGCCAGATGTGCACGTGCATGGGCTACCGCAACCCCGTCTACCTCGCGAAGGTCGCGGCGACCGTCGACCACGTCTCCCGCGGTCGCGTCGAGATGGGCATCGGCGGCGGCTGGTACGAGCACGAGTGGCGCGCTTACGGCTACGGCTTCCCCGAGGTCGGTGACCGGCTGAGGATGCTCGACGAGGGCGTTCAGCTCATGCGGCAGGCGTGGTCCACAGGCACCGCGACCCTCGACGGCCGCTACTACCAGGTCGACGGCGCGATCGTGCGTCCCCTCCCCGTGCAGGAGGGCGGCATCCCGCTCTGGGTCGCCGGCGCCGGCGAACAGGTGACCTTGCGCATCGCGGCGCAGTACGCCCAGTACACCAACTTCGCGGGGTCGCTCGACGAGTTCGCGCACAAGAGCGAGGTGCTGCGCGGCCACTGCGAGCGCCTCGGCACGAACTTCGACGCGATCACCCGGTCGAGCAACTTCAACACGATCGTCGGACGTGACGAGGCCGAAGTCGCGGACCGTCTGGCGGCTGTCGAGGCGCGCCTCACCCGCTTCGTCGGAGCCGAACGCGCCGCTCGATCGGTGGCGGACTTCCGCGGCCCGAACGGACTCGCCGGCACGCCCGAGCAACTCGTGGAGCGGCTGCAGGAACGCGCTCGTCTCGGGCTCGGCTACGCCATCCACTACTTCCCCGAGTCGGCGTACGACCTCGGCGGCATCGAGTTGTTCGAGCGCGAGGTCATCCCCGCCCTGGCATGACGCCAGGGGGATCCGATCGCTGCTCGCTGAGGTTTGGTCCGCGCGCGGCCGTCAGAGCGTCCGCGCGGCGTGCGCATCTCAGCGGGGTGGGTACAAACCACCGCGCGGCGGGCAGCGCTGAGCGTGCGGGACTGGGCTAGCGGGTGACGGCCTTCTTCGGCTTCTCCGGAGACTTCTCCGGGATGGGCGCCGTGCCCGACTCGCGCTGCTCGCGGTAGAAGAGCATCGCTTCGTCCTGGCGTTCCTTCTCGGCACCGAGCGCGATCGGCGCACCGATCAACTCCGGCGACAGTTCGAACGCGGCCACGAGCGGCAGCGCGTGCTCCCGCAGGCGCGGCAGCAGCCGATCGTCGATGTAGCTCGTGATCGCCTGGGCGCGCTGTGCGGAGATGCGGCCGTGGATGAGGTACCACGCGGCGTGCTTCTCGATCAGTCCCAGCCCGAACAGGTCGCGCAACCACGTGAGCACCTGGCGGGTGCCGTCGTGCGTGACGCGCTCGAGCGCATCCGTGAACGCCTCCCACTGCAGCAGTTCGCCGTGTGCGCGGGCCGCCTCGATGAGGGCGTTCTGGTTGCTGTTGAACAGCTGCGCCGCCTCCATCTTGGGCAGCTTGCCCGCGTCTTTCAGGCGCGCGGCGATCTCGGCCACCATCGTCTGCACCCGGTCGGTGAGCAACTGGCGCTGCGAGTCGGTGTCCCGCACGTATCCGACCGACCGCGCGGTCGACCCGAAGTCGACGATGTTCTGGGCAAGCTTGCGCAGTCCCGTGCGGTTCACGGCGGCTTCACCGACCTGCTCGGCGACGTACTGGGCGAGAGCCCCCGCGTCGGCACCCGCGAACTTCTTGGAGTAGTCGGTGAGCAGACGCTTGGCGACCAGCTGCAGCAGCACGTTGTTGTCGCCCTCGAAGGTCGCATAGATATCGAGGTCGGCGCGCAGACCCACGAGTCGGTTCTCGAACAGGAAGCCCGCACCGCCGCATGCCTCGCGCGCCTCCTGCACGATGTCGAGGGCGTGCCAGGTGGAGAGCGGCTTGAGCGCCGCCGCGAGGGTCTCGAGGTCCTGCCGGTCCGCATCCGTGTCGGCGACCCCGCTGAACACATCATGGAACTTCTCGAGGAACACCTCATGCGCGAAGCTCATCGCGTAGGTGGTGGCCAGTCGCGGAAGCAGTCGGCGCTGGTGCCGCTGGTAGTCGAGGATGACCTCCTCTTCCGTCTCGCTCGCCGCCGTGAACTGGCGGCGCTGCGCGCCGTACGAGATCGCGATCGTCAACGCGAGCTTCGAGGCGACCGTCGCGGCGCCGTCGAGCGAAACGCGTCCCTGCACGAGCGTGCCGAGCATCGTGAAGAAGCGCCGGCCGGGGCTCGGGATGGGGGAACTGTACGTGCCGTCCTCGGCGACATCGCCGTAACGGTTGAGCAGGTTGTCGCGCGGGATGCGCACCTGGTCGAAGTGGAGGCGTCCGTTGTCGATGCCGTTGAGACCGCCCTTGAGGCCGTCATCCTCGCCGCCGATGCCGGGCAGGAAGTTCTTCTTCGCATCGCGGATCGGCACGTAGAACGCGTGCACCCCGTGGTTGACGTTCTTGGTGATGAGCTGCGCGAACACGACGGCCGCCTCGCCGTGCAGGGCCGCGTTGCCGAGGTAGTCCTTCCACGCCGCGCGGAACGGGGTGTGGATGACGAACTCCTGGGTCGCTTCGTCGTACGTCGCGGTCGTGCCGATCGCCGAGACATCCGACCCGTGACCCGTCTCGGTCATCGCGAACGCGCCCGGAATCTCGAGGCTCATGATGCCGGGCAGCCACTTCGTGTGGTGCTTCTCGGTGCCGAGGTGCATCACGGCAGCGCCGAACAACCCCCACTGCACGCCCGACTTGATCTGCAGGGACGGGTCGGCGAGCACGAGCTCCTCGAACTGGGCGATGTTGCCGCCCGCGTCGTTGAGACCGCCGACGGAGGGCGGGAACGCCTTGTGCACGGCTTTCGTGTCGACGAGGATCTTCAGCTGCTCGAGCACGCGGGCGCGATGCTCGGCCATGGTCTGGCCGGGAATGCGCTGCATCGCCGGGGTCGCCGCGAGCGTGCGCGAGGTTCGGCGCACATCCGCCCACCGGCCCAGGAGCTGCTGGCCGAGTGCGGCGACGTCGACGCTCGGCGGCGCAGAGTCCTGCGTCGCGGGGGCCTTGCTGGTGCGGTCGACAGTCTGGCTCATGTTTCTACGGTACGACTGCGACAACGAATGGCCGAGTCTGCCGTAGATCGCCTACCAAACCGGGCGGAACGGCCCTGCCGCCCATTGGGGAGTTGTGACAACGTGCGGGGCCGGGCAGCCGTCTCGGGCGGGGACGCTCACCCGCTCGGCGGTGCCGACCGCTGGGCTGCGGCAATGCGTGCCTGCAACGCGCCCGCTTGCCGTGTGACCTCCCCCGCTGCGGGCCAGAAGCCGAGAACCCACGGGATCGCCACGATCGACAGTCGGGGACCCCGCAGGACGATCGCCGGCCGCCACGCATTCAAGACGCGCCGCTGTTCTATCGCCACGCCCGTGAATGCGAGCCACGGATGCCGGATCGGCGCACCGCTCGTGAGCGTCAGCGTCAACCCGGACTCGTCGATGAGCACTCTCGCGGCACGATAGCCAGTCAGGCGCAGACCGCACCGTGATGACAGCAGCAACCAGCTGTCCTGTCCGAGGGTGCGGCGCTCCAGCGCCTGAACACGTTCCTCCATCGACATCAGCGTGGCCGGAAGTACCGCCACGGCGAACCAGCCGCCGAAGGCGACCAGGAGCAGGATCGCGGTCAACACCATCCAGGCACCGTGAGCGACCGGAGGCGGGCCCGCGACGAGGAGCGACACGTGCACGACAAGGAGGACCACGATCGCGATGATGAGGCCCAGAAGGGTCCTCCACCACGCCCCGCGTTCGCGCCACCGCACGCGCTCACTGTAGCGAGCCGCAGAGCACCGCTAACGGCAGCCGGGTGCGCCGGTCACGGGCAGGTACGCTCGGGCGATGGACAACGCCTCCGTCGCGCCGAGTGGCTCGGTGGATGCCCTACGCGACGACGACCGGTTTGATGCGGGGCGCATCGCGGCGGTCATCGCTGCGTCCGCAGTCCACACTCAGGCCCTCCGGGAACTCGCCGACCGCTGAGGATCCGCCCCGCGACGGATGTTGGCAGGCACCACGACTAACGTCTTAACGGTGACGCTCGTCGACTCCGGGACCGCTGCGGCGCTTGATGACGCGCTCGCGCGTGCCGCAGCGGGTGCGCGACTGACCGTCGACGATGCCGAAACGCTGCTCGGTGCGCGCGGAGACCGCCTCGACCGCGTGCTCGACCTCGCATCCGCACTCCGCGACGAGGGGCTCGCGCGGGCGGGCCGGCCGGGTGTGATCACGTACTCCCGCAAGGTCTTCCTGCCGGTCACGACCCTCTGCCGGGACCGCTGCCACTACTGCATCTTCGTCGACACCCCCGGCCAGCTGCTCAAGCTCGGCAAGCCCGCCTACATGAGCCGCGAGCAGGTGCTCGCCGTCGCACGCGAAGGCGCCGCGCTCGGCTGCAAGGAGGCGCTCTTCACCCTCGGCGACCGCCCCGAAGAACGCTGGCCGGAAGCGCGGGCCTGGCTCGACGCGCACGGCTACACCTCCACGCTGCACTACGTCGCCGACATGGCGCAGGCCGTGCTCGACGAAACGGGACTGCTCCCCCACCTCAACCCCGGGGTGATGAGCCGCGATGAACTGGAGTTCCTGCGGCCGTTCGCCCCCTCGATGGGGATGATGCTCGAGACGACATCCGAGCGACTGTTCACCGAGAAGGGGCAAGTGCACTACGGGTCCCCCGACAAGGATCCCGCGGTGCGGCTGCGCGTGATCGACGACGCCGGGGCGGCGCGCGTGCCGTTCACGACCGGCATCCTGGTCGGCATCGGCGAGACGGTGCGCGACCGAGCCGAATCGATCGTCGCCATCCGTGACGCGCACGAACGCTACGGGCATGTGCAGGAGACGATCGTGCAGAACTTCCGCGCGAAGCCTCGCACCGCGATGCAGGATGCGCCCGACGCCGACCTCATCGAGTACGTCGCCGCGGTCGCCGTGGCCCGACTCGTGCTCGGGGCGGATGCGCGGGTGCAGGTTCCGCCGAACCTCTCCGACACGCAGGAGTTCGGGCTGCTCGTGCGCGCCGGCATCGACGACTGGGGCGGCGTGAGCCCCCTCACCGCGGACCACGTCAACCCGGAGCGGCCCTGGCCGCACCTCGACGAACTCGCCGAGGCGACCGCCGGCTTCGGGTTCGAGCTGCGCGAACGCCTCACCGCCCACGCGCCCTACATCGCCGAGGCTGACGCGTGGATCGACGCGGGCCTCGCCCCACGCGTGACGGCGATGGCCGATGAGCGCGGCCTCGCGCGCGACGCCTACCCGGCGGGGGTGGTCTCGATACGCCCTGCGGGCTACTCGACCGGCGGGAATGCTGCGAGCTACTCGACCGGCGGGAATGCTGCGAGCTACTCGACCGGCGGGAATGCTGCGGGCGGAGCCCGCCCCACCGCCGGTCGAGTAGCGGGCGGAGCCCGCGTATCGAGACCACCGCAACCGAGCGCCGGTGTGCTCGCGCCCATCCGATCGCTCCTGTCACGGGCCGAATCCGACCCCGCCGGCCTCGACGACGCCGAGTACGCGCTGCTGCTCACGGCGCGCGGCGCCGACCTCGACGCGCTCGCCGGGCTCGCCAACGACGTGCGTCGCTACAGCGTCGGCGAAGCGGTGAGCATCGTCGTCAATCGCAACCTCGACTCCAGCCGGCTCGGCGACTATTCCCTCGAGGATGCCGCCGCTGTCGCCTCCGACGCGGTCGAACTCGGCGCGACCGAACTGTGCATCCAGGGCACGCCGCCGGACTCCGTGCCGCACCCGCTCGACCTGATCCGGCGCGTGCGCGACGCCGCCCCCGACCTGCACGTGCACGCGTTCCGCCCGGCCGACATCGACGCGCTCAGCCGACGGGACGCGCTCGACCTCGACGACACGCTCGCCGCGCTGCGCGACGCGGGCGTCGACACCGTGCCCGGCACCGGCGTGAAAATCCTCGACGACGGGGTGCGCGAGCGCATCGCCCCCGGCGACCTGCCCGTCGAGCGCTGGGTCGACATCATCACCGCCGCCCATCGCGCCGGCTTCCGCACCAGCTCGCTCGTGTTCGTGGGAGTGGGGGAGACCGAGGCACAGCGGGTCGCGCATCTGCGCACGCTCGCCCGCATCCAGGACGATACGGGCGGGTTCACCGAACTCGTGCCCACCGTGCTGCCCGACCGCCCGCTCGACCTGGATGCGCTGCGCGCCACCCACGCCGTCGCGCGGCTCCTGCTGCACGGGCGCATCCGCCACCTGCAGGTCGCGTGGACCCGCACCGGACCCGATCAGGCCGCCGTCCTGCTGCAGTCCGGCGCGGACGACCTCGGCGGCACCCTGGTCGACGGACGCGTGCTGCCCGAGTTCGGCGCCGAGCACGGGCGCGAGCTGCCCCTCGCCGCCGCACGGCGCATCGTCGACCCGCTGTTCCGCCCGCTCCGCCAGCGCACCACCGTCTACGGGGATGTTCGCCCGAGGGAGGCGCGATGACCCACGTGCGCGTCGTCATCGTCGGCGCCGGGTTCGCGGGCCTCGGCGCCGCGATCGCGCTGCGCCGCTCCGGGGAGCATTCGTTCGTGGTGCTCGAACGCGGCGAGCGCGTGGGCGGAACCTGGCGTGACAACACCTACCCGGGTGTCGCCTGCGACGTGCCCTCGCACCTCTACAGCTACTCGTTCCTGCCCAACCCGGACTGGTCGCATGTGTTCGCGCGCGGTGCCGAGATCCGCGACTACCTGGAACGCGCCGCCGTCGGCGACGGACTCGAAAACCACGTGCAGCTCGGCACCGCGATGACCGGCATGCACTGGGACGACGAGTGGGCGGTGTGGCGCGTATCCACCTCCCGCGGCGCCCTCACCGCCGATGCCGTCATCCTCGCGGCCGGACGACTGACCGAACCGCGCATCCCCGAGGTGCCGGGCATCGACACGTTCGCCGGCGACCTCATGCATTCGGCCCGCTGGCGCGACGATGTGCCGCTCGCCGGTCGCCGCGTCGCCGTGATCGGCACCGGCGCATCCGCGGTGCAGCTCGTGCCGCAGCTCGCGGACGTGGCCGGAACCGTGACCGTCTTCCAGCGCAGCGCGCCCTGGATCGTGCCCCGCCCCGACCGCGCGTACCACGACGACGAACTCGAAGAGTTCGCCGCGGACCCTGGGGTCATCGAGCGCGCGCGGGCCGGCCAGTTCTGGGAAGGCGAAGCGATGTTCGCCGCACGCGCCGGGGACCCGGACGCCCTCGCCGCCGCCCGCCAGGAGGCTCTCGACCATCTCGCCGCGCAGGTGCCCGATCCGGTGCTGCGCGCGCACCTCACCCCCGACTACGAGATCGGCTGCAAGCGCCGCTTGCTCTCCAACGACTACTACCCGGCGCTCGCGAGCGGCCGGGTTCGCTTGGAGCCTTCCGCGCTCGCCGCGGTCGACGACGGGGTGCTCGTGGCCGCAAGCGGGGCGCGCATCGAGGCCGACGTCGTCGTGTTCGCGACCGGCTTCGAGACGGCCGAGCAGCCGTACGCGTCGCTCGTCGTCGGAACACGCGGGCACACCCTCGCCGAGCACTGGTCGCGCGGCATGACCGCGTACGCATCCACGACCGTGCACGGCTTCCCGAACCTCTTCATCGTCAACGGGCCCAACGCGGGGCTCGGCCACAACTCCGCGGTCTACATGATCGAGACCCAGCTCAGCTATGTGCTCGGCGCGCTCGACCACCTGCGCGAGCGGGGCGGAGTGCTCGACGTCGCCGCCGCCGCCGAACAGGAGTACACGGCCGAAATCGACCGGATGGCGGCGCCGAGCGTGTGGCTCACCGGCGGCTGCGACAGCTGGTACGTCGACCCGCGCAGCGGACGCCTCACCCTGTTGTGGCCCGGCTCGGCCGCCGCGTTCCGCGAACGCAACGGCCGCTTCGATCCGGCCCCATACGGTCTTTCCGTGCCCACACCCGCCCACGCCTCACCCATCCTCGAGGAGGAACACCATGACGCAGCCCATCCGATTCGGCTATAAGGCGTCGGCGGAGCAGTTCTCGCCGCGCGACCTGCTGAACTATTCGGTGCTCGCCGAGCAGGTCGGCTTCGACTCGGTGTTCGTCTCCGACCACCTGCAGCCGTGGAATCACGTCGGCGGCCACGCGCCCGCCGCGATGCCGTGGCTCGGCGCACTCGGGGCGAGCACCGACCGGGTGCTCATCGGCACCTCGGTGCTCACCCCCACGTTCCGCTACCACCCGGCCGTCATCGCGCAGGCGTTCGGCACTCTCGGGTCGCTGTACCCGGGGCGCGTCATCCTCGGCGTCGGCACCGGCGAGGCGCTCAACGAGGCGACTCTCGGCATTCCGTGGCCGGAGCCGCCGGAACGGTTCGCGCGGCTCAAAGAGGCGATCGCCCTCATCGAGGAGTTGTGGTCCGGCGAGCGGGTCAGCTTCGAGGGGCAGTACTACCGCACCGAGAACGCGACCATCTATGACCGCCCCGAGACGCCCGTGCCGATCTACATCGGGGCGGCGGGACCCGCGGCGACGAAGCTCGCAGGGCGCATCGCCGACGGCTTCATCACCACCTCGGGCAAGAAACGCGAGCTCTACACAGAGACGCTGCTGCCTGCGCTCGCCGAAGGGCTCGAGAAGGCGGGGCGCCGCGCCGACGACATCGACACGCTTATCGAAGTGAAAGTGTCGTTCGATCACGACCACGAGCGCGCCCTGCAGGACACCCGTTTCTGGGCGCCGCTCGCGCTGTCGCCCGAAGAGAAGATGGGCGTGGAAGACCCGGTCGAGATGCAGCGGCTCGCGGATGCACTGCCGATCGAGCGGGCCGCCTCGCGTTTCATCGTGTCGACCGACCCCGACGAGCACGTCGCCCGCATCCGCGAGTACCTGGACCTCGGGTTCACGCACCTCGTCTTCCACGGTCCCGGTCACGACCAGGAGCGGTTCCTGAAGCTGTACGGCGAAGAGATCCTGCCGAGGCTGCACGCGCTGCGCTGACGCTCGGCGGTGGGGTGGTCTCGATACGCGGGCTACGCCCGCTACTCGACCGACGGGGTGGGCGGGCTGCGCCCGCTACTCGACCGACGGGTAAGGCGGCGCGCGAGCGGCCAAGCTCGCCGGTCGAGTAGCCGCACCAGCGGCGTATCGAGACCCACCCGCACACCGTGGTCTCGATGCGCGGGCTACGCCCGCTACTCGACCGACGGGTAAGGCGGCGCGCGAGCGGCCAAGCTCGCCGGTCGAGTAGCCGCACCAGCGGCGTATCGAGACCCACCCGCACACCGTGGTCTCGATGCGCGGGCTACGCCCGCTACTCGACCGACGGGTAAGGCGGCGCGCGAGCGGCCAAGCTCGCCGGTCGAGTAGCCGCGCCAGCGGCGTATCGAGACCCACCCGCACACCGTGGTCTCGATACGCGGGCTACGCCCGCTACTCGACCGGCGGGAGGGCGGGCTGCGCCCGCTACTCGACCGACGGGGTGGGCGGGCTGCGCCCGCTACTCGACCGACGGGAGGGCGGGCTCAGGCGAGGCGCACGCCGAGCATGCGCAGCGAGCGCTCCATCACCGCGTCGCGCTGCGCGCGCGGGATGCCGCCGAGCGCGCCCGCGAGCATCCGGATGACCAGCAGCACGTCGTCGGTCGTGAACCACTCGGGCACGGTGGCGGCCGCACGGCCTTCCGCGAGGGTGGCGTCGACGATGCCGCGCATCCGTTGCTCGAACTGGGCGATGTGCGGGTCGGCAGGCATGCTCGCGGTCAGTTCGATGAGGGCGACCACTTCAACGACTTGGGCGCCCACTTCGCGGAGCACGTCGGCGAGCGTTCCGCCGCGCGCGACGATCGCCTCCAGGTCGTCGAGGTTGCGCTCGAACGCCGCAAACGCGAGCTCCCCGCGCGTGCGGAAGTGACGGTAGAGCACCGCCTGCCCGACCCCGGCGCGCTTGGCAATCGCACTGAGCGGCGCGGTCAATCCCTGCTCGGAGAACACATCCGCCGCTGCCCGGATGAGCGCCGCGCGGTTCGCGGCCGCGGCGGCCGGTCCCCGGTTGCTGCGCGTGCTCGTCACCTCGGCAGTCTACGGAACGGCGCGCGCGGGTCAGTGCGGGGGATCAGCGGAATGGGAGGCGCCAGCGATGAGTCGCGGCCACGTCACCAGAATCCAGTCACGGAATGCATCCCGATCCCACCCAAGCGTCCTCGTGATCAGCAACCGGGTCTCGGCGGCCGAGAGCACCGTGCTCGTGTCGACGAGCCAGTCCACATCGACGTTCGAGGGCAGCAGTCCATCGCGCGCGGCGCACTCCCAGAACGCTCGAAGGAAAAGGAGAGTGTCGGTGCGCGCCGCGCCCGCGGATTTCTGCACGGACGGTTCGCTCGGTTCTACCTCACCGTTGACCGACATGAGCGGGCCGAGGCGCTCGTGCATGTCGCTGACGCCCTCCGCGAAGGCGAGGATGCGTTCCTCCAACGTTGATGCGGACATCGAGGCGCGGCTCCAGTCGCGTTCGGGGAGCGGAATCGGATCGATGTCGCCGACGACTCCCGCTTGGATCACTCGCTGGAAGAGAACGACCTTGGATGCGAACCGCACGTAGAGGGTGCGTTCGGCGACTCCCGCTTCCGCAGCGACGGCCGCGAGGCTGGTGTTCGCGTAGCCGTCCCGAAGGAAGAGCCGTGTCGCAGCGTCGACGATTCGCCGCTCGGTGCGGTCCCGGCGCTGGCCCTGGCTCATCACAATTTCACCATCCTCATTGTGCCCCCCGCTCGGCAACCTGCAGTATTGCAGTCGTACTGCACTTTCTTTCCCCGTGATCACTCCAGGAGTCGATGTGCCCGCCCCTCGTTCCCAGCGTCACCACCTCTCCCGCTCGCTGATGTGGGCCGGCAGCGCCCTTCTCGCCCTCACGCTCGTCGCCTGCGGCCCCTCCGCCGCACCGGACGCGGGAGCGGGCGGACCCGGCGGATCCGGCGTGGTCACAGCCGAACCGCCTTCGGGAGCCGAGACCGTCGACCGGGACACCGCGTGCACCGTCGCCGCGAGCAGCACCACGCTGGACTCGCTCGGGGCGATCGGAGAGCCAGCAGACACCGAGTACATCGTCGCGTTGTCGTACTGCCAACTCGCGTTGACTGCCCCCGGCTACGAGGCGGAGAGCATCAGCGTCGAAGTGCTGGCCGTCGCGGACGTCATCCTCACCGCCGAACTGGACCCCGCCGCGTTCACGGGCACGCTGCTTCCCCTGCCCGAGGTGGGCGAGAACGGTCACTTCGTGGCACTGACCGCCGGTGTCGACCCGGCGTCGAATCCCACCGCCGGTGCCATCACCGCGAGCAAAGGTGAGCTCGGCGTGACACTCGCGTGGGCGACCCGCGGCCCCATCCTCGCCTTTGCCGACTATGAGCAGATTGTGCGCGAACTGCTCGAGGCCCTGCCGTGAGTCGGCGTGTGCCCAGCCTTCGGCGTGCGGTCGGCGGGCTCCTGACGCTCGCCGTCGCCGCCACCCTCGTCAGCGCGTGCGTGCCCGACCCGTCTGACGCCTCGCGCGGCACCCCGGTGGAAAGCGCGTTCACCGAGCACGGAATCGCGGTCATTGACGACGTCGCCCAGGACTGGCCCGAGGACGCCCTCATGGCATCGCCGGCCTACGCGGTCGCCGTCATGCAGTCAGAGATCGATTCGGGCGGCGGGATGCCCGGGGCTGACCTCGACGAGCTCGTGCCCATGCCGCCCGGAGCGCCGCCGTTCAGCTACCTCGTGGCCGCGTGGCTGTCCGATCCGACCACCTCGCGCTCCCAGGCGGCGCGAACCTGGTTCCCCACCGAGGTCGACTGGAGCACCGCACCGACAATCTGGTACCCGCGTGCCGCGTTGCTGCTCTTCGTCGCGGATGCGATGGAAGCATCCATCGCCGACTTCGGGATGCCCGTTCCCTCGAGCACTCCCACCCCCTCCTCCCTCGGCTCCGTCGGTGGCACGGCCGCTTTGGCGGGTCTGTCGGTTCCGATCGCGGGACCCGTCACCGGTCCGGCGCCACGCGATCTGCTCAGCGCACCGTGCTCCAGTGTGTCTGGCTTCTTTGCCACGACCATCAATCAGATCTTCAGCGCCATCCAGTTGCCGCCGGACTTCCTCGCCTCCGAGGGTGTCCTGGGGGCGATCTCCGGCTTCCTCGCCGCGCTCTACAACACCGCGGTGCAGCTTGCGAAACAGGCCGTCGTCGCCGTCATCAACACGCTCACCGCCCCGGCGCTGCGCGCGATCGCGAGCGGCGTCGCCATCGCCGGTGTGGTCTCACACCTGAGCACTTACCTGCTCGGGGTGTCGATGACCATGGTCTCGTCGGAGACCCCCGTGCGGCTCAATGGCGAACCGGGGTCGTGGTTCGGGCTCATTGACGCCAACCGCCCCCTCGAGGCCCAGCTCAACGACTGCCTCGCCGCCCTCAAGCAGAAGCCACTTCCCGATCTGGTGCGCGAGGGCGCTCCGATCACGTGGATCGGTTATGCGCCCGTCAAGGCGAACGGCTCCGGATACCTCGGCTCGGTGCTGCTCTACCCGCAGCCGACCGCATCGGTGGATGAGGGCAAGCGTGTCGTCATCCCGTGGATGGCTGGCACCGAGACCGACAGCAGCATGCCCGAAGAGATCGGTTCGGTGGGGGTCAAGGCCGAAGTAGCGCGGGCCGAGGTAACCGACCTGTTCGCGACCGCGCGCGGCCTCATCGACAACGCGATCGCGTCGGTTGCGGCAAACGCCGGCATCTTCTCCGAGCAGGTCAAGGCGCTCATCCGCGGGTCGATCGGCAGCATCCTGTTCCCGATCATCGACCGAATCGAGAAGGAGATCCTCGGTGTCGGACGCTCGATCCTCACGATTGTCGGCAGCGGACGCACCACGTTCGTGTATCACGAGCCCGACGAGCCGACTCCACCGCCCGGCGCGGCCGTGCCGAACTGCTACGTCGGGTCGTGGCGCTTCACGGGGGTCACGTCCGCGTGGCTGGACCTCAGCCGTTCCTCGTTCCAGCGCTTCACGGTGGACATCGGTGCTGACGGGTCCTACGGGGTGCGTGCCGTGGGCTGGGCAGTCTACCGGGAGAGCGTCGGTGGATTCTGGACCAGCTACGAAGGCAGCACGCGCTTCACCGCCGCGCCTGGCCCGAACGGCACGTGGGTGGTGACCGCGCCACGGCTGTCGGCCAGTGAATCGTACGCGGCGCTCTACATCCCGCTCGGCAATGGGTACGTGCTGGGCGCCGACGGCCAGAACGGTGGACTTCCGTACCGCGAGGTACCGTCCCTCATCCCCGGTACCGAAGTGGGGATTCCCGCCGAAGAGACAGGGCTGCCGCAAACGTCTCCCGGAGACTTCGGCAACGCCACCTTCGGCGCGGGCCTGCGACCGACCGTGTTCTCGTGCAGCGCGGACGGATCAGCCCTGACGATTACCGGAGAGGCTGACGGCAGCTACGGTGCGGCCGTGTGGACGTTTCGGCGTGGCTGACCGAGCGAGCTGTGCAACCGATAGAGCACGTGGCGACGCAGGGGCCCTTCGGGAACTCGCGGATGGTCGAAGTCGTCGGACGCATCCCGCGTCATGCCGAGCCGCTCCATGACTCTCCTCGATCGCTCGTTCGTAGCGGCGGTCATCGACACCACCTCGTCACGCTTCAGCTCCTCGAACGCGACCTCGAGCGCCGCCTGTGCCGCCTCCGTGGCGTAGCCGTGACCCCACGCGGAGCGTGCCAGCCGCCAGCCCACCTCCAGGGCGGGCGCGAAGGGCAGGTCTGACGGCACCGGTTGCAGTCCGGTGAAGCCGAGGAAGGCGCCGTCGATGTCGACCGCCCACAGCCCCCAGCCGCGCTCGTCGATCGCCGCGGAGATGCGATCGAACGCGGCATCCGCTTCGACACGCGTGAGCACCGACGGGAAGTGCGCCATCACCTCCGGATCGGCGTTGAGCGCCGCCCACGGATCGCGATCGCTGTCCCGCCACGGTCGCAGGAGCAGGCGTTCGGTGCGCAGCACCGTCATTCCGGACCCCACTCGTCGACGGGCGGCTCGTCGTCGAACGGGAACGGGTCCGGGTCGGGCGCGCGACCCGCGCGACGCGGGCGTTCGGCGGGCGGGGCGAACGAGGTGACCGGCGAGGCGGGGGCAGCATCCGCGGCCGTGCCGCCACCGACGATCGCCAGCACCGCGGCGCCGTACGCGTCGAGCTTCTTCTCGCCGACGCCGCTGATCTCGGCCAGCTCGGCGAGCGTGCTGGGTCGAACCACGGCGATGCCGCGCAGCGTCGCATCGCCGAAGACGATGTAGGCGGGCACACCCTGCTCGCGCGCTTGCTCGGCGCGCCACGCGCGGAGGCGCTCGAACAGGTCTTGCGAGTCGGCGGGCAGTTCCGGTCCCGCCGACCGCTTGGTCGCCTTCGGTTTGCGCGCGACCTCGCGCCGCAGCATCACGGGCGTCTGCCCCGACAGCACTCCCGCGGACGCCGGAGTGATCGCGAGGATGCCGTACTCGCCTTGCACGGCGAGCAGCCCGCGGGCGAGCAGCTGACGCACGACGCCCCGCCACTCCTGTTCCGTGAGGTCGGTGCCGATGCCGAACGTGGTCAGCCCGTCGTGCCGTTGCTGCAGCACCCGGTCGGTGCTCTTGCCGTGCAGGATGTCGATGAGGTGCCCGGCGCCGAACTTCTGGCCGCGCTCCCGGTCGAGTCGCACGATCGTGGAGAGCAGCTTCTGGGCGGGGATGGTGCCGTCCCACGTCTCCGGTGGGGCGAGGCACGTGTCGCAGTTGCCGCACGCGGGCGCCCCGTCCGCACCCAGGTAGTCCTGCCCGAAGTAGCGCAGCAACTGCACGCGCCGGCAGTCGACCGTCTCGCACAGGGCGAGCATCGCGTCGAGGTGGGCGCTGAGGTTGCGCCGGTGGGCGAGGTCGCCTTCGGACTGGTCGATCATGCGGCGCTGCTGCACCACATCCTGCAGTCCGTACGCGAGCCAGGCGGTCGACGGCAGCCCGTCGCGCCCCGCGCGGCCCGTCTCCTGGTAGTAGCCCTCCACCGACTTCGGCAGGTCGAGGTGGGCGACGAAGCGCACATCGGGCTTGTCGATGCCCATGCCGAACGCGATCGTCGCGACCATCACGAGGCCGTCCTCGCGCAGGAACCGGGACTGGTGCCGCGTGCGCATTCCGGTGTCGAGGCCCGCGTGATACGGGAGGGCGGGGATGCCGTTCTCGACGAGGAAGTCGGCGGTCTTCTCGACGGACGCGCGCGACAGACAGTAGACGATGCCCGCATCCCCCGCGTGCTCGGTGCGGATGAGGGAGAGCAGCTGCTGGAGGGGCTGCGCCTTCGCCTCGATGCGGTACTGGATGTTGGGTCGGTCGAAGCTCGACACGAACTGCTGCGCCGAGCCCAGGTCGAGGCGCTGCGCGATCTCGCGCCGGGTCGCCTCCGTGGCCGTCGCCGTGAGGGCGATGCGCGGCACCTGCGGCCAGCGCTCGTGGATCATCGACAGCTGCAGGTACTCGGGTCGGAAGTCGTGGCCCCACTGCGAGACGCAGTGCGCCTCATCGATCGCGAACAGGGCGAGCTGCCCGCGGTCGAGCAGGTCAGCCGCCTGCCGCAGGCGTTCCGGTGCGAGGTAGAGCAGGTCGAGTTCCCCGGCGACGTAGGCGCGCTCCACGGCGGCACGCTCCTGCGCGTTCTGCGTGGAGTTGAGGAACGCGGCCCGCACGCCGACGGCGGCGAGCGCATCCACCTGGTCTTGCATGAGGGCGATGAGCGGTGAGATGACGACGCCGGTGCCGGGTCTCACGAGTGCGGGGATCTGATAGCACAGCGACTTGCCGCCGCCCGTGGGCATGAGCACGAGGGCATCGCCGCCGTCGACGACGGTGCGGATGATCTGCTCCTGCTGCCCGCGGAAGCTCGCGTACCCGAAGGTGCGCTCGAGCACGGCGATCGGTGCGGGCGCGGCGGGGGTCACCCTGGGAGTCTAGGCGCGGCCGGTGACGGGGTGCGGGCGCGGAAGCACAGGCGCGATGGTTGCGGGTGGGGTCTCGATACGCGGGCTGCGCCCGCCACTCGACCGACGGCAACCCGCAAGGCTGCGCCCGCCCACTTCGCCGGTCGAGTAGGCCCGGCAGGGCCGTATCGAGACCACGCCCGCCTCTGCGCGGCGCACGCCGACGGTCGCGCCCTACTCCGTTCGGAGTATTTCCCGCGGGAACGGCTCGCCAGCTCCATCACTGCAGTTACTGTACCGAACAGTGCAGCCACTGCACCCGCGCCGAACGAGCACAGGAGAGGACAACGCCATGGATGGCACACCGTTGGTCATCGATGCCCGAGGCATCGGTAAGGAGTACGGAAAGGGGTCGACCCGCTTTGCCGCGCTGACCGAGGTCACCGTGCAGATCGCGCGCGGGGAATGCGTGGCGATCGTCGGCAAGAGCGGGTCGGGCAAGTCGACGCTCATGCACCTGCTGGCCCTGCTCGACACCCCCACCTCCGGCAGCCTCGCCGTCGATGGCGTCGAGGCGACGGCGCTCTCGGCCCGGCAACTGAGCGCTTTGCGCAACCGGACGTTCGGGTTCGTGTTCCAGCAGTTCTTCCTCACGCCGGGTGTCTCCGTGCTCGAGAACGTCACCCTCCCCCTGACTATCGCCGGCGTTGGACGACGCGCACGCGCCGAGCGGGGGCGCGCCGTGCTCGCGACCCTCGATCTCGCGGAGAAGGCGGATGCGATCGCCAACGACCTCTCCGGCGGCCAGAAGCAGCGCGTCGTCATCGCGCGCGCCCTCGTGACCGAGCCGAGCGTCATCTTCGCGGACGAACCGACGGGCAACCTCGACAGCGCCACCGGTGCGGTCGTCGAAGAGACCCTCTTCGCCCTCAACCGGGACCACGGCATGACGCTCATCATCGTCACTCATGACGAGGAGCTCGCCGCGCGGTGCGACCGGCCGATCGTGCTCCGCGATGGGCGGATCGTGTCCGACAGCGCGTCGACGGGGGTGGCGGCATGAGGGCCTCGGATGTTGTCTCGACCGCGGTGCGGAACACCTTCCGCAGCAAGATGCGCACCACGCTCACGGTGCTCGCCCTGTTCGTGGGTGCCTTCACGCTGACCCTGACGACCGCGGTCGGCGCGGGTGTCACCGACTACGTGACCAAGCAGGTCGCCTCCCTGGGGGCGGACGATGTGCTCATCATCACGCGATCGGCCGAGCCGACCACCGACGAGGGCCCCACCCGCTACGATCCGGAGACCTCCAGCCCCTCGAGCGGCACCGAGGCACCCGGACTGCCCGGGGCGGGAGCGAGCGATCCGCTCACGACCGCCGATCTCGACACGATCAGCGAGTTCGACGGCATCCTCAGCGTCGACCCGATCCAGGTCGCATCCGTGGACTTCGTGCAGTACGACGGAGGCGACCGCTACGAGGTGAGCATCAACCCGACCTCATCGATCACGAAGTCCGATCTGCTCGCGGGCGAACAACTCGACGAGACGTCCGCGGAGCGCCAACTGATGCTGCCCTCGGAGTTCGTGGCACCCCTCGGGTTCGACTCGGCAGAGGATGCCGCGGGGAGCACCGTCGACTTGGGCATCACCGACGTGCTCGGGGAGCAGCACACCGTCGAGGCGACCATCGTGGGCGTCTCCCAGGAGTCATTGCTGAGCTCGGGCGCGGGGGCCAACACCGCGCTCGTGAGCGAACTCGTCGACGTTCAGTCCGCGGGGATCGACACGGGCGAGCCCCGGTACGCGATCGCGGTCGCGCGATTCGATCCCGCGATCGGGGACGCCGCGATCACCGCACTCAAGGCGGACCTCGCCGACGACGGCTTCGGCGCCCAGACCATCCAAGACCAGCTCGGGGTGATCACAACCGTGATCAACGGCATCATCGGGGTGCTCACGGCATTCGCGATCGTCGCGCTCATCGCCGCGGCGTTCGGGATCGTCAACACACTTCTGATGAGCGTGCAGGAGCGCACTCGCGAGATCGGTCTCATGAAGGCGATGGGCATGCGCAGCGGCACCGTCTTCACCCTGTTCAGCCTCGAGGCGACGTTCATCGGACTGCTCGGCAGCGCGCTCGGCGCGGGGGTCGCGATCCTGCTCGGATCGGCGCTCAGCGGTGCACTCAGCGCCGGACCGCTCGCGGCACTGCCCGGCCTGACGATCCTGCTCTTCGAGCCGGCATCGATCATCGGGATCATGCTGCTGATCATGACGATCGCGTTCCTCGCGGGCACGCTGCCCGCGCGCCGGGCCGCCCGGAAGAACCCGATCGAGTCACTACGCTACGAGTGAGACACCCGGGAGGTCGCCGATGGAACGCCGAGCGCGTCACGCGGCGACCTCCCGCACGATCGAGAAGAACGCCGTCGCTCTCGTGCTCGAGCATGGATTCGATCACGTCACTGTCGACATGATCTGCGAGGCCTCGGGGGTCTCCCAGCGCACCTTCTTCAACCACTTCCCGACCAAGCTCGCCGCGGTCGTCGGCCGGGAGCAGCCCCGCATCGACGAGTCGGCGGTGCGTCGATTCCTCGCGTCGGGGAGCGATGATCTGCTCGCCGATCTGCTCGAACTGGTCTCGGAGTTGGGTCCGGGAGGCTCCGACCCGGAACTGATGCCGGCACGGTTCGCGATCATCACGAGCACACCGGCGCTCATGCAGGCGGAGATGTCGCGGATGCTCGCCGTGCAGCGCGAACTCGGTGACGTGATCGCGTTGCGCTTGTCCCGGCACTCCCTGCCGGGCGAGTCCGGTGACGACATCGCTGCGCAGGCGCGCATGCTCGCCCACGTCGTGGCCGGCGTCATGAGGTACTCCATCGATGCGCCCGGCGACGGCGTGCCCGGGGCGCCGGATCTCGACCGTGCCCGTGACGTGTTCCGGGCGCTGCTGCCCAAGCTGGCGTAGACCGGCGGAGGTCTCCTGCGCAGACCGGAGGCGGCACTACCCGCCGAGCCGGAAGTAGTCGCGCATCTCCTCACCGAGGTCGAGCACCTCCGGCGAGGGGCCCACGAACGGCGGCTTCGTGACGCGGTTGGGGATGACGTGTCCGGCATCGTGCACGGTGACTAGTCGAACCCCGGCCCACTCGGTGCGGTCCACGCCATCCGTGCTGCGCTCGGTCGGGGCACCCCCGGTCGCATACGCCGCCGCCGTGTCGCGTGCGGAGAGCACCGAGCCCTTGGTGCGGCCGAGGAGGCGCACGGGGCCGCCCTGGTACGGCATGACCGGATCGGCCGTGCCCTGCAGCACGAGGGTGGGGGCGGGCTGGATCACGGCATCCGGGTAGTCCCGATCGCCCGGAATCGGCAGGCCCGCCGCGATGAGCACGCGCCCGGCGAGGGGCGTCGTGCTTTCGCGAGCGAGACGGTGCAGCAGTTGCCCGCCGTTGGAGTAGCCGATCGCGATCGTCGGGCGATCGAAGCGGGTGATGACCGCCTCGATGAAGCCGATGTCATCGGTGTTGCGTCGCTGCGTCGCCGAGGTGTGGATGCGCCGCCCGTCGTTCCACGCCCGCCGGTACCCGTCGAGGTAGACGAGGTCGGCCCCGATCGAGTCGGCGAGCGCGTCGAGCGTGCGACCGCTGAACCTGCGCATCGTGGCGCCTCGTTGCGTCGTGCCGTGGAGGGCCAGCAGCAGGGGCGCCTGCGGGTTCGGCGAGCGTGGGGGAATGTGAACGTAGCTGCGCCGCACTCCGGCGACCTCGATCGTAGGCACGCGTTCTCCTCTATGCTTGAAGTATTCAAGCAGTTTGCCTGATTTACTTGAATTATTCAAGTTTTGGAGTGCGCGTGACCTTGTCGACGACGATCGTGGCGATCGAGCGGCTCGCCTCCGCGCACCGCTCCGCTGCGATCCCGGTGCTCCGCGAACTCGGGCTCAGCGAGACCGAAGGCGCCCTCCTGTGGGCGCTCGGCACTCAGTCCCTCACGATGGGTGCCGCCGCGAACGCGATCTCATGCGACCCGTCCAACCTCACCGTGCTCGCCCGCCACCTCGAGTCGCTGGGACTCGCGGAACGCGTCGACGACCCGGACGACCGTCGCCGGCGACGCCTCCAACTCACCGCGGGCGGGCGCGAGGCGGTCGACCGACTGATGCATGCCCTCGAAGCGACCACCCCGCTCGAGGCGCTCACCCCCGACGAGCGGGCGACGCTCGCGGTGCTGCTGAGCAAGACCACCAACTAGCGGAGGGCCCCGACACGGCGATGCCGACGGGGACTCGCCCGTCGGCATCGCACCTCTCATCGCGCGCAGGTCACCACACCAGCAGCACCCGCGGCAAGGTTCGGTCACCGTTCAGTTGGGCGGTGCCCTCGTACTGCACCGTGATCAGGTGGATGCCGGTGCGGAAGGTCACCGGCACCGTCACCCGTCCGTTCACGAGCTCCCCCGTCGCGACGACTCGACCGTTGTCGAGCACGGAGACGGTGCCCGTCGGCACGACACCGTGGGCGGCGCGCACGACGGCCGACACGTTCACGGTCTGACCCGACCACGCGAACACCCGCGACACCGAGATGGTCGCGACCGTGTCGAGCTTCGCGACCCGCACCTCGTTCGACGTGGCCGAACCGGGCACGTAGCCGTCCGCCGTCGCGGTGACGACGACGGCGAGCACCGCGCCCGCATCATCCGCCGTCACCCGGTAGCGGGTTCCGGTCGCGCCCTCGATGGGTGCGCCGTCGCGCGTCCACTGGTAGCTCAGCACCGGCGACGGCATGCTCCAGGTGCCTCCCGTCACCGTCAGTGTGCGGCCGACGGATGCCGTACCCGACACGACCGGGGCCGTGACCGACTCCACGCCGGGCGTCACCTGCAGCGACACCGTGACCGTCGTGCCCGTCTCCGGCACGGTCACCGTGAGCGGTAGCGCTCCTGACGCGCCCGCCGGAACGGTGAACGTCACCGTCGCGCGACCCACCTCATCCGTCGTGTCGACGATGGCCGGGTCGATCGGCGCCGAACCGAGATCGACCCCGCCGGAGCTCACCACCGCCGTGCCCGACCGCGGACCGTCGTTCGTGAACAGCAGCGACGAGAGCGTGAGGCTCACCTGGTCGCCCGGGTTGTAGCCGTCCGCATCCGGAGCCGACACGGTCACGCCGACCGCGCGCTGCGTGTACTCGGGGCTCACCGTCGGGTTCGCCTCGAAGTAGTCGACCATGCTCTGCAGGTCGACCTTGCCCGAGTCGGCCGCGTTGACCCCCGCCGCGAACGCCGTGAAGTTGTCACCACCGCTCGCGAGGAACGAGTTCACCACGACGCGGTAGACGCCCGCGGGATCGAGCGGTGCGCCATCCAACCAGATGGCGGTGATGCGCGACCCCGCCGCCCCGGCCGGATCGTACGTGTAGGTGAGGTTCTTCGAGACGCCGAGATGAAGCATCGGTCGGCTCGCGCCGGCCGGCTGCCACTGCTGCTCGAGAGCCTGCCGGATCTGGTCGCCCGTCAGGTCGAGAGTCACGAGCGTGTTCGCGAACGACTGCACCGCGGCTGCCTCCGCGTAGGTGACCCGACCGGTCGCATCTCCCAGCGTCTGCGGGTTCGCCGCGTACTTGAGGTCGGCGCGCAAACCGCCGGGGTTCATGAAGGCCACCCGCGCGCCCGCATCCTGAGTCGCCCACAACTGCACGTCGGCGACGAAGTTGCCGAGCGTGGACTCGGCGCCCCGGTTCTCGCTGCCATTGGACTGCACCGCGCGGTTGAGGTCGGCCGTGATCTCGCCGAGCGGCACCGAACCGCGTTCCCGCGCCACCGCTGTCGCCTCGGCGACGATGGCCGCCACCTCCGGGTCGGGGGTGTATGCGCCCGCGAGGCTCTTGATCTCGGACACCGCCGAGATCAGCTCGCCCGTCGCCGGGTCGATGGTGAGCGCGGTGTGCGCGAACTTCTCGCCGTACTGACCCGCGGAGATCACGGGGCGCGTGCGGTCGGTGCCGGGGATCGGGATGACGTGGTTGTAGGCCAGGTGCGTGTGCCCCGAGATGATCATGTCGATGTTCGCATTGGCGCCGTTGACGATCTGGCCGAACCGGGAACCGTCGGTGGCGCTGGCGATGTTGGTGGTCGCCGCACCCTCGTGCACGAGGAGCACCACGACATCCGCCTCACCGTTGGAGGCGTCGCCGTCGCTCAACTGGTCGGCGACCCGGTTCACCGCCGGAACCACCGGACCCACGTCGATCGACGCGATGCCGGCCGGGCTCACCAGACTCGGGAGCTCATCGGTGACGGCGCCGACGAAGCCGACGCTCACCTCCCCGAACTCCTGCACGTAGTACTCGGGGAACGCGGGCGTCTGGGTGCCCTTCTGGTAGAGGTTCGCCGCTAGGTAGTCCCAGTTGGTGAGCAGCTCGACGCGGTTGATCACATCGTCGACGCCGCGGTCGAACTCGTGGTTGCCGAACGAGCTCGTGTCCAAGCCCATCGCGTTGAGCACCTCGATCGTCGGCTCATCCTGCTGGATGAACGACGTGAACGTGGAGGCGCCGATCAGGTCGCCCGCCGCGACGAACAGGGTGTTCGGATTGGCCGCGCGGTAGGTGTCGACCATCCCGGCCATGACGGCGGCGCCGGCGACGACACCGTTCGCTTCGAGGCGCCCGTGGAAGTCGTTGACGCTCAGCAGGTCGACGACGACCGGGTCGCCGTCAGCGGCGGTGGCGGCGGGAACGCCGACGGATGTCAGCGCGAGGGTGAGGATCGCCAGTGGTGCGACCCTCCTCAGGAATACAGCAGGGGATCGCATGACCTCTCCTTGTACGGAATCAACCAGGCGTCGGGATGCCCCCCGTTTGGGGGCCGACAGCAGGGTATACAGATCCGTCGCGAAAAGTCGAGGAACGACAAGTGAATAGGTGTGGGGGAGGTCTCGATACGCGGGCTGCGCCCGCTACTCGACCGACGGTGGGGGCGGGCTGCGCCCGGGGGCCCCACCTCGCCGGTCGAGTAGCCGCGTCAGCGGCGTATCGAGACCACGGGACGCGCCAGCGGCGTCACCCACAGAGCGACTACGTCGCCGACAGTCGGTCCAGCTCCTCCCGGATGCGACGCAAGTGGTCGGGCGACACCTTGTAGCCGGCCTCCAGTTCGGCGAGGCGCTGACGGAGGGCGGCGAGCTCCTCGGCATGAGGGCTCGGCTCCTCGGAGCCGTCGGGCGCCGTCTCACCCACCTCTTCGCGCGCCTGATCCATCGCGTTGATCACGATTCCGATGAGCACGTTGAGCACCGTGAAGACGATGAAGAACATGTAGCTGAGGAAGTACAGCAGCGCGAAGGGTGTCACCTCGAGGCCGCTGAGGAACGTGTCGGGAAAGTTCTCCAGCGTCAGCATCACTGTGAGCGTGAGCATCGCCACCCCGACATTGCCCCAGCGATCCGGGTCCGCGGCGCCGAACAGGTACACGCCGGCCATCGCGTAGATGAACATGAGGAACCCGATGAGCACGGCAAGGTTGGCCAGCGGCGCCACCGACTTCACCATCGACAGCATGAGGATGCGTGCTTCCGGCAGGAAGCGGAAGATGCGCAGGATGCGCAGCAGACGCACGAGCCGGAAGATGACCGTGCCGTTGTTGAGGAACGGGATCAGCACCACGACGACGAAGTCGAACACGTTCCACGGGTTGCGGAAGAACATCCACGGCTTCTTGCCGTACGAGATGATCCGCAGCACCAACTCGACCGTGTAGAAGATGATCGCGACCTGGTCGATCACGTGCGCGGTCGCCGCCACGGCCGGGCTCACATCCGCGAACGTCAGGATCGCGAGTGCCACTGCGTTCGAGAGGATGACGGCGATCACAATGAACTCGAACACGTTGCCGTACATGAGCTTCGCGAGCCACTGGATGCGGTACGCGGGCAGCGTGACCTCGGTGCTGCTGAACAGCCCGGGGCGCGCCGTCGAACGGGACTCCTTTGTCGTCATGACGAGAGAGTAGTGGTTCCGGCGAGCGCGTTACGCGGTGGTCTCCGTCTCGGCGAGCTCCGGGACGTCGTCGGGCATGACCGACTCGTCCTGGTTCGCGTACTGGGCGGAGATGCGACGGTAGGACTTCGTGAAGAACGCGCCCACCGCGGCCAGCATCATGACGACTCCGGCGATGAGGAACACGAGGGCGATGCCGCGTGCCGTGCCGTCGCCGAGAAGCCATCCCCACGCCTGCTGACCGGCATCCGAGTTCATGTAGGGGATGATCACGAACTGGGCGATCGGGGCGATGAGGAACGCGGTGATTGGGGCCGCCGCCGACTCGAACGCCTGCGCGAACCCGAACACGCGGCCCTGCGTGCGGAACGGCACGACCCTCTGGATGACGGTCTGCTCGGCGGCCTCCACCGCGGGAATGATCGCCATGTACACGAAGATGCCGACCACGTACAGCCACCACCACTCGCGGATGGTGAACGTCGCACCGAGGAACCCCATGAGCAGCACGAGCAGCAGCATCGTGCGGATCGGGTTGCGCCCGAGGCCGAACTTGGCGATCACCAGACCCCCGATGATGAAACCGGTCGAGGAGACACCCAGCACGACCCCCCACACCTCGACGGGGAACAGCTCCAGGCCGTAGGGATCCATCAGGGCCATGTAGACGCCGCCGATGAGGTTGTTGAACGTCGAGAAGACGATGAGGGCGAACAGGCCTGTCACCGCACGAACGGCGGTGATGCTGCCGCGCAGGTCCAGCAGCGGCGCGCGGTCGGTGACGTGCGGCTTGTCTTCCGGCACGCGCAGGAACAGCAGGTGCAGAAGCGCGAGGGCGGTGAGCACGATGGCGATGAGCAGCGTCCAGCCCATGCCGAGCAGTCCGATCGACAAGCCGGAGAAGATGCTCGTGACAAGGAAGGCGATGCCCTGCACCGTGCCGACGAGGCCGTTGGCGTTGGCGTGACGTTCCTGCGGCACGAGCAGGGTGACCGTGGTGGAGAGGGCGATGTTGCGCATGTTCTCGATCACGCCACCGAACAGGATGATGCCGGCGAACAGCCAGAACCACGGCGCGCTGAGGTCGAGAAGGGCGGATTCGGGGAGCGCGAGATAGAGGCCGCCGGCGATGGCGAACGCGACGAGGGTGACTGTGGATGCGAACACCATGGCGGCGTGCTTGCGGTGCCGGTCGACGATCGTGCCGAACACCATCGAGAACAGGGCGACGAAGAGCATGTAGGCGCCGCCGATGATGCCGGTCGCCAGCACCGACCGGGTCTCGAGGTAGACCCAGAAGGTGAGCCCCCACCACAGGTAGCTCGTGGTGATGTTGGCGAGCGCCGTGTTGATGAGCACCTGGAGGAAGGTGCGCATGCCGCCGGGCGGCGGTTCGTGGGCGGGCGGCGCAGCGGCATCCGCGGGTTCGTGGGAGGGGGCGTCGTCGTGGGCGGAATCGGCGTCGGTCGTACTCATGGTCCGTCTACCTTATGTTCACGGTGTCTACATGTCGAGCCGTCAGCGTACCGGCAGCCACCGTCAGTCAAGGCGGTGGTCTCGATACGCCGCCTGGCGGCGGCTACTCGACCGACGGGTTGCGCCGACCTCTCGCCGATCGAATAGGCCCGCAGGGCCCTATCGAGACCACGCCGCCTGGCGGCGGCTACTCGACGGGAGCTGAGCTCGGCACATCCTTGCCGCGATTTCGGCGGCGGGTGTGCCTCGGCGCGCGACCGCCGAGATACGACCGCCCCGACGTCACATCGAACCCCTGCTTGAGCGCCTGACGACCGATGAGCATGCGGAAACCCATCTGGTCGCGGTTGGTGAGCGTCACCTCCGCAACCACTTCACGGCCCACGAGCACCACACGGATGAGCACCACGAACCGCTCCTGCACGTGACCCGACGAACTGCGCACTCGCCGTCGATCGTGCAGCGGGCATTCGACGACGACCTCGTCTTCTGTCGACTCCTGCCACGGCCGCACCCGAAAGCGCACCCACTCGGCGCCGTCCTTCTCGAAGACCTTCGTGTCGTACGCGTGAAGGGCCGACGACTGCGCGCCCGTGTCCAGTTTCGCTTTGATCCACGGGATGCCCACATCCGGCAACTGCACCCATTCTCGCCACCCCGCAAGGGTGTTTAGATGGGGTGTTCCGCTCACCGCTCCATCTTGGCAGGACCACCACCATGAAACTCGCGATCCTGTCGCGCGCGCCCCGCGCCTACTCGACGCAGCGCCTGCGCGCCGCCGCCGAACAGCGCGGCCATGACGTGCGCGTGCTCAACACGTTGCGGTTCGGTATCGACCTCTCCGGCCCCGACCCCGACCTTCAGTACCGCGGCAAGCAGCTGAGCGACTACGACGCGATCCTGCCGCGCATCGGCAACTCGATCACCTACTTCGGCACCGCCGTGGTGCGTCAGTTCGAGCAGATGGACGTCTACACGCCCAACACGGCCAACGGCATCGCGAACGCGCGCGACAAGCTGCGGGCCACGCAGATCCTCTCCCGACACAACATCGCCATGCCGGCGACGACGTTCGTGCGCAACCGAGCGGATGTGCGGCCCGCCATCGAACGCGTCGGCGGCGCACCCGTCGTCATCAAGCTGTTGGAAGGCACTCAAGGCATCGGGGTCATCCTCGCCCCGGAGGTGAAGATCGCCGAGGCGATCATCGAAACGCTGCATTCGACGAAACAGAACGTGCTCATCCAGCGGTTCATCAGCGAGAGCCGCGGGCGCGACATCCGCGCGCTCGTCGTCGGCGATCGGGTGGTCGCGGCGATGCGGCGCACCGCGAGCGGCGACGAGTTCCGCTCCAACGTGCATCGCGGCGGCACCGTCGAGGGGGTGCAGTTGCCGCCCGACTTCGAGCAGGCGGCGGTGCGGTCCGCGCAGATCATGGGGCTGCGGGTCGCGGGCGTCGACATGCTCGAAGGCCCCGACGGACCGCTCGTCATGGAGGTCAACTCGTCGCCGGGGCTGGAAGGCATCGAATCCGCCACCCAACTGGATGTGGCCGGCGCGATCGTCGACTACATCGCCGGCCAGGTCGCCTTCCCCGAGATCGATGTGCGGCAGCGCTTGAGCGTCTCCACGGGGTACGGGGTGGCGGAGATCCTCGTGCACAACAATGGCGACTTCGTCGGGCAGAAGCTCGGGGAGTCGAGCCTCGCCGAGCGCGACATCACCGTGCTCACCGTGCACCGCGGCACCACCGTCATCCCCAACCCGAAGCGCTCCACCGTGCTGGAGGCGGGCGACCGCCTGCTGTGCTTCGGCAAGCTGGAGGAGATGCGCTCGATGGTTCCGGAGCGCCGCCGGCGGCGCGCGAAGGTACGCAAGCTGCCGCCGGAGGCCATGCCCGGCGCGTGACCCGTCGCGACTTCGCCAGTTCGGGGGCTTCGGCGAGCGCGGATGCCCCCGAACTGGCGAAGTCGTCGCGTGCGTCAGGCCGCGCGCACGTCGAGCACCCACGTCACACCGAACCGGTCGGTGAGCATGCCGAAGCCGGGCGACCACGCGGATGCGGCGAGCGGCTCGATCACGCCGGCGCCCTCCGACAGGCCCGCCCACAGGGCCTCGACCTCGGCGAGACTCTCGCCGCTCACCGACACGAACACGGCCTCGTCGGTGATAGTCATGCCGTTCTCCCGGCGGGTGTATCCCACGCGCGGGGTGCCGCCGCCCGGCACGTCGTAGGCCATGATGCGGAACCCGTTGCCCGCGGTGACTTGCCCGAAGACCACCTTCGCGGCATCCGGGAGTTCGGCGGGCATCCCGAAGTCGCCGTACGTGCGGATGACGGACTCGCCGCCGAAGACGCCCGACCAGAACTCGAGCGCCTCCCGTGCGCGACCGTCGACGAAGTTGAGGTGGGCGGTGGTGGTGATGGTCATGGTGGTCCTTTCGTGACGCGGCGGGGTTGCCGCGGCTTCCGACGATCGCAGCAGAAGCGGTCGGTTTCTGTCCGCTACTGCGCGGATACTGGACCCATGTCCGGACCGTCGACCCGAATGCTCACGCTGCTGTCGCTGCTGCAGGCACGACGTGACTGGCCGGGTTCACTCCTTGCCGAACGGCTCGCGGTCAGCGAGCGCACCGTGCGACGCGACGTGGAGCGGCTTCGAGACCTCGGCTACCGAATTGCCGCCATCAAAGGACCGGACGGGGGCTACCGCCTGGCCGCGGGGTCGGAGCTACCGCCTCTGCTCTTCGACGACGACCAGGCGGTCGCCGTCGCGGTCGCCCTCCACAGTGCGCGGGCGAGCGGGGTGGCGATCGGGGATGCCGCCGATCGCGCGCTCGCGACGGTGCGGCAGGTGATGCCGTCGCGCCTGCGGCACCGCATCGACGGCATCCGCTTCACGAGTGCGGACGACGACGGTCTCGTCGACCCGGCCGTGCTCGAAGCGGTCACGTCAGCCGCGCGCGAGGAGCGGGTGCTGCGCTTCGACTACGTTCCCGTCGGCACGGGGGCGGATGCGGATGTCGCGGCGGGCGCGGGCGCGGGCGGCGACATCGCCCCGCCGCGCCGCGGCGAACCGCACGCGGTCGTCGCCCGCGCCGGCCGGTGGTACCTCGTCGCGTGGGACCTGGATCGTGCCGATTGGCGGATCTTCCGCCTCGACGGGATGCGCCCCCGCTCGCCGCTCGGCGCATCCTTCACGCGACGCGAGCCGCCGCACGGCAGCGCGGCCGCCTACCTCGATGCCGCCTTCCGCGGATCGGACGAGCCCGGGCGCTGGCCGTGCACGGGCATGGTCGTCGTGGAGCGGTCGGCGCGCGAGTTGGCGCCCTGGGTGGGGGGCGGCGTCGTCGAACCGGTCGACGAGCGAACGTCGCTCCTGCACGTGGGGTCGTGGTCGTGGGCGGGCGTGCTCGCCGAGGTGATGCGCTTCGATGCGCCCTTCCGGGTGGTCGAGCCGCCCGCGCTCGCCGAGGAAGCCACTGCCTGGGCGGCACGCCTCGCCGAGGCAGGCGGGCGGTAGCGTGGCGGCATGCTGACCGTTCTCGTGGGATTGACCGGAGCCCTCGTCTACGGGGCCGCGGACTTCTTCGGCGGGCTCGCTGCACGACGCATCAACCCGATGCTCGTCACCGCGATCGCCGCCGTCACGGGCCTCGTGCTGTTGCTCGCGCTCGGCCTGCCCGTGTTCGGCGGCGTGTGGTCGCAGGATGCGATCGTGCTGGGTGCCGTCTCCGGCGTCGCGGGCGCGGTCGCGATCGCGCTGCTGTATGCGAGTCTTGCGATCGGGCCGATGAGCATCCTCTCGCCGCTCACCGCCGTGGTGTCGGCGATCGTGCCGCTCGTGTGGGGCCTCGTCGGCGGCGAGCGCCTCGGCACGCTCGGATATGTGGCGCTCGGCCTCGCCCTCGTCGCCGTGGTGCTGGTCGGTTTCGTGCCGTCCGGCAGCGGCGAGCTCGTGCGCGGCGCTGTGCGGCCGAGCCTCCGCGGCGTGCTCATGGGGGTCGGGGCGGGGGCCGCGATCGGCGTGTTCCTGGTTCTGCTGGATGCGAGCCCGGACGACTCCGGGGTGGTGCCGCTCATCCTCAACCGGGTCGTGAATGCGCTCATCATGCTCGCGGCGGTCGCCGTCGTCGCGGTGCTGGCCCGGCGCCGAGGTCGCACGACCCAGCCGCTCACCCGCGCCGCGCTGCTGCTGACGCTCGCGTGCGGGGTGCTCGACGTGACCGCGAACGCCCTGTTGCTCATCGGCGTGCGCATCGGTGACCTGTCGGTGATGGCGGTGCTCGCCGCCCTCTACCCGGCGGGCACGATCATCCTCGCCGCCATCGTGCTGAAGGAACGCATCGCCGTGCTGCAGTACGTCGGGTTGGTGCTCGCGATCGCCGCCGCCTCGATGCTCGCCCTCGGCTAGGGCGGGCGAAGGGCACCACACCCGTCTGGGGCGCGGGCCCACCTACCTGCTCCCGCGGGGCACCTCAGACGCGGGCAGGGGCATGCCCACGGGCGAAACGGTCGTGTTAGCCATGACCGTTCATCATCCGCGCGGCCTGTTGCCGCACCCACATCCGCCCGGCCGCGCCGGGCTCTGAGGAGTTCTTGCATGCTGTCTCGACCCACTGTCCGCATTGTGTCCGGTCTGCTCGTCGCGGGCGCGACCGCCGTCGTCCTGGCCGGATGCGCGACCGCCAGCACCGACGCATCCGACGCCACGCCCACCCCCACTCCCACGGCAGCGGCGTGGTCGTACGAGGGTGCAGGCGGTCCCGACAACTGGGGCGCCATCGCCGAGGCGTGCGCCGCGGATGCGGACGCTCGACAGTCGCCCATCGACATCGACACCAACACGCTCGTCGAAGGTTCCGGCTTGAGCGCCGCCGTGCTGCACTACAAGCCGACGCGCTTCCTGCTCGAGAACACCGGCCACACGGTGGAGGCGGTGCCCGAAGATCTCACCGCCAACTGGATCGAACTCGATGGCACGAAGTACTACCTGCAGCAGTTCCACTTTCACGTCAGCAGCGAGCACACCCTCGACGGCTCCGGCGAAGACGCGGAACTGCATCTGGTGAACAAGGCCGACAACGGCGACCTCGCGGTGCTCGGCGTGCTGCTGCAGGTCGGCGACGCGAACGCCGCACTCGCAGAGCTGCTCTCCGCCGTGCCCGTCGCTCCCACCACTGAGTCGACGGAGGTGAGCCTCACTCAGGCGATCGACCCGGCCGCGCTGGTGCCGGCCGATTCGGAGATCGCCCGCTACGACGGCTCACTCACGACACCCCCGTGCACCGAAGGCGTGCACTGGAACGTGTACCTCACCCCGGTGACGGTGTCGAACGCGCAGCTCGCCGCCCTGAGCGCCGCCTACGACGACAACCACCGCCCCACGCAGCAGCTCAACGGCCGTGAGGTGGACGAGGTTCGCGACTAGGCGACCGCCCCCAGCCCCGACTTCGCCAGTTCGGGGGCTCACATCCCCTCCGAGACCCCCGAACTGGCGAAGTCGGGCTGCGTCAGTCCCGGATGCACGGGATGTCGGAGTGGGCACCGGTCCACGTGAGCCACGCGTCGGTGCGCAGTCGGGAACCGTCGCCGCGCCACCCCAGCGTGCGCACCCCGGTGTTCTCGATGACGAGACGGACCTCGTCGCCGCTGAAGTCGTGACTGGTCGGACCGAGGTCGGTGACGAGACCCTCCGGCGGCACACCATAGACGATGATCTCCCCGTCGGTGAGCTCGCCCATACCCGTCGCCTGCCACAGGTGGGTCGGTTGCTGCGATGAGCCCGATGGCCGCACGGACACGGTGACTTCGTTCACAACTGTTGCGTGACAGACGGCGAATGCGATTCCCCCGTCGACGAGCTTCGCGGAGATCCGGTCTACCGGCGTGCACCCAGCCAGCCCCAGCAGCGCCGCCGCGAGGACCCCCGCGGCGCGCCCTACCCGGAGAGCGGGGCGGGACCCCACCGCCCTGGTCATGACGGCCTCGACAGGGGTCGCTCCGGTGGCAGCTCGTGCGGAGTGTGCGGGATGCCAGTTACTGGCTCACTCAAGTCGACGCTCCACGTGAAGGCGAACCGTGTGTTCCGACGTCCGGCGCGACTTCCCGTATCCGCGAAACTCGGGCAAGAAGGTGATCACGACCAGTGCGATCGCCAACTCAAGTTGCATCAGCCGAATCACATCGACCTCGTACAGGCTGGCGATTGCCCCCACGAGCATCACGACGGCAATCGGGATCGACAACCGGCTTCCGCGCGCAACCAACCGTGAGAAGAGGACAGGCACACCGATGACGATCACCAGCATGAACGCGAGGGCGGGGATCACGACTGGCCGCTCCGCGACCACGCTCAACAGTGCGAGCGTGAACTGGAGGGCATTGAGCGCGCCAATGATGAGCAGTACCCACTCTGCTGCCTGCGCACTTGCCACGACTCCGAGGGAGTGCGTCGGCATCCACCGCGTCACCACACCATCATCCCCTTCACATGGATCCCGGCCGCAAGGCACAGGCTTCCCGGAAGATCGAGCCCGCGCAGCGGAACACTCAGATGCCCGAGGCATCGTCTCTCGAGAGTGCTCCGAGCCTAGGCACGCCGCGATTCAGTCAGAGTTTGAGCCCGAGCGCAAGCACGAGGCAACGCGGCTGACCTCAGACCCCCGTTCTGAGCGCCCGGCGAACGACCTCCCCGGCGCCTGCCGCCGACTCATGATCGAACCCCCAGTTCGATACCAGTTCACCGACGAACCACTCAACCGCGCTCTCGACGGACACTCCCAGCGCGCGGTAGGCGAGCTGGCTCGCCAAGTGGCCATACTCGTCATCCGCGATGTCGGCATCGACGCCCGCGGGGTTCAGTTCAGAGATGGCCGGCATCAGACGTGCGGCGAGGCGACGGGCCCTACGCCCTTCGATGCGTCTCACGGTGCGTCTCCTTGTGCTGTGAGAACCTTGCGTAATTGACTATCAAACACCCCGCTCAGCGGTTCAGTAGGTGGCGATGAAGTTGCTCCGACCGGGCCCCAACGCGTACATGACAATCGTGTCGTGCGCTTCGCCGAGATCCCGAGCGCCTGAGAAGATGCAGATCGAGGCATAGTCGTCGTCGACTGCATCGGCGAAGTTGGGGTCGGCCATCACCGTTCCCCCTTCGCTCTCGACGAGCTTCGTCACGTCACCGACAGTCGAATCGACAGCGGCGAGCAGATCGAGCGGAGACTCCCCTTCGAGGAAGATCGACAAGCAGGCGTCCTGAGCGCGTTGATCGAAGCGGCCTTCCCACGACGCGAACTGACTGGGTGACTGGACACACGCAGAGAGCCCAGACACCGCCGTCACGAGAGCGGCCGCGAGAAGAAGTCTGCGTGGGGTCGAACCCTTCTGCTCCGTCCTCACCTCAGCACCGGCCCCTCACCCTCGACGCTTCGCGGCGCTGCCCGCATCGTCGGCGCTCGCCGCATCCCCCGCGCGCCAGTCGCCGAGGGCCGCGTACTCGCTCGTCGCCGCATCCCGCGCACGCAGGCGGCGACGCATCACCAGCACCACCGCCACCGCCAGTCCCGCGAGCAGCAGGTCGCCCGCCGTGAACATCGCGCGCGACACGAGCGCCACAGCGGACGAATCCGCGAGAGGCACCGTCAACGTCACCAGCACGGCGATCACCACCGCCTCGCGGATGCCCGCCCCCGACGGCAGCACGAACGCGATCAGGCTCGCGGTGAAGCCCAGGCTCAAGGCGGCACCCAGCTGCACGATCGTCAGCAGGGAGACGGGCGCCGCATCCCCGACGAGCAGTTGCAGGTGCACGCCGTACAGCAGGTAGGAGAGCAGCTGCCACCCGACCGCCGCGAGGATCGTCACGAACGTCACCCGGTGTTCGAGCGGCGGGCGGCGGAAGATCCGCAACACCAGGTTGGTCAGCCACGTCATCACGCGCGGGTGCAGGCACACCAGCCCCACCGGCAGCGCGAGGTACAGCCACACGAGCTGCGGATGCTCCGCCGAGATCGCCGGCACCACCGACACCCCCAGCAGCAGGGAGGCGATCACGCCGATGCCCGCCGCAGACAGCGTCGTCACCAGCACGCGGGCACGGGCGATGCCGTACTGCCGGCCGAGCTCCATCTGCATCACGTAACCCCACACCGAACCGGGCACGTACTTGCCGAGCTGACCGACGAGCATGATCTGCGCGCCCCGCGCGAACGGCACCACGTGACCGAGCCCGTTCAGCAACGTCACCCACGCGAGAACGTTCGCCACCATGCCGACGAGCATCACCGAGGCGGACGCCACCCCCGCCCCCACCGGGATGCCGGCGATCACCTCGGTGATCTGCGACCACTGCCGCGCGAAGAAAAGCACCGCGAACACGACCACGACCGCCAGCAGCACGTACCTGACGACGGTGAACAGATGCGCCCACCGGCGCGACCGGTCCGCTTGCGTGCCGTCGCTCACTCGTCGCCTCTCTCGTGTGCGCCCGAGAACACCGCTCGGCTCGTGGCACTACCCTAAGTGCATTCGCCTGCCCCCAACTGAACGGCCCCACGCCCCCGTGCCCACCCGCGCTCTCGTCATCATCCCCACCTATAACGAGCGGGAAAGCATCGAGCGGCTGCTGCCGCGAGTGCTCGCGACCGGGGTGGATGTGCTCGTCGTCGACGACGGCAGCCCCGACGGCACCGGCGACTATGTGGATGGCGTCGCCGCATCGGAGCCGCGACTGTCGTTGCTGCGGCGCACCACGAAGGATGGGCTCGGCCCCGCCTACCTGGCCGGGTTCGGGTGGGGGCTGGAGCGCGGATACGACGTGCTGCTCGAACTCGACGCGGACGGGTCGCATCCGCCCGAGGTGATCCCCACCATGCTGGGGGTGCTCGACGGCGACACTGCCGGGCGTGTGGGCGGCGTGATCGGGTCGCGGTGGGTGCCCGGAGGGTCGGTCGTCGACTGGCCGCTTCGTCGCACCCTCATCAGCCGCGGCGGCAGCTGGTACGCCCGCGTGATGCTCGGCCTGCGAGTACGGGATGTGACCGCAGGGTTCCGCGCGTACCGTTCGTCCGTGCTGCGCGAACTGCACCTGGAGGATGTCGAATCGCACGGCTACTGCTTCCAGATCGACATGACACGACGTGTCGTGGATGCGGGCTTCGACCTCGTGGAGGTGCCCATCGAGTTCCGGGAACGCCAGTTCGGGCATTCGAAGATGAGCGGCGCGATCGTGCGTGAAGCGATGCTGAAGGTCACCCAGTGGGGGATGCAGCGGCTGTTCCGCCGCGGCGGGCGCGGGGGGCGCGGCGGCGACCGCGGCGCCCAGCCACCCTCCCTCCCGGTCGAGTAACCGCCGCCTCCCCCTTCCCGTCGGTCGAGTAGCCCCCGCCTCCCCCTACCCGTCGGTCGAGTAGCCCCCGAAGGCGGCGTATCGAGACCACTCCACCCCACCCCACCCCGCACTCTGGCTACCGGTGGTCTCGATACGCGGGCTGCGCCCGCTACTCGACCGACGGAAAGGGCGGGCCGCGCCCGCCACTCGACCCCTCGTCGGTCGAGTAGCCGCCGAAGGCGGCGTATCGAGACCACCCCACCCCGCACTCTGGCTACCGGTGGTCTCGATACGCGGGCTGCGCCCGCTACTCGACCGACGGGAAGGGCGGGCTGCGCCCGCTACTCGACCGACGGGAAGGGCGGGCTGCGCCCGCTACTCGACCGGCGGAAAGGGCGGGCTACGCCCGCTACTCGACCGACGGAAAGGGCGGGCTGCGCCCGCTACTCGACGAGCATCCATGGCCCGGCGCACCCCCGCTAGCCTCGAAGCATGATCGCGCCCGACTACTTTCGCGACCAGGTGACGCTCCAGACCGCGAACCTTCGCCTCGAACCTCTCGGCCCCGCACACTTCGACGATGCGTGGGCTGCACTCCACGACGAGGAAGCCCGCCGCCTCACCGGAACCCACGACACGTTCACCGAGGAACAGATCCGCGAATGGCTGGCGACCCGCGCCGACGCCCACGATCGCGCCGACTGGGCGATCATCCGACGCAGCGACGAAACCTACCTCGGTGAGGTGGTGCTCAACGACCTCGACCCTCACAACGAGTCAATGGGGTTCCGCATCTCCCTCGCCGGCGCGACCGTCTTCGGCAAAGGGTACGGATCGGAGGCGACCAAAGCGGTCGTCGACTACGGCCTCGACGTCGTCGGCCTGCACCGCATCAGCCTCGAAGTGGTCGACTTCAACACGCGCGCCCAACGGGTGTACGAGAAGGTCGGATTCCACGCGGAAGGGCTGCTCCGCGACGCCTGGTATTGGGACGGCGAATGGTCCGACGTCGTCGTCATGGCTGTCGTGGCCCGACACTGACCGACGCCTCACGCCGAACCGTCGCGGGCCGATCGGACGACCGACCACGGTTCAGCGTCGACGGAACCATCCCGCGACCGTACGAATCACTGGGTTGTTCGCCACCGCCAGCAGCAGCGGCAGTCGCCGCATCGACTCGCCCACCCCCGGAAAGCGCATCAGGCGCCGGATCGGCACCGTCGCCACCATCTGGAAGAGGTTGCCTTCCATCGCCGACTGGTCGTTCGCACCACGCACGGCACGCGCGAGGATGGGTCCCGTCACCGGATGGTCGAGCAGCTCCCCGACCGACGACTCTAGCGTCAGGCGGGTCGGGGCGGGGCCCCGCCGACGCACCACCGCAGAGGCGACGATGTCGCGCGCGTTCACGCCCACCTCGAGGCGGTAGTCCCCGCCCGGCACCAACCAACCGCCGGTGCGCACATCCCAATGCGCGAACATCCGCTCATCGGTGATGTCGAGCTCCACCATGACCGACTCGCCTGCCTCCAGCTGCACCTTCTCGAACCCGCGCAGCTCGCGAACCGGACGAGCGACCCCGCTCGGGGCGGGCGCCACATACCACTGCACGACATGGCTGCCCCGGCGGGTGCCCGTGTTGGTGACGCGCACGCGCGCCCGCCCGCGCGCGACGGTCAACTCGTCGACGGCGAACGTCGTATAGGTGAGGCCGTGCCCGAACGGGTAGCGCACCGCACGGTCGGCGGATTCGTAGTAGCGGTAGCCGACGAACACGCCTTCGCCGTACCGCACCACATCGTTCTCGCCGGGGAAGTTCAGGTAGCTGGGGGTGTCCTGCAGCCGCAGCGGGATCGTCTCGGTGAGCCGTCCGCTCGGTTCGGCCACACCGAACAGCACATCCGCGACCGCCCCACCCCCGGCCTGGCCGAGCAGCCACGTTTCGAGGATGACCGGCACACTGTCGTGCCACGGCTCCAGCGACACGACCCCACCGTTGCTGAGCACCACGACCGTGCGCGGGTTGATCGCCGCAACCTCGCGGATGAGCCGCAGATGATCGTCGGGCAGGTCCAGGGTCACCCGGTCGAACCCTTCCGATTCCGCGGACGGCGGCAGACCGACGAACAGCACGACCGTCTCGACCCGCGCCGCGAGAGCGACGGCCCCGGCGAGCAGAGCCTCCGCATCCCCACCGCGGTCCAGCGAGTACCCGGCGGCGAACGGCACCGGACCGACGAGTTCCTCGATCGCCGGCAGCGCCGGATCGACCCGCGTCGGGTTCACCTGCGAACTGCCGGAGCCCTGGAATCGCGGGCGCCGCGCGAACTCCCCGATCACCCCGACCGGGCGGCGCGGGTCCAGCGGCAGCACCGCTCCTTCGTTGCGCAACAGCACGATCGACTCGACGGCCGCCTCCCGCGCGAGGGCCTGGCGAGCTTCCGCGAGTTCCGGGCCGACTCGCTCCTCCGCGCCAACAGGAGCAGAGTCGCCCCGATCGTCATGGTCGCCGCGTGCCGCGCGGGCTGATGCCGCGCGCGCCGCCAACCGAGCGATGCGGTCGACGGCACGATCGAGCACCGCCTCATCGAGTTCGCCCGACCGCACCGCGGCAACCAGGTCGGCCGACGATTCAGCCTGCGGACCGGGCATCTCCAGGTCGAGGCCGGCCGCGATGGCGGGCACGAGACGGTCGACCGCACCCCAGTCGGAGACGACCGCCCCGTCGAATCCCCACTCGCCGCGCAACACCTCGGTGAGCAGCCAGCCATGCTCCGCCGCGGGGATGCCGTTGACCCGGTTGTAGGCGCACATCACCGTCCACGGCTGCTCCCGCACGACGATCTGCTCGAAGGCGGGCAAGTAGATCTCGCGCAGCGTGCGGTCGTCGACCTCGGCGCTGACCGTCATGCGCGCGGTCTCCTGATTGTTGGCGGCGTAGTGCTTGAGCGAGGCGCCGACCCCCACCGATTGCACCCCGCGAACCCACGCGGCGCCGAGCTCGCCACTGACGAGCGGGTCTTCGGAGAAGTACTCGAAGTTGCGCCCGCACAGCGGCGACCGCTTGATGTTGACGCCCGGGCCGAGCACCACATCCACGCCTTGTTCGATCGCTTCCTCGCCGATCGCGCGAGCCACCCGTTCGACGAGGTCGCGGTTCCAGCTGGATGCGAGCCCCGCCGCCGGCGGGTAGCACGTGGCAGGAAGACTCGCGCCGAGCCCCAGGTTGTCGCCGTCGCGCGGCTGGGTGCGCAGACCGTGCGGCCCGTCGTTCATGACGACCGCAGGGATGCCCTCCGCGGCGACGGTTGCCCAGTATCCGCTGCCGACCACGAGGGCGGCCTTCTGCTCGAGCGACAGCGGCATGCGCCTACTTTACGGCGCGAATCGGGGCGATGAGCGCCGCCCCGATCACCGCGAACACGCCACCGGCGATGAACAGTGCGGTGTAGTTGCCGCCCCCTCCGATGCTGAGGAAGATCGGCGCGATCGCGGGTGCGACCGACTGCGGAAGCGAGTTGGCGATATTGAACAGCCCCATGTCTTTCGCCGCCGCATGCTCCTTGTCGGGCAGCACGTCGGTGAGCAACGCCAGATCGACGGCGAAGAACGCCCCGATGCCGACGCCCATCACGGCCGCGGCGGCGAAGAACACGGGAAGGGTGGTCGTCAGACCGAGCATGCCGAGACCGACACCGACGATGGCAGCCGCAGCGAACACGAACGGCTTGCGTCGTCCGGTGCGGTCGGAGAGACGTCCCGACACGATCGCGGCGACGGTGAGCACCGCCGAGAAGATCAGCAGGGCATACAGCTGGATGAGCACGACCTGGTCGTCGGGGATTCCGAGGCGATCGCCGATGAAGTACACCTGATAGGTCGTGTACACGGCGAATCCGAGGATCACGAAGAAACGCCCGAACCAGGCCCACGTGAAGTCGGCCCGTTTGCCCTTCTCGATGCGGAACGACCGCAGGAACTCACGGAACACGAACGGCCCGGCCTGCTCGTGCGGCACGTCGCGGATGAGCGCGACGAGCACGATGAGCATGGCCGCACCGACGATGCCGGGCACGAGGAACATCAGTCCGATGCCGCCGCCGGCCGCCTGCACACCGAACGCGATGCCGATGCCGACGAGCGGCGACACCTGCTGCGAGATGCCGAGCACGGCGCTCACCCGCGCGCGCTGGGCAAGCGGCACCTGGTCGGGCAGGAGTGCCTGCAGCGCGGCGAGCACCATGTTGAGGGTCAGCTGCGCGAGGATCCAGCCGATCGTGGCGACGAGAAGCGACGGCGCGAATCCGGTGATGGCCAGCGCGACCGCACCGCCGAGCGCTCCACCGACGATCCACGGACGGCGACGGCCGAGCCCGGATCGGGTGCGGTCGCTGAGTGCACCGGAGATGGCGTTGGAGAGGATCGCCACGAGGGCGCCGATCGCACTGATCAGGCCGAGACTCGTCTCTTTGCCTTGCGGATCGAGTTCGGCGACCTTCAGCGCGAGGGTGGTCGCCACGGGTGTGATCAGGGCGATGTACGCACCGACGTAGCCGAGCGCGTAGATGGTGATGAAGCCCGCACTGGCAGGCGACGGGGGCGACGACGGTGTCATGGTTCCCCCGACATTACGGGAGAACCATGACACCGTTCCAGCGTGCTGTGCTGTGCCTCGTTACAGGGCGGTCGTCTTGCGGCGCAGGAGCACGATGCCGACACCGGTGAGGGCGACGAGCGCAGCGGCCCAGACGATTCCGAACGACGTCGCCGCACCGGTCAGGGCCAGCAGGCTCGCACAGTTCCCACCGGGGTAGGCGAACGCGAGCACGATCGGTTCATCCACCCAGGCGGCGTCGAAGCTGTCCTCCGGGTCGGTCGGCGACGCCTCGAGCGTCACCGTTCCGGGCGTCTTGACCGTGTAGGTGCCGGCCGGGGTCGGCACTCCGTTGACGGTCCACGACACGTCACCGAACTCGGCGCCGATCGTGTAGGAGCCCGCCGCGGTGCAGGTCAACGGCGTGGACGAGAACTCGGGCAGCACCTGCGCGAGAGTCGGGTTGTCCTCGGGGTCCGAGCACTCCGGGGTCGCGTCGGGGTAGGTCAGGTCGACCACGAGCTCCGGGTTGACCACGAAGGTCGCCTGGGAGGTGTCGCGGGTCCACGCGAAGTTGGCCGTCGTCTCCTGCCACGTGCCGTCCTCGAGCTGCTCCCAGCCCGGCCATCCGGTGGCGTTGCCTTCGGCATCCACGGAGGCACCCGGCCAGAGGGTCTTGTCGCTCAGCTCCCACTTGCCGGTGGCGTCGTTGTAGACGAGCTCGCCCAGGTCGAGGGTCTCCGTGTTCGTGCCGTCGGTGATGACGAGGTACGCGTGGTGCGAGGTGGCCCGGTTGTACGGGTCGCTCATCGCCACGGACCAGTCGATCCACGGAGCGTTGGCCTCACAGACACCGGTCGCGAAGGAGCCTTCGAGCGTGGGGCCGCATTCGGTGGCCGAGTCGACGGCCGTGAACGTCCACGTGTGGGTGGTGTCGGTCCAGTCGTCGGGCTCCGGCTGCGCGCCCTGCAGCGTGTAACCGTTGAGGGCGGTCGCGACGACGGTGTGCTCACCGGGGGTGACCTCGGTGTACTCGCTCGTCACGAGCTCGCCGTCGATGCGGTACTCGATGTTCTCGTTGAGTTCGACGCGGATCCAGCTGGTGAACTCGGTCTGGTCGGTTGCCTCACACGTGGATGCCTCGGGGTCGCTCGCGACGACGAGACAGACCTCCTGCGCGATCTCTTCGGGCGTCATGGCCCGCGTGGTGACGACCGGCGTGCCGGCGACTTCCTCGCCTTCCTCCCACGTGAGGGTCGACGAGTTGAACACCCAGTCGGTCGTGTACGTGGTGGTGGTGAGGGTCACGACGGCGGTGGTGCAGTCGTAGGACGGCACAACTTCGTCGCGAGTCTTCGGCTCGGGTTTGTCGTACGTCTGGCACTCGGGCACCGTGATCGTGAACTCTTCACCCGCGGCGGTCACCGTGTAGGTGCCACCCGCCGGGGTCACGTTGGGCGCGGAGAACGTGTACGTGTCACCCGGCTCGACGGTGCGGTCGTAAGCGCCACCGAAGCCGACGAGGCTGAAGGTGACGGCGACGTTGCTGGCCGAGTTGTCGTAGGTGATCGACAGGGAGCGGTCGGCGGGGTTCGCCTCCGCGTCGTAGACGCACACGCCGACGACGTGGCTCACGTCGGGCTCGGTGTAGCACGGTTCGTCGTCACCGGTGTAGTCGTTCTCGGAGGTGGCGCTGGCCGTTCCGGGTGCGAGGCCGCTGCCGGTCTCGCCCCACGCGATGGTGATGGTCTCGTCGGCGCGCGGCGTCTCGAAGACCGAGTAGCCGGGGGTGGCCTGGTGGGTCTGCCCGGAGCCGTACGTCACGACGACGGTCTCCTCACCGGGGTTGTAGACGCGCCACGTGTTGGTGGGGTCGACGGCGCAGTCGCGCACGTAGGTCACGCTGAGCGTGATCTCGCAGTCGGTGTATTCGCCGAGATCGAACGTCCAGCCGCCCACCGGGTAGCCCGACAACACGTACGGGGTGACCGCGGTCGCCGTCACCGTGTTGGTGCCGGTGCGGCCGTTGCCCGTGAGGGTGTAGGTCACGTACTCGGTGTCAGCGGGGATGGTGATGCTGCCGTAGGCGCCGCACTCGGTGATCGCGTGGGGCACGGGCGGCTCGACCGGGATCTGGTTGCAGCCGGGCTCGTTCTGGGTCCACGTCGGGGACGGACCGGTGAAGCCCATGTTGTGCAGGAACGTCTCCGGGAACGGGTTGCTCGGACCGTACAGCCACTCGGTGGGGTCGGGCTGCGCGATGAACGACGCGTAGATGTCGCCCTGGCCGCACTCCACGGCCGCCACGTAGGGGTAGGTGCCGACGGAGGTGATCTTCGGGAGCTTCTGCACGACATCCCGGATCTGCGGCCACTTCGAGGTGGTGGTGTACTTCCAGCTGGTCGCCGTCACCCAGAAGCCCTGGCACAGCTCGTTGCTGTACTTGCTCGGGTCGGGGTTGACGACCGTCACGACGCCGCTGTTGGTCGCCGGCACGTAGGTGTAGCTCACCGAGGAGCGCGGCAGACATTCGAGATCCGGTTCGCACAGGCTCGTGTCCGGCCCGAGCAGGGTGCCCTGGAACGTCTTCGTGGTCTGACCGCCGGGGAACAGGTGGCCGTCGTTCGCGGTCGCGGTGACCGAGTAGTTGCCGTCCTCATCGATGACGAGCTCGCCCCACGTCGCGTTGGCGATCGTGCCGAGCGTGACGCCCTGGCCGGCCTCACAGGTGGGGGTGGAGAAGGTCACTTCGGCGGACGCGTCCTCGACGGTGCCGCAGTTGAGAACCTCGCCGTCGGCGCCGAAGTGCCAGTTGTGGCCGTCGAACTGGATCCAGGTCACGGTGAACGGCCCGGTGATGAAGCCCGCGTACTCGAACCGCAGGATGCCGGAGTTCTTCTGCGCGTTCGTGATCGGGAGGAATGCCTGAGTGCCGTCGAGTTTGTTGACCCGAATCACGAGGCCGGACTCGCTGGTCTGACCGTAGTTGGCGGCGAAGTCCACCGTGCCCGACATCTGCTTCTCGACGCCGTTCTGGCGGATCGTCATGTTGATGTAGTTGCCGTTGGCCAGCGCCGCCCCGAGGTACACGGTCGCCGCGGTGCAGTCGACCGTGTCGTCCTGCACGATGTAGCAGGAGGCGCCGTTGGGGATTGTCACCGAGCCGGTGCGGCTGACGAGGTCGCCCTGCGAGTGGTTAGTCCACTGCACTTCGACCCGCTGGCTGTAGGTGCCCTTGCTGACCCCCGACTGAACGGCTTCGACGTAGCCGGCGCCCTTGACCGTGAGGCCGACAAGCGTCGGCGTGGTCGCCTGAGTCTGGGTCTTGATCGTCGCGGTCTCGTTCGGGTACTGGGTGTCGCCGGTGACCCGCCATGTGATGTCGAAGAGACCGGTGGTCGGGTTGCACGCGTACGTGCCGGTGACCGTGGGATGTGTGGCGGCGGCGGGCGCGGCCACAGCGATGACGGACAAGCCAGCCGCCAGCAGAGCAGTGGTGACGGCGGCGAGGATTTTCTTCAGCACGGGGCGATCTCCTGGGTAAGGGAGAATCGAACTACGCCCAGTCACACTGGTCTCGGGGGGAGAGATTTCGCCTGATCGGGGTAAGGCTCGATGCAGCGCTTTCGGGTAGCCATCCGTGATCGGGGTTCACGGATTGCACGCTGCGAGCACGACGATAGCATGTCGGCCAAAAGGCGGACAACCTAGCGGTCGACCCCTCTGCGGGGGGTCTTGCGGAAACGGGCGGAAGTCTCCGTGGAGACGGGAGGAGCCCCGGCGCTACCCGGCACCGGGGCTCCCGTTCAGGGGGACTGATCCACTGCGGACGTTACGCCGCGTGCCGCCGCCTCATGATGAGGAAGACGACGCCGAGGAACAGCATCCCGCCCGCGAGGGCGCCGGCCGCGATCGGAAGGATGCTTCCGGTCGAGGCGAGCACCTGCGGGCACGGTCCCGAACCGTCAACGGTCAGGACCCACTCGTCGGGACCGAAGATACCGAACTCGGGCGAGTCCGTCACCGCGGTCACCGTGTAGGTGCCGGGCGCCACCGGGATGGAGCCCTGCGCCGAGACTTGGCCGTCGATGGAGTAGATCACGTGCTCGGTCGGCTTCAGGAACAGTGTGCCCTGCGCAGTGCACGTCTGCGACACCGCGGAGGCGGCCGGGAACACTTCACCGAGGGTCGGGGGGTCACACGGCCCGATCTCGGCGAAGGTGTGCGACCACTCGTCGGTTCCGGTCAGCGTGAATCCGGGTAGCGCGTGCGCCTTCACGACGATCGAGTCACCCTCGGCCGCCGTGTACTCACCGGCGGGGTAGTCCGTGAACGGACCGCCGTTGATGCTCACGGTGAACTGGATGCCCGTCACATCGGGAATGGTGAAGGTGCCCTGCACGGGGGTGCCGACGATCGCCGGGGTGAGGTCGTCCTCGACGAACGGCACACACTCGCCGTCGACGAAGATCACCGCCTGAGTCGGAGCGCACTCGGTGTACTCGCCGAGGTCACCGTCAAAGACGATCTCGGTCTGGCCACCCTCGAAGTAGTAGCCCTTCGCCGGGGTCGCGGTGACCTCCCAGGCGCCCTGCGTGCCGTCACCGGCAGTGAGGGTGTAGACGACGCCCGTCGTCTCCGGCAGGGTGACCGAACCGTACACGCCGCACTCGGTGATCGCCGTCACGGCAGGCTCGACCGGCGTGGCCAGCTCGAGGCACTCACCTGCGGTCTCGAAGGTGTACGTCCACGGACCGTCGTAGTCGGTCAGCGTGTAGCCGTCCTGCGCGATCGCACGAACACTCACCGTCGTCGGGAACACCGTCACGGGGTAGGTGTCGGCAACCGCGACCACCCAGTCCTCGTCACCGATCTTGACCTCGTAGGTCACGCCGGGAGTCGAGGGGATGGTGTAGCTGCCGCCCGACTCGGTGCCGGGGCCGGTGCAGACGGAGGGCTCGAACTGCGCGGGGTCCGGTTCGACGCACTCGGTGTACTCGCCGAGGTCACCGTCGAAGACCACCTCGCTGACGCCACCCGGAAGCGAGTAGCCGGTGAGCGGGGTCGCGACGACCTTCCAGTAACCCTGGAGTCCGTCACCCTCGACGAGCGTGTAGAGCACGCCGGTGGTGTTGGGGATCTCGAGCGATCCGTAGGTGTCGCACGCGGTGATGGCTGTCGCGGTCGGGGTGACCGGGGTCACCTCGATGATGCAGTCACCCGGATTGGGCACGGTGTAGTTCCACGACGACGGGGTGTTGACTCCCACCCAGTCGGGGGATCCGATCGCCTTGATCTCGATGAAGGTGCCCTTGGGCTCGTAGTAGGTACCCGCCGAGGTGGTCGTCCAACCGCCCGTGCCGTTGATGCGCACCTGGTAGATCACACCCGCGGTCGTCGGGATGGTGTAGCTGCCCAGCCCCCACGTGCCCGGACCGGTGCACTCAGCCGGAGCGAACGTGGGCGCATTCGGGGACACCGTGTAGGCGCAGCCAGCCGCGAGGATCGCGGATCCGGGGATGCCGGAGAACACCGTGTCGAGGTTCTTGCCCGCGAAGTGCAGTAACGTCCACACGTCATCCACCTGCGCCCAGTAGTCGAACGCCGGGATGATGTCGAAGTCGTGCTGCTCGTTGTGGCCGGACTTCACGATCGAGTCGTCGTCGACGGTGATCGCCTCCCAGCCCTGCGCTGCGGTGTCCGGGGGGGTCGCGTGACAGAGCGTTACGGGCACGTGGTTCGGCTCGCAGTCGGGGAACTGGTTCTGCTTGATCTTCGCGTCGTTGGTCGCGGTGTTGTTGTTCGACCACTTCGCGGAAAGCGTGAGTGTCTTGTTCACTGGCGCCGAGAAGTATTCGGTGAAGACCTTGGTCTCCTTGTTGCCGAGCGTCGTTCCGACCGGAACGAGAGCCGTGTCGGAGGATGCCGTGATCGTCTCGGTGAGAGTCTCCGAATTGGTGACCGACCAGTCGACTTTGTACTGGTAGTCGTCCGTACAGGTGATGACGGGGTTGATGGTGTTGTGATGGGCGCTGGCGGGACCTGCCGTGACGGCGATCATCCCGAGCGCCAGGCCGACTGTTGCCAGCGCAGCCAAGAGCTTCTTGAACATGGGGGTACGTCCTTCGTGCTATTCGGGTAGCGCGCGCGAAAGACACCGCCGGTGAGCGGCGTGCGCGAGGGAGCCCGGCTCGGGGGAACCGGGGGCGCGGGCCCGCATGGCGGGCGGGGGGACATCCGCACGCGGGCCCGCGGCGCAGACGGCCAGAGCGGCCGTATCGGGGGAATTGGTATCAGCTCTGACTGTCGCCGGAGATTGCCGGGGGCGGGTTGCGGTCCGCCCCGGGCGCGGCGATGGGGGATATCACCTTCTCTGCGCCAGTCGGGTCAGGACCTCGGGTAAGTCCTCCGGCGCACGGCCAAACTAGCATGTCCTCCAAAAAGAGGACAAGCGGGAGACCGAATCGATATATCGGTCTGCGGCAGATTCTCAGAAAAGGTACGCCGAGAACAGCCGAATGGGGTTCAGTGCACGTACTCGAGCAGGTCGAGACCCACCGCGTGCATCGCCTCGAGCACGCGGAGCCTTGCCGGCAGAGAGTCGTCGTTGAACTGAATCGTCACCGCGTAGGCAACCGCCCGCTTCGACCCGCGAAGGGCCCCCGCCTCCGAGCGCACCCCTCGATCGGTACCCGTCTTGTTGATCAGCAACGTGTTGTGGTCGGCACCCCGATGCGACAACGGATCGAGTCCGAAGGCGCTCGCCACCATCGACAGGTCAGAGTTCAACGACAGCCAGCCCATGACCCGCTGGCTCGTGAGCGCATCCACGACATCGTTACGGGCCAGCGCCGCGAACAGCCAGCTGAGCTCCGCCGTAGAGCCGACCGACAGTTGCGGCGCGTCGTCGGGCCCCCGGCTGTCGCGCACCAGATCGAGCAGAGCTGTGCGCGCCAGCCCCAGCGATTCGGTGCGCGCGCGCACGGCGTCCAGTCCCACGTGCCGCAGCAGCACATTCGTGGCGAGGTTGTCACTCGTCGCTCCGACGAGTGCGGCCAGGTCCGCCACCGGCAGCGACGGCGCCTGCAGATGCTGCCACAGCCCCGAGTCCCCCACGGCGTCGCGCGGCGTCTTGTCGAGGATGCCGAGCCCGGCGGCATCCCTCGACGTCAGACGCGCGGACACCTCGATGAGCAGCAGGATCTTGCCGATACTCGCGGTCGGCAGCACGATGCGCTCGTCGATCGCCAGCAACGAAGCGCCCGAGTTGATGTCGACGGCGCTCGCCGACACTTGCGCCCCCTCATAGGCGAGCTTCCCGAGCGCGGCGAACGTACCGGAGAAGCTCACAGCCTCTCCGGCCCCGGAGTGGCGCGCCGCACGCGGCGTGCGCACCTTCTCCCAGCGCTCGCGGGTTCGGGCGGTTTCTACCAAATAGTGACGCGGTCCTTCGGGTCCAACCACAGGGCATCCGATTCGGTTACCCCAAAGGTCTCATAGAACGCACCGATATTGCGAACGATCTGGTTGCAGCGGAACTCGTTCGGCGAGTGCGGATCGATCGCGAGCAACCGAATCACCTCTTCGTCACGCGCCTTCAGCTGCCAGGCCTGCGCCCAGGAGAGGAAGAACCGTTCCGCGCCGGTGAGGCCGTCGACCACCGGCGGCTCGGCGCCGTCGAGGGAGAGCAGGTAGGCCTTCCAGGCGATACCGAGCCCGCCCAAGTCGCCGATGTTCTCCCCGACGGTGAGTGCGCCGTTGACGTGGTGGTCGGGCACCTGGCGAGGGGCAAGGGCGTCGTACTGGGCGATGAGGCTGGAGGTGCGTTCTTCGAACGCGGCGCGGTCTTCCGGCGTCCACCAGTCGGTGAGCCGGCCGTCGCCGTCGAACCGCGAGCCCTGGTCGTCGAATCCGTGCCCGATCTCGTGACCGATGACCGCGCCGATCGCGCCGTAGTTGGCGGCCGGATCGCGGTTCTCGTCGAAGAACGGGTACTGCAGGATCGCAGCGGGGAACACGATCTCATTGAACCCGGGGTTGTAGTACGCGTTGATCGTCTGCGGCGTCATGAACCATTCGTCCCGGTCGAGCGGCTTGCCGATCTTGCCGAGTTCGCGCTGGAACTCGAACTCGTTGGTCGCCCGCACGTTGCCGATCAGGTCGGTGGCGTCGATCGCAAGGCTCGAGTAGTCGCGCCAGCGCACCGGGTAGCCGATCTTCGGCGTGAACTTGGCGAGCTTGTCGAGCGCGCGCTCGCGCGTCTCCGGTCCCATCCATTCGAGGGTCTGGATGCTCTGCCGGTAGGCCTCCACGAGGTGGGCGACGAGCTCATCCATCGCCGTCTTCGCCGCGGCCGGGAAGTGCCGCTCCACATAGATGCGGCCGACGGCCTCGCCGAGCGCGCCCTCCACGAGCGAGACGCCGCGCTTCCACCGCGCCCGCAGCTCAGGAGTGCCCGTGAGGGTGCGACCGTAGAAGTCGAAGTTGGCCTCGACGAAGTCCTGCGACAGGTAGGGCGCGTTCGACCGGATGACCTGCCAGGCGAGCCAGTCGCGCCAGGCATCGAGGTTCTCGTCGCGCAGCACGCCTTCCAGGCCCGAGACGAAGGTCGGCTGGCGCACGACCACCTCGTCGAAGGAGTGCTCGGGCACGCCGAGCGCGGTGAGCCACACGTCGAGGTCGACATCGCCGACGAGCGCGTTGGCTTCGTCCCATGCCATCAGGTTGTAGGTCTTCTGGCTGTCCCGGCTGGTGACGTTGTCCCAGTGGTGGCTGGCGATCTCCGTCTCCAGCGCCACGACGCGAGCCGCGCGGGCCGCCGCGTCGTCCATGCCCGCCAGACCAAACATCCGCTCGAGGAAGACGACGTACTTCTCGCGCACCTCGGCGAACTTCTCGTCGCGGAAGTAGGACTCGTCGGGCAGGCCGATGCCCGCCTGCTCGAGGAACACGAGATAGCGCTCCGGGTTGCCGGGGTCGTTGTCGACGAAGGCCTGAAAGAAGCCCGACGCGCCAGCCCGCTCGAGACGGCCGAGAGTCGACAGCACGTCCTCGATGGAGGCCACCCGAGCGGCCTCGGCGAGCGCATCCTGGATCGGTCCCGCCGCGAGGGCGTTCACGCGCGCCTCATCCATGAAGCTCGCGTAGAGGTCTCCGATCTTGCGCTCCTCGGTTCCGGGGTCAGCGGACTGGGCCTCGACGATGATGTCGCGCACCGCCTTCTCCGCCTCCTCCGCGAGCAGGTAGAAGGAGCCGTAGCGCGCCTTGTCGGAGGGGATCTCGGTGCGGTCGATCCAACGCTGGTTGACGTGCCGGAACAGGTCGTCCTGCGGGCGGATCGCCGGGTCGAGCTCGTCGCGAGCGATACCGGAGGGGAGGGGAGCGGCGGGGCTGGCGTTCATGCGAGCCAGCCTAAGCGGGATGCCGCGCCAACCCCACCGCAGGTCGGAGCCGTGGCGCACGAGGCTGCCCGCCGCCGCCCCGCGTTACGACCTCGGTGCGGCCGTCGTGGTGCCGATGTGCAACTCGCTGGAGAACGAGGTGGGTTCCGGGTCATCGTCGTCGAGCAGACCGACCACCGCTGCGCCAGCGGCACGACCTTTCGCGACTGCGGGCTGCACGAGCGTCGTGAGCTCGTGGGAGCCGGCGCCTTCAAGACGGATCCCGTCGAACCCGACGACGCTGAGGTCGTCGGGCACGCGCAGGCCGCGCTCCTCCGCGGCCCGAATCACGCCGAGCGCGAGCAGGTCGCTCTGGGCGATCACGGCGGTCGCTTCGGGCATCGCATCGAGCACGGCTCGACCGGCGACGAGCCCGTCATCGACGGAGCTCCCCGCCGCGGACACGCCGGTCGCCTCGGGAAACACGTCGCGCGCGCCGCGGATGCGCTCGAGGGTCGTGTGCGCGTGGCTCCGTTCCTCTCCTGCGGGGGTGAGCGGTCCGCTCGGCTCGTTGCCGAGCGGGAGGGTGACGAGCGCGACGCGACGGTGCCCGAGCTCGCGGAGGTGGTGAGCGACTCGTGCGGTGGCGGCGCGGTTGTCGAGGTCGATGGGGTGCACGCCCGGCATTCGCTCGGCTTCGATCGCGACGATCGGCAGGCCGCGTCGGCGCAGCGCGGTGACCGAGCCGCCGAGTTCCCGGCTGCAGCCGACGAGGATGACGCCGTCCATGGGCGCCTGGTCGAGGTGCGGGGTGCCCTCGCCCGTGTCGGTGAGCAGGAGGAGCGCGAACCCGGCCGCGCCGAGCGCATCCGCGACGCCGTCGAGCATGGCGACGGTGACCGGGTCCCGGAACGCGTCACGCAAGCGATCTTCGATGACGACCCCGACGATGCCGGACCGCCCCCGGCGGAGGGACTGCGCCCGCGGGTCGGGGCCGGCATAGCCGAGCTCGGCGGCGGCAGCGAGAACTCGCGCGCGGGTGGCATCCGAGACGGGTCCGGCGCCGCTGAAGGCGAGGGAGGCGGTCGAGGAAGAGACGCCGGCACGGGCGGCGACCGCGGCCAGCGTCGGTCGCGGGTCGTTCCGGCTTGCCGCGCTCGTCATGGGTTGCTAGCGTAGTCGAACCGATTCGATCGAATCGATTCGACTCACGCCGCACGCGGACACCACCACCACACCACCACCTCCACAGGATCGCCGAATGACCAGCACCCCCCACACGACCCGCGTTCCCGCGCCGCCCGGAGCGCTCGCCTGGCGCAACGCGATCTTCGTGATCTTCATGCTCCCCGGCCTGGCCATGGCGACCTGGGTGTCTCGCCTGCCGGCCGTGCGGGACTCGCTCGAACTACGCACCGACCAGGTCGGCATCCTCGTCTTCGGCGCCGCCGCGGGCTCCATCGTCGGATTGCTGCTCTCCGGTCACATCGTCGCGCGCTTCGGCGCCCGCTGGACGATGCTCGTCGGCACCATCGTGCTCTCCACCGGGGTTGCGATCGCCGGGTTCGGTGCCACCGTCGGCCCCGTGTTCGCGGTCACCTTCATCGGCCTCGTCGTGTTGGGCTTCTCCTCCGGAATCACCGACGTCGCCATGAACGTCTCGGGGGCCGCCAACGAGCGCGTCCTGAACCGGTCGATCATGCCGATCTTCCACGCCTTCTTCAGTTTCGGCACCATGCTCGGCGCGGGGCTCGGCGCGCTTGCCGAACTGCTCGGCGTACCCATCGCCATCCACCTCGGCGTCATCGCCGCCGTCATGGTCGCCGGCATCCTCGTCGCCTTCCGCTTCGTGCAGCCGGAAGGCGGGGTGCACAGCGCCGAGGCGGAGTCCACCAGCACCTGGCGCGACCGGCTCGGAATCTGGCGGGACCCGCGAACGCTGCTCGTCGGGCTTGTCGTGCTCGCCGCAGCATTCGCGGAAGGGTCCGCCAACGACTGGCTCGCCATTGCCATGGTCGACGGCCACGATGTCAGCAACGCGACCGGAGCGCTCGTGTTCGGGGTGTTCGTGACCGCGATGACTGTCGGGCGCCTCGGCGGCGTGAAGCTCCTGGATCGGTTCGGCCGGGTGCCCGTGCTGCGCGCATCCTTCCTGTTGGCCGCCGTTGGTCTGCTGCTCATCATCGCCGTGCCGAACGCGTGGGTCGCCACCGGTGGCGCCGTGCTGTGGGGACTGGGTGCGGCCCTCGGCTTCCCCGTCGGCATGTCCGCGGCCGCCGACGACCCGGCGACCGCCGCCGCACGTGTGTCGGCGGTGGCGACGATCGGCTACTTCGCCTTCCTCGTCGGGCCGCCCGTCATCGGCTTCCTCGGGGAGCACTTCGGCATCCTGCCGTCGCTGCTCGTGGTGCTCGTGCTGTGCGCGCTGGGACTGCTCGTGTCGGGCTCCGCGCGGGAGCCCGCGTCCGCCGCTGAAGCCGATGTGGATGCGTTCGTCGATCCGGCGCTCCCACCCCGGTAGAGCAGCTCAGGCGAGACCGGTCAGCCGTGTCGCGCGATGTTCAGCAGTTCGGCGACCAGGTCGTCCTTGGCCCGCCCGTACGCCGCTCGATCGGTCGCGATGAGCGGAGAGAGCTCACGTTTGAGCGCACCGTACCGTGCGGCGAGGTGCGGGTGCGCCCGCAGCAGGTCACGCAGGTCCACGTGATCGCGGTGCGCCTTCCCTCCCGCGACCACGACGTAGAGGTGGTGCGGGGGCAGGTCCGCGCGGGCCAGGAACGCATCCCGGCCCGGAATGCCCCCGTCGCCTTCGTGCACCCACCCGAGACCGGCCAGCTCCGCGATCACCGCGGGCACTTCGCGCGGCTCGACGACGATGTCGAGATCGATGATCGGTTTCGCCGCGAGACCCGGCACGCTCGTGCTGCCGACGTGCTCGACCGTCCAGGCGGCCGGCAACTCGGCTCGGATGGCGGCGAAGTCGCCCGGCCAGCGCGGGTCGTAGTCGACGACGAACGGGTGCACCGCTCGACCCTAGACTCGTTTCGTGCGCCTTGTCATCGCCCGCTGCTCCGTCGACTACGCGGGCCGGCTGTCGGCGCACCTGCCGCTGGCGACCCGGCTGCTGCTCGTCAAAGCGGACGGCAGTGTGCTCGTGCACTCCGACTCGCTCAGCTACAAGCCCCTCAACTGGATGAGCCCACCGTGCACGCTTACGGTGCTCGAACCGGAGCAGGAGCAAGCAGATGCCGGGGTCGCCGAGATCTGGAAGGTCGCGCACGCCAAGACCGCTGACCTGCTCGTCATCTCCATCCACGACGTGCTGCACGACAGTTCGCACGCCCTCGGCGTCGATCCGGGCCTGCAGAAGGATGGTGTGGAGGCGCACCTGCAGAAACTGCTCGCCGAGCAGATCGAAGTGCTCGGGACCGGGTACCGTCTTGTGCGCCGCGAATACATGACGGCGATCGGACCCGTCGACATCCTCGCGACCGACGAGAGCGGGGCGAGCGTCGCGGTGGAGATCAAGCGCCGCGGCGACATCGACGGGGTCGAACAGCTGACCCGCTACCTCGAGTTGATGAACCGGGACCCGTTGCTCGCGCCGGTGACGGGTGTGTTCGCCGCGCAAGAGATCAAGCCCCAAGCACGCACGCTTGCCGAGGACCGCGGCATCCGCTGCGTCGTGCTCGACTACGACGAACTACGCGGACTGGACGACTCGCACAGCCGCCTGTTCTGACCGTTCGCACAGCCGAGTTTCCGCGTGGCCGGCCCTCCCCGTCGGCCGGGTGGCCGCGCGTGCCGGGCCCCGCTCCGTCGGTCGGGTAGCCGCAGCGGCCCCCCGTCGGTCGAGTAGCCGCGTAGCGGCGTATCGAGACCCACCACCAGACACACGGTGGTCTCGATACGCGGGCCACGCCCGCTACTCGACCGACGGGTAGGGCGGGCTACGCCCGCTACTCGACCGACGGGTAGGGCAGGCTACGCCCGCCACTCGACCGACGGCGAGGGGGCGGTGCAAGCGGGCGGCGTAGGGTGAGCGGGATGACTTCCTCCCCGTACACGTGCATCCTCTTCGACCTCGACGGCACCATCGCCGACTCGGCCCCCGGCATCACCGCGTCCCTCGGCCGGGTGTTCGAGGAGCTCGGCCGTCCCGTGCCCAGCCCCGACGAACTCCGGGAATGGGTCGGACCGCCGTTGCTCGACGCGTTCCAGGAGCGCGCAGGCATGACGCCGGAAGAGTCAGCGATGGCCCTCGCGATCTACCGCCAGCACTACCTGGCGCTCGGGTCGCAAGCCGGGTCGATCTTCCCCGGCATCCCGGCAGTGATCCGAGCCATCCACGACGCCAAGATTCCGCTCGCCCTGGCCACCTCGAAGCCCGAGTTCCCCGCCTCGGTGATTCTCGACCACGGCAACCTCACCCAGTGGTTCCGCGTCATCTCGGGGGCGTCGATCGACGAGATCCGTTCCGCCAAGAAAGACGTCATCGCGGAAGCGATGACCCGCTTCCGCATGATCGACGTCGACACCAGCAACCCGGTGATGATCGGCGACCGGGACTACGACGTCGAAGGAGCCGCCGCCAACGGCATCCCGGCGATCTTCGTCACGTGGGGCTACGGCTCGCCCGGTGAAGAGGCGGGGTCGATCGCATCCGTCGACGCCCCCCACGACCTACTGCCCCTGCTGCTGACCTAACCTCCGGCGCAACCCTAGCCACACGCCCTCGACCGCGCTTAGATGGGCGGATGCAGTCAGTGTTGACGAACATCGCCCTCCCCGTCGCGCTCGGCATCATCATGCTCGGCCTGGGACTGAACCTGACCGTCGCCGACTTCAAGCGGGTCGGCAAGCATCCCAAGGCCGCGTTCATCGCGTTGGCCTGCCAGCTCGTCATCCTGCCCGCGCTCTGCTTCGGGCTGGTCCTGCTGTTCCAACTGCCGCCTGTGCTCGCGGTCGGCATGATGCTGCTCGCCGCCTCTCCCGGCGGCAGCACCGCCAACCTGTTCAGCCACCTGTTCCGGGGCGATGTCGCCCTGAACATCTCGCTGACCGCGATCAACTCGGTGATCTCGGTGTTCACCTTGCCCCTCGTCGTGAACCTGTCGATCGCCTACTTCATGCCGGGTGGCGGCCAGGTCGGCTTCCAGTTCGCTAAGGCGCTCGAAGTCTTCGCGATCGTGCTCATCCCCGTCGCGATCGGCATGCTCGTGCGGGCGTGGAAGCCGGAGTTCGCACGGCGCATGGACCGGCCGGTGCGCATCGCCTCCATCGTCATCCTCGTCATCGTCGTGGCGGGCGCGGTCGCCGCGAACCTCGACATCCTGCTCGCCAACGTGGGCGCCCTCGCCGGCATCGTGGTGGTGTTCTGCGTGCTGAGCCTGACGATCGGCTTCTTCGTTCCGCGCCTGTTCGGGGTGGAACGCGACCAGTCGATCGCAAGCGCCTTCGAGATCGGCCTGCACAACGCGACCCTTGCGATCGTGATCGCACAGACCGCACTCGGCAACGTGGAGATGAGCCTGCCGGGCGCCATCTACGGGGTGTTCATGTTCTTCCTCGCCACTGCGTTCGGGTTCATCGTGCGCGGCCGTGGCTCGCGCCCGACACCGACGATGGAGCGGGACGAACCGGAGTCCGCGAACGCCTGAACGCCCGGTGGTGCGCGCAGCGCCCGCGCGGCTCCCGATCGGGGGGTCACGCTCGGGTTCAGCGCGCGAGGCGCTCCACGATCGCTCCATAGACGCCCGGGAGCGCGGATGCCGCGGGTACGATGGCCCCCCGCGCGGGGCTTCCCGCAAGCGTCACGAGCCCACGGGTGAGCCGCCGAAACGACCGGGTCACCCGCCGCCATTCGCGGTCGTACTCGGGGCCGCCCTGGATGGCGAGGATCGCCGCGCGCGCCTGCTCGAATCCGACGCGCAGGCCTTCGCCCGTGAGGGCGTCGACGTAGCCGGATGAGTCCCCGACGAGCAGCACCCGGCCGGCCGAGGGGCGCCGCGCCCGCGCCCCGAAGGGCCCGGCACCGCGGCGCTCCGACACGCGAGTCGCCCCCGAGAGTCGGTCCGCGAGTGCGGGGGCGGCCGCGAGCGCGTCGTCGAGGTCGGTGCCGCGAGGTCCGAGCACCGCTACTCCGACGGTTGCGTCGTCGACGGGGGTGACGTAGATCTCTGCGGCGGGCGTCCAGTGCACTTCGATGAGTTCGCTCCACGGCGCCACGGCGACGTGTTCGCGGATGCCGTACCGGGCCGCGCGCGCCGGTGCGCGTTCGAGACCGACGAGTCGCCGAACGGTGGAGTGGAGCCCGTCGCACGCGAGCAGCCAGCGCCCGGTAACCCCCGCCGCGGTGACCCGATCGCCGTCCCGGTCGACGGCCGTGACCCGACCGGGGAGCGACTCGGCGCCGAGCGCGCGCGCCCGCGCGGCGAGCGCCCGGTGCAGCACCGTGCGCCTGACCCCGCGACCGGGCCCGCCCCGAAACAGGTGGTCGGCGTGCCGATCCCCGGAGCGGTAGCTGACGCCGCGCAGGGCGCGGCCGGGCGGGTCGACTCCGAGTCGGTGAAGGAGGGGCAGCGCTCCGGGCATGAGCCCTTCGCCGCATGCCTTATCGATCGGCCCGTCGCGAGGCTCGATGACGACGACCGACAGCCCGGCGAGCCGCGCCTCGATCGCGGCGGCGAGCCCGACCGGCCCGCCTCCGACGATGAGCACATCCGCGTCGACGCTCACGCGGCGCCGATCAGGCCAGTTGCCGCAGGGCGCGGTTCTCGGTGGGCAGACGGAAACCGAGCAGCAGCACCGCATTGAGCACCGTGAAGGCGATCGCGGTGACCCACGCGGTGTGCACGAGCGGCAAGGCGATGCCTTCGACGACGACGATCACGTAGTTGGGGTGACGGAACCAACGGTACAGACCCCGGTCGGCGACGCGTGCCGCCCCGGGCACGACGATCACGCGCGTGTTCCACTGGCGGCCGAGCGAGTGGATCACCCAGTACCGGCCGGCCTGGCAGGCGAGCGCGATCACGAGCATCGGCCAGCCGAGCCACGGCAAGAAGGGCCGGTTCAGCAGCACGACTTCGGCGATGCACGCAAGCAGCAACCCGGTGTGGAGGGCGACCATCCAGGGAAAGTGTCGGCGCCCCGCCTCGACCCCGCCTCGTCGGAAGGCGTCGGCCGCGTTCCGACGCGAGATGACCAGCTCGACGATCCGTTCGACCCCGGTGGCGAGGATGAGGGCGACGTACAGCACCACGCTCATGGCAGCTCCACCACGACGAACTCCGCACTGACCCCCGGCCCGAGCGCGAACAGGAGCGCCGGCCCCGAGACGCCGCTGTCGAGGGTGTCGGCGAGCACGTGGAGCACGGCTGCCGACGACAGGTTTCCGACGCGGTCGAGGCAAGCCCAGCTGCGGTCGAGGTCGGCGCGCGAGATGCCGAGCGCTCCTTCGAAGGCTTCGAGCACTCGAGGTCCGCCGGGATGCGCGATCCAGGCGGCGACGTCCGTGGTGGCGAGTCCGTGGTCGGCGAGCACCGAGTCGACTTCGCGCGGGAAGTGGCGGGCGATCACTTCGGCGACTGCCGGGGTGAGCACGATCTCGAAGCCGGTTCCTCCGACGGTGAAACCGATGACGTCCGCCGAGTCGGGGATGAGGGCGCTGCGGGTGCCGCGCACGACGGCACCCGGCTCGTCGCGCTCATCGCCGACGAGCACGACCGCCGCACCCCCGTCACCGAACAGTCCCGTGGCGACATAGTTTCCGACGGTCGCGTCCCCGCGCTGGAGGGTGAGGGAGCACAGTTCCACGCTGACGAGGAGGCCGACTTCGGTGGGATGGCCCTGCAGGTAGTCGTGCACGCGCGCGATGCCGGCGGCCCCGGCGACGCAGCCGAGACCGAACGAGGGCAGCCGTTTCACGTCGGGCCGCATCCCGAGTCTCGGCACGAGTGCGGCGTCGATGGACGGGGCGGAGACTCCGGTCACCGACGTGAACAGCATGAAGTCGACATCCCGCGCGGCGAGTCCGGCGCGCGCAAGGGCGTCGGTGACGGCACGTTCGGCGAGGTCGGTGGCGCACTGGATGAACAGGTCGTTGGCTTCCCGAAAGCCGCTGAGCTCTCGGTACCGCTCGAGCGGCAGCGCGGTGTGCCGCGTGCCGATGCCCGATGCGGCGTGCAGCCGTTCCAGTACGGCGCGCGTCGACGGCGAGCTCGTGAGCAACGGCGCCAACTCCTCGGTGATGCGCGCCTGCGAATAGGCGTGCTCAGGAAGGACGGGTGCGACCGCCGCAATGCGACTCATACCCGAACGCTACGCGCTCGGGCAGGTTACTCCGAGACCTTGACAGTGAATTCGAGGGGCTGGATACCGCCCTGTTCGTTGGTCATCGTCACTTCGGTCTCGCCGGCCTTGAGCGCCGTGAAGCCGGGGTTGAAGGTCGCGCTGCCGTCTTCGCGGCCCTGCACGAACTCGAGGATCGACGGGTCGGCGATCTCGGCCGTGTAGCTGTCGACGGCGAGGTCTCCTGTGTTGATGTTGAGCACCTGGCCGACGACGAGTTCGACAGTGGCGCCCTGAAGGTCGTTGGCGCTCGTGGTGACCGGCGCGATCACGGGCGTCGGCGCGCATGCGGCGAGCGCGAGAAGGGCGGTGGCCGCGACCGCGACCGACATGAGACGAAGAGACTTCATGAGGTCAGTATTCGCGCAGTCGACGGGCCCGGCAAGCCCCCCGAGTCGGGGCCCAGGTCGGGCGGGTTCGGTCGCTAGAGCGGTCGGCGGAAGGTCACGCGCGCCTCGCCCGGACCGTCGTAGTCCCGGTAGGCCATGACGCCTTCGATGAGCTCGTCGCCGTGGAGCGTGAAACCCATCGCCTGGTGGAATGCCTGCGATCGACGGTTGAACGGTCCGGTGATCGCCCGGATCTCGGTGCAGCCGAGCCCGCGCATCGTCTCGAAGGCGAGCTCGTAGAGCGACCGCCCCACTCCGGACCCGCGCAGGTCGGGGTGCACGCCCACGAAGTGGATGTAGGCCACCTCCGGGTCGTCCTGCGACCGGAACGCGACGAGGAACGCCCCGATGTCCCCCGTTTCGTCTTCCAGCACCCAGCTCGTGCCGGTGAAGAACTGCACGAAGAGCCGCGGGAACAGCAGGCCCAGCATCGCCCGGTTCGGGGTATCCCACCAGCGACCGATCGCCGCCACGATCGCGGGGTGGTCGGTTTCGCGGGTGTGACGCAGGGCGTATCCGGCAGGCGGCTCGAACATGTCCACAGCCTAGGACCGGTCGCGTGTCCCCCAGAACGTCGTCTAGCCCGCATCCGGCTCGCGTTGTACCCTGCTGGTGCGTGGGGATGCGGGGATGTCTGCATTCTCGCGCGACCGGGGAGGGGGATCCGGGTGCCGACATCACGCAGCAGCCTGCCTGCGGTGCGAGCCGTGCGGGCTCGCCTGGTTGCCGCGGCCGCGGCAGCGTTCGCGCTCGTCGCGATGCTGATCGTGCCCGCTTCTCCCGCCGCCGCTGCGGGTGGACCTGCGGGCGAGGTGTTCGCGATGGTCAACCAGCAGCGAGCCAGCAACGGCCTGCCGCCGCTGGTAAGCGATCCGGTGCTCGACAACGCCGCCTACCAGTGGGCGAACTATCTGCGCGCCTACGGCCTGTTCGAGCACAGCTCGTCGGCGTGGCGGGATTCGATGATCGGCGGCTCCGGCTGGGTGTATTCGGGCGAGAACATCGCAGCCGGCTACACCTCCGCCGCCTCGGTGATGAACGGCTGGATGAACTCGGCCGGCCACCGCGCCAACATCCTCGGACGCAACTATGTCGGCATGGGTGTCGCCTACATCACGGGCGGGCCGTGGGGCACTTACTGGGTGCAGATCTTCGCCGGAAGCCTGCCGCGGGTGTCGCCGGGCACCGCCCCGGTGGTCACGGGGAGTCCCGCGGTCGGCGCCACCCTGTCGGCTACGACCTCGGGGTGGCCGTCGGGCACGTCGATCGGATGGTCGTGGCAGTCCGACGGTCAGGCGATCCCCGGCGCGACCGGGCCGAACTACGTGCCGTCGATCAGCGATCAGGGCCGCCGCATCACGGCGACCGCGAGCGGCTGGAAGCCGGGCCTGTACACCTCGTACACGATCTCTTCACCGACCTCGACGGTGACCGGCGGGGCGACGTCGGAACGCCTGTCCGGTCCGAGCCGGTATGAGACAGCCGTGGCGATTTCGCGCGCCGGATTCTCGCCCGGGGTTCCCGTCGTCTACGTTGCGGCCGGCACGAACTTCCCGGATGCGCTCGGTGCGGCGCCCGCGGCCGCTCTCCGGGGTGGGCCTCTGCTGCTCACCGCGGGAGACGCGCTGCCTGCGGCAGTGCGGGCGGAACTGGTGCGGCTCGCCCCGACGCGCATCATCGTCGTCGGCGGGGCGAACGTGGTGGCGCCGGCGGTGCTCAACGCTCTCGAGGCGATCGCTCCGACGACGCGGGTGGCCGGCGCCGACCGTTTCGAGACGTCGCGCCTGGTCGTCGCTGACGCGTTCTCCTCGGCCTCGATCGCGTATGTCGCCACGGGCCTGAACTTTCCCGACGCGTTGACGGCGGCGGCCGCAGCCGCCCACCTCGACGGACCGGTCGTACTCGTCAACGGCGCGCAGGGCGCCATCGATTCGGCATCCCTCGACCTGCTCCGCTCTCTCGGGGTGACGACGGTGCGCATCGCCGGCAGTTCCGTCGTGGTCAGCAACGGCATTGAGAATGACCTCGTGCGCGCCGGTTTCGATGTCGAGCGCGTCGCCGGGCCGGACCGGTACTCGACCGCGACGGCGATCAGCGTTCAAGCGTTCACGTCAGCGCCGACGGTCTATCTGGCGACGGGGTTGACATTCCCGGATGCGCTCGCGGGGGCCGCGCTGGCGGGCTCTCGCGACGCTCCCCTGTTCATCGCCGCCGGCACGTGCCTTCCGGAGGCGGCTTCGCGCGCGATGACCGATCTCGGCGCGACGAAGGTGGTGCTGCTGGGGGGCACGCCCGCCCTCAGCGCGTCGGTCGCGAGCTTCCAGCGCTGCTGAGGTCAGCTGCCGGTTGAGGTCTCGGGCGCGACCGTCTCGTGTTCGGCTTCGACGGTGCGGGCCCGACGAGCTGACCGGCGGTCGAGCACGAGGGCGATGATCGCGCCGACGGCGACCCCGGCGGGGATGGTGAACAGGCAGAAGTAGGCGAACAGCGCGACGAAGCCCACGCTCGGGTCGGACGGGAACAGGGCGGTCGCGATGAGGGTGCCGATGGCGGCCAGGCCGCCGCCGACCACCATGAAGGCGCCGAACTTCGGGGCCCGGCGTACGCGGACCTCGGTGGGGGTGTCGCTCACCTCTCCATTGTCTCCCACGTCAGCGGAAGGAACGCCGAGAGGTCGGCGCGCTGCCCCGAGGCATTCACGTCACCCGCGGCGACCGCATCCGCCCAGGTCCGGCGGCCCGTCGCGACGGCGAGCCACGTTGTCGCAGCCAACTCGACCACGTTCGGCGGGGTGCCGCGCGTGTGGCGGGGTCCTTCGATGACCTGCACCGCACCGAACGGGGGAACCCGCACCTCGACGGAGTTTCCGGGGGCGGCGTCGGCGAGCCGTTGCAGCAGATACCGCACCGCGGTCGCGAGTTCGTTCGGCGAGCCGGTCAGGGCGCCGGCGACGGCGGCGGATCCGACCGCGTCGGGGATGCGCTTGGCGGGCATCCGTCCACGCTACGCGGTGCGCGGGTGAACCGCGTCGCGGTACTCGGAGTAGGCGGGGCCGAGCACGGCGAGCAGGGACACCGAGCCGACGGTGCCGGCGAACCCGGGTGTCCAGTCCAGTTCGCGCAGTTCGATGCCGGTCACCGCGGAGATGACGGCCGTGGAGACGATCGCGAACTCGAGCACGATCCACGCGATGGCGATCACCCGCACCGTGGTGGTGTCTTTCACGAACACGGTCGTCTGCACTCCGTGCCGCACGATGCGGGTCGCGAACAGGGCACCGATCAGGGTGGAGACGAAGGCGAGCACGACGGCGACGACGTTGGGCAACGGCAGCTCGGCCGCATTCGCCAGGCCCTGCACCATGAGGATGCCGTTGATGCCGGTGGCGACCCAATAGATCGTCAGCCAGACGGCCTGCGTCGCCGGTGCCTTGGGGCGAGTGTCGTTCACGATTCCTCCTGTGCGGCCAGGTCGCCCCTATTGTGGCGTCCCCGGCCGCCGCGCGCCACGACCGGCTGGGTAGGGTGGTCGCGTGCGAATCCTCGTCCTCGGCTCCGGCGCGCGTGAGCACGCCATCATCACCGCTCTGCTCCGGGAGGATGCCGGTCACGAGATCACGGCCGCCCCCGGCAACGCGGGCATCGCGGCCGACGTGCCCGTGGTCGCCCTCGATCCGACCCGCGGCGACGTCGTCACCAGCTACGCCCTCGACAACGACATCGACCTCGTCGTGATCGGACCGGAGGCTCCCCTCGTCGCGGGCGTCGCGGACGCCCTGCGTCAGCGCGGATTCGCCGTCTTCGGGCCGGGCAAGGCGGCCGCCGCCCTCGAAGGCAGCAAGACCTTCGCCAAGCGCGTAATGGAGGCGGCGGGCGTGCCGACTGGACGCGCCACCCGAGCGGGCACGCTCGAGGAGGTCGTCGAGGCGATCGATGAGTACGGCGCACCCTACGTGATCAAGGCTGACGGGCTCGCCGCGGGCAAAGGGGTCATCGTCACGAGCGACCGCGCGGCCGCGCTCGATCACGCCACCTACTATTTGCAACAGGGTGCCGTGCTCGTCGAGGAGTTCCTCTCCGGGCAGGAAGTCTCCCTGTTCCTGCTCAGTGACGGCCACACCGTGCTGCCGCTCGCGCCCGCCCAGGACTACAAGCGGGTGTTCGACGGCGACGAGGGTCCCAACACCGGCGGAATGGGCGCCTACAGCCCGCTGCCGTGGCTGCCGGACCGCTTCGTCGATGAGGTCATCGACACGATCGCCCTGCCGACCGTGCGTCAACTGGCCGAGGAACGCACGCCGTTCATCGGGCTGCTCTACTGCGGACTCATCGTCACGGATGCCGGCATCCGCGTCATCGAGTTCAACGCGCGCTTCGGCGACCCGGAGACCCAGGTGGTGCTGCCGCGCCTCGTCACCCCGCTGAGCGGCTTGCTCTACGCGGCGGCGACCGGGGGGCTCGCGGGCTTGCCTCGCCCGGAGTTCCGCGACGAGGTCGCCGTGACGGTGGTGCTCGCGAGCGAAGGCTACCCGGATGCCCCCGTGACGGGACGGCCGTTGAGCGGACTCGACGAAGTGCACGATGTGACGATCGCCCACGCGGCCACCGCCCTAGTCGACGGTCACTATGTGGCCACCGGTGGCCGCGTGCTGAGCGTCGTCGCCCTGGGCGCCGACTTCGCTGAGGCTCGCCGACGCGCCTACGCGGCGCTCGAGACGATCAGCCTCGAGGGCGGCCACTACCGCACCGACATCGCGCTGCGGGTCGCCGAGTGAGCATCGGGGGAGGATGGGAGCCCGTCTACTCGGGCAAGGTGCGCGACCTCTACCGGCACCCCGAGCATCCCGGTCTGGTGCTCATGGTCGCAAGCGACCGGGTGAGCGCGTTCGACCACGTCCTCGAGCCGGGCATCCCCGGCAAGGGAGCGCTGCTCACCCGTCTCAGCCGCTGGTGGTTCGCTCGACTCGACGTCCCCAACCACCTCGCGGCCGACGAATCCGCGATCCCGCCGCAGGTCGCCGACCGCGCCATGCTCGTGCGCACCCTCACGATGTACCCGATCGAATGCGTCGTACGCGGCTACCTCGTGGGCAGCGGCTGGGCCGAGTACCGGCAGTCGGGGACGGTGTGCGGCGTGCCTCTGCCCGCGGGGCTGACCGAGGGCGACCGACTGCCCGAACCGATCTATACGCCCGCGTGGAAGGCGCCGCTCGGGGAGCACGACGAGAACATCAGTTTCGAGCGCACCGTGGAGTTGGTCGGCGAGGCCGCCGCGGTCGCGCTCCGAGACGCGTCGCTGCGCATCTTCTCGGCGGCCGCGCAGCTCGCGTCGGAGCGCGGCGTGATCCTCGCGGACACCAAGTTCGAGTTCGGTGCCGATCCGGTGACCGGGCAACTCACCCTCGCCGACGAGGTGCTCACGTCCGACAGCTCGCGCTACTGGGATGCGGCCGCCTATGCGGCCGGCGGACCTGATCGCCTGTCGAGCTTCGACAAGCAGATCGTGCGCGACTGGCTGGCCGCGCACTGGGACCGCTCCGGCACCCCGCCGAGGCTCCCGGCCGAGATCGTCGCGCGCACGTCTGCGCGTTACCGGGAACTCATCGAGCGTCTCACCGGTTCTGAGTCCCCCTCATAGAGGGTCGCGCGCGGACGCTCCCCGGGGCCATGCTGGTCTCGTGACCGACGAGCTCACCCCGCCCGTGCCCGAGCCCGCGCCCGGCCCCGGTGCGGACCCCGCTTCGGGTTCCGTGGCGGCGTCCACCCCGCTCGCGCCGCCACCCGACACGGCATCCACCGGTCGCCGCTTGCGGTTGCTGCTCATCATCGGGGGTGGCGTGCTCGCGGCGCTGCTTGCGACCGTCGGCATCCTCTACGCCGTGCTCGCCGCGCAGCGCACGCCGCACGCGGTCGTCGAGTCGTTCCTCACCGCGCTCGTGGACGGCGACCCGGCCGCAGCTGCCGACCTGCTCGCGGCGCAGCCGACCGGCAACCCCGTGCTGCTCAGCGACGCCGCCGTGCCGGCGGCAAGCGACCGGCTCACCGGCTTCACGGTCGTGTCCACGACCACCGACGACGAGCGCACGACCGTCACGGTCGAGATCGAGCAAGCCGGTGAGACCGACACCGTCGACCTGCCCCTCGTGCTCGTGCGACGGGACGGCGGCATCCTCGACGTGTGGCGCATCCACCCGGAGGCGCTCCCGACCGTCTACGTCACCTACCCGCGTCCGGAAGGCATGGAGCTCACCGTCAATGGAACGCCGTTCGGGATGCTCGCCGGCGCCTTCGAGGTCGACGTGCCCGCGTTCCCGGGAACGTACGTCTTCGAGCCACGCGGCGGCACCGACTCCTACGACGCGGAGCCGACGAGCGTGACCGTGCGGTTCGGATCGGACGGCACCGCCGCACTCCCGGTGCGCCTCACGGAGGCGGGTGAGGCGGCCGCCCGCGCCGCCGTCAACGCGCACCTGGACGCCTGCCTCGCGCAGCCGGTGCTCGCGCCCGTGGGCGATTGCGGCTTCTGGGTCATCGACGACGGCGCGACGTACACGAACATCCGCTGGACGCTGCTGGCTCGCCCCACGGTCACGTTCGGCGACTACACCGACCGCGGCGGCTGGGCGGTGCTCCCGGAGACCCCCGGCAGCATGCGCTTCGATGCCGACTACTCGCTGCCCGGCGAGTCGGGCACCGCCGAGGCCGTCTTCGACGCCTACGAACAGGCGGGTGTGATCACCGGCTTCGACGACGCCGGCGCCGCGACGTTCGAGAGCATCACCTACCGCTGACCGCGGGCTGTGCGGGAATAGTCGAGGCCGATGCGCGGTTGCGGACAGTCATGATCGACTCCGCGGACCGACTGGCCGGCGATACCGGCATGGGCCCGGTGACGCTCGCGGTCGCCGACCTCGACGCCGAAGTGCGCTACTACCGCGACGGGGTCGCCCTGCAGGTGCTCGATCAGGGCACCGACACCGTCACTCTGGGACGCGGCCGCACCCCTGTCATCGTGCTGCAGCACGCTCCGGCGCTCCGCCACGCCAGTCCCCGCGAGGCGGGACTCTTCCACACCGCGATCCTCTTCGACACCGAGGAGGCGCTCGCCGCCGCGGTGTACTCGGTCGCACGCCACTACCCGAACACGTTCACGGGCAGCTCGGACCACCTGGTCAGCAAGGCGTTCTACTTCACCGACCCGGAAGGCAACGGCGTCGAACTGTACTGGGACCGCGATCGCAGCCAGTGGAGTTGGATGCACGGCACCGTCGAGATGAGCACGCTCGCGCTCGACCCGAACGCGTTCCTCAGCGACCACCTCACCGAGACCGCCGTGGCCGAGCCGCTCATCGGCGGCGCACGCGTCGGTCACGTGCACCTGCAGGTCGGCGATATCCCGAGCGCGCGCGAGTTCTATGTGCGCCGCCTCGGTTTCGACGAGACGGCGACCTACGGCCCGAGCGCGCTGTTCGTGAGCGCCGGCGGCTACCACCACCACATGGCGATGAACACGTGGAACAGCGCGGGCGCGGGGCGCCGGGGCCCCGGACTCGGGCTCGCCCGGGTCGACATCCAGGTGCCATCCGCCGACGATCTCGGCGCGGTGGCCGAGCGGATGCGCCACTACGGTGTCGAGACGCGCGATGACGGTCGCACGGTGACCTTCGAGGATCCCTGGGCCAACGTCGTGCATGTCGTCGCCCCCGATCGGGCCGCACAAGGGTGAGGCGGGAACAGTACCCGAATACCGTTCCCGCCTCGGAGAAACCACCCCCGAGTGCCGGCCAGCGAAAGAGAACTCGATCGCCGCGACACGCAGTGGCTTCGTGAGACGACGCTAGAGTCGCACCGATCCGCTAGGCATCAGGGCCGCTACGGCTGGGTACGACGTCACGGGCTCGTCGGCTGCATCCAGCGCCGCGACCGCGTCCTCGGCTGTCCGCCCCTCCGCGAGATGCTGCGCGAGCGCGGCGACCCGCGCCCCCGTTCGGCCGTCGCCGTACGGTGTTGGACGGCTGCGCAGACGATCGCGCGCGTCGTCGTCGAGCAGTTCGGTCGCGATCTCGGCGGCGAGGTCCGCGTGCGGGTCGATGGGGCGGGTGAATCCGGCCTCGGCCGACTCGGGGCGGTCCAGGTCACGTCTGGGCACCAGGAGTCGCACCCCGAGCACCGTGCACTCCTCCTGGAGGGTGACGGAGTCCGAGACGAGGAGCGCGGCGCGGCGCGCGAGCCGGAGAAAACTGCGCTGCGGCAGTTCCGGGACCACGACGATCCCCTCGAGCAGCGATCGCAGGCCGAGCCGCTCCAGCATCGCAAGGGTCGCCGGCCTCACCACGAGTACACACACCGCTTCGGTGCGCCGCAATGCCCTCACCACCCGCTCGAAAGTGCTCGACTCTTCGAGGGTCTCGGGGTGATGCAGGGCGGCGAGCACGAAACCGTGATGGATGGGCAGGTGGTCGAACTCGCGATCGCGACCGTCAGCCCACGGCGCCACCGCCGACCGTGTGGCCTCCACGACGGTGCTGCCCGTGACGCTCACGAGGGCGGGGTCGACGCCCCACCGCCGCAGGTTCACGGCCGCCCGGATCGTCGCCGCGGCATAGAGAGAGGATCGCGACGGCGCGAAGGCGGACGCCTCGGAGCCCGGCATCCCCGCCTCGGCGTAGACGACGGGGATCCCGTCATCGTCGGCCACGTGAGCGGTCGCGATGCCCGCTGTCGTGCTTCCGTGCACGACGAGCACGCGCGGCCGACGCCGGGAGAACTCCGCCGCCACCGTTTCGACGAGCCGAGCAACGGAGGTCGGGCGATCGGGATGGTCGCCGGGGTCGGCTGCGATGATTCGCGGCTCGTCCGCGAATGCGGCGACAACCGGTGCGAGGCGGATGAACTCGGTTCGGCTGCCACAGACGACGGCGACGTCTTCGCCGCCGCGCGGGGCGACATCGATCAGGTCCGTCATCCGCGTCGGTCGGCGGCGGATGGCCGCCCGCCCGCCGGATGCGGCGGCACCAGAGTCGGGGAGTAGCGCACGCGCCACTCCTCGTAGTCGTGGTCGCGTCCGATCCGGCATTCGCACAGCAGCCGGAAGACTCGTGCCGTACCGCGGATCGGGATGGTCTCGATGTGCAGGGCACCACGGGACATCGGGAGCCTCCTCAGGTCGTTCGGGAACCGTTGTCTCGATTCAGCCCCGCCGATCCCGCTGTGGGCACGACGAACGACGAACCTAGGCACCGACCGTCACTGCTGCCCACCGAGGCGTCATCACGCCCGGGGCGCGGTGCCTACTTCAGAACGGCCGATGCCTACACCGGGAGTGCCCGCCTACCGTGGCCCCTGACGCAATCGGCTTTTCCGTCCGCGGTTGATTGCCCCGCACAACAGGGACGCCCAATGCCACATCGAATGCCCGAACTTCGACAACTCATCGACGGCCTCGCCCTCGGTCTCGACGCCCTGGTGCGCTCGCACTGGGGCAGCGATTCGAGAGACTTCGCCGATACGACGGTGCGCGAGCTCGAACGCCGCGGATACGAAGTCATCCATGTCATCGGCACGACGCGGCGTGCAGCGACCCAGTTCGGCGCGCTCCGCTTCTCGATCGAGGACCTCTTCCGCGGCAGCAGCGACCCGATCACCGTCGTGGATCGTCTGAGCTCGCGCATCCGCGAGTCGGCCCGGCCGGTGCTCGTGGTCGAGAACGCCGACCTCGTCGACCCGCTGAGCCTCGAGGTGCTGCACGACGCGGTCGAGCGCACCGGCTGCCGGCAGGTGATCCTGCTGTCCGAGGTGCCCGTCTCCGATACGAGCCCGCTCGTGCGCCCGCCCGTGCAGGTCATCGCGCTCGAACCACCGCCGTACTCGGCGATCGAGGATCTGGTGCGCGCGAACGCGACCTCCGACGTTCCGGATGCGTGGGTTCGCCGGGCATTCGTGGAGAGCGGGGGCTCCTCTGAGATCATCGCCGCGATCCTCGCCGACGCGCCGCCGACCGGCGAGGTTCCCGAGTCGCTCGGCACGGAGAGCGTGCTCGCCGTGGTGGGTTCCCGGCTCGCGGAACTGCCCCCGGTGCTTCACGGGTGCCTGCGCGGCATCGCCCTCGAGCCGACCCTCGGGCTGCGCGCCGGCATCGACCGCTTCGGCGCCGCCGCCCTCGAGTCGCTCGAGCGCGCGGGACTCGTCACCGTCTCGCGCGGCGAAGGGGGCGCGGTGCTGAGCTGCCCGCCGCTCATCGTCGCGTACTTCACATCGGCGGGCGGCTCGGTGGCCGACCCCGACCACGTGGAGCCGCGGGAGGTCGATCTCGACCACCCGCAGTCCATCCACCAGCTGGCCCGCGCTTTCGATGACGAAGCGCGTGCCTCCCTGCGCCATGCGACGGCCAGACTCGAGGAGCAGGACGATCCCGCTCATCGCCGCTCCGTCGCGGAGGCGCTCTGGCTCGTGGAGGCGACCGAAGCGCGCATCGCCGAGACCCTCGGTGATGGCCAGCAGGACGACCTCGATCTGGCGGTCTTCCGCGCCCATTGGCACGCGAGCCGGGGCCGTCTCGATGAAGCACGCGCCTCCATCGCCGCGCTGCACGATCTGTCGGAGCGGCAGGTGTGCCAGGCGGCGGCCGAGGCGCTCCTGCTGGAGGTGCAGTACTCGGCCGTTCCGGAAGACCTCGCCCAGCGCGCCGCGCGCTGCCTTCCGGCCGACGACCGGCAGAGAAGCGTCGAGTCGTGCACGGCCCTCGCCCTCGCCTTCGTCTACGCGGGCCTTCTCGACGACGCCCGCGAGGTGCTGCCGTCCGAGGCGCCCGCGTCGGGTCGACACGCGATGCGCTGGCATCTTGCCCACGGCATGATGACCATCGCGGGCGGACCCCTGGGCGAGGCAAGCGCCCTCGTCGATCGCGGCCTCGCCGACGCCCTCAGGCGCGCGGACCGCGAACTCATCCACACCTACGGCTACCTGGGCGTCATGATCCGGCTGCTCCGCGGCCGCTGGAGCGCGGCGAGCTCACTGCTGTCGGGCATCCGGTCGCTGGGTCGCGCATCCGTCTTCACGTGGCCCCTGTATCGCGCCCTGCGAGGCACGCACGCGATCGTGCTCGCCGCCGACGGCAAGGAGGCGCTCGCGCGCGGGCTCGCCCTCGAGACGGAGAGCATGCTGGGTTCCGGCCCGCTGGCCACGGCAGGTGCAGCGCTCGGCGACCTCGTCAACGGCTTTGCGCGCCGGGATGCCGCGGTTCTGGCGGCATCGTTCGCCGCCCTTGCTGACGACGTCGCGTCGCGAGGATACGGCCTGTCGGCGGAGTGCTACCGGGCGGTGAGCCTCGCACTCGAACCCGCTCGCGCTCTCTCCGAAGGCCCTGCGTCCCGCCGAAGCCCGGCCTGGTCGGGCTGGCCCCATCTCGTCGCGCTGGCGACGGCGCTCGCCTCGGAAGATGTCGAGGCGGTGCGCTCGCTGTCGATCGCCTCCCCGGACGACGCGTTCCAGTTCCTCACCTATCTCGCCCTGGGGCAGTCGATCGCGACGCTCCTGCGCGCGGAGAGCAGTTCGGCGGCCGCTCAAGAGATGGCCGCGTTCCTCGGCGACCAGCTCGCGCTGGGCGCGAACGGGCTGGCGACGGCGCCGAATGCGTTCGGAGAACGGATCTCGGACCGCGAACGAGAGGTGGCCCTGCTGGCCGCGACGCTCTCCAACGCGGAGATCGCCCGGCGGCTCGGCGTGAGCAAGCGCACGATCGATCACCACATCTCCAATGCGCTGCGCAAGACCGGGGCACACACCCGGCTGGAGTTGAACGCGCTCGTTCGCGAGTCGATCATGTCGGCGCCCGACTCCGGCAGCACGCGGCGCTGAACGCACGCGACGGTGTACGCGGTCACGGGATGGTGACGGCGAACTCGACGACGTTGTCGTCCAGGTCCGACTCGAGCAGGAAACCGTTCGGGTTCACCGTGAACCTCAGCCGATACTCGCCCGCGGGCACCCCAGTGATGTCGACCCACTGGTCGGGAAGGTTCCGACCGTAGTAGTCGGCCCGCCCGGAGTTGATGCCCTGCTCGACGGACTCGCACTCCAGCGGCGGCAGATCGAGGAACACCCCGGCGCTGTCTGTGCGAGCGGGCGCATCCACTTCCTGGATGTCTGTGAGGCAGAAGCTCACCTTGCCGCTCTGCGCGACCACGGCATCCTGGGCGTCGATGAGTTCGTATCGGACGAAGTCATCGACATGAACGTGATGGTGCTCCGGATGGTAGGTGAATGTGCCTGCCGAACGGTCGAGCACGACGCCGGGGCCGTAGACGAGTTGCCGGACCTCTTGCGCGTCATCCGTCGTCGGCCCGCCGACGACATGGAGGAGGCCCCCGAGGTTCGCCGTCGAGGTCGCGAATCGGAGCAGGGTGCGGCCGGGCAGTGTCTGCGTGTCGATGAGGGTCTCCGTGGGGGGCGGATAGTCGTCACCGCCGGAGCTGGTCAGCAGGGGAACGAGATTGGGCAGGTCGAGGCCCCCGCACTCCGGCGCGCTGAGGCACAACCGGAACGAGGAGACGGCAATCGTCGTGGACGTGCCGATACCCACACTGGTGCGCTGGCTGAGCGCCGTGTCCTCAGGCAGGTGATCGCCGGCGGGACCTTCCAGCACGGGCACGAACCGCAGTTCGACGCTCGTCACGCCTTCGGCAAGGTTGCCAACCACCGGGAACACGAACGTTCCGTCGTCCGCGGTCACGGTCTCCTGCAGCGGCAGCGGTCCGGTGCCGTAGAGGCGCACCTCCCAGCCGGGGAGTGCGCGTTCGCCGGGGTCGGGTTCGCCGTCGCCGTCCGTGTCTTGCACGAGCAGGCCGGCGACACCGCTGTGCGGCGCGTCGGGCGGCCTGACGGATGCCTCGACCGGGCGGAGGGTCTGGGTGAGAGCGAGCGGGATGGCCAGCAGCGCAAGCGCGCCGACGGCGAGCCCCGCGAGCAGGATGGTCCGGGTGCGGTTCATCGGATTCCTTGGTGATCAGGGACGCGGGTGAGGGCGTGCCCGGCACCGGTGCACGCCCTCGGCCCTATTCAGTTGGTCATCGGTTGTCGTTCGTTCGGTCTCGCCGGCGGCGGATCGCGAGGATCAGCAGGAGCGCCCCGCCTCCGAGGACGAGCGCCACCGCGCTCTGAACGAGAACGGTTGCTCCGAGCGCACCGCCCAGAGTGGCACCGGTGAGGGCGAGCTTCGGTGTGGTGAAGGGGGCGCAGGCGTCGTCTTTGATGCGACGTTCCCGCCAGCTGAGCTCGGCGGTGTTGTGCATGCCGTAGTTTTCGTCGTAGTAGACGTTGTCGGTCTTGCACTGGTTGCTGGCGCCGATGCCCGAGCCGCGAATCGCGGGCGCGTCGACGCGGTAGCGCACCGTCACCGTGTAGGTGTGGATGTCGTCCGGGTCGATCGACTCGTCGGTGGCCAGCACCGTGGCCACGTTCACGCCCGTGAACGTGCCTTGGGTCTGACCGGCCCACGTGCCGCGGTCGAACACCGCCCCCGAACCCGGCAGCAGCGTGTCGGTGAGCGAGTAGGTCTCCACCCGCTCCCCGGTGTTGGTCACGACGATGTCATAGACGACCGTGTAGCTGCCGTCGGTGTTGCGTGTGGACGAGTTGAGGTGCTTGTCATAGACCACACCGGACTCGAAGGACCGGTTGGTCAGCTCACAGTCGATGCTCGACCCGGCCACCGGAGTGATCGCGTGTCCGACCGCGGGGTCGAAGGCGACGCCGGTTCGATTGGCGACCGTTCCGGTCACGCCACCCTGACCGGCCGTCATCTTGCCGTTGACGTCGACACACACGATCGTGGCGTCGTAGTCGGACAGCAGCGCACCGCTGGATCCGACCTCGGTCAGCACGTAGGTCTGGCCGGCGACCGCCGGGGTGACCGTGACCGCGCCCGTGGTGGGGTCGATGGTCTCCCCCGACCCGGTCGTCGTCGATGACCCGGCCAGCGGACCGGTCAGCGTGCCCACGTGCACTTCGAGCCGGAACTGATCACCCGGCTGCCACCGCGGACCATCCAACGCCTTACGGAAACTGAACCCGAACGGGAACGGGTCACACGCGTCGTCATCCTTCGAGCCGCCGTTCCAGGTGAACGAAGCCGTGTTGTGGAACCCGAACGAACCCGTGTAGTCGGTGTTGTCCGGCTTGCACTCGTTGCTGGCTCCCGAGCCCGTGCCCGTCACCAACGAGGGGTCGATCGCGTAGACCGCCGTGACCGTGTAGATGTGCTGGCCGCCCGCAGCAAGCGAGACCCCCGATGCGAGCGTCGTGGCCACGTTCGGACCGGTGAACGTGCCCGAGAAACCTCCCGGACGCGACCACGACCCCGACTGCAGCACCGCGCCGGCACCCGGCAGCAGGCGATCGGTCAGGTCGTACAGCTCCGTGAAGTCACCCGTGTTGTCCACCACGATCCGGTAGATGACCGTGTAGCGACCATCGACGCCCTTCGTCGAGGACACCAACGACTTGGCCATGTCCATGCCATGCACGAGATCGAACGGCGGACACACATCGTCCACCGACGTGCCCCCGTCCCACGAGAACGTGGCTGTGTTGTGGAACCCGAAGAACCCCGTCGGATCGGTGCCGTCCGGCTTGCAGAGGTTGCTCGCCGACGCCCCCGAGCCGGTCACGAGATCCGGGTCGATCGCGTACGTCACCGTGATCGCATACGTCTCTGACGCGCCCGCGGCCAGCATCCGCCCGCTGGCCATGGTCGTGGCAACTCCCGCGCCCGTGAAGGTGCCCGAGGTCGGCCCGCTCCAGCTTCCCGACTGGAAGATCGCCCCCGCACCCGGACGCAACGTGTCGGTCAGCGTGTACGGCTCCGCGGTCTCACCCGTGTTGCGCACGTCGATCGCGTACTGCACCACGTAGCTGCCATCGGGCTGCTTCACCGACGACACCAGGCGCTTGTCGAAGGTCATGCCCGGCACCAGAGCCCGGTTCGTCAACGTGCACTGGATGTCCGCACCGTCCACCGGAGTGACCGAATGGCCCACCGCCGGATCGAACGGCACAGCACCCGACGTGACACCGCCCGAGCCCGCGGACATCAGGCCGGCCGCATCCACGCACTGGATCGTGGACACATAGTCGGCCAGATTCGCACCCGACGCACCAGCCTCCGTCAGAACATACGTGGTGCCCGAGGTTGCCGGATCGACCGTCACCCGACCCGTTCCCGGATCCACCGTCGCCCCTGACCCGGTGGTCGTCGACGAGCCCAGAACCGGCCCCGAGATCGAACCGCTGCGCACCTCCAGCCGGAACTGATCGGCCGCACCGACACGGCTGCCGTTCAGTGCCTTCAGGAACGACACCGTCGGGTTGGTGACGGGACGCGGCGACACGCACGCAAGACCCGTGGCGCCATCCCCCGCGGTGCCGATGGTGGCACCGTTCTTCGGGTTGATGATGGGCGTGCCTGACGATCCGCCGTCGAGATCGAAGGAGACATTGGGGAACCCGCTCGACGGACACGTCGCCGTGGCGCCCTCGACGCGAAGCCAGACTCCCCCCGCACCACCACCGCCACCGGGCACACCCGCGTGGTACGCATTGGCTGAAGGAGCGCCGCCCAGGCCCCCCTTGACCGAGACTACGATGGGCGAGCTCACGGAGCCCGCCTCGATCAGCATCTGGCCACCCGCACCTGCGCCCGAGCCGGAGTGAGCGCCGCCGCCGGCCGAAGCAGGGCTGAGTCCGTTGGCGCCGTCAGAGCGAATGGCACCGGGCCCCTGAACGGTCTCGAAGTCGACGATGACAATGCCACCACCGGCGCCACCCAAGATCGAACCCGAGTCAGCACTGCCGCGACCCCCGGCGCCACCCATCATCAGGCGCGGATTCGTCTCGTTCAAGAAGTGGGCGCTATCGGGAATCGCCGTTCCCACCGCCGAGTTGCCGTTGCCCCCGGCCGGCCACGGGTTCGTCAGGCCTCCGATCGGGCTGTTGGAACCGCCGACGCCGCCAAGGCCACCGCCGAACCAGCTGCCACCGCCACCGCCGCCTGCGGAGTCATCCCCGCCACTGTAGTTGGAGGCCACACCGCCACCACCACCATATGAACCGCCGCCAGCGCCCGCGCTTCCCTCGCTGCTGCTGTTGATCGATGTGTTCGGCCCGCCCGGGAGTCCATCCCCACCGTTACCGACGCTACCGACGCCACCACCACCGGCACCGGAGTACGAGGGCTGTGGAGTGGGCGACGTGTCCACGCCACCGCCACCGCCGGACCCGCCCCCCGCGACGCCACCGCCACCGCCGGATCCGTACTGGCCGCCGCCACCACCGCCGCCGCCGACGACACCACCACCACCGCCAGCGCCGACGCCGCCGCCGAAGTCGAAGTCGACCCCGCGAGAGGGGAAGCGAACGGAACCACCGCCATCGGTGCCCGCCGCGGTCGTGCGACTGCCCGTGGGAGTCAGACCATTGTCGCCCCCACCTGCAAGTCCGCCGCCACGGGTACCGCCCGCGATCGCCTCGGATCCGCCGCCGCCGCCTACGCCGCCGCCGCCAAGGCCGCCCTCGCCGCTCTCGTAGGCCGTTCCGAACGCCCACGGTCTGCCGTCGAAGCCGCGCCCCGTGGCCGATCCCGGCCCACTCGTGAGACTCGCGACCACGGTGCCGGTGGGCGGGTTGGTGTTGGTGAACCCGGTGCCGGTCGCATCGATGTTGGAGGTGAGCTGAAGGGTGTCACCGGCGACTGCCACGACCCCACCGGTCACGCCATCCCACGCCTTGGCCGTGACGGTGCCCGACACCGTCGTCGTGCCCGTGGCGTAGGCGACCCGCACCAGCTGCACCGCCTCCGACGCCGGCGAGTAGCTGCGCGCGATCGACGCGAGGGTGATCGTCGACCCGCTGATCGCCGTGATCGTCGTGCGGTCGTAGTTGCCGAAGTTCGAACCCGTCGCGGGGGCCGTGCCCGTCATCTGGATGAGGACGACCCGATCGCCCACCGCAAAGGGAGTGCCCGCGCCCGTCACCGGACCGGTCACCGTCACCGTCGTGCCCGAGACCGCCGAAACATCCTGATACGAGTTGACCACACCCGAGATCGGAGCCGCAGACGCGGACTCCGGTGCGACGAGAAGGGTCGGCGTCAGCGTGGCACCGACGAGAGCGGCAACGGCCACGAGGCCGGCGATGACGCGCACACGACGGCGCGGAGGGGTGAGGGTAGGCATTCGGGTCCTTCGGGTGAGCAGGCGCCGCAGGCGGGGAAGCTAGGACTTCCGCCGCCCGCACGAAGACGCACAGGTGGTGGTGAGCCATTTCACGCGAAGAAAACGGGGCTAGGCACGCCCCGTGAACAGACTAGGTACGGGCTGGGCTATCCGCCCAGTCGCTCGTCGATCTCCCGGACGATCGGCCACGCGCCCTCTTCCGTGTTGGACAGCACGACGACATCGATGCCCTCCTCCACGTAGTGGCGCACGATTCCGGAAGCACCCGGGTTGATGCCGTCCTTGTACCAGGAGCGCACCGAGCCGTCATCGTTCATGTCGAACTCGAGGCCGAACCCGTACCACGTGGCCGGGTCGTGCTCGACCTGTGGAACGAAGAACTCCTCGGTGAACTCGTCGTTGAGCAGCTGCCCGCCGCGCACCGCGTCGAGGAAGCGCACCAGGTCCCCCGCAGTCACGTGCGCTCCGCCATCGGGCGAGCCGATGGGCGGATACGAGTAGATGTTGGATCGCCACACCCCGTCGATGAGGTCCCACCCCTCGGCCACGCGCGGGGCCGCCTCGCGGCGGTCGTAGAATCCGGAGTCGAGCATGCCCGCCTTCGTGAACACCTCGTCGAACACGTACTGCCGATAGGGAACGCCGGTCACCCGCTCGAGCGCAAGGCCCGCGAGCACGTACCCCACGTTGCAGTACCGGCACTCGGTTCCGGGAGGGGCGACGGGCGGCTTGTGGGCGAACTGGGGCAGAAAGTCCCGCGTCTCAAGGATCGAGTAGTTCGGGGTGTCGACGAACAGCGCCTCGTAGCTCTCACCCGCCTCCTCGTCCGCGTCGTCGGCTATGCCGCTCGTGTGGGTGAGCAGGTGCAGCAGGGTCACCTCGGGCGAGATCGTGGTGTCGGCGAGGTCGACATAGTGGTGGATCGAGGTCTCGAGGTCAAGAGTTCCGGCACCCACTTGCTGCAGCACCGCGACGCTCCTGAACAGCTTGGTGATACTCGCGGTGTCGAAGCGCGTGTCGAGCGTGTTGGGCACCTGCCAGCGCGGCGTCGCCCAACCGGTGGCGGACTCGAAAAGGGTCGCCGCGCCCCGCCTGATCAGCACGACTCCAGAGAAGTCCTCGTCGTCGAGTCGGTCCGTCAGGCGCGAGGTGTCCATGCGTTTCAGCGTAGCTAACATGGCGTTCGTGGCATCCCTCGAGCGACTCAGCCGCCTCGCGGTCATCCCGACCGGCGCGATCGTGTGGGCCCAAGGGCGTCGCCTGCGCCGCACCGTGCCCCGACTGCCGGATGCGGCACCGCCGTGGCACGGACGCATCGACGGCCCCAACCCGGTGCGTCTCATCGTCATGGGGGATTCGACGGCTGCGGGGGTCGGCGCGGCCACCCAGGATGAGGCGCTGCCCGGTCATCTCGGCCGCGAGCTGGCGGCCCGCACGGGACGCGGTGTGCACTGGCGGGCCACCGGCGAGAACGGCGCGGACGCCCACGAGTTCATCGTCGACTATCTCGACGACGCCCTCAGCGAGCCGTGGGATGTGGCGTTCGTCAGTCTCGGTGCCAACGACGCGCTCGGCTTGCGGTCACGCCGGGCGTTCGCGCGGGACATCCGCACGATCATCGAGCGCATCACCGCGGCGTCGCCGCACGCGCGCATCCTCGTCTCGAGCCTGCCGGCGTTTCCGCGGTTCACGCTGCTGCCGCAGCCGCTCAAGTGGAACCTCGCCCTGCACGCGCGCAACCTCGAGGCGGGTGCGCGGGCGGTTGTCGCCGACTACCCGAACGCGCACATGTCACCGCCACCGCCGCCCTACACGCCGGGGTTCTTCGCGACCGACGACTTCCACCCGTCCGCGCAGGGATATCGAGACTGGGCGCGGTTCGCGATCGACGACGCCGTCAGGTCGGCAGCACTGCCGGTCGCCTGATCGCAAGCGCCGCCACGACCACGCCGACGACGAGCACGCCCGCGATCCACGCGAGCCCCGAGTAGCCGACGAGGGCGAGCACCGGACCGGCGAGCGCACCGCCGAACGCCCCCGCCAGGCTCATGATCGTGTCCGTGCGGCCTTGCACCCGCAGTCGCGCCTCGCCGGTGACGAGGTCGCTGACGAGTGCGGACCCGGAGACGGTCGATGCGCTCCAGCCCAAGCCGAGCAGGATGAGCGCCACAACGACCGCCGTCTGGCTCTCGGCCCCGAGACCGACCGTCACGACGGCGGCCGCGAGCATCGCCTGGCCGCTGAGGATCACGGGAAGGCGCCCCCAACGATCGCTCAGCCAGCCGAACACGGGCGAGAGCGCGAACATCCCGGCGACGTGCAAGCTGATCGTGAATCCGACGACCGTCAGCGTCGCGCCGTGGTCGGTCAGGTGCACGGGCGTCATCGACATGATCGACACCATCACGGCGTGGCTCGCCGCGATCGCGGCGACGGCGAAGACGAGCGTCGCGCGACCGCGCACGACCCCCGCATCCGCGGTAGCGACGACGACGGGTCGGTTGCGCGCGAGCGCGAGCGGGTCCGGCCAGAGCGCGACGAGGTAAAGCGCCGCCGCAACGAACTGCGCGACGATCGCGATGACGAACGAGCCGGTGAGCGGCGGCAGACCGAGCGCCTCCTGGATGAGCACGCCCGGGCCGAACAGGTTCGGCCCGGCGACCGCGCCGATCGTCGTCGACCACACGACGAGCGACAGGTCGCGCCCCCGGCGTTCCGGCGACGCATTGTCGGTGGCGGCGAACCGGGCCTGCAGGCCGACCGCCGTGCCGACACCGAGCAGCGCGAAGCCGACGACGAGCAGGGGGAAGAACTGAAGGCCCGTGGCGGTCACGGTGATGATCGATCCGATGCCCGCGAGCGCGGCGCCGAGGGCGAGCGCAGGTCGTCGACCGAGCCGGTTCGCGAAAGCGGCGAGCGGGATGGAGGCGGCGGCAGCACCCAGCGTCGACGACGTCGCGGCGGCCCCGGAGAGGGTGGGTCCGGCGAGCTGGTTGGCGATCACCGCGCCCATCGCGAGCGTCGCACCCTGCCCGAGGCCCTGCAGCACCTGGCCGGCAACGAGCACGCCGACGGTACGGGACTGCACGGAACTCATCCGCCTAGTCTGGACCCATGTCGGCGTTCGACTCTCTCGACGCGGTGATCGCCCATCTCGCCGACCTGCCGGGGCCGCGTCTGCTCGTCGGGATCGCCGGGGCGCCGGGGGCGGGCAAGTCGACGGCCGCCGAGGCGATCGTGGCGGCGCTGCCCGATGCGGCACTCGTGCCCATGGACGGCTACCACCTGCCGCAGGCGCGATTGCGCGAACTCGGCCGCCGCGACCGCATGGGCGCCCCCGACACGTTCGATGTGCCCGCGTTCGTCGCCCTCCTGCGGCACCTCCGCGTCTCCGGAGCGATGGCGCTCGCGCGAGGATTCGACCGCGAGATCGAGGAGCCGGTCATTGACGCCATCCCGATTCCTCCGGAGAAACGGATCGTCGTCGTGGAGGGCAACTACCTCGTGCACGACGCGGACGGCTGGGAGCAGGTCGCGCCCCTGCTCGACGAGACCTTCGTTCTCACCGTCGATGACGACGTGCGGCGAGCGCGCCTCATCGACCGGCACATGCGGTTCGGCAAGTCGGCGCAGGATGCTCGCGCGTGGGCGCTCGGTCCCGACGAGGCCAACGCGCGCCTCATCGCGGCGACGGCGTCTCGGGCCGACCACGAAATCGTGCTCCTCTAGACTGGGGTGGTCACCCACCGACAATTCCGGGAGTCCGCCGTGCCCACCATCGTCGTCGAGGTCATGCCCAAGGCCGAACTGCTCGACCCGCAAGGCAAGGCCGTGGCCGGCGCACTGCACCGGCTCGGTTCGTCGCGTTTCACCGCGGTGCGCGTCGGCAAGCGCTTCGAGCTCACGGTCGACGGTCCTGTCGACGAAGCCGCTCTCGCCGAAGCCCGCGCGCTCGCCGAGGACATGCTCGCCAACACGGTCATCGAGGATGTCGTGAGCGTGCACGCCGCCGAAGTGGAGACGGTCGCCGCGGGGGAGACGCACTGACGATGGCCACCCGGATCGGCGTCATCACCTTCCCCGGTTCACTCGACGACCGGGATGCGCAGCGTGCCGTGCGGCTCGCGGGCGCCGAGGCCGTGGCCCTCTGGCACGGCGACCACGACCTGCAGGGCGTCGACGCGATCGTGCTTCCTGGCGGGTTCTCCTACGGGGACTACTTGCGGTGCGGTGCGATCGCGGCGCGCTCGCCGATCATGGCCGAAGTGATCGCGGCCGCGAACGCCGGGATGCCGGTGCTCGGCATCTGCAACGGCTTCCAGATCCTCGTCGAGGCGCACCTGCTGCCCGGCGGCCTCATCCGCAACGACCACGGGGATTTCATCTGCCGCGACCAGCGCCTGCGCGTGGAGAACGTGACGACCGACTGGACGAACGGGTTCGCCGAGGGCCAGGAGATCGTCGTTCCGCTGAAGAACGGCGAAGGCGGGTTCATCGCCGACGCGGAGACGATCGCGCGTCTCGAGGGCGAAGGCCGCGTCGTCTTCCGCTATCTCGGCGTCAACCCGAACGGTTCGATCAACGACATCGCGGGAATCACGAACGACCGCGGCAACGTGGTCGGTCTCATGCCGCATCCCGAGCACGCCACCGAGCCGGGCTTCGGCCCTGACACGCCCGAGGCGATGCGATCCGGCACCGACGGCCTGACGTTTTTCACCAGCGCGGTGACGGCGCTTGTGGCGGCCGGCGCATGACCCCCAAGGCGCTGTTCCGCACCGCGGCGATCGCGGAAGCGATCACGTGGACCCTGCTCATCAGCGCGCTCATCGTGCGAGCCACGAGCGGCTGGGCGCTCGGCGTGATGATCGCGGGCGGCATCCACGGTTTCGTGTTCCTCGCCTATGGCGCGACCGCCGTGCTGCTCGCCGTCAACCAGCGCTGGCATCCTGGTGTGGCCGTCGTGGCCATCGCGAGCGCGATCGTGCCCTACGCGACGATCCCCACGGAGGTGTGGCTCGCCCGTTCGGGACGCCTCGAAGGCGCGTGGCGCCGCGAGCAGACGGAGGACCCGCGCGACCGCACGTGGATCGACCGCCTCGCACGCTGGTTCATCCGGCATCCCGCGCTGCTCGTGCTGCTCATCGCCGCGGCCGTGGTCGTGCTGTTCGTCGTGCTGCTGTGGCTGGGGCCCCCTCAGCTGCCCGGTTCGACGGCCGAGTAGCGCACCCCGGCGGTTCTCGGCGACGAGACGCTCAGCCGAACGCTCAGACGAAGGCTCAGACGAGGAAGACCGGGATCACGCCCGGATTGCGCGCGTGCACGATCACGAGGAACACGATCGCGTCGAACAGCAAGTGCACGGTCAGCACGTACGGCAGCGACTTGGTGCGGAAGTAGATCCATCCCTGCAGCAGCGCGAACGGAATCGTCAACGCCGGCCCCCACGCCTGGTAGCCGAGCTCCCACAGGAATGAGACGAAGATCGTCGCCTGCAGGATGTTGGCCTGCCACACCGGGAAGTGCCGTTTGAAGAGCACGAACACCGTGAGGATGAAGAACAGTTCGTCCCACGTGCCGACCGCGTTGACGCCGACGAACAGTCGTGCGATCTCGTGCCATTCGGTCACCGCCGGCCAGTTCAGGTACACCCCGGAGGTGATGAAGTAGAAGGGCAGGATCAACCAGCCGAGGAACAGCACGAGCGCCAGGTATCCCCACTGCACTCGGTTCCACGGCCAGCCGCCCCGCCATGGGAATCGGATGAGCCGGTCCCGGAACACGAACCGTGACACCAGGTAGGGCACGGCGACCGCCGCGGCAAGCACGAAGCCGAGCAGGAAGAAGTTGCCCCAGCCGATGTCGGCCTCGACGGAGACCGTCGAGACGATGACCATGCCGAGCGCGATGAGCAGCAGATCCTTGGCGAGTCCTCGCGTGACCGCTCGCGAATCCATGATCCACGCGATGACGAGCGCGAGGACGAGCATCCCGTAACCACCGATGATGGTTGCGACCGAGGCGCCCCGGAACGCGAACAGCAAGATCGCCGAGGCGGAGAGCAGGGTCGCGGGAACGAGGGCCCACGACCAAGCGGGCGGGCGGATGTCGTCGATCACGTCGGCGGCGGGCACGCCCACAGCCTAAGGCGTAGCCCCGCTGCGACGGCGCCCTTCCCAGCGGACGGTAGGCTGGGAACATCCGTGAAGCCCCTCTCCTCAGGAGCATCGTGACCCCCAGCACCAGCGGTCTCGACACCGTTTCGAATGCCGCCGCGACTCCGGAGAAGGAGCAGCCGTACGCGGCCCTCGGCGTCAAGCCCGACGAGTACGCCGCCATCCGCGAGATCCTCGGCCGGCGCCCGACGAGCAGTGAACTGGCCATGTACTCGGTGATGTGGAGCGAGCACTGCTCCTACAAGAGCTCGAAGAAGTACCTGCGCCAGTTCGGCCAGAAGGTCTCGCCCGCCATGAAGAAGAACCTCATGGTGGGCATCGGCGAGAACGCCGGCGTCGTCGACATCGGCGAAGGCTGGGCGGTGACGTTCAAGATCGAGTCGCACAACCACCCCAGCTACATCGAACCGTTCCAGGGCGCCGCCACCGGTGTGGGCGGCATCGTGCGCGACATCATCTCGATGGGCGCGCGTCCCGTCGCGGTCATGGATGCGCTGCGTTTCGGTCGCGTCGGCGACCCCGACACCGCGCGCGTCGTGCACGGCGTCGTCTCGGGCATCTCGTTCTACGGCAACTGCCTGGGCCTGCCGAACATCGGCGGCGAGACCTGGTTCGACCCGGTGTACCAGGCCAACCCGCTCGTCAACGCGCTCGCCGTGGGGGTGCTGCGTCACGAGGATCTGCACTTGGCGAACGCGCGCGGCGCCGGCAACAAGGTGGTGCTGTTCGGCGCCCGCACCGGCGGCGACGGCATCGGCGGTGCCTCGATTCTCGCCTCCGACTCGTTCAGTGAAGGCGGCCCCACCAAGCGGCCCGCGGTGCAGGTCGGCGACCCGTTCGCCGAGAAGGTGCTCATCGAGTGCTGCCTCGAGCTGTTCGCGGGCGACCTCGTCGAAGGCATCCAGGACTTGGGCGCGGCGGGCATCAGCTGCGCGACCTCGGAGCTCGCCTCCAACGGTGACGGCGGCATGGCGGTCGAACTGGATCGCGTGCTGCTGCGCGACCCGTCGCTCAGCCCTGAGGAGATCCTCATGTCGGAGAGCCAGGAGCGCATGATGGCGATCGTGCGCCCCGAGAAGCTCGACGGGTTCCTCGCCGTGACGGCGAAGTGGGATGTCGAGACGAGCGTGCTCGGCGAGGTCACCGACACGGGACGTCTCGTCATCACGTGGCACGGCGAGACGATCGTCGATGTCGACCCGCGCACGGTCGCTGTTGACGGACCCGTGTACGACCGGCCCGTGGCTTATCCCGCCTGGATCGACGCGCTGCAGGCGGACTCGGCGTCGCGCCTCCCTCGGTCGACGGACCTGCGTGCCGATCTGCTGCGCCTGCTCGGCAGCCCCAACCTCGCCGACAAGTCGTGGGTCACCAACCAGTACGACCGCTACGTGATGGGCAACACGGCCCTCAGTTTCCCCGATGACGCGGGGATGGTTCGCGTGGACGAGGAGTCCGGTCTCGGCTTCTCGGTGGCGACGGATGCGAACGGACGTTACTGCCAGCTCGACCCGTACCGCGGCGCCCAGCTGGCTCTCGCGGAGGCGTACCGCAATGTTGCCGCGACGGGTGCCTCGCCGGTCGCGGTGAGCGACTGCCTCAACTTCGGCAGCCCGGAGAACCCCGAGGTGATGTGGCAGTTCTCGAAGGCGGTTGAAGGCCTCGCGGATGGGTGCCTCGAGCTGGAGATCCCGGTCACGGGCGGCAACGTGAGCTTCTACAACCAGACGGGCGACGTGCCCATCCACCCGACTCCCGTGGTGGCGGTGCTCGGCGTCATCGACGATGTGGCGAGGCGCATCCCGTCCGGGTGGCAGGACGCGGGAGAGAACCTCTACCTGCTCGGTGTCACGCGCGATGAGCTGGACGGGTCCGCGTGGGCGGGCGTCGTGCACGACCACCTCGGCGGTCTGCCTCCCGTGCTCGACCTCGACGCGGAGCGCCGCCTCGCTGCACTCGTTGCCGCGGGGGGTCAGGAGAGCCTGATCTCGTCGGCCCACGACCTCGCCGACGGCGGCCTCGGTCAGGCGCTCGTCGAAGGGGTGCTGCGGTTCGGCATCGGGGCGCGGGTGTGGCTCGACGAGATCCTCGAGCGCGACGGTGTCGACGCGACCGCGGCTCTCTTCGGGGAGTCGACCGGTCGGATGCTCGTGAGCGTGCCGCGCGAGGACGACGTCAAGTTCCGCGGGCTATGCGAGGGACGTCAGTACCCGGTGCTGCGCATCGGGGTGACCGACGACTCGGGGGTGCTCGAGGTGCAGGACCGCTTCACGCTGTCGGTCGATGACCTCCGCGCCACGCATCGCGGCGCGCTGCCCGCCGCCTTCGGTCCCGTCGTCGGCTCCTGAGCCCGAGACGCCGGCGTCAACCGAGGATGCCGGGTCCAGGTACGCGGGCGTTGCGTTCGGCGGTGTCGGCGGCCACGGCGAGGGCATCCGCGAGCGGTCGCCCCGCGTCGATCCCGCTGAGCAGGCCACCGAGGAACGCGTCCCCGCTGCCGGTGGGATAAGCGCCCAGCGTCCGCGGCACCGGCGCCAGGCAACGCTCGCCGTCGACGCTGGAAAGCGCCGCGCCTCGCACTCCGTCCGTGACGATAGCGACCTGCGGTCCGCGCGTGAGGAGGGCCTCCGCTAGCGGGGAGGCGTGCGGCTCCCCGCCGACCAGTTCGAGCGCCTCCGAGACGTTCACCTTGACAAGATCCGCGAGCGGCGCCAGTCGAGCGAGGGCCTCACCGTAGCCGTCGAGCGCGAGCCGCCACCCAAGCAACCGCATGCGGTCAATGAGGGCGGCTACGTCGTCGAGATCGGCCGCGACCGAACCGGAGATTGCCAGCCAGCCAGGCCCCGGCACGGCGAGTGCGGCGGCGGCGACGCGCGCGAAGTCGTGCTCGGTTAGTCGAGCTGCGCTTTCATAGAGATCAGTACTGACTGCCGCGTCGGCATCGGGATCGACGATCGCCACGCACGTTCGCGTCTCGGCCTCCACCTCGATCACCGAGGTCGGCGGGCCGTCCGCTGCGAGCCGATCGGCGATCCACCGCCCCGACGCGCCGCCGAGCGGAGCGACGACCTGGACTTGCGCCCCCAGCGCGTGGACGACCCGAGCGACGTTGAGGCCCTTGCCACCGGGTACCCGCACGACCGAGGCCGGGCGATTGATCGCGCCGATCGTCAACCCCGGCACCGTGTAGGTGACATCCACGGAGGGGCTAAGCGCCAGGCAGAGGATCACGGACGCTCCGCCCAGGGTCGCACGACGCCGAGCAGTCGGGGCCGACCGGATTCGAGCACCTCGAGGGCCGCTGCCGACACCTCCGCGGGGGTGTGCCACCGCCCCGACGGGTCCCAGCCGAGGAGCAGGACGCCCGGCAGGTTGAGAGGATCGGCGCGGTCCGGGGCGGCAGCGGCACTCGTGAGGACCCACACCACCGGGCCCTCGACAACGCGCTCGATGACGGCCCAGGCGTCTGCGGTGATGGCGGGCTCGTAAACCACGGCGGCATCCCAGACCTGCTTCCCGAGGGCCGCGGCGAGCGCCTCGGGGTCGTGCGCGTCGACCGAGCACGGCGTCACGCCCGCGGGAACCGTCGTGGCATCCCGCGCGACACCCGTCACTCGATGGCCCTCGGCCGCGAGGGTCGCGGCCGCCGGGCGGAGGATGCCGGTCGCGCCGACGACGAGCACGCGCATCGTTTCAGAATGCCTGCGGGCCGACGGCGGCGCCAGAGCGCCCCTGAAGGAAGTCGAGGTCGCATCCCTCGTCGGCCTGGACGACGTGCTCGACGTAGAGCTTCGTCCAGCCCCGGTCGCTGCCGGGCACGCGCACCGGCTCCCATCCGACGGCGCGCGCGGCGAGTTCCTCGTCGGAGACCTCGAGGTGGAGCCGGCGCGCGGGCACGTCGACCTCGATGATGTCGCCGGTACGTACGTACGCGAGCGGGCCACCCGCGGCGGCCTCCGGCACGACGTGGAGGATCACGGTGCCGTAGGAGGTGCCCGACATGCGCGCATCCGAGATGCGGACCATGTCGGTGACGCCGGCCTCGAGAATGCTCCGCGGCAGGGGCAGGTTGCCGACCTCCGGCATGCCGGGGTAGCCACGCGGTCCCACGTTGCGTACAACGAGGATGTCGTCGGGCGTGACGTCGAGGGCCGGATCGTCTGCGTCGCGGAGGTACTCCTGGAGGCTGTCCCACACGAGGGCGCGACCGCGGTGCACCATGAGCTCGGGCGCGGCGGCGGACTGCTTGATGACGGCCCCGCGCGGCGCGAGGTTGCCGCGCAGTACCGCAATGCCGCTCCCCGCGGGCTTGACCGGGTTGTCGAGGGTGCGGATCACCTCGCGGTCCCAGCAGGGCGCGTCGGCGTAGTTCTCGCCGAGGCTCGCGCCGGTGATTGTGAGCGCGTCCTCGTGCAGGAGCGGCCCGAGCGTCGAGACGAACGCGCCCACCCCGCCGGCGCGTTCGAACTCCTCCATGAGGAAGCGGCCCGACGGCATGAGATCCACGATCGTGGGGATATCGCGTACGAGGGTGTCGAAGTCGTCGAGGGTGAGCTCGACTCCGACCCGACGGGCGAGGGCGAGCAGGTGGATGACGACGTTCGTTGATCCACCGAGGGCCGCATTGGCCCGCACGCCGTTCTCGAAGGCCGCACGCGTGAGGATCGCGCTCGGGCGCAGGTCTTGTTCGACCATCTCGACGATGCGACGTCCCGCGACGTGTGCGAGCGTCGCGCGCCGCGAGTCGGCGGCCGGGAGCGCGGCGCTGCCGGGAAGCTGCATGCCCATCACCTCGGCGACGGAGGCCATGCTCGATGCGGTGCCCATCGTCATGCAGTGCCCTTGACTGCGCGACATTCCCGCCTCGGCCTCGGCGACCTCGTCGGCGCCGATGCGACCCGCGCGGTACTCCTCGGTGAAGCGCCACACCGAGGTCCCCGAGCCGATGTCGGTGCCGCGGAAGCGGCCGTTGAGCATCGGCCCGCCCGTGAGAAGAAGCGTCGGCAGGTCGACGCTCGCCGCGCCCATGAGGTAGGCGGGCGTGGTCTTGTCGCACCCGGCGAGCAGCACGACGCCGTCAAGCGGGTTGGCGCGGAGCGTCTCCTCGAGGTCCATCGCGATGAGGTTGCGCAGAAGCATGGCTGTCGGACGCACGAGCGGCTCACCGGCCGACGTGGTGGGGAACTCGAAGGGCACGCCACCGGCCTGCCAGATTCCGCGCTTGACGTGCTCCGCAAGGGCCCGAAGGTGGATGTTGCAGCTCGTCAGCTCGCTCCAGCTGCTCGCGATGCCGATCACCGGGCGGCCCCGGAACGTGTCGTCAGGCAGTCCTTCCGAGCGCATCCACGAGCGGTGCATGAAGCCCGTCTTGCCGTCGGCACCGAACCACTGCTGGCTGCGGAGAGACTCGACGCGGCCGTTGGAGATGCTCATCGGAACGCGGGCAGGTATCGCGCCTGCGCGGCGAGAAGGTCGTCGGTGAGACGCTGCGCGCGATCGGGTTCGGCGACGGCGCCGTCGGCGAGCATCGCCTCGATGACGAGGCCGCGGTCACCGGTCATCGCCGCCTCGACCGCGATCGCGACGGACGACAGCCGCCGGGCGAGGATCGCCGTGAGCGGGTCGGAGAGGTCGGGGACGCTGATCGGCCGGATGCCGCGCGCGGTCGCCACGCCGGGGATCTCGACGGCGGCACCGTCGGGGAGTCCAGGCACGAGCCCGCGGTTGATGACGTTGCACGAGAACATCTCACGCGAATCCCGGGTGATCGACCGGATGATGGCGATAAGCTGCTCCTGCTCGCCGCCGCTGCGCGCGAAGATCGTCTCGTCGAGCGGCTCCTCGCCGATCGCCTGACGGCGCATCCCCTGGTAGCGGTTCTCACCCCACTCGAGGATCTCCTCGAGCGAGAAGGCGTCGATGCCGAGCGTCTTGCCGTAGTAGTCGCCCGTCGTGAATCGCTCCGGGAAGAACTCGACGACGTGGCGATCGCCGGCGGCTGCGAACGCGCCGTAGCGGTCAAAGAGCTCCCACGCGAACGGGTTGTGCCACGCCGACGGCGTCTCGTAGAAGATGTTCCCGATCTCGGCGGGGTCGGGCGCCTGAGCGAGCTCGCGGTGCACGCGCTCACGGATCAGCGGCCACGCATCCTGCCCGTCCACACGGAAGTCGTAGATGAACGTGAGGTGGTTGATGCCTGCATACAGCGTCGAGGTGCGTTCGAAGGGCACGTCGATGAGTTGGGCGAGCTCGCGCTGGATGTGATGCATCCCGTGGCACAGCCCCACGGCGTCGAGCCCGGCGTACTTCGCGATCGCCTGAACGTTCGCGGTCATGGGATTCGAGTAGTTGAAGAAGAACGCCTCGGGGGCAAGTTCGGCGATGTCGCGGGCGATCTCGACAATGACAGGGGTTGTGCGCAGGAGCCGGGAGATGCCGCCGGGCATGATCGAGTCGCCGACGGGCTGGTACACGCCATGTCGCATGCACACCTCCCAGTCCTCCTGCCAGGCGGGCCGGCCCCCGACGCCGACGCACGTGACGACGAAGTCGGCGCCGGGCAGCATGCCGCGGCGATCGAGGCTCGAACGCACCCGGATGGTCTCCTCGGCGCCGCGGGAGGCGACCATCGCTTCGGCGAGGCGCGTGGCGACAGAGAGGTTCTCCGCGTCGACGTCGACGAGGCGGATCTCCCACGCCCCGAGGTGGTCGGCTCCGATGAGGTCGGCGAGCAGGCCGCGCGTGAAGACGGCGCTGCCCGCGCCGATCAGCACGAGCGTTCGGCGGTCGGTCATGAGTGACCCTTCGTTCGGTGGACGATCCGGTTGCGCAGCGCGCCGATGCCGTCGACACTCACCTCGACGACGGCGCCGTGCTCGAGGTAGCGCGGCGGGGTGCGGAACCCTCCGGCACCGGCCGGGGTGCCCGTGAGGATGATGTCGCCGGGCTCGAGGGTGACGCCCGCGCCGATGTGGGCGAGGAGCTCCTCGAGACGGAAGACCATCGAGCCGGTCGTGTCGTCCTGGAGCACCTCCCCGTCGACGACGGTGCGGATGCGCGCGGCATGCGGGTCGCCGAACTCGTCGGCCGAGACGAGCCAGGGCCCCAGCGGGGTGAACGTGTCGAACGACTTGGCTCTGGTCCACTGACCGTCGGAGAACTGCAGGTCACGCGCGCAGACGTCGTTGGCGACGGTGTAGGCGATGACATCCTCGATGGTCGGGCGGTCCCCGCCCCCGCAGCGGCGGCCGATCACGGCGGCGAGCTCGACCTCGTAGTCGACCTGGGAGGTGAGGTCGTCGGGCACGATGACATCCTCGCCGTGTCCGACGAGGGAGCTCGGGTACTTCGCGAAGGTCAAGGGCACGGCGGGCGGCGTGAAGCCGGTCTCGGCCGTGTGGTCGACGTAGTTGAGACCGACGGCCACGATTTTTCCGGGCCGGGCGACCGGGGGCAGCCACCGCAGCGTGCTCGGGTCGACCGTCCCGGATCGCTCCCCGGTTCCCGCGGCGAGCACCGCGAGGGGATCGGCGTGCGGGTCGGCGACCAGCCACGCCCCCTCGTCATCGATGATGAGCACGCGCGCCGCGCCGTCGATGAGCGCTCGGGCGACCTTCATGAAACCTCCTTGAGACGCGCCCATCCTTTCATGAGCGCGCACAAATGAGCAAGAATGAGCAGATGACTCGGATCGGATCACACCGCACCCGCGGCGTCCCCGGCCTCGTGCAGGGCGCCTACGGCGCGGCGGGCAACCTCGAGCTCGTCGTCCCCGACCACGAGGACGGCCTGTGGGTGTTCTGGTTCAACGCCGACCCGCCCGGCACCGAACCCGTCGGCGGGATCGAGCCGGGCCAGTGGAGCGCCGGGCTCGCGTTCGCCACAGGAGCCCGCTACGACGCGGCGGCCATCCATCAGACCCGCCGCGGCCCCGACTTCCTCGAGGTGATCGCCGCCACCGACGGCCTCGTCGAAAGCTGGTATTGGTCGCCGGGACCGGGGTTCCAGCGACGCGGAGGCACCATTCCCGGATCGGGGCGACTGGCCATCGAGGAGAACCCCTCGGGATTCCAGTTCACGGTCGGCGACCGTCTCGTCACGGCCGACGCATCCCGGTACCCCGAACTGAACCTCCGAGCGGGTGGCACCGCCGAGGCTGCCCCACCCGACGCGGTCGAGGACCGGTCGGGCATCCGCGTCGTGGCGACCGGGGAACGCGTCGTTGACGGCGGAGTCGAGCCCGGGTCGCTCGCCACGGCGCGCTCGACCCGGGCCGGCGGCACACTGGAGATTGTCTGGCGTGACGACTCCGGCGAGCTCAGGCACCTCGGCGCTCCCGCGCCGTAGCGCTCTGTCAGTTGATCCGGTGGATCATCGTGTTGCTGAACTGGTAGCGGTAGCCTGCCTCGCGCACCGCCCGATCGTGCATCGGAGACTGGCCGTATGAGGACCCGTGCAGCCACACGAACGCCGGCGCGGGCTGACCGGTGACCGCCTCGAGGGCGGCCTTGGACTCGACAACTTCCCGCCGCACATCCGCCTCGTCGAGTACCGTGTCGAATCCCTCGTGGTGCGCCGTGTGCGGAAAGACGACGTGGCGGCGGGAGAGCTCGGCGACCTCATCCCAGTTCATCGCGATCCGACCGCCGTGGGTGTCCTCCTCGACGAGGGAGATCCAGTGCGAGCGGGCGAACGACTCCTGGTGCTCGGGATCGCAGTCGACGAACGACGTCGCGATCGGAAACCACCCCGTGAGACCGAAGCGCTCGCACAGTGGCGCGGCGACCGTCGCGCTGTTGCGATAGCCCTCGTAGAACACGGGGATGAGACCCGGCCGGTCGAGGTGCCAGACGCCCGACTCGACGAAGCGGTCGAGGTCCGCGAGCGTCACGGGCGCGTAGTCGCGCGCGAAACCCGCGAGCTCGCGCTCCAGCTCCGCGGCATCGCTGCGCGGCGTGGAGTGGTAGTTGACGACACGGATGAAGTGTCCCGCCTCGTACTGGGCGCGGGTCGTCGCCAACGATGGCTTCGTCATCGCGCCTCCTCCTGGGAGGGCACCGATGCCGCACGGAAGTGCGTCATCGCGAGCACCTGCAGGGTCGTGATGACGGCGCCCTCGTCGTCGGCACGAGCCCACGGGGTCAGCCGCTGGAAGTAGTCCTCGGCGACGCGTGCGAGCGCGGCGCCCTCCGCCCGCTGGGGCGCATCCTCGATGACCGGAACTGAGCCGCGCTCGTCGGCGATGCCGAGGATCATCGGGATCCCCTCCCGCTCGAGTCGACGCTCGTGGCCGGCGCGGAACACACCCTGGATGTCGCCGGCGGCGATCAGGTCGTCGATGGTCGGTGGTGTCGTCTCAGACACGACGGGTCCTTTCGGTGAGAGGGAGGGGACGGGCACGGACCGATCACGCGGCGATCGCGGCGAGCAGCCGTTCGACGCTTCCGGCGACGGCCGCGCGGGCGGCGGCGAGCGCCGCGCGGGGGTCGGCTCGCCCCTCGGCCAGGCCCGTGCGCATGGCGTCGGAGTAGGCGATCGACAGTTGGGTTCCGACGTTGACCTTGCGGATGCCCGCGTGCACGGCCTCGGTGACGGCGTCGTCGGGGAGGCCCGACGATCCGTGCAGCACGAGCGGCACGGGCACGGCGCCCGACAGCCGCGCGATGAGGTCGGTGTCGGTCCGACCGGTGCGCTCGGTCATCGCGTGTGAGGTTCCGACGGCGACCGCCAGCGCATCGACCCCGGTCGCCGCAACGAAGTCGGCGGCCTCGCCGGGATCGGTGCGCACGCCGGGCGCGTGTGCACCATCCTTGCCGCCGATCTCCCCGAGCTCCGCCTCGATCCACACCCCGTGCCGATGCGCCAGCTCAGCGACATGGGCCGTGAGCTCGAGGTTCTCGTCGTAGGGCAGCGTCGCCGCGTCGAACATGACCGAGCCGAAGCCGAGATCGATCGCCTCGGCCACGAGCACCGCGTCCTCGCAGTGGTCGAGGTGCAGGGCGATCGGCACGGATGCGCGCTCGGCGACCTGCCGACAGGCCGACGCGAGGGGGGCGAGCGCACCGTGGAAGCGCACCGCGTTATGGCTGATCGCGAGAACCGCGGGCAGCCCCGACCGCTCCGCGGCATCGGCGATGCCTTCCGCGTACTCCAGGGTGATGACGTTGAACGCGCCCACGGCCCGGGTCGACTCCAGCAGCGTCCCGGTCGTCGTCAGCATGTGATGACGTCGATGCCGAGCTGTCGGAACTGCTCGAGCACCTCCTCGTCCGCTCCCGAGTCGGTGACGAGGGTCGAGACCGCGCTCGTCGGCACCAGCTTGGTGGGGCCGCGCTGCGCGAACTTGCTGTGGTCGACGAGCAGCACGAGCGGGGCGCTCGAGGTGAGCGAGCGGTCGGTCTGGGTCTCGTTGAGATTGGTGCCTGTAACGCCGATGACGGGATCGACGCCGAAGGCGCCGCTGAAGACCTTGTCGACGCCGAACTCCGACAGGCCGGCGATCGTCAGATGGCCGAGCAGGGACATCTCCGACCGGCGCAGCACGCCGCCCAGCACGACGAGATCCACCTCGGGGTACTGAGAGAGGCGCGTCACCACCATGAGAGAGTTCGTGAGCACCGTCAGCCCGTGCTTCATGCTGAGGTACGGCAGCATGGCCTCGGTCGTGGTGCCGCCGAGGATGAGCACCGTCGAGTGGTCCTCGACGAGGGCGGCGGCCCGCTCGCCGATGCGCTGCTTCTGAGCCGGGTACGACACCTCCCGCAGCGGGCGGATCGGCTCGACATCGTCGGTGAGCGGTGCCGCGCCGCCGTGCACGCGCGAGAGCAGGCCGCGCTCCTGGAGCTCGTTGAGGTCCCGGCGCACGGTCGAGGCGCTGACCCCGAGCACCCGCGCGAGCTCGTTGACGTGACCGGTTCCGTAGGCGCGGATGTAGTTGAGCAGCTCACGCTGGCGCTGGGGCCCGAGCAGTGGTTCAGTAGCCGGAGTCACGGTCCACCTCGTTCAGTACGGGCCGGCCCTCCTGGAGCCGACGGAGATTCTCGACCACCAGATCGAGCGTCTGTGCATGATACTGCGGGGCCAGTCCCGCGACGTGGGGCGTCATGAGCACGCCGGGATGCGACCACCAAGGCGAGTCGGCGGGCAGCGGCTCGTCATCGAAGACGTCCACAGCGACGCCGCCGAGTCGCCCGTCGCTGACGCGCTCGAGCACGGCCGCCTCGTCGACGATCCCACCACGAGCGATGTTGACGAGGAATGCACCGGGCCTGAGGCGATCCAACTCGGCAGGGCCGATCATCCCGCGCGTCTGCTCCGTGAGCGGCACCGTCACGAGGAGCACGTCCGCGCGGTCGAGCGCATCCTCGAGGCGTTCAGCACCGACGACCTCGGCGTGCCGATCCGCCGGAGCGGACCGCCCGCTGTCGAACCGGGGCGCCGCACTGCCCTCCCCGGCTGAGCGCCGCACCCCGATGACGGACATGCCGAAGGTCGTCGCGAGGCGCGCAATCTCGCGTCCGATCCGTCCGTAGCCCACGATGCACAACGTCGATCCGGGGATCGAGAACGGCGTGAGATGCTCGAGGCGCTCGGCGTTGCCCGGCCAACGACGCTCCGCGCGCAACGTCTCGATGAGCGGGGCGCGGTGGGCGAGCTGGAGGATCGCCATCATCGCGTACTCGGCCATCGGCACCGGGGCGATGCCGCCGAGGGTCGCGATCGGCACGGTCGTCGCCCACAGGTCGGTGGCGCGCACGTGATCGACGCCCGAGGTGTCCAGCTGCACGCACCGCAGCGCGGGCGCGGCCGCCGCCGCGGGGAACCACGAACTCGTGTGCAACAGGTCGACACGGGCGAGCGTCGCAGGATCCACCCCGTCGCCCGCGACCGCACGGTGCACCTCGACACCGGGCGCGCGAGCCACCAGCTCGTCGAACCAGCTGTCGGGCAGCGGCAGCGTGCACAGGTATGTCAGCGTCACGGTCACCGAATCCCACTGCGAGCGAAGCCCTGAACGAAGTAGCGCTGGAAGACGAGGAAGAGCACGACGATCGGCAGCACCGAGATGAGCGCGAGCGCCATGATCGCGTTGTAGTCGGGCGTCGTCTGCCCCTTGAGGTAGAGCAGGCCGATCGGGAGCGTGAACAGGTCGTTGTCTTTGAGGGCGATGAGCGGCCAGGCGAAGTCGTTCCACGTGCCCATGAGGGTGAGCAGCGTCAACACGGCCAGGAGCGGACGGCACAGGGGCAGGACGACCTGGAGGAAGATGCGCAAGTGCCCGGCGCCGTCGATGCGCGCCGCCTCGATGAGTTCGGTGGGGATCGCGATGATGAACTGCCGCGCGAGGAAGATGCCGAAGGCGGCCGCGGCCGACGGGAGGATCACCGACCAGTAGGTGCCGTAGATGCCGATGCCCGCGACGAGCTTGAACTGGGCGACCATGATCACCTGCACCGGGATCATCATCGTCGACAGCACCAGCAGGAAGATCACGTTATTGCCGGGGAAGCGCAACCGCGCGAACGCGTACCCGGCGAGCAGATTCACCGCGACCGTGATGACCGTGACGAAGACGCCGATGACGACAGAGTTGACGAACCACGTCGCGACCGGGAACCGGTCGAAGACCGACTGGAAGTTCTCGAGCGTGAAGGTGCTCGGCCAGAACCGCAGGTCGTAGGTGAACAGCTCCCCCCGCGGCGAGAACGCGACGACGATCATCCAGTACAGCGGGAAGATGACGACGAGCGAGACGACGACCGCGATGGCGATACGCGCGGCGAGACCCCACGGGCTGCCCTCGCGGCGACTGCGGCGACGGCGCGGGGGGCGCCGGGTCACGGTCGCCACGTCGAGGGTCGAGGTCGGAAGGGTCATCGTCTACTCCACCAGGTCCCGAGTGCGGCTGGTCTTCCACTGCACGTACGTGAAGGCGAGCGTGATGAGCAGCAGGACGACTCCGATCGCCGCGCCGTAACCCTGCTCGCGGATCTGGAAGCCGTTGCGATAGGCGTAGGTGCCGAGCACCGACGTGGAGTAGCCCGGTCCGCCGCCCGTCATCACGAAGATGAGGTCGAAGGCCTGGAAGGTGGCGATGACGTTCATGATGAGGAGGAAGAACGTCGACGGGCCGACGAGAGGCACGGTGATCGAGCGGAACTGCTGCCAGCGGCTCGCGCCGTCGATGCGCGCCGCCTCGTAGAGCTCGGGGGAGATCCCCTGGAGGCCCGCGAGGTAGATGATCATGTTGAACCCGATCCGCAGCCAGATCGAGACGATGACGATCGAGATCATCGCTGGAACGCCAGCGGACTGCCACTCGACCGCGGGCAGGCCAACGGCGACGAGGGTCTTATTGATGATGCCCGTGGACTGGTAGAAGATGATCGTCGCGATCATCCCCGAGGCCACGCCCGAGATGACCATGGGCAGCACGATGATGGTGCGCACGACGCCGCGCGCCGGCAGCACCGAGTTGAGCAGGACGGCCAGGCCGAGCCCGCCGATCATGTCGATCGGCACCGTCAGCAGGGTCAGCACGAGGGTGTTGCCGAGGCTCTGCCAGAACACCGGATCGCCGAGCAACCGGGTGTAGTTGTCGAAGCCGACCCATTCGGGCTGTCCGAAGCCCTGGGTCTCCTGGAACGACAGCTGGATGGCCCAGATGATCGGCCAGAAGAGGAACACCGCCATGAGGGCGAGGTTCGGGGCGAGGAAGCCGTAGCCGACGGCGGCCTCGCGGATCCGCGCCCACCGGGACGCGCCCGACCGGGGCGGGGTGCGTACCCCGCCTCGACCGGGCGCTGTCATGGCGGTCACTACTGAGTGATCTCCGAGATACCGGCCGAGATGTTCTTCAGCGTGTCCGCGGTGGACTGGCCGCCGACGAACGCGAGCTCGAGCTGGTCCTGGAGCACGACCGCGATCGAGGCCATGTACGGCGAGGTGAGCTGCTTGACGTCGCTCGGCTCGATCGTCGTCGCCTGCTGCACGAAGATCGGCATCAGGTCGGGACGCGTCGTGTACGGGATCTCCTTGTCGGTCAGGGACAGGAGCGTCGGCAGCTCGTTCGTCTGCGCGCAGAACGACTCCATCGAGTCCTCCTGAACCATGAACTTGAGGAACTTCGCGGCGAGGTCCGGGCTGTCGGTACCGGCCGTCGCCACGAGGGCGTTGCCACCGAGGTCCGTCGCGCCGCGCTCGTCGACCGGCATGAAGGTCGCGCCCCACTCGAACTCGTTGAAGTACTCCATGTCGGGCACGAGGAAGGAGCCGACGAAGGCCATCGCGGCCGTCTGCTCGGCGAACACCGAGTCGGCGTACCCCGAGGACTTCACCGAGCTCGTCGGCGGAACCCAGCCCTTGTCGAAGAAGCTCTTCGTGAAGTCGAGCGCCTTCTCACCGGCCGCCGAGTCGATGGCGGGCGTCACGCCGTCCGCCTCGAGGATGGCGCCGTCAGCCTGGAACAGCCAGCTGAGCCAGCGCGGCGTTCCGCCGAGCTGCCAGTTGTAGACGAACGGGTACTTGTCCGCCGGGAGCGAGGCGCGAAGCTTCTCGGCCACGTCAGCGAACTCGTCCCACGTCCACGCGTCTTCGAGCGTGGTCGGGATGTCGGTGATGCCCGCCGCCTCGAGGAGCGGCAGGTTGAGCAGCAGCGCCGAGACGTCGGTCTGGTGCGGGACGCCGTAGGGCACGCCGTCGTAGGAAACGGCCTCCCACAGCGCCGGCACGAACGCGGCGGACTCGTCGGCGGTGAAGTACGGCGACAGGTCGAGCAACTGCTGCTGGCTCGAGTAGACACCGAGGTTGCCATAGTCGACGCGGAAGATGTCGGGCGCGTCGCCGGAAGCGAGCTGGGCGTCGATGTTGCTGAACATCTGGTCGTAGGGCACGACGTTCAGCTCGACGGTCACCCCTTCATTCTCGTCCTCGAACTGAGCCACGAGCTGCTCGAATGCGGCCTGCTCGCTCTCGCTCGCCCACGTGGTGAAGGTGAGGGTCTGGTTCTCCCCACCGGAGTTGTCGCCGCCGCCGCCGAAGCCCGCACAGCCCGCGAGGAGCGAGCCGGCAGCGAGCACGCTCGCGGCACCGAAGAGCCTGCGTCTGCTGTGGTTCACGGTGATCCCTTCGTGATCGTGTGTGGAGCGCAGCGCGGTGGGTGCCGCGGTGCGCCCTCGTGTTTGGGAAGTATGAACTACTCGGTCGTAAATAGTCAATAACTTCCATGCGGTGCGCATTTCTGATTGAATCTGCTCATATTGCACGTGCTCGTCCGGCCTCAAGGAATCACATGTCCGACTCGACTTCCGCCTCCGGCGCCCTGACACGCGCCGAGCTCGCGAGCCAGCCCGCGATGTGGCAGGCGGCCCTGGAGCTTCCGGCCGAGGTCCTCGAGCTGATGCCCGCCGCGGGCGAGCGCGTGCTCGTTGTCGGCTGCGGCACCTCTTACTACATCGGCGACTCCTACGCGTATCTCCGCAACGACGCGGGCCTCGGACGCACGCGTGCGGCCATTCCCAGCGAACTCACCTGGGTGGATGACGACGAGCACCTCGTCGTCATCTCCCGGTCCGGCACGACCGCCGACGTCATCGGGATCGTCGAGCGATTCCAGGCGACCCATCGCATCACGGCGATCCTCGGCGACATCGACACGCCTCTCGGCGTGATGTGCGATCGGCGCATCCACCTCGGGTTCGCGGACGAGCGGTCGATAGTCCAGACCCGATTCGCCACGACCGTGCTCACGGTGCTCCGCTCGTCGATCGGCGCGGTTCGCGCCGATCTCGTCGAGGATGCCCACGCAGCCCTCGCCGCTCCCCTGCCCATGGCTCCCGGCGAGGTGCGCCACGTGGTCTTCCTCGGCCATCGCTGGACGGTCGGGATCGCGCAGGAGGCGGCCCTCAAGGTGCGCGAGTCGGCGGGCGCGTGGACCGAGGCTTACCCCGTGTGGGAGTACCAGCACGGCCCGATCTCGTGCGCCGGTCCCGGCTCACTCGTCTGGGTGCTCGGCGACGTGCCCCCCGCCGTGGCCGAGGACGTGCTTGCGACCGGAGCGACCCTCCACGGTGCGACCCTGGATCCACAGGCGAGCCTCGTCATGGCGCATCGCCTCGCCGTCGAGCTCGCCGCCCTCCGCGGCCGCAACCCCGACCGACCGCCGTACCTCAACCGCTCCGTCCTCGCGGCAGACTGATGCCGGTCATCCAGGTGTTCGCGCCCGAGGCGCGGGACGTGCGCTCACTCCTGGGCCGGATCGCGGATGACGTCGCCGGCGCCCTCGGGCTCGGCGTCGGCGACGTCATCGTCACGTTCGTCCCCGTGACCGAAACCGCCGTGTCGGGCGGCGCGGACACCGGCGCGTGCTGGCCGGTCGTGACGGTGCATGGTCGACCGCGGGCGGCCGACGCCAGCCGCGAAGCCCTCGTGGCCGCGGAGAACGCAGTCCGCGCGTGGGGCGTCGATGCGGGACTGACCGTGCTCGGCGTCTGGGCCGCGTGGACGCCCAACCCCTCCTAGAGTGACGATCATGACCTCACTTGTGGTGCTCGGAGAGCTCTGCGTCGACATCATCGTCGAGCTCGACGGCCCGATCGACTTCGGACAGGCGGAGCGCGTCGTCCCCGCGACGACGCTCACGATGGGCAGCTCTTCGGCGATCACCGCGTGCGGTGCCGCCCGACTCGGCGTGCCCACAGAGCTCATCTCGGTGTGCGGCAACGACCCGTTCGGCCGGTACCTCCTCGAGCGGCTCGAGCAGGCGGAGGTCGGCCACGAGCACGTGCGCATCGACGAATCCCGACCCACGGGCTCATCGGTCCACCTGACCCGGCCCGACGGCGACCGCGCGATCCTCACGGCCCTCGGGTCGATCGGTGCGGTCACTGTCCACGACATGCCGCCGGAGCTCCTCACAGCGAGCACGATCCTGCACGTCGGCAGCTACTTCCTCCAGGGCGGTCTCTGGGCCGAGCTTCCTGCGCTGTACGAACGCGCTCGGGTGGCGGGGGTCATCACCTCGCTCGACCCCAACTTCGACCCGGACGAGCGATGGGACCGGGGCATCCGCGACGTGCTCCCGCACGTCGACGTTCTGTTCTGCAACGAGCAGGAGGCGTGCGGGATCACGGGGACCTCGACGCTCGACGCGGCGGTCACCGACATGCTGTCTGCGATGCCCGAGGGGGCGATCGTGATCGCCAAGCGGGGCGCCGAGGGCGCTTTACTCGCCACGGCGTCTCGTCGGGTTCGAGCGGCGATTCCCCCATCGCAGGGAGACTTCGTCGATACGGTCGGTGCGGGGGACAGTCTCGCCGCTGGCTTCCTCGCCGGCCTCGTCGCAGGTCGCGACCCGATGGACTGCCTGCGACTGGGTGTGGCGTGCGGGACGCTATCGACGCGCGGCGCCGGCGGAACGACTCGCCAGGCCACCCGCGCCGAAGCGGATGATGTCGCGGCGCTGGTGGCGCTCAGCGCGTGAGGATCGGCTGAACCTCCGCGCTACCCGCCGGGGTGTCGTCTTCCACGTCCGCAACGGGAACGCCGTGGGGCTCGGTCCGCATTCTGGGGGCGCGGACCGACACGAACGAACCCTCGTCTGGACGACTTGGGGATGAGGCGGGTAGCGCGGAGGAGCTCATGCCGCGCCGGGTCCTGCTGCGCCGCCGATACCGGGGGCGCTGGATCCACAGCACGAAAGCGACCATCGCGCCGGAGAGAGACGCAAGAACCGCGGCGAGTCCCAGAAGGATTTCGATCGCGTTCATGCGTTGTCGGCATCCGGGTTCGGATGCCACTCCTTTCGTGTCGTACGAGAGATGAGAGGGCCAGGTCGCGAGTTCATGACGCGATTCGGCGAACTTTTTCTTCGGGACTTTCTGGGACGCCTCAGCGGATCGGCGTGAGGGCGACGAGCACCCCGACGGCCAGCTGATCGCCGGTCGTCTCGACGGTCACGACAGCGCGCCGCCCGGCGACGGGTGCTGGGCCGAACCAGCCGACGTCGACACCGAAGGTGTTGACCACATCGGCTCCGTCGGCGCGCGAGCGGAACGCGTTGTCTGGCCCCTCCGCCCCGTCGCGCGTCGCAGCGACTCCGTCTACGAGCAGGCGATCGCCCCCGAGCCCGGCGTCGCCCTCCCACGCCACGACTCCGAGGGTCGTCGCGTCGGCCCCGCCCGTCGAGAGCCCCAGGATCACGGGGCCGTCGACGACCGGAACGAACCCGTCGGCGATCGTCACCCGTTGAGGCGCGGCCGTGTCGTCTTCGTAGACCACCACGAGCGACCACCCCGCGTGCGCGCCGGGTGCAGGCGTCTCGATGAGCGGATCGAGTGCCGTCCAGAGACCGCCGCCCGCCTCGTCGACGAGCGCCGTGACATCGGCGAACGCCTGGTAGCGCTCCGCACTCGAGACCACGGCCCGGTCGACCCGCGATGCATCCACGGCCGTCACGCCGCCCGAGGGATCGCGAAGGGTGATCGCACCGAGATCGGCGTCGGTCGCTCCGGCGGGCACGACGCCCGACCAGTACAGGCCGGCGAACGCGACACGCGAGCCCGCGGGGACCGCGACGGTCGCGGACGCGGCCACGACCTCGGCTTCGCGCCGCGCGACCAGCGCCCACTCGTGGTTGTCGAACGCAGAGGGGTCACCGGAGAGGAGGCGGGCCTGCGCGCATCCGGGCGCGGCGGGATCGCAGTCGAGGAAGGAGGATCCCGCGGTCGAGACGATGTAGCCTCCCGCCGCGACGAATCGGGTGCTCACGCCGGTGGCCGCCACCGTCGCCGTACCGACCGCGGACACGCCGGCAGCGCGGTCGGCCGAGAGGCTCATGGCGACCGGGGTGCTCGTGTCGGCATCCCCCGCGACCACCACGGGCACCGCAATGGTGTACGAGCGGTCGGCGCGCAGCACATCAATGGTGCAGAGGGCGTCGGCGCCGTCGGGCACGCAGGACCAACCGGGCTCCGCGAGGGCGACGGCGCGGCTGGAGTCGAGCGCCACGCCGGGCGGAAGATCGACGGAGAGGGCCGCACCGCGCGCCACTGCGCTCGTGGACAGCGTCGCCCCCACCATGCCGGAGCGCCCCAGAACGAGCTCGCCGACGTCGTCGATGGCGAGGGCGAGCTGCGGCACCGGGTCTGGCGCGGGCGGCACGACCGGCGGTGCCGGCGTCGGAGTCGGGGTGATCGGTGCCGGCAGCGGATCGGTCGGCGGCGCGGGGCTCACCGTCGGGGTGGGCGTCGGCGTCGGCGTCGGGGCGACCGAGGGATCACGATGCCACTCCGGGGCGAGGATCGGGGTCGACGAGATCGGCAGCACCGCGATCGCCGACAGGGCCAAGGCGCCAACCACGGCGGCGGCGACGCCCGTGACCGCCGCGAGCGCGGTCGCCGTCGACCCGGAAGCCGACGTCGCAGCGGACGCCGACCCGCCCGATGCCGACCCCGCCGCGAGTCCGCCCGCCGCGGCACCCCCGATGAGCAACGGGGCGAGGAACGCGCGCAGCCCGTGTCCGACATCCTTCAGTTCGTCGACGATCGCGGGACACTCATCGCACGACGCGACGTGATCCTGCACGCGCTTGGCATCCCGATCCGAGAGCGAACCGGCCACCCACGCGCCGAGGGACCCGCGCGCGGTCGAGCAGCCCCGCCGAACGGCCTCGGGAGAGACATGCGCCTGAAGGTAGGCGGAACGCAGCGCCTCCCGCGCCCGGTACGCGAGCGCCGAGACGCCGTTCGCGCTCAGCCCCAGGATCACCCCGATCTCGGCCGGGCGCATGCGCTCGACCTCGAGGTACCACAGCGCCGCCTGCCAACGCTCGGGCAGAGATGAGAACGCGGATGCGACCATACGGGTCTCGAAGCCGCCGGACGTCGGGTCGATCACGGCCTCGCGGGCCTCGTACGGGGTGAAGTCATCGGTGACCGTCACGCTCCGCGACCCTTCCGCGTGCTCAAGCGCGAGACGGCGGACGATCGTGTAGATGTAAGCGCGGAAGGACACATCGGGGCCTCTGCCCGATTGCAGCATTCTCAGCATCCGCTCGAACGCGTCACTCGTGAGATCGTCGGCGGTGGCGGCGTCCGAGGTGTAGTACCCCGCGACCGTGCGCACTGCAGCGGCGTGGCGCGAGTACAACTCCGCGAACGCCGAAGGGTCGCCAAGGCGCACGGAGCTGATCAGATCCGTGTCACTTCTCGGGTCGCCCTGCGGTGGGTGTTGCATGGTGTCGCTTCCATCAGCCCCTGGGGGTGGGGAATCAGGTCGTCAGTATGGTCGACGGAATCTGCACTAGGTCGCCGTCGATAAAGAGATGGGCAAACCGCGTCATGATGACGCGATTTGGCGCTCTCTTTTGTCATAGTGAGCCCCACAGCCGAATCCCGTCCCGACCGGGTCTCGCCGCTGTACGAACAGTGGCGGGTGAAGACCCTGGCCGAAGGGTGGGCCTTTGCCGACGACTGGCCCGGCGCCGTCGTCGAAACAATGGCGCGCGTCGTCGCCGCCGAGGGCCGGCACGGCGAGCGGTGTGCGGGGGTCGCACGCGAACTCGGCGAGTATCGGGCCGAATGCGGGATCGGCCTCGCCGACGGCCTGAGAGACCTCGCGGCGCTCTACGAGATCGCCGATGCGAGCGAGCCGCCGTTCGACGTGACCCGCTCGTTCGCGATCGGCTGGAGCGAGCTGGCCGTGTCATCGATCGTCGCGGGGAGCGCGACCGATCCGCTCACCGGCTTCGGCACTCCCGGCTATCTCGTGCGGCGACTCCATGAGTTCGCACAGCGTTCGAGCTCCTGCGAGCCCTCCCCGGAGTACCACGCCCTCGTCGTCCGCCCCGCAGCGACCGAGGGGTGGCAGAGCGTCGTGCGGCGCAGTGTCGTCGCGCGGGTTATGGACGGCATCCTTTCCTCGGGGGAACCGAAAGGAGTGCTGCCGTCGGGCGCATTCGTCGGCGTCGTCGAATCGGCCGTCGCCGACGAACATGCCGCGCTGATGAGGCGTCGCCTGGCCGAGATCGAAGAGGCGGGCTATGTGACGATCGAGCTGCGAGCGGTCCCTGCCACCCTCGACGACCTGGAACGGAGCAACTAGTCGCTGCCGACCACCGGGGTGGCTCCCGTCGCGAGGGACTCGTGGTGGTGGATGACCTCCGCGACGATGAAGTTCAAGAACTTCTCCGCGAACGCCGGATCGAGGTGGGACTCCTCCGCGAGGGCTCGCAAGCGCGCGACCTGCACGGCTTCTCGCTGCGGATCGGATGCCGGCAGCCCGCGCTCGGCTTTGAGCACCCCGACCTGCTGGGTGAACTTGAATCGCTCGGCGAGAAGATGCACGAGCGCAGCGTCGATGTTGTCGATGCTCTGGCGCAAGGCCGTGAGCTCGGCGGGCGTGGACTCGCTCATGCGCCCAATCTACCGGCGTGACGCGGCCGCGCCGTGCGTTCCGCCGGTCAGTCTCTAGGGCACCACGGGCGGCACGAACGCGGCCAGTCGCTGCTCGAGCCCCGCGCGCACCTGGGGCCAGTCGTCGATCGTGATGGCGTAGATCGCAGTGTCACGCCATGATCCATCGGCCCGCGGCTGGTCACGTCGCGCAATCCCTTCGAACTGCGCTCCGAGCTTGGTGATCGCCGCGCGGGAACGCACATTGAGCACATCCGCCTGAAGCTTGACCCTCCCGAAGCCATGCTCGAACGCCTCGGTGAGCATGAGGAGCTTGGCCTCCGGATTGACAGCGGTCCCCCACACCTGCGGCGACCATGCTGTCCAGCCGATGTGCGCCGACTCCCGGCGCTCGTCGAAGTCGGCGAGACTCGACGTGCCCACGAGCCGGCCGTCCGCGGAACCGCCCACGAGCCGAGCGCCGTAGACGATGCCGCCCTCCCACGGGTAGCCGCGATCGACGAACGTCGCGAAGTCCGCAGGGGTGTCGCGATAGCCGGCCGGGCCGCCGCCGTACCCGCCCGCGAACACCTCCGGCCGGCCAATGGCCTCGAACAGTTCGCCCGCGTCCGCGCGCGTCAGGGGCTCGAGTCGGATGTGGGTGCCGACGAGGCGGCGAGCGGGGGGTCGAATCGCCACCATGCCGCTAGTCTCGCATCCGTGAACACCTCGTGGCTGCGTACGCCGACCGCCCGGCTCCTCGCGTCGGCGGGTTCCTGGTTCCTCTTCGTGCTGTGCTTCACCTTGCTCTTCCAGGCCGCGCTCGTCGTGATCGCCCTCGGCGGGTCGTGCGCAAGCGGCGGTCCCTATGTGATCGAAGTGGAGTGCCCGCCGAACGTCGCCCTGTATGCCCCGCTCAGCATCTTCGGCGGTTTCATCGCGGTCGGGATCTCGTTCATCGCCGGCGGTTTCGGTGCCCCGCTCGGAGTGTGGGCGTGGGCGATCCTCTTCGTCGGCCTGAGCGTGGCGTTCGCGTTCGGGGGCAGCTGGCTCATCTTCGGAATGTTCGTGCTGATGGGGGCCGTTCCGCTCGTGCTGGAGCTGCGCGCGAACCCGGCGCGCACGTTCATCGGGTATCGGACCGTCACGGGGGAGGCGCTCGCGTTCCGCGACAACACCCGGCGGGCACTCATGTCGTACGGCGCCCCGCGGGAGGGCGAGGTCGCGCCCAACGCAGGGCACGCCCTGCTCGGAGTCGGGGTCCCCGCCATCGGAACGATCTTCGGCGTGTTCGCCGGATGGGCGATGTTCTAGCGCGTCAGCCGAGCAGGTCGTGGCGCACGACGATCGCGTCACGCGCCGGGCCGACACCGATCGCCGAGATGCGTGAGCCGCTCATCGCCTCGAGGGCCAGCACGTAGTCCTGTGCATTGCGCGGAAGGTCGCTGAACTCGCGTGCTCCCGAGATGTCTTCGGTCCAGCCGGGGAACTCTTCGTAGATCGGGACCGCGTGGTGGAAGTCGGTCTGGTTGACCGGCACCTCGTCGAACCGAACGCCACCGACGTCGTACGCGACGCAGACCGGAATGCGGTCCAGTCCCGTGAGGATGTCGAGCTTGGTGAGCACGAAGTCGGTGACCCCGTTGATGCGCGCCGAGTAGCGCGTGATGGGCGCGTCGTACCAGCCGGTGCGGCGGGGGCGGCCCGTGGTGGTGCCGAACTCGAAGCCTCGCGTGCGCAGCCATTCGCCCGACTCGTCATGCAGTTCCGTGGGGAACGGGCCCGAGCCGACGCGCGTGACGTAGGCCTTCGCGATGCCGATGACGCGATCGATGCGGTTCGGGGCGACGCCCGACCCGGTCGCGGCACCGCCACTGGTCGCGTTCGACGACGTCACGAACGGATAGGTGCCGTGGTCGACGTCGAGCATCGTGGCCTGCCCGCCCTCGAAGACGACGGTCTTGCCTTGCTCGAGCGCGGTGCTGAGCAGAAGGCTCGTGTCGGCGACCATGGGACGCAGGCGCTCCGTGTACGAGAGCAGCTCCTCGACGATCTCGTCGACGGAGATGGCGCGACGGTTGTACACCTTCACGAGCAGGTGGTTCTTCTGGTGGAGGGCGCCCTCCACCTTCTGCCGCAGGATCTTCTCGTCGAACAGGTCTTGGATGCGGATGCCGACACGGTTGATCTTGTCCGCGTACGCCGGTCCGATGCCGCGCCCGGTCGTGCCGATCTGGCGCTTGCCGAGGAATCGCTCGGTGACCTTGTCGAGGGTGCGGTGGTAGGCGGTGATCACGTGCGCGTTCGCGCTCACGAGGAGCTTGGAGACATCCACGCCCCGGCTGGCCAGCGCCGTCAGCTCGTCGAACAGCACCTCGAGGTCGACGACGACGCCGTTGCCGATGACCGGCACGACACCGTCGGTGAGGATTCCGGACGGAAGCAGGTGCAGGGCGTACTTCTGGTCACCGATGACGACCGTGTGACCGGCGTTGTTGCCGCCGTTGAACTTGACGACGTAGTCGATGCGATCGGCGAGCAGGTCGGTGGCCTTGCCCTTGCCCTCGTCGCCCCACTGGGCGCCGACAATGACGATTCCGGGCATGGTGGACTCCCTCTCAGCCGGTGGGGATTACACCTCAGTCTACCGGGCGGCGGCGACGCGCGGCCAGGAGCACCGCACCGGCCGTGGCGACGAGTGCCGCGGCAATCCCGACGGGCGCCGCGGCGCTCCCCTCCTGTCCGGTTGCGGCGAGCGCGGGCGGGGGAATCGGGATGCCGACGTAGAGCTCGATCGTGTAGGTGTGCTGCGAGCGCTCGCCCTCGGGCGGCGTGCAGGCAAGCGCGTACGTGACGACCACCTTGCCGACGAAGTCCGGTTCCCGTGTCATACTCACGTGAATCGGCAGCCCGCGCGTGTTCGGCGGCTCCGTCGCGAAGCGGTCGATCTCGGGGGCCGTGTCGACCCGCACCTCGCACTCCGAGTACCGCGGCCAGTACAACCCGGGGATCGTGAAGCTGCCCTCGCCGCCTTGCTCGAGGGCGATCTGGGTCGGTACCGCCGCGGGCGGGAACACGACGTCGGGCGAGGCACCGAGGTAGGCGGCGAAGGAGTACGACCGCGTCGTGCCGTCCCCCTGGTCGGCGAGCACGGTGATCGGCACGACCGCCGGGTCGTCGTTCGCCGGGTCGACGGTGAACCCGGCCGAGCCGGATCCGTCGGCGAACCACGTCACCGTCGCGGCCTGCGGGTTGTAGCCCACCGTGATCGTGCCGCCCGGAGCGAGACAGAGGCCCGGCACCGGGAACACCACCGTCGCGCCGGGGGCTGCCTCGATCAACGTCGTCGTCGGGTCAGGAACAGCGGGCGGGGAGCAGACCGCGGCGGAGGCGGGCGTGGCTGCGAACAGCACCCCTCCCACGGCGAGCGCGGACGCAGCGGCAAGGGCGAGCAGACGGCGCACAGGGGGCCTTTCGTCGGGCGGGTGACGCGATCCTATCGGCGGGCGTGGTCGCGAATCCACGCGTGCATGACAATCGCGGCGGCGGCTCCCGCGTTGATGCTGCGCGTCGATCCGTATTGGGTGATCTCGACGTGCGAGTCCGCGGCGGCGAGGGCCTCCGCGGTCAGCCCCGGCCCCTCCTGTCCGAACAGCAGAACGCAGCGCTCGGGCAGTACCGTCGACTCGATCGGGGTGCTGCCGGGCAGGTTGTCCACGGCGACGATCGGCAGCTGCGCCTCCCGCGCCCACGCCGCGAACGCCGCGATGTCGTCATGGTGTACAACGTGCTGGTAGCGGTCGGTCACCATGGCGCCGCGCTTGTTCCAGCGACGGCGGCCGATGATGTGCACGGCCTCCGCGAGGAACGCGTTGGCGGTGCGCACGATCGACCCGATGTTGAGGTCGTGCTGCCAGTTCTCGATCGCGACGTGGAACGGATGACGGCGTGCATCCAAGTCGGCGACAATCGCCTCGACGGTCCAGTACCGGTAACGATCGACGACGTTGCGGCGGTCGCCGTGGTCGAGGAGCTCGGGGTCCAGTCGTGGATCGTCGGGACGCGGTCCGACCCAGGGGCCGACACCGTGAGTCACCTCGGGCTCGTCCTCATCCACGCGGACAGCCTACGGCCGGCTCGGGATGCGTTAATGTGACGGGCATGCAGCAGCCGTGGTCCGCCGAGGGGCCGGACCTCGTGATCCACGGCGACAACCTCGACGCGATCGGCCGGCTGCCGGACGCCTCGTTCCGCTTGATCTACCTCGACCCGCCGTTCAACACGGGTCGTCGCCAGACGCGCCAGACGATCTCAACGAAGCGGAATCCGGAGGGCGCGCGCGGTGGCTTCAAGGGCGCGCGCTACGACGTGGTCAAAGGGGCGCTCTACCAGTACGACGACCGCTTCGCGGACTACTGGGAATTCCTCGAGCCGCGACTCGCCGAAGCGTGGCGGCTGCTCGACGACGCGGGCACCCTGTACTTGCACCTCGACTACCGGGAGGCGCACTACGCCAAAGTCGCCCTCGATGCCCTGTTCGGCCGGGACAACTTTCTCAACGAGATCGTCTGGGCGTACGACTACGGTGCCCGCACACAGCGTCGTTGGCCGGCGAAACACGACACGATCCTCGTCTATGTGAAGGATCCCGCGCGCTACTACTTCGACGGTGCCGAGGTCGATCGGGAGCCGTACATGGCGCCGGGGCTCGTCACGCCCGAGAAGGCGGCACGCGGCAAGCTCCCGACGGACGTGTGGTGGCACACGATCGTCTCCCCGACCGGTCGGGAGAAGACCGGGTATGCGACGCAGAAGCCGGAGGGGGTGCTCCGGCGCATCGTTCAGGCCTCGAGCGCGCCGGGCGACTGGGTGCTGGATTTCTTCGCCGGGAGCGGCACGACCGGCGCGGTCGCCGCTTCACTCGGGCGCCGGTTCGTGCTCGTCGACGAGAATCCCGACGCGATCGAGGTGATGCGCGGGCGACTGCCCGATGGCACGACGTTCCTGCCCGGATAGAGGGGTCCCGGCGGTCCCTGTCGCGGCCCGCCGCACGCGGATGGGTAGCATGGCCGCATGGCCGACCGCAGCGAGATCGAGTGCTGGCTGACCGACATGGACGGGGTGCTCGTCCACGAGAATCACCCCATCCCCGGCGCAAGCGAACTGCTCGAGCAGTGGCGCAACGAAGGCAAGCCCTACCTCGTGCTGACCAACAACTCGATCTTCACGCCCCGTGATCTGAGCGCTCGGCTGCGCGCCTCCGGGCTGCACGTTCCGGAGGAGTCGATCTGGACCTCCGCCTTGGCGACGGCCGACTTCCTCAAGTCGCAGATTCCCGGTGGCTCGGCGTTCGTGATCGGCGAGGCCGGCATCACGACGGCGCTGCACGAGGCCGGGTTCGTGATGACCGAGTCCGATCCCGACTACGTGGTCATCGGCGAGACCCGCAACTACTCGTTCGAGGCGATCACCAAGGCCATCCGCCTCATCGGCAACGGGTCCCGGTTCATCGCCACGAACCCGGATGCGACCGGACCGAGCGCGGACGGACCGCTCCCGGCGACCGGCGCGGTGGCGGCCCTCATCACCAAGGCCACGGGCAAGGAGCCGTACGTCGTCGGCAAACCCAACCCGATGATGTTCCGCTCCGCGTTGAACAAGATCGGCGCCCACTCCGAGACGACCGCGATGATCGGTGACCGCATGGACACCGACATCGTCGCCGGCATCGAGGCGGGGCTGCACACGATTCTCGTGCTGACCGGCATCAGCGACGAAGCAGAGATCGCGCGCTACCCGTTCCGGCCGGACGAGATCATCACCTCCGTGGCCGACCTGCTCTCGCCCGAACCGATCGAGACAGACGCGATCTAGGCGGGGTTCAGCAACACCGCCTACGGAGCGTTCGTCGGCGGCGTCGGCGTGATCGTCACCGCCGGCTGCGGCACCGCGACGGACGCCGTGAGGTTCTCGCCCGACGCGCGGTTGACGAAGCAGAAGTACGTGCGGTTGCCGTCGTCCCAATCGGTCTCGTCGACGGGGAAACTCGCACTCACCTGGATATCGAGCGCCGTTGCGGCCACCTGGTAGTTGATGACCGTCGCCGACGTGCAGAGCAGGTTGATGCGCTTCTGCAGCTCTTCCGTTCCCGGGAAAGGCACGCCGGGAGCATCCTCGAATCGACCGCGCGCGACCATCTGCGCGGGGTGCGGTGTGGCGCAGTCGACGACCGTGTAGCGGTCCTGCCAGGCGGACTCGTAGGGAAGCAGGCACTCGCCGCCGAGGAGTTCGTCCCACTGGTACTCGCCCGGGGGAAGCGGACCCGCGGGGATGACGATGATGCTCGGGGTGGGTGTCGGCGTCGGAGAGGCCGTCAGCACGGGCGCGGGGCCGAGCGCCGCGGGCAGCCGAGTGCCGAGGATGAAGAGCGCGACGAGTGCGAGCGCGGCGACGAGCGAGCCGGCGACCCACAGCAGCACCTTCTGCGTGCGGGGGAGTGGCGCGCGCTCGCCCGTACGCGGGCGCGGCGGCTTGGGTCCGCCGGGCGGCGGGCCGCTCACAATGGGTTCATCGCCATAGTCCCGAAACGCCGTCTCGCCGAAGATGTCGTCGATGCCGGGGGTCGGGTTCGACTCGCCCTCAGGATCATCGATTCCGACGATCTCCGCTTCGATGACATCGTCGGCTCCCGCGAGCGCCTCATCGACGGGCCGCGACTGCCACGGCTCCCAGGGAGCCGGCTCGACCGCTTGGCCCGGGAAGCCGATCGTTGGGGCATCCGCTGAACCGGTGGGGAACGCAGCGGGGGGCGGGATGACCGGGGTCGGCTCCGCAGTCAGGGTCGGCTCCGCAGTCGGGGACGGCTCCGCAGTCGGGGACGGCGACGCTGGTTCGGGCGCCGGAGCAGGCGTCGGCGCTGGCTCATCCGCCCCGGGCGTCAACCCCCACGAGAAGCCACCGCCGGACGCCGCCGGCGGTGCGGGCGGGTCGGTCGGCACCGCCGCGCGAAACGGGTCCCCGGTGGACTGAGGGGGCACCGCGGGAGGCGGCGCCACGGGAGGCGCGGCAACGGGAGGCGGAACCACCGGAGGAGCGCTCGCGGGCGGCTGCGGAGCGGTCGCGGGCGGCTGCGGAGCGGTGAAGAACTCCGGGGCCGGCTCGCCGAGCGCGGAGGCGGCGCCCTGCGTGGGCTCCTTCTCCTGTTCGTCCTTCTGCTCGTCCTCACCGAATTGGCGGGCGAGCCACTCGCTCGGGTCGAAGCCCGGATCGTTCCGATCGGTCACCGCGGAAGCCCCAGATCGTCGAGATCGATGGCGGCGAGGTACGGATATCCTTCCGCTTCGATGCGCTCGCGGGCGCCCGTGCTGCGGTCGACCACGACGGCGACGGCGGCGATCTCCGCGCCGACCTTGCGCAGCGCCTCGATCGCGGCCAGCGGTGAGCCGCCCGTCGTCGACGTGTCTTCGAGCACGATCACGCGCTTGCCCGCCAGATCCGGGCCCTCCACCTGGCGGCCGCGGCCATGATCTTTGGGTTCCTTGCGCACGACGAAAGCGTCGTATGCCAGCCCGCGCGCCGCCCCCTGGTGCAGGATCGCCGACGCGATCGGGTCGGCTCCCATGGTCATCCCGCCGACGGCGACGACATCGGGCACGTCAGCGATGAGATCGAGCATGACCTGCCCGATGAGCGGTGCCACGCGGTGGTCGAGGCTCACCTTGCGGAGGTCGACGTAGTAGCTCGCCTTCTTGCCGCTCGTGAGGGTGAAGTCCCCGAAGAAGACCGCATCCGAACGAATGAAGTCGATGAGCTGCTGGCGCGCGTCGGTCACAACGGAAAGCCTAGACTCCAGGCCCCATCCCGCGTCGTCAGCCGGCGGGAACGCCCGCGGCGACGGCGAGCACACTGGCCACGAGGATGGTGCCCAGGGCCACCGCGGTGAGGATGGCCGCCCGACGGACGTCGGCACGATTGGCCGCGACGGCCTCCTTGTCGAGGAGTTCGTCAGGGTCCGTCACATGAGCACCTTAGGTCGCCGCTGGCCATGCGGCCCGTCCCCAGTCCGAGGGGAAGACCGGCACGCCTACCCCGTCGGCGTGAGCTTGTAGCGTGGTGGGATGCGCATCGGAACCTGGAACGTCAACTCGATCCGCACTCGCGCCGCCCGCGTCGTCGACTGGCTCGTTCGGGAAGACGTCGACGTGCTGGCGATGCAGGAGATCAAGTGCACGGAGGCGCAGTTCCCGTTCGAGCTGTTCTCCGACGCGGGCTACGAAGTCGAGGTGCACGGCCTCAACCAGTGGAACGGGGTCGCGATCGCGAGCCGCCTTCCGATCGAAGAGGCCACCCGCGGGTTCGCAAGCGATCCCGGCTTCGGCACTGCGCTCGACGACGGCACCCTGCCGCGCGAGGCGCGTGCTCTGGGGGCGACCGTGAACGGCGTGCGGCTGTGGAGCCTCTACGTTCCGAACGGTCGCGAGCTCGACAACGCGCACTACCCCTACAAGCTCGAATGGCTGGCAGGCCTGGCGCGGGACACGGCCGAGTGGATGCGCGCGCATCCTGACGAACCGCTCGCCCTCATGGGCGACTTCAACATCGCGCCGTTCGATCACGACGTGTGGGACATCGCCGCGTTCGAAGGGCGCACGCATGTCAGCCAGCCCGAGCGCGACGCGTTCGCCGCGCTCGAGGCGATCGGGCTCACCGACTCGGTCCGCCGCCTCGGCGTGCAGGGCTTCACTTACTGGGACTACCAGCAGTTGCGGTTCCCGCGGAACGAGGGCATGCGCATCGACTTCATCCTCGGCTCGGCTTCGTTCGACGACCTGGTGACGGCGGCGCGCATCGATCGCGAGGAGCGCAAGGGCGACGCCCCCAGCGACCACGTGCCGGTGGTCGTCGACCTCGACCTCCCCACGGAGGACGAAGACGACCGCCCGATGTTCCTGTAGCGGGGGTCTCGATACGCCGCTGCGCGGCTACTCGACCGACGGGGTGGGCCGCTGGCGCGGCCACTCGACTCCCTCGCCGGTCGAGTAGCGGGCACAGCCCGCGTATCGAGACCACCTCGACGTCCCCCGCCGGTCGAGTAGCGGGCACAGCCCGCGTATCGAGACCACCCCCGCCCTCGGGGCACCTCAGTGCGGTGCGAGCAACGCCGCGATGACGAGGAGCGCGGGGAGCGACAGCACGGTCGTGATGAGCACGATGTCGCGCGCCATCACCACGCCGCGGTCGTAGCGCTGGGCGTAGTTGAAGACGTTCTGAGCGGCCGGAAGCGCGGCGAGCACGGTCACCGCGAAGAGGTCGAGTCCGCGCAGTCCGAACAGGAAGTAGCCGAACGCCCAGGCGACCGACGGCATGAGCACGAGCTTCAGTGCACTGGCGAGGATCACATCCCGCCGGGAGCCGCCGGGAGCGAGCGGACGCTGCCCGTGCAGCGAGATGCCGAAGGCGATGAGCACGACCGGCACCGCCGCCCCGCCGATGAGCCGGAACGGCTCCATGACCGCCTCCGGAAGCTCGACGCCGGTCGCCGCGACGATCACACCGAGCAGCGAACCGATGAGGATGGGGTTGCGGAACGGCTGCAGCAGGATGCGCCAGCTGCGGCCGCCGCCGCGGTGATACACGTCGAGGATCGTCAAGGCGACGGGCGCGAAGACGAGCATCTGGAGCAGCACGACCGGAGCGGAGTACGCGGCGCTGCCGATCACGAAGTAGGCGACCGGGATTCCGATGTTGTTCGCGTTGACGTACCCCGAGCCGAGCGCACCGATCACCGTCTCGGGCACGGCCCGGCGCCACACCAGCCGGGCGACGAGCACGTACACCCCTGCCGCCGCAACCGCGGCGACGAGCGACACGAGCAGCAGCGACGAGAAGATGTCGTGCACGTCCGCATCCGCGAGCACGACGAACAGCAGGCACGGCGTGAGCACGAAGAAGCCGAGGCGCCCGAGCACCGATGCGGAGTTCTCGCCGAGGATTCCGAGCCGACCGACCAGATAGCCCGCACCGATCACGGCCCCGATCACGGCGAAGCCGATGAGCACGCCGATCACTGGTGTCCCGTCTTCCCTCGGCGACCGCGCCGGCCGCCCGCGATCCTCATAGTATCGAGTGGTGGGCGAGTCGAATCGGGTCGATCGCGTGGGGGAAGAGGACCCGCGCTTCGCGTCGAGCCCGGTCGTCACCGACGTCTTCCAGCAGGTGCTCGACGATGTCATCAGCGGCGACCTGCAGCCGGGTCAGCGGATCAGCGACGCGGAACTCGCCGGGCGGTTCGGGGTGTCTCGCACCCCGGTGCGGGAGGCCTTGCAGCGACTGCGGGAGATCGGGGTGATCGAGGCATCGCCCAGCCGGTTCACGCGCGTCGCCGAGGTTTCGCCGCGGCAGACCGCCCAGGCCTTCGCGGTGTGGCTGCCCCTGTTCGCCACTCTCGTCGATGACGTCGTTCCGGACGCCGACCCGGCGATCCTCCCCGAGTTGGAGGCTCAGCACGCCGAGTTCTCTGCAGCGGTGGCGGCATTGGATGCGCGCGCGATCGCCGCGGCCAACTTCCGTTTCTTCACCGCGTTGCAGGAGTTGTCGTCGAACCCGATCCTGCGACGCGCGCTCGTCTCGGTGGTTCACATCGTGCGCCTGGGCAGTCTGCATCTGCCGGACTACATCGATTTCGCCCTTCTCGGGCAGGCTCAAGCGGGTCTGATCGAAGCACTGCGGGAGCGGGATATCGTGCAGGGCCGCGCGGCGGTCGACCTGCTTCGTCGCATCCAGGTGCCCCAGGACTAATCTTCCGCAACGGAGTTGCGTGGTGCCGGGGAGCGCACGCACGTTTCACGCGTTCATCGCAACCAAACGCCGCTGACTCGCGGTTAGCCTCGAATCGACGCCAGTTTCTCGATCCCGGACGGAGGTGACCCATGTCAACGCGCGCGAACAACGCCATCATTGGAGAACCCGAGGTCCTCGAGGACACCCTCATCGACGCCGGCCTCCCCGCCTGGGTCGACCTCAAGTCGGCGGTCACCGAACTGCGCGAACTGCAGGCGCACGACGGCAGCATCGAGGATGCGGCGCAGCACCCGCGGGCAGCCGAACTCGTGCAGCGCATCCGCGCAGCGCTGCCCGTCTTCGTCGCGGCATTGCCGCACGACGCGGACTACCTCACCGCGCTCGACGCCGACTTCGCGCGGTGGAGCGACGACGGGTTCGGCGTGCCCGACTTCCTCGACTCGCTCGTCGCTTTCCAGCCCCAGCAGCACCGCGTCGACGGGCTGCGGCACCTCGTCGTGTTCCCCATGTACACGCAGAACGGGTCGAGCGACCGGCTCGTCGAGGCCGTGCTCGTGGAGGTCGTCTGGCCCGAGTTCGTCGCGCGCCTCGAGGAGAGCGAGTACAGCAACGGACTGTTCGTGCCGATCCGGTTCGTCGACTTCACGGGCGGCTACGACACCAACTCGGCGGTGCTGTTCCCCGAGACGGTCGCGATGCGATCGATCCCGACTTTCACGTGGGGCGCGATCTTCGCCGACCGCGAGGCGGCCCGGTTCCGCCGGGTCGTGCGCGAGGCGGCCGAGATCACCAAGCTCGACCTCCCCGAGGGCGCGGCGCGGATGCTCGACGACCAGCGCCTCGCGGAAGAGACGTTCGTGATGTGGGACCTCATCCACGACCGTACGCACATGCGCGGCGACCTGCCATTCGACCCGTTCATGATCAAGCAGCGCATGCCGTACTTCCTCTACTCGCTCGAGGAACTGCGGTGCGACCTCACCGCGTTCCGGGAGGCCGTGCGACTGGTTCGCGCCGACGACACCGACGAAACCACCCGCGAGCACGCCCAACTCGTCCAGTACGCGGTGATCTTCGACCGGATCTTCCGGTTCGCCATCACCGGCTCCCGCGTGCGCAACTACGACGGACTCGGCGGCCAGTTGTTGTTCGCGTGGATGCACCAGCACCACGTGCTGCACTGGACCGACACCGCCCTCGCGATCGACTGGGACCGCGTGCCCGACGTGGTGGTGAGCCTGTCCGATGCGATCAACGACCTGTACTGGGCCTCCATCGACCGGCCGAAGCTCACCCACTGGCTCGCCGCCTACGACCTCGTCGCGGGCACGCTCGCGCCGCATCCGGCCTCCGTGTGGGCGGGCGGTCTGCCGCGCGAGATCCTCGCCGGCCCACCCAAGGGCTACACCGATGCGGTGCTGGACGACGAGTTCCCGCTCTCGATGTTCTACGAGGCGCTCGACAAGAAGATGGCCGACGTGATCGCCTCCACGCGGGGCATCACGGGCTCGACCGCGTGAGGAGCCTGAGCGGCCGCGCCGCCCAGCGGTGCCGTCGCGCGGCGCAGGCTGGGAGACTGTCGTCGTGAGCAGACTGCACGATCCCGAGTACCGAGGCTTCGCGAGCGACAACTATGCCGGGGCGCACCCGGAGGTGATCCAGGCGATCGTCGACGCCAACGAGGGCCACCAGATCGCCTACGGCGAAGACGTCTACACCGCCCGGCTGCAGGAGGTCATTCGCGCGCACTTCGGCGAGCAGGCCGAAGCGTTCCCCGTATTCAACGGCACCGGTGCGAACGTGACGGCGCTCACGAGCGTGCTGCCGCGGTGGGGCGCGATCATCGCGACCTCGACCGCGCACATCCACACCGACGAGAACGCGGCGCCCGAACGGGTCAGCGGGCTCAAGCTGCTCACGGTCGACACGCCCGACGGCAAGCTCACTCCCGAGCTCATCGCGACCGAGGCGTGGGGATGGGGCGATGAACACCGCGCGCAGCCGCTCGCCGTGAGCATCACCCAGTCGACCGAGCTCGGCACCCTGTACACGGCGGACGAGATCCGGGCGATCAGCGACTACGCCCACGAACGCGGCATGATCGTGCACCTCGACGGGGCGCGACTGTCGAACGCGGGGGCGGCGCTCGGCGGCGATCTGCGATCGTTCACGACCGATGCGGGCGTCGACATCCTCAGCCTCGGGGGAACGAAGAACGGGCTGCTCTACGGGGAGGCGGTCGTCGTACTGCGCCCCGAGGTCGCCGACGGTCTCGTGTACCTCCGCAAACTGCTCATGCAGTTGTCGTCGAAGATGCGGTTCGCATCCGCCCAACTCATCGCCTTGTACGAAGGGGACCTGTGGTTGCGATCGGCGTCGCACGCCAACGCCATGGCGGCGCGCCTGCGCACGGCACTCGAAACGGCGATCGCGTCGGGCGAGGTGCGCGGTCTCGCCTTCACCCAGCCGACCCAGGCCAACGCCGTGTTCGCGACACTGCCGCCGGGCGTCGCCGACCGGCTGCGCGAGCGGTTCCGGTTCTACGACTGGAACCCCGCGACCGGTGAAGTGCGCTGGATGACGGCCTTCGACACGACCGAGGCCGACATCGACGCCTTCGTCGCGGAGATCGTGCGCGTTCTCGGCTCCTGACGGTTCGAGCGCACCCCGACCGAAGCCGGGATGCGCTCGAACCGATCAGCCTGCGGGACTCAGCCTGCGGGGCCGGGCTCGCCCTGCGGACCCTGCTCTCCGGGCGGACCGGGCGGGCCGGGAGGGCCGGGAGGGCCTGCGGGTCCCGCGGGACCGGCGGGGCCGGCCGGGCCGGCGGGTCCTGCTTCGCCCTTCGCGCCGGCGGGACCGGCCGGGCCGGCCGGACCCGTCGCGCCCGCCGCCCCGGCGGGTCCGCGCAGGTTGCCGACTTGCGACCACGCCCCGTTGGCCTTGATGTAGAAGTTTCCGTTGCTCGAGTCGACATAGGCGTCGCCGTCGTTCCCGCTCGCGGCGGACGGCGCGCCCACTCCGGAACGGAAGACGGCGGCAGCGCCCGCGGGACCGGCGGGGCCTTCGGCACCCGTCGCACCCGTCTTCCCGGGCGGGCCGGCAGGCCCGGCAGACGGGAGCACGAGGCTCCCGAGAATGCCGGCGCCGAAGCTGAGAATCACGACGAGGATCGCGGAGACGATCAGTGTCGTGCGGCTGACGTTGGTCGGATTCATGTGCTCAATCTAGGGTCTTGGCGATCCCGCGAGCGAGCATCCGGGGCGGCATCCGCCCCGTTCTGGGGGCGACCGATCAGGGTCGCAGCAGCACCTTCGTCGCCCGCCGCTCATCCATGGCCGCGTAGGCCTCCGCAGACTCGTCGAGGGGAAGCTCCAGGTCGAACACCCGGCCGGGGTCGATCGCTCCCGACCAGACCTCGGGCAGCAGCTCCTCGATGTAGTTGCGCACGGGCGCGACCCCGCCATTCGCGCCGACATTGCTGCCGAACATGGTCTGGATGGGAAGCTGAGCACCGCCGTTCGGCACACCCACATAGCCCACCATGCCGCCGGGTCGCGCCGACTGGATGGCCTGGTCCATCGACTCGGCGGTGCCCACGCACTCGAGGACGCAGTCCGGGCCGATGCCATCGAAGAGCCCCTTGATGGCGGCGATTCCTTCGGTGCCGCGCTCCTCGACGATGTCGTGCGCGCCGAACTCGCGAGCGATCGCCTGGCGCTCGGCGTGGCGCGACATCGCGACGACGCGCGCCGCGCCGAGTCGCGTCGACGCAAGCACGGCGCTCAAGCCGACCGCGCCGTCACCGACGACGACGACCGTGCTGCCCGCGGTGACGCCCGCCGAGACCGCCGCATGGTGACCGGTGCCCATCACATCCGCGAGGGTGAGCAGCGACGGCACCAGCTCGGGTGCGGGCGGCTCGGGGGTCGCGACGAGGGTGCCGTCCGCGAGCGGCACGCGCACGAACTCGCCCTGACCGCCGTCGACAAGCACGCCGCCGCGATCGGGGGCGCCCCACCAACCGCCGTGCAGGCAGCTCGTGCTCACTCCGTTGGTGCAGTTGAGGCACGTCATGTCGCACCAGTAGAACGGCGCGATCACGAAGTCACCGGGGCGGATGCGCGTGACCTCGCCGCCGACCTCCTCGACGACCCCGACGAACTCGTGGCCGATCCGGCGCGGCTTCGTGGTCGGCGTCACGCCCCGGTAGGGCCACAGATCCGACCCGCACACGCACGCAGCAACGACCCGCACGACCGCGTCGGTGGGGAGCACGATCGCCGGGTCCGGCACCTGCTCGACTCGGATGTCCCGTTCTCCGTGGATGATCGTCGCGCGCATGATCCGAGCCTACGCGCGCGGCGTGCGTGGCACGGGCGCGGGCCCCGCTGAGGTTTGCGCAGCACGCGGACGGCAGAGCATCCGCGCGCCGCGCAAAGCACCGCGAGCCCGGCACAAACCACCGCGCCGCGAGCAGCGCTGAGCGAGCGGAAGACCCTACTCGCCGAGGCGCGTGACCGAGAGGCCGTCTCCGCCGTCGGCGACCGTGACGAAGACGGTGTCCCCGTCGCGGATCTCCCCCGACAGCAGTGCCTTGGCGAGCTTGTCGTCGATCTCGTGCTGCATGAGCCGACGCAGCGGACGGGCGCCGTAGATCGGATCGTAACCGCGTTGGGCGAGCCAGAACCGGGCGTCCGGCGTGACCGCCAACTCGAGACGCCGGCTGGCGAGCCGCCGCGACAGGCGATCAATGTACAGCTCGACGATCTGCGCGAGGTCGTCCGTCGAGAGCGGCGCGAACACGACGATGTCGTCGAGGCGGTTCACGAACTCCGGCTTGAACGCCTGCCGCACGATCTCATTGACGGCGTTCTTCTTCGCATCCCAGTCCAGGCTCTGGTCGGTGAGGAACTGGCTGCCCAGGTTCGAGGTGAGGATGAGGATGACGTTGCGGAAGTCGACCGTGCGTCCCTGACCGTCGGTCAGGCGGCCATCGTCGAGCACCTGCAGCAGCACATCGAACACCTCGGGGTGCGCCTTCTCGACCTCGTCGAGCAGGATCACCGAGTACGGGCGGCGGCGCACCGCTTCGGTCAGCTGCCCACCCTGCTCGTAGCCGACATAGCCGGGAGGGGCACCGACGAGACGCGAGACCGAGAACTTCTCGCCGTACTCGCTCATGTCGATACGCACGAGCGCCTTCTCGTCGTCGAACAGGTACTCGGCGAGCGCCTTCGCGAGCTCCGTCTTGCCGACACCGGTCGGGCCGAGGAACAGGAACGATCCGGTCGGACGGTCCGGGTCGGAGATGCCGGCACGCGTGCGGCGCACCGCCTCGGACACGGCCGAGACCGCCTCCTTCTGACCGATGAGGCGCTTGCCGAGCTCGGCCTCCAGGTGCAGGAGCTTCTCCGTCTCCCCCGCCGTGAGCTTGTCGACGGGCACGCCCGTCCAGGCGGCGACGACGGCGGCGATGTCCTCTTCCGTCACCTGGTCGTTGACCATGCGCGGTCCGGTCGGCTCCGACTGCTCCGCAGCCGCGAGGGCTTTCTCGATGCCGGGGATGGTCTCGTAGTTGAGCTTCGAGGCCTTCTGGTAGTCGCCCTCGCGCATCGCCCGATCGAGCTGGATGCGCGCCTCGTTGAGCTGCGTCTTGAGGTCGCCGACCCCGGTGAGGGATGACTTCTCCGCCGCCCAGCGCCGCTCGAGCTCCTCGAGCTCCTTGCTGCGTTCGGCGAGATCCTCACGGAGCTTCTCGAGCCGGGCCTTCGAAGCCTCGTCCTTCTCCTTCTTGAGGGCGAGCTCCTCGATCCGCAACCGGTCGACCGCGCGCTTGAGCTGGTCGATCTCGACCGGTGAGGAGTCGATCTCCATCTTCAGCCGCGACGCGGCCTCATCGATCAGGTCGATGGCCTTGTCCGGCAGCTTGCGACCGGAGATGTACCGGTTGCTGAGGGTCGCCGCGGCGACGAGCGCCGAGTCCGCGATCGTCACCTTGTGGTGCGCCTCGTAGCGCTCCTTGAGTCCACGGAGAATCGCGACGGTGTCCTCGACGGACGGCTCGCCGACGAACACCTGCTGGAAGCGCCGCTCGAGCGCCGCATCCTTCTCGATGTACTGCCGGTACTCGTCGAGCGTCGTCGCGCCGATGAGGCGCAGTTCACCGCGCGCGAGCATGGGCTTGAGCATGTTCGCCGCAGCCACCGAGCCCTCGCCGCCGCCCGCACCCATGAGGGTGTGCAGCTCGTCGATGAACGTGATGATCTGGCCGTCGGAGTCGTTGATCTCCTTGAGCACGGCCTTGAGCCGCTCCTCGAACTCACCGCGATACTTGGCGCCCGCCACGAGCGCGGCGAGGTCGAGCGCGATGAGCGTCTTGTCCTTGAGCGAGTCGGCGACGTCGCCCGCGACGATGCGCTGTGCGAGCCCCTCGACGACGGCGGTCTTGCCGACGCCGGGCTCTCCGATCAGTACGGGGTTGTTCTTCGTGCGGCGCGTCAGCACCTGACTGACCCGGCGGATCTCGGCGTCCCGGCCGATGACCGGGTCCAGCTTGCCGCTGCGGGCGATCTCGGTGAGGTTCACGCCGTACTGCTCGAGAGCGGTCTTCTGCTCTTCATCGGTGCCGGGGGCACCCTGCATGTTGGCCATCAGCTTCCTCTCGCTTCTGAGACCGTAACGGTGAACTTGGGGTTGCGGGAGACTTCCCGCGTCGGCCCGACCATCCGGGTCAGGTCCGATCGGTACGACAGGGGTGAGTTGTAGACCGTCCAGAGCTCGCCGCCCGGACGGAGCATGCGAGCGGCGGCGGCGAACAGGCGCTGGGCCACGCCCGTGTGCACGGTTCCGCCAGTGTGGAACGGCGGGTTGAGCAGCACGACATCGACGCTCGCGTCCGGCACCTGCGAGCCGCAATCGTCGCGGGTCACCGTGACGGTGCGCACGCCGTTCAGCTCGAGGTTCGCACGAGTCGCCTCGACCGCGGCGGCGGACGCATCCGTGGCCGTGATCGCCAGGTCGGGCCGGCGGTGGGCGAGCGCGACGCTCAGCACCCCCGCACCGCAGCCGAGGTCGACCGCGGTGCGGGCGTCGGCATCGATCTCGTCGAGGACGCCGAGCAGAGCCCGCGTGCCGACGTCGAGGCGCCCACCGGCGAACACTCCGGGCGCCTCGACGAGGCGCATGCCCCAGTCGGCATGATCCTCGACGACCGCGTCGCGATCGGGCGAGGGATGCGGTTCACGCGCGATGAGCACGCGGGACTTCTGCCGCGCGTGGGTGATGTCGAGCCGCCCGAAATGCAGGCGGAGCACGTCGTTCATCGCGGTCGTCATGTGCTTGATGCGTCCTCCGGCATAGACGACCGCATCGGGTGCGACCGCCTGCGCGAGCACGCGCGCTACTGCGTCGAGCCGGTCGAGCGACCCCGGGAGCTGCCACAGCACCACCGTCGCGCCCGCGAGCCCGGACCTCGTCAGCGGCACGATCGAGTACGAGTGAGCGGCGCCCGCGCGTTCGGCGTTGCCCGCGAGCGCGCGCTCGCCGACGACCGAATCCTGGTGCACGCGCACGCCGTGCGCACCGAGCCCGACCGCGCCGAGCGTCAATGCGCCGTAGCGGTCGTCGATCACGGCCACCGCATCCGGGCGTGCGGCAATCGCTTCGGCCGCCTCGTCGAGGAGCAGCCGGTCCGTCGCGTCGACCGCGAGCAGGTTGGGCGCCTCGACGTCGGGATGCCGCCGAAGCGACGTGAGGTCGAGTGCCATGGTGGTCACGTGCGGTCCGAGCCTCGCCGCAGCGGCCGCCAGACGACGACCTGGTTGGCCTTCTCGACCCGCGAACCCGCGCGGATCGACACGACATCGCCGTGCGCGCCCGCGGCGAACACGCGACGTCCAGGACGATTGAGCAGCTCCTCCGCGAGCGCATGCTCGAGTTCGCGCACTCGCGTGCTCAGTTCGCTCACCTGGTTCTCCAGGTCGAGGATGCGCCGGATCCCTTCGAGGTTGAGGCCCTGGGCCGAGAGCGCGGCGATCTCTCGAAGCTGAGCGACATCCCGCATCGAATAGCGCCGGGACTGGCCTGCGGTGCGCGTCGGGCTCACCAGTCCGAGCCGGTCGTACTGGCGCAGGGTCTGGGGATGCATCCCCGCGAGCTCCGCGGCGACCGCGATGGCGAACACGGGGCTGTCGATGTCCATCAGGACCTCGCCCGCTCGAGGAGCTCGGCGCGCGGGTTCTCGTCGGGCATCGCCTCGGCGAAAGCCTGCAGATGCTCGAGCGCGGCCTCCGGGATGCGCGACGGCACCGCGACTTCGACCTCGGCGAGCAGGTCGCCGGTGCCCTTCGACGTCGTCACGCCGCGCCCCTTGACGCGCAGGATGCGCCCACTCGGCGTTCCGGGTGCGACCTTGAGCTTGACGGGGTCGCCACCGAGCGTGGGCACCTCGATCGTCGCCCCGAGCGCCGCCTCCGTGAAGGTCACGGGCACGCGCACGCGCAGGTTCAGTCCGTCGCGCTCGAAGACGGGGTGCTTGCGCACCGTCACCGTGAGCACGAGGTCCCCGGCGGGGCCGCCGTTGGGGCTCGCCTCCCCTTTGCCCTTGAGCTTGATCTTCTGTCCGTCGGCGACGCCGGCGGGAATCTTCACCGTGATCGGCGCCCCGCCCGAGGCCTGCAGCTTGATCGTCTCGCCCTTGATCGCCGTCACGAAGTCGAGCGTGGTCGCGGCGGTGATGTCGCGGCCGGGCGTCGGTCCGGTGCGGAACGACTGCCCGCCTCCGAACATGCCGCCCAGCAGATCCTCGAAGCTCGCCGACGAGGCGTAGCCGCCGCGCTGGCCGAACATGCCGCCGAAGACATCCTCGAAACCGCCCGCACCCGCCCCACCTGAGGTGAAGCGGGCACCGGAGCCCATCGCCCGGATCTGGTCGTACTCACGCCGCAGTTCCGGGTCGGAGAGCACCGAGTGCGCCTCGCTGATCTCCTTGAAGCGCGCCTCCGCTTTCGCATCCCCCGGATTGGAGTCCGGGTGGTACTGGCGCGCGAGCTTGCGATAGACCTTCTTCAGCTCGGCCTCGGAGACGTCTTTGGAGACGCCCAGCACGGCGTAGAAGTCCTTGTCGAACCAGTCCTGGCTTGCCACGGGTGTCGGATGCTTTCGGTCGGGGCGGTACTACTCGGCGGGCACCGAGACGGCGACCTTCGCGGGCCGGATGACCCGGTCGCCGAGCACGTAGCCGACCTCGATGACGTCGGCGATCGTGTTCTCGGTCACGTCGGGCGAAGGCAACTGAACGACGGCCTCGTGATAGGTGGGGTCGAAGGGCTCGCCCTTCTCTCCCACCGGCTTGAGGCCGAACTTGTCGAACGCGGAACGCAGCTTCTGGGCCACGAGGGTGAGCGGTCCGCCCTCCTCGAGGTCGCCGTGGGCTTCGGCCCGAGTGAGGTCGTCAACCACCGGCAGCAGCGCGCGGAACACTTCCGCGATGACCGCCTCGCGGTTCGCGGCGCGGTCACGTTCGACGCGCGCGCGGAAGTTCACGAGCTCGGCCTGGGCGCGCAGCATGTCGTTGCGCATCTCCTCGACGAGGTCGCGCTGCGCCTCATCCAGGATCGCCTGGTCTTCGGCGCTCAACTCCTCCGCCGCGGGCTCGTCCGCGCTCGGCTCGGTCGCCTCGGCCCCCTCGGGGGAGCCGGTGGTCTCCGGCTCCCCCGAGGTCGACGCGGGCTCGCGAACATCGCCGGTCTCGGGATCGATCCTCCGCTTGTCGCGGATGACCGGCTCCTTGTCCTCGTTGTTCTCCTTGTCAGCCATGCTGTCGTGTCGTCCTCGTCGTTACTTCTTGTCGTCCTCGTCGTCCACGACCTCGGCGTCGACGATGTCCTCGTCGGTGCCGGCCGCGGGCTCCTCGGTGGCGGGCGCCTCCGGAGCGGACTGCTGGGACTGGTAGATGGCCTCGCCGAGCTTCGACTGGCTCTCGCTGAGCTTCTCGAACGCGGACTTCACGGCCGCGTCGTCGTCTCCGGCGAGCGCGGTCTTGACGGCGTCGACATCCGCCTGCACCTCGGTCTTGACGTCCTCGGGCAGCTTGTCCTCGTTGTCCTTGATGAGCTTCTCGACCGAGTAGGCGAGCTGCTCCGCGTTGTTGCGGGACTCGGCGGCCTCGCGGCGAGCCTTGTCCTCGGCGGCGTGCTCTTCGCCTTCGCGCACCATGCGCTCGATGTCCTCCTTGGAGAGGGCCGAGCCGCCCGTGATCGTCATCGACTGCTCCTTGCCCGTGCCCTTGTCCTTGGCGGACACGTGCACGATGCCGTTCGCGTCGATGTCGAACGTGACCTCGATCTGCGGGATGCCGCGCGGCGCCGGCGCGATGCCGGTGAGCTCGAACGTTCCCAGGTTCTTGTTGTCGCGGGTGAACTCGCGCTCGCCCTGGAACACCTGGATCGCGACCGACGGCTGGTTGTCGTCGGCGGTCGTGAACGTCTCGCTGCGCTTGGTCGGGATGGCCGTGTTGCGCTCGATGAGCTTCGTCATGATGCCGCCCTTGGTCTCGATGCCGAGGCTCAGGGGGGTCACGTCGATGAGTAGCACGTCCTTGCGCTCGCCCTTGAGGACGCCCGCCTGGAGGGCCGCGCCGACGGCGACGACTTCATCCGGGTTGACACCCTTGTTGGGCTCCTGGCCGCCGGTGAGCTTCTTGACGAGCTCGGTGACGGCAGGCATGCGAGTGGAGCCACCCACGAGCACGACGTGCGCGATGTCGGAGACCTTGATGCCGGCCTCCTTGATGACGTCCTCGAACGGCTTCTTGGTGCGATCGAGGAGGTCGCTCGTCATCTGCTCGAACTGCGCGCGCGTGAGCGTCTCGTCGAGGTTGGCGGGGCCGTTCTCGGTGAGCGAGAGGTAGGGCAGCTGGATCGACGCCGAGGTCTGGCTCGACAGTTCCTTCTTGGCCTGCTCCGCAGCCTCCTTGAGGCGCTGCTTGGCGATCTTGTCATTGCTGACGTCGACGCCGGTGGTCTCCTTGAAGCGCTTGATGAGCCAGTCCACGATGCGCTGGTCCCAGTCGTCACCGCCGAGACGGTTGTCGCCGGCGGTCGCGCGAACCTGGATGGTGGAGAAGTCGTCGTCCTTGCCCACCTCGAGCAGCGACACGTCGAACGTTCCACCACCGAGGTCGAAGACGAGGATGAGCTCGTCCTCCTTGCCCTTGTCGAGGCCGTAGGCGAGAGCGGCCGCGGTGGGCTCGTTGATGATGCGCAGCACGTTGAGGCCCGCGATCTCACCGGCCTCCTTGGTGGCCTGGCGCTCGGCGTCGTTGAAGTACGCGGGAACCGTGATGACGGCATCCGTCACCGGCTCGCCCAGGTACTGCTCGGCGTCGCGCTTGAGCTTGGCGAGGATTCGCGCCGAGATCTCCTGCGGCGTGTACTTCTTGCCGTCGATGTCGGCCTTCCAGTCCGTGCCCATGTGGCGCTTGACGGACGAGATGGTGCGGTCGACGTTGGTGACGGCCTGGCGCTTGGCGGTCTCTCCCACGAGCACTTCGCCGTCCTTGGTGAATGCGACGACCGACGGGGTCGTGCGGAAGCCCTCGGCGTTCGCGATGACGGTGGGCTCGCCACCCTCGAGAACGGACACCACCGAGTTCGTGGTACCGAGGTCGATGCCTACTGCTCGAGCCATGTGCTCTTATCTCCTTGTTGTTTCCTGATGAGGTCTGCTCGTCGACTCCAGAACCTGAGTCGCGATGTATCAAGTTTGCACCCTGTGGACAACTCTGTCAAGGCGAACTTGAGTCACCTCGGCTCAAGGTGATTCGCGCCCGGCACGGCCACTAGGGTGCACACATGACAACGACGTCGGATGCTCGCTCCTGGTGGCAGAAGCTCGGCTCTCTTCCCTTCGCCGTGGCGGTGCTCGTCGCCTGCAACGCGCTGTACATCTTCCTGGTCGCGCTCGGCAACATCACCGACTACGACACCAACTTCGCCTTCGTTCAGCACGTGCTGTCGATGGACACGACCAACTTCGGCGCCGCCGCCGGCTCGGACCTCGACCCCGACGTGATGTGGCGCGCGATCACTGATCCGGTGGTCTGGAACATCGCCTACATCGGCGTGATCGTGTGGGAATCGGCGGCCGCTATCGTGCTCATCGGCGCGTGCGCCGCCTGGCTGCGGGCCTTCATCACACGCGGCGCCTACGACCTGCCCCGCACGCTGTCGACGATCGGCCTGCTCATGATCGTCATCCTCTTCTTCGGCGGTTTCATCACCATCGGCGGCGAGTGGTTCCAGATGTGGCGATCGACCTCGTGGAACGGTCTCGACCCCGCCTTCCGGAATGCCGTACTCGCCGCGATCACGCTCGTGCTCATCCACCTGACGGCACCCGCCTGGCTGCGGCGCGCAGTTAACTCCGACGCCACCCCCAGCCACTAAGGTTCGACCATGAGCGAGCGCACGCCCGACCCTGCCTCCCCGCCGGCCGTCCCGGTTCCGCCTCCCACCGCCAACACGGGCGCCGTCGGCGTCATGGGGCTCGACCTTCAAGAAGGGGTCGTCGTCCCCCGGCGACGCGTCTTCGCGTGGGCGTTCTGGGACTGGGCGACGCAACCGTTCAACACGGTGCTGCTCACCTTCGTCTGGGTGCCGAGCTACCTGACGAGCACCTTCTTCGTCGACCCGTCAGTGATCGGAACGGACGGCGAAGAGGCCGCCCTCGGGCAGCTCGCGAGCTTCCTCGGGTACGGCGTCACCGTCGCCGGTCTGCTCATCGCCCTCCTGGCCCCGGTGCTCGGCCAGCGCGCCGACCGCGCCGGGCGGCAGAAGCTGCAGCTGCTCGTCTTCACGGGACTCCTCGTGCTCAGCCAGCTGGGCCTGGCGTTCGTGCAGCCCGGCGGCGAATGGTTCTGGGCGGGCGTCTCGCTCATCGCCGTGGGCAGCGTCTTCGGTGAGATCGCGAGCGTCAACTACAACGCCCTGCTCATCTCGGTGTCCAACCCCAAGACGATCGGCAAAGTGTCGGGGCTCGGTTGGGGCTTCGGCTACCTGGGTGGCATCGTCGCGCTCACCGTCGTGGTCGGACTGATCCTCGGCGGAGTGCTCGACGGCACCGTCGCCTCGACCTTCCAGCTCATCGCGCTCGGCTGCACCATCTGGACCGTCATCTTCGTGATCCCCATCTTCGTGAGCGTGCCCGAGCCGCCCCACACGACGACGGGCGAGCGCATCGGGTTCTTCCGCAGCTACGTGGAACTCATCAAGGGCATCGGGCGGCTCTACAAGGAGACGCGCTCCACGTTCTGGTTCCTGCTGGCCAGCGCCGTCTACCGGGACGGGCTCTCTGCTGTCTTCACGTTCGGCTCCATCATCGCCGGCATCGTGTTCGGCTTCGGCTTCACCGACCTCGTGATCTTCGGCATCGCGCTCAACATCGTCGCGGGCGTCTCGACCATCCTCGCCGGGCGCCTCGACGACCGGTTCGGACCCAAGCGCGTGATCCTCATCTCGGTCTTCGGACTCGTGATCTGCTGCCTCATCGTGTTCTTCGGGTCCGGACTCGGCCAGCCGTTGTTCTGGGCCGTCGGAATCGTGCTGGCCATGTTCGTCGGCCCCGCGCAAGCGGCGTCGCGGTCATTCCTGGCGCGCGTGACCCCGGTGGGTCGTGAGGGCGAGGTCTTCGGGCTGTATGCCACGACGGGGCGTGCCGCGGGCTGGATGGCATCCCTGCTGTGGGGCATCTTCATCGCGATCGCCGCGAACCAGACGATCTACGGCGTGCTCGGAATCGCCTTCGTGCTTCTGGTCGGGGGCATCCTGTTGATCTTCGTGAAGGCGCCCGCAGCGACCCGTGCCGAAGTCTCCCCCGCGGCGTAGCCTGGGGGCATGACCAGCCCCAGGCCCATCGGATTCTGGCTCAAGCTCGTCGACCGGTTGATCGACGAGCAGTTCGCGACGACGCTCGAAGAGCATGGCGTCACCCGGCGGCAGTGGCAACTGCTCAACGTGCTCGCGGGCGGACCCTCGACGGTCGCACAACTGGATGCGGCCGTGGCGCCGTTCCTGCGCGCGGACGACCACGAGTCGTCGGTCGAGCACCTCACCGAGCTCATCGACAGCGCCTGGGTGGATGCGACCCCCACCGGCTACGAACTCACCGAGCGCGGACTCGGCGCGTTCGAGCGACTGCAGGAGGTGGTCGCCACCCAGCGAACCCTCGCCACCGAAGGTGTGACGGCGCAGGAGTACGAGCAGACCCTCGCCGTGCTCGAGCGCGTCGCGCGGAACCTCGGCTGGAACGACGCCGGCTGACAGATCGGGTGGGTGGTCTCGATACGCCGCTAGCGCGGCTACTCGACCGACGGAAGTGCGACTCTGCGACTATCGAGACCACGCCAGTCACCGCCGTCGGTCGAGTAGCGTCGTCAGACGCGGATCGCGACCACGCCGACCTCAGCGGATGAACGCCCACCAGATCAGCAGCATCGTCACGAGGAAGCCCGTGATGAAGTTCAGCAGCAGGAAGCGCCGCCAGCCGCGGTTCGCCGTCTCCGACTCGGCATCACTCACGTTCCAGTAAGGCGCGCACATCGCCGCGTACGGCACGACGAGCACCGCCGCGAGCGGACCCGGCCACTCGCTGAACAGCAACAGCACGCCGCCGGCCAGGTACGCGACCACCGCGAACCGCACCGTCGACTTCGCGCCGATCACGGTCGCGATCGACGAGATGCCGCCCTCGCGGTCGGCCACCACATCCTGCACCGCGCCGAACGCGTGCGACGCCATGCCCCAGAGGAAAAACGCCGCGAGCACCGCCCACAGCGGGGGCGTGAACACCGCGCCGGCCAGCACGAGGCCGTACACCGCCGGCGACACGAAGTGGGTGCTCGAGGTGATCGAATCGAGGAACGGCCGCTCCTTGAAGCGCAGCCCCTTCGCCGAGTAGGCGATCACCGCGAACAGGCTGATCGCGAGCACGAGCCACGACAGCGGGGAACCCACGACCACCAGGTAGATGACGAACGGCACCGTCGTGACGATGGACGCGACGATCGTGGGCCGGTGCAACCGCGGATCCAGGAGCGCGCCCTCCACGCCGCCCTTGCGCGGGTTGCGGAGGTCGGACTCGTAGTCGAACACGTCGTTGATGCCGTACATGGCGAGGTTGTAGGGCACGAGGAAGAACAGGGTGCCGAGCACGAGGGTCAGATCGACGCGACCGGTCGTGAGCAGGTAGGCCGCCGCGAACGGGAAGGCGGTGTTCACCCAGCTGAGCGGCCGGGAGGAGACGAACAGGGCGCGGATCATGCGTCGGTTCCGTCGGGGGTGGGGTGGGGTGGTCTCGATACGCCCTCCGGGCTACTCGACCGCCGGGAGGGGGCCGGGCTACTCGAGCGACGGGAGAGCAGGTGCCACAGGGACGGGAGGCCGATCACCGCAGCGATCGCATACGCGAAGTCTTCGAGGGGGGCGATGCCGATGAACGCCCCGCTGATGAGGGCCGGATCGTAGGCGACCAGCCCTACCGCGATCATGATGTTGTCGAAGACGGCGGTCATCACCAGCAGCACCGCCATGGTGACGCCGAGGGCCGCCCACCGGATGCGTCGCATCGCGAGCACCGCAATGATCACCACGGGGATGAGGAAGACCGCGTTGAGCGCCCAGTAGGTCATGAGGGCTCCTCCGCGTGCGGGGGTCTCGATACGCCCTCCGGGCTACTCGACCGACGGGAGGGGGCCGGGCTACTCGACCGACGGGAGGGGAGGCGCTGCTCGACGAACGAGTACACGTTCATCGTCAGGTAGCACAGCAAGGTGAGGAAGAAGACCTCCTCGAGCGGCACCTCCGGTGCCACCTGCACGCCCGTCATGAACGACGTCTCGCCGCGGAAGAACACCCCCAGGTTCACCCCCGCGAGATCCCACGCCAGGAAGAACAACACGCCCGCCACGAGCACGATCGCCGCCACGGTGGGGCGCCGCCAGAAGAACAGGCCGAAGCGCCGGTCGAGCAGCACCATCCCGGTCAGCGCCACGAGCAACGCTGCGAGGTAGGCGAACGCGATCACCGCGCCGTGGCCCGATCGGCGGTCGGCGCGAGCGGCTCAGGAAGAGCCTCGGTCGAGGTGTCGCCGCGCAGCCGCTTGATGAGGATCTCCGCACTGATCAGGCACATCGGCAAGCCGATCCCCGGAATCGACGACCCGCCGGCGTAGTAGAGACCCGCGACCTTCTTCGAGACGTTGCCCGCGCGGAAGAAGGCGCTCTGCTTGAGCGTGTGCGCAGGTCCCAGCGCGGTGCCGCGCCACGCGTTCAGCTCGTCGGCGAAGTTGCCGGGTCCGACGGTGCGGCGCACGACGATCCGGTCGGCGAGATCCGGGATGCCCGCCCACTCGGCGATCTGCTCGATCACGCGGTCGGCGGTGCGCTCGAGCGCGGGGTCGCCGTCGCCATCCACATCCCCGCGACCGAGCCCAGGCTCGGCCGGGATGGGCACGAGCACGAACAGGTTCTCCGTGCCTTCCGGCGCAGTCGACGGGTCCACACCGCTCGGCTTGCAGATGTACAGGGACGCCGGCTCAGGAATGCGCGGTTCGGGACCGAAGATCGCCTCGAACCCCTTCTCCCATTCGTTCGTGAACAGGAGGGTGTGGTGTTCGAGCTGCGGCAGGCTCCCTTCGACGCCGAGGTAGAGCAGCAGCGCGCTCGGCCCGGGAGTGCGAGCATCCCAGTACTCCTGCGGGTAGGTGCGGTGAGCCTCGTCGAGCAGCACCGTCTCGGTGTGATGCAGGTCGGCCGCCGACACCACGATGTCGGCGCGCACCTGCTCGGTCGTCCCGTTCGCCGCAAACTCGACCCCGACGGCTCGGTCGCCTTCGACGAGGATGCGCGTCACGGGCGCTCCCGTGCGGATCGTCACACCCTCCGCTCGCGCGAGGTCCGCGATGCTCTCGATCACGCGCGTGAACCCGCCCATCGGGTAGAGCACGCCATCGGCGAGATCCAGATGCGACATGAGGTGATACATGCTCGGCGTGAGGTACGGCGACGACCCGAGGAACACGGCCGGGTAGCCGAGCAGTTGACGGAGCCGATGGTCGCGGAACCGACCGCTCACGAACGACGACAGCGGCTGCACGAGCAACCGAAGGAAGCGCCCGGTGCGCGACAGCACATCCGAACGGAACAGCGGCCGCAGGTCGGCGAACGTCGTGTAGAGGAAACGCTTCTTGGCGAGCTCGTAGGTCTCGTGCGCGGACTCCAGGTAGCTGCGCAGCCGCTCACCGGAACCCGGCTCGATCGACTCGAAGAGCTCGATGTTCTCCTCAAGGTGAGCGCGCACATCGATCGGCTCGTCACGGCCCTCGAAGTAGACACGGTAACCCGGGTCGAGGGTGACGAGGGTGAGCTGCTCTTCCGCACTCGTGCCGAGCAGGCGGTAGAAGTGGTCGAACACCTCCGGCATGAGGTACCAGGAAGGCCCGGTGTCCCAGCGGAACCCGTCGCGCTGCCAGTCGCCCGCGCGCCCACCGAGCTCGGGTCGCCCCTCGAGGAGGGTGACGCGGTATCCGTCCCGAGCCAGCAGAGCCGCGCTGGACAGGCCCGCGATGCCGCCGCCGATCACGATCGCGGTGCGGGGCGCCGGCTCGCTCGTCGTCGTGTCGTCGGTCATCGGGCCGGCCTTCCTGTCATCGCGGCCGACAGCGCAAGGCGCGCCTTGACCGGGTTGGGCACACGCACACGCGCGCGGATGAGCCGCTCCGCCGGAGTCGCCCGCAGCCGCACCGACAGTTCGGCGAACAGAGACTGCGCCAACGCGACCGCCCGGCGGCTCGTGCTCGGCAGTTCGGGGATGATCGCCGCCGACACGGCCAGGTCGGCGTCGATGTCGTCGAGCAGCCGGTGCTTCTCCTCTTCGGTGAAGTTCTCCACGGTCACATCGGGGAAGTAGCTGCGGCCGAGCGCCTCGAAGTCGGCGGAGAGGTCGCGCAGGAAGTTAACCTTCTGGAACGCCGCGCCAAGGGCGCGCGCGCCGCGCACGAGACGCTGCTTCTGCTCGGCATCCACGACCTGGCCTTCGAGGAACGCCTCCAGGCACATGAGCCCCACGACCTCGGCGGAGCCGTAGACGTAGCGCTCGAAGCTCGCCTGATCGTGCTGCTTCTCGCTCAGGTCCATGCGCATCGAGTCGAAAAACGGAGCAGTCAGTTCCCGATCGAAACCGACCCGGCGGGCGGTGCGGGCGAACGCGTGGACCACCAGGTTGGAGCTGAACCCGGAGTCCATCGCGTGCTCGGTTGCCCGCTCCAGTTCGTTGAGCGCTCGACCGGCGGCCACGGTGTCGAGGCCGGCCTCCATCGCGGGGCCGTCGACGATCTCGTCGGCGACGCGCACGAGCGCATAAATGTTCTCGACGTGCTGCCGCACGCCCGAGCCGAGCAGGCGGGATGCGAGACCGAACGAGGTGGAGTAGCGGCGGATGACGATGCTCGCCGTCTCCTCCGCCACCTGGTCGTAGAGGGCCAGGCGAGTCGTCACTTGACGCGCCTCAGCACATCGTCGGCGACCGGGTGAAGCTCCTCGCGCAGCGCAGGCGGGATGTGCGGTTCGGCGAGCCGGGCCAGTGCCCGGTTCGCGTAGTAGCGCGCCAGGCCTTCGGTGAACGACCGGGCTCCGCACGAGACGAGCACCGCGCGCAGCCGGTCGGCGTTCTCCTCTGTGAGGTCCTCACAACCGAACAGGTCGTTGACGTTGGCCCAGTCGGCGGTCGTCGATGCGTAGGCGATGAGCACGGTGCGCTTGCCTTCCCGCAGGTCACCGATCGTGGTCTTGCCGGTCTCGGCGCTCGCGCCGAACACACCCAGCAGATCGTCGACGATCTGATAGGCGATGCCGATGTCGCGGCCGAAGTCGCCGAGGGTCTCCACGACGTCGTGACCGGCACCGGCGAGGATCGCGCCCGCCTGCAGGGGTCCCTCGAACGTGTAGACCGCGGTCTTCAGCCGCTCCATGGTGAGGATGTCGTCGACCCGGGGCACGTCGGCGGCGAACGAGAAGTCGACATCGATGAGCTCGCCGGCAGCGGACGCGAACAGCGCGTCATCCATGACCTCGAGCAGGCGGAGGCGCACCACATCGCTCACGCCGCTGCGGTCGATGAGCCGGTACGAGTTGAAGAGCGCCAGATCGCCTGCGATCACTGCCGCGGAGATGCCGGAATGTTCCGCCGCCCGATCGGACGCGCCCTGGGAGATGGCCCAGTCGCGGTAGGCGCCCGAGATGTTCGGCACACCGCGGCGCACGAAGTCGCGATCGATGACGTCGTCGTGCACGATCAGGGCGGTGTGGAGCAGTTCGAACGCGGCGCCCACGTAGGCGGCGGCTTCGGCATCCGTTCCACCGAGCGCCTGGTAGGCAGCCATCACCATGCGGGGACGGAACCGCTTGCCCCCGGAGGTGTTCGCCTCCAGGGTCTCCCACAGCCGCACATACTGCGGCCCGAGGGCGGCGGCGCGGTTCTTGGCTAGGCTGAAGAAGCGCGCCAGGACGGCGTCGACCTGCATCTGCCTCTCCGCTGAGAGTGCGATCAGCCCTGAACCATCCACTTAGGCAGAGTACCGCGATGAGCCACCCCGAGCAGGTAGTCCTTCTGGATGATCAGGGCCGCCCGACCGGCGTAGCCGACAAGATCGGCGTTCACACGACCGAGACGCCGCTGCATCTCGCGTTCTCGTGCCACGTCTACTCACCGGCCGGGCTCGTGCTCGTCACCCGGCGAGCGCTCGGCAAGCTCACCTGGCCGGGCGTGTGGACGAACTCGTTCTGCGGGCATCCCGCTCCGGGCGAGGCGATCGAGGATGCGATCCGCCGCCGCGCGCTCGACGAGCTCGGCATCCAGGTCGGTGAGTTGGAACTGATCCTGCCCGACTTCCGCTATCGCGCCGTGGACGCGTCGGGCATCGTCGAGAACGAGGTCTGCCCGGTGTACCGCGCGGTGACGACCGACGCGGTCGCGGCGAACCCTGCCGAGGTGGCCGAGTTCGCCTGGGTCGAACCGGACTCCCTGCGCGCCGCGGCACAGGCCGCGCCCTATGCGTTCAGCCCGTGGCTGGGCTGGCAGCTCGCGCAGCTCGAACAGGCCTGAGCGCTCGAGGACGCCACTGCGCGAGTCCGCCGTTTCGGGGGCTTCCAAACGCCAGGAAGCCCCACAACTGGCGAACTCGCGGTGGTGAGGCTACTCGCCGGGCGCGCCCGCATCCGTCGACCGCACGTCGGTGCGGTGGAAGTTGAGGTGACTGCGTGAGGCGGTCGGTCCGCGTTGGCCCTGGTACCGGTTCAGGTAGGGGCCGGAGCCGTACGCGTTATCCACCGGGGAGCTCGTGCGGAAGAAGCAGAGCTGGCCGATCTTCATGCCCGGCCAGAGCTTGATCGGCAGCGTCGCCACGTTGGACAGCTCCAAGGTGACGTGACCGGAGAAGCCGGGATCGATGAAGCCCGCCGTGGAGTGGGTGAGGAGCCCCAGCCGCCCGAGCGAGCTCTTGCCTTCGAGGCGGGCCGCGACGTCATCCGGGAGGGTGATCAGTTCGAACGTCGACCCGAGCACAAACTCGCCGGGGTGCAGGATGAACGGCTCATCGGCCTTCGTCTCGATCAGCCGCGTGAGCTCGGGCTGGTCTTCGGCCGGATCGATGTAGGGGTACTTGTGATTGTCGAACAGTCGGAAGTAGCGGTCGAGCCGCACGTCGACGCTCGACGGCTGCACCATCTCGAGGTCGAGGGGCTGGAGACCGATGCGCCCGGCGCCCAACTCGGCCCGGATATCGCGGTCAGACAGCAGCATGCGGTTCAGTCTAGGGTGGGCCCATGCTCGTGGGTGCGCTCGTGACGGTCGGCTTCCTGGTGGTGGTCGGCGGTCTGTTCGTGGGCGCGTGGTTGGTGATGCGACGGCCGTCGGCGCGCGGCTCCGCTGCTCCCGGCTCGGGGATGCTGTCGGCGGGGCTCGATCAGCTGTGGCATCCGCAGGCGGTGCGAGCGCGGGAGATCCTCGACACGGAGCAGCGGCTCGTCGTCGAAGTGCCCGCGCCCGACCCGCTCGACCGACTGCGGGGGCCGGTGCCCGGCGACGGGGCCGCCGAGCGTTAGCCGGTCTTCGCCGCCTTCTGGCGCGACTCGTGGGCGAGTTGCGTCTGTGCGTCGGACCGTTTGCCGGCATCCACGCGCAGCGCGGACGGCCGACCGAACTTCGGCATCCAGACGATCAGTTTGCGGTGGTGGCCGCTCAGTTCCTGGTACTCGGCGATGAGGCTCATGCGCGGGAACGTGTTGACGAGCACCGAGTCAGGCACAAGCCGGTCGACGAGGCGACCCCACCACGGTTGCGGCATGACCGGATCCTGGCCGTCGCGCTTGGCCCGCAGGTACACGTTGCGCTGGGCGACCCGACGGTAGGTGAGCAGGGTGAGGATGATCGACAGGATCGTCAGCCCGACCAGCAGCGCGAGCACGGGGAGGCCGATCGCGGGCGGCACCTGGGCGAGCAGTTGGATGTTGATGCGGTCGAGCACGTACAGCAGGAAGAGGGAGAGCAGGCCCCAGAAGATCGAGTACTTCAGGCACACGCGGCCCTGGATGTTGAGGAACTCCTTGCTGTAGTCCCAGTAGACGGCGTGGAACGCCTTCTCCATGATCAGGCTGGTGAAGTATTCGAGCACCGTTCCGACGAGCATGCCGAGGAAGAACACAGCGATGGGATCATCGAAAACGGGGATCAGCACGAGGGTGATCACCACCCCGCCGGTTCCGTAGAGCAGGTTGAACGGCAGGTAGAGGAGCCCGAGTCGGGACTCGATGACGCCGCGGTACTCGATCGTCCAGCAGTAGATCATCTCGACGATGACCCCTGCGAAGCTGTAGATGAAGAACAGCCACAGCGCGATGTACACGTAAGCGATGGCGGTGAGCGCGCCGTCGTCCATGGACTTCCCCTTCGTCCCGGCGGCACCGGAGCCGCGTTGGCGTCTATCGTGGCGGAGCGTTGACGGCGGGATGCGGCGACCCGCCGATCGTGTGGTCGGGGACGGGGACGCTCGCGCGGCGATGCCGGTTCGGTCAGTTGCGGGTACTCTGGTGGGCACGCGGATGTAGTTCAATGGCAGAACTTCAGCTTCCCAAGCTGATAGCGCGGGTTCGATTCCCGTCATCCGCTCCAATGGAGAAGGCGTCCGCCCGCAGGGTGGGCGCCTTCTCCATTCGACAACAGTGCGTGAATCGAATGGGCCCCCGCTGCCGGTTCCGACGCGCCGCGAAGCGGCGGGGCGGCCGTGCAGTCGGGGATCCCGTCATCCGCTCCAATGGAGAAGGCGTCCGCCCGCAGGGTGGGCGCCTTCTCCATTCGACAACAGTGCGTGAATCGAATGGGCGCGCTGGAGCTGGGAGCGAAGACCCTTTCGGGTCTTCGCCGCGACGCTTGTCGCCGAGGGCCGTCTCGGCCCGAGGGCTGCCGGTTCCGACGCGCCGCGAAGCGGCGGGGCGGCCGTGCCGTAGGGGATCCCGTCATCCGCTCTCTGTGATGTCTCAGAACGTCGTTGACAGCCGAACCCGCGTTTGTGGGTTCGGCTGTCAGTCGCGAATCGTACGCTCTGCCTTCCACCGAGTCCCTTGCTGCCGAAGGTTCTCGGCTTGCTAGCCTGAAGATGACCGGATGGAGACCGATCGTGGACGCTATCTATCTGACCCCCCTATATACGCAGAGCGAAGCGGCCGGAATGCTCGGTATGCCGCAGTCGACCTTCAACCATTGGGCCAGCGGGTACGAGACAACTTCCGGGAATCACAAGCCCGGCTTCATCACGGTCGAACGACCAGGTCGCGGCTACACGGTCCCCTTTGTTGGCGTGGCCGAAGCGTGGATTGTGCGCGCTTTCACCAAGGCGGGCGTGCCGGTCAGACGAATCCGGCCCGCACTTGAGCAGCTCCGCACGCAGATTGGACTGGAGCACGCTCTTGCGAGCGATCGCCTCGCCACGGATGGCGCTGAGATCCTGTGGGACCTACGCCAGCAAGACGCCGAGTTCGACGACAACCGGCTCGTGGTCGTGCGAAACGGGCAAGCGACGTTCGGTGAGATCGTGCGCGAGCATCTCAAGCACGTCGAGTATCGTGACGGGTTCATCGCTCAGGTCCGCATCCCGCGCACGTTTGGCAGCGACATGACGATCGACCCGGAGATCAATTTTGGGCAGCCGACCCTGACCGAGTATGGGGTTCGAGTCGAGGATCTCCTCGATCGCATAGCCGCCGGCGAGATGATCGCCGACGTCGCTCACGACTACGACATTCCGGCCAAGACGGTCGAGGGCCTTGTACTAGCGGGGGTGTAGGCGCGCCCGTGGCGGATGTACGGTTCTTCACCGACCGGAGCCTCGGAGATCACGACGTTCCTGAAGCCCTTCGCGCTGCGGGTTGGAGGATCGTCAGTATGCGGGAACGGTACGGCTCCGTGAACGCGCAAGCCCTCGCCGATATCGACTGGATTCGTGACGCGACCGTTGAGGGCGAGGTCCTGCTGACCGGAGACAAATCGATCGCAAAGCGCCCAATCGAAGCCCGAGCGGTAGTGATGGCTGGCGCGCGGGTTTTCGCTCTCGGGAGGAATCAGCTCACTGGGTCGCAGAAAGCGAGTCGATTCCTCGACCACGAGCGTTCGATTCTCAGGCGAGCAATCAGACAGCCCGGCCCGTATGTCGTGAGCGTTACCGAACACGGTCTGGAAACGCTCAAGCTCTTCAGCTAGGTCGGCAGTAAGTTCCCACGGTGGACAACTCCATCGCTGGCGGCCTCTCCCGCGGGGAACCCATCGGTGGCATCAATGCGTCCTATCCACTCTGCGTGATCGCGCTCCTGATCCCTCGCGCCCTAGCCTGACCGCACCGGGCGCGCCGCCTCGTTGCGCGCCGCCGTCGCCGACGAAGGAGTCGCCGTGCTTGACCTTCCCATCCCCACGACGGGCGAACTGTCGTGACGAACGACGCACTGCTCGCCCTGCTGCTGGATGAACGCGCGATCAGCCGCCATCTGGTGCGCTTCTCACGGTGCATCGATACGAAGAACTTCGACGAGTACGCCGAGCTCTACGCACCCGACGGCGAACTCGTGACCCCGTGGGGCGCGCACCGCGGGCGCGATGGACTGGCGGATCACGTGCGCGGCGACCTCGGCGACTACCTCGCCCTGCACCACGTGAGCGCCGGGCACGAGATCACGGTGGACGGCGACCGAGCGACCGCTCGCGCGACCCTGCTCGCGACCCACGTCACCAACGACACGGGTACCGCCTTCTGGACGGTCGGCGGCCACTACGACATGACCCTCGCCCGCGACGGTGACGGATGGCTGCTCACGCGCGTCGAGATCAAGCCGGCCTGGCGGTTCGATACGCCGAGCGCGGGACACCGATAGTTCGAGATTGGCCGGCGTGGGCCGAAGTTTCGGTCCTTCATATTCGCTCACATGCGCGATAATATAATCGCGAATATGAATACTCCGGCGCCTAGGCTCTCGCCCTTGTTCCGCTCTGACACACAGGCGGAGATTCTCGCACGCGTGCTCCTGAACCCCGATCGGCAGTACACAATCGCCGACCTCTCCCGCCTCGCCGGAGCGACCTACGCCACCACGCATCGTGAGGTTCAACGCATCATCGACATGGGACTGTTCGCCCAGCGGCCGGTGGGGCGCGCGGTGCAGGTCTCCGCGAACAGGAGCGACCCGGCGTACGAGCCCGTCGTCGCTCTCCTCCAACTGAGCTACGGCCCCGCGGTTGTCGTACCGCGCGAACTCGGAGGGGTCACCGGCATCGACTCGGCCTACATCTACGGGTCCTGGGCCGCGCGTCGTGTGGGGCAGCCGGGTACACCGCCAGGGGACATTGACGTCCTCGTTGTCGGGAACCCGTCCCGTGCCGCCGTAGCCGAGGCCGCGGGCCGCGCCGAGCGCGTGCTCGGTCGTGAGGTCAACATCCGCATCGTGAGTCCCCTCGCATGGCGGAGCGGCGCAGACCCCTTCCTCAACCACGTCCGCGAGCAACCCCTAGTGACACTGGACCTGGAGGCGAATCGATGATCCATCAGGACGAGTTCCGCGAGTTCGACTGGATGAGGCGGCTTCGCAACAGCACCCAGTATCCGGATGCCGAGACGCCGGTCGCGGCGGCGGACGACGTAGCCCAAGCACTTCCGGCAGCTCACGCCATCGTTGATCGCGCGGTCGTCCTGCTCGATCACATGCCTCCCTACTAGGTCCGAAGGGATGTGTCGGTGCGGCTCAGGCCCTGTTTGCTTGCGGCGCAACATCGGGCGTGCGCGAAAGCGCACTGCCCCGTGACATCGCCGCGGATCAGTGGCCCACGCTGTGGGTTTCCGTTCGCGGCGGTCGCCAGCCGTCGAAGTAGGAGCCGAGCCGTAGAATCGTTTGAGATCACGCGGCACCGCAGCCGCGCCGCCGCCCCCGACGAGGAAGGACCGCCGGATGTCTTCGAGCCCGGAGTCGACCACCGCCGCCCAGACCGGAACCCTGCAGGCTTGGCTGAGCCTCCTCGCGATCCTCGCCGGCGGCTACACGTGGGCCCTCCTCTACACGCTTGACCAGCCGCTGCTCGGTGCAGTTGTCTTCATCGTCGCGGCGCTCATCCTCGTCTTCACCATGCGCAAGCCGAGCTCGAGTCGTCTCTGGATTCCGGCAGTGATCCTGCTGGCCCTCATCGCGGCCCCGGTCGCGCTCCAACTCGCGGCCTGACACCCCTCATGCCCGCACCGACTGCTGCAGAGGCGCCCACGTCGGTGCCCCGCACGGTCGGGCGGGTGCTGTTCGGCGCCACGCTCGTGTTCGCCGGCATCGCGCACCTGACCTTCGCGCGGCGGGAGTTCCGCGGACAGGTTCCCGCCTCACTGCCCGTGGATGAGGACCTCGTCGTCGCCGCGTCCGGGGCCGTCGAGGTCGGGCTGGGCGCCGCGCTCATGGCGGCCGGCCGTCGCCGCGTGCCCATCGGATGGCTCGTCGCCGCGTTCCTCGTCGCCGTGTTCCCCGGCAACATCGCCCAACTGGTGAACCGTCGCGACGCGTTCTTCCTCGACACGGATGCGAAACGGTGGGCGCGCCTGCCCGTGCAGCCGGTGATCATTGCGTTCGTGCTGTGGGCGACGGGCGCGTGGCGGGACCGCGCAGCGCTCCGGGAGCAGGTCCTGCGCGTCCGGTGACCGGTCCCGCTCCGCGGCCACGGGACCAACGGCCCTAGCCGGGGGTGGCCGCACCGACCGACGATGAGCGCACCGATCGAGATGAGGTGCGACCGTGGGTGTGACCGTGCGCGAGCTGCTGTCGGCGTCCGATGCGGATGCGATCGGCGGCGAGATCCCCCTCGAGTTGTGCTGGAAGGCGCTCGAAGGCACCACCTTCGGGCGCCTCGCCGTCGCGACCGACCGCGGGGTGGACATCTTCCCCATCAATTACGCCGTCGACGGCACCAAGATCTACTTCCGCACCGCACCCGGCTCGAAGCTCGATGACCTGGTGCAGCATCCGCACCTCGCCCTGGAGATCGACGCGCTGGAGGAGGGCGGCGCGTACAGCGTCGTCGTCAAGGGGCGTGCCGAGGTGCTTGAGGCGCCCTCGGAGATCGATGCGGCCGCGGCCCTGCCGCTAACCCCGTGGGTGCCGAGCCTCAAACTGCGCTGGGTGCGCATCCGGCCGTCCGAGGTGACCGGCCGCGTGTACCGTCGCGGCATCGAACCGCCGCCGTACGTCTGAACCGGCGGGCCGAAGGTCCCTAGGTTCCCGGCCAGCGGCGACCTAGCGTGACCACATGGATACCCCTCAGGTGGTGTGGTTCAGCGACGTCGGCATCGCCGACGTTCCGAAGGTGGGTGGCAAGAACGCCTCCCTCGGCGAGATGATTGTCGCCCTCGCGAAGGAGGGCGTGCGCGTGCCCGACGGGTTCGCGACGACCGCGGATGCATACCGGGCCTTCGTCGCCCACAACGGTCTCGAAGCGCGGATCACCTCCGAGCTCGGCGCCTACCGCAGCGGTTCGGTGACGCTGCAAGTTGCGGGGGAGGCGATCCGGGAGGCGTTCCTCGCGGCAGAGTTCCCCGCCGGACTCGCCGACGAGCTGCGAACGTTCTACCGGGAGCTCGTCGCGCGCAGCGGGGTGCCGCACCTCGCCGTCGCGGTGCGCAGCAGCGCCACCGCCGAAGACCTGCCCGACGCGAGCTTCGCCGGGCAGCAGGAGACCTTCCTCAACGTCGTCGGCGAGCGCCAGCTGCTCGACGCCTGTCGGCGGTGCTACGCCTCCCTCTTCACCGACCGTGCGATCACCTACCGCGAACTGAAAGGCTTCGACGACCTCGACGTCGCCCTGTCGATCGGGGTGCAGCGGATGGTGCGCAGCGACCTCGGCGCATCCGGGGTCATGTTCTCGCTCGACACGGAGAGCGGATTCCCGGATGTGGCCGTGATCAGCGCCGCGTGGGGCCTCGGCGAGATGGTCGTGCAAGGCACCGTCGATCCGGACACCTACATGGTCTACACGCCTCTGCTGGCGGACCCGGCGCTCGCGCCGATCATCGAGCGCACCGTCGGCGCGAAGGAACGCAAGATGGTCTACGGCCGTGGTGCGAGCGCGCGCACGCGCACGATCGACACGACGCCGCGCGAACGCGCGGAACTCGTGCTGCCCGACGCCGACATCCTGCAGCTGGCCCGCTGGGCGGCGATCGTCGCCCGCCACTACGGCCGCCCGATGGACATGGAGTGGGCGAAGGACGGCGAGAGCGGGGAGCTCTTCCTCGTGCAGGCACGACCGGAGACGGTGCAGGCCCGCCGCTCGGACTCGGCGTTCGAGATGTACCGGTTGACCGGCACCGGCCCGTTGCTCGTGCGCGGCGCCGCGATCGGCGAAGGCATCGCCACGGGCGAGGTGTGCGTGATCAAAGACCCGTCGGAGATCACCCGGTTCCGCGATGGCGCGATTCTCGTCACTGAGATGACCGACCCCGACTGGGTGCCAATCATGTCGCGCGCGGCCGGCATCATCACCGAACACGGCGGCACGACGAGCCACGCGGCGATCGTGAGCCGCGAGCTCGGCACGCCCGCCATCGTCGGCACGGGCAACGCGACCGCCGTGCTGCGCGACGGACAGCAGGTCACGCTCAGTTGCGCCGAAGGCGAGGAGGGGCACGTCTACGAGGGCATCCTGCCGTTCGAGCGCACCGAGGTGGATGTGAGCGCGATCCCCGAGACGCGCACCAAGCTCATGGTGAACATCGCGAGCCCCGCCGCCGCGTTCCAGTGGTGGCGGCTGCCCGCGGCCGGCGTGGGGCTGGCACGCATGGAGTTCATCATCAACAACGCGATCGCGGCCCACCCAATGGCGCTGCTGCATCCGGAGCGGGTCACCGACCCGGCCGAGCGCGACCGCATCGCCGCCCTGACCGCCGGGTGGCCCGACGGCGCCGAGTTCTTCGTCGACACGCTCGCGCGCGCCATCGCCAAGATCGCCGCGCCGTACCACCCGAAGCCCGTGATCGTTCGGATGAGCGACTTCAAGTCGAACGAGTACGCGCACCTCATCGGGGGCGCCGACTTCGAGACGCCCGAAGAGAATCCGATGATCGGCTTCCGCGGGGCATCCCGCTACTACGACCCGCGCTATCGCGAAGGCTTCGACCTGGAGTGCCGGGCGATCCGCATGGTGCGCGAACAGATGGGCTTCCGCAACGTGATCGTCATGATCCCGTTCTGCCGCACCGCGGGCGAGGCGGATCGGGTGCTCGCCGTGATGGCCGAGAACGGTCTCGAGCGGGGTCGCGACGGCCTGCAGGTGTACATGATGTGCGAGATCCCCGCGAACGTGATCGTCGCGAGCGATTTCGCAAGCCGTTTCGACGGCTTCTCGATCGGGTCGAATGACCTCACCCAGCTGACGCTCGGCGTCGACCGCGACTCGGGGGACCTCGCGGGACTCTTCGACGAGCGCGACCCGGCGGTGCTGAAGATGGTCGCCATGGCGATCGAGGGCGCGCATGCGGCGGGCATCAAGATCGGCATCTGCGGCCAGGCGCCCAGCGACTACCCGGAGTTCGCGGAGTTCCTCGTGACGCAAGGCATCGACACGATCTCGCTCAACCCGGACAGCTTCCTGCGCACCGCTGAGCACGTGGCGAAGCTGGAGGCGGGGCAGGAACGCTGACTACCGATCGGTAGTCGTCCGACGTTGACTACCGATCGGTAGTCAAGGCGCTGCCGCGCCACACGACCGTGTTGCCGTCGGCGGCGGGCGTTACGATCTAGCCTTCAAGCAGTCCCGTTGTGAACCCATGCATCCGAGCAGATCGGCACGCCCGTTGAGTGACATCCCGCGCCTGGTGAGCCCGCGGTTCGAGGTGCACCCGCGCGTATCCGCGCCGGAGCTCGACCGGGTGATCCGTGCCGACGACAACCGCTCGGCGCTCGTGCTCGGGGATGCGATCGCGATGCTGCGCGCCCTGCCCGATGCGTCCGTCCAGACGGCGATCACCTCACCGCCGTACTGGTCGCTGCGCGACTACGGCATCGAGCAGCAGGTGGGCCTCGAAGCTTCCGTGTACGACTTCATCGCCCACCTCGCCGACATCTTCGACGAGGTGCGACGGGTGCTGCGGGATGACGGCACGCTGTGGCTCAACATCGGCGACTCGTACACGTCCGGCGGCCGCGACCGCCGTGCCCCCGACCGCAAGAACTCGGCGCGTGAGATGAGCACCCGGCCGCCGACCCCCGAAGGTCTCAAGCCGAAGGATCTCATCGGGGTGCCATGGCGACTCGCGTTCGAACTGCAGGACCGCGGCTGGTACCTGCGCTCCGACATCATCTGGAACAAGCCCAACTGCCAGCCCGAGAGCGTGCGCGACCGGCCCACCCGATCGCACGAGTACGTCTTCCTGCTGAGCAAGAGCGAACGCTACAAGTACGACGTGGATGCGATCACCGGGCCCAACGGTCGGCGGCTGAGGTCGGTGTGGGACATCAAGACGCAAGCCGTGCCGGAGGCGCGGGGCCACTTCGCGACCTACCCGACCGCCATCGTCGAGCCCGCCGTCATGCTCTCCACGGAGCGCGGCGACCTCGTGCTCGACCCGTTCATCGGATCGGGCACCACGGCGCTCGTCGCCGGCAACCTCGGCCGTCGCTTCATCGGGTCCGAGCTGAACCCCGAGTATGTGGAGATCGCACGCGCTCGACTCGTGCAGAACGGCTTCCAGCACGACGGACCGCACGAAGGGGAGTCCCATGACCCGGCCCGCGCCACCCATCCTGCTGCCGACCCCGGTTCGCCAGCTGTACGTGCACGGGATACTCGCCGCCGCGCGTAGCTCGGTTCTGGTGGATGCGCTCGCCGAAACGATCGCGACGATCGATCCCGACGCGCTCGTCGCGGACATCGCCCAGTTCGTGCCTGCTGCCGGGCGGCAGGCGGTCCAGGCGGCGGGCGTCCGCGACGAGCAGGTCTTCGCGCTGCCCGTCGTGCTCGCGGCCCGTCCCAGCCTGCTCGGCTACTACCGACTGCTTGCGGGCATCAGCCAGAAACAGTTCTACTCGGCCGCAGCCGGCACCGGCCCCTTCAAGTCGATGGAGGAGCACAACCGCATCGCGCCGCGCGCCGCATCCGGGCTGCCCGACCTCTGCCGCGCCCTGAACGAGTGCTCAGCGAACTGGTCACCGCCCTGCCGGGCGGCCTGCACCGCTCCGACGTCGAGCAGCTCCCGCTGCTCATGCTCGGCGCGCAGGCGGACGGGTCGTGGCGCACCCGCATCGGGCAGTCGGCCACGAAGTCCGTCTATCAGGGAATCCGTGCCGTCGTGGAGGCGTCCGGCCTCGAGTTCGCGGACAGCCCGGATGAGACCAGCCTGACCCTCGTCAACCACGCGGGACGCAAGATCACCGCCGCACTCGCGGCCGACCCCGACGTCGTCATCCGCGAAGACATCGGCGCCGTCTCGGTGCTCAAGGTCGCCGTCGAGATCAAAGGCGGCACCGACCAGAGCAACGCCCACAACCGCGCGGGGGAGGCCGAGAAGTCTCACCAGAAGGCGCGCGCGTCGAACGCGGCCGACTTCTGGACGATCATCTCCCTCGATCGGGTGGACCGCACGGTGATCTTCGCCGAGTCGCCGACCACGCGTCAATGGTTCGACGTGACGCAGGTGGTGCGGCAGCAGGGTGCCGACTGGGATCGCTTCGTCGACGCCGTGAAGATCGCGATGGGCATCTAGCCGGGTACCCTCGATCCGTGCCCGTTTTCAGCGACGATGTGGTGGCGGCCGTGCTGCACCACATGAACGACGACCACAACGACGACAGCCTGACCATCGCGCGCGCGTTCGGGTCGGCGGATGCGACGAACGCGCGAATGACGACGCTCGACGAGTTCGGCGCCACCTGGACGTACGAGATCGACGGTGTCGAGCACGACGTGACCGTGCCGTGGTCGAAGCAGATCAGCGAGCGGCCCGAGATCCGTCGCGAGGTGGTGTTCGTGTACCGCGCCGCCTGCGAGAAGCTCGGCATCGACTTCCGCGAGCACTGATGCGCACCGCCAACCGCCTCACGGGCGTCGTGGTCGGCGGTCTGTTCGTGCTGCTCGGCATCGCGGGGATCGCAGTCTCGCTCCCCGCGGGATTCACCGGTCCGGCCGTGCCCCTGCTCGGAGTGCTCAGCGCCAACCCGCTGCTCGGGGTGATCCAGGTGGTGATCGGCGGAACGCTCGTCGCCGCCGCGCTCGTGGGGCAACGCGCATCCCGCGGCGCCAACGCGTGGACGGGTGCCGTGCTGCTCGCTCTCGGGATCGCGGGCCTGTTCCTCGTCGGCTCGGATGCGAATCCGATCGCGGCGACCGCGACCGTCAACACGGTCAATTTCGGTGCCGCCGCCCTCCTCCTGCTCGTCGGGCTCGGCGCCGATCGGCCTTCGGGACCTCCGTCCTAGGACGCACACGGCGCTGACGCTAAACTGAGGCTTACCTAACCCGCGTCCCGAGGAGCGTCCCGTGTCTGTCATCCCGTTCTCGCAAGCCCTTCGCGAGCGCACCTGGACCTCGCACGGCGACAGCGAAGGCGCCTCCTTCATGAAAGACCTCATGTCGGGTGAAGGCACTCGCGAGGATTACGTTGCGCTCGTCGCGCAGCACTACTTCATCTACGAGGCGCTTGAGGCGGCCGCCGAGCAGTTCGAGGCCGACCCGGTGGCGGCGCAGTTCATCACGCCGCAACTGACCCGGCTGCCCGCGCTGGAACAAGACCTCGAGTTTCTCGTCGGACCCGACTGGCGCACCGAGATCACCGCGCTGCCGGCGACGCAGCGTTACGTCGACCGCATCAACCGCATCGCCGCCGAAGGCTGGGCAGGCGGGTTCATCGCCCACCACTACACCCGCTACATGGGCGACCTGTCGGGTGGTCAGGCCATCGGCCGGCTGATGCAGCGGCACTTCGGCTTCGACACCAACGGCGTGCTGTTCTACATCTTCGACCAGATCGCCAGCCCGAGGCACTTCAAGGACGAGTACCGTGAGCAGCTCGATGCCGTGGCGTGGACCGAGGAGGAGCGCGACCGCGTGATCGACGAAGTGATCACCGCCTACCGCTTCAACACGGAGTTGTTCGTCGAACTCGGCGCCGCGAAGGCCGCCGCCTAACCTCCCTCATCTCCGACTTCTGCCCACATGCAGGAGTCGGCTCGCCAAATGCAGGATCAGCTGCTGCTGCATCTCCTGTCTCTGGCGGAGTCTTGCGGGCGACGTCCGCGACCCTCCTGCATTCGGACGGGGCGCTCCTGCATTTGGGCAGGCGGGCTAAGCTCAGGCCCGGATCGCGGGAATCGCGGCGGCGCGGCTCATGAAGCGCACCACGTTCTCGTCGACGATGATGTCGCTCGGGCGCAGCGGACGCGTTAAGTAGAGACCTTCGAGCGCCGTGAGCCGGCTCAGGGCGACGTACGTCTGCCCCGGCGCGAACGACCGCGGCCCGAGATCGACGATCGCCGCGTCATACGACTTGCCTTGCGACTTGTGGATGGTGACCGCCCACGCCAGCCGCAGCGGGAACTGTGTGAACTCGGCCACCACATCCTTGCGGAGCGACTTAGTGAGCGGCGAGTAGCTGTACCGGAACTTCTCCCAGACCACCGGCTTGACTTCGTGCCGCGTGCCGTCGACGTCGACCCACACGGTCGCGTCGATCTTGTCGACCGTGCCGATGCTGCCGTTCACCCAGCGCGGTGAGCTGCCGTCCCACGGGGTGTCGTTGCGCAGGAACATCACGCGGGCGCCCACTTTGAGTTCGAGCGATTCGTCGGCCGGGTAGGCGCGCCCGCCGAACTCGCCGCTGATCTCCGCCCGAGCGGTGAGCGCGCGACCCGGCAGCCGGGCCAACTGAGTCGCGTTGATGCGCGTAACCGTGCCGTTGGTCGAGGCGAGCGTGATCGTGCCGTCTTCCGGCGCCGGCCGGGCGCCCATCTCGTTGAGGCGCCCCGCGATCTCCGCCGTCACCTGGCCGTGCCGCACCGCGTTGAGCATCCATGTGAACTCGCGATCCGACTGGCGATGAATGGTGCCGAGCTCGTAGATGGTCAGGTCGGTCTCGTCCCACACCCGTGCGTCGAAGAACCACATCGAGCGGTAGTGGTCGCTGAAGTAGGCGCGCTCGTCGCCTTCGCCCGGCACGGGCGCCAGCTGGTAGGGGTCGCCGAACAGCACCAGCTGCACCCCGCCGAACGGTTCGGTCTTGCGGCCGCGCGCGAGCCGCAGGGATCGGTCGATCGCGTCGAGCAGGTCCGCATTCACCATCGATACTTCGTCGATCACGAGCGTCTCGATCGCACCGAGCAGCCGACGCAGCTCGTCGGACTGCACGATGTCGTGGTCGGCGATCACCCCGATCGGTAGCCGGAACAGCGAATGGATGGTCTGACCGCCCACGTTGAGAGCGGCCACTCCCGTGGGCGCGCACACCACGAGCTGCTTGGAGCTGTTCTCGGCCAGGTACTGCAGGAGGGTCGACTTGCCGGTGCCCGCGCGACCGGTGACGAAGATGTGGTCGAGGGTGGTCTCGATGCGGTCGAAGACGGCCTGCTGCTCCTGGCTCAGGGCCACGTCACGCACCGTCTCACTGTACGCCGCCCGCGCCCTCGCGCCGTGACACCGCGGGCGCGTTCGCTGACAACTTAGGATGTGGGAGTGCGCCGCCCGCTCGTGACCTGGACCCTCGTGGTCGCCGTGATCGCGGGCGCCTTCGGGTTGACCGTGCTCGTGCTCAACAATTCGGTCTACAACGCGTCCGGTTACGTGATGTCGTACGTCGACGCGCTGGCCCGCAAGGATGCGGCAGGCGCCCTCGAGATCATCGGCGGCGTGCCGAAGGGCACCGATGCTTCGGATGCGCTGCTGCGACGCTCCGCGATGGCCGACCTCACCGACATCCGGATCATCGGCGACACTGCCAACCCCGACGGCTCGCACCGGGTGACGGTGGCCTACGCGGTGGACGGCGCCGAGAGCCGGATCGCCTTCCAGGTGCGCCCCACCGGCACCCTGTTCGGGCTCTTCACGGACTGGGAGTTCGTCGGCGGCCCGCTCTCGACGCTCTACGTGACGGTGGTGGGTGACGCCCGTTTCACCGCGAACGGCCTCGACCTGGTCTCACCGACCCCCGACGACCCGGCCGGCTACCTGGTCTTCGCGCCGGGCAGCTACGAGCTGGCGCACCGCACTACGTACCTGGAGTCGACCCCGCACACCGTGGCGATCAAGGAACCGGACGCGTCCGTGCCGGCCGCGGTCGCCGTATCGCCGAACGCGCTCATGGTCGAGCGCGTTCAAGCCGATGTGGACCGCATCCTCGACACCTGCGCGACCCAGCAGGTGCTCATGCCGACCGGCTGCCCGTTCGGTCAGTCGATGGGCAACCGCATCATCAGCGCGCCGGCCTGGTCGATCGTGCAGTACCCGGAGGTGTCGATCCGGGAAGGCGAACGCAGCGGCCAATGGGTGGTGCCCAGCACGACCGGCACGGCGCACCTGGTCGTCGATGTGCGCAGCCTGTTTGACGGTTCCGTGTCGACCTTCGACGAGGATGTGCCGTTCTCGGTGAGCTTCGTGATCGCATTCCTGCCGGGCGATGAATTGCTCATCACCGCGCAGTACCTGTAGCGCGGTGCGTCAGTCGTTGCCGCGGTTCGCACGGTCGGCGAGCATGCGGTTGTATTCCGCGAGTTCGGCGTCGCCGTCCCGGTCCGCCTGACGGTCGCGCCTGCGCGTCTCCCGCGCGTCGCTGCGCGACCAGAGGAAGACGATCGTGAGGGCGAGGATCGCGTTCGGGATCTCGCCGACGCTCCAGGCGATGCCGCCGCCGGCCTGCTGATCCTGGATGGCGGTCGTTCCGAGGTCCCAGCCCATCGCCCCGTACCAGTCCGCGAGTAGCAGTCCGGTGCCGGTCATGATCGCGAGCCCGAAGAACGCGTGGAACGCCATCGTGGCGAGCAGGATGACGAGCCGCACCGGGTAGGGGAACCGCGCCGGCGACGGGTCGATTCCGATCAGCGACTGCACGAACAGGTACCCGGTGAGCACGAAGTGCACGATCATCCACTGGTGCCCGAGGTGGTTCTCGGTCGCCCAGCGGAACACCTCGGTGTAGTAGAAGATCCACAGCGACACCGTGAACAGCACCGCGGCGACGATCGGGTTGGCGAGGATCGCGAAGAACCGGGAATGCACGAGCAGCAGCAGCCACTCCCGCACCCCGCGGCTGCCGTCGGGGCGCTTGTCGATCGCGCGCAGGGCGAGCGTGATGGGGGCGCCCGGCACGAGCAGCACCGGCACCATCATGCCGAGCGTCATGTGGGCGAGCATGTGCGAGCTGAACAAGTACTTCTCGTAGACGTTGACGCCGCCGTTGGTGATCCAGAACAGCAGGAGCATGCCGAGGATCCACAGCACCGTGCGGTACCAGGGCCAGCGGTCGCCACGGCGGTGCAGTCTGATGACACCGAGCACGTAGAACGCGATGCCGAACGCGGCCACGAGAAGCCACAGCAGGTCGATGTTCCACAGCGTCACATAGGTGAGAAAACTCGGCGGAGGAGGCAGGGGCGCGCCGGTGAGGATCTCGGCGGGGGTCGGGTCCGACAGTTCGGATGCGGGGATCCCGGGCACCGGCGTGGGGGTGCGCGCGAGCGCCGCGGCCGCGCCGGAGGCGATGCCCATGAACGCGAGCTCCCCGGCGACGAGCGCCCAGAACCACGGAACATCTCGCGCCGCCGGACGGGCGATGCGTCCGATCAGCCACGTGCGCTGGGCCGCGCCGAACACGCCGAGGGCGAGCAGCGCGCCCGCCTTGAGCAGCACGAGTCCGCCGTAGGGCGACAGCAGGTTCTCGAGCGATTCGACGCGGATCTGTGCGCTGAGGTAGCCCGACACAGCCACGACGAGGAAGCACACCAGGGCGACGGTCGAGTAGCGCTTCAGCACGGTCACGAAGCGCGCACGGTCGAGGTCACGCCGGATGAGCACCAGGGTCAGGAGGCCGCCGAGCCAGGCGGCGGCGAACAGTACGTGGAGGAACAGTGCCGTCGTCGCCTGGTCGTGGCTTGCGGTGCCGCCGGTGTGTCCTTGCAGGGTGGGCGGCAGGATGCCGACGGCGGCGAGCACGGCGACGAACGCGAGCACCGTCTGGTTGCGCACGGCGAAGCACAACGCCGTGACGGCGGCCGCGACGAGCGTGGACGTCAACCAGGCCTGGCCGAGCTCCGTGCCGGTGAGGAACGCCGCGAGCGTGTCGCCGAAGGCGCTGTCGAATCGCAGCGGCTGGCTGAACACGACGAGGAAGGTGAAGAAGCCGGTCGCGCCCGCGGCGACCGTCCAGACCGCCGCCGACCCGGCGGCGACGTCGAGGGCGCGGTTGTATTCGGGTCGACCCGACTCGAGGGCGAAACACGCAAGCACGAGCGAGCCGAGCGCGCCCGCCGCGCCCAGGTTGGCGAGCATCGTCGCCACCGGCAGACCGTAGCGGGGGATGGGTCCCGCATCCAGGAGTGTCGGGGCAGCGCCGCCGCCGTAGGCGAGACCGGCGACGAGGGTGAGGAGTGCCGCGATGAGGAGGATCGCGGGAAGCGCGATCCGAAGCTGTCGGGGCACCCGTCCAGCTTAAGCGCAACGGGGTGACGGCCGTGTGGCCGTCACCCCGTGACGCGTGAAGCGATGAACTACTTGGCGGCAGCCTTGAGCTTGCTGCCCGCGCTCACCTTGACGCCGTAGCTCGCCTTGATCTCGATCGACTCACCGGTCTGCGGGTTGCGGCCGGTGCGCGCCGCGCGGTGCGTGCGCTCGACAGCGAGCCATCCGGGAATGGCGACCTTGGTGCCCTCGCCGACCGACTTCGCCAGCACGGAGAAAAGAGCGTCAACGACGCCGTTCACGGTGGCCTGGCTCTGGCCAGACTCGGCGGCGACGGCCGCGACGAACTCGGTACGGTTCAGTGACTTGTCAGCCATGGGTGTCCTCCTCGGACGTCATGCTTTATGGGGTGGAGCTTGTAGCGCCTGAAATCTACCAGCTTGACTTGGTGATTCCGGGCAACTCGCCACGGTGCGCCATTTCCCGGAAACGCACACGCGAGATGCCGTACTCGCTCAGGAAACCACGCGGACGTCCGTCGATCGCGTCGCGACCACGCACACGGATGGGCGAAGCGTCGCGCGGAAGCTTCTGCAGACCGAGGCGCGCGGCCTCGCGCGACTCGTCGGTTCCGTTCGGATCGACGAGCGCCTTCTTCAGCTCGGCACGACGCGCGGCGTAGCGCGCGACGACCTCCTTGCGCTGCTCGTTCTTGGCGATCTTGCTCTTCTTGGCCATGGGTTAGCGCTCCTCGCGGAATTCGACGTGCTGGCGGATCACCGGGTCGTACTTCTTCAGCACGAGGCGATCGGGGTTGTTGCGACGGTTCTTCTTCGTCACGTAGGTGTAGCCCGTGCCCGCGGTCGAGCGGAGCTTGATGATGGGACGGATGTCCTGCTGCTTGGCCATTAGATCTTCTCCCCACGGGCAAGGAGGTCCTTGACCACGGCTTCGATTCCGCGTGCGTCGATCACCTTGATGCCCTTGGCGGACAGCGTCAGGGTGACGCTACGACGCAGCGACGGCACGTAGTAGGTCTTCTTCTGGATGTTCGGGTCGAACCGGCGCTTCGTGCGACGGTGCGAGTGCGAGATGTTGTGTCCGAAGCCGGGAGTGGCTCCGGTCACCTGGCAGACAGCTGCCATGGGCGTACTCCTGTTCTGGTTACCGTGGGGCACCGACTGGCGCCGCCCCACCCAAGATCACTTGTCGGCACGCCCCGCCCCCGAGCTCACGCGCGTGGGAAGGGCATACGAGTGGCGATGAATTCGCAACCTGTCAAGGGTACGCGACGGCGCGTCGGGATGCAATGCGGGGACGGCACGGTCGCTTGCGGTGCCGCCGTTCTGCGACCGTCCGGTTCCCGGTGCAGGAGCCATCACGGGTTGCAGCCGTCGCATTCGCCCGGATCGGCCCGGTCGGGTCGCGCGACCTCGACGCGGTACTCGCACCGTGAGCAGCCGAGCACGTGCGCGCGCGGCCGGCCCGTGGGTTCCCCGCAATCGCGGCACAGCGCGCCGGGCAGACGCGCCACCTCGCCCCATCCGGGTGCGTCGCACTCGGGGCAGGGCGCGGCCAAGCGCGTCGCGAGCCGGCCCGCCAGCTGACGGATGACGGCCCGGCGCGCCGGATTGTGGTGAGCACGAAAGTCACGTTCGAGGCGCACGGTGCCGCCGCGCTCGAGGAGTTCTGCGAGCGCGAGCGCGAATCGCGACGCGTCCCGCCCCGGCTTGCGCACCTCGTCGTCGCCGATGAGGGCGACGCCGATGCGCGGGAAGCCCCAATGGTGGGCGACGCGCACCGCATCGTCGATCGTCGAGACGACGGCGGCGTTCACGGCGGCGGGAACCCTCGTCTCGACCGTGAGGGTGAGGTCGCGGTCCGCATCCCGGAACAGCAGCACCTCATGGTGCTGCCCGATCGCGCCGAACAGACTCGAATAGCTGCCTTCGCTCGCGAGCGCGTACGGCACCCCGGTGCGCACGATCCCCAGTTCGGCTTTGGCCAGCGCCGCGTCCGCCGGTGCCAGGGTGCGCGGGATGTCGCGCGTGAACGTGCCGAAACGATCGGTGTCGAGCCCGCGAACCGCGACCACGTGGGCGGCGAGTGTGCGCGCGAATGCCGGGCGGGCGAGGTTCGCTTTGCCGTGACGGGTAGCGAACACCACCGTCGACCCCGCATACGGCGACGGAGGTCGAGGAACCATCGTCACTGGAAATAGTCGGGGCGCGAGACCAGCGTCTCCGACACGAACACCACCCCGGAGTGCCGGTCGAGCAGGGTGCGGATCGCCTCGATGAGCGCGGGTGCACGATCCGGAGGCAGCACGGTGATCGTCATGCTGAGCGCATCACGGTCATTGAACAGGGTGGGTCCGTTGTGGTGCCCGGAATGGCCGAGCCCGGAGACGGCCCCGAGGGTCGTGTACCCGGTCGCCCCCGCGGCGCGGATGAGTTCGTGCAGCGCCGTGCTCATCGCTCCGGGCGCGATGGTTTCGACGCGGGTCATCGGGGTCAGTGCGATCATCAGGACTCCTGTTTCTGTGGGGCCGACACCTCGTCGACCAGGGGCGCGGGACGGAAGCCGTACGGGGTGTAGCGGTGCCAGGGCTCGCCCGCATCCGCACGGGCGTGCAGGCTGATCCACTCGTGGTCGAGCAGGTCGCGCACGGTGTCGTGATCGGAGACGATGCGGGTGATGCGCTCGAGCGGCGCCTGCACGAACACGCTGAGCCGCGCGGGCGTGTGCAGCAGAGCGTCCCCCGCGGCGAGCGACTGCCACGGCAGGCCGGTGCGGAGGTCGCCGCCGTAGCCTGACCACACCCCGAGCGAGCCGATCGCGTTGTGGAGGTTCTTGTTGCCCGCGCCGTGCCGCTGCGGGTTGAGCGTCGAGAAGTAGTACTGGTGGTTGATCCACTGGGCGACGACGAGCGGACCGGTGAGGATCACTTCGAGCGCGGAGCCGTCGGGGTCCCCGTGCGGGTCGTAGGAGTGCAGGAAGCTGCGCCGGGCGAGGTCGGTTCCTCGGCTCATCGCCCGAGGTCCGATGATGAGGGAGGCGTTGCCGGCCAGGCCGAGCTCGGGGAACATCTCGGCCCAGTCGTGCGCGCGCCGACGGACCGCAGCGACACTGGCCCGTTCGGCGCCGGGCAGGTCGTGAGCGCGTTCCCTCGTGAGGGCCTGCGCCGCGTCCGCGCACCGGGCTTCGAACCGCTCGACGTCCGCCCGATGGCTCTCGGGCACCAGATGCGCGTCGAGCACTTCGACGCGATCGCGGGTGGTGTCGTGAAGAGCGGCCGCAACCCAGGTGTGTTCCGGGATGGTGATGCCGCGCGCGGCCAGTTCCTGGCGCACCGGCGGGTTGTTGAGGATGGCGGCGATGGCACGCGCGTTCGGTGCCCCACTGTTGCCGCCGCACGCCCCGCAGTCGAGGGCCGCGCGGTAGAGGTTGTTGGTCGTGGTGGCCACATGGCCGACGAAGACGACGAGCGGGGAGAAGGTGGTGAGCCCGGCGATACGCAGCACCGCCTCGGCGATGTCGGTCTGTTCGGAGACGCTCACGCGCTCGCAGACATCGATCGTCGTCTCGGCCGTAGCCGTCGTGCGCGCGCGGGGGACGATCGTGCGGGCCGCAGCGCGGATGCCTTCGAACCAGCCGGCTGCCTCTGCCCACGCGAAGGAGGCCACGGGAACGCCGCCGGCCGTCGACCGCACCCGCCGGAGGGCATCCCGCACGGCGAGGCGAGTCGACAGCCGCTCTGCTGCCGCCGTGTCCACCGCCTCCGTGGCGATGGTGCCCTGACTGAGCAGCGCGGGGTAGTAGTCGCGGTGCTGAGTGCTACCCGCCGGCGCGAAGACGAGGGGCACCGCGAAGAACCCGGCGAAGCCGAAGGTCTCCACGGGTGCGATCGTTTCGATGTGCCGCCGAAGTCCTTCGGAACGCGTGTCGATGCAGAACACCGCCTGCGTCTCGACGCGCTCCGGGGCGGGGAGCGGCCGCTCGAGGGCTGCACGCACGTCGGCACGATGGGCGGCTTCCACCGCGGACTGCCACACGACCAAGCGCACCGGCGGGGTGAGAAGGGCGAGCACCCGCAACGCTTCGGCCGTCGTCGCCGGAGGATCCAGCGTCACGGCGTCGAGCAGGGCGTGCGCCTCCGCGCGAGCATCGGGCCACCGAAGAGGAGGTCGTGCAGTCGTGGGCAACGGCAGGGCGAACGCGTAGTGGGTGGCGAGGACGACGGCGACGAGGTCGGTGAGCGTCAGGCGCGAGTCGCGTTGCGCGGCCCGCGCGAACGACGACGACCAGCCGGGCAAGGCGAGCAGGGCGGCGCGGATGGGCTCGTCGGCGTCCGGCGCCGCGGCCGGCGCGCAGTGCTCGATGGCCGCCTCCGGTTCGGCGGGGACGTGCCGAAGCCGACGGCGCACCGCGATCGGCAGGCTGAGGTCGCGCGTCGCGCCCGCATGAAAGCGGGGGTAGAGCGACGGCCCGTCGTCACCGATGGCGAGCACGAGCCGCGCGATCCACTCGGCTGCGGCATCGATCGCAGGCGTCGACGGGTCGTCCCGCCGAGAAGGGCGGGCTGACATCGCGGGGTCGGCGATGGGCAGGTCGAGTGCCGCAAGCGCGAGGTCACGAGCACGAGCGCCGTGTCGAGGATGGGCGAAGAAGGCATGCAGTTCGGGAACGGTCTCGGCGAGCGCCTGGTGCACGGCGGTGCGGGGAATGCGCCCCGCGTCCCGTTCCTGCAGGTACTCGGCGTGGGACCGCACGACGCGCACCTGGTCGCCGGGCGGGTCCGCGACGAGGTCACCGAAGGGCTCCGATTCGAAACCGCCGAGCGGGTTCGTCGCGATGAACGATTCGAGCGGCCAGGACGGTGGCACATGGCCGGACTCGCGGGCGACGCGGGCGCGCACGGCAAGCGGATCGATGGTCGACATCAGGCACTCTCCGGGATCGACGGGACAGGGGATAGCGGCCGGGCGCGGCGGGTGCGGCGCGAGACGGGGGTTCCGGCGAGGCCGAGAAGCACTCCGAAGAGCGCCGGGCTCGAGGCTGCGCGGGACGCGCCGAGGGTGCTCAACAGCAGCGCCGCGCCGAGCACGACGGCGATCCACACGCCCGGCACGGCTGCGATCGCGGTCGGCACCGGCGGCGCGAGAGCGACCTCGGCGGCCGCGATCACGACGGCGTAGAGGGAGCCCGCGCCCGCGACGGCGAGCGCCCCCGCGGCCTGGAGCAGTCCGCTCAGCCCCGGCGAGCTGAACCAGGCGAGCAGCAGCGCCGCACCGGTCGCACATCCGAACAGTGCCAGCAGCAGCGTCGTCGCGCTGGGTTGGGGGTGAAGAGCGAGAGTCGTCGCGAGGATGGCCGCGCCCGGCAGGGTGAGAGCAACGACAGTCTGCGGCAGCGGCGGGAGCGCCGGCGCGCGCCGCCCGAGGTCGAGCCGCGCATCGTCGATGACGCTGCCCGCGCGCAGGAACAGGGTGGCCTTGTAGAGACCGTGACCCATGAGGTGGAAGATCGCGACGGCGAACGCACCCACCCCGAGCGTCATGACCATGAAGCCCATCTGCGCCGTGGTGGAGGCCACCAGCCGGCCTTTCACGTCGGGTCGCACGATCATCCCGGCGATGCCGACGGCGAGGCTGACCGCGCCCGCGGCGAAGATGACCGCCATGGCGGCGAGCGAGGTCGCCACCAGGGGGCTGAAGAAGATGACGAGGAACGTCATGCCGTTGACGACGCCCGCGTGCATGATCGCCGACACCGGCGCAGGCGTGACGACGGTCGTCGGCAACCAGCCCGCGAACGGCACCTGACCGGATCGCGCGAGCCCGGCGACCACGAGCAGGAGCGCGAGCGCGGTCGCGGCGTCCGCGGGAAGCCCGGCGACCGCGCCGGCGAGGTCGCCGACCGGGATGTCGGCGCCCTCCCGCACGAGCAACCACACGACAGCCGACCACAGCGCACCCAGGCCGATCGCTTCGGCCGTGGCGGTGGCGCGCGTCGCCCGAGCGGCCTGAGGCAGACCGGGGTAGAGCCGCAGGAGGGCGACGAGGGCGAGCCCGACGATCGTCCAGGCGGCGGCGAAGACGAGTACGGTCGGCGCGGCGATCATCACGATGACGGATGCGGTGAGCACCGAGATGGCGGTCGCGAACCACCATTGCCGCGGTTCGGCCCGGAGTTGCCGACGCCCGAACGACTGCACGACCGCGCCGAGCGCCGCGACGAACGCGATCGGGTAGCTCTGCCATTCCGGGGCCCGCAGGGTGGACGCAGCCCAGGCGAGGGGCACGACGAAGGCGGTGACGGCGGCCAGAGCGCCGAGGGTCGCCGCGATGCGGTGCCGTCGGTCGACTCGCCCGAGCGGGAGGGCGGTGACGAGCGCTGCAACTCCGAGGAGGCCGGACGCGATGAGGCTCGTGAGAACGGGAGGGGTCAGCAACACAGGATGAAGGTAACCGGAAACTACTTTCGTGTAAAGTCAATCCGGTAACGGAAGTCTGGTTATGGAATACCGGCACTCCCTGTCGGGTGGTCGGTTCCCTGGCATACAGTGATCGGGTGAGCACGTGGACGTTTCTGACCAACCACGCCCACGTGCTGATGTGCGTGGCACGCAACCCCGACGCGCGCCTCCGCGAGATCGCCGAAACCGTCGGGATCACCGAACGAGCCGCCCAGCGCATCGTCACCGAGCTCGAAGAGGCGGGCTACCTCGCGCGTGTGCGCGACGGCCGCCGCAACCGGTACACGCTCAACGCGGACATGCCCTTGCGTCACCCGATGGACCAGGAGCACCAGATCGGGGAACTCGTCGGGCTCCTCACCTCGCGCCATCGTGACGCCGCCCCCGGCGAGTAGCGCCCGGCCCGTATCCGTGACGCCTGCGTCGGGTAGCGCGAATCCGGATTGCGCGCAAGCCCTGGGCTCAGGCGACCCGCGCGGCGCACAGTAGGGAACGTGGACGCGCCGCCCGGCAGGGGCTCCGCGAACGCACCCATCTGCGAAGGAGGACCATCGTGACCGAGAAGAACCACGACGACAGCCACGCTCCGGTGCCCGCCGCCGAGGCCGAATTCGACGACTTCGGCGACGCTGAGGCGACACCGGCCCCCGGCGGCGACGAACACCACGAGTTCCAGGACCACGACTTCGGGCAGACGAAGCGATGAGCGAGCGCGACGGCCGCGAGCAGCACGGCGGCGAGCACGACGGTTCCGGGCACGAAGGCCCCGGGCACGACGGTTCCGAGGCCGACTGGCTGGAGCAGCAACGCCCCGTGGTCGACGCCGATCCGGATCTGAGCGCGGGCGACGACCCGCCGGCCGCCGTGCCGTCCGTCGACGCGGATGAGGCCGATGTGCTCGAGCAGAGCCGCGAGGTTCCCGACGACGACGAGGACTCGCGCACGCAGTAAGGCGCGGACCTGCCTACGCTAGAGGCGCATCCCACCGATGGAGGTCCCATGCGTCTCGGCTACTCGACCGGTTACTGGAGCGCGGGCCCGCCGAAAGGCGTCGAGAAGGCGATCCGCACCGCCGAACGGCTCGGCTTCGAACACGTCTGGACGAGTGAAGCGTACGGCTCGGACGCGTTCACCCCGCTCGCGTGGTGGGGATCGCGCACCTCGCGCATCAAACTCGGAACCGCAATCGCGCAGCTCTCCGCCCGCCCCCCGGCCGCGGCGGCGATGGCGGCGCTCACCCTCGACCACCTGTCGGGCGGGCGCGTCATCCTCGGGCTCGGCGCCTCCGGGCCGCAGGTCGTCGAAGGGTGGTACGGGCAGCCGTATCCCAAACCGCTCGCGCGCACTCGCGAGTACGTCGACATCGTGCGTCAGGTGCTCGCCCGCCACGAGCCGGTGACCTCCGCCGGACCGCACTACCCGTTGCCCTACACGGGGCCGGATGCGGCCGGGCTCGGCAAACCGCTCAAGTCGACCGTGCACCCGTTGCGCGCCGACCTGCCCATCTACCTCGCCGCCGAGGGACCGAAGAACGTCGCCTTGTCCGCCGAGATCGCCGACGGCTGGTTGCCGTTCCTGCTGTCGCGCAACGCCCTCGACGAGGCCCGTGCCAACCTTGAGGCCGGCTTCGCGCTGCGCTCGCCCGAGCGCTCCCCTCGCGAGCAGTTCGAGGTGGCGCTGCCCATCCCCGTGATTCCCCATCCCGACATCGAGGCCGCCGCCGACCTCGTGCGACCCATGCTGGCCCTCTACATCGGGGGCATGGGCGCGAAGGGCGCCAACTTCCACCGGGATGTGATCGACCGGCTCGGCTACGAAGCGGAGTGCGACATCATCCAGGAGCACTACCTCGCCGGTCGCAAGAAGGAGGCGATCGCCGCCGTGCCGACCCGACTCGTCGAAGAACTGGCGCTCATCGGACCGCCCGAGAAGATCCGCGACGAGCTGACGGTCTGGGAGGACAGCGTCGTGACGACCTTCCTCGTGCAGGGTCCGGCGTTCGCCCTGCGCACCATCCGCGACGTGGTGCAGGGCGGGTCGCTCACGCGAGCAAAACTGACCGCACTGGCCTACGCGTGGGCGGCGAGGCGTCGCCGCTGAGAGCAGCCGAGGTCGGCGTAGGGTGGGGCGGGTGACCCGCCACGTCCTCGCCCTCGTCGGGATCGGCCTGCTCGGCGGCTTCCTCTCCGGGCTGTTCGGCATCGGCGGCGGCATCCTCATGGTGCCGTTGCTCGTGCTGATCCTCGGGCTCGATCAGCGTCGAGCAAGCGCCCTCTCGCTCGCCGGAGTACTGCCCGCGGCGATCGTCGGTTCGATCACTTACGCGCTGCAGGGTTCGCTCGACGTGCTCGCCGCCGCCCTCATCGCCGCGGGCGGGGTCGTGGGCGCCCTGGTCGGAACGCGCCTGTTGCGCTCGATGCCGCTCGGCTGGCTGCGCTGGATGTTCATCGCCCTGCTCCTGCTCGTCGCGGTACGGATGCTCATCGAACTGCCGACCGGCGATCGCGTCGGTCTCGAGTGGTGGTCGGCCCTCGCGCTCGTCGGCCTCGGACTTGTCGTCGGGGTCGCCTCCGGACTCTTCGGCATCGGCGGTGGGGTGCTCATCGTGCCGGCGCTCGTGAGCCTGTTCGGATTCGATCCCGTCGCCGCGAAGGGCGCGTCGCTGCTGGCGATGATCCCCACCTCGATTTCGGGCACCATCGCCAACACGCGCGCGCGACTGGTTCGGCCGCTCGATGGACTCATCCTCGGTTCGGCCGCCGCACTCGCCTCATTCCCCGGCGCCCTCCTGGCCCACGTGATTCCGGCGCGACTGTCGAACGTGCTCTTCGCGATCCTCGTGCTCGTCGCCGCGGTTCAGCTGGCCATTCGCGCGTGGCGGCTCCGCCGGGCCTGACTCGCCGCATCCGCCTCCTCCGCCCGCCCAAATGCAGGAGCCCTCGGTCCGAATGCAGGATCGTTCGGAGGCGAGAACCGCAGAATCCCGCGGATGCCGCGTCCGCGCCGGTCTTTTCGCTCCTGCATTTCGGCAGAAGTTTCCTGCGTTTGGGCAGGATCCGCGGGGTCAGGCGCGGGAGCAGTCCGCGCAGAGACCGAACACGTCGACGATGTGATTCGGCTGGGTGAAGCCGTGCTGGGATGCGACGTCGCGCGCCCACTGCTCGACAGCATCCGCTTCGATCTCGACGGTGAGCCCACAGTTGCGGCAGATGAGGTGATGGTGGTGGCTGCCCGGAGTGCATGCACGGTAGAGCGACTCGCCCTCCTGCTGCAGCGAATCCGCCTCGCCCTCCGTCGCGAGATCCGACAGTGCGCGGTACACGGTCGCGAGCCCGATCGACGATCCGCGGTCGCGCAGCAGCGAATGCAGCGCCTGCGCGCTCACAAAACCCTCGGACTCGCCGAGCGCCTCCCGAACGGCTTCCCGCTGCCAGGTGTTTCTCTTCACCACCATTCGCGCCTCCGTCGTCTTACGCTGCCAGCCTAATCCGCGGCTGCCGAGCACGTCCGGCGAGCCGGCAGACCAGGTAGATCAGGAACGAGATCGTCGTGATGAACGGGCTGATCGGCAACGACGTACCGATCGCGATGAGGATGCCGCCCACTGCCGACACGAACCCGAACACCATGCTCAGCACCGGCACCAGCACGGTGGATGCGCTCACCCGCATCGCCGCGGCGGCAGGGGTCACGAGCAGAGCGAGCACGAGCAACGCGCCGATCACCTGAACGGACACGGCGACCGTCAGCCCGAGCAGCAGCATGAACACCAGACTGAGTGTGCGCGACGGAACGCCCCGCGCCGCCGCGACGTCGGGGTCGAGGCTGTCGAACGTGAGCGGCCGCCACACGACGAGGAGCACAGCGAGCACGAGCACGCTCAGCGCCACGAGCAGACCGAGCTGCGGGAAGTCGACCGACACGATCTGCCCGGTGAGCAGTCCGAACTTGTTGCCGCTGCGACCCGGATACAGGGCGAGGAACAGAATGCCGAGGCCCAGCCCGAATGGCATGAGCACGCCGATGATCGAGTTGCGATCGCGCGCACGCGCACCGAGCAGGCCGATGATCGCTGCGGCGATGAGGGAGCCGACCACCGAGCCGAGCACGACGTTGACCCCGAGGAGCAAGGCGCCGGCCGCACCCGCGAAGGACAGTTCGCTGATGCCGTGCACCGCGAAGGCCATGTCGCGCTGCATCACGAAGACACCGATGAGTCCGCCGACGATGCCGAGCAGAGCGCCGGCGTACACGGATGCCTGCACGAGTTGGAGCAGGGCGCCGTAATCGCTGAAGTCGAAGATCACAGGTGATGCGCCTCCTCCACGCCGCCCGCGACGAAGACGCGGTCGCCGCGGCGGAACACCTCGACGCGCGTTCCGTAGAGGTCGCTCAGCACGTCGGACTGCAAGACCTCGTCGGGGGTTCCCACCGTGAAGCGACCTTGGGCCAGGTAGAGCACGCGGTCGACCATGCCGAGCACCGGGTTGATGTCGTGGGTCACGAACAGCACCGCCGTGTCGTGGTCGCGGCGGTGACGGTCGATGAGCGCGGCGACCCCGCGCTGGTGCGCGAGATCGAGGCTTGAGAGCGGCTCGTCGGCCAGCAGCAGTACCGGGTCGTCGACGAGCGCCTGCGCGATCCGCAGCCGCTGCTGCTCACCGCCGCTCAGCGTGCCCATCGGACGGTCGGCATATCCGGTCGCTTCGACGGCCCCGATCGCGGCCGCGACGCGCGCCCGCTCGGCGGCCGACGTGCGCGGCAGCCCGAAGCGGTGACCGTTCAGGCCGAGCGTGACCAGGTCGCGCCCGCGCAGCGGAGTGCCGGGTTGCACGATGCGCTGCTGCGGGATGTAGCCGATGCGACGGTCGCCGCGACGCACGGGATCGCCACCGACGTCGATCGTGCCGGCGTCGAGCGGCTGCTGGCCGAGCACCGCGCGCAGCAGGCTCGTCTTGCCCGAGCCGTTGGCTCCGAGCACCGCGACGAACTCGCGTGGCGCGACCGTCAGATCGAGGTCGCGCCAGAGCGGGCGATTGCCGAAGCCGAGGCTCGCGTGCTGGATCCGCAGAGCGGGCACTACGCCACGGCCGCCGCGATCGCGTCCAGGTTCGCCGTCATCCACGAGAGGTAAGTCTGCCCCTCCGGGAGCGTTTCGGTGAAGTCGACCACGGGGATCGCGGCCTCATCCGCCGCCTCCCGCACCCGCTCCGTCTCGGGGCTCGCCGTCTGGGAGTTGTACGCGAGCAGCACCACTCGGCCCGAGTCGATGAGCTCGAGGGTCTGCTGAAGCGCAACGGGGGGCACGTCGGCACCTTCCTCGATCGCCTCCGTGAACGCGTCGGGCGTGAGGTTGACGAACCCGGCGGCCTCGAGCAGGTAGGCGGGAACGGGCTCGGTCATCGCGATCCCGTCGCCTTCGTGGGCGGCGCGCAGCTCGTCCGCCGCGGCTTCGAGACCGGCGATGCCCGCCTCGAACTCCTCGGCGTTGGCTTCGAAGTCGGCCGCGGACTCGGGGGCGAGTTCGGCGAGTTCGTGGGCGATCTCGTGGGCGAGCTCGCCCATTGTGTGCGGGTCGTACCAGACGTGCTCGTTGACGCCCTCGAGGTGGTCGTGTCCGGCGTGGTCATCGCCGTCCTCGGTGTGACCCGTCTCGTCCTCGGTGTGCTCGTTCTCCGCGCTGTCGTCGGCGGCCGCCTCGTGGTCGTCGCCTCCGACAAGTCCGGCCACCTCGACGGCGGTGATGACGACCGCTGCCGTGCCGGACGCGTCGAGGAGCGTCTCCATGAACGGGTCGTAACCCCCACCGTTGACGATGACGAGGTCGGCCTCAGAGATGGCGAGCTGGTCCCGCGCGGAAGCCTCGTAGCTGTGCGGGTCGGCCGCCGCGCTGTCGATGATGCTCGTCACCGTCACGGCGTCGCCGCCGATCGTCGCCGCAATGTCCCCATAGACGTTCGTCGAGGCGACGACCGTCAGGGTGCTGTCGTCCTCGGATGGCGTTGTGCCCGGGCCGGCGCATCCGGCAAGCAGAAGGGCGGAGGCGGCGATGGCCGCTCCGGCGGCAAGGATCGTGCGCGTCATGGCGTACTTTCTCGTTCTCGATAACCGTAATGACATTCGTTATCAATAACGTAGCACACGGCATCGGTCGGGAACGCGCGCCCCGGTCAGTCGAGCAGCAGGGCCGGTTCCTCGAGCACCGACGCGACATCCGCGACGAACCGGCTCACCACATCGCCGTCCACCACGCGGTGGTCGAAGCTGCCGCCCAGCGTCGTCACGAACCGCGGGCGCACCTCCCCGTCGACCACCCACGGCTTCTGCTTGATCGTGCCGAGGGCGAGGATGCCAACCTCGCCGGGGTTGAGGATCGGAGTCCCCGTGTCCATCCCGAACGACCCGAGGTTGGTGATCGTGAACGTGCCGCCCGACATCTCCGCGGGCTGGGTCTTGCCGTCGCGCGCCGTGATCGTCAGCTGCTCGAGGGCCTGAGCGAGTTCGCGCAGCGGCAACGTGTGCGCATCCTTGATGTTCGGCACGACGAGGCCGCGCGGGGTGGCGGCCGCGATGCCCAGGTTCACGTAGTGATGCACCGTGATCTCCTTGTCGGTGTACGTGGAGTTCACCGTCGGATTGCGACGCACCGCCCAGATCACCGCCTTCGCCGCGATGAGCAGCGGCGAAACGCGGATGCCCGCGAAGTCGGGCGAGTTCTTGAGGCGCTTGACGAACTCCATCGTGCGCGTCGCATCGATGTCCACGAACACGCTCACGTGCGGTGCCGTGAACGCGCTCTGCGCCATCGCCGTCGCGATCGCCTTGCGCACCCCCTTGACGGGGATGATCTCCTCGCGTTCGGTGCCCCACTCGGGGGTTTCGATGTTGCGGAAGACGCTCGCCTGCGACGCCTGCCGGATCACGTCGTCCCTCGTCACCTCGCCCGCAAGCCCCGTCGCGATGACGGTCGTCAGGTCGACGCCGAGATCTTTGGCGAGCTTGCGAATCGGGGGCTTGGCGATCACCGCGACCGCCGACGCCGCCGGCACACTCGCGGGGCGAGTCGCGGGAGTCTGCACCGGGGCCGCGCCGTCGCCGGCCGCGGCGGGGCGCCGACGACGAGTGGATGCGTGCCCGGCCGACCCGTAGCCGACGAGCACCGCCTCGGGCTTCTCTTCGGTCGCCACGGTCGCCGCGGTGTCCACGGCAGCGGCCTCCGCCTCCGGGTTCGGCTCGGGCGCCGCCGACCCTGCGGCCACGCCGTCAACCGAGATGATGGGCGTGCCGACCTCGACCGTCTGCCCCTCCTCGACGAGGATCGCCGAGACGGTGCCCGCGAACGGCGACGGCAGCTCAACGAGCGACTTGGCGGTCTCGATCTCGACCAACACCTGGTTGAGCGAGACGGTGTCGCCGGGCTTGACCTTCCACGCGACGATCTCCGCCTCGGTCAGACCTTCCCCGACGTCGGGGAGCCGGAACTCGGACATGCGGTGCTCCTTCGGTGGACGAGACGGCTAGTAGGCGAGCGCGCGATCGACGGCTTCGAGAACCCGATCCGCGTCGGGGAGGTAGACCGCTTCGAGCTTCGCGGGCGGGAAGGGCACATCGAACCCGGTGACCCGCAGCACGGGCGCCTCCAGATTGTAGAAGCAGCGCTCGGCGACGGTCGCGGCGATCTCCGAGGCGACCGAGACGAATCCGGGCGCCTCCTGCACGACCACCAGCCGGCCCGTCTTCTGCACGGACGCGATGATGGGGGCCCAATCGATGGGAGAGATCGAGCGCAGGTCGAGCACCTCCACGCTCGTGCCCTCCTCCGCGGCGACATCGGCCGCCTGCAGGGCGAGCGCGACCGTCGGCCCGTAGCCGAGCACCGTCACCTCCGCGCCTTCGCGCGCCACGCGGGTCGCATGCAGGGGGATGCCCGCGGCATCCAGATCGACGTCGCCCTTGGGCCAGTAGCGGCTCTTCGGCTCGAAGAACAGCACCGGGTCGTTGCTGGCGATCGCCTCCTGGATCATCCAGTAGGCGTCGTGCGGGCTGCCCGGAGTGACCACGCGCAAACCGGCGGTGTGGGCGAAGTACGCTTCGGGGCTCTCCTGGTGATGCTCGACCGCACCGATGTGACCGCCGTACGGCACCCGGATCACGACGGGGAACGACTGGGATCCCTCATGCCGAGCAGTGAGCTTGGCCAGCTGCGAGGTGATCTGGTCGAAGCCGGGGTAGATGAAGCCATCGAACTGGATCTCGCAGACGGGACGGTAGCCGCGCATCGCGAGTCCGATCGCCGTGCCGACGATGCCCGACTCGGCCAGGGGGGTGTCGAGTACGCGCTTCTCGCCGAACTCCGCCTTGAGGCCCTCCGTCACGCGGAACACGCCACCGAGGTCGCCGATGTCCTCGCCCATGAGGATGACCTTGTCGTCATCGCGCATCGCGGCGCGGAGCCCCGCGTTGAGGGCCTTGGCCATGGTCAGGGTCTCGACCGTCACGACGTCGCCTCCTCGAAGGATGCCTCGTACTGCTCGAGCCAGCGCTCCTGCGCCTCGGTGACGGGGTGCGGGTCGCTGTAGACGTGGCGGAACATCGAGCCGGCGGGCGGCGGCTCGAGTGCGAGCGTGCGTCGGCGAACCTCCGCGGCGACCTCCTCCGCCTCCTCGGCGAGCTCCGTGAAGAACGCGTCTCCCTCACCCCGCGAGCGCAGGTACGCCTCGAAACGCGTGATGGGGTCGTTCTGCACCCAGAACTGCACATCCTCTGCGCGGCGGTACTTCGTCGGGTCGTCGCTCGTCGTGTGGGCGCCGATACGGTACGTCAGCGCCTCGATGAAGCGGGGGCCTTCGCCGGCGCGCGCCTCGTCGAGCGCTGAACGCGAGACCGCGTAGCTGGCGAGCACATCGTTGCCGTCGATCTGGACTCCGGGGATGCCGAAGCCCGACGAGCGCAGGTAGAGCGGAGTGCGCGACTGGCGCTCGACGGGAACCGAGATCGCCCACTGGTTGTTCTGCAGGAAGAACAGCTGCGGCGTCTGGTAGCTGGCCGCGAAGACGAGCGCCTCGCTGACGTCGCCTTGGCTGGTCGCACCGTCGCCGAAGTAGACGACCACCGCCTGGTCCCGTTCGGGGTCACCGGTCGCGGTATCGCCGTCGAACTGCACGCCCATCGCGTAGCCGGTCGCGTGCAGCGCCTGCGAGCCGATCACGAGGGTGTAGAGGTGGAAGTTGTTGTTCGTCTTCGGGTCCCAGCCACCGTGGGTGAGGCCGCGCAGCAACTCGATGATGCGCATCGTGTCGACGCCCCGGATGCGCGCGACCACGTGCTCGCGGTACGCCGGGAAGATGTGGTCCTGGGGCCGCGCGCCGTAGGCCGAGCCCACCTGCGCGCCCTCCTGCCCGTGGCTCGGAATCCACAGCGCCAACTGCCCCTGCCGCTGCAGGTTGCTCGCTTCGGCGTCGACGCGCCGGATCACGACCATCTGCCGGTGGAACTCGCGCAGTTGCTCCTCCGAGAGCGCCTCGACGAGGGGCAGGTACTTCTCGTTCGCGTCGCTGGCGACGAGAGAACCCGCCGGGCTCAACAGCTGGATCGTCGCCGAGGTGTAAGCCATTGGTCTAATCTAACCCGGGCCCCGACGGCCCCGTTCGTCGCAGGGAAACAACCTCCGCGGCTGCGCTTAGGAGTTTGTCGACAGCTTCGTGTTCGCCGATGCTCACGCGGAGGCCCTCGCCGAGCGGCCGGACGATGAGGCCGTGCCGCTCGAAGACGTCGGCGGCGCGCGCGGTCGCCTCCTCCGTGGCGAGCCACACGAAGTTGCCTTGCGGGTCGGGCAGTTCCCAGCCCTGCGCACGCAGGCCCGCCGCGATCTCATCGCGCAGTGCCGCGAGCCCGCGCACGCGCTCGAGCAGTTCGTCTTCGTGCTCGAGGGACACGATGGCGGCGCGCTGGGCCGGTTCGGTGACCGACAGGGGTATGGCTACGGCCCGTGCCGCATCCATGACGTACTCGGGTCCCACGGCATAACCGATGCGCAGGCCCGCCAGTCCGTACGCCTTCGAGAACGTGCGCAGCACCACCAGGTTCGGGTACTCGTGAATCAGGGATTCGCCGTGCACCGCCTCCGGGTCGGTCACGAACTCCGCATACGCCTCGTCGAGGAGCACGAGCACGTCGGACGGCACCGACGCCATGAAGTCGACGAACTCGGCGTGGGTGACGATCGTGCTCGTCGGGTTGTTGGGACTGCAGACGATGATGACGCGCGTGCGCTCCGTGACGGCCGCCGCCATCGCGGTCAGGTCGTGCCGCGCGCCGGCGGTGAGCGGGACCTGGATGCTCGTCGATCCCGCAGCCGCCACGAGCAAGGGGTAGGCCTCGAAGCTGCGCCAGGCGTAGATGACCTCGTCGCCGGGCGCGCTCGCCGCGGAAATCAGCTGGGCGAGCACGGCGACCGAGCCCGCGCCGACCTGCACGCATTCGGGCGACACGGAGAAGCGGGCACCGACGAGCTCGCGCACCGCAAGCGCCGAGGCCTCCGGGTAGCGGTTGAGGCGACTCGATGCGACCGCATCCATCACGGCCGGGAGCGGCGGGAACGGGTTCTCGTTCGAGGAGAGTTTGAACGCATCCTCCGCCGCCGTGCGCCCCTGTCGGTAGGGCACGATCGAGGCGATCTCGGGGCGCAAACGAACGCGGTCGGTGGTCACCGGTCCAGCCTATTCGCGCGGCGCACCCCGCGCGCGGGACGTTGCCCGCGCCCCGGCATCCGGGCATAGTGGAGCCCATGAGCTTCGTCTTGCGGGTCCTCATCAACGCCCTCGCCCTGTGGCTGACCACCCTGATCGTCGCGGGGGTGAAGATCGTCCCGTTCGCTCCGGGCGGCACGCTCGAGCTGGTTCTGACGATCCTGCTCGTCGCGCTCGTCTTCGGCATCGTCAACGGAATCATCGGCAACTTCATCCGAATCGTCGCGTTCCCGCTGTACATCCTCACCCTGGGCCTGATCGCCCTGGTCGTGAACGGGTTGCTGCTGCTGCTCGTCGCCTGGCTCACGGGTCTGCTCGGCTTCGGGCTCGTCGTGGACAGCTTCTGGTGGGGCGTGCTCGGTGCGCTCGTGCTGGGGCTCATCAGCTGGCTGATTGGCATTCTGCTGCGGCCGCTCATGAAGAAGTAGACGCGTCCTCGACGCGTTCGCAACGGTAAGCGACGCGCTCGACGAGCACCGCCCCTTCGGTGAACGATCGCGCCTGATCAGCGGCTTCCGCCAGTCGACTGTCCGGTTCGGCATCCATGAGTCGCGCCGTCTCGCGGTAGGCGTCGAGTCGGTGTGCCGGCATGACCGGAGCGGTCTCGAAGTCGACGTCGCCGCTCGCATAGCGCTGCACGACGACGGCCGTTTCGTTGGTCTGGTCACCCCCGAAGGCGACGACCATGTCGTCGGTGTGCTCGACCAGCACCGTGGGAACGTCGGCGGGGATCGGAATCGACCCCGTCGGCCCGCCGAACGACACCACTCCCGCGGTCAAGAACTCGCCGGACGCGGCGAGGCGCGCCGCGATCGCGCCGCCCTGCGAGTGGCCGGTGAACTGCACCGGATCCCCCGGGCGCACCCCGGCCTCCTTCATCGCGGCGACGACGGCCTCATACGAACCGCTGCCCGGCCCGCTCGCGTTGGTAACGTTGCTTGCCATATCCCACGGCTCATCCGTCGCGAACGGGCTGAAGTCGACGGTGCCGGCGATGTAGATCTCGAAAGCCCGCCGGCCGTCAGGGAACTCGTAGCGCTCGACGATCACCTGCGCACCGTCGAGTTGTTCCGGGTCGGGGATGCGCGAGACCCGATCCTCGAAGCCGGCGGCCGGGGGAGCCTCGGACAGCTTCGTGCTCTCGGCGACCCGCACCTCCCCGTCGCGGAGGGCGCCCGCGGGACGTGCCACGGCGCCGGCCATCGCTGCGACGGTCGGCACCCCGGCCAGTCCCAGTCCGTGATCGCCGAGAAGGTGCCGGATGGGCCCCGGAACACGGAGGCTCGCCATGGCCGCATCGTCGGCACCGCGAACCGCCAGCCGAACGCCCCCGACGACGAGCGGATTGCTCGCCACCCGATTGATATCAGCGCCGGACACACCCCCCGAGCCCATCGCGATCGTCGCCGCCCCGACGATGCCGCCGAACACGGGCGTGCGGGCGACCAGAGCGAGCAGGCCCGGACCCATCGAGCCGAGGAACGCACCGAACTCGTCGGCCGCGAAGCCGATCGTGGAGCGTACGAGGTTCTCCGCGAAACCGTAGCCGTCCGCGGCGACCCCCAGCGCCCAGCCGAGTCCGCGCGCTTCGGCTTCGGCGGCGAGCAGCGCGATCTGCGCCTCACCGAGATCCTGTTCGGCGCGCACGGCATCGGCCGGCGCCCCCTCCGCGTGATACCACCAGCGCGATCGCAGGTCGTCGACGGCGGAGAGCCGCGAGCGGATCGCGACGACCTCGCGCACGAACTCGTCGAGCAGCCGCGCGGCGGCGACGAGTTCTTCCACGATCACCGATGTGCCGCCGACGGACACGCTGAGCTCGTCAGACACGCGCGTGCGTTTCGCGGAACGCGGCCGACGTGCGGGCGAGGGCGGAGCGCAGGCTCGCCTCGGCCCGGTCGACCGACTCGCTGAGCTGGAGCATGGCATCGGCGTAGACGCGCCGGGCCATGCCCGTCCAACTCGCTTCGGGCACGGGAACGAGATCGCGTCGCAGGCGTTCGACGTCGGTGAGGATGGCGAGAAGTTCGTCGCGCTGGTGTTCGAGTGCGATGAGGATGTCGAGGTCGTCGGGTCGGGTCACCGCATCATCGTGGGGCAGGGCGTCGACGGCGACCGTCCTTTCTCGCGAGGCGGTGGAGGGGCGACGCAACCTCGCCCCTGGCGAGGAGACGAATCTGCGGGACAATGAACCATGACCTTCGAGCGCGGCTTCTCGGACTCCGCGCTCTTTCGCATCTGCTTCGTATGCACCGGCAACATCTGCCGATCCCCGATGGCCGAGACGGTCTTCAAAGAGCTCGTGCGACGCGCCGGACTGGACGGCAGCATCGCGGTGCTCTCCGCGGGCACCGGCGATTGGCACGTCGGCGAGCCCTCCGACGAGCGAACGCTCGCCGCCCTGTCCGCCGTCGGCTTCAACGGTTCGGGTCATCGCGCCCGGCAGTTCGACCCGGCCTGGTTCGACGTGCTCGACCTCGTCGTCGTCTTCGATCGCAGCCAGGAGCGCATTCTGCGGGCGTGGGCGCCCACCGAGCAGGACCGGTCGAAAGTACAGTTGCTGCTGAGCTTCGACGGCGAGCAGGCGGTGCTCTCAGACGTACCCGACCCGTACTATTCGGACGCCGCCATGTTCGACCACGTTCTCGGGATGATCACCCGGGCGTGCACGGCGCTCTTCCGCCAGATCAAGCCCGCCATCCGACAGGGAGTCACATGAGCCTGCCCGACCAGCCCCTGAGCCCGCTCGACGGCCGCTACCGCCCGGCGGTCGCCGCCCTCGGCGAGCATCTCTCGGAGGCGGGGCTCAACCGGGCGCGCGTGCGGGTGGAAGTCGAGTGGCTGCTGTACCTGACCGACCGGGAACTGTTCGGTTCGACGCGGCTCAGCCACGAGCAGGCTCGCGCGCTGCGGGAGTTCGCGGCCGAGTTCGGTCAGGCCGAGGTCGAGCGGCTCGCGGAGCTCGAGGCCACCACGCGCCACGACGTGAAGGCCGTCGAGTACCTCGTGCGCGAGAAGCTCACCGAGCTCGGCCTGACGAGCCTCGCCGAACTCACCCACTTCGCCTGCACGAGTGAAGACATCAACAACCTCTCCTACGCGCTGACGATCGGTGCGGCGATGCGCGACGTGTGGTTGCCCGCCTTCCGCGCGCTCATCGAGGCCCTCACCGCGATGGCGATCGAGCACCGTGACGTGCCGATGCTGTCGCACACCCACGGTCAGCCGGCGACGCCGACGACGATGGGCAAGGAACTCGCCGTGGTCGTGCACCGTCTGCAGCGCATCCTCGCGCAGATCGACGCGACCGAGTACCTGGGCAAGTTCAGCGGCGCGACCGGCACGTTCGCTGCGCACCTCGCGGCCGACCCCGAGCTGGACTGGCAGGCCGCATCCCAAGAGTTCGTCACCTCTCTCGGCTTGACGTGGAACCCGCTCACGACGCAGATCGAGTCTCACGACTGGCAGGCGGAGCTCTACGCGCGCGTCAGCCACGCCAATCGGGTGCTCCACAACCTCTGCACGGACGTGTGGACCTACATCTCGATGGGCTACTTCCGGCAGATTCCGCAAGCCGGAGCGACCGGGTCGTCGACGATGCCGCACAAGATCAACCCGATTCGGTTCGAGAACGCGGAAGCGAACCTGGAGTTGTCGAGCGCGCTGCTCGACTCGCTCGCCGCGACGCTGGTGACCTCGCGACTGCAGCGCGACCTCACCGATTCGACCAGCCAGCGCAACATCGGCGTCGCGCTCGGGCACTCCCTCTTGGCGATCGACAACATCACTCGCGGACTGCGCGAGATCGCGCTCGACGAGGATGCCCTCGCGCGGGATCTCGACGCGAACTGGGAGGTGCTCGGCGAAGCCATCCAGACGGTCATCCGCGCCGAGGTCACCGCGGGACGCAGCTCCATCGCCGACCCGTACGCGGTGCTCAAGGAACTGACCCGGGGGCGCCGTGTGGGTGCCGTGGAGCTCGCCGAGTTCATCGACGGCCTCGACATCGGTGCGGAGGCGAAAGCGCGGCTCCGCTCGCTCACCCCCGCAAGCTACACGGGACTGGCGAGCGAACTGGTGGACCGGCTCGGCGACTGAGTCCGTGTCGGCCCTCGCCGATCGTCAGTGGGCGGAGTCGCGGTCCGGGTTGTCGAGATCCACGGAGTCGTCGTCGCTGGGTCGCACGGCGAGCGCGATCATCGCGAAGCCGATGAGCGCCACGATGAACGCGATGCCCGTGAAGATGAGGGCGAGCACGAAGTCGCGCGTCGACATGAGCACGACCAGACCGACGAAGAGGGCAAGGATGCCGGAGAGGGCGATGAACTCGGCCGGCCTCGTGCGGTCGCGGCGGCTGGGTGCGGTCACGGGGTGTCCTCTGGTGCGGTGCCGGCCACGGCCGGCGAGTCGGGGGTCGTCGCGGATTCGTCGGGACGTCGGGGCGACGCCGCCGCGATCGCGAGGTACACGCCGATGATCGCCCAGTAGGCACCGAGCAGACCCACGACAACGATGGAGGCGGTGAGTTCGTGCTCCGTGCCGTCGACCGTGAAAGTCTGACTGAGACTCGGCGGCACGAGTTGCACGGCGATCGCCAGGAGCACGGTGGCCACGCCGACGAAGACGGAGTCGCGCGCGGTGCCGGGCGTCGAGGTGCGAGCGCGCACCCCCACGTAGACCTCGAGCGAGCCAGTGATGACAGCCCACGCGCTCACAAGAAGCACGAGGTAAGCCAGGCCGCCGCCGATGACGGTGAGGGCGGCGATCGCCGCGAGCACCCCGACCGAGCCTTGGACGATCGAGAGGGTGCGGGTGCCGCCGCGGGGGCCGAAGAGCGCGACGACGATCATCGCGAGGCCCGTCACGGCGGCGAAGATGCCGAACGTCACCAGCCCCAGGGACGCCGAATGGTCGGCGGAGAACGTCACCGCGAGGGCGAGGGCGACTGCGGGGACCGCGCGCGTCAGCGGCGGGATCCAGGAACTCACCGCTCCAGTCTAGGTCGCCGAATCCTGACCGTCCCCGGCGAGCAGGACGAGCACTTCGGGTTAGAGTTCGGGAGCGGGCCTGCCCGCGAACGAAAGGATGATCGTGGCCGACTTCAGCAGCTGGAACCAGCCGATCATCGACGAGTTCCGCGCCAACAACGGTCTGGTCGAGTCGCGCGGCTTCGGTCGCAGCCTCGTGCTCGTGCACCACATCGGAGCGAAGAGCGGAGTGGAGCGCATCGCCCCGGTGATGGCGATCCCCGCCGACGACGGCACGTGGTGGGTGGCGGCATCCAAGGCGGGAGCGCCCGACAACCCGGCGTGGTTCCACAACCTGCTCGCCCATCCGGACATCGTGATCGAGGTGCCGGGTGAGGGCGAGGTGCCCGTGCGCGCGACGCCGCTCGAGGGGGCGGAACGGGATGCGGCGTGGCAGCGGTTCGTGGAACGCAGCCCGGCGTTCGGTCAGTACGAGCAGCGCACGGCCCGCACCATCCCCGTCGTCGCACTTCGGCGCCGCTGAGCCAAGGGGCTGCGGGTCTCGATACGCCGCCTTCGGGGCCTACTCGACCGACGACAGAGAGGATGGTCGCGGCCGGCCGCCCATCGCGGCGGGTCTCGATACGCCGCCTTCGGTGGCTACACGACCGACGACAGAGCCAGCCTCTACCACCGGAGGACCGGTCTGCGTCCCATGCCGCCGGTCGAGTAGCCGCGCGAGCGACGTATCGAGACCACCGCTGAGTGACTAGATCGTCCCGACCACGGCGATCGCGAACCCGTCCCAGCCTTTGAGGCCCACCGTCTGCAGCGCCGTCGCGTGCAGTCGCGGGTCGGCCCCCATCCGCTCGATCAGGGCACGGGTTCCGCGCACTCGGGGGTCGTCGCTATCGTCGTCGGTGACCGAGCCACCGCGCACGACGTTGTCGGCGATGATGACCGTTCCGGGGCGGCTGAGCTGGAGGGCCGCGTCGAGGTAGTGCGGGTTGTTGGGTTTGTCCGCGTCGATGAACACGAGGTCGAAGGGTTCGGCCCCCGATTCGGCGAGGTGCCGGACGGACTCGAGTGCAGGACCGACAAGGATGTCCACGCGGTCCCCGACTCCCGCGCGGTCGAGGTTGTCGCGGGCGATCGCCGCGGTCGGTTCGTCGATCTCCAACGTGATGAGGCGACCGTCGGGGCCGATCGCGCGGGCGAGCCAGATCGCCGAGTAGCCGGCGAGGGTGCCGAACTCGAGCACGCGCCGCGCCCCGCTTAGGCGAGCGATGACCGAGAGCAGGGCGCCTTGCGTCGGAGACACATCCGCGAAGGGAAGCGCTGTGAACTCCGAGCTTTCGCGAGCGGCGATGAGGGCGTCATCTTCGCTGACCAGTTGGTCGATGAAGTAGCGGTCGACGTCGTGCCAGGCGGGGTTTTCGCTCATGGTTCGACCCTAACGAGCGCGCGGTCTCGGGGCTGTCACCCGTGCGGCCACGCGGCGAGCGCCGCGTCGATGGACCGACGGTCGGCCGCCGAGACGCGCTCCACCAGCTCCACCGACGGTTCCGTGGGGCGGCCGCGCCGGATGGGAACTCGCCAGCTTCCGACGACGGTGCCGTCGACGAGCACCGCGGGCCGGAACACGCCGTTACCCCCAGGTACGAGAGCGGCGAACGCGCCGGGGGAGGCGACGAGCGAGCGGTCGGCGTACCCGAGAATCCACTCGTCGAATCCGGGCACGAGCGTCACGCCCGTCGGCGGGAGTCCTGGAGTGGGTTCTCCGATGAGCAGGGAACGCCGCCCCTCGACGCTGACCTCGGCGAGGTCGGGGATTTCGGCGAGCGCCGGCCGGATCACGCCCTTTGGCAGCTTCGTCCACCAGGCGAGGTCGTCTTCCGTGACGGGTCCGCGTGCGAGCACGACCCCGCGCAGCAGTTCCGCCAGTTCGGGCATGGGGCTGCCGGACGGCGCCGTGCGCACGAGCAGTTGTTCCGAGCCGGATTCGTCGAACGGCCCCCAGTGGTGCAGGCCGTCCACGGCGAAATGCATGAGCAGGTGATACCCGCGACCCGCCGACGTGTCGATGCCCGCCTGCTCGAGCGCGGCGAGTGCGTCCGCTCGGGTGAGCATTCGCTCGGACAGCGCCTCGTCGAGCACGGACCGGGCACGGTCGAGCACCTGCGCATCGATGCCGAGGGCGCCGCGACGGGTCGCGGTCGAACGGTGGGTGCGTTCCGCCGAGTGGGCAAGGATGCCAGCGAGCTGCCGCGGGGTGGTGGCGAACAGCGTGCCGCGCATCGGCCAGGAGCGCACGAGCTCGCCGCGGTCGAACGCCGCCTTCACCTCCGCGACGGTCGTGCCCGGGGCGGACCGGATCGCGATCGCCCGCAGTACCGCGGGCAGGTCCTGCCCTTGAAGGGCGACCGCCCTCTCGACCACCTCAGTCGGCGCGAAGGTCGACCCACCGAGAAGCTGCGAGTGCCATCGAACGCGGCGCGCCTGCTCGACGGTAATCTGCTCCGTCGCGCGATCGAAACTAATCACTGCCAACGACCTCTCGAGTGGGCCCGAAGTACTCCCAGATCAGCTTGTTGCCTCGAAACCACGACGTCGCGATCGCCGACCATGCGGACGAAGGAAACTCCCCGTCCACACGGAACAGCTTTCGATACCGGTCTCCCTTACCGCGGTGCCGGAAGCCTGAGGCGACCCGTGGGTACGTCGTCGCTGCATAGGCTTTCACTGCACCGTCGCAGTGCACAAAGACCCTCTTGCTCGTGTCACGTCTTGCGTGAAGGTACCGGGCCAGCACCCAGACGGCACCCTCGTGCGGACTCGGCATGAACTCCTCGATCTCAACGGTCTTGAAATCCCCATCCGACGTCCAACGAATCGACAGGCCCGCGTATGGCATGAGGATCGATTCTCCACCGGCCGGATCGCCGTAGAACGTTTCGCCAACGACAGCAAGGTCATCGAGCTCTTCCTCTGAGAGCGTCCGGCCAAACCAACGATCGCGTTCAACGTAGTCACGGCACTCGGTGATGAACCGCAATCTGCGGTCATCCAGGGCGATTCTGGCCTTTAGTCCGTGAGTTGCGGCAAGGGCGAGCACGGTTGCGACTAGATCGGTGTGCATAGCGGAGGAGAACCCGCGTCGGAGTAGCTGATGGTAATGAAACGCATAGTCACCGAAATGCAGGCCCCCCGGACGAGCATCGAGCCCTTCGAGTGACACCAGACCGCTCTCGTCGAGCAACGGGAGCAGTGCCGGTGCGGCCGAGAACACCCGGGATTGGAAGGACGGCTGGTCGAGTGTCTCGGCCACTTGTCTGTCAAGGCATATCCAGGTAACAGCCTCGAGCAGCGCCTCTGGGATCGCCGGGCTTCTGATGTGCTGAGGCAGGCGCGAGTACATCGCCTCCGCCTGCGCGGCGTGAAGACCTACCCACTCGTTGAGGACTCCCAAGACTCTTTCTCGAACCTCAAGAAGCCGCCCGCCATCGTCAGCGAACAACCGAAGGGGGATCGTATCCAAGTCCAGCATGACTTGGACAAGGTCTCCGAGGTCTGAGCCGAGGTAACGCTCGAGGGCGAACATATCGCCCTGGTCAAACTCGAGCATCAAGAGCTTCTCCGATCAAGCGAGGGAGGCAAACCGCCCGGAGCCCAAAGCCCACAAGAATGATCGAGCTGCCGCTACGCGGGGGCCATGTCGCTGAACCGGGAGAAGTGACCGGTGAACGCGACGGTGATGGTGCGAGTGGGGCCGTTGCGGTGCTTGGCGACGATGAGGTCCGCCTCGCCGGCGCGCGCGTTGTCGGCCTCGTAGGCGCTCTCGCGGTGCAGCAAGATGACCATGTCGGCATCCTGCTCGATCGATCCCGACTCGCGCAGGTCGGAGAGCTGCGGCTTCTTGTCGGCGCGCTGCTCGGGACCACGGTTGAGCTGCGAGATCGCGATCACCGGCACCTCGAGCTCCTTCGCGAGCAGCTTGAGCGCACGGGAGAACTCGCTGACCTCTTGCTGACGCGACTCGACCTTCTTGCCGCTCGTCATGAGCTGCAAGTAGTCGATGATGACCATCTTGAGTCCGATGCGCTGCTTGAGCCGCCGGCACTTCGCGCGGATCTCAACGAGCGTCATGTTGGGGCTGTCGTCGATGTACAGGGGTGCATCGTTGATACGGCCGCGCGTCTGGGCGATCGTCGTCCAGTCGTTCTGGTGCACCGTTCCCTTGCGCATGTGCTGCAGGGGCACAGATGCCTCCGCCGAGAGCAGGCGCATCGCGATCTCGCTCTTGCCCATTTCGAGCGAGAAGATGATCGTCGGCAGATCGTGTTTGATCGCCGCCGCGCGCGCAATGTCGAGACCGAGCGTCGACTTACCGATCGCGGGCCGGGCCGCGATGATGATCATCTGGCCCGGGTGCAAGCCGTTGGTGAGCTCGTCGAGCTCGGTGAAGCCGGTCGGCACGCCGACCATCTGGCCGTCCCGACCCCGGGCGGCCTCGATCTCGTCGATCGCCGACGTGACCGCCTCGGTGAGGGGCACATAGTCTTCGCTCTCGACTCCGCCGGTCACCGCGTAGATCTCGGCTTGCGCGTTGTTGACGAGGTCGACGACCTCGCCTTCGCTCGCGTAGCCCATCTGCACGATGCGGGTGCCCGCCTCGACGAGCCGCCGCAGCACCGCCTTCTCGGCGACGATCGACGCGTAGAAACCTGCGTTCGCGGCGGTCGGCACGAGCGCGGTGAGCGTGTGCAAGTACTCGGCGCCGCCCGCTCGCGCGAGCTGGCCCGACTTGGTGAGTTCGTCGGTGACGGCGATCACATCGGTCGGCTCGCCGTGGGAGTACAGGGTGAGGATCGCGTCGAAGATCGTCTCGTGCTTGGGGATGTAGAAGTCGACCGCCCGAACGGTCTCGATCACGTCGGCGACCGCATCCTTGCTGAGCAGCATGCCGCCGATGGCGCTCTGTTCGGCAAGCAGGTCGTGCGGGGGAACACGGTCGGCGCGCGCGGCGCCGGGCTCGCCGGAGGGACGCTGATCTCCAGCCAACCCGAGATGCGCGATAGACACGTATCGACCCCTTCAGTGCATGACGCTAGACCCCTGTTGTAGCGCCGACCGACGACACTCCCGAGCTTCCCCGAGCCGGGTCTGGTCCGTGTCGGATGAGGGGACTGCGCCACTCTAGGCAGGCCCTCGCGGCGCGACAACCCGGCCTGTGGATACCACTGTGCAGAACGTGCACGAAACGCCGATCACCATGTGAACAATCTGTGCATCGGAGTGGGGATAACTGGGGAGAGCTCCGGGGTCTTGAGCTTTTGACCAGCACTTTTTCGTTTGATGAGATGTGTGTAGAAAGTTGTTTAGACCGTGAGTTGAGACTTCGCCTCTCGTGTCCTCGCCTGTGCATAAATCTTACGAAAAACCGTCACGATCGGGGTACACGACTCTTGACACAGGCGCCTTAACAGCAGTAGCGGCGAGCCCCGTTTCGGGACTCGCCGCTACAACGCGAGAACTACTTGGCTGCAACGACCTGCAACGTGATCGTCGCCACGATGTCGTCGCGCAGACGCACCGTCGCCTCGTGCTCACCGGTCGCCTTGATGGGCGAGGTGATCTCGATCTTGCGCTTGTCGATCTCGCCGAGACCCGCCGTGGCCACCGCCTGAGCGATGTCGGAGGTCTTGACCGAACCGAACAGGCGACCGCCGTCGCCGGCCTTGACCGTGAGGCGAACAGTCGCCGCCTGCAGCCGGGCCTTGAGGTCGAGGGCCTCCTCGAGCGTGGCGTGCTCGCGCGAGGCGCGCGCCGCCTTGATCTGCTCGATCTGCTTCTCGCCGCCGCGAGTCCACGCGACCGCGAAGCCCTGCGGGATGAGGTAGTTGCGCGCGTACCCGTTCTTGACGTCGACGACGTCACCGGGAGCGCCGAGGCCGGAGACCTCGTTCGTGAGAATCAGCTTTGCCATGAGAGGTGCTCCTTCGATCAGCGGCCGGAGCCGGCGTAGGGAAGAAGCGCCATCTCGCGCGCGTTCTTGACGGCCGTCGCGATGAGGCGCTGCTCCTGCACGGAAACGCCCGTGATGCGACGGGCGCGGATCTTGCCGCGCTCGGAGATGAACTTGCGCAGCGTCGCGACATCCTTGTAGTCGATGACGCCGACGCGGACCGCCTTGGCCGGGGCGGCGTTCTTGCCGTCCTTGCCCTTGCGGATGGGCTTGCGGCGATCGCCGCTGCTCTTGCCTGCCATGAAGTGTCCTTAGAAGTTACGTCGTCCCGGCGAACGGGACAGGTCAGAAGGGGGTCTCGTCGGGGTAGTTGCCCGGCGTGTTCCAGACGTCGCCACCGGCGTCGGGGGCACTGGCGGCCCACGGCTCCTCGGTCACGGCTCCGCCGCGGGATCCGCCGTCGCGCGACGACGCGGCGCGCGTCACCTGCGCGGTCGCGTAGCGCAGGCTCGGGCCGATCTCGTCGACCTCGAGCTCGATCGCGGTGCGCTTCTCGCCTTCCTTCGTCTCGTAGGAACGCTGCTTCAGGCGACCGGTCGCGATGACGCGGCTGCCCTTCGTAAGCGATCCGGCGACGTGCTCGGCGAACTCACGCCAGCAGGACGCGCGGAGGAAGAGAGCCTCGCCGTCCTTCCAGTCGTTCGCGGCGCGGTCGAAGGTGCGGGGCGTCGACGCGATCGTGAAGTTGGCGACCGCGAGGCCCGACTGCGTGTAGCGCAGTTCGGGGTCGCTCGTGAGGTTGCCCACGACGGTGATGATGGTCTCGCCGGCCATCGGACTACTCCGCGTCCGCCGGGGCGGCCTTGGCTGCGGCCGGCTTGCGGGCGGCCTTCGCCTCAGCGAGCTTCTGGCTCGCCGCAACCTGCGCAAGGTGCTGATCGGCCCGCAGCACCTTGGTGCGCATGACGGCCTCCGACAGCTTCAGCTGACGGTCGAGCTCCTGGGTCGCGGCAGCGGTCGCCGTGAAGTTGACGACGGCGTAGATGCCCTCGGACTTCTTGTTGATCTCGTAGGCCAGGCGACGGCGTCCCCAGATGTCGACGTTGTCGATCGATCCGCCATCCGTGCGGATGACGTTGAGGAACTTGTCGAGGCTCGGGGCCACGGTGCGCTCATCGATCTCGGGATCGAGGATGACCATGAGTTCGTACTGGTGCGTCACAAACCCACCTCCTTCGGACTAGAACGGTCGCAGACGGTCTGCAACAGGAGGGTGTGAACGTGTCGTCCGCATGCGGACAACCTGTCTAGTGTACGAGGTTCGGGCCGGATCCGCGACCACGGGGCTCGGGCATCCGCGCTAGAAACCGGCGCTCGACCAGGCGAGAAGCCGGCGCTCGGCCTCCTCGGGCCCGAGCGGCCCCTCATCGAGTCGCAACTCGAGCAGGAACCGGTACGCCCGGCCCACCTCCGGTCCGGGCCCGATGCCGAGGATCGCCATGATCTGCTCGCCGTCCAGGTCGGGACGGATCGCCTCCAGCTCCTCCTGCTCCGCGAGCGCGACAATGCGTTCCTCGAGGTCGCTGTACGCGCGGGCCAGCCGCTGGGCCTTGCGCACGTTGCGCGTCGTCACGTCGGCGCGGGTCAGAATGTGCAGCCACTCGATCAGTTCGCCCGCATCCCGTACATATCGCCGCACCGCCGAGTCCGTCCAGGCGCCCTCCGCGTAGCCGAAGAAGCGCAAGTGCAGTTCAACGAGCCGCGACACCGCCGCGATCGTGTCGTTCGGCATTCGCAACGCACGCAGTCGTTTCGCCGCGAGCTTCGCACCCACGATGTCGTGGTGGTGGAACGTGACGACGCCGCCCGCTTCGATGCGCCGAGTCGCCGGCTTGCCGATGTCGTGCAGCAGCGCCGCCAAGCGCAGCACGAGGTTCGGTTCGTGTCCGCGCGACTTCTCCAACTCGATCGCCTGCGTCACCACCGTGAGGCTGTGCTCGTAGACGTCCTTGTGGTGGGCGTGCTCGTCGCGCTCCAGTCGCAGCGCGGGAACCTCCGGGAGCACCCGGTCGGCGATGCCCGTCTCGACGAGCAGCCGGATGCCCGGCACCGGGTCGTCGGTGAGCAGCAGCTTGCACAGTTCGTCGGCGATGCGCTCCACGCTGACGATCTCGAGCTTGTCGGCCAGTTCCCGCATCGCATGCACCGTGTCGTCGGCGACCTCGAACCCGAGCTGCGAGCAGAAGCGCGCGGCGCGCAGCATGCGCAGCGGATCGTCGCCGAACGACACCTCCGGGGTGCCGGGCGTGCGGATCACTCGTGCGAGCAGGTCTTCGACACCGCCGGCGGGATCCACGAGTCGGCGCTCCGGAAGACGCAACGCCATCGCGTTCACCGTGAAGTCGCGGCGCGAGAGATCGCCCTCGAGGCTGTCGCCGAACGCGACCGCGGGTTTGCGGCTCGCGCCGTCGTAGGCGTCCGAGCGGTATGTGGTGATCTCGACGGTCTGCCCGCGGATGCGCGCCGCGATCGTGCCGAACTCACGGCCCACATCCCATTGGGCGTCGGAGATCGGGGTGACGAGGGCGAGGATCTCGTCAGGGAGAGCATCGGTGGCGAAGTCGAGATCGTTGACGGCGCGGCCGAGGAACGCGTCGCGCACGGGCCCGCCGACGAGCGCGAGCTCGCGGCCCGCCGCGGCGAACGCCGCCGCGAGCACGGCGACCGGTGGCGAATCGGCAACAGCGTCGAGGCGCTGCACCGCCGACGCCACGTTCTCCATGGTTTCCAAGCTTGGCACAGCGGCCCGGTGGGGGCGGGGGCTTCCAGGGTCGAGCGAATAGACTCTCGCCATGCTGGCCGCGCGCATCTCCCGTGCCGGCGCGACCATCGCGATCGCGGTTGGGCTCGCCGTCGCGACTGCGGTGATGCCGACGGCACGTGCCGCAGAGCCCGGCCCGGTCGCCGTCGCGGTGATCGCGCCGATCGTGGCCCCGCCCGGCACCACGGGCCTTCTCGACGCTGCCCTGCTCGAGCAGTACACCTCCGCCGAAGGTCTACTCACCCGTCAGCTGGATGCGGTGATCGGCCGCCCCGTCACCCTCGCGATCGATCCGATGATTCTCGCCTCGATCCGTGTGCTGGGTGCGGGAGCGCCCGCGAGCGCCAGCCAGTGGTTGGCCCGCCTGGAGGCGGCCTCGAACGAGAGCTTCCTGCTCGCCTACGCGGACGCGGACCTCACGCTCGCCCTCGAAGCGGGCAGCGGGACAGTTCCGACGCCACAAGGCTTCGACTTCGCCCTGGATCCCGGCCAGTTCGCGCCCGAAACCACCGCCACGCCGTCGCCGTCGCCGAGCCCCACCGCCGACGGCGGAATGCCGACCCTGCCGAGCCTCGACGAACTGCTCGCGTGGGATGCGACCTTCGAGTCGGTCGCGTGGCCGCGCGGAGGCAGTGTCGCCGCGGCGGACCTCGACGCGATCGCCGCGAACGGATTCGAGCGCGTCATCCTCTCGTCGGCGAACGTCTCGCGCGACGCGTCCCTCGGGGCGGCAGTCACGATCGGCGAGCAGGCGATCGTCGTCACCGACGACGCGGTGTCGGCGGCGCTGTCGCGCGCCGCGACGAGCCTCACGCCCACCGACCTCACCAGCGCACTGCCCGCCGTGAGTGCGGCGATCGCCGCCGCGGGCGGCGTGCAATCCGGCCAGGGAGTCGTCGTCGCACACCTCGATCGTGCCGTCGCGCTGAGCGGTAGCAACGTCGCGCAGACACTGTCGGCGCTGCAGGTGGATGCGGGCATCCAACTCGTGCCGCTGTCGGCGGCCCTCGCCGCCTCGACCACCGGAGAGGCGACGCTCGTCGACGGCGCCGCTGATGCGGACCGCGTGCAAGTGGTGCGCTCCATGCTCGCGGCCGAAGCCGAGGAGCAGCGGTTCGCCACCATCGTCGAAGATCCCGACCGCCTCACCGCTCCGCGGCGCCTCGCACTGCTCGCCCTGCTCGACATCGCGTGGGCCGACAACCCCGCCGGCTGGGAGAGCGCGACGAGCGAGTTCCTCACGACCTCGGCGGACATCCGCGAATCCGTGCAGATCGTCACTGCGAGCCCTTTCACGCTGCTCGCCGACACGGCCACCCTGCCGATCCCGGTCAGCAATAGCCTCAACCAGGCCGTGACCGTCTACGTGACCGTGCGGCCGGAGACCGCCCAGCTCGCCGTGACCGACTCGTTCGTCGAGTTGACCATCGAGCCCAACTCGCAGGGCAAGGCGTCGATCCCCGTGCAGGCGATCTCCAACGGCACCGTCCAGGTGCTCATGACCCTGTCCGGCGCGTCCGGGGTGGTCGTCGGCCAGCCGGCGATCACCGAGATCAACGTTCAAGCCGGCTGGGAGACGCCCATCGTGCTCGTCATCGGCGGGCTCGTGGTGGCCGTCTTCGCGATCGGCCTCGTGCGGAACATCCTGCGGCGTCGGCGGACTGCGGCCACCGATCCGGGAGGCGCGGGCGACGATGACTGACCCGGCCCGCGGCGGCATCGGGCGCGCCAGCGCGATCCTCGCCTCGGGCACGCTCGTCTCGCGCATCCTCGGCTTCGTCAACGCGACCGTGCTCGCCGGGGCGATTGGCTACATCGGCGCGGCCGCCGACGGCTTCACCCTCGCCACACAGATCCCGAACAGCATCTACGCGCTCATCGCCGGCGGTCTGCTCAGCGCCGTGCTCGTGCCCCAGGTCGTGCGCGCCGCCACCACCCACGAGGACGGCGGGCAGCTGTACGTCAACCGCATCGTCACGCTCGGCATCGTCATCTTCCTGCTCGTCGCCACTGCGGCGACGATCGCGGCGCCCCTGCTCGTGCGCCTGTACGCGCAGTCGGGGGAGCGCGGCTTCACCGCCGAAGGCATCGCCCTGGCCACCGCACTGGCCTACTGGTGCCTGCCGCAGATCTTCTTCTACGCCCTCTACAGCCTGCTCGGGCAAGTGCTCAACGCTCGCGGCGTGTTCGGTCCGTTCACGTGGGCGCCCGCCCTCAACAACGTCATCGCGATCATCGGCATCGCCGTCTTCATCGCCCTGTTCGGACCGGATCCCGCCCACCGCGATGCCGCCACGTGGACACCGCAGATGGTCGCGCTCCTCGGGGGCACGGCAACGCTCGGGATCGCCGTGCAGGCACTCGTGCTCACTCTGTTCTGGCGCCGCGCAGGGCTCACCTTCCGACCGAACTTCCGGTGGCGGGGGGTAGGCCTTCGCCGCACCGGCACGGCCGCCGCGTGGGTGTTCGGCATGGTGCTGCTCACCCAGGTCGCCGCGATCGTCGAAACCCGCATCGGCAGCGCCGCGACCGGGGATGCCTCGCTGAGCGTGCTCAAGTACGCGTGGCTCATCTTCATGCTGCCGCACAGCATCGTGACTGTCTCGATCGCGACCGCGTACTTCACACGCATGAGCGAACACGCCGCCGCGGGGCGCCTCGCGTCCGTGCGGGACGACCTCTCGGCCGCGCTGCGCGGCATCCTGCTCATCATGGTGTTCGCGACGGTCGCACTCGTGCCGCTGTCGTATCCGTTCGGTGCGTTCTTCGGTGGCAGCTTCCGTGACGTCAGCGCGTTCGCTCCCGTACTCATCGCCTACCTCGTGGGACTCGTGCCGTTCACGGTGCTGTTCCTGCTGCAGCGCGTGTTCTACTCGCTCGATGACACGCGCACGGTGTTCTTCACCCAGCTGCTTCAGTCCTCCCTGTTCGTTGCGGGAGTGCTCGCCGTCGGGCTCGCGCCCACGGCGGTCATCGGCATCGGGATCGCCCTCGTCATGAGCCTCGCCGGGACCGTGCAGACGCTCGTCACGGCAGCGCTGCTCCGGCCGCGACTGGGCGGCCTGGACGGGCGTCGCGTGCTCGTGCGAACCGCCCAGTACCTCGCTGCCGCCCTTCCTGCAGGCGCCCTCGGCGTGCTCGTGGTGTGGTGGCTCGGCGGGTACACCGAGGGTGGATTCGCCTCGTCGAGCCGGGTCGGCGCGATCCTCGCCCTGGCGGCAGCAGGACTCGCGATGACGTTGCTTTACTTCGGTATCCTGTGGCTCGCACGCAACCCCGAGCTGCGCGGGTTCGCGGCACCCATCCTGTCGCGGCTCCGCCGCGAACCACGGGAATAGCAGATCCCCGCCGGCGGTTGTACCGGCTGAACGAGCGTCAGGAGTCGCGAGTCATGCGTCAGGTCATCATCATCGGGTCGGGTCCCGCCGGGTACACGGCAGCGATCTATGCGGCGCGCGCCAGCCTCAAGCCGCTGCTCATCGCCAGTTCGGTCGAGGCCGGTGGCGAACTCATGAAGACCACCGAGGTCGAGAACTACCCTGGATTCGCCGACGGCATCATGGGGCCTGACCTCATGGCACAGATGCTCGCGCAGGCGGAGAAGTTCGGCACGGAGGTGGTGTACGACGACGTCGTCAAGCTCGAGCTGGACGGCACCGTCAAGCGCGTACACCTCGGCAACGGAGACGTGCACGAAGCGCTGACCATCATCTTCGCGACCGGCTCCGCCTACCGGAAGCTCGGCATCGACGACGAAACGCGCCTGAGCGGTCACGGCGTCTCGTGGTGTGCGACGTGCGACGGATTCTTCTTCCGCAACAAGACGATCGCGGTGGTCGGTGGCGGAGACTCGGCCATGGAAGAGGCGACGTTCCTCACCAAGTTCGCCGACAAGGTCTACGTCGTGCACCGCAAGGACGAGTTGCGCGCCTCCAAGGCGATGCAGGAACGCGCCTTTGCCAACCCGAAGATCGAGTTCCTGTGGAACAAGGAGGTCAAGCACATCTACGGTGACGAGCTCGTCACCGGCATCGGTGTGGTTGACACGCAGGATGGAACCGAGACGACGATCGACCTCAGCGGTCTGTTCGTCGCGATCGGTGCGGACCCCCGCACCCACCTGGTGCACGGCCAGCTCGACCTCACGCCGCAGGGCACCATCGCGGTCGACGGACGCTCCTCGCGGACATCGCTCCCGGGAGTCTTCGCCGCCGGCGACGTCATCGACCCGACCTACCGCCAAGCGGTGACCGCCGCCGGTTCGGGAACCGTCGCGGCGCTCGACGCCGAACACTACCTCGCCGCGCTGCCCGCGGAGACCCTCGCCCTCGCGACCGCCGAATCGGCCGCGGTCTAGACCCACGGAAGGAAAACACATGTCACAAGCCAAGGACGTCACCGACGAGACCTTCGCCGAGGAGGTTCTCAACTCGCCCGACACGATCATGGTGGACTTCTGGGCCGAGTGGTGCGGACCGTGTCGCGCGGTCTCGCCGATCCTCGACCAGATCGCCTCGGAGAACCCCGACAAGCTCAAGATCGTCAAGCTCAACGTCGACGACAACCCGCAGATGGCGATGAAGTACCAGATCACCTCCATCCCCGCGATGAAGGTGTTCCGCGGCGGAGAGGTCGTCAAGACCGTCATCGGCGCCAAGCCCAAGCCCGCGCTCGAAGCCGACCTCGCGGAGTTCCTGGCCTGAGTTCGCTGGCGCCGCCGCCCGGTGCTTGTTGACGCGCCGCCGCCCCTGCGGCGCCCGTGCGCGGAAAGCGCCGCGCACGTCGCCGCTTTCCGCGGACCGCCCTCCCCTCGGCGACCCGGTCCAGTTTGCAGTGCATGGCCCCGTCCCTCCCACGAGGGGCGGGGTTTTGCCGTTCTGCTGGCTATTCTTGAAGCTTCGCGACCGAATGGACCCTCATGAGCACTCAGGGCACCAACCTCGACCCCTGGTACGGCCACTACGCCGAGCGCACGGCGGGCCTTGCCGCGTCCGAGGTGCGCGCCCTGTTCGCCGTCGCCTCGCGTCCCGAGGTCGTCTCGCTCGCCGGTGGCATGCCGTTCGTCTCGGCTCTCCCGCAAGACCTGATCGCGACCGCCTTCGAGGCCACGATGCGCGACCACGGGCCCATGGCATTGCAGTACGGCTCCGGCCAGGGCACACCCGCGCTGCGCGAGCACATCCTCCAGATCATGGCCCTTGAGGGCATCCGAGGCAGCGTCGACGACGTCGTCGTGACGACCGGCTCCCAGCACGCGCTCGAACTGGTCACGAAGCTGTTCATCGACCCCGGTGATGTGGTCATCGCCGAAGCGCCCAGCTACGTGACGGCGCTGACCGTGTTCAAGTCGTACCAGGCCACCGTGAGCCACGTGCCGATCGACGAGTTCGGGCTCATTCCCGAAGCGCTCGAAGAGCGGATCGCGGCGCTCCGGGCCGAGGGGCGCACGATCAAATTCCTCTACACGGTGCCCACCTTCGGCAACCCGTCGGGAGTGACCCTCAGCTGGGAGCGTCGGCTGCGCGTGCTCGAGATCTGCCGCGCGAACAACATCCTCGTGCTCGAAGACAACCCGTACGGACTGCTCTACTTCGACGGGCCGCCGCCGCACGCGATGCGCTCCGTCGAGGAGGAGGGGGTCATCTACCTCGGCACCTTCTCGAAGACGCTCGCACCGGGCTTCCGGCTCGGCTGGGCTCTCGCCCCCCACGCTATTCGAGAGAAACTCATCTTGGCGAACGAGGCGGCCGTCCTCTCGCCCAGCTCCTTCACGCAGTACGTCGTGAGCGAATACCTCGACACCGCCGACTGGCGCGCCCAGATCGATGCGTTCCGCGGGGTCTACCGCGAGCGGCGGGATGCGATGCTCGCGGCCCTCGGCGACTACCTGCCCGACCTCAGCTGGACTCACCCCAACGGCGGGTTCTACGTCTGGGTCACCCTGCCCGAGAACCTCGACTCGAAGTCGATGCTGCCGCGTGCCGTCAAGGAACTGGTCGCCTACACTCCGGGCACCGCGTTCTACGCCGACGGCAACGGTCGCACCGCCATGCGGCTGTCGTTCTGCTACCCGACCCCCGAGTTCATCCGGGAAGGCATCCGCCGGCTCTCGGTCGTCGTCAACGGCGAACTGGAGCTCCTCAACACGTTCTCGCAGACCGCCCCGCTGCCCACGGTCAAGCCCGCGGAGAACATCATCAGCCCGCCCGCCAACCTCGGCTAAGGACCCATGTCGGCCACACCCCGAATCCTCGTTCTCGCCGGCGGCATCTCCCACGAACGGGATGTGTCGCTGCGCTCCGGTCGCCGCGTCGCCGACAGCCTGCTCGAACACGGGCTGACCGTCGAGCTGCGTGACCCCGACGCCAGCCTGCTGCACTACCTGCGGGAGAGCCGCCCCGACGTCGTCTGGCCCGCCCTGCACGGGGCGAGCGGCGAAGACGGCGCGCTGCGGGGCCTGCTCGACTTCATCGGCGTTCCCTACGTGGGGTCTCGCGCCGATGCCTCCCGACTCGCGTGGGACAAGCCGACCGCGAAGACGATCGTCTCGCGGGCGGGCGTGCGCACCCCGTCGTCGATCACCTTGCCGCGCGATGCCTTCCGCGAGCTCGGCGCCCACGGCATCCTGGAAGAGATCTCCGACGAGTTCTCGGGTCCGCTCGTCGTCAAGCCCGCGCGCGGCGGCTCCGCCCAGGGCGTGACGATGGTCGAGGACCGCTCCCTGCTGCCACGCGCCATGGTCGACGCCTACACGTACTGCGACGTGGCCCTCATCGAGCAGAAGATCACCGGGACCGAGATCGCCATCGGCATCATCGACTCCGGCGACGGACCCGTCGCGCTGCCGGCCGTCGAGATCGAACCGCTCTCGGGCGTGTACAGCTTCGAGGCCCGCTACAACGCCGGCGAGACGCGCTTCTATGTGCCGGCCCGGATCGCACCGGATGTGGCCGCACGCGCCGCCGAGGCGGCCCTCGAGGCCCATCGGGCCCTGGGCCTGCGTCACCTGTCGCGAGTGGACCTCATCGTGGACGGCGCCGGAACTCCGTGGTTCCTCGAAGCGAACGTGCTGCCGGGGCTGACGGAGACCTCGATCATGCCGCAAGCGCTCGAGGCCGCCGGCCACGACTTGGGCTGGGTCTATCGGGCCCTCGCGGACGCCGCCATCGCGGAGTCGCGCGCCTAGCTGCGGCGACCGCTGTCGGCCACGCCCCAGTCGAGCGTGTAGTAGACCGAGTTCGGGTCGTCCGTGTAGTCGGCGAACGGCCCGCACGGAATGAACCCGTGTCGCTCGTAGAGACGCCGGGCGGGTGCGAAGTAGTCCTCCACGCCCGTCTCGAGACTGAGGCGGGTCCATCCGGAGGCGCGCGCCTCGTCGACGAGGGCCGCGAGCAGAGTCGATGCGACACCGCGCCCGCGCGCATGCGCGGCGGTGCGCATCGACTTGAGTTCGCCGAAGTCCGCCGAGTGCGACTTGAGGGCACCGCAGCCGAGCAGCACGCCGTTCTCGCGCACCGTGTAGAACCTCATCCCGGGGCCGGCGAGCGTGTGCGGGTCGAGGGCGTGGACGCTCTCCGGTGGGGATGTCGCGTACATGTCCGCGAGATGCTCATCGAGGAGCGCACGCACATCCGGCGCGAGCGGATCGTCGAGCTGAACCCGCATCCCGCTACCGCGTGAAGCCGGGCTGACCGAGCTCGCCGAGAATCCGGTTCAGATCAGCCACGGTCGCGAACTCGATGACGATCTGGCCCTTGCTCGACCCGAGCGCGATCTTCACGCGCGTGTCGAGACGGTCGCCGAGCTGCTCGGCGATCTCGTCGAGCTGTCCCTGACGCTTGCCGGCGACCGGTTTGGCCTTGGTGGGCTTGGCTGGGGAAGTCTGCGCGACGATCGCCTCCGCCGCTCGCACCGACAACTCCTCGTTCACGATCTTCGTCGCGAGACGCTCCATCGCCGCCGAGTCGCCCGCGCTCAAGATGGCACGTGCGTGTCCGGCGCTCAGCACGCCCGCGGCGACACGCTGCTGGATGGGCTCGGGGAGCTTCAGCAGACGCAAGGTGTTCGTGATCTGCGGGCGGGAGCGGCCGATGCGCTGCGCGAGCTGATCCTGGGTGATGCCGAAGTCGGCGAGCAGCTGCTGGTAGGCCGAGGCCTCTTCCAGCGGGTTCAGGTTCGCGCGGTGCAGGTTCTCGAGGAGCGCATCGCGCAGCATGTCCTCGTCCGCCGTGTTCTTGACGACCGCGGGGATGCTGTCCAGGCCTGCGGCCTTCGTCGCGCGAAGGCGCCGCTCACCCATGATGAGCTCGTACTGCGGCTCCCCTTCGGCCGCGCCGACGCGCGGGCGGACGACGATCGGCTGGAGCACGCCGAACTCGCGGATCGAGACGATGAGCTCGGCAAGCTCCTCTTCACGGAACTCGAGGCGGGGCTGCTGCGGGTTGGGCACGATGTCGGCGGGCGAGAGGTTCGCCAGCCGAGCACCGGGGACTGCGACGAGACCGTCGGTCGGGGCCGGGCCACCCGGAAAGAACACGTCGACCGGGCGCGAGCCTTCGTCTCCCGCGGGGATGAGGGCGCCGATCCCGCGGCCCAGACCGGTGCGCTTGGGGGCGGCCATCAGCGCGGCGCTCCACGACGGGCGATCTCCGCCGCCGCTTCGAGATACGACAGAGAACCGGGCGAGCCGGAGTCGTAGCTGATGACGCTCTGGCCGTAGCTGGGAGCCTCCGAGATCCGCACCGAGCGGGGGATCACGGTGTTCAGCACCTCGGTCGGGAAGTGCTCGCGCACATCCTGCACGACCTGGTTGGCCAGATTGGTGCGCGAGTCGTACATCGTGAGCAGGATCGTCGACACCGACAGTCGCGGGTTCAGGTGGCGCTCGATCAGCTGGATGTTGCTGAGCAGCTGGCTGAGCCCTTCCAGCGCGTAGTACTCGCACTGGATCGGAATGAGCACCTCTTGGGCGGCCACGAACGCGTTGATCGTCAGCAGGCCGAGGGAGGGCGGGCAGTCGATGAAGACGTAGTGGAACGGGTTCTCCTGAGCGCCCAGGAACGCCTCGAGGGCGGTGCGGAGCCGCTGCTCGCGGGCCACGAGCGACACCAGCTCGATCTCGGCGCCGGCGAGGTGGATCGTGGCGGGAACGCAGAACAGCCCGGGGGATTCCGGGCTCTCCGCGACGACATCAGCCATCGGGAGGTCGTTGATGATGACGTCGTAGACGCTCTCCGTCTCAGACCGGTGCTCCACGCCCAAGGCGGTGGAGGCGTTGCCCTGCGGATCCAGGTCGATGACGAGCACGCGGGCGCCCGAACGGGCGAGCGCGGCCGCGAGGTTGACCGTCGTGGTGGTCTTGCCGACGCCGCCCTTCTGGTTGGCGACGGTGAAGACTCGGGTGTGATCAGGCAGGGGGAGCTCCTCGGCGGCAAGCGCCAGCCGACGCCGCGTGAGTTCGGCGACCTCGCGCGCGAGCGGCGTGGAATCGTCGAACGTGGCGGGGGTGTCGGCCTCGAGGCCATCAGGATGTTTCACGTGAAACCTCGGTTGCGTCGACGGCAGAGGTCGACGGGTCGGTGAATGGTCAGTCCACTGTAGCCCGAAACACCCGCGTCGATTCCGGAGTGATCCCCTCACCCAGAACGACCACCTCGACGTCCGTCAGCCGGGCCTTGCGGATGACCTTCTGGGCCGCCTCGATCTCGTCAGCGACGCGCTCGCCCTTCATGAAGACCAGCTCCCCGCCCGAGCGCACGAGCGGCACCGTCATCGGGATCAGCTTGCTCAACGCGGTCACGGCCCGCGCGGTCACCTGGTCGAGCGGCTCGGTCAGCTTCGCCTCCTCCGCTCGAGCGCGCACCACGGTGACGTTGTCGAGTCCCAAGTCCGCCGACTCCGAACGCAACCAATCGACGCGTCGCTCCATCGGCTCGATGAGCACGAGATGTGCGTCGGGGCGTGCAATCGCCAGAACCAATCCGGGCAAGCCGGCGCCGCTGCCCACGTCTCCCACACGCGCCGGGCGGAGCAAGGGGGCGACCAAGACGCTGTTGAGCAGATGGCGAGTCCACAGACGTGGCAACTCGAGAGGCCCGATCAGTCCAAGCTCCTCGCCACGTCGTGTCAGGTCGGCAGCATACTGACGGGCGAGTTCGATGCGGTCGCCGAACAGAGAGGCGGCGACATCCGGCTCGGGTTCGCTCTGAAGCATGGGTCCATTCTCGCGCAGGCCCGCGGGTCGGTCTCCCAGCCGCCGCGCGGGCCCACAGAGCTCGAGGCGCAGGATGTTTCACGTGAAACATCCTGTAGGTAAGGGTGAGTGGTCTCGATACGCCGCTGCGCGGCTACTCGACCGGCGGGTCCAATATCGGGTCCGCCGAACGAGCGAAGCGGTTCACGTGGGACCTTCCCGTGGTGCGGTGGTCTCGATACGCCGCTGCGCGGCTACTCGACCGGCGGGTGGCGAGGAGTATCGGCCGACGGGCGGATGTTTCACGTGAAACATCGCGTAGGGGGGTCGGGTGGTCTCGATACGCCGCTGCGCGGCTACTCGACCGGCGGGTCAATTATCGGGTCCACCGAACGAGCGAAGCGGTTCACGTGGGACCTTCCCGTGGTGCGCTGGTCTCGATACGCCGCTGCGCGGCTACTCGACCGACGGGTGGAGAGCCGTGTCGGCCGACGGGCGGATGTTTCACGTGAAACATCCGGAGGGCAGGGGTGGGTGGGCTCGAGACGCCGCTGCGGCTACTCGACCGGCGGGCTCAGTAGCGCGTCCACCGACGAGTGGGGGATGGCCGGCCTAGCGCGTGATCACCGTGTGGCGGTCCGCGCCTTCGCCCTCGGATGCGGAGGTGAACCCGCGCTCCGAGACGATGTCGTGCACGAGCTTGCGCTCGTAGGACGACATGGGCGGAAGGGCCGCCGACGATGCGCCCTCTTCAATGCGCGAGATCGCGCGGTCGACGAGCTCGGCGAGCTCCGACGCGCGCGCGTCACGCGAGCCGCCGATGTCGAGGATGAGGCGGGAGAACTCGCCCGTCCGCACCTGGACCGCGATGCGGGTCAGCTCCTGCAGAGCCGAGACCGTCTCCGGCTTCGAGAGCACGCGGAGGCTGCCCGCGTCGGGCGCCGTGACCGACAGGTAGGCGCGGCCGTTCCGGACCTCGATCTCGATGTCGCCATCCAGGTCGGCGATGTCGAGGAGCTCCTCGATGTAGTCCGCCGCCGCGTCGCCCTCCTCCTCGAGGACGGACACGCTCGACTCGACGACTTCGGGCTCGCCTGCTTCAGCGGTGGTGGTCTCGGTCACGTCGATCACTTCTTCCCTTGCTGCTTCTTGGCTCGCGACTTGCCGATGGGCTGCTGTCGCTGCGTGGTCTTCGGCTCCTCGACCACGGTGGTCCCGTCGGCCGTCGGCTCCTCGGTGATGCCCTTGCGCTGCTGACGCTTGGCAAGTCTCGCCTCGCGCGCGAGCGCCGCCTCGCTGCCCGGGGTCGGCATGTTGCGGATCACGATGTACTGCTGGGCCATCGTCCAGAAGTTGGAGACGAGCCAGTAGGTCATGACCCCGAGCGGGAACGTGAAGCCCGAGAACGCGAACACGAGGGGGAGCAGGTACAGCAGAATCCGCTGCTGCCGGTACATCGGGCTCGCCTTCATCTCCGGCGACTGGTTCTTCGACATGATCTGCAGCTGCGTGATGAACTGCGAGGCCGTCATGATCACGACCATGATCGACGCGATCACGATCACCGCGACGTTGCCGTCGGCGGAGCTGATCGCCAGGCGAAGGGGAGCGCCGAAGATCTCAGCGTTCGCGAACTGCGATGACAGCTCTGCGTTGAGCAGGCCGACGCCGCTCTTGTTGTGCTGGGCGTCGTTGAGCACCGAGAACAGACCGAAGAAGATCGGCATCTGCAACAGCAGGGGGAGGCAGGAACTGAACGGGTTCGTGCCCGTGCGCCGGTAGAGCTCCATCGTCTCGCGCGACATTGCCTCGCGGGAGTACTGGTCCTTCTTGCCCTTGTACTTGTCCTGGATCTTCTTGAGCTGCGGAGCAACCTCGAGCATCCGGCGCTGGCTCTTGATCTGTCGAACGAAGATCGGAATCAGGGCAGCGCGCACCACGAGCACCAGGCCTGTGATCGACAGCACCCAGGTCAGGCCCGCAGCCGGGTCCATGCCGATCGCGGTGAGGCCCGTGTGGAACGCCACGAGGATCGCCTCGATGACCCACTTGATGGGCCAGAGGAGTGTTCCGAAGAACGCGAAGATATCCATGTACGAGCTAGCCCCTTCCGTGGCTGGACGCGACGACAAAACCCGACCGCGTCACGCGGTACCGGTCGTGAGAACGAGCGGGAACGTCATCGATGCCGCCTTCCGCCCACGGGTGGCAGCGGGCAATGCGACGAGTTCCGAGCCACACACCCCGCACGACGCCGTGCTGCTGAATGGCCTGAAGCGTGTAGTGCGAGCACGACGGGTAGTAACGGCACACATTCCCGTAGAGCGGCGAGATCACCGCGCGGTATGCGGTGAGGACAGCGACGCACACATTGCGCGGAACGAGGAGGAGGAACGCCATGACGCTTCTCATGATCTCCTCACCGCGCCGATCCCCTCGGCGATCTCCGAGTGCAGGGTAGTCCACGGAGCTTCCGCGGAGGCTGGCAGTGCTCGGATGACAATGTCGCTGCCCGTCGCCATCGACGGAAGCAACTCGCGACAGACGGCTCGAAGCCGACGACGAACCGTGTTACGCACGACCGCACCGCCGACCGCCTTGGAAACGATGAAGCCGAAGCGTGTGGGCTGCTCGCCCGTCGCGACCGCATGAACGGTCGCGAGCGAGGAACTCGCACGACGACCTCGACGAACCACGGCACGGAAGTCCGCGGGACGCCTCACGCGGTTCCCCTTCGCGAGCACCGGAGTGCGAAGAACTACGCGGAGAGTTCGCTGCGACCCTTGCGGCGGCGAGCAGCCAGGATGGCGCGGCCGGCGCGGGTGCGCATGCGAAGACGGAAGCCGTGCACCTTGGCACGACGACGGTTGTTCGGCTGGAAGGTTCTCTTGCTCATCGGGATATCTCCAAAGCACAGGCGGCAAGGCCGGAAGAAGGATGGCCGCGCTGGGCCGGAAGTCAACTGACTAAAAGTACGGGGTTAACCCCGCAGGGTCAAACCACACGAACTATCCACATCAGGATAACTCTGGGTTGGTGAGCACTACCTGTGGACAACTAAGGTAAGTCGAGCCATGATCGGGGGATCGCGGTCGACACTTCGCCCACAGTCGTCGACCAACCCCGTGGATAACTCTGTGAGTAGAAACGCGAGCGCATACCACCATGTCGGACGCACCGGACGCCACTCGGCAACTGTGGCAGGCCGTGCTCGCCCGCTTGACTTCCGATGAACGCATCACGCCGCAGCTCGTCGGCTTCGTCAATCTGGTCGAACCCAAAGGGGTCATGGCCGGCACCCTCTATCTCGAGGTGCCGAACGAACTGACGCGCGCCATGCTCGAGCAGCGCATCCGCGTTCCTCTTCTCAACGCGATCACCGAAGCAGACGAAGACGTCTCGACCTTCGCTGTCGTCGTCAATCCCGAGATCCAGCAGGATGCGCTCGGTCAGACGGCGGAGCCGGCCGAGTCCTCCTCCTACATCGAGCCGACCGTCGTGGCGGACGCCTCCGCGGGGCGACGCACGGACTCGCGTCTGAATCCGAAGTACAGCTTCGACAACTTCGTCATCGGCGGATCCAATCGGTTCGCGCACGCGGCCGCGGTCGCGGTCGCCGAAGCGCCGGCCAAGGCGTACAACCCGCTCTTCATCTACGGCGAGTCCGGGCTCGGCAAGACTCACTTGCTGCACGCGATCGGCCACTACGCGGAGAGTCTGTATCCGGGCATCCGGGTGCGCTACGTCAGTAGCGAAGAGTTCACCAACGACTTCATCAACTCGATCGCCAACAACCGGGCGTCGGTGTTCCAGTCGCGCTACCGCGAGATCGACATCCTGCTCATCGACGACATCCAGTTCCTGCAGGGTAAGGACTCCACCCAGGAGGCCTTCTTCCATACCTTCAATACGCTGCATGACCACAACAAGCAGGTGGTCATCACGAGCGACCTCCCACCGAAGCACCTCACGGGGTTCGAGGATCGGATGCGCTCGCGTTTCGAGTGGGGTCTCATCACGGACGTGCAGGCGCCCGACCTGGAGACGCGCATCGCGATCCTCCGCAAGAAGGCCCAGAACGATCGGCTTCAAGTCGACCCGGAGATCCTCGAGTACATGGCCTCGAAGGTGTCGTCGAACATCCGCGAGCTCGAGGGAACCCTCATCCGCGTGACCGCGTTCGCGAATCTCAACCGGCAGCCGGTCGACATGGCGCTCGTGCAGACCGTGTTGAAAGACCTCATCACACTCGATGACGACAACGTGATCGCGCCGGTCGACATCATCAATCACACTGCGGCGTACTTCAAGCTCACGGTCGACGACCTCTACGGCTCATCCCGTTCCCAAGCGGTCGCCACTGCTCGGCAGATCGCCATGTACCTGTGTCGGGAGATGACGAACCTGTCGTTGCCGAAGATCGGCCAGCTGTTCGGCAACCGTGATCACACGACGGTGATGTACGCGAACAAGAAGATCACGGAGCTCATGAAGGAGCGCCGCTCCATCTACAACCAGGTCACGGAACTGACCAGCCGGATCAAGCAGAACAACCGGTCCTGATTCTTCACACTGTGGACAGGGTGTGAATAACTGTGGAGACACACCGGTCTACCTGTTGATGAATGACCGGGTCGTTGTGGACGAGGTCTCAGGCGCAGACTAGTTGTTCACGCACTTTCCACGATGTGCCGACGCCCCTCAACATCTCACACGGATGTAGTTTCCCGTGTTCGCCTCGACCGGCGTGGGTTATGCACACTCTCCACACCCGTTAAGAGTGTTGTCCTTAAGTTCTTCTCTCGTGATCCCATAACCCTGGGCGTCCCGGCTCTCGGTGGCCTGTGCCAGTATTAACCGCCAGACGACCGTACGGGTGAGGGGTGATGGAGTGAAGTTCCAGGTCAATCGCGACGTTTTCAGCGAGGCCGTGTCATTCGCCGTCAAGCTGCTTCCTCAGCGCACCACCCTTCCCATCCTCAGCGGCGTGCTCATCGAAGCCGACGGAGAGGGTCTCACCCTGTCGTCGTTCGACTACGAGGTCTCGGCTCGCACCACCATCTCGGCCACCGTCGACAGCCCGGGCACGGTTCTCGTGTCGGGCCGGCTTCTCGCCGAGATCGCCAGTCGCCTGCCGAACGCACCCGTGAACTTCTCCACTGAAGACGGACGCATCGTCGTCGCGTGCGGCTCGGCGAACTTCACGTTGCTCAGCATGCCCGTCGAGGAGTATCCGACGTTGCCGGTCGTGGCCGACCAGGCTGGTCTCGTCAAGGGCGAGGACTTCGCCGCGGCGATCGCCCAGGTGGCCGTCGCCGCATCCCGCGACGACGTGACCCCGGTCATCACGGGTGTGCAGCTCGAAGTTTCGGACACGAATCTCTCGCTCGTCGCGACCGACCGTTACCGCGTCGCCGTGCGCGAGATCGAATGGGATGCCGCAACCTCGGGCATCGAGCAGACGACTGCTCTCGTGCCGGCGCGAACGCTGACCGAGATCGGCAAGACGTTCGGACACAGCGGCACGATCTCGGTCACGATCTCGAGCTCCGATGATCGAGAGCTCATCGCCTTCCGCGCCGACAACAAGACGGTGACGTCGCTGCTCATCAAGGGCAACTTCCCGCCCGTCAAACGTCTGTTCCCTGAGACGGTCGACAACTACGCCGTACTGAACACCGCCGAGCTCATCGAATCGGTGCGGCGCGTCTCGCTCGTGCTCGAGCGCGAGGCCGCGCTGCGCTTCACGTTCACGATCGACGGCCTCACCCTGGAAGCGATCGGATCGGAGCAGGCGCAAGCCTCCGAGTCGATCGATGCGATCCTCACCGGCGGAGACACGGTCGTCTCCCTCAAGCCGCAGTTCCTGCTCGACGGACTCGCGTCGGTGCATTCCGAGTTCGTTCGCATCTCGTTCACGAAGACCGAAAACCCCAACAAGCCCGGGCCGGTGCTCATCACGAGCCAGTCGTCGAAGGATCAGCCCGGCGCGGACAACTACAAGTACCTGCTGCAGCCGAACCTGCTGCTGCGCTGAGACTCGCGAGCCGGAAGGGCACGCTCATGCACATCGGCATCATCGGCCTCGGGAAGATGGGCAACAACATGCGCGCCCGCCTGCGCGCGCACGGCATCGAGGTCACGGGTTTCGACCCGAACCCCGCGGTCACGGATGTGCCCGAGCTGGCAGCGCTCGCCGCGGCGCTTCCGCCGCGCCGACTCGTGTGGGTGATGGTTCCGTCGGGTGCGATCACGGATCAGGTGATCCGCGATGTGGCCGAGGTGCTGAGCCCGGGAGATCTGGTGATCGACGGGGGCAACTCGCGCTACACGGAGGACGCGCCACACGCCGAGTTCCTCGCCTCGAAGGGAATCGCGTTCGTCGACGTCGGTGTCTCGGGCGGTATCTGGGGTTTGGAGAACGGGTACGGACTGATGGCGGGCGGCGACCCTGCCGACATCGAGTTCGCGATGCCCGTGTTCGACGCACTGCGCCCCGAGGGTCCGCGGGACGAGGGTTTCGTGCACGTGGGTCCGGTCGGATCGGGCCATTATGTGAAGATGGTTCATAACGGGATTGAGTACGCCCTCATGCAGGCGTGGGCCGAGGGCTACGAACTGCTCGAGAGCCGCAACGACCTCGTGCATGATGTCCCGGGCACGTTCAAGGCCTGGCAGCGCGGCACGGTCGTGCGGTCCTGGCTTCTCGATCTTCTCGTCAAGGCGCTCGAGGATGATCCCGACTTCACCCAGATCGAAGGGTACGTCGAGGACTCCGGAGAAGGACGCTGGACGGTGCACGATGCCCTGGATCGCGCGGTTCCGGTGCCCACGATCAGTGCCGCGATCTTCGCCCGCTTCGTCTCCCGGCAAGAGGACTCGCCGGCGATGAAAGCAGTGGCCGCGCTCCGCAACCAGTTCGGCGGGCACGCAGTCCGCAAGAGCTGACGCGCGTGATCGTCACCCACCTCACTCTCTCCGACTTCCGGAACTACGAGTCCCTCGACATCGAGTTGCGGTCGGGACCGAACCTCTTCGTCGGCAGCAACGGGCAGGGCAAGACCAACCTCGTCGAGTCGCTCGGCTACCTCAGCACGCTCGGATCGCATCGTGTGTCGAGCGACCAGGCGATGATCCGGCAGGGACGGGATTCGGCGATCATCCGCGCCCGGATCGCTCACGCCGGCCGCGAGCTGCTCGCCGAAGTACAGCTCAACCGGGCGTCGGCCAATCGGGCGCAGATCAACCGGGGCGCCATCAAGCCCCGGGAGTTGCCGCGCTACTTCTCGAGCGTGTTGTTCGCTCCCGAGGATCTCGCCCTCGTGCGGGGCGAGCCGTCCGGGCGGCGCCGGTTCCTCGACGAGTTGCTCGTCCTGCGCACGCCTCGGCTCTCCGGCGTGCTCACCGACTACGACCGGGTGCTGCGCCAGCGGAACACCCTGCTGAAATCCGCGCGCTCGTCGGGATTGAAGGAAGGCCAGCTCACGACACTCGATGTGTGGGATGACCGTCTCGTCGCGCTGGGCACGGAGATCATGGCCGCGCGCGCATCCCTCGTGGCCGAGCTGTCACCCGAAGTGTCCCGCGCCTATACAGCCGTGGCCGGCGATGACCACGCCGCGACCCTGTCCACGTGGTTGAGCATCTACGCGACAGCGCCAGACGAAGACGACCCCGATCGCACAGGCGTCGACGTGCCCTCCGTCGATGAGCTCACGCAGGGGTTCCGCGCCGCGCTCGCGCGGCTGCGTCGACAGGAACTCGACCGAGGGGTGACGCTGGCCGGGCCCCACCGCGACGACCTGGTGCTCGGTCTCAACGCGATGCCCGCGCGCGGGTACGCGAGCCATGGCGAATCCTGGTCGTTCGCGCTCTCGTTGAAGCTCGCCTCCGCTCATGTTCTTCGCCGCGAATCGAGCTCCGGAGATCCCGTGCTCGTGCTCGACGATGTGTTCGCGGAACTCGACGAATCACGACGGGGCCGCCTCGCATCCGCGGTCGCGGACTTCGAGCAGGTGCTCATCACCGCGGCCGTGTTCGACGACGTGCCCGAGGCGCTCGCCGCGCATGTCGTGCACATCCGCGCCGGGCAGGTGGTCGCCGAGTGACCGAGCAGGAGGGGGCGGCGCGCGAACGCGGGGAACCGGAGCACATCGGTGTCTACTTGCGGTTCCGTCGCGTGTTCGGCGATCCGTCCCGACGGGGAGCATCACGCACCCGCAAGCGCACGATCGATCCCGAGGCGAGCGTGCCCTTCGGCGACGGCCGGGATCCGCGGGGCCTCGGGGAGGTGATCGACGGCCTGACGACTCGCATGGGCTGGACGTCGTCGCTGGCCCGGTCCGAACTGCTTCTGGCCTGGCCCGAACTGGTGGGTGCTGAGACCGCGGCCCACGCCGATCCGGTGGGCATCGAGGATGGCGTGCTCACGGTGCGCTGCGACTCCACGGCGTGGGCGACCCAGTTGCGCCTCATGCGCACCCAGCTCACTTCGGCGATCGCGGGACGTTTCCCCGAGGCGGGCGTCGAGTCGATGCGCTTTGAGGGACCCAACGCCCCGAGCTGGAAACGGGGCCCCAGGTCCACTCCAGGGCGCGGTCCGCGCGACACCTACGGATAGTTGACCAAATCTGGTCTACCGCGTGTAGAAAACGCGCCAGACGGGCGCCTAGGGCCGACGGAAGAGCTTCGGCTGGTAGGATGAACCCGTTGTCGGGAACCCCTTCACGAGAAGTCATCCGTCCCGAATGACGCGCACCACCACACTGGCAGGAGTCAAACTTCAGATGACCGATCCGTCCCGCGAAAACCTGCCCGAAGCGTCCGCAAACCGAGTCGAGAACGACTACGGCGCCGATCAGATCCAGATCCTCGAAGGACTGGAGGCGGTTCGCAAGCGGCCCGGTATGTACATCGGATCCACGGGACCGCGCGGCCTTCACCACCTCGTCTACGAGGTCGTCGACAACTCCGTCGATGAGGCGCTCGCCGGCTACTGCGACACCATCGTCGTGACCCTCCTGGCCGACGGCGGCGTGCGCGTCTCCGATAACGGCCGTGGCATCCCCGTCGACATCAACAAGCAGGAGAACAAGTCGACCGTCGAGGTCGTCATGACGATCCTGCACGCCGGCGGAAAGTTCGGCGGCGGCGGCTACGCCGTCTCGGGCGGCCTGCACGGCGTCGGCATCTCGGTCGTCAACGCCCTCTCGTCCCGGGTCGACACGGAGGTGCGCCGCCAGGGCTTCGTGTGGCGCATGAGCTTCGACCACGGCGTTCCGCTGAATCCGCTCGCGCAGGGCGAGCCGTCGGAGGAGACCGGCACGACGCAGACGTTCTGGCCGAACGCGGAGATCTTCGAAACCGTCGAGTTCGACTTCGAGACCCTTCGCGCGCGCTTCCAGCAGATGGCCTTCCTCAACAAGGGCCTGCGGATCACGCTCAACGACGAGCGCGGCGACGAGCCGTCCACGGTGAGCTTCCTCTACGAGCGCGGTCTCGTCGACTACGTCGAGTACCTGAACCGCACGAAGAAGAACGAGCTCATCCACGAGGAGATCATCGCGTTCGAGTCCGAGGACACCGATCGGCACATCTCGCTCGAGGTCGCGATGCAGTGGACCAACGGCTACACCGAATCCGTGCGCACCTACGCGAACACGATCAACACCCACGAGGGCGGCACCCATGAAGAGGGCTTCCGCGCCGCGCTCACGACACTCGTCAACAAGTACGCGCGCGAGAAGAACATCATCAAAGAGAAGGACGAGAACCTCTCCGGCGATGACGTGCGCGAAGGACTGACCGCAGTGATCTCGGTCAAGCTCTCCGAGCCCCAGTTCGAAGGCCAGACCAAGACCAAGCTCGGCAACACCGAGGCGAAGGCGTTCGTGCAGCGCGTCGCCGGCCAGCAGCTCGCCGACTGGTTCGACCGCAACCCGACCCAGGCGCGGGATGTGGTGCGCAAGGCCATGCAGGCCGCGGCCGCGCGTATCGCCGCGCGCAAGGCACGCGAACAGACCCGCCGAAAGGGCCTGCTCGAGTCGGGCGGCATGCCCGGCAAGCTGCGGGACTGCTCGAGCAAGGACCCGTCGCTGTCGGAGATCTTCCTCGTGGAGGGCGACTCGGCCGGCGGCTCGGCCGTGCAGGGCCGCAACCCGGAGTTCCAGGCGATCCTTCCGTTGCGCGGCAAGATCCTCAACGTCGAGAAGGCGCGCCTGGACCGGGCGCTCGCCAACAACGAAGTGCAGTCGATGATCACGGCGTTCGGCGCCGGCATCGGCGAAGACTTCGACCCCGACCGCGCGCGGTATCACAAGATCGTGCTCATGGCCGACGCCGACGTCGACGGTCAACACATCACGACGCTGTTGCTGACCCTCCTGTTCCGCTACATGAGGCCCCTCATCGAGCGCGGCTACGTCTACCTCGCGCAGCCGCCGCTGTACCGGTTGAAGTGGACCAACGCCGAGCACGAGTTCGTCTACTCGGACCGCGAGCGGGATGCTCTGCTCGCCGCGGGGGTCGCGGAAGGCAAACGCATCCCCAAGGAGAACGGCATCCAGCGTTACAAGGGTCTCGGCGAGATGGACTACTCCGAGCTGTGGGAGACCACGATGAACCCCGACACCCGCACGCTCCTCCAGGTGACCCTGGACGATGCGGCGGCCGCCGACGAAACGTTCTCCACCCTGATGGGCGAAGACGTCGAGTCGCGCCGCGCCTTCATCCAACGCAACGCCAAAGACATCCGCTTCCTGGACATCTGAGCGCGGCGGGCGCGTCGAGCGACCGCCCGATCGCAGCCGAACGGCCGGATACGGCCCGGCGCCTCGAGACCCAGGACTTCACCTCAGTAGAACGAACGGAACGACATGGCAGACGAGACCTCCCCCACGGGCGACGCACCCCGCGACCGCATCGACCAGGTCGACCTGCAGCTGGAGATGCAGCGGTCGTATCTCGACTACGCGATGAGCGTCATCGTCGGGCGCGCACTGCCCGAAGTGCGCGACGGCCTCAAGCCCGTGCATCGCCGCGTGATCTACGCGATGTACGACGGCGGGTACCGGCCCGACAAGGGGTTCTCGAAGTGCACGCGCGTCGTCGGTGAGGTGATGGGTCAGTTCCACCCGCACGGCGATGCGCCCATCTATGACGCGCTCGTTCGTCTCGTGCAGCCGTGGAGCCTGCGCTACCCGCTCGCGCTCGGGCAGGGCAACTTCGGTTCGCCCGGCAACGACGGCGCCGCCGCCCCTCGGTACACCGAGACCAAGATGGCGCCGCTGGCGATGGAGATGGTCCGCGACATCGACGAGGAGACCGTCGACTTCCAGGACAACTACGACGGCAAGACGCAGGAGCCGACCGTGCTGCCGGCGCGGTTCCCCAACCTGCTCGTCAACGGATCGGTCGGTATCGCGGTCGGCATGGCCACCAACATCCCGCCGCACAACCTACGCGAGGTCGCGGCGGGCGCCCTGTGGGCGCTCGAGAACCCGGAGGCGACGCGCGAGGAACTCCTCGACGCGCTGCTGCAGCGCATCAAGGGACCCGACTTTCCGACCGGCGCCCAGATTCTCGGAGTCAAGGGCATCCAGGATGCGTACCGCACCGGGCGTGGATCCATCACGATGCGCGCGGTCGTCACGATCGAGGAACTGCAGGGTCGCACGTGTCTCGTCGTCACCGAGCTGCCGTATCAGGTGAACCCCGACAACCTCGCGCTCAAGATCGCCGAGCTCGTCAAAGACGGCAAGATCTCCGGCGTTGCCGACATCCGCGACGAGACGTCGGGCCGTACCGGCCAGCGCCTCGTGATCGTGCTCAAGCGTGACGCCGTCGCCAAGGTCGTGCTCAACAACCTCTACAAGCACACTCAGCTGCAGGACACGTTCGGCGCGAACATGCTCGCGATCGTCGACGGCGTGCCGCGCACCCTCACCCTCGACGGGTTCATCACCTACTGGATCGAACACCAGGTCGAGGTGATCGTGCGCCGCACGCAGTTCCGGCTGCGGAAGGCGGAGGAGCGCGCCCACATCCTGCGCGGCTACCTCAAGGCTCTCGACATGCTCGACGAGGTGATCGCGCTCATCCGCGCCTCGTCGACCGCGGACGACGCCCGCGAAGGCCTCATGACGCTGCTGGATGTCGACGACCTGCAGGCCCGCGCGATCCTCGACATGCAGCTGCGCCGCCTCGCCGCCCTCGAACGCCAGAAGATCATCGACGAGCACGACGAACTCGAGCGACTCATCGCCGAGTACCAGCACATCATCGCCACCCCGAGCGAGCAGCGGCGCCTCATCACCGAGGAGCTTCAGGAGATCACGGACCGCTTCGGTGACGACCGCCGCACCGAGATCCTGTTCGGCTTCGACGGGGACATGAGCGTCGAAGACCTCATCCCCGAAGAGGAGATGGTGATCACCGTCACGCGCGACGGCTACATCAAGCGCACGCGCAGCGACAACTACCGCAGCCAGCATCGCGGTGGCAAGGGAGTGCGCGGCGCCCAGCTGCGCGCCGACGACGTCGTGAACCACTTCTTCGTGACCACCACCCATCACTGGCTGCTGTTCTTCACGAACACGGGCCGCGTGTACCGCGCGAAGGCGTACGAAGTGCAGGAGGGCGGCCGCGACGCGAAGGGTCAGCACCTCGCCAACCTGCTCGCGCTTCAGCCGGGCGAAGAGGTCGCGCAGATCCTCGACATCCGCGACTACGCGGCTGCGAAGTACCTCGTGCTCGCCACGCGCGGCGGGCTCGTCAAGAAGACGTCGCTGAGCGAGTACGACACGAACCGGTCCGGCGGCATCATCGCCATCAACCTGCGCGAGGACGACGAGCTCGTCTCGGCGATGCTCGTCGACGAGAACCAGGATGTGCTTCTCGTCTCGCGCAAGGGCATGTCGATTCGCTTCACCGCTGATGACACGGCGATGCGTCCGATGGGTCGCAGCACCAGTGGCGTCAAGGGCATGGAGTTCCGCGAGGGAGACGCGCTGCTCGCCGCATCCGTCGTCAGCGACGCCGGCTACGTCTTCGTCGTCACCGAGGGGGGCTACGCGAAGCGCACCTCGGCGGAGGAGTATCGGCGCCAGGGACGCGGTGGTCTCGGCATCAAGGTGGCCAAACTCAACGACGATCGGGGTGACCTCGCGGGGGCGCTCATCGTCGAAGAGGAGGACGAGGTCCTTGTGGTTCTTGCCAGTGGCAAGGTGGTACGCTCGCATGTCGCCGAGGTGCCGGCCAAGGGTCGCGACACCATGGGGGTGGTCTTCGCCCGCTTCGCCGACGAGGACAAGATCATCGCGATCGCGCGAAACAGCGAACGCAATCTGGACAATCACGACGGGGACGACGCCTCGGGCGAGACCGAGGAGCCGACCGCCGCCGGGAAGGACGAAACGGTAGATGAGTAGCGTCGCGGAGAAGCTGCAGCGCAAGTCGCAGCGGCAGGTGGCCACCAAGCAGGTGCGCCTCAAGCTCGTGTACATCGACTTCTGGTCGGCCGTGAAGTTCTCCTTCCTCGTGGCCGTGTGCATCGGGGTCGTGCAGCTCGTCGCGACGATCCTGCTGTGGATCGTGCTCAACTCGACCGGCATCTTCGGGTCGCTCGACGGCATCCTGCAGGATGTGCTCGGCGACCCCGAGTTCAGCATCGCGACCGCCGCGTCGCTCGGCAGTGTGGCGCTGTTCGCCTTCATCGTGGCGGTGCTCAACATCGTCGTCGGCACCGCGCTCGGCGCGATCGCGGCAGTGCTCTACAACTTCAGCGTTCGCATCACCGGTGGTCTGCTCGTCGGCTTCACCAACAACTGACGCGATTAGTTGAAACACGGGCGGTGCGATAATCTCGTATCTGCCTTTCCGGGGGTATAGCTCAGGCGGTTAGAGCGCTTCACTGATAATGAAGAGGTCCCAGGTTCAAGTCCTGGTACCCCCACGGGAACTTCCACAAGAAGTTCCACCTTTTCTCCCGTTCTTCAGTTCTTCCCCAGCCGCATTCGCGGGTGCGGCCCTCGCCGCGACCGCTGCGAGACCATCGAGGGACGCGATGCCAACCTGGATTCAGTCGGTCGAGTACCTGCAGTCGAGGTACGAGGCCGTCACGACGCTCGATGAGCGAACCCTCGCGATCGACGTACCGTTCACAACGCCCGAGGGAGTTCGCCCGGAGCGCGTCTACGTCGAGCACATCTGGTTCGGTGAGCCGCATCCCCACATGATCAAGGTGACTGCGCCGGTTGCGACCCTGGAGCAGGTCGACCTGGCCGAGCTGGCGCGGTCCGTCGATCAGCGCATGCTCGGCGGGATCGCGGTTCTTCAGGGAACCGCGTACGTGGTGAACTCGCTGCCGATCGACAGCTGCGAACTCACCGGTCTCGGAAACGTGGTCGTGCTCGTGCCCCTCATCGCACGGAGCCTCCGCGAGGAGCACGTGCACTGACGGCATGCCTGGCGTCGACATCGCGGCGCCGACACCACATTGAGGTAATGTCGAGTTAGAAGTCGGTGTCGTTGGGACCGCGGCTCACGCAACCGGGAGGGGTCACCGATGGCCAAGATTCATGTCGTCATGTCGTCGGGGCACGAGTTCACGATCAGCCGAGCGTTCTACGGGGCGGAAGGCGCGATGAACTCGCAGGACGCGCAGATTCAGGGGAAGTTCCTGCTCACCAAGATGGCGTCGGTCGGCACCGATCAGGGACCGGTCATCAACGCGGCGCAGGTGTCGCACTTCTGGGTCGCGGACTGAGCCCTCGCTGTTAGAGTGGGTTGCCGCCGGATGCGGGGCCTTAGCTCAATTGGTAGAGCGCCTGCTTTGCAAGCAGGAGGTCAGGGGTTCGATTCCCCTAGGCTCCACAACAAGAAAGCGCCCCCTCGCGGGGCGCTTTCTTGTTGTGTGGCCTCGTTGCGATTCGGGCCACCGGGGTCCCCGCCGGCGCAGATTCCGCCGCATCGCGCGGCTCTGACGAGGCGCGCGGCGGGGTGTAGCGCCCGACCTCGAACGCTAGGAAGCCACCTGGTTCGGCTCGGCGCTCGCGTTGAGGTTCCTGAGGATCGAGACGATGTTGTCGACATCGTCTTCGGGAAAGAGTGACTCCGGGCTCGCAATGTGGTCGGTGTACGGGGACTCGTAGAGCCGGGCGGGCTTCATGGCGCCGTTTCTCGTCAACTCGTCGATGACGAGACCGATGAAACGAATCTGGTCGAGCGTGAAGGCGCTGGCGTCCAGGTAGTGAGCAAAAGCCTCCTGCACCGCAGCTCCGTCCAGGCCCACCAGGGAGCGGATGAATGATCCCAACCCACCGGACTCCTCTCTAGCCCGAGCGACTTCGACGTCGCTGCCGCCCGCGTCGTGCAGCAGTCCCGCAAGCACCTCGATATCACTGGGAGTAATCGCGTGCCCACGTCGGAGCCGCTGCAGCGCGAGGTCCCCCTCATGCTCCTTGAGGTACACCTGCGCCTTGAGGCGGAAGCGTTCGAAGTTCGTACCCGGTGTAACTCCCGGCAACGCGATCTCGGTGGCCTCGCCGAGCACGTCTTCCAGATCGACAAAGACCGGGTCACGTCTAGTGCGCTCGAGGAGGCGAATGAGGCCACGTACCCGGAGCCGCAGCAGTTCAAGCATGGAAAGCGTGACGTCGATCCACCACTCGTCATCGGCAACGGACTCCAGTAACCCAGCGTGGGCCGCTACGGACGGGATGGCGGTCTTACCGAGCAGCGCGGCAGCGATGGACTGGATTGTCTCCCTCAACCGCTCCGCGTGGGCGTGGTCACCGTTGAGCTGCGCGAGCTGCCGGCGCAGTATGAGCAGGTCGAACCGCTTGGCATCCTGGTCGTCGTCCTTCAGCCGGGACGGCAGCGGGGCGAGTGACATCGCCAACTCTCGATCGTCGTCGGTGAGATGCTGCCACGGCACCGACTCCTTCAGCCTCTCGACCGCCCTCCGGTGCGGTCGGACGACGAAGTTCGCCAGATTCATGCCAGCGACAATGTCGCGCAGGGTACTGGCGGTTGCGGCCTTCAGATCGGGTTCTTGTTCGCCGAGTGCGCCCACAAGCGAAACCCGCGCCTCGAAGATGCGTTGCGACAGTGATGGGTGGGTCTGCCCATCAGAGCCGGGAAGGTTCTGGTTGAAGAACTCCAGATTCCCGCAGAAGTCGAAGACGAGGAAGTCCTGCTTGTCTTGCCCCGGCCCGTACAGGTCTGGGCGCAACCGGGTGCCGCGACCAATCATCTGCCAGAACTTAGATTTCGACCGCACCATCTTGAAGAAGACAAGGTTCACGACCTCTGGGACATCGATGCCGGTGTCGAGCATGTCCACGCTGATGGCGATGTCGAGGGGGTTGGATGCCTGTGAGAAATCGTCAATGAGGCTCTGCGCGTAGCTCGATGCGTGGGTGATGACGCGGGCCGCCTTGCCTGCGAGCTCCGGATAGGCGAGGTTGAACCGCTCCTCGATGAACTCGGCGTGCTGCTGATTCTTGGCGAAGACGATCGTCTTGCCGACTCGATCGCCGCCGTCCACGCGGTAGCCGTGCTCCATTAGCGTCGCGAGCACCTTGTCCACGGTGTCTTCGTTGAAGAGGAAGCGGTTCACCTCTTCGGCCCCGATCTCGCTCGGGATCACCCCGTCGTCGCCCCAGTCCAGTTCATCCCACTGGTCCTTCTCGTCATCGGATAGGTCGTCGTACTTGATACCTTGGCGCACGAACTTGAGCGGGACCGAGTAGCCCTTAGGGGGCACAAGGAAACCGTCCGAGACAGCCTCCGCCAGGCTGTAGGCGTCGGTGGGGACGCCATCCTCGAGGCGGAAGAGCCGGTATGTGTTGTGATCGACTTCGTCCTTCGGCGTCGCGGTCAGGCCAACAAGGAGCGAATCGAAGTAGTCGAAGATCGCGCCGTACTTCGCGTAGACGCTGCGATGCGCTTCGTCGATGATGACAAGATCGAAGAAGCCGGGACCGAAACGCCTAGATTGGAGGACTCCTCCGTTGTCGTCCACGTCATTGATGAGGTTCATCATCGTCGGATAAGTCGAAACATAGACACGGCCGTCTGTGTCGCGCTCGGCGCGGTTGGTGAGGTTCACTGTTGTCGAGCTCGGGAGGAATGCCCTAAACGCGTTCGAGGCCTGATTCACGAGAGCTGTGCGGTCGGCAAGAAGCAGCACGCGCTTTGTCCAATTCGCTCTCTGGAGCTGATCAACGAGAGCAATGACGGTGCGTGTCTTTCCCGAGCCCGTTGCCATCACTAGCAAGGCGTCGCGTTGCTTCTTGTCGAAGGCGTCACCGACGGCCCGGATCGCCCGGATCTGGTAGGGGCGCTCGACGATCGTCCCCGCCACGGGTGCATTGGCGAGCTTCGTGCGGGTTGAGCGGCGTTGGATTGTCAACTCCAGCTCGTCTTTTGTGTAGAAGCCAGCAACGGGACGCGGCGGGTACCCGGCCGCGTCATCCCAGATCCAGTGTTCGTAGCCATTCGTGTAGAAGATGATCGGGCGACGCCCCGTCATCGCCTGGAGCGCATCGGCGTATAGCTCGGCCTGCCGTTGCCCGACCTGCGCCGACGTCCGAGCGCGTTTGGCCTCGACGACCGCGAGCGGCAGTCCGTCGTCTCCCCAGAGGACGTAGTCGGCAAAGCCTTTGTTCTCCGCGTTCGGCATCGGCGCGACCTCGTACTCGCGATCTCGCGGCTGGTCGAGCGACCAGCCGGCTTCGCCCAGGAGCACGTCGATGAAGATGTCGCGAGTCGCGGCCTCGTCGTAATTGTGATCGTCGATGCGGTTGTTCGCCGCCTGGGCGATGTCGATCTGCGCCTTCAGCGCAGCGATCTGCGTTTCGTAGGTGTCGAGTGCTTCATCCCTCTCCGCCATGGCTCTCGCGTGCGCTTCGTCCTGCGCCTTGAATCTGGCGGCGAGCTCCCGGACTTCCTCCGTGGTGAGCGGTGAGGCCTTTGGCGCGAGGGACGGATCGAACTGCGCCTCGAGCGGCACAAGGTTCGGGTACGGCGAGTGTTTGAATGCCGCCCAGATGACAAGGTGGAAGACCTGCCGCACGATATGGAGCGCGGCCTGAGGCGGCACTGGATCAGAGCCGTGGACAGCGCTGTTCGTCGCCTTCCGGATCAGGTTGAAGCGACCCGCCACGCTCTCGCCAACGACGTTCTTGAAGGCGGGGTCGTTGATCCTTGCCGAAAGGTCGTCAGCGTAGGGCCGCTTCAGCGCGAGCACCTCGTAGAGGTAAGCGATAAGCACCTCGGCGGTGCGGCGGCTGTAGAAGAGCGCCGAGCGCGGGTCCGAGATCAGATACGACTCCGCCCGAGCAGCCTCCGGGTACACCGGCGGCAGGGTGGCCTTTGCGAAGTCGAAGTTCCCCATAGTCAGAGCCTGTCAGATCGCACTTCGATGAGGGCAGAATCCGTCGAGCAACTCGGCGTCGGCAATGTCACGGTTGCTTCGGGCAACAAGCGTCACGTCAATTCGCCCGAGAACGCCCGTGACTGGAGGGATGAGAAGACCTGGCTGTCTGCAGCGAGGGCGGATCTGGTCTTTGCTTTCATGCGTTCAACAGCCGCCACTTGTTCCGCGAAACGACGTTGGTCACCTAGTGGGGGGAGCGGAAGGGGCATGGACTTGATGATGCCGAGGTTCAGACCATCCATGATCGCGCCTTTAGTGTGACGCAGCAGGTGCGCCCTGGACGCCGGATGCCAGAGGAAGCAGGCGCGCAGGAACGAGGGCTCAATGACCGTGCGATCCACGGTCGTCGCGCAGATGTGCTTTGTGTTTATCGCCACGGGGATGTCGTCAGGCACGACTACGCAGCGCCCTGTCGTCCCCATGATGCTCACGAGCACGTCGCCGGGTAGGACGGTATAGCGGCGCAGTGCCTCGTACTTCTTGGGTGTGATGAATCGGCGCTCGGACCATCCGAACTCGTTGCCGACCACATTGTCGAGACCGAGTACTGCTATCCCCTCATCGACGAACTCGCTGTGCAAGAGGTCGCTGCCGAACGGCCCGGTGCGCATCGCGGAGGCGATATCCCCCACAGTCGTGCGGGCCTCATCACGCCCGAAGGCATCGGCGAATGCTGCTTCCGCTACGGCATCCAGGTGAGCAAGGACCCGCCGGCGCTTGGTGCGGATGGCATCGGCGGCATCGAGGATTGTGGCGATGCGGCGCTGCTCCTCAAGCGAAGGGAGCGGAACGGTGAGCTTGCTGATTCCAGCGTTCGTAATTGCGCGCTGGGTAGCCCCCGAGCTGTTGGCATCCATTGCGGCTTGAAGCAGGGGGCTGCGGAGCAAAGACTTGAGGTAGGCAGGGTCGCTCACACCGGGCCGGGGTCGCAGGAAAGCGAACCCCGTCGAGTAGACGTAGTCCGAGCTGGTCTCATCGACGAGGAACACCTTCTCGGTCGCCGCCATGCGTGCAAAGGCCACGTCACCGGAGCGCGCGACGATATCCGCTCGCGACGGGCGATCTCTATATGTGATCGTCACGGGTGAAAGGAGGCCGTCGTCCGACGCGCTGCCGGTTGCGACGTACTGACGCTCGCCAGCCCAAGGTTCGACCCGATTCGCGACTAGGTCGGCCGCGTCCAGCAGCGAAACCGTCCTCATCCCAGCATGGCCTTCAGTTCAGCGACGCCGCTATCAATCTCCGCGTTGAGAGCTTCGATGTCGGCGATGATCTCAAGCGGGTCGCGGTGCTCGACCTCGTCGTGGACGACCTCGCGGTAGCGGTTCAGTGAGAGATCGTATCCCTCGGCCACGATGTCCGCTTTTGGCACCGTGAACGACTTCTCGGTTCGGGCGCGTGCGCGCTCACTGCCATTCCGCTCGGGCCAGCGGGCGAGCAGGTCGGGGAGGTCATTCGCATCCACCGGCGTGCGCTTGTCGTCCAGTGAAAGACCGTCAGCACGCACGTCATAGAACCAGACCTGATCTGTGCCGCCGGAGTTGGTCTTCGTGAAGAAGAGGATCGCGGTTGAGACCCCTGAGTACGGTCGGAAGGCTCCGGCGGGCAGTTTGACGACGGCGTCGAGCTTTTGATCTTCGACGAGCACTTTCCGGATCGCCTTGTGCGCCGTCGAGGTGCCGAAGAGCACGCCGTCTGGGACGATCACCGCTGCACGGCCCCCAGGCTTCAGGAGCTTGAGGAAGAGGGCGAGGAAGAGCAGCTCGGTCTTCTTCGTCTTGACGACGCGAGTGAGATCCTTTGCGATTCCCTCGGCGTCGACGCTCCCCGCAAAGGGAGGGTTAGCAAGGATGAGCGTGTACTTCTCCGCGTCACCGCTCGCCGCCTCGGAGAGCGAGTCTTTGTAGCGGATGTCCGGGGATTCGACGCCGTGCAGGAGCATGTTCATCGACCCGATGCGGAGCATCGTCGTGTCGAAGTCGTAGCCGTGGAACATGGAGTTGTGGAAGTGCTGGCGCTGTGCCGCGTCCTGGAGCAGGTCCGGATACCTCTCCCGAAGGTAGTCCGCAGCGGCGACTAGGAAGCCTGCGGTGCCAGCGGCGGGGTCCACGATCTCGTCGGCCGGGTTCGGGGCGGCCATATCGACCATGAGTCTGATGATGTGCCTGGAGGTGCGGAACTGCCCGTTCACCCCCGCCGTGGCGATCTTGCCGAGCAGATACTCATAGAGATCACCGTTCGTGTCGCGGTCGTTCATAGGGATGTCGTCCACCATGTCCGCGACCCGGCTCAGCAGCGCGGCCGTGGGGATTGTGAACCGAGCGTCCTTCATATGCTCACCGAAGGTTGAGCCATCGCCGCCGAGCGTACGCAGGAAAGGAAAGACCTTCTCGCTGACGATTGTGAACATAGCCTCCGGGGCGGTGTTCTTGAAGTGACTCCAGCGCAACTCGGCCTGGTGAGGAAGGAAGATCGCCCGATCAAGTGGCTCGTTCGTACGATTGGCCTTTAGCTCCGCAACACGTTGGAGGTCGTCGAGGCGACGGATGAAGAGCAAGTACGTGATCTGCTCAATGACCTCAAGGGGGTTTGAGATACCGCCCGACCAGAAGGCGTTCCAGACCCGATCGATCTTGCCCCGGAGCTCCCCTGTAATCACGAACCCACCTTATTGACCAATGCGCGTCCGGGCTCGAGCCTCGACTGCCCCTCGGCCGAGATACCCATTACCGGATCGAGAAATCCATTACCGGCGACCGGACACAGCGGTGACACCGATAGGGCCGCACTCCGGCCTTCCGTGGAGCGTCGATTCCCCTAAGCTCCACGGTTGCGGAGGGGTGGTCTCGATACGCGGCTGCGCCGCTACTCGACCGATGGGGGAGGGCGGGGGTGCCACTCGACCGACGGGGGAGGGCGGCGGGGCGTGGCTCGACCGGCGCGGGGGCGCACGACGATCTGCCCGGGGGTGGTCTCGATACGCGGCTGCGCCGCTACTCGACCGTCGGGGCGGGGGCGGGCCGCCGCTAGCGGTGCACCGCACGGAGGCGCGTCTTCATGGCTTCGTGCGCATCCGGGAAGCCCACCACCTTGAGGGTGGCGATGAGCACGTAGAGCTCGTCGAGCACCATGTTGTCGCGGCGGCGACGGTAGGAGCGGAAGCGATCCTCGATGAGGAGCACGAGCCACCGTTCGTGCGCGGTGCGCTCCACATCCTCCACGACCACATCCGGCGGGGAGACCAGGTCGTGCAACGCGACCAGTGCGTCTTCGACCGTGGCGGACGCCTCGAGGGTGCGCCGCGCGAGCGCGAGGCCGCCGGCCGGGGCGCGCCAGCGCAACACATCCTCGATGAGACCTCGCCCGGCTCGGCCGAACCGCACCGCGAACTCGCGCGGGTACGCGGTCGCCATCACGTAGGCGACATGCTCGACCCCCGCCGCGCGATGGTGCCAGCGACGCGCCTCCGCCTCGGCGAGCGTGAGGATGCCCTCGATGCTTTCCGTGTCGAGGGCGGTCTCGCCCATCACCGTCAGTTCTCCAGGCGGCACTCGACCCGCACCGCCCAATCCGGGGTGGGGGGAAGCGCCGTGTCGCGGCGCCCGAGGAGGGCGATGATGACGACGGTGCCCGGCGGCGGATTGTGCGGCCACGGGGTGTCGCCGTCGGTCAGCACGACGACCACGTCGGGACGTGGCCGTTCGGCGGCGACCGCCTCGAGCCCGATCCGCAGGTCGGTGCCGCCGGCGCCGACCAGCTTCGCCTCCTTCGCGTCCCGCACGTTCGCGGACGTGTGCACCGCGGCATCGACCGAATACGTCGTCACGCCGGCGCCCGCGACGCCGAGCCCCGCAATGACGGCGTCGAGTTCGCCGAGCGCGCGACCGAGCAGCCGGTCGTCGACGCTCCCGGAGGTGTCGATGATCGCCGACACCCGCGGCGCGGGACGATGCTGCCCCGGCAGCACGACATGGGGAAGCGAACTGGCGCGGCGCGACGGCCGCGAGTACGTGTAGTCGCCTCGTCCCATCGCCCACGCGACCGCGCGTTTGACGGCGGCCCGCAGCACCTGCTCCCACGGCGTCGACGGCTCGAGCACCTCACGCACCCACCGCAACGCATCGCCCGGGTCGGTGCCGCGCGCGGTGACGTGCTCCTGGTACTCGATCGCGACGCGTTCGCGGATGGTGCGCCCACCCAGATCGGTGACCGCCCCGACGTCGTTTCCCTCGCCGAGCTCGTGACTGCGGGGCACGCCGTCGGCACCGCTGCCGCATCCAGGATGGACCGGGGGCGCATCCTCGTCGCCGCCTTCCTCGGTGACGGGAAGGCCGGAGATCATCGCGAAGTACTCCTCCGCCGACAGCCCCGGCGTGAAGCCCAGTGCGGATGCGGTCGGGAGGCGTTCCGGTCGAGTGTCGTCCGCCTTGAGCGTGTGCGCCACCGTGAGGTCGGCGGCCCGCGACCAGAACTCTGCGGTAGAGCGGTCGACGCGGAGGCTTCGGGCGCGGCCCGCATGGTCCGAGAGCAGGTGCCAGGTGACGTGGGCGAGCTCCCGCCCGATCTCGGGAACGGAGGCCGCATCGAACCAGGTGGGGTTGAGGTAGACGCGCCAGTGCTCGTCGCACGAGGCGCGGTCCACCTGCGGCGACTCGACGACGATGAGGGCGTACACCGCGTGGGCCAGGTAGGCGAGCCCACGCGGTGCGTTCGCCGACGCCGACGTGCCGGGCGCGCTGATCAGCCACAGTTTCGCGGCCGCCAGCTTGTTGAGGTCGAGGGTCATCGGCTAGATCAACCCCGCCAACTGCAGTGCCGGGGCGAACACCCGGATCGACGCGGGCACGGATGCACCGCCGGGTCGCAGGCTCGGTCGCAGCAGCGACCTCACCACCGGAACGGCCGGGTCGATGCCCGCCTCCGGAGTGTTCGCGGCAACCGCGCACACATCCAGGGCCGCCGCCCACCGCTCCGTGGTGGGGTTGCGGGAGAAGGCGGCGAGCACGCCCTGCAGCGTCACGTACACCCGATCCGAACGCATGCCGCCGAACTGGGCGCCGCCCGGGTCGGCGAGCAGCTCCTCGGGGTCGGGCAGGTCGTTGGCGGCCGTCCACTGCAGGTACTCGTGCGCCGCCGTCTCGCCGATCGCGCCGGCGATGAGCAGGTGACGCACCGGCTCCTGTGCACCCACGCCGGCGGCGAACGCGGCGAGACGCGCCGCATAGTCCCACGTGCGCGGGGTCGGGAAGGCGCGTCCGCGATCGGCCGCGTTCTTGGGGATGGCGCTCAGTTGCGACTCTCGCGCTCGAAGGAACCCGGACACGAGAACGCGTTCGTGGTCGAGGAGCGCACGGTAGTTCTCCGGTGTCTCGTGCACGGGAAGCGCCGGCCAGTGCCCGGTGACGAGCCCCTCCGCGAACACCTCGTAGGGCATTCCCCAGTCGAGGTGCACGAAACGGGAGGCGGTCGGCGCGGCGAGCTCCCATCCGGCCGCTGCGACATCGGACGGGTTGGCGGCCGCGACGAAGGACACCGTGTCGGGCAACTGCACTGACCCGACCTCGTAGTGGGTGAGCGGTCGCAGCGCGGCCGCCTGCAGGGCGGGGCTGGCGGTCGAGAACTCGTCGAAGAACGCCACCGACGGTCCCTCATGCGCGGCGAGGCGCTGCGCCCACGCGGGCGGGGCGAGGGTCACCGTGCCGTCGGGACGCACGACGGGGAGCCCGGCGAAGTCGGAAGGTTCGGAGTGGGTGATGATGACGGTTTCGACGAGCCAGCCGAGGGCTGCGGCGGATTCGACCGCCGCGGTCTTGCCTTCTCCGGGGTTGCCCCAGAGGAGGACGGGGATGCGGGCGCTCATGCAGATGCCGAGAGCGGCGGCGGCGTGTTCGTAATCGGTGCGGGTGCGCAGTCGTGTCACGGGGTTAGGGGTTCCTTCTCTTGATCAACTGGGTGAATCGGGGGTCGGTTGCCGAGGCGATGCCGAGGCTGACGGCCTCACGGATCACGTTCACGTCTGACGTGAGCGCAAGCATCACGGCAAGTTCTGTGCGCGGCAGCGGATCGCGGCCGAACGTGCGCAGGGCGCGCACCGTCCAATCCACGAGCCAAAGGGGAGGCCGGTCGAGCAGCACGCGATGCCGCTCGAGCAGGCGGTAGTGGTCGGGGGTGGGCGTTGCGCCGACACGGGACCAAGCCGTCAACCAGCGGACGGCGGTCGTCGCCCCCACTCCGGGCCGGGATGCGAGCTCGATCGCCGCGGTGACATCGACCCCGGCGTCGAGCGCCGCCCGGGCATCACGATCGTCGACGCCCGCGTCATAGAGCCGCCAGACATGCTCCGCGGGGTAGCGACGCACCGCCGAGGGGCTCAAGTCGGTCGCCCACATCGCGACCTCGCTCGTCGGGTAGCAGCCCAACACCGTGATGAGCCAGTCGAGGTCGATCGCCTCGAAGCTGAGTCGCGAGTAGAACTCGCCCGGCAACGGCCACGCCTCGCGGGGAAGCTGGCGTGCGATCCGTTCCACGGCGAGCGGCGGCACGCCGGCCCGCCACAACTCCTGGTAGCCCTGAACGCCGTCCGACACGTAGCGGGGATCGCCCCACGCCGACCACACCCGGCCGGCCTGATCGAGCAGGTCGCGGTAGAGCCGGTGCTCGGTGTCGACCAGACCGGCGTCGGCGGGTGCCGGTGGGGCCCCGAGACGGTACTCGGGGTCCAGTTCGTAGCGCAGCCGGTGCGGATCGCGGGGCAGGGGCGCCGAACTGAGCATCGCGGCAATCGCCCCCCGATAGGCGGGCACGATGCGATCGGCGACATGCAGGCACGTGTTCCACGACCCCATCGACCGGGCGATCCGCTCCGCATCGAGATCGTGCGGGATCGTGACGCTCCAGTCGGGGTGGATGGTGACGCGATGGGGCGTGCCGAATCGTGCGCTCGGGGCGGCGGTGCATTCGACCGTGACGACGAGCGGCTGTCCGTCGGGGGCCGGCCCGGCAACGGTGTCGTGGCGGAGGTCTGGGCTCATGGTCGGACTCCTGAGGATCCTCGTTCGGCAGTGACAAAATGCGCGCCCAGCACGTACTCGCGTGTGAGGGGGGCGGCGGCCCACGGCGGGAAAGCGGCAGCGAGCAACGCGGCGCTGACGGGGTTCACGCCCGCGCGCCACAACCGCGCGTACTCGTGCGGTTCGAGATCCGCGCCGAGCCGTGCAGCGGCCGCCACCCACAGGTCGCGCGCGTGCCACGTGAGCCGGTGGAACTGGGTGTAGGCGACGGTCTCGACGCCCGGCACCTGCCAGTCGGCGGAGGCGAAGAGACCCGTGGCGTGCTCGGCGGAGAGCTCGTGACGCACCGCGTCGCGGAGACGTTGGTGGCGGTGCAGCCAAAGCCCGCACTGTCCGTCGATCGTGTTGTGCCACGAGCCACGTCGATCGCGACGCAGCAACTGCGGCTCGTCCATGACGGCGAGCACGTGACGGTAGGCCGGCACGATGCTCTCCGCGAAGTGCAGGCACGCCGACCACGCACCCAGTCCGCGCGCGATCCGCTCGGTCTCGAGGTCGTGGACGGTCGTGACGGTCCAGTCGGGGTGGATGACGACATCGTGCGGCGGTCCGTCGCTGTCGGTCGGCAGCGCGGTGCACGCGATCGTCATCCGGAGGCCGTTCCCGTCCGGCGCGGGGATCACCGCGCCGGTCACCGCACACCTGCCGTCATGCGGATGCGGGCGAACCACGAGGCGATCTCCATGACGAGCACATCCATCTCGTCGTGCACGATCGTGCGGTGTTCGGGGGCGTGGCGGTCGAGCCAGCCGACCGCGTCGGCACCCCGTGCAAGAACTGTGCTGATGCTCGCGCGCTGCGCGTCGGTCATCGGCGCGGTCAGGCGCTCACCGACACGCCACTCGAGCGTGTCGCGAAAGCGCAGTTGCCACAGGTCGCGCACCTGGCGCGGCAGGTCGGGGGGAAGCGACGCGAGGTCGACTCCGGTCTGCTCGGCGATCGTTCTGAGCGTTTCGTCGACAAGGTTTCGTGGGCGGTAGGTCAGATCGGTTCGGGACTGCTCATCAGTTCGAGACTGCTCAGACACGGAAGGGACGACTCTCGGTTCGGTGGTGGTCGATAGGAGGGCGCCCCGTGCCCGGCCGTGGTGGGGCCGAGCACGGGGCGAGGGTGGTCACGCCTTGCTGTCAAAGCGGATGCCACAGTTGCCGCAGCGCCAGAAGGCGCCCTTGTTGGGGATGACGAGGCCGCAGCCTCGGCAGACGTAGGCCGCCATGGGGCGACCGGTCGAGTGGGTGATGTTCACGAGTTCACCTCCTTCGGTGTCGTGTGCGTGCCGGTGCGATGCGCCGGTGGACTACTGGCGGGCCACCTCTTCGGCGAGCCGTTCCCACTCCTCGTCGCCGAGCTCGGTGAGCTCGTGCGCGGTGTCGGGGACGGGCGAGGGGCTCGTCGCGACGGCCGGCTCGTCGGCCGACGTGACGGACGCCTCCGTCGTGGGCTCATCCGACGCGGTGGGGGGTTCCTCGGCGGAAGGCTCGGCGGGCGCGGGCGTCTCGTCGACCTGCGGATCCGACGCGGTCGCCGGGTCGGCCGTCCCCGCATCGCCGATCGGGTCGCTGCCGCTCGTCTCGGTTCCGGCGCGCGTCGCCACGGCGGCGGCGTACGCCTCCTCGAAGCGCTTCGTGATGCGCTCGGTGCGCTCGGCCTCGCCGTCGATGGGCGGACGGCAGTCCGTGAGCACCTGGAGGTCGAGCTCGAGCTGCTTGGTGACCCACGGGGCGATCTCGGTGCGCAGGCCACGCTGGGCTTCGAGCACGACGGGCGTGGGCCGCGGCGGCTGACCCGTCGCAACGGTCGGCGCGGTCACGCGCTGCGTGACGAGCGGCAGCGGACCGTCGGCGATCGGGGCGAGCGCCATGCCGATGCCGGAGCGCGCGTCGGCCCGCATCATGATCTGCTCGAAGAGGCGGATGTCATCCGAGGCTCCGTCGACGAGTTCGCGGATCATGTCGTCGTACGTCGTCCAGGTGGCGCGCCACTCGTCCTCAGCCCGCATGAGCGCGGAGGTGAGACGCTCCTTCTCGGACTCGACGCCGGCCGCCGACCGCAGGATGAGGTCGTCGACTCGGGCGATCGGGTCCTGCCCGTACCGCTCCACGAGGAACACGCCGAGCGGGATGACCGCCCACGGCGCCGCGATGAGGCCGCCGAGCTCGTCCGCGAAGGCGCTGAACGCCTGCGCCGCGACGAACCAGAGCGCCGCGCCGAGCGCGGCGAGTGCCGCCGCCCATGCCACGCGCTCCCACACGGGAACGGGCGTGGCCAGGTCGTCGGCGCGCTCGGGGTGCTGCTTCTGTGCGGCATGTTGCGCCCAGCGCCGTGCGGCGAGCTTGCCGACGGCGAGGGTGAACATCGCGGCGAAGGTGGGAACCACGAACGCGGTCACCCACTCGGCGGGGTGCGCGATGAACCACTCCGGGTTGTAGACCTTGGTCGGGTCGGTGGGGCTGGCCATCTTGGTGAAGCTGAGCCCCATGCCGGTCACGAGCAGGGAGAACCAGACGCCCCAGTCGGCGACGATGATGATCGCCTCCGTGGCGATGCGCATCCACTTCGGCAGGTGGATGCCGCGGAACGAGAGGCGCTCCTCGTGGAGGGGGTGCTCCTCGCGGAGGGTCTCGGCGCGCTCGCGCGCCTCCTGCACGACCGGCGAAGAGGCGAAGTCGACGATGCCCTTGTCGGCGGCATCGGCTTTCGCCTTGGCCGCCTGAAGCAGCGCCGACGCGCGGGCGCGACGGCGGTTGGACCGGCGTGCGCGCCAGCCGAGACCGTTGGTGGCGTCGGTGCTCGGTGCGTACTGGCCCTTGGTGGGCAGGTGCTCTTCGGGGTCGCGCGCGGCGCGGTCCTGAGCGAGCTCGTACTCGACGGTGGTGATGGACGGGTTGGTGATGGCGCGCCAGGCGTTGGCGGTGCGCGCCACGAGGGTGTGAGTTCTCACGGGAGTGAGGTCCTTTCGGAGGGGATGGGGTGGTACTGCGGGGGAACGCTGAGCAGAATCCGTGCCGAGGTCAGCGGGTGACCTCGAGCTGTTGACCGGTCGCCGCGGCGATCGCTTGACCGAGCGCGCGGGCCGTCTGGTTGGGGTTGTTCGGGTCGGCGTGGAACGTGGTGGAGTACGGGAAGAGCTGCATCCAGTAGTCCGGCGCCGCGGTCGCGTTGGGCAGCACGAGGCTCACCCCGTCGACGCCCGCGGCCTGCAGGCTCGCGTCGACGCGAGCGGCGTCGGCCGCCGCGATCTGGCCGTCCGAGATGAAGACGAGCGACGTGCGGCACGGGCTGGCCGCCATGGCGGCGACCTCGTCGAGAGCGGGACCGAGTTCGGTGCCGCCGCCGACATCGCTCGAGCCGACCGTCAAGGTCGACGGGGTGAGCGCATCGACGTCCGTGGGTGCGGCGTCGGTGGCAGCGGTGTCGGCCCAGCGCACGACGGCGAGCTGGTCGGTGCCGCGCAGGTTGGCGGGTGCCCAGTTGGCGAGTGTCGCCATGGCGTCGCTGCGCACTTGCGCGAACTCCGTCATCGAGCCGCTCTGGTCGAGCAGCACGACGATGCGCTGGCAGGTGAGGTTGCGCGGGCCGACGAGCGCCTGACGGGTCAGGTCGTCGGCTGCCGCCATGTCGTCCTGCCACGCCGGAACGGCCGCCGCGGCGACGACGCCGAGCGCGAGCAGTCCGATCCCGCCGAGTGCGGCGGCGGCGCGGCCCGCGCCGGAGCGACGCAGTGCGCCGCCCCGGCCGAGCCGGCCTGCTCCCTTGAACGCGCCCATCAGGAGCACACCCCGGTGAGGGAGACCTCGACGCGCCGGTCCTCCGGCTCCTGACCGCTCGGCGACTTCGGTTCGGTGGCACCGACCCCGAAGGCGTTCACGGTGACGAGCGGATGACCGGCCAGTTCCACGATGCGCCCGGCGACTGCGACCGCGCGCTCGTCGGACGTCTGCTGTTCGCCAGCAGGGTCACCGACGTACGCCGAGTGGCCGATCACCGTGAGGGTGCTGCCGTCCTGGAGGCAGGCGGCGACGGCGTTCAGCGCCGCATCCGCTTCCGGCAGGATCGCCGCAGAGTCCGGCTCGAACCGCACTTCGGATTCGGAGAACTCGAACTGCATCGCCGGCAGGCTGAGGTCGGGATCCTCGGGCGCTCCGGGACGCGGGGCGGTGTCGCCCGCGGCACCCTGGTCGGCGACCGGGGTGTCACACGTGGCGGCGCCGGCGCGCTCGCACACGCTCGTGTAGTAGTTGCGCAGCCACGTCACGGCGGGGCCTTCGGTGACCCCGCTCGAGGTGACGCCGAGTCCCGCGAACGTGACGTCGGCGCCCGCGAGGTCGGGACGGTACCCGACCGCGTCGAGTTTGGCGACGACGGCATCGACCCCGGTGGTGGCGATCACGCCGGTGAGATCGATCGGTCCCGTGTTCGACAGGCCGTCGGTCACGACGATGAGGCGCTTCGGTCCCGTCGACTGGGCGAGGCGGTCGGCCGCGACCTGGATGGCCGTGCCGACGTCACTGCCCGGTTGGGTCGCCACCGGGTCGCCGATCGCGAGCGCGACGCAGTCGGCGGCACGGTCGACGGCCTCGTTGTAGTGCTTGGTGTCGAACTCGAACTCGGCGTTGTTGAGCGGGAGGTTGTCGATCGCCCAGGTCGGGGCCTCGCCCTCCCCGCCGACCCAGAGCACGGAGAGCGTGCTGTACACGCCCGCCGCCTGGGTGATGACGGAGTCGAAGGCGGAGCTGAGCCAGCTGCCGTCGCGCATGCTCTGCGACGGGTCGAAGACGGCGACGACCGACTGGGCCCCGTCGAGCACGGGGTAGTCGGCCAGCTCGGCGCAGTCCTCGGCGAGGGCGCCTTCGTCGACGGAGCAGCCGGTGAGGCCGACGGCGAGGATCGCTCCCGCGGTGAGGGCAGCGACGCCGCCGATCACCGAGCGAGAGAAGGGACGGATGACGGTGTGGTGTGTGGTGTGTGCCACGGGCCTTGCCTTTCGGAGGGGTTGGGGTGGTGAGGAGGGGGGAGGTGAGAGCGCGGGGCCGCGTCTCACAGGGCGTCCCGCTCGGGGGTGTCGGGCAGGACGGAGACGTCGTCGAGCGAGCCGTCGACGTCGGGGAGCGAGATCTCGAGGCCGGCGACCACGAGTTCGTCGTGGAAGCCGGCGATGGCGTGGATGGCCATCGAGAGCATCCGGGGCAGGATCGCGGCGAGGTGGTCGACGCTCGGCATCCGCGACTTGCCCGCCGCGACCACCTCGACCGCGATCCCGAGCTGGTTGCGTGCGGGGTTGACGGAGACCTTGGCGCCCTTGCGTCCGCGCGCGACGCGGTCGGCGGCGACGAGCAGGGGCAGCCAGTGCTCGGGGCGCGTGACGTCGAGCGGCGAAGCGATGTTCGTCAGCAGGGACGACAGCGCGAACCCGGTCACCAGTTGCAGGTACTCGGGGTCGTTGGGGGCCGTGTTGGTGATCCAGAAGGTGGCGCCCATCGAGGAGACGAATCGGACATCGCCGTTCGGCTCCTCGACGGCGCCCCATCCGAGTTCGTCATTGACGGCGGCGAGGTAACGCTGGGCGAGAGTCTTCTTGTCGGTCATGAGAGGGGGGACCTCCGGGGTTGGGGCCGCCCGGCGGGCGGCATCATCACAGTGCTGAGCAAGAAACGTGCCGGTTCACGAGGCGGCGGCGTCCGGCACGGAGTCGCCGGGAGCCGCCAGTTCGGTGAGCTGCTCGCGGAGGGTGCGCAGGCCGGCGACGAGCATCGAGCGCATGCGCGGCAGAATCGCCGCGAGGTGATCGACGCTCGGCATGCGCCCGTGCTCGGCGGCGACCACTTCGACCGACACCTCGATGGCGTCGCGGAGCGGGTCCGCCGAAACCTGCGCGCCCTTGACGCTGCGCGTGACCGCGGAGGTCACGGTGAGCAGGCGCTGCAGGTCTGCCTTGCTGCTCGGGTCGAAGTCGACGCCGAGGCCGGCGAGGAGCTTCGTGAGGGGCAGCCCCGTGATGAGCTGCAGGTACTCGGGGTCGGCGGGCGCGTAGTTGGACAACCACGCGACCGGCCCGACCTCGAGGGTGAAGCGGACGTCTCCGTCTTCTTCGGCGACGGCGTCCCAGCCGAGCTCGTCGTTCAGCACGGTCAGGTAGCGCTGGGTGAGGGTGTTCTTGTCGGTCATGAGGGTGAGTGCTCTCCAGGGGTGAGGGCGATCGCGGTGATCGCCGTGCGGTGGGGGTGCGGTGGGGACGAGCGGGGGATGCGGGAGCGCGCTCAGGCGCGCGCCCCCGCGGCGAAGATGCGGGCGGCGATGGCGGCACCGGTCTCCCGACGCTGCTGAATCAGCTCCTGCTCCTCTCGGCGCGACTGATCGTGAACGAGACGCAGGTCGGGCTGAGACGTGCTGTGCCAACCGGCGCAGAACGAGCACTTGTAGGTGCGGATCTCGCGACGGCGACTCGTGAACCCCTCGGACTCGACGCGCAGACGCCGCTCCGTGGTGCTGCCGAGACCGTCGCGTGCTTGGTCGTGATCGCGGTAGCGGATCTTGCCCGTCGTGGGGCACGTGGGCAGGCGGTGCTTGCGGATGGTCTCCGCGCTGCGGCGGCGACGCGCGACCTTCGGGGGCAGCGGGATCGTGAGGTTGATGTCCGTGGAGGTCACGGGTTCTTCTCCTTCGGTAGGGGACGGTCCGGGCGGACCGCCGTTCGCAGAACTGCCAAGCAAAATCCGTGTCGACCGACGTCAGCGACGCATCTACCGGCCGAGCAGGAGGCTCACGAGCAGGTAGACCGCGGCGAAGCCGACGATCGCCGAGAGGTCCGAGAAGTCGGGGCCCGACGAGCAGGTGTCGCCGACGACGACGCTCACACTGAGCGAGGCCACGCCGATGACGGCCGCGGCCAGCCCGATCACGAACTGGGGCGCGAGGGCGCTCAACGCTCCGAGCAGGCTGGCCGCGACGAACGCGATCACCCAGGCCTCGACGGGCAGGTCGAGCAGCGACACCCCGAGCGGTGCCGACAGGAACACGGCGATCTTGGTCGCCCCGAAGAGCGCGAGCACCGAAGGGATGCGCGGCCGGAAGAGCATCGCGGAGCCGACGACACCGATCACTCCCGAGATGACGACGAGGCCAAGGATGAGCAACCGCTGCCACAGCGGCACGACGGCGCATCCGGTGCCCGTGACAAGAAAGACGACGAGGGCCACGAAACCGGCGGTGCCGACCACGGTGGAGACGAGCGGGATGCCGAACGGGATCGACAGCCGGGTCAGCAGCACGTACGCCAGCCCGAGCATCGCGCCCACCGATGCCGCGCCCGCGACCGGGGCGCCCGCCGTGTTGAGGGTGGTTCCTGCGGCGACCGCCGCGACCATTCCGCCGGCGAACCCGCCGAGCGATCCGGTGCCGGCGAAGCCGGAGAAGGGGGCGCCGCCGGCGTGCGCGGGGCTGAGACCCCGCAGCATCACGACGATGATCGCCACCATTGCTGCGGCGACGACGATGAGTCCGATGGTTTCTGTCACGAGGCATCCCTTCCGTTCGACGGGGTCGATCGGGAGAGGGGCACGCAAGATCAGTGTCGAAGGCCACGACTCACGTGGGATCCGGCCCCCCGCTCGGCGTCGGCTTAGATGGGGATAAGAAGAACCCTCGAATCCAGGAGTCCATCCGATGGCGATGCCCGACCACCTGTTCCTCGTGCGGCACGGCGAATCGCACGGCAACGTCGCCTCCAACCGAGCCAAGCTCGGCGACGAGTCCCTCTTCACCGACGAGTACGTGACCACTCCCGGTCGCCTTTGGGAACTGACCGAGGTGGGCCGGCGGCAGGCACAGCTGTCGGGGGCGTGGCTCGCGGCAGAGCTCGAGCGTCTTGGCGCGCCGGAAGCCCGCCACTACGTCTCCCCCTATGTGCGCACGCGGCAGACGGCCGCCGCACTGAACCTCACCCCGTCAGGGCGTTCGGCGCAGTGGTACGTCAACCGTTCTGTGCGCGAGCGGGACTGGGGTGACATCGAGACGATCCCGCGACGCGTGTTCGCCGAGGACCCGACCTACGCGCGCAACGCCGCCAAGAAGGCGATGGACCCGCTCTACTGGCGCCCGCCGGGAGGCGAATCGATCAGTGAGGTCGCCGACAACCGCGTGCGGAACGTGCTCGACACCCTGCATCGCGAGTGCTCGGGAGGCACAGTGATCATCGTGTCGCACGGCGAGTTCATCCAGGCCACGCGGCTCGTGCTCGAGCGGGTCGACGACGACACCTACACGGCGTGGCAGTCGGACCCGGCGGCGCGCATCAACAACGCGGAGATCGTGCAGTACTCGCGCGTGGATGTGCGCGACGACGGCGACGGCAGCACCCACGACCGGCTCGCGTTCCTGCGACGCGTTCGGCCCGACGTCGACACGGAGCAGATGGTGGTCGGGCCGTGGCAGCAGATCATCTACGCGCGACCGACCAACGAGGAGCTGCTCCTCTAGGCGTGGGTGGCGAGGGCGGCTGTGCCCGGGTCGGTCACTCCCACTCGAAGACGGTCCGCTTGTCGGACTGCTGCTCGACGTAGCCTTCGGGCCGGTAGTCGTCGGGGTCCAGCTCGGCCGAGAACCAGTAGGTCTCGTACACGGTGCGAAGCCCCGGGAAGCTCGAGCCCGTCGACGGACTCGACAGTGGCGCGCTCGACGCGAGCGTCCGCGGCGAGGGGATGCCCAGCTCCTCCGCGAGGGCGCGGCGCGCGGCGACCTCCGGATTCTCGCCGATCGTGCACTTCTCGCCGAGCGATGCCGGCAGGTCCCGCTTCCGCTCTCGACCGTCGGTGAAGTGCTGGTGACGCTCGACCAGATGGCGGCGCTGCCCGTCGACCGTGCAGAACACGTCGACCCACACGTTGCGCACCCGCCGCGCGAGCCCCTGCTCGTCGACGACGAGTTCGCAGTCGCCGCTGCGCAACTCGCCCAGCAGGTGATCGAGGGTCTTCGTCTCGCCCGTTCCCCAGCTGGAGCTGTCGACGCCGGCGAGATCGAGGATCGCCTTCAGGTCGCCAGCGCGAACTCCCCGCCACTCGGTCTCGAGAAGGTCGCGCGCGACAACCGCATCGGTGACGACCCGGAGGGCGGCGAGGATCTCATCGAGTGTCGCACCCACGTCCTCCGCCGTGTTGCCGCTCGCGTGCCACTTCGCTCGCCGGAAGAGTTCGTTCATCACGAACATCGAGTACAGCGCGAAAGGGGCGGGCAGCATGAGCGCCGGCAGGTGCTCGTTGCGAACCGCTCGCCAGACGCCGGCCACGCGCAGGGATCGCGGGGCTCCGGCCGGCGCGTTGTCGATGCCCGCGAGCACGCGCGCGCGAGCGCGGATCTCGTCGATTCGGGACTCCGCCTGCACCGGGGTGCTGCGCAGGAGCACGTCGACCTCGAATCGAACCAGGTCGTGGAAGACGTGACCCGACCGGCCTTCGCCGTAGTCGATGAGCGTCACCGTATTGGACGTGCGGTCGAGCACGATGTTCGCGAACCGGGGATCGCCGTGAACCGTCCGCGAATCCCGGTGGGCGACGTCGTCGCCCAGGCGACCGTTCACCCATCCGCCGAGCGCGTCCAGCCACGGGGCGTCGGAGGACTCCCGCGCCAGGAGCCTCTGGGCGACGGTGAACCGATCCATGATGTCGCGCAGGTCGGGCAGGTCGATCAGTTGGCTTCCCCCGGTGGTGCGCGTGACGGGCGGGGCCACGACGGGGGCGGTCCGGGTGAAGAAGAAGCGGAGGTCTTTGTCGCTGACATCGTTGGAGGCGACATAGGCGTCCTGGATGAAGGTTTCGAAGTCGCTGATCCGGTCGCGGTTGTCGCTCAAGGTGCCCGCGAAAGGGTAGGCGATGATGCCGAACAGACCTTCCCCGTCGGGTGCCGGACGCAGCGCGAGATGCGACGCTCCCCGCCGGGTCAGGACTTTCAGCTGTTCCTGTTGATGCGCGCCGCCCTGCTCTGCGAGCTCGTGCCGAGCGTTCGCCTCATGGAGAATCTGATCGAGCGGCCCTCGCTTGAGGATGAGCGGCTCGGAGCGGTCCGCCCCCTCCGGCCGGGAGAGACAGAGGGTCACACGGGCCCCGCTCAGACCGCCCTTGAGGTCTTTGTGCCAGCGATAGTCCCCGAGCGCGCCGGGGTCGAACGACTGCCGCCGGAACTCGGCGAACCACGCCGGAGCGCTGTCATCGTCGAGTCGAGCGTCAGTCACATCGTCAGTCTAGGAGCCGGGGCGGGTGCGACTCAGTGCCAGACCACGGGAGAGTCGGACTGTGTCGACGCCGCGGGTTCGCGACGCGCGGGTGGCGTCGCCGACGAGTAGCCGAGCGCGACCAGTCCGACGAGGTCGCCTTCGAGGCCGAGCAGGGGCCGCGCCGCGTCGTTCGCGATCGCCAGATCGCCGAGGAAGGCGACGCCGACACCGAGGGAGTTGGCCGCGAGCCACATGTTCTCGAGCGCCGTGCCGAGACCCATCACCTCCAGACCGTAGGCGGTCAGGGTGCGCGCGATGATGGGCGCCTCCCGCGAGGCGAGCCATTCGGTGCTTCGGATGTAGACGCCGCGGTTCTCCAGTGCGATCGCGCACGGCACCTCGCGCAGTACCGCCGCCGACTCGTGCACGGTCGACTGGAACAGCGGCGACGGCTCGCCCGTCAGCGGATCCGGCGGCACATACGTGTCCGCGTCGTCGGCGGTCTCGGCGGCGAGGGCGATCGCATCCAGGGTCTCGCGGGCGGTGATCACGTGCAGGCGCCACGGGCGTGCGTTCTTCGACGAGGGAGCCGCGAGTCCGCACGCGACGATCGTCTCGAGCACGTCGCGGGGAACGGGGCGATCTTCGAAACCCCAGCGGATGCTGCGGCGGGCGAGGATCGTCTCGACGACCGTGGCTGAGCTGCTGTTCTCCGGCATGATCCTCCGTGCGGGCGCGGGACCCCGGGCGCGGATGCGGGCGACGAGGGCCGTTAGCATTGAGCCTAGCTCGGAACCCGGAGGAGGCCGCGATGACCGTCGTAGACGAGCTCACTGCCGCGCAGCGCCTCAAGTTCCTGCTCCTCGCCGACGGAGCCTCGGTCACGCCGGAAGCCGTCGAACGGTTAGATGCGATCGTCGACGGCGGAGAATGGTCGCCCGCCGACTACGCGTCGACGAAGGGTCTCATCCTTCGACTCGAGGACGACGTCTGGGTGAACATGCCCGTCGAACGGTACAACCCCGCCGTCGCGTCCGGCTCGTCGATTCTGTTCGACGTCGACGACGATGGCTTCGTCGTCGCCGGTCACGGCCTCGTATCGCGCGCCGAGTTCTGGCGCCCGCCCGCCTACCTCGGTGCGACCGCGGCGAACGGTCGGCCCATCAAGAACTTCGTGGTCGGCCACGGCGACCGCGTGCGCCTGTCGCCCACCATCGGCTGCGCCATGACGTGCGACTTCTGCAACATCCCCTTCGACGACACGTATGCGGGGCTGAAGCCCCTCGACGTGATGATCGACTCGCTGCGCACCGCGTTCGCCGACCCGATCCAGCCCGCGCAGCACATCCTCATCTCCGGGGGCACACCCGGACCGCCCCACGTCGCGGGGCTGCGCGAGGTCTACGAGCGCGTCATCACCGAGTTCCCGCAGCGGCTCGTCGACATCATGATGGTGCCGGTGCCGGGCCTCTTCGACTTGCCGCACCTGGACTCGCTCGGCCTCAACCAGATCTCGATCAACCTGGAGATCTTCGACGAGACGGTCGCCGCGAAGATCATGCGCCACAAGCACCGGCAGGGCCGGCAGTACTATCTCGACTTCATCGAGAACGCCGCCGAAGTGCTCGGCCCCGGCCGCGTGCGTTCGATGCTCATGGTGGGGCTCGAGCCGATGGAGAGCACCCTCGCGGGGGTGCGCGCGCTGCTCGAGCGCGGCGGCGTGCCCGTGCTGAGCCCCTTCCTGCCCGACCCGGTCACCCCGATGGTCGGTCGCCCATTCGAGCTGCTCACCGGCACCGGCATCATGAGCAACCGTGCCCCGACCGCCGAGTACTCCCTCGAAGTGTTCCTGCGCGCGAGCGACCTCGCGGCCGAGTTCGGGGTGAGCCTCGGCCCCGATTGCGTGCCCTGCATGCACAACACGATGACGCTGCCGGGGTTCGGCCCGAACCCGACCTCGACGTACGCGCACCACGAACCCCTACTGGCATCGGGCGTCTGATGGCTCGGGCGGTCCACGCGGTCGCGGACTGGTCCGATGCCGAACTCGACGCGCTGCTGCGTCGGGCCGCAGCGCTCGCGGACGGTGCACCGCCCGTGGGTGTCGAGGCGACCGTCGGCATGTGCATCTTCCAGACGTCGCTGCGCACGCGCGTCGGCTTCGAGGCCGCCGCCCAGCGCCTCGGCATGCGCTTCGTCGAGGCGGTCGAACGCCGCGGTTCCGCCGAGTCGATGCCGGAGAGCATCGAGGACACCATCCGCGTGATGAGCGGGTACTGCGACGCGCTCGTCGTGCGTTCGCCGCGGGTGTCCGCCGAGCTTGCACGCGCGGCGCGACCCGGCACGGCGTGGATCAACGCCGGTGACGCGGTCGAGCATCCCACCCAGTCGCTCATCGACGTGCTCGCGATCGAGCGCCTCGCCGGCCCGCTCGACGGGCTGCGGATCGCGGTCGTCGGCGACCTGCGGATGCGGGCCGCCCGCAGCCTGCTCGCCGTGCTCGACCGCCGTCCACCCGCCGCGCTCGCCGTGGTGACCGCTCCGGAACTCTCCGACGGGGCGGTGCCCGACGGCGCCGCCGTCTTCGAGTCGATCGCCGACGTGCCGGACGCCCAGCCCGACGTCGTCTACGTCGTGGGCATCCCCCACCAGGCGGTACCCGAGCCGGTGCGCACTCGGCTTCGGCTCGACCGCGACACTCTCGGCCGGCTCTCCTCGGACGCGATCGTGCTCTCGCCGCTGCCGCTCATCGACGAGGTCGCGTCGACGGCGCGCGACGATTCACGCATCCGCTGGTTCGAGCAGAGCGATCTCGGCCTGTGGGCGCGCGCCGCGGTGCTCGAGCACGTGCTCGGCGGGATGCCCGCCGGCTGAGCGGTCGAGCGCTCACGCGCCGTCGGATTCCTCGTCCGTCTCCTCGTCGAGCTCGTCGCCCATCTGGGTGCGGTAGAGGCGGTTCTCTTCGGGAGACCGGTAGTCGATGCGTTCCACGAAGCGCCGGATCTGTTCGGGGCCGACGTTCTCGACGAAGTCTCCTTCGATAACGTCGTGGGGGCCCTCGAAGATGCCGCGATGCGCGCTTCGCTTGTCCAGCAAGACCCGGAACGCCGCCTCGGTGCCCTGATTGCCGTTGAACAGCTGCCAGATCATGGAGTTCTTGATCTCGGCGGTGCCCTCGAGGCCAGAGGAGAACCACACGTTCTCCAAGTGCGAGTCGACCGCCTCGAACTCGACGTGGATCGGTTCGGCTCCCTCGAGCGACGCGGTGATCGGCGGACTGATCGTCACGCCCCGCAGCGCGACGTCGTAGAGCTCCACCCGGCCGCCTTCGTGCTCGAAGAAGTCCAGCGAGGTGCCGGCCACATACCGCAGGGACACCTCGGACTGCTGCTCGAAGTCGCACCGGTAGAAGGCGAGGGAACTCAAGCGACCTCCGAAGAGCACGAGTCCGCCCTTCTGGGTCTCCGCCACCGCGGTGATCTCGTCGCGGGTGACGCGGAACTCATCGTCGTCGGGACGGGAGTCGACGATTTCCACGGTGCGCACCGACCGCCCCGATGTCTCGGAGAAGAGCATCGTCGCGGTGGGCGGCGCGGCCTCACGGTAGTGGTTGAGCATCGCGACGACGTCGTCCTGGTCTTCCCAGACGAACGAGGGCAGTTCGCGCTCGGGTGTGCTGGCCGGCGCGGCGTTCTCGAGCGCGGTCGCCCGGCCCAGGATGCGGCAGTCCTCGAACTGCACGCCGTCCATGAGGCAGTTGATGAAGGCGACGCCCTGGAGCGTGCAGTGCTGGAACGTCGTCCCGCGGAAGTCGCAGTTCATGAAGACGACATTCCGGATGACGATGTTGCTCGCCTTCGTGCCGATTACGCGACACGATCGCCACGACAGGTTGACGTACAGCCGCGGGCGGCCGTTGTCGCGCGAGTACAGCGGGTTCGCCTCCGGGTCCTCCTGGCGCGCGTCGGGCCAGTTGAACGCACGACCGAAGGACGCCGTGATGGCGTAGAGGGCCGTCTCGGGGCGGGAATCGTTCGCATCCGCCCATTCGTTCAGGCCTCGGCCGAAGCCGTCATGGCTGAGTGCGACGAAGTTGCGTCCCTCGTCCGACGGGCTCGTGCGGATGAGGGCCCCCACCCGCAACCACTCGAGAGCGATGAAGAAGCGGCGGCACTCTTCGATGAGCACCATCTGGGGAGGCATCCCGAGAAGCGCTCCGGCAGAGATGCCGCGTCGGCGGAAGGAGAGCCGGGTCGTCCCGGGGTCGGCCGCTTCGAGTTCCGTCATCAGGTCGCGGGTGGGCGCGGCGGCCCAGTCGAATGTCTTCGACCCCGTCAGCGCCGCGAAACCGCGGATGAGGCGCAGTGCGTCCGCTTCCGGATTCTCGTCGCCGTCGGCCTCGTCGAGGAAGCCGAGAGTGCGCAGCTCCCCGGCGAGCACGAGCTCCGCGAGGTGGATCTCTTCCTGGTCGACCTTGTAGCCACCGCTGGAGAGGTGCTCGGCCAACCGCACGAGTGCGTTGACGACGCCCTCCTGCAGGGTGTGGTCGTCGAAGCGCTCCGTGCGGATCTCATCGAACAACTGGGTGCACAGACGCACATGGACGCCCACGACGTTGGCGAGCGCCCAGTCGAACACGCCGATCGCGAGGTCGCGGTCGGAGAGCTCCTTGGTCAGCTCGACACCCGCTTTGGGCTGCAGGTGACGCCGCGCTCGGCCCTGCGCTTCGGCGAGGAAAGTCGCGGCGACCTCCTCGGTGATGGTTGCCGCTTCGGGGAGCTGAGCCCACAGCGAATAGAGGAGTGCTTGCAAGTGAAGCAGCCGGATCCGGGATCGGGGCTGGTGGGCGCCCGCGTCGACCCACTGCTGAACGAGCAGGGCGGCCGCCTCCGGGGTGATCGACTGACCGCCGATGGCAGACGGCATGACCCCGGACGTGACGATCTCACTCACCGTTGCCACGTCACGGATGGCCGGGATGGCCTGGTCCTCGCGTCGGTACGCTCCCACATCCAGATCGCGCAGGTGGTGGGCGTACTCGGAGCGCAGGGAGATGAGAACCCGCAGTCTCGTGTCGCGAACGATCGCCTCGACCCACGTGCAGAGATCGGCGAACAGCAGGGGCTGCTGGCGGATCACTTCCTCGAACTGGTCGAGGATGAGCACAACGTCGCTGCCGTAGTCCGCGTTCAGCTGACTGACGAGCATCTCGGGGTCGGGCACGTCGATGCCGAGCCGCTCGAGGTCGTCCGCGAACTTGCCGGTGAGGAAGTGCGACAGCCCGTCGAGGCCGCGAGCGCGCTCCACGTCCGAGCGCTGGTCCTTCCAGTCACGGCAGACGAACGTCTTGTAGCCGTCCTCCTGCAGCGCGGGGATGAGGCCCGCGATGAGCAGCGAACTCTTGCCCACCCCCGAGTCGCCGCTGAGCACGGTCAGGTTGCGTTCGCGGATCAGGTAGACGAGTTCGTCGATGTCGTCCTCGCGGCCGATGAGCTGCCGCGAGCGCTCCTTCTCGAGGGTCCACGGTCCCGGCCAGTAGCAGGAGCCGTTGTGCTCCTTGATCGTCGCATCGAGCCGGCCGAGCAGCATCTCCTGGCTGGCCGCCGAAACCTCAGGCTGCGCCATGCGTCACCGCCCGCCCGTCGATCCGCTTCTGGGCCTGCTCGGCGAAGTCGTCGAGGTCGGGGATGAGCTCCTCGGCCTTACCCCGCACGATGTCGTAGCCGAACCAGCGGAACACTTCGCGCTCTTCGGCGGGCACCCAGTCGTTGATCACCATGCCCCCGTGTCCTTCGTCGGTTGCGTCAGCGCCGGCACCGCCGTCGTCTCCTGCACCGCTTCGGCCGCGTGCCGCCCGCTGGTCCCTCGATGCGTCGGCATCCTGCGAGCGAGCGCCCAAACGGTCACGACGTTCCTGTTCCTCTTCGCTCTGATCGGGATGACGGAACACCCGCAGTTCGTTGACGACCAGCCGGAGCCGGATCGCGGGGTCGGCCAGTTGTGTGCCGATGAAGGCCCAGAACCGCGGGGAGACGACGGACGACGTGGACCCGCGGGCGAACTCCCCGTGCAGCTGCCCGGGTCCGGGCTTGTCGAGAAGATCCTCCGCGAACTGCACGGTGGCCAGGTGCTCATCGAGCAGGAGCGCGTGGTGCACCGCTCCGACCCGCTCGCCGAACAGGGCCTTCGCGGTCGGACCCATGGGAATGAGCGGTGCCCCGGCGAGGTGCACGATGATGGGCAACGCGGTCAGTCGCGACGGAAGTCCGCGCTTGGAGGGGTCGATCGCGCTCCACGGCCCGAGCGCCGGATCCGAAGAGTCTTCGGAGAGCAGGTCGGCAGCGCTGGAACCGCGAGGCGGTGTGACGATGCGCCACAGCCAGTGCAACTCGGTGTTGAGACCGCCGAGCGGGGTCTCCTTGTCGACCACGTACACGGGTACGACGATCGCGAACGCCTCCGTGCGCGTTTCTCCTGCGCTGATCGCATTCCACAGCGCGATCTCGAGTTCGATGTCGAAGGACGCGGTGAAGGCGGTCGCGAGCGGCACCCGTGTGTCCCGGCCCCCCTTGCGCACCCCGGCCTGCTGCAGCAGGATGCGCGCTACGCGCCGGTAGAAGTCGTCGCGGGCGCCGTCCTGTCCCTCGAGCGAGCGCTTCGTGACCTCACGGAGTCGTTCGAGGAGCACCGAATTCTTCTCGAGCGGCTTCGCGTTCTCCACCACGGGGCGGCGCAGGAACGGCACCCGGCCGAACTCGTCGGCGTTGAGCCTCGACCCCGCCGCCTGGAAGAGCAGCATGTCCGCCCAGCCCGGGTAGATCGCGGTGCCGTCCGTGATGAAGTGCCACGCGAAGCCGGTGAGCGCCTCGACCTGGGAGCGCCAGAGCTCCGGCCGGGCGGTCATCAGCCCGTTCTGCACCGATCGCAGCAGGGTCACATAGGCGGCGACATCCTGTTCGACGGCGTCGGGGTGCGAGGCGATCGTTCGTTGCGCACGGAGCAGGTACTCGACGAAATCCGAGACGTCCATGTCGGAGTCGATGCGCACGACTTCCTGATCGGCGCGGTCGATCACAAACGCCGTGTCGCTCATGAGGCGGGCCAGTTCGGAGGTCGCCAGTGCGGCGATCGCGCACGAGACCATCGCGATCTCCCACGCGACGACCCCCGGGTCGGTGGAACTCGCCCGTCGGGTGACCCACGAAAGGCCTCCCGAGTCGGGCAGCTTCTTGTCGACGAGGGCGCGGAAGAAGGCGAGCACGCGCGCGGTCAACCCCTCGTCGAGGTCGAGACCGGAGTTCTCCAGACCGGTGTGGAGCACGGCGCTGAGCTCGTCGTCGGTGGCGGAGTTGCGCGGTTCGGTCGTCGCCAGGCAGCCGCTGCCGAGCACGAAAGTCAGCCAGGGGAGGCGCGCTTGCGGATCGAAGGCGTCGACGATCTCGAACAGCGAGGTGTCGGCGTTGCCGCTGCGTTGCGCCTTCCGGTAGTCCTCAAGGCTGTCGTAGTACTTGGCTCCGGGCGCGGATCGGAATCGTCCCATGTGTCACCTCCTGCTCTCGACGGGAGCGACGAGCCGCACATCCAGCCCCTCGAACTCCGGGAGGACGGTGTATCCGGTCGCCGTGACGCGGCGTCGCACAGTCCACCGCAGAACTGCCGAGCCTGCCTCACAGATGATCCTAGGGTCCGGCGCGAGTTCTACACGCGCGGTGCCCGCCTGAGCTCGCACTCCCGCGACGAGAGGGGAGACATCGAGCGTCGACGCGGGGCCCGGCCAGTGCGTCACCAGATGCGAGAGTTCCGGTACGTCCCGCGCCTGCTCGCGCAGCGGCCGGGAGACCGGCGCGGGCAGATCGAGCCACGCCGCGACATGCTCGAGCACGAGGCAGGACTCGTCGGCTTCGGCATCGAGCTGCGCGGAAGCGTGCGTCGAGCCCTGGAACCGCGGGTTGACCTCGAGGAACAGCGCCTGGCCGTCGTGCACGAGGAAGTCCACCCCGAACGCGCCGCGGAACCCGTGTTGGCCGAGCCACGCGCCGATCGTTCGCGTCGTCGCTTCGATCTGGTCGAGCACCTCGACCGGCAGGTCGCGCGCGGCGCCGAAGTCGTTGCCGCAGTACCCGAATCGGCGAGTCACGAGATTCGGAATGCCGATGAGCTGCATCGACGCGTGGTGCACCGTCACCCCGTCGGCCCACACCACCGCCCCCACATTGACCGGGAGCCCCTCGAGGTAGGGCGCGATGCTTGCGAAGGCTTCGTCGATCTTCGGCCACTGGGCCACGAGGTCGTCCGGAGTGCTCACGAACGTCAGGCCCTCACCGCCCGAGGTGCGGCTGCGGCGCACCATGAGCGGCCCGTCATGGAACATGGTCGCGGCGCTCAGTTGTTCCTCGTCGGCCACGTAGCGCCACGGCACGCGCGGAACGTCCCGTCGGCCGAGCTCCGTCTCCACCCACGGCTTGTGCTCGAGCGCCGACTGGAGTGCGCCGAAGATGCCGAGCGGGGTGCAGCGCGTCGATCGCGCGAAGAGGATCGCCGAGAGGAACTGGGAGGGGCGATACGGTACGACCAGGCTCTCCGCGCTGAGCGCACGCAGCAGGTCGTGGCGGAAGGTGCGGGTCGACTCGTCGCCGAGGTGGTCGTCGATGTCCCACGTCTCGGGATCGACGCGGTGCCCCGAGATGTCCTCGTAGGCTCGGGCACGCACCTCCACACGCTGGTCGTAGCGCGAGAACAGACTGAAGGCGCTGTGGAACTGGTCGAGGTCGCTGAGCGGTTCCGCGTCGTCACCGCGCAGGCCTACCCACACGATGCGGCGGTCGCCGACGGCGTCCTCGATCGACCGGACGAGTGTGCGGCGATCCATCAGGCTCGCCCGCTCTCTGGCTGCGGACCGAGCTCGATGCGCTCGAGGGTGCCATCACCGCGGGTCACCCAGACGCAGACCCCGGCGTGCGGGAGTGCCGCTCGGCCGGGCCGCTCGAACCCGGCACGGCGCACGTCGGGGATGGTTGCGAACCGCATCCACCTGCGCAGTCGCGCGGTGTAGCGGTGCACCTCGGCGACGGCACCGTCAGCGTGGGTGCCCCACAGCAGGAGCCAGAGCGATCCGGCGGTCTCGGCCGCGTCGATCCCGACGGCCGACACTTCGGAGTCGATCGGACGCGCGGACGGTCGACTCAGGTCGACGACCCGTCCCGACTCGTCGACGATGAGCTGGAACGGTCGGAGCAGTCGACGACCCACGAGCGCGGCGGCGCGAGCGGACCCGGCGAGACGATCCGGAGCGCGGTTCGTGCCGGGCACGACGAGAACGATCCCGTCCGGTGTGTCGAGCACCACCTCGAGCGCCGACAACTGGGCGCCCCCGACGGCCAGAAGGCGCACGGGCGTCGGCACGCCGACCTCCGCGACCCAGCCGGGTAGGCGGCGAGGCCGCTTGCGTCGCACGTCATGCACGGTGAGGTCGTCGCCGCTGAGTTCGGCGAGCCATTCGCCGTCGGCCGAGACGACGACACCCTCCGCGAGGCTGCGGGGGCGGGTGTCCCCGGCGGCGAGCGGGATCGGGATGCGGTCGCCCACCGAGGGCGAGTCGGCGGTCGGCGGAATCGTGAGCGATCCGGTCAGCGGGTGCCCGGTCGCCCCGAGTTCGTCGGCGAGCTCGAAGGTCGCCCCGCTTGCGGCGACGGCGGCGCCGCCGACCGCCCGGGCGAGGGGGATCGGTCCCGTCACGTCGCGCAGGGCCAGGTCGCGCCAGTCCGGGGGCGGCCACGGTCCGCGCAGTTCGGCGAGAACGTCCCGCGCGTTGGAGCCGTCCGGCGCCAGGTCGTCGATGTCTGCCCAGCTCCAGAGCACGTGTCCGAAGTCCTCGAACCTCGCCAGTCGTGCCCGCACTTGTTCGGCGAGTTCTTCGGCACCGTAGCCCGCGCGGCCGATGATCACGAGCTGGTCGGCTCCGTCGGTGCTTCCCAGCTCGGTTCGGCTTTGCCAGCCGTGGGAGGCGAGGAACGCCCGCAGGTTGAAGAGGCGCGCCGCATCCACGTCAGCGCGCAGGGGCTCGTCGTCGGTGAGCGTGCGCGTCGTGGTCGGCGACGCGATCACCACGGCGGGCTGGGGTGCGCTCGCCGAACTCATGGCGTGCCCTTCGTCGCCGTCGGCAGCGAGATCGCCTGCTCGGGCGACGGCACATCCTTCTCCGTCACCACACGCCGCAAGTGACGGCGCGCGCTCCGGATCGACTCGTGCACGCGCTCGGTGAGTTCGCGGAAGTTGCCGTTCGTGTACTCGTGCTCGATGAGCCGGTCGAGAGCGCCGCGATCGATGTGGGTCACCTCGTAGCGGTCGTCGCCGAGCCGCGGGTTGACGACCGGATCCTGGGCGAGAAAGTCGATCCAGCGTTCGCGCTCCTCGATCGGTCGCTCCCGCAGGGGCGGGATCCTCAGGCGGAGCGGGAATCGCGCGAGGAGGTCCTGCCGGAACGCGCCGCTGGCTACTTCGGCGGCGAGTTCCTTGTTGGTGGCGGCGATGATGTGCTGATAGCCGAGGAACGGCTCGATGCCGCCCGGTTGGATCTCGCGCGAGTCGAGGTAGGTGAGCACCGCCGCCTGCACGTCCTGAGGCATGTCGCCGAGCTCGTCGATGAAGGCGACCCCGTGGGCCGCGCGGGCGAGCCGGCCGACGACGGCGTCGTCGATGCCCGACCAGATGCCGGGCGCGACTCCCATCCACTGGTGGGTGAAGTCGGCGACCCGCAGGCCCGCACCGTTCATCTTCACGAAGCGGGCGCGCGACGACAGTCCCTGGTTTGCGCCATCCGTGCGGGTGGGGGTGAGGAGGAACGTGAGGAACTCGGCCATGAGGGTCTTGCCGACGCCCGTCTCACCGTCGAGGAGCACGGCGGGTGGGCGGGTGCCTTCGCTCCAGACGCTCCACCACCGCTCATACTCGGCGGCGTCCTCATGCGGATGACGTTCGCCGTCAAGCAGCGCGCGCGCCGCCTGACGGGTGAGGGGCGCGGCGGCCTTTCCGTAGATCTTGGCGATCGCGTCGTCGCTTGCGAAGACCCGGTGCACGTCCTTGAGCGTGGCGCGCTCGGGCGGGCCCGCCTTGCTCGTCGCGCGTGGGGGTCGGCCGAGCGGGTCCCACGGCAGGTTGATCCTGAGCGGGTAGCGCGCGAGGGCATCGACCACGTCCCGCACGTCGCGCGCGAAGCCAGTGCCGTCGACGGGCATCAGGGAGCGCCACCGCGCCATCCGGTACGCGGTGCCGGGACGGTTCGGCGGTCCGTCACCTTCGCTGTTGTCTGTGAAGTCCACGTCGACGAGGGAGCCGATCTCGTGCGAGTCCGCCGGTGGTGCCGCGCTGCGCGAGGCGAGCCCGGCGATTCGCTCGGCGAGCCGGTCGATGGCCTCGTCCACCCGCTCTGCCTCGCGGCCGATGTCGATGCCGACGTCGACGGAGGGAACGAAGACCGCCTTCTTCAGGTCGTCGTCCCGCACGGTGGTGAGCAGGACGGCGACGGGGAGCCGGGGCCGGGTTGTGTGCCCGTGCCGGATGAGGTCGTACAGCGGGTCGGCCTGCCTGGCCTGTGGGGCGCGGAGCGGGGCGTCATGGAGCACGACGTAGTCGATCGATCGAGCTTCGTCCGCGATCGCCGCGCGCAGCTCGTCGGCCGAGACCAGCGCAGCGGTCACGGCCGGCAGGGCGGCGAGTCGGGCGAGCAGTCGATCCGCCACGGGGGGCTCGGCGACGATCAGAACATCGGTCATCCCAGCATTCCTATCAGGGCGCGGTGGAGCACGGGCAGGGCACGATCCTGTTTGCCGAGTGCCGGGCCGCCTTCGCGGCTGACCCGTTCGGCTTCGGCAGTGGTGAGGTCTGCCTGCAGGCGGGAGAGGATCTCCGCGAACCGAGACGGGTCTACCGGGAAACGTTCGCGCGCACGGCGCACGGGCTCCCCGTGGCGCAGGCACGCACGCACCCACGGCACGAAGTCCTTCGCGGTGCGCTGCGGTCCGGGCTGCGTGGTGACGCTCGCGGTGATCGACGCGATCGAATCGGTGAACAGGCCGTTGGCCGTCGCGATCGCGCGCACGAGCTCGTCGTTCTCGGTCTTCCAGCTGAAGAACGCCAACGGCACCACACGACCGTTGGGCAGGCGCACGAGCAGTTCGCGGTCCCGGCTCGCGGTCGACGCGTCCACCCCCCAGCGCTCCGACATGGCCGTCTGCGTGTTCCAGCGCACCGGATCGTACGGGTCCGCGGGGTTGCGCACGGGCAGCGCATCCCACAGCGCGGGCAGGTCTGCCACGGCCGGATCGAGGCCGAGCCACCGAGGATCGAGCAGGTCGGCCGCCAGTCCCGCCGCGTACCGCTCGAGCACGCCTTCGCGGCGCGCGGCGAGGGCGAGGAGGTCGTCGTCGGCGATCAGCGCGGCGCCGACGGGGCGCACCTCCCACTCGACACCCGCGGCTGTCGACCAGAGTTCGATCTCCGGGAGCCTGCGCATCGACGGGGGTCGTTCGTCGGCCTGCTCGACGAACGGTTCGTCGTCGTCATTCGCACCCAGGTCGGGGGTGTCGTCTTCGGGGGCGAAGTCGTCGTCGTCCTCCCGCCCGTCCTCGCGCAGCACGAGGCCCGCCTCCGTGTCGAGATCGGCGTCGGCGGCGTTCTCCCGGACGGTCTCGGTGATCGTGACGGCCAGTGGTGCGCGACCTCGAGCCTTCCCCGTGCCGGTTCCCGCGCCCGCCGCCGTGTCCGTGCGGATGGAGGTGAAGCGACCGCCTCCCAGGTCAGTCATGGGGGGCCTCCCCTCGGGAGTTGCGCAGGGTCGCGGTCAGGCGTTCGCCCGCGGTGAGGTGCTCCTCGCGTTCGGTGCGTTCGACCGACCGAGCGCCGGGATCGCGGGCCACGAGCCTCGTCCCGTCCGCGCTGCGATCGGCGGGAAGACCCAGCTCGAGCAGCAGAGCCGTCACGCGACCCGTCCACACCGACGTGGGGAGGAGGGCGGACGTCGGCACCTCGCCGTCGGGGGCGCCGTCGGGCCGCGCGCTCTGCGGGTCGAGGTAGAGCAGGCGATCGCGGATGAGCACGGCGGCGTGCCGCGCATCCACCGACGGCAGGATCTCGCTCACGCGCGCGACGAGCACCTCAGCGATGGTGCGCATCGCCTCGTGGCTGAGCTCGCGTGTCTCGGCCAGCTCGGGGAAGAGGGTGGTGACGACGCGGTCGCGGAACGCGCGGAACGTCACAGGGGTGTTCAGGCGACCGCGCAGCGTCGCGTATCGGTCGCCGAGCGCGGGCACCGCGGCCGGGAGGAAGAACTCCCCGCCTCCGCCCCCGAAACCGTCGCCGCGATCGGGTCCGTCCCGGAGCAGGATCGCGGCGAGCTCCCGCAGTTTCTCCCGCCCCGACATCGTCTCGGGATTCGAGGAGTGCACGCGTGCGGTCGCGACGCTCGCACCCGACCGGTCGTGGATCGACTTCAGTGCCGCCTGGGTTCCGCGCTCGCCGATGAACAGCGCGGCGCGGATCCCCACGGAATCCCCGACGCGCACCGGCAGTCCGGTCTCCGGGTTGGTGCCGTACGCATCGGCGCAGGGGCCGGCGATCTCGAGGCAGTCGATGATCGCGTGGGCCCGCCCGTCTTCGAAGCAGTTCTTGCTCGCGATGACCGACTCGTACCCTTGGCGCACGAGCCGGCGGGTGAGGGTGCCCGCGAACGGGGTGATCAGTTTCTTCGCCGCGATGCCGAGGATTGCCGGTTGCGACGCGGCGAAGTAGTCGGCGTCGTCGATGCCGTCGAGGTAGTTGCCACGCACGAGCGGCGCATCCGGTTCGGACACCGGTGAGACCGCCGCCCCGCGCGCGAGCATCCACTGCCGCACCCCCTCGGAGCCGAAGGAGCCCGCGGCCCGGCACGCGAGACCGAGCGCCAGATGCGGTGCTGCCCGCTCGAGGTAGCCGCGCAGCGCAGCCTCTTCGGTCGGCGGATCGAGGTCGACCACGCTCGGCCCCCACCGATTCGCCGCGGCCAGCCCGGCGAGCTGAAGGTCGGCGATCGCGCGGAGCGCTTCCTCGCGCTGGGCCGGGGTCTGCTGGGCACGATCGGCGATCGCCGCCTCCGCGAGCGCTTCCGCAGCGGCGCCTTCCCCCTGTGCCAGCACGAGGCCGAGCTGCACGTCCTGGTCGAGCTTCGCCAGCAGAGACCCCGACGCACCGGACCGCAGCGCGGCGGCCGGGCGGCGGAGTTCCCAGATCTCTTGACGCGCCGCCTCGCTCTGCAGCCGGTGCACCGCGACCGTGTCCCCGTCGAAGTCCCCGGCGATCGCGGCCAGCAGGATCGGGTGCAGGGCGACCGCGCTCTCGTCCCACGGTCGCGCGCGCAGCGCTTGCAGGCTGTAGGGATGCAAGGTGGGCTGACGGTTGACGATCACCACATCGCCGAATCCGGCGTTCGTGCGCTCCGGATCGATGCCGAGGTCCTGCGCCATCCACCGCGGGATGCGCACCTCCTCCGGCCCGAGCGTCGGGTCGCCGACGAGCACCGCACGTCCGGAGCGGATCGCGGCGGCGCCGAGACCGTTGCGGCGCAGCAGTCCGAACTTGCCGGTGACCCGGCCCGCGATCGTCTCCGACGCCCAGCGGCCCGCATCCGTGGTCGGCTCGCGGAGCGGCCCGAGGAACTCGCGCACGCCCGCATCGATCCGTTCGACGGCCCGTGCGCGGGTGGCGCGGTCCGTGCTGGTGCGGTGCAGGATGACCCACGTGAGAATGTCGCGGTAGCGGCGGCGGAGCGGATCGCGGCGCGGGTCGGGAGTTCCCGTGAATGCCGACGACGGCAGGATCGCGAGCCGGGTGAGTGGCGGGAGCACGACGTAGTCGAAGCCCGCGGGGGTCTTCACGTACCACGGATGGTCGACCGGCTCCGGCAGCACGATCTCGTAGCGGGGCGTTTCGCCGACACCGCGATCGGGGCGGTCCGTGTGCGGCTCGCGACTGCCGATCGCCAGGTCAAGGATCGCGGCGGCAAGCGTGCCCGCCGCCGGTTCGGGCGCGGCGCCCGCCGTGCGTGAGGCGCGCATCGACTGGCGAAGCTCTTCGCGGGCCCGGTCGCCGAACTCGTCGACAACGTCGAGGAGGCCCGCGGCCTCGTCGCCTCCGCGCCAGATCGCCCGCACCAGTTCGTGCGGTTCGCCGGTCGCGGGGTCGAGGGTGATGTCACGCGCGGTGAGGCGACCGCGCCACTGGCCGGTCGAGACGAAACCGACCCCCGCGACGGCGAGGTAGCCGAGCCCTGCCCGCAACCCTGCCGGCAGGAGGGTGCGGTCGTCGCGCAGCTCCGACTCGCCCACCCCGCGCACCGCGAGCAGGTCATCGAGTGCCCGGGTCGCACCGATCGCCTCGAGAGACCACAGCTCCATCTCGCCGAGCCGTTGCGGGGCGGAACGGCGGCGCGCTCCCTGCCACACGGCCGCGGAGACCGGCTGGAAGGTCACCGGGGAGGCGGCGGCGTCGTCGCGCGAGCCGCCTTTGGCGCGGGCCAGGTGGTCGAGCTTGACGAGGTAGAGGGGGCCGGCCATCACGCCGTCCGCCGGACCGATCGATTCGCCCTCGGCGCTCCGGAGCGGCAGCCGGCCGCCGGGTGCGCCCCGGTCGGCGAGGCGCGCGGCGAGCTCCAGGCGGGCGGCTCGGCCGAGTCGTCTCGGCACGATCGTCGGCGGCGGCGCATCCCAACCGTGTTCGAGAACGCGGTCGAGACCGGTCGCCAGCTCCATGACGGTGCCGAAGTTGAGGCGGCGGATCAGGCCGAGCGGGTTGAGCAGCACCTCGACAACCCGGCCATCGGGCAGTCGTGGCATGCGCTCGTCGGGCTCGATGCGTGTCACCACACCCTTGCCGCCGTGCCGAGTCGTCAGCTTGTCGCCCACCTGCAGGGGTCGAGTCGTGCGGTACGCGACGTTGGCGTCGTGCTGGTAGTCGTCCGAGTCGCCGAGATCGGTGTATCGCTTCGTCGGTGCCGTGGACCGATCGGGTACGGGCAGGAGCACACCGTCCTCGGGCATCGCGAGCATCCGGTCCGGGTCGCCGCGCACCGTCAGGATGGGGGTGCCCGCCGTGACCAGGCCATCGGCCTCGTCGGCACCGAGGAGCTCGGCGACCCCCAGCACCGGGTCGTAGGGAGTGGACAGCCGAACCACGTGCGTGGAGCTCATGCGCTCAGCGAACGACGCGCTGACGACGATGCCGTCCTCGTAGTTGAGCCCCTCCCAGGCGAGGAAGGCGACGGTCGCGTTGAGGCCGTAGGCGAGCACCGGCTGACCCTGCTCGAGCACCACATCCGGGGCGTGGGCGAGCACGTCGCCTGTCTCGACGTGTTCGGCGGCGGTCGCGACCCAGCCGTCGCCGGGGAGCGCAGGGAACATCGCGCGCGACCCGACGGGCAGCACGCTCGAACCGACACGGGCGACGCCGCCATCGAGGTCGACGCGCGCCGCGCCGGCCGCACTGGAGCGGGTGGCTCCCGTCTCGCCGACGAGCGCCTCGACCCCGGTGCGCACGAGCGGCGGCTCAGCGTGGTCGAGGATGACGGCTTGCTTGAGCATCTTCGAGCCGAGGGCGGATCGCGTCGGGTCGTTGTGGCCGAGGAACGGGATGAGCGCCGCCGCGACGCTCAGATCCGCGTGGGCGGCGGCGACGCCGTTCGGGTCGGCTCCGGTCCAGTCCCGCAGCGCCGCGTGACGAATGAAGCCGATCTTCGCAGACTCCTGAGTCTGCAGCGCGCACAGCTGGTCGCGCCACTCCGCGGGAAGCACCCGAAGGTCGAGCCGGCCCTGATAGGTCTCCAGGCCGCCGTGGCCGAGGAAGGCGCGCTGCCGCCCCGCTTCGAGGGCGGCGAGCGTGTTGAGCGGGCGTTCGGTGACGACGCCCGAGCTGAAGGCGGAGGTGGTTCCCCGCACGACCCGGTCGACTGCGCGCACGAGGGCCGCGCGAAGCCGGGCGATCGTTGCATCGGTGTCGATTCCCGTGTCGGGGTCGAGGTCCGCGGCCGCCCGCCGGGCGGAACGGGCGACGCCGTCGGCGACGGATGCCGCGAGCACGTCACCGAGCCCGGCCGTCGACCAGTGCCGCTCGGCCATTGTCGGGTGGGCGTCGGTCGGCGTACCGCCCGGTCGTGTGCTCGCGACCCAGTCGATGAGGGCGTGCAGCTGCCGATCGGTGAGAGGCTCGCCCTCGAACCGCCGGGGATCGGTCAGCGTGTGGCGCAGCTCGCCGAACTCGGCCGAATCCACGCCGGAGTGCAGCAACTCGTCGAGATCGAACGAGTTGCGCTCGGCCGTGGCGAGCGGCGCGAGCCGGCTGCGGATGACGAGCCGGTCGCTCCCCGCCTCACGGTCGTAGCGCAGGATCCAGCCGGTGCCGAGCTCCCCGATCACCATGCCGCGGTAGGTGGAGCCGTCCGCGATCGGCGAGACGACGCGGTGGATGCCGGGTCGACGCACGTACCGCACGAGCGGTTGCCGGAAGCGCCCCTCCCAGTAGGTGCCGCGGAAGCCTCCGACGCGGTCCGGGATGCCGCGCTCGGCCGCGGTGAGTGCGGCGCGTTCGTCGAGCAGCCCCGGCACGGCGATCCGGAGCTGCCGCTCGACGCCATCGATCGTGAAGCTGAGTGTCGCAGTCGACGCCCACGCGCGAGTGCGCCAGGCGGGCTCGCTCAGGCTGACCCGATCGAGCCTCACCCGGTCGCCGTACCAGCGCAGCCCCAGTTCGACAGCGCGCGCGAGGCCGGCGGCGCGCTCGTCACCGAGCCGCGCGAGCGACTCCTCGTGCACGACGAGGTCGGGCTTCGGCGCGGTTGCCACCGGGTCGCCCTCCTCTGAATCCCCCGCCGCGGATCGCAGGCCCACGCCTTGCGGTGGGTGAGCATGCCTCGATGTTCAGCTTAGCCAGGCGAGCCGGTGTCGACTCATCCGATCGCCCCACCGTAGCGGGCCTCGACTAGGTTGGTGACCAGGAGACGCCGATGACGCAAGACGAGACCTGGCTGCTTGAGCAGTTCCAGAAGAAGTATGAGGAGCAGGCCGACCGGATCGGCCGATTCAACCTGGCGATCTTCGGCAAGACGGGTGTCGGCAAGTCTTCCCTCATCAACGCGATCTTCGGCGAGAACGTGGCTCCCACCGGCATCGGCGAGCCGGTGACGATGGCCGAGCACCTCTACGTGCATCGCGATGGGTCGCTCGGCGTCATCGACACCCGAGGCCTCGAGATCGGCGTCGACACCGACACCCTCATCGGCGAGCTCGGCACCTACATGGATGCGATGCGGCACCGGCCGCTTTCCGAACAGATCCACGTCGCCTGGTATTGCGTGCGCGCGACCGACCGGCGCTTCGAGGACACCGAGGCGGAATTCATCCGCCGCCTCGCGGAGCTGGGACTGCCGGTCATCGTCGTGCTCACGCAGGTGCCGTCTCGCAACGGTGAGCACCACGCGGATGCGATCGAGCTCGCAGATCACATCGCCGGTCTCGGGTTGCCGATCGCGGGCGGGCGGCCCATCCTCGTGATGGCGCACGCCGACGAGTTCACAGGTCAGGTGCAGCATGGTCTCAAAGACCTGCTGGATGCCACCTTTCGCGTTGCGCCCGACGGAGTAGAAGCAGCGCTCGTCGCCGCCCAGAAGATCGACCTGGCGCGCAAGCGCAAGCATGCGGCGGGCGCCATCGCGGCCGCCGTCACCGGGGCGACGGGGGTCGGCGCGGTGCCCATCCCGATCGCGGACGCCGTGCTCCTGGTGCCTGTGCAGATCGGCATGATGGCGGCGATCTCGGCGATCTACGGCATCGACATCAAGACGAGCGGGCTCGCGACGCTCGCCGCGACGACGGCGGCGACGGGCGCGGGCCGGGCGGCGGTCACGGGTCTCATCAAGATCATCCCCGGCGCCGGGTCGATCATCGGCGGCGTCATCAGCGCAGGCACCGCGGGCGTGCTCACGGCCGCGATCGGCTGGGCGTGGGTGGCGGTGTGCGACCAGTTGGCCCAAGGAAAGTTCACGGGCATCAACGGTCTGATCGACAACGACGCCGTACGCAAGATGTTCCAGGGCGAGTTCCTGCGCTACTTCACGAAACTGCGCTCGAAGGGCAAGAACGCCGACACGACCGCGGACCCGTCGCTCGAGGACTAGCGTTCAGGTCCGAGCGTGTGAGCTTGGGGCCGGGAAGAGCGAACTCCCCGGCCCCGCGCGCTCACCGGGTGGTCAGCAGTTCGTTCATCTCCTCGATCTCGAGGGTCTGCGCGGTCACGATCTCGCGGGCGAGTGCGATGACGCCGGGGTGAGTCCCGTCGTCGATCTCCTCCTGCGCCATCTCGATGGCTCCCTCGTGATGCTCGATCATGCCGGTGAGGAAGGCCCGTTCGAGTTCGACGCCGTCGAGCGTGCGAAGCTCGTCCACTTCGTCGTCGCTCAACATGCCCATCCCGTGATGCATGTCGCCCATCGACGGCATTCCCCACTCCTCGAGCCAGGCCTCCATCGTGTCGATCTCGGGCTGCTGGGCGTCTCGAATCCGCGTCGCCAAGTCCGCGACCTCCGGGGAGACGCCCGAGGCGGCGAGCACGATCTCCGACATCTCGATCGCCTGTTCGTGATGCGGGATCATCATCATCACGAACATCCGGTCGGCCTGGTTGACCTGCGATGCGGACTGCTCTGTGGTCGGAGCTGGGGCGCTCCCCACGGGGGTGCAGGCCGTAACCGCCAGTGCGGTCGCGAGCGCGAGGGCGCTCGCAGCCGTGATTCGTATCTTCATTGCGTTGCTTCCTTTGCTTGTCGAAGTGGTCCCGTGCCTGCGCGTCAGGCACGCCGAGCCGGTCGGAATGACCGGTCGGTGCGGATCACGTGCGACTGATGCAGAGGGTGTCGAGGTCGGGCGGCCGGGCGAGGGGGGTGGGTTCGCGATGCGGACCCGCGACCAGTGCTGCGGCGAGATCACCCGACGCGCGCAGGGCGCACGGGATCGCGACCACGAGCTGCAGCACGAGAAGGCCGAGCACACACGCGGCGGCCATCTGCCATTCGTCGTCGCCCGGTGCGCAATCGTCGGCGCATCCTTCAGTCGCGGGCATGGGGTGTGCGTGCCCTGCTGAGGCCGACGCGCCCGCGGCGGGGGAGTCGGCCGGGATGGGTTCGATCCCGAAATGCATCGCGAGGAGGCCGCCGAGAACACCCGCCACGAGAGTCAGCACGACAAGGAGTCGGCGCTGGCGTGCGCGCAATCCTCGGCCGGGCGATCCCATGGCTACCCTCCCCTGACGGGCCGCACGTTAGTCCCCGAAACTGGCTGACCGCTGAGTCGCGATGCGGTCTCTGACGCTCGCCCGAGCACTGCGCGCGCGGGGGCGCCGCATTCGTGTGGATTCCGGCGGAGCATGCGCCCCGCGCCCCGCCCATAATGGCCTCATGACTGAGGCCAACGACGGCGGCGGGCGCCGGATCCGGGTTCGAGTGCTCGGCGACCGTTCGGGCCGCGTGACCACATTCGAGTTGTTCTTCGACCTGGTCTACGTGTTCGCGTTCACGCAGGTCTCGGCGTTCATGGTGGCGGGCCATGACGCGACGGCCGTCGTTCAGGGGCTCGTCGTGCTCGGCCTGCTGTGGTGGACGTGGGTGGGTTTCGCGTGGGTCGCCAATCGTGTGCCGGCCGACCAGCCGACCATGATCGGCGGCATGGCGGTGGCCATGATGGCCGTGTTCGTGATCGCGCTCGCGGTGCCCGAGTCGTTCGCGGATGCGCCCGGCGGACTCTCCGGTCCGCTGGTGCTCGCGATCGCCTACACCGTCGTGCGACTCGTGCACGTCGTGCTGTACGCGATCAGTGCGGGCGACGATGAGGCGCTCCGCCGGCAGATCGTCGTCTTTCTCGGCGGCGCGATGGTCCCGTCGGTCGCGGCCCTCATCGTCGGCGCACTCCTCGGCGGGCAGGTGCAGTTATGGGTGTGGCTCGGCGCGCTCGTCTACGACCTCGCGGTGACCCGTCTCTCGTCCCGGTCGGGCGGCGGGTGGGGTGTGCACAGCGTGGGTCACTGGGCCGAGCGCCACGGCCTCGTCGTCATCCTCGCGCTCGGCGAGTCGATCGTGGTGATCGGCATCGCGGTCGCGCGCGAACCCATCTCGGTTCCCATCATCGCGGGTTCCGTCACGGCCCTTCTGCTGTCGTTCGCCTTGTGGTGGTCGTACTTCGGACGGTTCGCGGATGCCGCCGAGCATGAACTCGAGCGCCGAACCGGCCCGCGCCGCGTGACGATGGCGTCCGACGTGTACTCGTACACCCACGCGGCGATCGTCGCGGGCGTCATCATTACGGCGCTCGGCGTCGAGCAGGCGATGGCCTACGTCGCCGAACCGAAGGCGTTCGGCTGGTTCGGCGCGATCGCCCTGTTCGGCGGGGTCGCGTGCCTGTCGGGGGCGATCACCGTGGCGAGCTCGCTGAGCGGCATCCCTCGCGCCGGGCTCAGCGGCGCATCGGGCGTCGCGGCACTGGTGCTCATCCCGGTCGCCCAGTCACTGCCTCCGCTGGCGGCGCTCGCGCTCGCGACGGCGGTCGTCATCGCGGGTGTCGCCGTGGTGGCGACGCTCGGACGCCGCCCTGCGTCGACGCCCGCGTCCGCCTAGCGCAGACGCAGTTCCGCGGGCGCCGGCCAGGGCAGCACGTGCTCCTCACGGCGCAGCCCGGGGATGATCGCCGACGCGGCACCGTGGTCGTCGCGTGTGACGACGACGCGATCCGTGGACACCTCGACGATGCGTACGGGAATGGTGCCGTCGGCGGTGTCGAGCTCCCAGCGTTCGGCGAGGAACGACAGACCGAGGTCTTCGAGGGCGCGTTCGGCGCGATCGAAGTCGCGCGGGCCGTCCGGAAGGTCTCGCCCGAGGATGTCGACGGGCATCCATTCGTCGCCGTCGGAACGCAGCCAGCCGACGCGTTCCCGGTCGGTGGACCGGCGAACCTCGATCCAGTCGTCAGGTGCGGGCATGCGTCCAGTCTCTCAGGCCGCCTCGGGGGATGACGTGGCTCGCGGTCCGGTCGAGGCGCGCACCACCAACTCCGTGGGCAGCTCGACCGGCCCGGTCGGGGTCGGCAAGCCGCGCCTCAGGTCGTCGATCGTGCGCACCGCGGTGGCAGCCATCTGTTCGACCGGTTGGCGCACGGTCGTCAGCGGCACCGCCCCCGCGGCGGGTTCGTCGTCGTCGAACCCGACGACTCCCACATCGTGGGGCACCCGCCGGCCGGCGGCGAGCATCGCGGCGCACAGGGTGCGGGCGATCGCGTCGTTCGTGGCGAACACCCCCAGCCGCGCCCCGCGTGCGCGCCGAAGCGCGGCGGCGAGACCGGGGGCGGGCACGGCGCCATCCCAGTCCGCTTCGATCGAGTCGATCTCGACGCCCGGCAGCCGGCGCGCGAGCTCGTCGCGGAACCCGCGTTCGCGCGCGCGCCCGAACCGGTAGCGCAAGGCGCTCGTCGCGATCGCGAACCGCTCGTACCCGCTGTCGAGCAGGTGGGCGGCGGCATCCGCGCCGCCGCGTTCGTTCGTCGCGCCGATGCTCACGAGCCCGCCCGACGGGTCCGAGCGCGGGTCGAGCAGCACGGTCGGCACCGAGAACCCGGCGAACATCTGCAACTGTCGCCTCGTCGGGGTGATGAGGGCGAGCACGACGCCCGACGAGCGGCGGGCGGCCACCCGCGCGGGCCAGTCGTCGGCGGGGTCGTCGCGCTCCTGGGTGAGCACGAGGTCGTAGCCGCGCGCGAACGCCTCCCGCCGCGCGCCCGCGACGACGTGATCGGACCACGACGAGCCGAACTCGCCGAGCACCAGTTCGATGAGGCGCACGCTCGAACCTGCCGTGCGCCCGCGCGCCGTCGTGGACCGGTCATAGCCGAGCGATGAGGTCGCGGCGAGCACGCGCGCGCGGGTGTCGTCGCCGAAGTCTCCGCGGTGCGTGAGAACGCGGGAGGCGGTGCTCGGCGAGACCCCCGCGAGGGCGGCCACGTCGGCGAGCGTGGCGCGTCGCGGTGTGGATGCGGGCATCCCGCATTATTGCGCACAATTTCGCGTCCTGCGCGGCCCGCGTGGCATCCTCGACCCGTGGGAGGACACTGATGACCGAACTCCGCGTCGCCATGATCGGCACCGCATTCATGGGGCGAGCGCATTCGCACGCGTGGCGCACCGCCCCCCGCTTCTTCGACCTCGGCCTCACGCCGCGCATGAGCCTCATCGCCGGCGCCGATGCCGCCCGCACCGAGGCCGCGGCCGCCTCCCTCGGCTGGGACGCATGGACCACCGACTGGCGCGACGCGATCGAACGCGACGACGTCGACCTCGTCGACATCTGCACGCCCGGCACGCTCCACGAAGAGATCGCAATCGCCGCGCTCGACGCGGGCAAGCACGTGCTCTGCGAGAAGCCCCTCGCCAACGACGTCGCCGCCGCCGAACGCATGACCGCGGCCGCCGAGCGTGCCGCCGCCTCGGGGGTCTTCGCGATGTGCGGCTTCAGCTACCGTCGCACCCCCGCGCTTGCGCTCGCCCGCGACCTCGTCGCCGAAGGCGCGCTCGGCGAGATTCGGCACGTGCGCGCCCAGTACTTGCAGGACTGGTTGAGCGACCCGCGCGCGCCCATGAGCTGGCGCCTGGATCGCGACCTCGCTGGATCCGGTTCGCTCGGCGACATCGGTGCGCACTCGATCGACACCGTGCAGTGGCTGCTCGGGGACCGCATCGCCGACGTCTCGGCTCGCCTGCGCACCTTCGTGACCGAACGGCCGCAACCCGCGCAGCGCGCCGACCTCGGCGGTCGTGCGGATGCCGAGGCTCCTCTCCGTCGCGTCACCGTCGATGACGCGGCGGTGTTCACGGCGCAGCTCGAGGGCGGGGCGCTCGGCGTGTTCGAGGCCACCCGTTTCGCGACCGGACGGCGCAACGCCAACCGCGTCGAACTGAACGGCGAACTCGGCTCGATCGCGTTCGACTTCGAGCGGATGAACGAACTCGAGTACTTCGACGCGCGTGACGGTCGCGCGGTGCAGGGCTTCCGCCGCATCCAGGTCAGCGACGCCATTCACCCGTACACGGGCAACTGGTGGCCGGTCGGTCACGGGCTCGGCTACGACCACCTGTTCGTCAACCAGGTTGCGGACCTCGTGCGCGACCTCGCGGCCGGCATCGCCCCGCAACCGGACTTCGCCTCGGCCCTCGACGTGCAGCGGGTGCTGGCGGCGGTCGCCGAGAGCGCAGACAACGATTCGCGGGTCACGCCCGTGCGACGGGAAGGAACCCGATGACCCGCAACGCCCTCATCGTCCGAGGCGGCTGGGACGGCCATCGTCCCGTCGAGGCGACCGAACGCTTCATCCCCTTCCTCGAACGCGAAGGCTTCACCGTCCGCATCGAGGAGAGCCCCGACGTCTACGCGGATGCCGAGGCGATGGCCTCGACCGACCTCATCGTGCAGTCGATGACGATGTCGACGATCGAGGAGGGTGCGCTCCAGGGCCTGCGCGCCGCGATCGAAGCGGGCACCGGCTTCACCGGCTGGCACGGCGGTATCGCGGATTCGTACCGCAACTCCTCCGACTATCTGCAGCTGGTCGGCGGACAGTTCGCCACCCATCCGGCGGTGGGACCCGGGATCACGCGCCTGGAAGGCGAGGAGAACTTCCGCCACTACACGGTCGAGTTCACGGAACTCGGCCGCCGCCACCCGATCACCGAGGGCCTCGACGACTTCGAGTTGACGACCGAGCAGTACTGGGTGCTCGTCGACGAGCTGAATGACGTGCTCGCCACGACCACCCATCCGGCCGAACCCTGGCAGCAGTGGCACCGGCCGCACACGTCACCCGTCGTGTGGACGCGGCAGTGGGGCGCGGGCCGCATCGTCGTCTCTACGCCCGGTCACAGTCTGGATGTGCTCGATCACCCGACCGTGCGCACGATCATCGAGAGGGGAATGCTGTGGGCCGCCCGCACCGCATCGGAATCGTAGGACTCGGGGTCATCTCGCGCGCCTACCTGGAGACTCTCGCGCGGGTCGACGACGTGACGATCACCGCAGTCGCCGACCTCGACGCCGCGCGCGCGGACGCGGTCGCGGCGGCCCTGCCTGCGGCACGATCGATGCCGGTCGCCGAGCTGCTCGCGAGCCCCGAGGTCGACACCGTGCTGAACCTCACCATCCCCGCCGCGCACGCGGAGATCGCGCTCGGGGCGATCGAGCACGGCAAGGCCGTGTACGGCGAGAAGCCGCTCGCGGCGCGCCTGACGGATGCGCGGGACGTCGTCTCGGCGGCGACGGCGGCGCACGTGCTGCTCGGCTGTGCCCCCGACACGGTGCTCGGCACCGGCACCCAGACGGCGCGGGCCCTCATCGACGAGGGCCGCATCGGTCGGCCGGTGGCTGCGACCGCGGTGATGGCCAGCCCCGGCCACGAGGCGTGGCACCCCAACCCCGACTTCTACTACGCCGAGGGCGGCGGCCCGCTGCTCGACATGGGTCCTTACTACGTGACCTCGCTCGTGCATCTGCTGGGCCCGGTGCGCTCGGTGATCGGCGCGGGCAGTGCCTTGCGCCGGGAGCGGATCATCGCGACCGGACCGCGCACTGGCCAGACGGTGCCCGTGCTCGTCGACTCGCACGTGACGGGCGTGCTCGAGCACGAGTCGGGCGCCCTGTCGACGATCACGATGAGCTTCGACAGCGCCGCGACCGCGGCGCCGCCCATCGAGGTGCACGGGGAACTCGGGAGCATGATCGTGCCCGACCCGAACCACTTCGCGGGCACGCCGACCGTGCGTCTGCTCGGCGAGGCCGACTGGTCGTCCACGGAGGCGCTCGCCGGCTGGGCGGACGGCGCCCGCGGCATCGGCCTGCTCGACCTCGTGCGGGCAGATGCGGCGTCCGGCCCGCGCGCGTCGGGCGAGCTCGCGCTGCACGTGCTCGAGGTGATGACGGGACTGCTCGAGTCGGCGCGGTCGGGCACGCGCATCCCGATGCTGTCGTCGGTGGAGCGCCCGCCCCTGGTGCCGTTGCGGCGCCTCGCGGATGCCGCGGTCGGGGCGTAGGGCGCGGATCGCATGAAGACGCTTGACATGCATGAGGCGAGTGCCGTTAATTGGAGAAACGATTCTCCACATGCTGGCCCTTTCCTCAAGGACGACGATGACCCTGACGCCCGGAGCGGTGCGGTGACACCCCTCGACGCCGCCGAGCCCGACATCGAGGGACCGCTCGACGGCATGCTCGTGCTCGACTTCAGCCAGTTCCTCGCGGGACCCGTCGCGGCGATGCGGCTCGCGGACCTCGGGGCGACCGTCATCAAGATCGAGCGCCCCGGCTCCGGCGACATCGGCCGCACGCTCGCCTTCGCGGGCATGTGGCCCGACGGCGACAGCCTCTCGTTCCACATCATGAACCGCAAGAAGCTGAGCTTCGCCGCAGACCTCAAGAACCCCGACGACCTCGACGCGGTGCGCCGTCTCGTCGCGCAGGCCGACGTGCTCATCCAGAACTTCCGGCCCGGAGTCATCGAGCGCATCGGTCTCGACTACGAGTCGGTGCGAGAGATCAACCCGCGACTCGTCTACGGTTCCGTAAGCGGCTACGGCTCCGAGGGCCCCTGGCGGGACCGCCCCGGTCAGGACCTGCTCGCCCAGGCGATGTCTGGCCTGCCGTGGCTCAACGGTCACCACGACCAAGGCCCCGTGCCCGTGGGCCTCTCCATCGCCGACCTGCTCGCCTCGTGCCACCTCGCCCACGGCATCACCGCCCTCCTGCTGCGTCGCGAGCGCACCGGCCGCGGCGGACTCGTCGAGACCTCGCTCATGGAGGCGATGCTCGACATGCAGTTCGAGCTCGTGAGCGCCCACCTCAACGACCCCGCCATCACCGTCAACCGCGGCGGCCAGTACAGCGCGCACGCGTTCCTCGCCGCGCCCTACGGCATCTACCCCACCGCGGACGGCTACCTCGCCATCGCGATGAACCCCGTGCCCACCCTCGGCGAGGTGCTCGGGCTTGACCTGTCCGCCTACGCCGACCCGGCCACCTGGTGGAGCGAACGGGAGGCGATCGAGCTTCTGCTCGCCGGTCACCTTGCCACAGCGGCAACCGATCACTGGCTTGAACTGCTCGACGCCGCCGACGTGTGGGCCGCCCCCGTGCTGACCCTCTCCCAGCTCGTCGAGCATCCCGGGTTCGCGGCGCTGCGGATGACCCAGACCACCGAGCGGGCCGCCGCCGACGGCGCGCCCACCCGCGTCAGCACCACGCGCAGCCCGCTGCGGATCGACGGCCGCACCCTCACCTCCCCGCTCGGCGCCCCGCGCCTCGGCGAGCACACCGAACACGTGCGCCGCGAGTACCTCGCTCCCGTCACGGAAGGCAGCGGACGATGACCGTGCTGCGGGGACTGACGTGGGCCCACCCGCGCGGGCACGATGCGCTGCTCGGCCCGAGTCGCGCGTGGATGGCCCGGCACCCCGGCGTCGACGTGGTGTGGGAGGCGCGCAGCCTGCACGCGTTCGGCGACGATTCGCTGGCTGCCCGCGCCGAACAGTACGACCTGCTCGTCATCGACCACCCGCACATCCCCGACGCGCACGACGAAGGCTGGCTGCACGCTCTCGACGGCGTCGGCCGCGACGACACCCTCGACGTGCTCGCCGGCCAGAGCGTCGGCCGCAGCCACGCGAGCTACGAGTACGCCGGACATCAGTACGGTCTCGCGATCGACGCCGCCACGCAGGTCGCCGTCGCGCGCGCCGACCGACTGCCGACGCCGCCCGCCGACTGGGACGAGGTCACCGACCTCGCGCGCCGCGGCCGCGTGCTCTGGCCGCTCAAGCCCGTCAACGCGATGGCGAGCCTGCTCACCTTCCTCGGCCAGCGCGGGCACGCCCTCGAGCACGGCTTCGACGCGGCGGCGACCGCGGACTCCCTCGAGCGGATGCGCGAGCTCGCGGCCCTCGTGCCGCGCTTCTGCCTCGACGACACCCCCATCGACACCGCCGAACGCCTCGTCGCCGCCGACGAATGGTGGTACGCCCCGCTCGCCTACGGCTACACGAACTACTCGCGCTCAGGGTTCCGGGGCACACGCCTGATCTACCGCGACATCCCGGCACTGGCCGGCAGCATCGCCGGCTCCTGCCTCGGCGGTGCCGGCATCGCGGTGAGCGCCCACACCGCCGAACGCGACCTCGCCACCGACCTCGCATTCTGGCTCGCCGACGCCGAAACCCAGCGCGGCGAGTACTTCGCCTCCGGCGGGCAGCCCTCCAACGCGGTCGCGTGGGACGACGAGACCTGCAACGCGGCGACCCTCGACTTCTTCCGCGGCACGCGCGCGACCATCGAGGCCGCATCCGTGCGCCCGCGCTTCGTCGACTGGATGAGCGCGCAAGTGCCGATCGGTGAGACCGTGCACGCGTACCTGGCCGGCGCGACCGACACCGCGCGCGCCGTCGACGGCATCCGCACCGCCCTCGACGCCGCCCTCGAGCGAGCGGCTCGGCACGAGGAGGCGCGATGACCGACCACCACTACACGCCCACCTACCTCGAGGACTACGTCGTCGGCAGCGCGCGGCAGTTCACCGGCCGCACCATCACGGCCGACGACATCCAGATCCACGCCGACCAGACCGGCGACCGCTTCCCGCACCACCTCGACGCGGAGTGGTGCGCCACCCAGCCGTTCGGTCGGCCGATGGCGCACGGCACTCTCGTGCTGTCGGTGGCCGTCGGCATGACCGCCACCGACATCAACCCGGCGGCCCTGTCGTACGGGTATGACCGCATCCGGTTCGTGCGGCCCGTGTTCATCGACGACACCCTCACGGTGCGCGCCGAGATCACCGGCGTGCGCGACCACGCCAAGGATCCCGAGCGGTTCGGGATCGTGGACGAAGAGCTTCGGGTCACCAACCAGAATGACGAGACCGTGCTGGCCCTCGTGCACGTGTATCTCGTCGAAAAGAGGCACACCGACCGATCCGGAGAACCCGAGCCGACCCCTGCCGGGGCGGCAGCCGAGTAACACTGAACGCATTCAAGGAGGCATGCATGAAACACAAGCCGATCGCCCTGGTGGTGAGCGCCGCCCTGGCGGTCACCGCGCTGAGCGCCTGCACCGCGCCCGAGCCGAAGATCGAGCTCGAACTGCTCACCTGGCACGGCCCGGACTCGTTGACGAACTACTACGAGGGCTACCAGCAGGTCATCAACGACTACCAGGCCGCACACCCTGACGTCCGCATCACGATCAAGAGCGAGGAGGACGCCTCGTACGGCAGCATCCTCGAGACCGGATTCGCGGGCGGCACGGCGCCGGACATCATCCAGATGAAGTCGGGCCAGCGGTCGACGTTCGCGACGAACCTGCTGGACCTGCGCGAGTTCCTCGGGGCGGAGAGCCCGTACGCCGACGACCAGGTCTGGATGGACACGTTCGTCGGCGGCGAAGGCGCCTTCCCCGTCGAGGACAACGGCGTGAACGCCAACTCGATCCTCTTCATCCCCAACGACGGCAACCCCGAAGTGTTCGCGGGTCGCATGTACATCTTCAACACGAAGATCGTCGAGGATGCCGGGCTTGACCCGGAGGACACCCCGAAGGACTTCAAGGACTTCTTCGAGTGGATGGAGGCGCTCGACGGCAACCCCGACATCGCGCCGATCGCCGGATCGAACGACGTCGGCGGCAAGGTCTCGCAGATCGGGTACGGCTTCGGTGAGAAGTACGCGGACAACTTCTTCGCGGAACAGTTCGACGACACCGACCTGTCGAACGACCTGTTCTACGACAAGGTCTACGTGCTGACGAACTACACCGGTGGTTCCGAGATGCCGCTGACCGAGCTGCCGTACTACCCGGCCATGTTCGCGCTCATCAAGCAGCACCTCAGCTACTTCCAGGAGAGCTGGACGGAGAACACGCCGGAGACCGAGACGCTCACATTCGCGAGCGGCAAGGCCGCGCTCATGCAGACGAGCTTCTGGGACTACGGATCGCTCGTCGGCGCACTCGGCGAGTCCGCCTTCCCGGAAGGCTACGGGCTGTTCCAGCTGCCGTACTTCGGCGCGGACACGCTCGACTACGCGGTCGACCAGGGCTGGATCACCGAGGAGGAAGCCGAGGCCGCCGCACCGTACGCGGTCGACCGTCCGGCCACCGCCAGCGGTGCGGGACGGCACGAGTACGGCTTCACCCTCAACAAGGCGCTCGCCGACGACCCGGAGAAGCTCGACGCGGCAATCGACTTCCTCCAGTTCCTGTCGAGCCCCGAGGAGCAGAAGAAGTACGTCGAGATCGCGCAGTCGTTCTCGCCCGTGGTCGGTGTCGAGGTCGTCGAAAGCCTCGCCCCGTTCGTGGTGCCCGAGCCCGAGGGCGGCTTCGCCGAGCAGGTACTCGGCTTCACCGTCATCGAGTGGGGCAAGGCCGGCTGGGATGTCGTGTTCACGCAGTTCCTGAACGGCGAGATCACGGCGGAAGAGCTCGTGAAGCAGGTCGCCTACCCCGAGTGGGCGGCCGACATCCCCGACTCGGCGACCCTGGCCGCCGCGACCGCGGATGCGCAAGCGCAGCTCGACGCAGCGACCGAAGAGGAGAAGGAAGGCAAGGAGCGGGCACTCGCCTACGCGCAACTGCGTGAGAGCCTGTACAACACCTACTACCACTCCATGACCGGTGACCTGACGGAGCAGCGTTAAGCGTGACCAACCTGGCTGAGAAGGACATCTCCGCCCCGAGCGATGGGGGGCGCCAGACCGCTGGCGTCCCCCAGAGCTTCTGGCGCAAGGTGCAGTACCTGATCCTGGACCTCGACCCGGACGACCATCCGCGTCAGGCGAAGCGACGGCTCACGAGCCCGTCGAGCTGGATCGGGCTGGTGTTCATCCTCGCGGCCATCGTCAGCAACATCATCTTCGACTGGGTGCCGACGCTCGACGGGTTCGTGCGGTCGTTCTTCACGTGGACGAACCGCAACCCCGAGCTCGTCTTCGTCGGCCTCGACAACTTCCGGCGTGTGCTCACCGACCCGCAGTTCCACCTCGCGGTCGGCAACATGCTCTTCTTCCTCGTCGCCTACCTGATCCTCATGTTCCCGTCGGTGCTGACCGCGGTCGTCATGTTCCGGGTGCGGGGGGCGCGACTGCAGTACGCCTACCGGGTGCTGCTCGTGCTGCCCATGGTGGTGCCGGCGCTCGTCTTCACGCTGCTGTGGATCTTCATCCTCGGCTACGACTTCGGCGCCATCAACACGCTCCTTGTCGATCTCGGCCTGTCCCGCGTGCCGTTCCTCGGCGACCCGAACCTCATCAAGTGGACGATCCTGCTCACCGGCATCCCGTTCGTGACCGCCAACTCGGTGCTCATCTATCTCGGTGGCATCCAGGCGATCGGCGACGAGGTGTGGGATGCCGCCAAGCTTGACGGCGTCGGCCCGATCCGCAAGTTCTTCGAGCTGGAGTTCCCGCTCATCATCGGGCAGTTCCGCCTCAACATCATCGGTGTCATCGGGGCGGCGATCACCACCTACGCGACCCAGCTGGTCTTCTACAACCCGTCCGTGCACAACGGAATCATCACGCCCGGTCTGCTCATGTACTTCAAGGCGTTCCCCAACACGGGTGCGCCCGACTACGGCTACGCGTACGCGCTCGGCCTCATCCTGTTCATCGTCGCCCTGACGCTCTCGCTCTCGGCGCTCAAGTTCCTCAAGAACCGGACCTGACCATGACCAGTATCGCGACGAACCGCCAGCCCCGGCGGGTGCGCTTCGAGGCGGCGGGGATCTTCAAGAACCTCTTCATGGTCGCCATCGTGCTCATGCTGCTGTTCCCGCTGTACCTGACGATCATCGGGTCGTTCAAAGACTTGCAGCAGATCCTCGACGACTTCTTCCTTCCCACGTTGCCGCTGCACTTCGAGAACTACGCGAAGGCGTTCGTCTACATCGCGCCGTACTACGTGAACACGGCGCTGTACGCGGCGCTCAGCGTCGTGCTCACGGTCGGCGCGGCGACGATCGCCGGCTACGCGTTCAGCGCCTTGCGGTTCCCGATGCGCCGCCCGCTGTTCATGCTCCTGTTCGTCAAGATGTTCATGCCGGGCGTCATGCTGCTCGTGCCCTCGTTCGTGCTCGCCGCCAACCTGGGGCTGCTCAACACGCCCTTCGTGATCGCGCTGTTCTGCATGGGCACGTCGCAACCGTTCTGGGTGTTCGTGATGAAGACCTTCGTCGACGGTCAGCCGCGCGAACTGTTCGAGGCGATGCGCATCGACGGCGCGAGCGAGCTGCGCATCTTCTGGCATCTCGCGCTTCCGCTGCTGCGGCCCATGGTGGCGCTCATGTCGCTCAACGTCATCCTGTTCATCTGGAACGACTTCATCTGGCCGCTCGTCACCCTCACCGACCCGGCACTGCGCACGATCACCGTCGGCATCTACAAGCTCTCGTCTGCTGCCGGGCTCGACTACGGCATGATGCTCGCCGGATACGCGCTTGCCGCGCTGCCGCTGCTCATCGCCTTCTTCGTGTCGATGCGGTTCTTCGTGAGCGGTCTCACCGCGGGGGCCGTGAAGCTGTGACCGCCGTGCTCACCGCCGAGCCGTTCCTGCTCGACGATGTCGATCGTCTGCGTGCCGAGGTGCTCGCCCTGCTCCCCGAGGACGGGCGTCGCTACGAGCTGTGGACGATGCTGCGCGACAGCGCGCGCCGCGCCCCCGACGACTTCGGCTGGTTCGTGCCGTTCGTGGCCCTCATCACGCGTGAGGTCGACGACATCGCCCGCGCGCGGCACATCATCGACGCGTACCTGTCCAAGCTCGACCCGATGTCGTTCTCGACCGGTCTGCAATTCCACTTCTGGTGTTTCGCGTTCCCGCACGCCAAGGTCGCGCTGTACTTCCAGTGGCTGTGCACCATCGGGGCGTACACGCCGGAGGAGGCGGAGTCGATCGGGAACCGGCTCGTCGAGTACCACTTCGTCAACTTCTACTACGGCATGCGCGACAAGCCCGAGCCGGAGTGCGTCGACAACCAGGCGCTCTCACTCGTGCTCTCGTCGACGATCGTCGGCCACCTGTTCTCCCAGGGGCAGACGCCGTCGCGGATGGCGCAGATCATGCTGCGCGACGGTCTGCGCCGCCTGCCGGGGATGCTCTCGGAGCTGCCGGCGAGCGGGTACACGGGGGAAGGCAGCGACTACATGAACTGCGTGGTCGCGCCGGCGGTGCCGCTCGCGGTCGAGGTACTGGAGCGAGTCGGCGGCTACGAGAAGGTGCTCGAGAGGCCGCTCGAGGAGGGCGGCGCGCGTCCCGTCGCTGTGCTGCGGATGATGGCGCGCTCGTTCATGCCCGGCGGGCTGCTGCTGCCGTGGGACAACTACGGCTACCAGTTCGGCGTACGTTCGAGCCTCGCCTACGGCGCGCGGCGCACGGGCGAGGATCTCTTCTTCGAGGTGCTCGAACACGAGGTCATCTGGACCTACGACATCGGTATCGGCTGGGCCTACGACGACCTCGTCTGGACGCTCATCTGGTGGCCGGCGGAGGGTCCCGCCGAACCGGATCGCACGTGGCGCAACTGGTATGAGCCGACCGTCGGTGCCGCCTTCGCCGCTCAGGGCGGTGACCGGTACGTCATGCAGATGTGGGACCCGTCCGAGCCCGTGCATCCGACGCGTGCCCATGTGAACCCGAACGCAGTGCTGTTCGGCGGATACCGTGTGCCGATCTCCGCGGACGGGTCGCCGACCGAGGGCGCCGAGCACCGATTCCAGTTCGACGACACCTGGCGCGAGGTCTCCTTCCTGGCCATCGACAGCACCACGCGCTACAACTACGGCGACGGCTGCGCGGGCGCCCACTCGGTCGTGCTGCTCGACGGCCGCGAAGGCATGCGCGCCCACACCGACTACCCGCAGGTCACGGCGACGGCCCACGACCCGTCCGGGTGGGTGTGGGCCGACGTCACGCCGATCTACCGGGAGAATGTGCCGGATGTTCTCGAGGTGTCCCGGCGCACCCAGTTGCACGACGGCGGTCTCGTCTCCATCGTTGACCGGGTGCGCTCGACCGAGCCGCACCTCGTCACGTCGCGGTTCGTGATGCGGCCGGGCGCGACCCTGCGGCCCGGCGGCGCCCATGTGCGAACCCCCGAGGGCGTGACGTTGCAGCTCGTCGACGTCGACGCCGCGACGACGGTCACCATCGAACGGGCCGACCACGTGCCCGCCAAGCCGGACGACGGCAGCGTGCTCATCGACTTCACGAGCACCGGCACCGACCTCGAGCGCGTCTTCGTCGCTCTCGTCTCGCGTGACCTGGAGACGGACGCGCCGATCGGTCCCGCAGCGGTCATCCCCGACCCGGCCGGCGACCTCGACTACCGCGCCGCGGTCGCGCGGCTGCGCGACACCGACGTGCGCGTGCCTCTGCAGCTGCCCGCCTACCTCGAAGCCGACCTGCCTGCGGGCCAGCACTGGTGGTACCGCCTGGAGGTGGTCAAGGAACGCCGCGCCGCCTGGTTGCGCCTGCCCGTGGGTATGCACGGAGCGCGACTGTTCGTCGCGGGCGACGAGGTGGACCTCAGCCCGTACCGCGTGTCCGGCGAACTCATCGCGCCGCGCGTGCGCCTCCCCGAGCGGTTCGACGACGCCGACCGCGTCGAGGTGGTGCTGCGGCTCTCGGTGCCGCGCGGCCACTACGACGGGGAAGGCTGGGGCACGATCGGCATGACCGGAGGACTCGGCCTCGGCTACGCGGTCGAGGAGGAACTCATCGAATCCGTCGTGCGGGACGGTCGCCGAGTGCGCGTCGTGACCACGCACGGCGTCTATGACATTGAGCTCGGTGACATCGAGCTCGGGTCGGGAGGGGACGCGTGAACGAGGGCGGCATCGACCTCATGGAACGGGTGCTCACCGACCCGTCCGCGATGGCCGAGCACTGGAATCATCCGCACTGGCGGGTGCGCTACGCCGCCGCGATCGGCATGGGCGAGACCGGCGACACGGTCTGGCTCGACACGCTCCGCTCGATGATGGCGATCGAGGACGACCGCGACCTCTACGGGCAGCCGCAAGTGCTCGAGTTCGTCGGCAGCTTCGACGACACGCGTGCCGCCGAACAGCTCGTGACGACGACGGCGGTCTGGGCGACCCCGCCCACGCCGGAGCAGTACGACGCGTGGCAGTGCCGCGGTCGTGTGCGTCAGGCGTGCATCCTCGCCGTCTATGCGATCGGTTCCGCCGACGACGCCTGGCGCACCCTGCTGCACGAACTCCTGCACGACCCGGACGAGGACTTTGTGGTCAAAACCGCCGCCGCCAAGGCGCTTCAACGGGTCGGCACGACCGACTCGCTGCCGCACCTGGAGTTCGCAATCACCCTCGACGAGTGGTGCCTCAACATCGAAGCCCGCAAGGCGATCAGCGAACTGGCCGCGGGCGACCCGAACGGGGGAGCGCAATGACCGACCTCACCATCGCGATCGGATCGACGTACTCGCTGCCAGGCGATGTCGACGGCAACCTGGCGCAGATCGCCGAACTGGCGCAGCGGGCGGCGGCGCAAGGCGCCGACGTGCTGCTGACGCCCGAGATGAGCGCGAGCGGATACGGCGGATACCCGGAGGTGCTCGCGACCGCCGAGCCGGCGGGTGATGGCCCCGTCTACCGGGAGCTCGCCCGGATCGCGCGCGAGAACGGCCTCATCGTGCTCGCCGGGTTCGTCGAACGGTACCGCGAGCACCGCTACCTCGCCCACTACGTCGTCTGGCCGGACGGACGGTTCGCGGTGCAGCGCAAGCACCGGGTCACCCCGCTCGAGTCGCCGCTCGAGCCGAGCGTCGAGCTCTACTTCGACGACACCGAAGAGATCGGGCATGTGCCCGAGGGCGGTTCCCGTTTCGAGGTGTTCGACATCGGCGGGGCCAAGGCCGCCATCGTCATCTGCGCCGACCTCGGCGTGCGCGGGCTCGACGACATCCTCGAAGGCAAAGGCGTCGACCTGCTGCTGCTGCCGACCGCCGCGGGCGGCACGCGACAGGGGTCGATCTCGGAGGCGGAGCTCACCGACCCGGCGCGGCTCGCCGAATACGTCACACGCGCGGCCCAGCACGCGTTCCCCTCGGATGCGGTGCGCTCCTCGGTGCAGCGGCGCCGGGCGTTCGCCGCGGTCAACATGACCGGCTTCGACGGCAAGGCGCTCTACCACGGCGGCAGCGGTTCGGTGGTCGACCCGTCGGGCAGCGTTGAGGCGATCCTGCCCGGGTCGCCCGTGCTCGAGCGGCAGCGTCCGCGACTGGCCGTCGGAACGGTGCACCTGCCCGAAAGGGACCGCTGAGATGAGTTCCCCCTTCACCGCCGAGCAGCTCTCCGAGCGCGGACCTCAGCGGGAGTATTCAGGCGACTGCGACCAGGTCGCGTTCCTGCTCGGCGGCATCGGCACCGGCAACGTCTCTGTCGGCGCGCGCGGCCAGCTCAAGGACTGGGAACTCTTCGGCATGCCCGGCAAGGGAAACTTCGTCCCCAACACGTTCTTCGCAATCCGCGTCGCCGCGCCGGGCGCCGAACCGCAAGCGAAGGTGCTCGAGTCGCGCATCACGCCGCCGTTCTCGAAAGCGCGGGGCTTCGTCGACCACGAGGTCGCGGGCCTGCCGCGTTTCGACTCGTCGGTCGCGCGCGGCGAGTATCCGTTCTTCACCGTCGACCTGCGGGATGCGGAGCTGCCCGTCGAGGTGACCATGGAGTCGTTCACCCCGTTCGTGCCCCTCAACGCCGACGACTCCGGTCTGCCCGTGGCGGTGCTGCGCTACCACGTGCGCAACACGGCGACCGAGCCGCTCGACGTCTCCGTCGCGGGGTCGCTCGGCAACGTCACGTCCCTCATCGACTACCACCGGCACACGTGGCAGAACTTCGACTCGGCGAGCGAGAACCTCAACGAGTACCGCGACGACGGCGTCATCCGCGGGCTGTACTTGCGGCCGAAAGACCTGCCCGCCGACAGCCTCTACTACGGCACGATGTCGCTGACGACGACCGCGACCGACGTTTCGCACAAGCGCAGCTGGCTGCGCGGCGGATGGTGGGACGGGCTGCAGGACTTCTGGGACGACTTCCGCGACGACGGCAGGCTCGAGCCTGAGTCGGTCTACGTACAGAAAGACGGTCGCGACTGGAGCGATGACCAGACCGGATCGCTGGCCCTCCACCGCAGCATCGCTCCGGGCGAGACCGCGGTCTTCGCGTTCGAACTGGCCTGGAACTTTCCCAACCGGGTGCGCTCGTGGAGCAGGCGCATGTACGACACCGACTACCGCGGCAAGGACATCGACACCGACCGACTGCCCGCCGGCCAGTACCCGGTCGTGCGCAAGCGCTGCGCCCGGTTCGCGGACTCGTGGGCGGTCGCCCGCTACACGGTCGACGAACTCGAGCGGCTGGAGCGGGCATCCCGCGACTTCCATCGCGCGATGTTCGATTCGACCCTGCCGTGGTACGTCATCGACGCGGTCACCGCGACGGCGACCGTCGTGCGCAGCCCCACCTGCATCTGGCTCGAAGACGGGCGGTTCCTCGCGTGGGAGGGCTGCTTCGACGAGGAAGGCTGCTGCGAGGGCACGTGCACGCACGTGTGGAACTACGCGCAGACGATCGCGTTCCTGTTCCCCGAACTGGAGCGGCAGATGCGTCGCAACGAGTACCTCACCGAGACCGACCCCGACGGAAAGATGAACTTCCGCTCCTACCGGCCGTGGGGCATGCCCGGACACGACCACGTGCCCGCGGCGGATGGCCAGCTCGGCACCCTCGTGCGGCTCTACCGCGAATGGCGGCTGTGCGGTGATGACGCGTTTCTCGCCGAGGTGTGGCCGGCGGCGCAAAGCACCCTCGAGTACGCATTCACCCGCTGGGATTCGGACGGCGACGGCGTGCTCGACACCGACCAGTTCAACACGTACGACATCGACTTCCACGGCCCCAACTCGATGGTCAACTCGATCTTCCTCGCGGCCCTGCGTGCGGGCGAGGAGCTCGCGCGTGCCGTCGGTGACGAGTCGAGCGCGGCGCGTTACCGGGAGGCGTTCGAGCGCGGGTCGGCGCGCACCGACGAGCTGCTGTGGGGCGGCGAGTACTACGTGCAGGCGATCGACGACGTCAACGAGTACCGCTACCAGTACGGCCGGGGGTGCCTCGCCGACCAGGTGTTCGGCCAGACGCTCGCGCACGTCGCCGGGCTCGGGCACATCCTGCCGCGGGAGCACGTCGCGTCGGCGGTCAAGGCCGTCTTCGACCACAACTACCTGACGAGCATGGCCCACCACCACAACCCGCAGCGCACCTACGCGCTCGGCGACGAGGCAGGGCTCGTGCTGTGCACGTGGCCGGAAGGCGGTCGGCCCAAGCTCCCGTTCCCCTACTCCGACGAAGTGTGGACGGGCATCGAGTACCAGGTCGCCACGCACCTCGTCTTCGAAGGCTACGTGGATGAAGCGCTCACTCTCGTGCGCACGGTTCGCGAGCGACACGATGGCATCCGCCGCAACCCGTGGAACGAGGTCGAGTGCGGGCACCACTACGCCCGTTCGCTCGCCAGCTACGGGGTGCTGCTCGCTCTGAGCGGCGCCGACGTGGATGTTCCGAACGGCCGCATCTCGTTCGCGCCGCGCGTGTCGGCCGACGACTTCCGCTGCTTCTTCTCTGCCGGCACCGTGTGGGGCATCTACCATCGGCGCATGACCGACGGGGTGGTCGAGGAGGACCTCGAAGTGCTCGGCGGCACCCTCGACGGCCTCGAGCTGGTGCCGGCGGGAGCGCGTTGACATGAGCACGCGGCTGCGGGTCGTCGTCGTGGGCCTCGGCTTCGGGCAGTGGCTCATCGAGCACGAACTGCTCGCAGGCGAGGGCGCCCGCGTGTGTGAACTCGTCGGAGTGTGCGACCTCGACCCCCACCGAACCCATGAGGTCGCGGAGCGGTACGGTGTGCGGGCCCACCCCGACATCGACGCCGTGCTCACCGACGCCGAAGTGGATGCGGTTGTGCTCATGGTCGGGCCGGACGGCCGCGGGGCGCTCGTCGAGCGAGCCGTCGCCGCAGGCAAGCCCGTGATGACGACGAAGCCGTTCGAGACGAACTCGGCGGCCGCGCTCGCCGCCCTCACCGCTGCGCGCGCGGCCGGCATCCCCGTGTTCATGAACTCACCGACGCCAACGCCCGAAGCCGACATCCGCGTGATCGAGGAGTGGATCGACCGGTTGCGGCTCGGCAGGCCCGTCGGCTACCGCGGCACCACGTGGTGCTCGTACCGTGAGCAGGCGGACGGCAGTTGGTACGACGATCCGCTGCGGGCGCCCGCCGCGCCCCTCACGCGGCTCGGCGTTTACCTGATCGCCGACGTGTGCCGACTGCTCGGGCCCATCGACCGGGTGCAGGTGGCCGAGTCGCGCCTGTTCACGGGCCGCCCGACGAGCGACAACGCGGCCGTGCTGCTCAGTCACGCCGACGGCACGATCGGCACCGTGTTCTCGTCGTTCTGCATCGACGACGGCCAGCCGTACCGCACTTCGCTCGAGCTGAACTTCGAGCGCGGCACCGTCTACCGCAACGTCGGCCCGGGCACGGGCGAGCGGATCCACCTGGCCGTGTCGGCGATGGTCGACGGCGAACGCGTGGTCGACGAGCGCGACGTCGACCGTGCTTCCGGCTACCAGTGGGAGGTGTTCGCCCGCGCGGCGCGCGGTGAGGATGTCGGCGAGACGGTCACCCCCGAGGCGGTTGCGCAGATCGTCGCCGTCTTCGAAGCGCTCCGGGCGGCGACGTGACTATTCGTGCGGTGGGCGTCGCCCTCATCGGAACCGCGGGGCATCAGCTGACCGCCGCCGAGGTGGAGGCGGGCGGCGGGCGGGTTGTCGTCGCCGAGCCCGTCGTCGGGCTCACGGTCGACGAGGTCGCGCGGCTCGCACGCCGCGCTGCCGAGGCACCGGACGTCGACCTCGTCTCCGTGTGCGTCGAGCCGCGAGCCGCCCAACTGGAGGCGGCGGTCGCCGCGCTCGCCGCCGACCGCCAAGTGCTCATCGAGCGTCCCGCGGCGACGACCCTCGAGCAGGCCGACCGGCTCGCCGACGCCGAGCGCGGTTCCGCCGGGCGGCTGTGGGAGCGCGCCACCACCGCCTTCGACGAGCTGTACCGCCGGGCGGGCCGGATCGTCGCGGCGGGCATCCTCGGGGAGGTGGTGCTCGTCACCACCCACCGCTCCTACCCGTGGGCCGAGTGGCGCAACGCCGACGAAGCTGTCAGCGGCGGGCTCGTGCTGCAGTCCGCCACCTACGGCCTCGATGTCGTGCGCCTCATGACGGGTCAGTCCATCCAGGCCGTGAGCGTGACGGACACGACCCGCGGCGAACCGCACGGCAGCGCTCTGCGGATGGCGGCCGTGCTCACGGTCGAACTCGACGGCGGCGCCGTCGCGAGCGTCGTCGCCGACTACCTCAACCCGTCCGGCGGTGTGTGGGGTCGCGACGAGGTGCGCGTGCTCGGCACGCACGGGCGCCTCGCCCTCGATGCGGCCGCACGCGAACTGACCTGGGTCGATGCCGACGGTGAGCATCGCGAACTCGTGGATGCGGCAGAGCCCGCCCTCGCCGCGGCCGTGCTGAGCGCCGTGCGCGACGGCGGCGACACCGAACCGCGCGCCGCGACCACCCTCGAGTCGACGCGGTGGGCGTTGCGGGGTCTCGCCGAGCGCCGATCCTTCATCGACGGGCGCTGGCCCGCATGACCGACCGGGAGGTCACCGTGCACGCATCCGGAGCGATCGCCGCGGGCGACTACGACATCGTCTGGACGAACCCCTCCACCGATTCGGGCGGCGCGATGCCGTGCGGTGGCCATTCCGTCGGTGCCGCGGTGTGGGTGGAGGACGGCAGCCTGCGCTTCTACCTCGACCGCAGCGGCAGCTTCGACGAGAACAACCTCATGCTCAAGCTCGGTCGCGTGGTCGTCGCGCTCGACCCGAACCCGTTCGCCGCCGACGCGACCGACTTCGTGCAGCGCCTCGACCTGCATGCCGGCCGCATCACCGTGACCGGTCGCGCGGCGGACGGCACCACGGCGACGGTGACCGTGTGGTGCGAAACGGAGCGACCTGTCGTACGCGTCGACGTCGACGCGAGCGCGCCCGTCGCCGTCACGGCCGCCTACCAGTCCTGGCGGTTCGAGGACCGCGTCGTGCCGGAACCGCAGCGCCGATCCTGTTTCAGCGTGCTCGGCCAGCCCGACGACATCATCACGCGCGCCGACGAGATCGAGCGGGTCGATGAGGGCGTGCTGTTCATGCACCGCAACCGCACCGACCTGAACTCGTTCGTGCAGACCGCCACCGTCGAAGGTCTCGGTCACCGGCTGGATGAGCTGTGGAACCCGCAGCTCGACCACGCGTTCGGCGGGGTGCTCGGCGGCGACGGCTTCGAACCGGCCGGGGAGGGTGCGGGCGAGTACGCGGGAGTGCCGTACCGCGAATGGGCGCTGCGTGCCGGACCTGCCGAGCGTCATCGCCTGAGTGTGGCGCTGCACGACGATCGCACCCCCGACCGGGATCGTGTCGTGGCGGGACTGCGTGCCGCGGCGCTCGCCGCGCGTGACGCATCCGACGCCGACCGCGACGCCCGTGCCTACTGGGCCGGGTTCTGGGCGCGCAGCACCGTCGAGATCCGGCCCGGGGCGGTGCTGCCCGACGACCCGGACTGGCAGGTGGGCCGCAACTACGCACTGTTCCGCTACCTGCTCGGCTGCAACGCGCGCGGCGACTACCCCACCAAGTTCAACGGCGGCCTGTTCACCACGGACGCCGTGTTCAGTGTTCCCGGTCACTCGTACGGGGTGACGACCCCCGATTTCCGCATCTGGGGCGGCGGCACCATCACCGGCCAGAACCAACGGCTCGTGCACTGGCCGATGCTGCGCAGCGGGGACACCGACCTGGTGCGTCCGCAGCTGGAGTTCTACCGGCGGGCCCTCGGCAACGCGGAGCTTCGCACGCGCGAACTGTGGGGGCACGCCGGATGCTCCTTCACCGAGCAGCTCGAAGAGTCGGGGCTGCCGATCAGCTACGAGTGGGGGTGGGATAGCCCGCGCGACCACGGACCGGGCGACCACTACCGGCGGGAGGCGTTCTTCGACCCGACCGAGCTCGCCCGCCCGTGGGTGCGCTACCACTACTCGACGCAACTGGAGATGAGCTACCTCGCCCTCCAGGCGCACCGGTTCGGCGGCTTCGACGTGCGGCCCTACCTGCCGTTCATCGACGCGTCGGTCACGTTCTTCGACGAGCACTACCGCATGCGGCACCGGTCGGTGACAGGCCGCGAGCTGACCGTGCACGGCGAGCTCGTCATCCACCCGTCGACGGCGGTCGAAACCTACAAGGATGCGACGAACCCCACCGATGTGGTGCTCGGGCTGCGGCACGTGCTGTCGACGCTGCTCGGCCCGCTGCGGAACCTCATCGACGATGACGCGGCCGAACGCTACGAGCGCATCCTGGCGACCGTGCCAGCGCAGCCGTTCCGCGACCTCGACGGGGTGCGCGTGCTCGCCCCGGCGCAGTCCTGGTCGGACATCATGAACGTCGAACTGCCGCAGCTGTACGGGGTGTTCCCGTATCCGGACTACGGGGTCGGTCGGCCCGACCTGCAGGTGGCGCTCGACACGTACTGGGCGCCGGAGGATGCGCCCGGCCAGCGCGACCACATCTCGTGGCATCAGGACGGCATCTTCGCGGCGCGCTTGGGCCTGGCCGCGGAGGCGCAACGGATCGCGCGGCTGAAGCTCGGCGATGGTCAGCTGCGTTTCCCGGCCTTCTGGGGTCCCGGCCACGACTGGACGCCCGACCACAACTGGGGCGGCAGCGGCATGGTGGGGGTGCAGGAGATGCTGCTGCAGGAGTGGGATGAAGCGCTGCACGTACTGCCGGCGTGGCCGGACGGGCTGGATGTGGACTTCCGGCTGCACGCTCGCGGGGGCACCATCGTCGACGTCTCCTACCGCGACGGCGTCGTCGCCCGTTGCGACGTGAACCCGCCGTCGCGCGCGGCGGACGTGGTGCACCACAAGCCGCTGGCGTAGCGAGGCGCGGTCGACCGGGCGGAACCCGCCCCCTTCGGTCGAGCGAGCGGAGCCCGCCACCCCCGCCGGTCGAGTAGCGGGCGCAGCCCGCGTATCGAGACCATCCGTTGCCAGAAGGCCTTGTGGTGGGGTGGTCTCGATACGGCGCTGCCGCGCCTACTCGACCGACGGGTTTGGCGCTGCGCGCCTACTCGACCGACGGCTTTCTCACGGTGCGAGCGGCCACCCCGTCGGTAGCGGGCGGAGCCCGCCCCTTCCGCCGGTCGAGTAGCGGGCGCAGCCCGCCACCCCCGCCGGTCGAGTAGCGGGCGTAGCCCGCGTATCGAGACCATCCGTTCCAGAGGCGTGTGGTGGGGTGGTCTCGATACGCCGCTGGCGCGCCTACTCGACCGACGGCTTTCTCACGGTGCGAGCGGCCACCCCGTCGGTAGAGGGCGCAGCCCGCCACCCCCGCCGGTCGAGTAGCGGGCGCAGCCCGCGTATCGAGACCATCCGTTCCAGAGGCGTGTGGTGGGGTGGTCTCGATACGGCGCTGGCGCGCCTACTCGACCGACGGCTTTCTCACGGTGCGAGCGGCCACCCCCTCGGTAGCGGGCGGAGCCCGCCACCCCCGCCGGTCGAGTAGCGGGCGTAGCCCGCGTATCGAGACCATCCGTTCCAGAGGCGTGCGGTGGGGTGGTCTCGATACGCCGCTGGCGCGCCTACTCGACCGACGGGTTTGGCGCTGCGTGCCTACTCGACCGACGGGTTTGGCACGGTGCGAGCGTGATCCCGCGGGGGGAGCCCGCCACCCCCGACGGTCGAGTAGCGGGCGGAGCCCGCGTATCGAGACCATCCGTTGCCAGAAGGCCTTGTGGTGGGGTGGTCTCGATACGCCGCTGGCGCGCCTACTCGACCGACGGGTTTGTGGCGGGTGGGTGTAGCTCTCCGGACCTCATCCGGCGGTTTGTGGTGAGCGGACCGTCCGCTCCTCCCCAGCGCGACGCGCGCGAATCCCTTGCCCGGCGCGACGGCGGCCCAACTCGCGTGACGCAGCCGTGCGGTGGGGTCGTCGCATGGCGTTCGTCTACATCCTGCGCTGCTCGGACGGGTCCTTCTATGTCGGCAGCACCCGAGCTCTTGAGCACCGCCTCCACCAGCACGCCGCCGGGCAGGGAGCCGAGTACACCCGGCGGCGTCTGCCCGTGACGCTCGTGTTCGCGCATGAGTGCGCGAATGTCGGGGAGGCGTTCGCGCTGGAAAAGCGCATCCAAGGGTGGTCCCGCGCGAAGCGCCTTGCGCTCATCGAGGGCCGTTTCGGCGACCTGCCGGAACTCAGCCGTAAGGGGAACACGTCGCAACCAGACCCGTCGGTCGAGTAGCGGGCGGAGCCCGCGTATCGAGACCATCCGGTGCAGAGGCTTGCGGTGGGGTGGTCTCGATACGGCGCTACGCGCCTACTCGACCGGCGGGCTTGGCGCTGCGCGCCTACTCGACCGGCGGGCTTGTCACGTTGCGAGCGTGTTCCCGCGGGGGAGCCCGCCCCTGTCGTCGGTCGAGTAGCGGGGGACCCCGCCCCCTGTCGTCGGTCGAGTAGCGGGCGCAGCCCGCGTATCGAGGCCATCCGTTGCCAGAAGGCCTTGTGGTGGGGTGGTCTCGATACGGCGCTGGCGCGCCTACTCGACCGGCGGGGTTGGCGGTGCGCCTACTCGAGCGGCGGGTTTGTGGCGCTGCGCGCCTACTTGAGCGGCGGGGGCGGCCCTCCTCGCCGCCCTACAGCGACCGCGGGTCGACGGCCGTGGCGGCCTGCTGCGACAGGTAGAGCGCATCCACGAGGGCGAGGGTGCCCACGTTGTCGCGTGCGCTCGTCGACGGCTCCGGGCCCCCCGCGAGCGCATCGAGCAGAGACGCCATCGGGCCGACGAACGCATCCGGCAGCCAACGCCGGGTGACCGGGTACTGCACCCACCCGTCCGTGGCGTCGCTCGACAGCTCCAGCGTGTCCGCGCGCCCGTGCGGGTAGTCGTAGAGCAACCCCAACGTGCCGCGGATGGTGCCGCGGGTGCCCTGCAGCTCGAACGTGGCGCTCGGTTCGGCACGCGTCACGTTGTGGTCGGTGTGCACGAGGGCCGTCGCGCCCGAGTCGAACAGGTAGCTCGTCGTCGTCGCCGTCTCGGCGACCGCGCGCTGGCCGGGGATGCGCCGCCCCACGCAGAACACCGCCGACGGTTCGCCGAGCATCCATCGCACCACGTCGTGGTAGTGAATCGAATGGTTCGACACCTCGAGTCGCGGCGTCGTCAGCAGCCACGGCCACGCCGCCCAATCCGTGTGGATCTCGACGCGGAACGCCACATGGTGCAGGTCGCCGATCGCTCCCCGGCGCACCAGGGCGTGGGCCGCCGCAATGCCTTCGTCGTACCGCAACTGCTGGTTGACGACCACCCGCCGCCCGGCGGCGTCGGCGAGGTCGGCGAGTCGACGTCCCGTCGCCACATCGGGCGCGAATGGCTTCTGGGCGAGCACGTCGTACCCGGCGGCGATCGCCGCCTCCACGATGGCGGGTTGCGCCGCGCCCGGCACCGCGATGTCGACCACCTCCGCGTCATGCGCGGCGAGCAGCGCCTCGGTCGACGGGTAGACGACGGGGATGCCGTGCCGCTCGGCGACGTCGCGCGCTCGCCCGGCATCCAGGTCGGTGATGCCCACCACCGCGATGCCGGCGTCCCGGTAGGCGGGCAGGTGGGCAACGTCGACGATCGCTCCCGCGCCGACGATCGCGACCGGCCGCCGCACCTCCGGACGCACCTCGGGTCGCACCTCGTCGGCAACCGCACGGAACAGCTCATCCATCACGTGCCTCCGTCCGCGGGGTCAGTCCGTAGAAGCGCAGCGCGGTGCCGGAACGCAGCTGCTCGGCCGTCGGGGCGTCGAGCGCATCGACGGCATCGGTGAGAGCCTGCCACACCGGGTCGAACCCGCCCGCGAGTTCGGCGATCGGCCAGTCACTGCCGAGCATGAGGCGGTCCGGCCCGAACAGTTCGAGTGCGCGCTCGATCCACGGCAGCAGCGGCTCGTCGGTTCCGCCGGTGAGCCGCGGATAGAGCCCCGAGATCTTGGCGTGCACGCCGGGCAGGGCGGCGACCTCGGCGATGAGCCGGTGCCACGGATGGTCGGTGCCGGCCCCGAACGGCGGCTTGCCGAGGTGGTCGAGCACGATCCGTAAGCCCGGAAGCCGGTCGCGCAACTCGAGGACCACCTCGAGGTGCTCGGGCACGACGGCGATGAAGTCGTACGGCACGCCCTCCGCGTCGAGCACGCGCAACCCGTCGAGCACCTCCGGCCGCAGAATCCACGCCGGGTCGGGACGGTCGTGGATGAGGGTGCGCACCCCGCAGAACTGCGGATGCGTCCGCAGCACGCCGAGACGGGCGGCGGTGCGCTCCGCGTCGTCGATGGGCGCGTAGGCGACGACGCCCCACACGTGCGGCTGAACGTCGGCGATCGCGAACATCGCGTCGGTGTCGTCGTCGGAGTCGGCGGACTGCACGAGCACGGTGCCGTCGATGCCGTGCCGGGCCAGGTGGGGCGCGAGGTCGTTCGGGCCGTAGCGGCGGTAGAGCACGGTGTCGGCCGGATCCATCCACGGGTAGGCGACGGCCGACGGGTCCCAGTAGTGCTGATGCGCGTCGATGAGCATGGCGGTTCCGTTCACTCGATCCGGCGAGGGTGAGTTCTCGTCGGTAGTACCCTGCGTACATGGCGGTCACGCTGCGCGACATCGCCCGCGAGGCGGGTGTCTCGGTGTCGGTCGCCTCCCGCGTGCTCAACAAGGATCTCTCGTTGCGCACCCGTCCCGATACCCGGCAGCGTGTCGAGCGGATCGCGCTCGAGCTCGGCTACCACCCCAACCATGGTGCTCGTTCGCTGCGGCTGGCTCGTACGGCGGCGATCGCGTTCGTGGTGCCGGAGGTCAACAACGCGATCTTCAGCGAGGTGATCCGGGGTGTCGAAGACGGGGCGACGGAGCTCGGCCTCGACGTGCTCGTCGGCAGCGGACAACGCCTCGATCCGACGTCGGGGTTCCTCGGGCGGCTCGACGCGCAGCGCCGCGTGGATGGGTTCCTCATCCAGCCCGGCGACACGGAGGACCCCGACCAGCCGGGCCTGTCGACGGCGGTGTCGAGCCCGTCGGTCTGGCTGAACACGCGTCGCGCGGCCGGTTCGGTCTATCTCGACAACCGGGCGGCGGGCATGGTCGCCGCCCAGCATCTGCTGGATCTCGGCCACACACGCATCGGCCTGCTGGGTGGCCGACCGGAGAGCTACACCGCTCGGGAGCGCGAAGCGGGTGTTGCGGATGCCCTGCGTGCGGCGGGCGCGGACCTGCGGGAGGAGTGGGTGCGCCGCGCCGGCTACGGACCCGTCGAGGGCGCGGAGGCGGCCGCGTCGGTGCTCGCGCTCGCGGATCGCCCGACCGCGGTGGTCGTGTCGAATGTGAACGCCGCGATCGGGGCGTTGAGCGCCGCGCGGGAGCACGGCATCCGCATCCCGGAGGACCTGTCCGTCATCGCCGTGCACGATGTCTGGTTCGCCGAGTATGCCCAGCCTCGGCTGACGGTGGTGCGCATGCCCCTGTACGAGATGGGCTATCACGGCATCCTCGACCTTCATCGGGCGATGGAGGGGCAGGCTCCCGGTGAGCGCCGGATCACCGACCCGGCCCCGGAGCTGGTGGTGCGCGAGAGTACCCGCGCCCTCTGATCGGTACTTTGAGTAATCGTTTTACCACATTCGGCTAGACTCGCACCCCGGGCAAGCCGGACGGCACGTGCCGCCCCGTCGGCGCCCGCGACACAGGCACGAGAGGATCGCACATGACCGCGCCGTCACCGCCTGCGTCCGCATCCGCGCCGCACCGGATCGCGGGCCGCGCGTGGGTCGCCCTCGCCCTCGCGATCGCCCTCGAAGTCTCCGCCTCCCTGTCGCTCAGCGCCGCCCAGACGGCGCCCCTGTTCTTCATCGTCGTCGTGGTCGGCTACGTCAGCTCGCTGAGCCTGCTCGGCGTCGTGCTGCGCAACGGCATGCCCGTCGGAGTCGCCTACGGCATCTGGGGAGCGTGCGGTGTCATGCTCACCGCCGTGATCGCCGCCGTACTGTTCGGAGACCCGCTCACCCCCACCATGCTCGCGGGAATCGTGCTCGTCATCGTCGGTGTGCTCACCATCGAGCTCGGGTCGCAGCGCGCACGTGCCCGGCGCGAAGCCGCGAAGGCGGACACGCCATGAGCTGGGTGTTCCTCGTCGCCGCGATCCTGCTCGAAGTGACCGCGACCCTGTGTCTGCGCATGCTCTCCACGAGCGGCAAGTGGCGCTGGGCGGTGCCGACGGTCGGCGGTTACCTGCTCGCGTTCACCGCGCTCTCCCTCGCCCTCCAGGCGGGCATGACCATCGGCGTCGCCTACGGCATCTGGACGGCCGCCGGAGTCGTGCTCACGGCGATCGCGGGCAAGCTCCTGTTCGACGAACCGTTCACCTGGGTGATGGGACTCGGGGTTGCGGCGATCGTCGGCGGGGTGCTCCTCATCGAGATCGGCAGCCACCCGCTGTAGCGCACGGCACGCGAAAGGATGACGGATGAGACTCGATGACGAGACCGGCCGGAACCGCCCCGAGGCGACCCCGCCGCGCATCCTGCACTTGAGCGACGGCGGCACGAGCGTCGTCGCCGACCTCGCCTCCCCCGGCGGACCTGCCCTCGTGCACTGGGGTGAGGAACTCGACGACGAGACCCTCCCCGGGCTCGCCCTCGCGGCGAGGCCCCAGCGCATCACCGGCGGCTTGGATGTGCCGCGCCTGCCCGCCGTGCTCGCCACCCCCGCCACCGGGTGGTTCGGCACCCCCGCGGTCGCTGGCCATCGGGCCGGTCGCGGCGCGAGCGTGCTGCTGGAACTCGACGCCGTGGAGCAGCACGCGTCGAGCGCGCAACTGCGGTTCACGGATGCCGAGTCGGGGCTCAGCGCGACCCTTCACTGGCGGGTCGGTACGTCGGGCCTGTTCCACCAACGCCTCGACCTGCACAACACGGGCGACACCGACTACACCCTCGACACGGTGCAGCTCGCGTTCCCGGTTCCCGCCGACGCCGACGAACTTCTCGGCACCGCGGGACACTGGCTGCGCGAGCGAGCGCCCGAGCGGCACGCCTTCACGATCGGCACGCACGTGCGCGAAAGCCGCCGAGGCCGGCCGGGGCTGGATGCCACCCTGCTGCTCGCGGCGGGCCGCGCCGGGTTCGGGTTCGAGCGCGGGCGGGTGCACGGCATCCACGTCGCCTGGAGCGGCGACCATCGCGTGCTCGCCGAGCGAACCGCCGACGGCGACGCCCTGCTCGCGGGCGGTGAACGGTTCGCGCCCGGCGAGATCATCCTCGGGCCGGGGGAGAGCTACAAATCGCCCGACGTGATCGGGTCGTGGGGCGACGGGCTCACTCAGCTCTCGCACCGCTTCCACGATGAGTGGCGTGCCCGCCCGCAGCATCCCACCCGGCCGCGTCCGGTGAGTGTGAGCACGTGGGAGGCGGTCTACTTCGATCAGGGCCTCGACCGGCTCACGGCACTCGCGGATGCCGCCGCCGCCGTCGGCGCGGAACGGTTCGTGCTCGACGACGGCTGGTTCGAGGGGCGCCGCACCGACCGCGCGGGTCTCGGCGACTGGCGAGTGGACCGCACGATCTGGCCCGACGGGCTGCATCCGCTCGTCGAACACGTGCGCGCTCTCGGCATGGAGTTCGGACTGTGGATCGAACCCGAGATGGTGAGCGTCGACAGCGCGCTCGCGCGCGAGCACCCCGACTGGATTCTGCGCGCGCGCACCGCGACCCCGCCCACCGCTCGCGGCCAGCAGGTGCTCGACCTCGCCCGCCCCGAGGTGTACGCGCACGTCGCGGGGCAGCTCCGCGCACTGCTCGACGAGTACCCGATCGCGTACCTCAAGTGGGACCACAACCGCGACCTCGTGGATGCCGCCGACGGCCCCGGCGGGCGGCCGCGCGTGCACGAGCAGACCCTCGCCGTCTACCGGCTCATCGACGAACTGAAGGCAGCATTCCCGGGCCTCGAGATCGAGACGTGCGCGTCGGGCGGCGCGCGCGTCGACCTCGGCATCCTCGATCGCACCGACCGGGTGTGGGTGAGCGACAGTCTCGACCCGATCGAGCGACTGCCCAACCAGCGCTACACGGGACTCGTCGTCGCGCCCGAGCTGCTCGGCGCGCACCTGACCAGCCCGGCCGTGCACTCGTCGGGGCGCACCGTCGACGTCTCGCTCAGCGCAATGGTCGCCCTGTTCGGTCACGTAGGCCTGGAATGGGATCTGACCACGCTCGACGAGCAACAGCTCGCCCGCGTCGCCGCGTGGGTGGCGTACGCGAAGAGCATCCGTTCGCTCGTCGCGACAGGCCGGCGCATCGACGTCGACGGCACCGACCCCGGCCTCGACGTGCGCGGGGTGGTCGCTGCGGATGGTTCCCGCGGCGTGTTCACGATCATCCAGGTCGAGTCGGGACCGTTCGCGCCGCCGTCCCGCGTGCGCCTGCCGGGGCTTGCGCCCGAACGGCGCTACCGCGTCGAGGTGTGTCCACTCACCCCGGCGGACGGTACCGGACGCACGCCGCTCGCGTGGGCGGAGCACGGCGTCGAACTCACCGGTCGCGCGCTCGCGACCGTCGGCGTGCGCCCGCCCGCCCTCGCCACACAGACCGGACTCGTCGTCGAGGTCAGCGCGCGGGACTGACGTGGGTCACGGCTGCGCCTATCCTGTCGCCATGACGCACGTGACACGCGCCGTGCCCGGCGGGGCCCACGCGCCCGGAGCGCTCTGATGCGGGCCGCCGTATTGACCGCCCCCCACGTGATGGCGGTCGTGGACGCACCGGTGCCGGTCCCGCAGCGCGGCGAGGCCCTCGTCGCGGTGCACCGCGTGGGGTTGTGCGGCACCGACGTCGAGTTCTTCGAGGGCACGATGTCGTACCTGCACTCGGGGGATGCCCACTACCCCTTGCGCCTCGGGCACGAGTGGGCGGGCGTCGTGGAGGCGGTCGGCGACCCGGCAGACGACGCGTGGATCGGCCGTGCCGTGATCGGCGACACGATGCTCGGCTGCGGTTCGTGCGACCGCTGCATGTCGGGCCGCGCCCACGTCTGCGCGGCCCGCAGCGAGGTCGGCATTCGCGCCGGTCGGGACGGCGCACTCGCCGAGTACCTCACCGTGCCCGTCACCTCGCTGCACGCCATCCCCGACGGGATGGACCCCGCCCTTGGCGCGCTCGTCGAGCCCGGCGGCAACGCCGTACGCGCCGTTCGCGCGGCGGACGCTCGCCCCGGTCGTCGCGTGCTCGTGCTCGGCACGGGCACGATCGGGCTGCTGTCAGCCATGTTCGCGCGCGCCGCGGGCGCTGAGGTGCATCTGTTGGCCCGTTCGGAGGAGGCTCGACGCTTCCCCCAATCTCTCGGTTTCGACCAGACCTGGACCCGTGAGACGCTGCCCGATCTGCCGTGGCACGCGGTCGTCGAAGCCTCCAGCGGGGCCGAACTCCCGGCGCTCGCCGCGCGGCTCGTCGAACCGGGCGGGCGGATCGCCCTCATCGGACTCGCGGGAGAGCCGAGCCTCATCGACACGCGCGACCTGGTGCTCGCCGACGTCACCGCGGTCGGCATCCTCAGCGGATCCCACGGACTGGATGAGGCCATCGACGCGTACGCGACCGGCCGCGTCGACCCGTCCCCGCTCGTCGCGGCGACCGTTCCCCTGTCCGGCGCGGGACCCGTGCTCGCGGGGGAGCGCCCCACCGGCGCGGGCGACGGACCCAAGGTGCACATCGATCCCCGACTCGACGACCGGAGCTCGCCATGATTCCGTCCTGGCCCATTACCGACCAGTCCGACAGCCTCGGCGAAGGGCCGGCGCCCACTCCCGGCGGCATGCGGTGGGTCGACATCGACGAAGCGACCGTCTGGGTCGCCACCCTCACGGGGACGGGCGAGTCGACTGTCACGACCGGTCGGCGCTCGCTCTACCGCGGTCACGGCACGACGGGGGCCTCCGCGGCGGCCACCGACGGCGGACTGATCGTCGCCGAGCATCGCGACCTCGTGCACGTGGATGCGCTCGGCCGGGAGCAGCGGCGCTTCCCAGTCATCCCGGCGTCGCAGGCGAGCCGCCTCAACGACGGGGCCGTCGATCCGGCGGGGCGCTACCTTGTCGGCTCGCTGCCCCTCGACGACCGGCGCCAGACCGAGCAGCTCGTTCGGCTGGAGCAGGACGGCAGCCTCACCGTGCTCGACGACGACCTGACGATCTCGAACGGTCTGGTCTGGTCGGCGGACGGCGGCACCCTCTACTCGATCGACAGCATCCCCGGCGTCGTCTGGGCGCGCGACTACGACCCGGCGGGCACGGCGGTCGGACCCCGACGGCTCGCGTTCTCCGTCGACGACGGACTTCCCGACGGCATGGCGATCGACATCGAGGGCCGACTCTGGATCGCGATCTGGGGAGCCGGGCAGGTGCGGTGCTACGAGCCAACCGGGCGGCTCGTCGACGTCGTCTCCGTTGCTGCGCGTCACCCCACGTCGTGCGCGTTCGTCGGGGCCGACGCGGACGTGCTCGTCATCACCTCCGCAGGCAAGGTCGTCGACGGTCGTCAGCCGGCCGCGGCCGACGGACTCGTCTACGCGGCACCGCCGGGCACGACGGGCCCCGCGCCGACCCTCTGGCGGCCGATTCCGTAGCACGGGCGAGGCTCCCGCGGCCGCGCTCGCGATGCGCGATCCTGTACTTCGTGCAGGCACCGTACGTCGAACGCGCCCCAGATCCGGCGCTCACCCCCGCTGTGCGCCGGATGTGGTGGCTGCGGATGCCCTCCCCCCAGCGGTACGAGCGCATCGTGCCGCAGCCGGCGATCCACCTCATCGTCAACCTCGCCGGCCAGCCGTACCGCGTGCTGGCCCGTGGCACCCAGCCGGTCGGCGACACCTTCCCGGGCGCCTTCCTCTCGGGAGTGCAGGTCGACTACCTGCTCAACGAGAATCCCCCGGACCTGCACCACGTCGGCGCCGAGCTGGAGCCCTGGGCGGCGGGCGCGTTCGGCTTCGATGCCGCGGCGATCGGCGCACGCGTGGTCGAGGCGTTCCCGCTCCTGCCGGCGCTCGCCGCGCTCAACCCCACCGACGCGGCTCGACTCGACCCCGAGCAGGCCCTCGACCGTTTCGAGGGGGCGTTGCTCGCATCGATCCGCGAGGGATGGCGTGCCGACGGGCGAGTGGTCGGTGCGGTGGAGCGCCTGCGCGCCGACCCGAACAGCCGCATCGCCGACCTCGCTGCCGATGCGGGTCTCACGCCGAAGTCGTTCAGCGCGCTGTTCCGCCGGGTGTGCGGGGTGACCCCGAAGCGCTTCGCCGAAGTGATGCGCCACCAGGCGTTCCTCGCGGCCCTCCCGGCCGAGGGAGAGCTGCCCCCGTGGTCGACCCTCATCGCCGACCACGGCTACTTCGACCAGGCCCACTTCATCCGGGAGTTCCGCCGCTTCACCGGCATGTCACCCACCGAGTACGTGGACCACCGGCGCCGGTTCGGCCACGGCAGTCCGTCGTTCCTGCCGCTCGATGAGGAGCTGATCGCCGGCGCCTAAGGTCGGCGACATTTCTACAAGCGCCCGCGCCTGAGGCTGGCCCATCCTGGGCCTCATGTCATTCGCGATCAACCCTCTCGCCGTGCTCGCTGCGGCCGCCGCCACCTTCGCGATCGGCGGCCTCTGGTACTCCGTGCTGTTCGCCAAGCCGTGGCAGAAGGCGACGGGGCTGTCGAATGACGAGCTGAGGTCCGGCGTCGTTCGCGTCTTCGTCGGCTCGGCTCTTCTCGCGCTCGTGATGGCCGCGAGCCTCGCCGCCTTCATCGGCTCGGGCGGCGCCGTCTTCGGACTGCTCGCCGGTCTGGCCGCGGGCATCACATGGGTCGCCGCCGCGTTCGGCATCAACTACCTGTTCGAGCGCCGCTCCGTGCGTCTGTGGCTCATCAATGCCGGCTACAACGTCGTCACCTTCGGCGTCATGGGCGTCATCGTGGGAGCGCTGCAGGGCTGACCGCCGCGGGGTGCCCTCGGGTGCGAGGATGTGCCCATGGTTGTGCCTGTCGACGCCCACGTGCACTCGGAGTTCTCGTGGGACACCGGCGGGCCGGCGCACGCCGCCGGGCGGATGGCCGCGACGGTCGCGCACGCCGACCGCATCGGGCTGCCGGGCCTCATCTTCACCGAGCACCTCGACCTGGAACCCGACTGGCGCACCGACCCGGCCGACCTGCCGCCGAACGTGCGGGAGCTCATCGATGCGGACGGCGTCGTGCGCACTCCCGCGTTCGACCAGGCGGGCTACCTGGACTCGATCGAGCGATGCCGCACCGAGCATCCGGGGGTGCTCGTGCTCACGGGCCTCGAGTTCGGGCAGCCGCACCTGCGGTGGGCGGAAGCGGCCGCCGCACTCGACCTCTCCCTGTTCGATCGCATCAACGGCTCGCTGCACACGATCGAGCACAACGGGCACCGCTTCGAGCCGAACACGCTCTACCGTCTGCTTCCCGCCGACGAGGTCGTGCGCCGCTACCTTGCCGAGCTCATCGTCATGGCCGGCAGCGACGCCGGCTTCACGACGGTCACCCACCTCGACTACCCGGCCCGGTACTGGCCGATCGCCCGACTCGGTCCGTTCGATGCGCGCCGGTTCGAGGGCGAGATCCGTGCCGCGATGCGGGCCATCGCCGACTCGGGTCGCGCCCTCGAGATGAACACGCGCGTGCTGTGGCCGTGGATGCCGCGCTGGTGGGCCGAGGAGGGCGGCCGTGCGATCACGTTCGGCAGTGATGCTCACGTGCCGGATGATCTCGCGCGCGGCTTCCCGGATACGGTCGACATGGTGGAGGCGTTCGGCTTCCGTCCGGGGCCGGCGCCGCAGGATCCGTGGGTTCGGTGACCGTGATGCCGCTGGCCGCCCGCGCGATCGCCGGGTCCCTGCCGAACCTCGTGCAGTGGTTCAACCTGTACGCGTTCGCGACCTTCGCGCCCTACTTCCGCGGCGAGTTCTTCGACCGCTCCGACGCCGGATCGCTCGTGGCCGTCTACGCCGTGTTCGCGCTCTCGTTCGTGATGCGTCCGCTCGGCTCGTGGTGGTTCGGGCGCATCGCCGACCGGCGGGGACGCCGGGCCGCCCTCACCGGCAGCGTGCTGCTCATGGCCGCCGGTTCGCTCGTGCTCGCGGTCGCCCCGACGAGCGCGACGATCGGCTGGGCGGCGGCCGTGGTGCTCGTCGTCGTCACCCTCGCCCAAGGCATCGCGACGGGCGGGGAGTACGGCGCCTCCGCCGTGTACCTCTCCGAGGGCGGCGCGTCGGGCCGTCGCGGCTTCTTCTCGTCGTTCCAGAGCGTCACCATCGTCGGCGGCCTCGTGCTCGCACAGGTCGTGCTGCTCGTGCTCCTCACGGTCGGCGGTCGCCCCGACGTGGAGGCGTGGGGTTGGCGGGTGGCGTTCGCGCTCGGCGGTGTCGGCGCGCTCGCCGCCCTGGGGGCGCTGCGCGGCCGCATGCCGGAGGCGGCGCCCGCCGCGACGCGCGCATCCGGTTCGGTGCGCGAGCTGCTGCGCGCTCACCGGTCCGCGCTCGCCTGGGTGTTCTTCATGACGGCGGGCGGCACGCTTGCCTTCTACAGTGTGACCGTCACCGCACCGACGGTGCTGCGGGAGTCGTACGCCGTCATCGACGGACACGGCGAGCGAATCGCCACGATCGTCGTGCTCGCGGCGCTGGTCGTGTTCATCGTGCTCCAACCGCTCGGCGGTGCGCTGAGCGACCGGTTCGGTCGCCGCCCGCTGCTCGTCTTCTTCGGCGTCGGCGGAGTGCTCGGCGGCGGCGCGTTCGTGCTCGCCCTGCCGCACGCGACGCGGCCGCTCGCCGCCCTCGGCCTCATGGTCGCGGTGTGCATCGTGCTCACCGGATACATGTCGGTCAACACGGTCGCCAAGGCGGAGGCGTTCCCGCCGCAGGTGCGCGCGCTCGGTGTGGGCCTCGGCTACGCGGTCGCCAACTCGGTGTTCGGCGGCACGGCGCCCATGATCTATCACGCCAGCGCGGCCGCCGGCGGAGAGGTCGGCTTCGCGATCTATCTGACGGCGATCATCGCCGTCAGCCTCGTCGTCTACCTGTTCTTCACGCCGGATCGGCGCTCGGTGCTTGACGGTCCCACCAGTCCAGCGCCCGCAACGCGAGGAACGTGACCCACGGCGACGGCTCGCCCGCGTCGACGTCGACTTCGAACCAGACCCGGCCAGGGTGGCGCCGGGCCTGCAGCCATCGACCGTCCGGTTGCTGCTGCTTCCGAACCTCGGCGACCGCATCGGCAAGCCGGGGGTCCGGCGGGGTGCCGTCGTGCAGGGATGCGGCGCGGAAGTAGTCGAGCGCGCTCAGCGCGTTGTAGAAGGAGCGCACCGGGTAGGCGAGTTTGTCGACCCACGGCGCGATCGGCTCGCCGGTCGTGAGCCGGTAGAGCACGCGACGCTGCAGCAGGTACTCCTCGGCCCGGTGTCGAACGTCGATGAGCATCGTCGAGCCCGTGGACTTCTCCCACTCGAGGATGCCGACGAGAGAGTTGAGGGTGGACTGCACGGAGGCGCGCGTCGACCCCTCCACCCATTCGCAGTTCCAGCCGCCTTCGGCCATCTCGTGGTCGGCGAACCATTGCGCGAGGGAGGTCATGTCGACGCCGAGCCACGCGCCGCTGGCGAGCGTGAACGCGTTGATGCACGCGTCGACTTCACCGTCCCAGTAAGGCAGGTCGTCGTACTCCCACGTCGAGCTCGCTCGGATGCGCTCGGCGGTGTCCCCCAGTTCGGCGGCATCCACTCCCCATTCGCGCAGCGACTTCAGCGACCACGTCGTCGCCGTCCACGGCTGGCCGTGCTGCGCCTCTTCCCCCTCGAAGTCGAAGTCGGCGGGGAAGAACGCGCCGCCCGCCCACTGCCCGTCCGGGTCCTGCAGCGCCAGCAGGCGCGCACCGAATCCTTCCCGCGGAACGCGGGCGCGGGTCGCCTGCCAGACCTCCTGCGGTTCGCCGAGCAGATCCCGTTCCACCTGCCAGCGCAGCGCCGGGTCAGTGTCGAGCAACCAGTCGCGAACTCCGGTGTCCATCTCCATGGCGACACCCTAGCTTCGCGCGACGACATCGACGCTGGTGTGTACCGCCCACGGGAGGCCCTGTCAATGCCTCGTCGGGTCGTCGCTGCGGCGGTACAACCGAGAGGTGGCACGCGACGAGGTCGACACCGAGCAGGATCGCACCGAACACCGCTGGCCCGCGGTCGGCGCGATCGTCGTCGCCCTCGTGCTGTACGCGCTGCTGCCCAGCGATTTCCTGCTCGGCATCCGTATCGGCGTCGTTGCGGTGTGCATTCTGCTGCTCGTGCCGGTGGTGCTCATCAATCCGGTGCGGATGGCGACGCAGACGCCGTGGTCGCGCCGGGCATCCGTCACGCTCACGGTCGTGCTCGCCGTCGCCAACCACGTCGCCCTCGTGCAGCTCATCGTCGCGCTGCTGCGCGCGAAGTCCGACGCCGACGGCACACTGCTGGTCGCCGCGACCCAGGTGTGGGCGACGCACGTCATCGTCTACGCGCTCATCTACTGGGAACTCGATCGCGGCGGACCGGTGGTGCGGTCGACGGCACCGCGGCGCGACCTTCCGCAGGCGGACATCCGCTTTCCGCAGGACGAGGATGCGGACGCCGTTCTCGAAGTGGCGCGCGGCTCGTCGGAGAAGGCCAACTGGACGGCGAGCTTCATCGACTACCTCTACTTCTCGCTGTCGAACACGATGGCCTTCAGCCCGCCGGATGCGATGCCGCTGAGCACGCGGATGAAGGTGCTCATCGGTCTGCAGGCGCTCGCGGGGTTCGTCGTGCTCGTGCTCGTGATCGCCCGCGCGGTCTCGCTCCTCGGCTGAGCGCGCAGGGTCGCGGGGCACTATCCTGTCAGCGACCCGCGCGGTGAAACGCGCTCGCAGATCGTCGAATCCGAAGAGAGGGATCGCCGTGGCCGAGGCCAAGAAGAAGACCACGAAGAAGACCGTTCGCGTCGAGTCGACCCCCGAGGCGCAAGCCGAGGCGGCCGAGAGCTGGACCCCGACCCCGGAGGCGAAGAAGAAGGCGACCACGCGTCGCGTCATCGCGCTCGTGCTGTGGGTCGTGGCGATCGCGCTCGAGGCGGTCGCGATCTTCTGGCTGCTGCGTCAGGTGCCGTTCACGACGACCCACACGATCATCCTCGTCGTCGGTCTCGTCGTCATCGCCGGTCTCGCCATTGGCGGGTCGCTGCTCTGGAAGCAGGCCAACCGCCTCGACCCGGCGCGCAAGTCGGAGTCGGTGCGCTTCTTCGTGCAGAACCAGCTCGGCGCGATCATCGCGGTCATCGCGTTCCTGCCGCTCATCATCCTGATCTTCCTCAACAAAGACATGAACGGCACCCAGAAGGGCGTCGCCGGTGGGGCGGCGATCGTGCTGCTCATCGTCGCCGGACTGTTCGGGGTTTCGTGGAACCCGCCGTCGGTGGAGCAGTACGACGCGGAGACGAAGTACATCGTCGAGCTCACGGGACAGGATCTCGTCTACTGGACGAAGTCCGGCAAGGTCTACCACCTGTGCGAGGAGGCGTCCGCCGTCAACCTCGAGTCGCAGGACAACACCATCTACTCCGGTACGGTCGCCGACGCGCACGCCGCCGGCAAGGACCGCCTGACGCTCCAGGTCGATCAGGAGATCGAGCAGTGCGGCCTGACCCCTGTCGAGCAGGCCCCTGTCGAGGAGACCCCTGTCGAGGAGACCCCCGCGCCGTAGGGCCTGTCGCGACTTCGCCAGTTCAGGGGCTCGTAACCCTCGGGAAGCCCCCGAACTGGCGAAGTCGTGGTGACGAGCCGCCGGTAGGCTCGGCGGGTGGATATGCGTGTCGCGGCGTATGGCGTGATTGTGCGCGACGGCGAGGTGCTGCTCGCGCACTGGAACTGGCCCGAGGCGGGCATCGCCGCGTGGACGCTGCCGGGAGGCGGCATCGACCCGGGCGAGGATCCGGCGGATGCGGCGATCCGCGAGATCCGCGAAGAGACCGGCTACGCGGCGCGCCTCGACGGGCTGCTCGGCGTCTCGTCGCTCGTGGTGCCCGCCGAGGAACGCATCTCGAACCCCGGAGTGGCGCAGCACAACCTGCGCATCATCTACGCGGCATCCATTGTCGGCGGCGAGCTCACCTTCGAGGTGGACGGTTCCACCGATGAGGCACGCTGGTTCCCGCTCGACGAGGTGGATGCGCTCGGTTCCGTAGGGCTCGTCGCCGAAGGCATCCGCTTGTGGCGCGAGCGCTCGGCGGGCGCGCCCCAATAGCTCCGCCTGGCCGGACGCCGGAACTTTCGCGGCGAGCTACGCCTGCGGGTCGGTCTCGCCCGCGGCGGCCTGCTGTTCGGCGATCTGCGCGCGCACCGCATCCATGTCGAGGCCGTTCACGCCGGTGATGAGCTGCTCGAGCTGCGGGGCGGCGAGGGCGCCCGGCTGAGCGAAGACGATGATGCCATCGCGGAACGCCATCAGCGTGGGGATCGAGGTGATGCCGAACCCGGCGGCGAGCTCGCGCTGGGCCTCGGTGTCGATCTTGCCGAACACGATGTCGGGGTACTGCTCCGACGCCTTCTCGAAGATGGGCCCGAACATGCGGCACGGCCCGCACCACTCCGCCCAGAAGTCGAGCAGCACAGTCTCGTTGCCGGTGACCGTGTCACTGAGGTTGTCGAGGGTGATCTCGCGGGTTGCCATGATTCGAGCCTAAACCCGCCGCCGCGAGCATTCTGGGGTGGCCGGGCGGTCGCAGGAGCGGTCATTCGGGCTCGTCAGCGCAGGGACTGACCGCGCGAGTACCGTGGACGGGTGACCGCCTCCACTCCTGCGCCCCGCCGCGTCGTCGTGCTCGGCGGCGGGGTCGGCAACGCCCGGTTCCTCGTCGGACTGCGCGACTGGGCCCTCACCCTGCCTGAACGGGAACGCCCCGAGCTCACGGCGATCGTCAACGTCGGCGACGACATGTGGCTGGCCGGTCTGCGCATCACTCCCGACCTCGACAGCGTCATGTATGCGCTCGCGGGGGTCAACGACACCGAACGCGGCTGGGGGCGAGTCGACGAGTCGGAGCGGGTCTCCGCGGAGCTCGCCGCGTGGGGGGTCGGTTGGCCGTGGTTCACCCTCGGAGACCTCGACCTCGGCGCCCACATCTCCCGCACCGCCCTCTTGCGCGACGGAGTTCCCCTCTCGGCAGTCGTGGCGCGGCTGACCGCGCGCTGGCCGCTCGGCGTGCGCCTCATCCCGTCGACGGATACGGAGGTGGAGACGCACGTCGACACCGATGAGGGTGCCATGCACTTTCAGGAGTGGTGGACGCGCTGGCGCGCATCCAAGCCCGCCCGCGACTTCGAGTTCCGCGGGGCGTCGACGGCGACACCGGCGCCCGGAGTGCTTGAGGCGATCGCGGAGGCGCAGATGATTCTGCTCGCCCCGTCGAACCCGATCGTCTCGATCGACCCCGTGCTGGCGATCCCCGGCATCCGCGACGCCGTGCGTCGTGCGCCCGCTCCCGTCGTGGGCGTGTCGCCGGTGATCGGCGGCGCGGTCGTGCGCGGCATGGCCGATGCGTGCCTCACCGCCCGGGGCGTGGAGACGTCGGCGCTCGCCGTCGCCCGCTACTACGGGTCGCGGCGCGGCGGCGGGGTGATCGACGGCTGGCTCGTCGACGAGGTCGATGCGGATGCGCTGCCGGCCCTCGAGCAGGCTGGCATCCGCGGGCGCGCCCTGCCGTTGTGGTTCCGCGACCCTGAGACGAGCATCGCGATCGCCGCCGCCGCGATCGGCACCGCGGGGGAGCTCGCCGCGTCGCGTGAGGTCCCCGATTCGTCGGTGGACCAGGGCAGGATGAACCCGTGATCCCGCACTGCTCCGTCTATATCGCCACGAGTATCGACGGCTTCATCGCCGGGGAGGACGGCGAGCTGTCGTTCCTCGCCGTCGCCGACAGCGAGACCCACGACTACGGCTACCGGTCGTTCATCGACCGCGTCGACGCGATCGTGATGGGCCGCGGCACGTATGAGGCGGGACTCGCGTTTCCGTCATGGCCGTACGAGGGCAAGCGTGTCATCGTGCTCACGTCGGGGGCGGCGCCGAAGTCGCTGCACGGCGAAGAGTTCGTCGCGGGCGACATCCCGACGCTGTTGGAACGGTTGGGCAGCGAAGGGGTCCGCCGGGTCTATGTCGACGGCGGCGCGACCATCCGGTCGTTCCTTGCGGCGGGGTTCATCGACGACCTGACGATCTCGATCGTGCCTGTGCTGCTCGGCCGCGGCATCCCCCTGTTCGGCATGGGAATCCCTCGACTGTCACTGCAGCTGACGGGCTCCGAATCGTACGAGACCGGTCTCGTGCAGTTGCGGTATTCCGTCGTGCGCTGAGTCTCCGCTGCGGGTGGTCTCGATACACGGGCTGCGCCCGCTACTCGACCGACGGCCTTGGTCGGCTGCGCCCGCTACTCGACCGACGGTGTCGCGGGGGGCGGCGGCCCTACCGTCGGCCCATCCCCGTCGGTCGAGTAGCCGCGTCAGCGGCGTATCGAGACCACCGGACGACTACGCCTCCGCTCGCGCCTGCTCCACGGTCGCTCCGAGGAATCGGATGAACGTCGCGATCCAGCCGAAGATGATCATGAAGACGACCAGTTCGAAGAACGTCAGGTTGAAGTAGCCGGTGCCCGCGAACAGGATCACCGACACCACCATCCCGAGGAAGAACAGCCCCGTCACCGCGTGGAACGTCCACGGCATGCCGCGCAGCACGATCGGCGACGCGAGCAGCAGCAGGCCGAACGCTACCGACATGCCGGCGGCGCACAGGTTGTGCAGCAGCACGCTCACGGTGAGCGGGAACACGCCCACCCCCGCGAGCATGAATCCCATGACGATGAACAGCGTGGAGATGGTGCGAGCGCTCCAGCGGTAGCGAAGAACCCCGAGTTCGACGAGCGATTCGATGTCGCGGTGGAGGTACAGCGAGAAAGTGGTCACGAGCAGGCCCGCGATGATCAGCGAGATGTTGAACAGGTTCGCGGACCCGTCGCCGAGCGTGCCGAGCAGGCTGAAGTGGTACTCCCACCACTGCGGGTCGGATGCGGTGGCCATGCTCGTGAGCGTGGTGATCGCAATGAAGGTGACGAGCAGCGCGGAGAGCTTCGCGGTGTCGATGTTGGAGACGGACCCGTAGATCCAGTTCGCGGTCAGACCCGCGGCGGCACCCACCGCGGCGGCGGACACCCATCCGTCGATGTCCTGTTCCGGTTGATGGGTGACACATCTACTCCGGGTGATGGGTCACACTCG